>SCPO01000024.1_pt1 | contig 600507 bp, 816 predicted proteins | sample 6106821 | NCBI WGS metagenome assembly SCPO01 (sample SAMN10720448, study PRJNA508395) | human gut metagenome | isolation source: Participant 2 stool, 0 month | host: Homo sapiens | collected 2017
TATAGTCACAACATTTGTAAAGGGAATGGTCGGCTTTGATAAGAATACAGGCAGTCAGGTTAATGAGGCTGGTGACGGCTGGGGCTATTATGACCTTGGTCTGCAGAATGATAATCTGCTTCTTAAAGCTGCTGAACTGGGGCTTGATACTCTGGTAATGGGCATTAGAGATGGTGAGGCGTTAAGAGAATTGCTTAATATTCCAGACAGTGAAAATGTTGTGTCTGTTATTGCTGTTGGCTACAGGGGACAGGAGCCACCTGAAAGACCTAAGAGAAAAGAGCTTGAGGTTGTTGCAAAATTTATATAATGATTATAAATCCAGAACTGGAGCAAGAAAGCTAATAGATAAAATGATGAAAGCAGGTTTGATAGAAAAAGTAGGAGAAAGAAATAATACTCTTTATAAAACAAAAAAATAGAAAAATTAGTAATTACTTTTAACATCAGAGTGACTAGTATGTGGTCACTTTTATGATTAAGTGTTCACTAGGTGGTCACAAGTGGTCACTTTTAACATCAGAGTGACCACCATATATACAAGCAGGCAGACTTTGGAGTTATAAATGATGAGCATATTTAAAAAGAAACACACACAATCCTATGATAAAATGAATAAGAAACCGGTACTGAAAACAAGCATATGCACAGGTGAGCAGGTTGCTGGATTTCAGGATATCCATACCGGTAAGATAGAGGAGATAATGCTGATTAAGCAGACTGGGGATATAGATACATTTAAACAAATGTATGGAATTGATGGAGAGATACCAAAGGTATACTAAATATTTACAGGTAAAGAGGACTATGAACATACCAGAAAGAGCAACGAAGGAACAGACAGAGGCAATAACACAGACAGAAGGCAACATAAGGGTTGCGTCAGTTCCAGGTTCGGGAAAAACATTTGTGCTTACATATAGAATAGCATATCTCATAACAGAACTGTTTGTTGAGCCATCATCTATTGTGGCGCTTACATTTACAAACAAGGCAGCTTCGCAGATGAAGCATAGATTAAGGAATATTGTTGGTTATAACGCCAACTGTTTTACAGGAACATTTCACGGATATTGTAACATGTTTCTTAAAGAGGAGATTCACAGGCTGACATTTCCCAAGACATTCACGATTCTTGATAAGAAGGCAGAGCTGGAGATGATAAAGGACGTGGCAGAGGATATGGGAATATCGCTCAAGGACAATACTGCGAAGAAGATAATGAGTGATATAGACATAACCAAGCAGGATATGTCCTATGTTGAGCTTATGGCAGGCGTTGATAAGACAGAGCTTAAAAGAAGGGCTTCCAGCGAGAAAAATGTGGATAAAAAGGTTTTCTATAATTATCTTAAGAGACAGTGTGACAATTATGCTCTGGACTTTGAAGACCTTATTAATTTCACTTTATATATTTTAAACAGGAATGAAGATGTGCGGATTCGCTGGCAGGAAAAGTGCCAGTATGTACTGTGCGACGAGTATCAGGATGTCAATATGAAACAGGACATGCTGCTTCACATTCTAAGTGGATTGTATCAGAATCTGTTTGTGGTAGGTGATGACGACCAGAATATATATACATGGCGCGGTTCTGACCCTGAATACATGATTAATTTTGACAAAACACATGAAAATCTGCAGGATTATTCACTTACTGAGAATTTCAGGAGTACTCCTCAGATTGTAAATGTGGCTAAGTCACTTATATCTGCTAATCAGAACAGGCTTGAAAAGCAGATGATTTCTAACAGACCAGATGGCCATAAGCCGGTATTTAATGCACCTGACACCGAGAAGAATGAGTCTTTGTGGATAGCTGATACTATTCTTGATAATGTCGCTAAGAATATGAAGTACAGCGACCATACTATATTGGTGCGGGCTGCTTCACAGACAAGGTCGTTAGAGGAAGCATTTATAAAAAGAAAAGTTCCTTACAAGATACTAAGCGGTGCAAAATTCTATGAAAGCGAAGAGATAAGAACGGTGCTTTCATACATGAGAATGGTGTACAGTCTTACGGACATGGATTTGATGTATACTATATCCAGACCGAGAAGGGGCTTTGGTAAGAAGTCTGTTGAGAAGCTTAAAAATGCAGCAGCACAGAACAACTGCAGTCTTTTCAAGGCACTTGGAAAGCAGATTGAAGATGGCGATATAACACAGAAAAATGTTATAGAATATTACAATGCAATCAGTGAATTGCATGATACATATGTTGCTTATACCTGTACTGATATAGTAAACAAATGTCTTGATATGGGATATCGTCAGGCATTGGAGCAGGATATCGACCAGACCAGACTTGATAATGTGTCAGAGCTTATCAGGACTATTACGGCATTGGAGGAAGATAATCAGGAGAAGGTTGAGCTGGCTGATCTGTTAAGCCATTTTGCATTATTTTCAGCGCAAGATGAGGACGGAGAGTATAATGTTGTAAAAGTAATGACAATTCATACAGCAAAAGGACTTGAGTTTGATACAGTATTTGTACCAGGACTCGTTGAAGGACAGTTTCCAAGCAGCAGGCTTCGTAATGAAGACGAATATGAAGAGGAAAGAAGATTATTGTATGTTGCGATGACAAGGGCGAAGAATATGCTTTACCTCAGCACTTATAGAAAGAAAGATGGCCGTTTCGCTGCAAGACCATCAGCATTTTTAAGTGACATTGATACTAATCTTCTTGACTGTATCAACAACAGCAGAGTATTAATCAGAGGTGTGACTGAGCAGATGCTGCCAAAGGTTGTATTCGAGGTTGGAGATAAAGTCAGACATAAGGTATTTGGAACTGGCGAGATTGTTAAGGTAGATAAGGTTACACAGACATATGAAATCCAGTTTGAGAATATCAGGGGAACGAGAAGACTGATGTTTCGGGCAGAGCTGGGAAATGTTGAAAATTAAAGCAGGTTAGAGAATGGAAAAATAGGGGAACCCCCCTATTTTTTCATTCTTGACTGCAGAAAAGTAGGAATGACAAGTTCATTTTCTTTCTTTTCTGACTTAGCTAAAAGATTATTTATGTCAGAGGCTTTAACGGTATTATAAGTATTTTTCATAGGCAGGTTGGTAAGGATGTGCATAACAATATATTACAAAGAATAGAAACACATATGTATGAACAGGTTTTTTCATCTGATAAAGAAAATGATGAAAGAAGTTTTGATGAAATATGTGATGAGGCTCTAAAATTATTTAAGTCACAATGTGATAATATACATTTTAAAGCTATAGATGATAGAGATGTTGAACTTTTATCAGATGACAATGGGCATAATAAATATAATGTTATTATAATAGAACATTTCAGGCTTTTGCAGAGCAAACACACCACATACAAAAGCATGAGTCAGGAGTTGTATAAATATTGTGTACAGTATCTTCATGATATGGCAAAAAAATATGGATATGTGATTATTGTTGGCATGCACATTAATAACGCAGAAGAATGGCTGAATAACTGGATGAAAAAGATTTAAGGAGGATAATAAGACATGATAAATAAAACAGTATTAAGAATGATAAGCAGAAATAGAAGGAGCCAATTCAGAGATTTTTGAAGTTTCAACAGTAATTGCATATCGTTTATCTGAGGCAATTTTAAAACAGAATTATTTGAATCCGGAAAATTATCTGTACATAGAAGATGATACAATGATACTTCGATGCGTGGTAGACGATGAAGATGTGAGATACAGATATAATTTTAATGATGGTGACTTTTCAGAATATAAACAAATGATAGATGATGATTACTTAATATAATTACAATGCGGGATTTTATTGTATAAGTGATATAATTAGCGTAGATAAAATTCACTGAAAGGAAGGGTTATTTATGGAATTTTCAGATGTAATTAAAAACAGATATTCATGTAAAAAATTTAGCAGCGAACAAATAGGAAAAGATAAATTAGATGCTATCTTGGAAGCTGGAAGAGTAGCGCCTACAGCAAAGAATCTTCAAGAACAGCATATATATGTTGTACAATCTGAAAGTGCATTAGAGACTATTGATAAATTAACGCCTTGCCGATATAACGCACCTACAGTCCTAATTGTTGCTTATAATAAAAATAATGTGTTCACTTACCTAGGAGATAAAAGAAACTCTGGAATAGAAGACGCAACTATCGTTGCAACCCATCTTATGTTAGCTGCATACAATGAAGGTGTTGACAGCTGCTGGATTAACTTCTTTAATCCTGATGAACTGGCAAAAGCTTTTAATTTACCAGAAGATGAGGAAATATTAATGCTTCTTGATCTTGGTGTTGCTGACAAAACAACTACTCCTCTCCCTAATCATAACAGCAGAAAAGCATTAACAGAGACAGTATCGTTTATTTAATTAAAATTATATATGTCTTTTTGACTATCTTTTTATATCTTCTTAAATGTCCGCAAAGCCTTATTTTATCGGCTCTACGGGCATTTTTCTTTTGTGGTAAACCTCACATATCTAGGTCTATCTTCTTATATTTTCGCTATCAAGCGTGGTTAAAATCGTGGTAAATACTTCTTATGCGATTAGACGCTGAACCTCTGATTTTGCGGTATCTATGGACGCATGAGCATAGTAGTATGCAAGTCTTTTTATGAAAATAATTTTTAAAAATTATTGACAAGAAGCATTTCTTAGCTTAGTATTTAACCGTAAGGTTAATTAACTTTTTGATTAAATGAAAGGGGTGTGAGTGTGGGAAGTGTTTTTAAAGCTATTAGTGACCCAACTAGACGAGAAATTTTGAAACTATTGAATGAGAAAGATTTAAGTGCTGGAGAAATAGCGGAACATTTTGACATATCGAAACCTGCTTTAACAAAACATCTGAATATCTTACGAGAAGCAGAGTTAGTTAGTTCAGAAAAGCAAGGAAACTTTGTCATTTATTCAATCAATGTAACAGTACTTCAACAAGCATTGTCTGGATTTATGTCTATTTTTGGAAAAAAGGAGTGATTTAGAAATGAAGAAATCAATTTTTATTTTAGATATATGTATATTTGGGTTATCTATCACAGCACTTCTGATCGCCTTTTTCAAAAATTTAAGCAATGTTAATTTCCTTATAGGAGCAGGTTTGATTAGTTTAATGGGTGTTGCGCAAACGAGAATGGCAGTTATTACAAATTTATCTAAAGATAATCCAAAAGTGAAAACAATGCGTCGTATGAATAGATTGACGGTAATATTGGCAGTTGCACTATATTTTGTTCCGCTAATAGATAATGATTTCATCGTCAACATTCCAACATCATTTATTTTTGTGGTTACCATTATGCTTTTTACTGGAAATGTTTCAACAAAACTTCCTTTAAATAAGTATATGGGATTACGATTACCTTGGACAACGACAGATGAAAAGACATGGAAAATTGCGAATAGATTATTAGGATATATTACATTTCCATTAGTTTTCATTATGTTGATTTTATATTTTATAACAGAGCAATCAGAGTTGGTTTTGTTCATTGGGCTTGTTATTTGGGTTGGAATTCCTACAATTTATTCTTTTATCAAACAAAAAAAAACAAATTAGGAGAGTGAACTATGATTAAAAAAATATTAAAAGATGTCTTAGGAGAAAATTTTACTGAGAATAATGAAAAGTATGCTAAAATCAATTTTATTATTGTTATTCTTATGTTTTTGGTTTCCGCAATTATGTTATTTTTCTTACCGGAGAAGATAAATATTTTGCATAATGGAGATACCTATTATCCTATCCCTAGTATTTTGGGAATATGGCTTGTTCCTGTTATTTCTTTGGTACTGAATTTTACTTTTATCAAGCAAAAAAAGTTATCATCATTAAATAGTATTATCATGGGATTACTTCTCATTGGAAGTACCATATATTATATTACTTTGATATAGTAAAGGATAAGACCAATGAAAAAAACACTTAACATCATTCTATTTGGAAGAAAAAAATCATATTTTGTCAAATGTACATTAACTTTAATTGGACTGTATCTAGGTGTTTTGTTTTGGTATTTTAATGTGGATTATCTAGGACAGCCAATACAAAATGCTTTAGTATTGGCTGTTTGTAGTTTGATTTGCATATCTGTTCTTGTAGCTTTGTATCGAATTCCAGAACAACTATGTGTAAATTCACAGATAGAAAAGTTACTATATTTTCCTGTTAATCCTACAAATATTATTTATATGGTTATAATTCGATTATTTAAAATACAAATATTGTCATTTATCTGCTGTTTTTTATCAAGTATATATTTTTTTAAGTGGAATATTTTACCGTTAATTTTAACTACCATATTATGTGCTTTGATATTGATAATAATTGATTTATTTATCTTTTCAATTTCTATTGTTATATCGACAGTTAGTGAAAAATATTGCGGATATATTTTACTTACTTTCAATATGGTGGTTTTCTTTTATAATGTGGGGATTGTACGTTTACTTATATTTGCATTTGAAAACCGCTGATGATAAATGGAATATACCATCTTTTTGAAAATAATTATTTGATAAGTGTTCTTATTTTTATAATGATTATATTTCTGAGTTATATATATACTATCAAAATAAGTGCATCATATTTTCTTAGGTGTTACCATTATTTAAATTGTTTTACCAAACCTAGATTTCATGCAAATATATCTAAGTATTTTAACAAAATCCATATATTTTGAATGAATGGTGTCGAGTTTCAAGAAATAAGGAATTATTTTTTACTCTAATTTAAAAAGTGTGATAACTGTGTATCTTTTGGTAAATCTTTTTCAAAAAGAATATCTGGAAGTTATATAGAAATTCAAAGTGTACTAAAATTCTTGTAATGGTATTATGCTGTGCTATGAATACAATTTCCAGCACATCATATACCAGTGATAAAAATATCTCATATTATAACCTATTTCCAGTCAAAAACAGTAGGATATTCTTTTCTAAGGTATTGATAAGCTCTGTTTTGAATGAAATTGTCATCATTGTGCATGGATTGTTTGCAGTATTGGTAAAATGGGCTATTTTTGATATATCTTTATTGCTGTATGGTACATTTACGAATATACTTTGCTCTTTTATGGGAGTGTACTTTGACTATAAAATGCCCAGAACTGAAATCACACCTAATACATTATTACATGGGAATATGAGCAAGATATTTGTTTTAGTCATGATTGTGGCTTTAACAATTTTAGAAATGTATTTTTGGAAAAAATTTTCCTTTGTTAAATTTTCTATTGGATTATCAATGATGAATATCTTGATTTTATTATTGATAGGTGTGGTTATGTATATGAAAAGAGGTCTTTCAGATGATAGAAATAAATAATTTAAGTAAGTCTTATGGTATAAATAAAATTTTGAAAATGAGAGCATTACTTTAACTAATTCCTGTATATATGCTTTAGTAGGGTAAATGGTATTGGAAAATCGACTTTTTAAATTCGATTATCCAACCTAGCACATTGGATAAAGGAAGTGTAAAAATAGATGATATTCCTTCTACCGATTTTACAGCAAAATATCACTATGCTTTTGTTCCAGATACAAAGGATATGTTTTAAATTTGACTGGAAAAGAATATTTACAATTTGTTAGTGAACTTTATAATCAAAAGAAAAGTTTGATGAACTGCTTGCTATCTATATACCAAAATTGAAGTTGGAAAATTCATTAGAACAAACTATTTCCAGTTATTCTCTTGGAATGAAACAAAAATATATCTTGGGAGCTTTCATGTCAAATGCTCAAAACATTATTTTGGACGAACCGTTTAATGCGATTGACCCAGAAAGTACTTCCGTTATCAAAAAATATTATTTGATTTAAAAGATACTGGAAAAATGATTTTATTTTCTGTTCATAATTTAGATTTAGTATCAAATTTCTGTGATAAAATTATTTTTATAGATAACAGACATAGCATTTTTGAGTGTAACAACCCACAAAACTTTGATGTATTAGAAAAATATTTTTGACAAATGTGTAATAAAAAAATAAATTTAATGACTTAGTGCTAGAATACTGGGAGAATTTTATGAAATGAATGAGAAAGAACTAACTTCTAGTTTTAAGGCTCTCTTTGCGAAACTAGAAGAAAAACTATTTACCTTTTAAAAGTAAATGCTTATGTGCCGGAGATATAGCCAAACATTTTGAACTCACTGGAGCTACTATTTCACATCACTTAAAAGTATTAGCAGAGGGAAATTTGATAACATCTAAAAAGTGGGTTTAGAGATATACTATTCTCTCAACATTGAAAAATATAATGTATTGAGTAGGTGGTTTCAATTTCTGAATGATATAGAAAATTTCAAAGAGAAAGGGATAAAATGAACACTCCAAAATATCTAGAAATTGCAGAATTGCTTAGAATAGATATATTTGTAAAACATGCAAAAGAAAATCAACTAATTCCCGGTATCAGAAGATACGCTCAGATTTACAATGTCAATCCAAAGATTGGATTATTCTGATGTGGAATTTGAAAATATGATAACAGAAGAAGTTATAAAAAGGTAGGTGTTCTATTATGATTGGACTTAAAAAACGAGATATAAAAGGCGTTAAAGTTTGAAATCAAATGAAGTAATCAACGGAATAAACAAAGAAAATATAGGAGATGCACAGTTATTTGTGCTATCTCCCTTAGTCGTTTTATCATCATATCAAGGCTCATTCAATCGTGGTAAATCTGTGGTAAAATGAGTATTTCCTATACCTCAAAATGTTTAAAAGTGTAGTGTTTATGCGGATAATCTAAAATTAAATATAAAATTTAAAATTACATAATATATACATTTATGAATATAATAAGCCCTATTTCATGCTTTCTCCCCAAAATTTGAATTTGAAAACCACAATTTTATAAGTGGTTATTAACCCCACAGGGTTTTAATAAAATCCTCCAAAAGCCTTGAAAATAAAGGATTTATCGCAAAATGCTCACCTTAACTTATTATACGATTTCACACTGTTTTATTCTTCCCTTGGAAGCTGATAAGGGTAAACACAAGGGCAAGAAAATCTGATAACAAGATATAACAGAATGTGGCAATCGGAGAACTGTGACGTATGTGCGAACATATTATACTGGAGGATTTATTATATGGACAAGTACATTTTGAAAGTATGGAGTGGATTACGGAATGAGATTACTTTTATTCTTAGTCCGACAGAGAAATGGGGAACCAAAACAGAGTATACAAAGCTTAAAAAGTTTTACATAAAGATGGCTATTTGCGAATTGCACCGGAAGTGTATATGCGGATAGTGCAAAACCGGAAAGCATTTCAGACGAATAGAAGAATATGCACCTAAAACCGGAACGGTGAGACTTTTACGCTTAACAGAGAAGCAATATAATAATATATATTTGGTGACGGGTGAACCGGATTATCAGGAAAAAATAGTTGGAACAAACAGTCATATTATGCTATAATATGATTTGTAACAGAGCACTTATCTATGTTTAGAAAATAAATAAAACATTGCACTAAATATAGTGGTTGAATGCCCCTCCAAAATGGTGTATCGTTCAACTAGACTAAATTATTAATAAAAATGATATGGTGTTAGTAATATTTATGTGGTACACTAGAAAAAAAGAGGTGATAAAAATGGAAGCGCAAGTTTAATATTTGGCAAAATGCTTAGAAATTGTATGTTTTGTATTGATTCTGGCATCTAGTATATATAAAGGACTTTTTGTGATGGAGATATGGGTGTAGTAATTACTTTGTCCTTTGTTGCAATTTTATTATTTATAATTTTTCAATTGCAGCGTTATTTCCAGCAACATGGAGAATGACTGATCGAGAGAAAGAGAAAATTAGTGATTTAAAACGATACCAAGAGAAATACACTAGTATATTTGTTATTGTAAATTTAGTGTTGAGTATTTTATGGCTTTGCTAATGTTAGTAATAGGATGATGCGTTGTTATAAAAATAGAAAATAGAGGAAATGATGAGATATTATTGTATAAAACAGCACGACATTACTGATTGTGGTGTCGCATGTCTTGCGACCATTTGTAAACAGAATGGTTACAAGATAGATATTACCCAGATTTGTGAAGTTGCGAACAGATAAACAGGGAACTAATGCATATGGTGTAATTAAAGCAGCAAAGCACTTGGGTTTTAGTGCAAAGGGTAAAAGGGAATAAGGAATCATTCTTTTCAGAGTTTCCTTGCCCTGCATTGCTGTTGAATGCCCCTCCAAAATGGTGTATCTTCAACTTTCATGAACAGAATAATGAAGACAATAAATAAATCAAATTTAAGTGGAAAATATATAAGATAGTAAAATGTTACTCCCGTTTCTTTTGTTTTCTCCCAAAATATATTATAATTGGTAGAAAAATGTAACGTTTGGGAGAAACACGCAACAAAAACTGGAAAGAAGACCAGTGCTTACGACATTGTAAAGTCATTCACAGAAAATACGCTTGGAAAGTTTTCAAAACAGGATGCCTTACTTTCATGTCCTAGCCTTAGCAGTTCCTCTGTTAAATCTGCACTAAAAACTTGTAGAAGAAGGAGCTATTATTAAAACCGGAGTCGGACGCAAGACTATGTATATGAGAAACATCAATTAATACATTTATTATGTATCATACTAAAATATCATTATATTCTTGCGTTTAGTTTATACCCATGATAACTTCATATTATATCAGTAATTCCTATTTATTCTCTTGTTGAGAATTTGTCATTTGTATGGACTTGTGACATACAAATCAGGAGCTATTTATTCAGCATGTATTAGCACGGATTTTCCGTGCTTTTTATTGCTTAAATCCATGCTGATTATATAGAAAATTATTAAGCCAAAGGCTAGAAAAGGAGGTTGTCTATGGACAAAACTATTCAGGAAAATCACAAAAGGATATCTTTTTGAATTATCAGGCATTTTAAAACTTGAAGATTACAAATTCAAAGAAGATACCACCCATCAGGCTTATTTCCCATCAGCAACAGTTTTAATAAGGTCCGAGATCTATTGGGCTTTAATTTGAAACTGAAGCTATTCCTTTGCCAAACGGAAAACTATTCGATGTAACAAAGGAATGTAATCAGGTTGTGGTATCTGCATTAGTAAGGACTACCATTAAATATGATGATGGTGGGCATTTTTCGCATTATAAAAATTCTAATTAAATGTCATCTGTTTGATGCTTACCTTTTAGGTGTCCTTACGAAGGATATTAAGATATTCAATATATGAATAAATCTTAGCCTTTCCCGATTTATCTGTTTGCTCCAATATTTCATCATCAATCAGGATGGAAACTACCTTTGCCACAGTATTATACGACATTTCAAGTGCAGTAGCAGTTTTCTGAATATCAATAATAGGATTAGATTCCAAATAGGCAAATACTTTAAGGGCGCTGGTACGCTGTCTCTTTGTTAAAGCATCAAATAACTTTAAGTTTTATCATGTAATTCAGTAAGTCGGTCAATTGTATGGATTGCATCCTCCGCAGAATCTGCAAATGCCTGGAAGGAAAAGAAATCCATTGCTCATAATCACCAGTACGTCGTACCTGAGTCATACGATCATAATATTCTATACGATTCATCTTTAGGTAATATGAAATATAAAGTGCCGGAGTTGACAAAATACCTTTTCCATCAAGAAAAGTGTAATGAGTAGTCGTCCTACACGTCCATTGCCATCAAGAAATGGGTGTGTGGTTTCAAACTGGTAGTGAATTAAGGCTGCCTGAATCAATGGATCAAGCGTATCATCACTATTTATATACTTTTCAAGATCAGACATGGCTGTTAACATATCTTCCGGGTTTGGTGGAATATATCTGGCGTTCTTAAGAGTACTTCCCTGTCCGCCAATCCAGTTTTGTGAATAGCGAAATTCCCAGGATTTTTTCCTGTCCGCGCGCACTTTCCAAAAGAACTGCGTGAGTTTCTTTGATTAAACGGTTGCACAGAGGCAATGTTTTTAGTCGGTCAAGTGCAAATTCAGTTGCACGAATATAGTTGACAACATCAGAAACATCTCTATTAGTGTTATTTTCAATAAGAGGATTCAAGATATCCTCAAGAGTACACTGTGTGCTTCAATCTGCGAAGAAAGAAGTGCTTCTTTCTAACATACATGGAAACGAAAAGCCCCATGTTAGGTATACGAGATGATAATCCTTCAAGTGTTGCTATTTTCTTATTAGCATCAATAAGTTTCGTAAGAAGCTCGCCAGATACCTCAATAGGAGGATTGGGTGGAAGAGGAGCCGGGCGAAAAGATTCATAAGCCATTTCGCCTGATAGATTACTTACAAATGTTCCAGCTCTATTTGTCATGATTGTTTCCTTTCCTCCGAAAACGGAAAATGAAATTTCTAATGTTATTTTAGCATAGAATTTTCACTTGTTCAAATTATAATGAAATTGTATTTCGATAGAAATTTCATAAAGCTGCATTTTTATGAAATTTCATAGATAAAACTGCACTGGAAATTTCAAGTTAATCATTTCTTTATTATTAAATCCTATCTGGATTTAACACATAAGTTCTTATCTATTAATTATAATCTACCATATTGCATTGAAAATACACCCTTTATATCCTTAAATGATTACATTGCAAGTATTTCATTTGATACTGATGAAGTCAAATGTTTCTATCCCCTGTTGGAAAAATACCTAAAGAATGTATTGATTTTACAGTAATTGATGAGGTTCTTATTCCCAAGAGATCATTTGTATATTCAGAAAAGATGGTGTCTTGTATCATTACCCATTAACTAATGTATATGAGGATGGCCGAATTTGCTGGGGAAATTTAAAATTCGCATGCATATCTGTATCTGACATGAAAAGAGCAGTTGACTTTTTAATGCATTTGATTCAATTAATTCACATTAATGAAATTACATATTACATTATTATACCAGAGACAGATTAGATAACAAACTATTCATATACTATATAAGATTATTGATATCAATATTCATATAAATGTGGTAATATAATAGTGTAATTATATTAGTATTATCTAGTAATGATAATAACTCATATTAAGAAGACATATGTTATATTTATATGTCTGAAAGATGTCTTTGGTAAAAATCTTCCAATCTACACATTTAACAATATCTGTGAACAGAACCACTCCTTGACACTTGGTGATGAAGCAACAAAGGTAATTGTAAATGCAGAAGGTTCAAGGGACGATTTATCTGAGAATATGCGTAGTTTCTTGGATTATCTGATTGAAAAAGGCAACAGAAGGAACAGACAGAGGCAATAACACAGACAGAAGCAACATAAGGGTTGCGTCAGTTCCAGGTTCGGGAAAAACATTTGTACTTACATATAGAATAGCATATCTTATAACAGAACTGTTCGTTGAGCCATCATCTATTGTGGCGCTTACATTTACGAACAAGGCAGCTTCGCAGATGAAGCACAGATTATGGAAGATAAAAATATTCACTGGGTGGGTTTACATTTGATACGCAGGAATATGAGCGGGCAAAAGTTGAATTGCAGGTTATTCTTAAGATTAAACAAAAATATGATATTAATAATCCAGAGGATGCCAAAAATGTTTTGGATGCCGTGAATAAAAAGGAGATGTGTTTAAGTCATCAGTTGGAAAAGCATTTATTAATAAGTTAAAAGAGTGTCAAAGAATGAAAATGAAATACATGTACAAAACCAGTACCAGAACAAAAGTAAGATATAAGCAGGAAGAAAAAGGTCAGGATAGAGTAATTATCCCTATTATAGCAGAAGGAAAGAAAAATCTGATATAAAATATCATATTATATTTTTATGACTTTTTATTTGCGGCAATCGGACCATATATTCCAAATGGAGGAGAAGCTTTTGGTGCTGCTGTTGCATTTACTTTTGTTGGTAATTGGAATTGCAAGTATAAGAAAAATAAAGAAGAACAAGAAAAAGCTGATGAGTATATATAATCATTTAACGGCTGAAGAAAAGAAAAATTTGAAAACAAGAAATTAAGGATAAAGAGTTTGCTGATAATTCAAGATATATAATAAAAATTTTGATGTTTATTCTAATGATAGTGTGTCCGCCATTATTAGTTATATTTATTATTTTTATGCTTGTTGTTAAGTCATCATCTAAGATTAAATGGTTAATCCACAACTGGAAATCAGGAGTGATGAATGTAATGTATTATATTGCACTGGCTATGGCAGAAGCGACACCAATTGTAGCGGCATATTATTTTAATATACAGATTTCAATAATAACAGTGCTTGTTCCGGCAATATTAATTTCAGTAATAACATATGCTATAATCAGGGCAACACATAAGAGTCAGTTTTATCTTGCTATGAGAAATATAGCCATGTATCCGATTGTAATCTTACTTACATTATTACCATTTGCGTTAACGGAGCAATGGCATATATAGGATATACAGCGAAAACTGCAGTTAATAATGCAAATGGCAGTGGTGGTAACCCATATGGCGGAACCGGACCGGATTTTGTATATGACAATCCACCTGTATATCAGGTATCAGGATACAGCTATTACAATAGTCATGGCACATTTGTTGTAGTAGGACCAAGTATGAGAACAATGCCAGATGCATCTGTATATAATAATTTGAGTTATAAAGGATAGATTTTAAGATAAGGAGACATACAATGAAAAGCACATTAATAAAAGACACAACTAAATCAGAAAGAATCCAGTTAATAAAGGAATGGGAAGAAACAGCTGCGAGAGCAGCGGAATAGATCTGATGACATATTTTAAAGACTACATTGACGGGGTGAAAGAGATTTCAGAAGTCAATGCAGCCTTTAATGCAAGATATGTCTCAGAAATACCAGACAATGACTCATCAATGAGTTGTGGTATGGGTATGAGAAGATAATATTTGGATTATTAATGAATTGTAAAATCAGTCAAGATAATCAGAATCATCAAGTGTGTTGAGTTCTTCATGTTCGATTGTAACAGACTGGTGAGTTTTACGGTATTTTAAAGGGGTTACATTCATTATTTTTTAAATATTCTTTCGAAATATGACGCACTTTCAAAACCAAGCTCAGCAGCAACATCTGATATACTGAGATTAGAGGTTTCGAGAATCTGGGTGGCTTTCTTAATGCGGAGAGTATTAACATATTCGGAGATAGTAAATCCAGTGTATTCTTTAAATATGCGGCACATATAATATTTGCTCATAAAGAGCTCGTCTGAGATAGTATCAAGGGCGAGCTCTTTTGTGTAGTTAGCTTCAAGATAGGCACTTATGTTAGAGGCAGATAATTCTTTTGGGCTATTAATTACAGCATGTATCTGCGTACTGTCATGTTTCAGGGAGAGCAGTTTATATAGCCAGTATATAGTTGCAATTTCCACCCTTGACTGATATCCACTGTTCTTTTGGTTAATTCATGTCTTAAATCCCTGTATAGATTAAGAAATGCTATACGCTGGTCTTCATTGAGGTGGTATATGCCATAATTATTATGAAAGTAATTAACAAGATTAAGACCAGGATACTTTTGTCAAAATCACACATCTTTTCATAATCAATGTAAAGAATAACACGGTTGTAGCCTTTATCCTCATCTGATATTGAGCATGTAGTATGAACCAGATTGGTATCAAGTATTGCAATATCTCCAGCATAAGCATTATAGCTTTGTTATCGAAGAAAACTGGCGCTCTCCTTCCAATTATGTAGAATATCTCATACTGGTTGTGAAAATGCTTCACATTCATATTGAACCGGCTATAACGGATAAGCTGTTCTACGGATATTCCATCGCATTTGCCAAAAAAGTGATTTTATTATCTGCCATACAATACCTCACAATTAATTATTATTAATTAAAAGTATAGAGCAATATATTTAAAAATCAAACATATATAGCAATATTGTTCAAGAAAAGTATTATTTTGCGGTGATATAATCCAGTTACAAGATAAGAAATGGCTTATGAAACAAGCCTTGAAATACGCGCGGATTTCAAAATAAAAAGTAACAACAATAAAGGGGTCTCATAAGAAAGGAGAAGGTTATGAAAGCTTATAAAAAGATAATAGGCACAGCTTTTGTTGCAGTGTGTCTCATTATTGTAATAGTAACATTTATTAAGGTTAAAGGGATTAATTCATCAGATAAATTAGTTCTTCAGCTGGCGCATAATCAGTCAGCGGGTTCAGAAATAGCGGATTCAATTGCTAAGGTATCAGATTTTGCCGCAAAAGAATCTGGTGATGAGGTAAATATTAAGATATTTGCCAGTGGTGTTCTTGGTACAGAAAAAGAAGAAATAGAGATGGTTAAGGCTGGAATTATTGATATGGCAAAAGTAAGCTCTAACACATTAGGTCAGTTTGATGACAGATATGCAATATTTGCAATTCCTTATCTGTTTAAGAATCAGGAGCATTATTATAATGCGATGGAGAATAGTGAAGCAGTTAAAGAATTATTTGCTGATACAGCAGATGAGGGATATATAGCTGTTGGATATTATGCTAATGGTGCAAGAAATTTCTATCTTAAAGATGATGTTCCAGTTACAGATACATCAGTTCTTAGTGGAAAGAAAATTCGTTCAATGCCAAGTTCAACATCAATGGATATGATTGAGAAAATGGGAGGAACACCGGTTCCTATGGCTGCATCAGAGACATATGCGTCATTACAGCAGGGTGTCGTTGATGGAGCAGAGAACACAGAGCTTGCTCTTACTGTTGATGGACATGAAGATCTTGTTAAGTCTTATACATATACAGAGCATCAGTTTTCACCAGATATATTCATTATAAGTACTAAGACATGGAACAAGATGTCAGAGAAACAGAGACAGAGTCTTATAAAAGCACTTGAGGAAACAAATGATAACTTTAAGAGTCTTTATAATGGAATGATGGAGGATGCCATTGAACATGCAGAAAGTAAAGGCGTGCATGTATATAAGGATATAGATAAGACACCATTTATTGAGGCAGTACAGCCAATACATGCCAACTTCTATAACAAGGGCGAAGCATATAAGAAGCTATATGATGACATTCAGAAATATGCAGATTAATGCATATAAGCCCATGGTTTGCAGGAAGAAAGGAGAAAAGCATGAAGTATTTGAATAAAGTAGTTGAAATAATATTAGAGGTGCTTGTAGCCGGTATGGTACTTGGATGCTGCTGGCGTAATTACAAGATTTGTGTTACATAATCCAAGCAAATATACAGAGGAATTATTAAGATATATGCTCATATGGCTGACAATGATGGGCGTTCCTTACGCATATGGACAAAACAGTCATCTGGCTATCAATCTTATAGTTAAGAAGTTCAAGCCAAAGAATGAAACACTTGCTCAGATTGCAATAGATGTGCTTATTATGATTTTAAGTGTTTCAGTAATGATTATTGGTGGAATTATGGTTGCTAATGCAGCAGGACAGCTCTCACCAGCTATGCAGATTCCTATGCAGGTCTATTATGTATGTGTTCCGGTATGTGGAGTTCTCATGGTTATTTACGGAGTGTTTAAGATTGTAGATCATTTTAAGAAATTAAGACAGAATTAAGATTGAATAATGCATATATATGCAGAAGGAGGCAATATGGAAATACAGGCAGCAATTGTATTGATAATAGTATTCTTTTATTACTGGCATTTAGTGTTCCGGTATCATTCAGTATTATATCAGCATCACTTGTTACATTAATTATGTTTCTTACACCACATTTTGGTGTGTTTATATCAGCTCAGAAAATGGTTACAGGTATTGACAGCTTCACATTACTTGCAGTTCCGTTCTTCGTACTTGCAGGTCTGTTAATGAGTAATGGTGGTATAGCAAAAGGCTTATTAATCTGGCAATGCTTGTTTTAGGTAAGGTTCCAGGTTCTTTAGCAATGACTAACATTGCGTAACGCAATGTTTGGTTCTATATCAGGCTCAGGTATTGCAGCAGCAACAGCAATTGGTGGTGTTATGCAGCCACTTGAGAATGAACAGGGATATGACAGGGCATTTTCAGCAGCAGCAAATGTTGCTTCAGCACCAGTAGGACAGTTAATTCCACCAACAGCTTCATTCATTGTATTTTCAGCAGCAAGTGGTGGAGTTTCAGTTGCAGCATTACTTATGGCTGGCTGGATTCCGGGATTATTATGGGCATTACTGTGTATGGTAGTTGCTTTCGTATATGGAAAAAGCATGGATATGTAATCAAGAGAGATCATCTTACAGCTAAGGTTGTATTAAAGACAATCTGGGATGCTATACCAAGTCTTTTCCTCATTGTAATTATTATTGGTGGTATATTATCAGGATATTTTACTCCGACAGAAGCATCTGGTGTAGCTGTTGTGTATGCATTTATACTGGCTGTGTTTGTTTATAAGAGCATTAAGATTAAAGATATTCCAAGAATTTTAAAAGAAACAGCAGTTATGACAGCAATAGTTATGCTTATAATAGGAGCTTCATCAGTATTGTCATTCGTATTATCATTCACAGGTCTTCCACAGGCTATAAGTGCAGCATTACTGGGTGTGTCTGATAATAAGATTGTTATTCTGTTAATTATTAACCTGATACTTCTGATTGTAGGAACATTTATGGATATGGCTCCGGCGTTACTTATATTCACACCTATATTCCTTCCTGTAGTTAAGGCATTAGGTATGAATCCTATTCAGTTTGGTGTAATGATGGTTATGAATCTTTCAATTGGAACAATTACACCACCTGTAGGAAGCGTATTATTTGTAGGTTGTAGTATATCGCATCTTCAGGTAGAAGAGGTAATTAAGAAACTGGTGCCATTCTTTGTAGCAATTTTGGTCGCACTTCTTTTGTAACATTTGTACCACAGCTTAGTATGTGGCTGCCAACAGTATTTGGATTGTTGGGATAAAAATAAGATAAAAACGGAGGACATATATATGAACAATAAAAACCTGACAAGAAAGAAATTGAGAATAAGCTTAATCTTGTAATTGATAAGCTTATGAATCTTGGCAGACCTGATAATGATGAAGAGCTGGAAAAAGGCGGCGAGTCAATAGGCTTCTTTAAAAGAGACTTTGGAATTAAAGAGTGGGACTGGCCACAGGGGTCGGTTTATATGGATTGCTTAAGATAATGCAGATTAATGGCAATGATGAGTATAGAGAATTTCTTTACAAATGGTTTAAAGAAAATATAGCAGAGGTCTTCCATCAAAGAATATCAACACAACAACACCGTTACTTACTCTTGTTGAGTTAAATAACTATTACAATGATACACAGTTCGAGGAACTGTGTATCAAATGGGCAGAGTGGCTTATGAACTGCCTTCCAAGAACAAAGGAACGTGGATTCCAGCATGTTACAAGTGCGAATGGAGACAGACAGGGAGTAAGACTCAATGAGAATGAAATGTGGATAGATACTCTGTTTATGACAGTTTTATTCCTTAATAAAATGGGTCAGAAGTATAATCGTCAGGATTGGATAAATGAGTCAATACATCAGGTACTTATGCATATAAAGTATCTTTGCGACAACAAGACAGGATTGTTTTATCATGGCTGGACATTTAATGAAATGAATAATTTCGGTGGTATATTCTGGTGCAGAGGGAATAGCTGGTTCACATTAGGAATTCTTGATTATGTTGATATGTTTAAGGGAACACTTAACAGTGGTGTTAAAGAGATAATAATAGATGCTTATAAAGCCCAGACAGCTGCTCTTAAGAAACTGCAGAGTAAAAGCGGATTATGGCATACAGTACTTACAGATTCATCAAGTTATGAAGAAGTATCCGGAAGTGCTGCAATTACAGCCGGTATATTAAAGGGAATCAGAATGGGAATACTTGATGATTCTTATATAGATGTTGCTGACAAAGCGATAAATGCAATACTTAAAAATATTGATTCAGATGGAACAGTGCTTAATGTTTCTGGAGGAACTGGTATGGGATATGATGCGGAGCATTATAAGAACATACTTATAGCGCCTATGGCATATGGACAGTCACTTACAATACTGGCTTTAGTGGAGGCATTACAGAATGATAAGAAAAGCATTTAAAATGTATCTTAAAGCTGGATGTGCTGATGAATATGAAAAGCGTCACAATGAATTATGGCCTGAAATGAAGGCAATGATACACGAATATGGCGGACATAATTATTCTATATTTCTAGATGATGAAACTAACATATTATATGGATATATAGAGATTGAAGATGAAGAAAAGTGGGCACAGTCAGCAGACACGGAGATCAACAGAAAGTGGTGGAAATATATGGCGCCTCTTATGAGGGTTAATCCAGACGACAGTCCTGTGAGTGATGATTTAAGGTGTGTTTTCATCTTGATTAATATATGAATTTAATACAGGAGGTAAGATTGTATGAAACCGGTATATTACCTTGCCGTTGATATTGGGGCTTCAAGTGGAAGACATATTCTTGCATCCATGGACAACGGCAGAATGACAATAGAAGAGGTATATCGTTTTGATAATGGCATGATTAATGATAATGGCAACAAGTTATGGGATGTTGACAGCTTGTTTCCAATATTATTGAAGGAATGAAAAATGTAAAGAACTCGGGAAAATTCCAGTAAGCATGTCGATTGACACATGGGCTGTTGATTATGTTCTTCTTGATGATAATGACAAATGCATAGGAAATGTATATGGATACAGGGATGAACGTACAGATGGAATGGATGAAGAAGTTTATAAGGTGATATCCGAAAAATTATATAAGAGAACAGGTATTCAGAAACAGAAGTTTAATACAATTTACCAGCTCATGTCGGATAAATTTATAAGACCTGAACAGTTAAAGGAAGCGAAGACATTTATTATGCTTCCAGATTATTTTCAGTTTCTTCTTACGGGGTTAAAGCATCGGAATATACCAATGCAACATCAACACAGCTTGTTAATCCGGAAACTAAACAATGGGATTATGAACTGATTGATATGCTTGGAATCAACAGAAATATGTTTATGGAGCTTAAGCAGCCGGGAACAATACTGGGAGAATTAACTGATGGTATTAAGAAGATTGTTGGATACAATACAAGGGTTGTTATGTGTGCAAGTCATGATACAGCATCCGCAGTTATGGCTGTTCCAACAGTAGCAGATAATGTTTTGTATTTAAGTTCTGGAACATGGTCACTGATGGGGACAGAACTTCTAAAGGCAAGATGTGATGAGAAAAGCCAGGTATGTAATTTTACCAATGAAGCGTGGATACGATTATAGATTTAGATATTTGAAGAATATTATGGGACTCTGGATTATACAATCTGTAAGGCATGAATTTGGAGACAGATATACATTTGCAGAGCTTTGTAAGGAAGCAGAGGAGACAGACTATATAACATCAAGGATAGATGTTAATAATAAATGCTTTCTTGCACCAGAGAATATGACAGAGGCAATCAAATCATACTGCAATAATAATGATTTGATTATACCTGACACAGCCGGAGAGATTGCAGCAGTTGTATATAAGAGTCTGGCTGACAGTTATGCAGATACAGTTATGCAGATAGAAAAGAATCTGGACATTACATATGATGCAATATATGTAATAGGTGGAGGTGCTAATGCTGGATATCTTAATCAGCTTACGGCTGATTCGACAGGGAAAACAGTAGTAGCGGACCAGCAGAGGCTACTGCTATTGGAAATATTATGGCGCAGATGATAGCAGATAGTGTGTTTAAGAATTTGGAAGGAAGCAAGCGTGTGTAAGAGATTCCTTTGATATTAAACGATTTGAGCAGAAAAGATAATAAATTTCAGATTATATAAGGAGGATAATGCTATATATGACTAATGAACGATATGAATCAGCAAGGAAGATATATCAGAGTATAGGAGTTGATACTGAGGCTGCATTAGAAAGATTAAAGAATGTGCCGGTATCAATGCATTGCTGGCGGGAGATGATGTAATTGGTTTTGACAGCAGAGAAAGTCTGTCAGGTGGTATACAGACTACTGGAAATTATCCGGGAAGAGCAGCTACTCCTGAGCAGCTTATGGGATATAAGCAAAGTATTGACACTTGTACCTGGAAAGAAGAAGCTAAACCTTCATGCCAGTTATGCCATTATAGATGACGGTTCAGACAGGGATTCAATTAAACCAAAACATTTTACCAGATGGGTTGAATTTGCTAAGAAATACAATATGGGAATTGATTTTAATCCAACATTTTCTCACATAGAATGGTTAAAGATGGACTTACATTATCCTCACCAGATGAAGAAGTAAGAAAATTCTGGATTGAACATGGCAAGAGATGTATTGAGATATCAGAATATTTTGCTAATGAAACAGGACAGCCATGTGTAATGAACATATGGATTCCGGATGGCTATAAGGATATTCCGGCAGACAGACTTGGACCAAGAAGGAGATTTAAAGAATCTTTAGATGAAATTCTTTCAATTCCATATGATAAGAGCAAAGTGTTTGTGTGTCTTGAATCTAAAGTATTTGGCATAGGCGTTGAATCATACACAGTTGGTTCGTCTGAATTCTGCATGAATTATGTAGCAAGAGCAGGCATAACCCCACTTATGGATAATGGACACTATCATCCTACAGAGGTTGTGTCAGATAAGGTATCATCAATGCTTTTATTCAATGACCACTTAGCATTACATATTACAAGACCTGTAAGATGGGACAGCGATCATGTAGTTTTATATGATGACGAAACCAGAGAGATTGCTAAAGAAATTGTCAGAGCAGATGCGCTTGACAAGGTATTTATAGCAACTGACTATTTCGATGCATCAATTAATAGAATATCTGCATGGATAACCGGAATGAGAAGTGTTCAGAAAGCTCTTTTGTATGCATTGTTAGAGCCAGAATCACTTCGCAATCTTCAGAACGAAGGAAGCGTTCACAGAACTTATGGCAGCACAGGAAGAATTAAAGATTATGCCATTTGGAGATATATGGGTGAATATCTTAATAGAGAAAATGTGGCAGCTGATTATGTCAGTGAGGTTATGGATTACGAAAAGAAAGTATTGGAGGCACGATAATGAAAGATATATTAACAGCACCTTTGTTAAAGAAATGTGTGATACTACAGCTAATATGTATCGTCTTGGCTGGGACGAAAGAAATGGTGGTAATATCAGCTATATGCTTGATGAAGAAGAAGTTGCACAATATCTTGATATTAATCATGTGTTAAGAGAGATTCCGACGGGTTTCAAAGCAGATGCACTTATTGGCAGAATATTTATAGTAACCGGTACAGGTAAGTACTTTAAAAATGTAAAGACAGATCCAGAGAATAATCTTGGAATAATAAGAATAGCTGAAGATGGAACAACAGCGCAGTTATTATGGGGATATAAGGATGGAGGAAAATTCACAAGCGAATTACCAGCGCATCTTATGAGTCATATGGCAAGACTTTCTGTTGATAAAGATAACAGAGTTGTTATACATTCACATCCAACTAACACACTTGCCATGAATTATGTTCATGAACTTGACGAGAAGAAATTTACGCATACACTTTGGGAGATGTGTACAGAGTGTATAGTTGTGTTCCCGGATGGTGTAGGTATTCTCCCATGGATGCTTTGCGGAACTAATGAAATAGGCGAGGCAACAGCAGAAAAATGAAAGAATTCAGACTTGTTATATGGGCAATGCATGGAATATATGGTGCTGGAAAAACTCTTGATGAGACATTTGGACTTATTGAAACTGTTGAAAAAGCTGCACAGATATATATGCTTACAGCTGGACTTGAGAGAAAGAATACAATAAAAGACGAAGATATGATTAAGCTTGCAGAATTCTTTAAGGTGGATTATAGAAAAGATTTCCTTAATATATAAAGCGGTTTCATATAAGGACATATGCAATGACGCGGAAATTCGCGTCATTTTAATGCGGAATAATATTTAAAGTGATATAATAAACAAATATTTACAAATCAGCAGTTTGGAGTGAATGAGATGCATTTTATAAAGAAAAATATTATTATTTCACTAGTTGTATTTATAATCGGAATGAGTGCTGTGGCAGGTATTGTATGCAGCATAAATAACGAACAGAATAAGCAGAACAGGACAATGGCGAATCTTAACGCAATGACTTATGCCGAGCGTATGAAGACAGATATTATGAAAGGCATAGGCGTTTCGGACACATTAAGACAGATAATTATAAGTAATGATGGACAGCTTAATAAATTCTATGAGATAGCAGAGGAGATGATGACAGATTCTGTTCAGAGTATACAGATTGCACCAGATGGTGTTGTGACAGATATTTATCCTCAGGAAGGTAATGATGCGGGAAAGATTGATCTGTTAAATGATAAAGATTGTGGTGAAATATGCCGTTATGGAAGAGATAATAAAGTTGTTACAATGCAGGGACCATTTCAATTAAAGCAGGGAGAATATGGTATAGCTGTAAGAAAACCTGTATACATTGAAGAAAACGGACATGAAGATTTCTGGGGATTTACAATAGTTATAATCCGTGTTCCTGAGATTTTTGCTGATTCAATGAAGGCACTTTCAGATTTTGGTTATAATTATACATTATATAAAACTGCTTTTCCGTGGGAGTCTGAATTTGAAGAAGTGTATGGCTCGGAAGAAGAGTTAAAGAATCCTGTTTCGTATACATTTGATATAGGAGACAGCAAGTGGAAGCTTGATATAATGCCATATAAGACTCAGTCTGAAAGAATATATCTGTATGCGGTTGGAATAGGCGGAATTATTATTGTACTGCTTCTTACAGGGTTTACATGTGCTCTGCTTGTGCTTGACGAACACAGAAAGAAGTTTAAGAAGCTGGCTATAACAGATGCTTTGACAGGAATAAATAACCGTCATGGATATGATGAAAGAGTAACAAGGTATCTTAAGCAGAATCCGGATAATCACTGTGTAGGAGTAGAATTTGATATTGATGATTTTAAGACTATCAATGATATGTATGGTCATGCTTATGGCGATGTGGCACTTAAGGTATTGTCCGAGGGAATGCAGAAGTTTTTTGATAAAAATGTGCTTTTAGGACGAAACGGTGGTGATGAATTCTGTATTTTCCTGCCAGATTGTACATGTGCTGATGTTAAGGAAAAACTGGAGGAATTCACAAAGTTAAAACGGTCATTTAAATATGAAGGTGAAGAGCATCAGTTCACTATATCAGTTGGATATGCTGAATATCCGGTTCATGCTGACAAACCATCAAAGCTCATGCGTTGTGCTGATACTGCACTTTATGAGGTGAAACTTCGTGGAAAGAATGGCTGCATGGCATATAAGAACGGACTCAGAAAGGATATTCGTACACAGCTTGGTTTTGCACTTAAAGATGTTTCTGAAAATCTTCCAGGAGCATTTATCATATACAAAGCAGATAAGAATGATGATGAAATTCTTTTTGCAAACCGTGAATTTATCAGATTTGCAGGCTGTAAGAACATGGATGAACTGCTTGTATATACAAAAAGAAGTTTCCGTAATATCATTAGAGTGGATGAACGGGAAGCTGTTATAGCTGATATATGGAAGCAGATAGATGAAGGACATACTAATGGTTATACGCATTTTTATATGCAGAAAGCAGATGGCGGTCATATACAGGTGTTTGACCATGGAAGAATTGTTGAGAATGGACGATATGGAAGAGTAATATATGCATTGATAACTAATCTTGAAACAGTGAGAGAAAATTATGGAAATTCAGAATGTAACAATTGAAGATGCAGAGGAACTTCTTGATATATATGCACCATATGTTAAGTATACAGCGATAACATTTGAATATGATGTGCCTTCTGTAGAAGAATTCAGACAAAGAATTGTGAATATTTCAGACAGATATCCATATATCAAGGCAGTTGACAATGGACAGATTGTCGGTTATGCATATGCCGGATATTGCATGCCCTGTACAGGAAAGCAAGTATCTTAATGATGACAGTATCCGCTTCCATAGCAGATTGGGATTTTCAGAAGTTGGTCGTTTTCATGACAGTGGGTATAAGTTTAACCAGTGGTTCGATATGGTGTGGATGGAGAAGATGATTGGGGAGCATAACGCAGAACCGAAAGAAGTCTGGGGATAAATATATAAAAACATAAAACTGCCGTCCGTTTAACATTAAGTTTAGCGGATGGCAGTTTTTATATGGAATGTTTAGTTATAGGCTGTGTGTATCAAGAACTGTTCTGCCGGTTACCGGATCAGTAATACCAAGCAATGCCATGATTAGTGCCATTCTTATATATTTACCATTCTGGACCTGGTCAAAATATGCAGCTCTTGGATCGTCATCGACATCAAGGGAAATCTCATCAACTCGTGGCAGAGGATGAAGAACAGGCATATCTTTATCAGCCAGCTTTAACTTTTCTTCGTTAAGAATGTAGACATCTTTTAAACGGAGATATTCTTCTTCATTGAAAAATCTTTCTTTCTGTACTCTTGTCATGTACAGAACATCAAGTTTAGGAAGAGTATCTTCAAGGCTTGACACTTCCTCATAAGTTGAATTAGATGGATTTAATACATCGTCTCTCAGATAATCCGGAATCCGTAATTCTTCGGGAGATATGAAGTAGAATTTATTATCAGAGAAACGAGTAAGGCTGCTGACAAGGGAGTGTACTGTCCGTCCGAATTTCAGGTCGCCACAGAAACCGATAGTCAGGTTATTAAGCCTTCCTTTACGTTGTCTTATAGTCATCATATCAATAAGTGTCTGTGTAGGGTGTGCATGACCGCCGTCTCCTGCGTTTATTATAGGAATGCGTGAATATATTGATGCCTGTAGTGGAGCACCTTCTTTTGGATGTCTCATCGCAATTATATCTGCATAGCAGCTTACAACTCTTACAGTGTCAGCAACGGTTTCACCTTTGGAAGCACTAGACTGAGCTGCACTTGAAAAGCCCAGTGTCTGTCCTCCAAGACTTAACATAGCAGACTCGAAAGATAAACGGGTTCTGGTACTTGGTTCGTAAAAGTGTAGCAAGCTGTCTGCCATCGGCAACATGCTTATATAATTGTGGTCCAATGGATATCCGCTCCGCAAGATCTAATATATTCATAGTTTCTTCAACGGAAAGATCCATAGGGTTATCAGATGTCTCATAGCCACTCTCCTTTTAATAAATATTCATCTCTCTTAGCACCGACAGATATAAAGTTGATTTCTGCATGAAGCATATCCTCAATCGTTTTAATGTAATTTCTGGCATTAGCAGGAAGCTCGTCAAATGTCCTGCAATGGGAGATGTCCTCTTCCCAGCCTGGAACTTTGTATATAACAGGAGTGCATGAATCAAGGTTATCAGTAGGGTCAAATTCAACCAGAGAGCCGTTTGGGTCATTGTAGCCTGTAATTATAGGAATTTCTTTCATAGAGCTTAATACATCAAGCTTGGTTAGTGCGATTTTGTCTGCATGCTGGCATCTGAGTCCGTATCTGCTTGCGACTGCATCAAAAGGACCAACACGGCGAGGACGGCCTGTTGCAGCACCGAATTCACCTCCGGCTTCTCTTAAGTCCTGCTGCCATTTTTCTGAAACAGCATTTTCAGCAACAAATGGGCCTGCACCAACGCATGTAGAATAAGCTTTAAGCACGCCAACAACATGGTCAGCGTGTCTTCCAGGGATTCCTGCACCTATAGGACCATAGGCTGATATGGTTGATGAACTTGATGTGTAAGGGAAGATACCGTAATCAATATCTCTTAATGCACCCAGCTGTGCCTCAAGAATAACTTTTTTACCACAGGATAATGCTTTGTCTATAAATGTGCCTGTATCGCATATGTATTTACTGAACTTTTCAGCCTGTTCCCTGCACCAGTCAAGAAGTGCCGGATAAGACATTGGCTCCTGATGATAGCAGCCGGCAAGCTCAAGGTTCTTGGACTCAAGAATAGTTTTTAGTCTTGCCTGTACAGCTGTATCATCCAAATGAAGAAGGTCACCAAGACGCAGAGTCTTTTTTCTGTATTTGTCACTGTAGGCATATGCTATGCCTCGTCTTGTAGAACCGAAAGCGGAGCCGGTTCGTTCTAGTCTGTTTTCTTCAAGTTCATCCTGTACCCTGTGCCATGGCATAGATATTGTAGCTTTTTTAGATAATTTCAAATGTTTTGGATTAATCTGTATTCCTCTGTCTTCAATCTGCTTTATTTCGTTGGCAAGGTGTTCAAGGTCAACAACCATGCCGTCTCCAAGAATACATATAACATCGGAGTGAAGTATTCCTGATGGCAGAAGATTAAGAACGAATTTTCCCTGATTAGTTACAACAGTGTGACCGGCGTTATTGCCGCCCTGATACCTGACGACTATATCTGCATTTTCAGCAAGAAGGTCAATTACACGGCCTTTGCCCTCGTCGCCCCAGTTAATACCTGTTACAGAAGTAAGCATAATAATAATTCCTCCTTATATAAATGTATAGTTAATACTAAGTGCAATAACGGAATGTGCGGTCCGTAATAATTCTGGCAAATATAAGTCCGAGCGGAAGTGCAACAATTATCATAATTGCAGATGTAAACCATGAAACCGCTTCTGTCAGGGACATTATGCCGAAATTGTATATTGCGCGGTATAAGTAAAGTCCGGGTACCATAATAACTATGGAAGGAACTGTAAGTGATATTCTAGGATATCCATTATAATTTTTAATAAATGAGGCAAGTAATCCGGCAGTAGCAGCACCAATAAATGCGGCAGCAGCGGCAGGCATGCCTGTAAAATCAACAAGTTCAAGACGCAGCGTATTGGCGATACAACCAATAAGAGCAGCCATAGCCGCCATTGGAACGGAACTGTTAAACATGATAGAGAATCCGAATACACCGCAGAAGCTTGCAATAAGTCTTAATATCAGATGTAACATTTTTCCAATATGTAATGTAGTAAATTCTTCTGGCTGCAAATGCAGTAACAAAGCCATAATCCATGCAAATACGGTAGCAACCAGTACAATAATTATTGAATAAGTCAGCCTTTCAATACCTGATCGCAGGTCGAGCTTTGCAAGGTCAATGCCGCTGGTGATGAAAGGAAATCCCGGTATTATGAAAAGCATGGAACATATGTATCCGGCTTCATGTACAGAAGGGATATTAAACATCAGAATAGCAAGTTTAAGCAGAATTGCATATATAAGGCATGATGCAGATATAGAAACTGCTATATTCATGAATAGTGTAAAATGATGTTTAATAAGCTTTGTCCTAATAAGATTACCTGTTCCGGCTGCAATGAATGCGAAAAGCATCTCTATAGGACCGCCGCCAAGCAGAAATGTGAATCCGCAGCATGCTAGAGCGGCGGCAAGTCCAAGCTTGACCGGTGAATACAGGGTATGTATCTGTTCAATTTCATCAAGCCTTTTATGAATCATTTCACCTGTAAGGTGGGCTTCTTCATTAGGAAAATTGTCAACAAACTGTTCCATTCTGTAAAGCTTGGAGGTATTAACACCGGTATTGGCAATGCTTAACGACTGTGATACGCAGTCATTACCATCAAAGCAGTTAAATTCAATAGACATAAGGCCAACATCCACGGTACAGGTTACTCCAAGTTCCTTGGATAGCTTATTCATAGATGTACGGACACGCCATGCACCAGTGCCGCATGATAGCATAATCAGACCTACACGACCGATAACGGAGGCTTTTTCTATAAGGTCTGCATTAGCAATTAATGCATTGCTGTCGGCATCCGTATAGTCGTGCCACGGAATTTCCATATGATTTTTTTCCATAATGTCAGTGTAATTAGTCCTTGGCATATATAATCGCCTCTGCTTTCTTAACATGGTGTTCAAGGTTTCGTAAGAATATAGAATTGGGAAGGAAAATTCCAAGTTCGTCAAAATGTTCATTGTGTTCAACGAATGAATCCTGACCATAGAATATATATGCCATTGGAAGATTCTTCTCAAGCTCAAGCATAAGATCCCATACAGCACTATAGGCCTCTGCCTCGGTTTCCTTCATTCTGACAGTGTCAGGCAGTTCGCGGATAAGCAGTATACCAGTGCTTCTCTCAAGAATCTGCTGCTCAACTACAGACGGGTCATCACCATATGTGTGACTGTATCTGTAAGCCTCGGCAAGAAACATATTTTTATTATTATCAAGGTTCTTATAAATGTTATAAAAATGCTGATAGTCTTTTTCGTGAACAGAATCAGCAAATTCTGGAAGAAGCATACCTTTATCGTCGGTCATAATTATGGGATTCTGCTTTCCATCAGCGTTGAAGCGGTATGGAATAAGAAATGAATTTCTCAGTAAATCAAACATGGTATTTTGCGTGATAGCCATAAGAAATGCAGATAAGTCTTTATTAGAATAGCAGTTGAATAATGCTTCCGTGAATTGAAGCGGAGAAAGTATTGCTTCAGAATCATCATTGCAAAACAGATTGTTACAGAATGTCTGGAAAAGTTTATTATAAGCCCATGGGTCATTTAGAATTTTATCAAATAAAACCTCAGATTTTTCTTCTCTTGGAAAGATAGTTTTTTCTTTCATAATCATCAGCTCCTTCTTGTTTTTCATTTTCGGCTAGATTATACTATTGTGGTAGGAATAAGTAAAAACTATAATTGATATAAATGCTATAACAATATGATATGTCAGATATTACGGAGCGATAAGTTATGGACGTTAATTTTGAGTATTACAAGATATTTTATTATGTAGCCAGGTACAAGAATTTTACGAAAGCCGCACAGGCGTTAGGAAGCAGCCAGCCTAATGTTACAAGGGCAATGAACTGTCTGGAACAGCAGATTAATTCAACACTGTTTGTAAGAAATAACCGGGGAATACAGCTTACACCAGAGGGGGAAAAACTGTATATAAGGGTTACAGCGGCTATGACACAGCTTATGGCAGCAGAAGAAGAGCTTGCGGACAGTGCAAGTCTTTCACATGGCAGTATTTCCATAGGGGCAAGTGAGACTGCGCTTAATATATTTCTTCTTGATAAGTTAAAAGCATTTCACATGGTCAATCCCGGAATCCGGCTTAAGATATATAATCATTCAACGCCGGAGGCGGTTGATGCAGTAAAAAATGGACTGGTAGACTTTGCAGTGGTATCATCACCTGTGTACGCAGATTCATCACTAAAGACGGTGGTGTTGCATTCTTTTCAGGAAATACTTGTCGGAGGAACTACATTTACAGCATTGGGAAGTCAGGAATTATCAATAAGAGAATTGACGGATTATCCACTGATATGCCTTGGCAGAGAGACTATGACATTCAGATTCTATAAAGATTTATTTATGTCACATGGGGTTGAATTAGAGCCTGATACGGAGGCTGCGACAACAGACCAGATACTTCCTCTTGTAAAATGCGAATTAGGACTTGCATTCTTACCAGAGACAATGGCGCAGGAATCGATTGATAAGAAAGAGATTGTGAAGATATCTCTTAAGGATAATATTCCGAAGAGAAATATATGTCTTGTCTATGACAGCAGACACCCGGTGAGTTCGGCGGCAAGAAAGTTGAGAAAAACAATAGGGGAGATTAATTATGGGGAGAATTAAAGTATGTAACTTTGGCAGAATTATGCTGAAAATATTCTGCTGGACGACAGTAATATTATCAATATATCTGATATTAGGGTTTACAGGCTGTTATGAAAAATGGTTTGGTGGTCCGGCAGGAATAGTAAAAGCTCCAGTTTACTGGCTTATACGGGCAGGGATAGGAATTCTTGTGGAAAGCATAATATTCTGGATAGGAATTATTATGGTGTATGCGACATCTGAGCAGCTTGGAATCAGATGGAGAGTGCTTGGAATCGTGTGCGGATGGATACCTGTTGCACATCTTGTCATGCTTCATATTATTATAAAGACAGTTGGTGAGGAAGTCCGCATGGAGAAAATGCGTGCTAAGAGAAATCTGCAGCGCAAAGAACAGCGGATATGCAGTACGAAATATCCTGTTCTTATGGTGCATGGCGTATTTTTCAGGGATTTTGAACATCTTAATTACTGGGGAAGAATACCGGCAGAGCTTGAGGCTAATGGTGCAGTGATTTGTTATGGCAATCATAACAGTGCGGCGGCCGTGCGAGACAGTGCTAAAGAGCTGGCAGAAAGGATTCACCAGATTGTCATTAAGACAGGCTGTGAGAAAGTAAATGTAATTGCCCATTCAAAAGGCGGACTGGACATGAGGGCAGCGATAGCACTTACAGATATTGCACCTTATGTGGCTTCTCTTACAACGATAAATACACCACACAGGGGCTGTCAGTTTGCTGATTATCTTCTTGGAAAAATTCCTGAAAAACAGCAGCAGATGGTTGCAAATGCATATAACGCTGGAGCGGCTAAACTCGGAGATATTAACCCTGATTTTCTTGCTGCCGTATATGACCTTACATCAGAAAAATGCAGTGAATTCAACAATGAAATAAAGGATAATCCAGACATTTATTATCAGTCCGTTGGTTCTAAACTAAACCATCCGGCTTCTGGAAGATTTCCGCTTAATTTTACATATCCACTGGTGAAATATTTTGACGGACCAAATGACGGACTTGTTGGAGAAGAATCCTTTAGATGGGGACAGAACTATCAGTTTCTTACTGTCAGCGGCAAAAGAGGAATATCGCATGGTGATATGATAGATCTTAACAGGGAGAACATTAAAGGATTTGATGTTCGGGAATTTTATGTGCAGGTTGTTGCGGGACTTAAGAAGATGGGATTTTGATTTTTAAAATACAAATTATAAATTTTTAGTAAAATAAAATATTTGTAATTGACATATTTCTTGAAGATAGGTAATATAATATTAAAGATAGGTAACTTGAGTACCTGCCAAGCTAAGAAGTAAGGTGTTGTGCCAGAGAGCAGTGCCTTATGAGCTTTATACGGGTTTGACATTTACCACAATCTGGCTAGAAACCATAGGTTTTGAAGGAAAATGTCAGAGGCTCTGCTGATGTGAGGCAGAGCCTTTTTATATGTATAGGGGGATTGGAGTTTTTGCGAAATATTAAAGATTGTGTGAATGCGAATCTTTCGCTTTTAAATACAGGAAAAGAGATTATTTTATATGACAAATTAACAACTAGTAATAAACATAAATCACTGGAAGAACGGGCAATGGAATTTAATGGTGATCTGATGCTTGATGGGGAATATGATTGGGGAGAACTGGTTGGAAGAGAAAAAATATAATCAGAGCCAAGTTCAGTATTCAGTGTAATATCAAAGTTGCCAGCAGCGCCTAACATACGGTTTGTATAGTAGTGGTAGTTGTCGGCGCGTCGCTTGTCATCTTTCCAGATAGTCTGCTCAGCGTCCTTCTCAGAAAGATTAAATCTTTCCATCTCCGGCAATCATCTTGATAATTTCATTACAGTGTTATCATGTCAAATGTGGTTATGTCGGATAATTTATCGGTAAATGTTCTTATTTCAATCATAAAACGGTTAAAATATGGAAGTGCATAACATGAAGAAGGAAAAGGGTTATACATATGCACAGATTGCCAATTTATCAGGTGTACCATTAGGTACTGTGCAGAAGATTTTTTCCGGGGAGACGGTGAATCCAAGATACGATACGCTTCTGGCTTTGGAGCATTTTTTTGAAGAACCGCTTGAGGTAAGAGAGCATGTATACAACAGATATGAGAGGAACGGAAGTTATACTGTAGATGATTACAGTACATTGCCTGATGAACAGAGGGTTGAGCTGATTGATGGATATTTCTATGATATGGCTTCACCAACCTTTGGACATCAGTCAATTGGAGGAGAGATTCATCGTCAGATTGCTAATTTTATTGTGGAGAATGGTGGTAACTGTCGTCCTTTTATTGCACCAGTAGATGTACAGCTTGATTGTGATGAAAAGACTATGGTTCAGCCAGATGTCGGCATTGTATGTGATTCTTCTAAGATTCAGCGTTTTGGTGTATATGGTGCACCGGATTTTCTTGTAGAAGTAATTTCTCCATCTACTAAGAAAAAGGACTACACTTTGAAGTTATCCAAGTATATTGAAGCAGGGGTGCGTGAATACTGGATAGTTGATTACATGCAGGAGAAGGTTCTGGTGTATTTCTTCGAGAGTGATGTGTATCCTGTTATTTATGGATTTGACAAGCCAGTTCCGGTGAATATATATGATGATAATCTTAAGATAGATTTCACCAATATTGCCAAATGGCTTAAGGATGGTATGGAGTAGTGAATCATCGAAATTAATTATATAAAATTTAAAGATGGAGGCAAAAATAAGATGAAACTTGATAAATTTATAGGAATGATGACAGGACATTTTGATAACAAAGAACAGTTTGATATGATGCAGAAGGCAGGAAAAATATATCCTTATGCAGAACACATCAATACTATATGTAATGATAAAATAAAAAACATTCCTAAGGATTTTAATGGAAAATTTGTTGTTGAAGAAAGTTATTATGAAACCAATGGAAAACGCCATGCATCACCACATATTTTCCTTATTATGGAAACTGACGACGGAATTGTTCTTTCTTCATATGAAATTCCAGCAGGAGAAGACAAGAATACATTTTCATATAATTCTATGAAGAATGTTGATTATGCTGAACTGAAAAAATCTGAAAAGTTTACACCCGCACTTTATCATGAAAAGAGTGGAATCTGGGAGGGAGGCAGCATAAGCCAGTTTTCACCGGTAATGACATTTAAGCTTTGGGAAAAGTTTTCTGATAGCTGCCTGGAAGTATCTGAAAGCATGGAAGTTAACGGAAAAAGAACTTTTGGATATGATGAACCAATTATTTATAAGAGGGTATAAACAGGGGAAATCTCACTTTTTTAGGATATATTGTTTCATAAGAGTTCCATATCAATAATTGAAGCCATGCAAAGATTAACAGGAGAGCGGCTTAAATACGCAGTAAGCAATGATAAATCAAAAAACGCAGGATATATGGGAGTTAGTCACTATATCCTGCGTTTTGTTTATTCGTTTTTATATATTTTATTATTAATTACTTTAACGATTCCTATAACATTGTAAGTTAAGAAAATGTTGATAGGCAGCTGGATAAGATTTTTGGTAAATCTCATTGTAAGATAAAACATAAATCCTTTGCCGTACATTATGCTGCACCAGTATGTTCCAAGAAGAACATTTACAAGAAGTGTATCAATAGTAAGCGCAAGCACAACTCTAATAAGGAATTTGAAATCTATAATATCTAAAAGGCTGCGTTTTTCACCTGTTACTTTTTTCTTGGAAATTTTGATGTTGCAGTCATAGAAAAATAAACCATAGATAAGACCAGCTAAAGCAGCACTTAATGTCCAGCCCGGAAAATAAGGACCGGTTGGCTTAATGATATACTGGACTATATCACCAAGTCCTCCGCACATGAATCCCATAACAGGACCGAACATGTATCCAATTGCACAGTTGGCAAGGAAAGATACTGAAATTCTGAGTGCCGGGGTTACATTAATAGATACAAAAACTGCTAAAACAGTGTGAAGTGCGACGAGAAGTGCCGCAGCAACAATTGACTTGAGACATTTGAATTCTTTTGCTGAAAATGCAAAATTTTTTAATAGAATTGACATAAAAATAACCTCCTTTGCAGTAGTATTCGCACTACATAAGAGGCTGTTGACCAGTATATGTAGCAGCGGGATGCGGATTATGTATCGCAAGAAATCTTTTCGTCCGTATGGCAACTCCCTGTCCATATGGCACTTAACGCACATATTCCTACTCTGCTTATATAATTGATTTGTACAGGCACTATTAAAGCACATATTCATATAAATGTAAAGCATAAAAACGTGTAAAAAAACTGAGCAATTTTACATCATTGACTTAACTTCCTTTCAAATATATAATTTTATAACACCTATGGATTCGTTCATTGCTTTGCAATCTACACATTATCATCATATATAAGGAGTGTTATTATATGAATTCACCTCAGAAGGACACTATAAAAGCTGGTGGTATCAAAACAATAACCAGCATTCCACATATATATGCCATTATTTTAATGGGACTGTTTACATTTGTTTTTTTAAGTGTTGAATATATGTTTGTAAGCAGGATTTCGCTTCTTGTGTCACAGCAAAAAGCCACTCTTTCCCAGAATTATGTACTTGGAGTCAGTACAGCAGGCTTTTTATTATATCCTCTGTTTAAGCATTTTTTAAACAACAGGCTTTACAAGCTTTTAATGATTATTACCGGATTACTAACTGTTTTTTTAACAATCAGCACTAGCTGTGGTAAATCATTTGAATATATATTTGGTGCAGGAATTATTCTTTTTATACTTCTTGGTCTTGTTGGCAGTAATGTATATTATGTATCTGCGTGTACGATTAGAAACAGACATTTGGCAAAAACGGCCGGAATTTCATATTTCCTTGGTATTCTGCTTCAGTTTATCAACCATAATGCCATTCATATAAGAACAATACAGCTTGTTATATTGTCAGTATCTATGCTGCTGCTTTTTATCTTACTGATAGAAAATGAACGTATTCTCAGCTGCTATAGCACCGACAAATATGCTGCTAAAACTATAATTGAAAGCTCAGCAAAAGGTAATAAGCATAACTTTTTATTATATATTAGTATTATAGTTCTTGTGATACTTATGGCTTGTTTATTCAGCACTCTCGACAGTGCAGTAACACTCGTCCATTCCGACGGTATTGCTGACATAGGACAGGGAGCCAGAATTCTGCTTGCCTTCAGTGGACTTGCTGCTGGCTTTATATTTGACATTAGTAATAGAAAGTATACCGGAATCATCATGTACTGTATAATGATTCTTTCTACCCTGTGTATTGTCCTGCTTGAATTTTCCAAGCCATTCGTGGCTGTGCTTATTGTATTCTATCTGTCTGCTGGATTTTTTGCTGTTTTCTTTACATCAGAATTCATGGAGCTTTCACAGTATGTCAGAATACCTGAGCTTTGGGCTGGAATGGGGCGGGCTGTTAACAATATTACTGCCGCTGTTATTGCCAGCTTTGTTTTACAACTGCTTTCCTCTGATAATAATCTTTTAAAGATTGTTCTTATACTTGTTTTATTTGTTTTAGTAAGTATTATGTCAGTAATATATACATTTGAGAAATATTATTTTATACAACAGTTTACTCAGCATACAGATGAAGTAACAAACGAACAGGATCAGTTACATAAATTAACTACACAATACTCCTTTACCGAAAGAGAAGGAGAAGTATTTAGCTATCTTGTTACTACCGAGGATAATATACAGACTATCTCAGAGCATATGCATGTATCAAGACGGACACTTGAACGATATATTTCAGCAATCTATGGAAAAACCGGTGTGAAATCACGAGTTGGACTTATTAATCTGTTTAATAAATGTGTGTGATTAATCTGTTTTCCTTTCCTGTTTAGGGTCTAAAGCAGCGTGGCGGACTTCCGCCACGCTATTTTAGTATATTGGCGGACTTCCCTTATATACTTTATTCATAATGTTATATATATTGATAACAGCTTATATGTATAAGATTTATTATATGGGTCATTTGATTCCGGACAATTATTTAAGAAACAGGAGGAAAAGATGTATGGTTAAAAACAAAAAATGGCATATTAAAAAAATTGCCGCACTAGCAGGAGCAGTCGTGCTTGCTGTATCCTCAGCAGCTTTATATGCTGCACCACAGGTAAAAGCCGCTAATGGACCATGTGATACTGGTGATTGGGCTTATGCTTATATTAATGTGAAAATTGGAGAAGATAGTACTCTAATATTTTCTTCAAAAGGCACTAATTCCATAGCAGGAATGTCTTATGACAGAGAATCCAATACACTTACATTAAATGATTTTAAAAACAAGGCAGCAGTAATAGTTACTAATATGATGGGTGATGATTTCAAGATTAACCTTATTGGTGATAATGAAATCAGAAGTATAGGTTCATATGGTGATGCATGGGGCGGTTCCATCAATATATGTGGAAATGGTTCTTTAGTTATTAATGCAGACAAGGCAGATGATTATAGTGTAGGCCTCTTAGCGGAGGGAACTAATTCCGTACTTTCAGTTGCAGACACCTGTAATGTCACCATATATTCTGGTACAAAGGCAGCAGTGTATACAAGTGATAATCTCACGGACAAACCAATCAGGGATAATGGAACTTTAAAGGAAAATGTAAGCTATAACGTTTCACACCCACTAGAAATATCAAGGATATGTGCTAAGTATTATGAGTATGATCCTTATACAACTAATACAGTATATAAGAGTGCAACAGATAATACTTCGTTATATTATATTAAGAAAATGACATATGTTGAACCTGTTGAAAAAGTAACTTATACAGTATATAAGCTTACTGCAAAGGCAGCTCTGGGTGATGTATATTACGCAGAAAAGATTGGTGAATATGACAATATACCTGCCGGATACACAGAAACCACATTAGACCAGCCGGTATCATATTATGAGTCAGATGGTGGAAGCGGCGGAACATGTCAGGTTATAATAAATACAGCAACTAAAGAAAAATATGTGTCTGCTTATGCGTATGAAAATAACGAGGCATCTTATAGAATCTGTAAGCTTCTTGAAAAGCTTGGCATAGATGAAAAAAGTAATGATGAATTATGGCTTGTTGATTATAACAATCCGGTAGCAACATACCAGCCTGTATGGGGAGATGATAAGCTTCCAGACGGCTACCAGTATGATGGAACAGAAATAGATGCTCTTTATAATGTTGAATGTGTAGCTGATAAGCTTACATTTACAGCGAAATCAGCTGATGATAATACAATAGTAGATGTATCAGATGGCAACACAACTATTAAGGCTGATGAAATCAAAAAGCTTATAGAAGATAACAAAGCAAATGATGTTGTTATCAAATCCAATAATGATGTTACATTTACATTTGCCAAAGGAACTATGTCAGAAGTATCACAGGTTGAAATCTATGATTTTTCAACAACGGTTACTTCTGATATAAAAGAAGCCGGAAATATGCCGGAAGATGTAACAGAGGATATATTCGTATCCAAGATAGTATACAATTATTCTGGTACGCTTCCAGCCAGAGCAAGCATCAGGTTAAATGTAGGAAAAGCCTATGCAGGCCAGAGGCTTTACTACAGCCAGCTTTTAGATGATGGCACCATAATCAGCATGATGTCAGCAATAGTTGATAATGATGGTTATATGACAGTAGAGCAGGATCACTGCTCAACATATCTTATAACAAGACAACAGATTACAGGTAATTCAACAGAAAATGTAACTGAAGCGGCTGATAATAAGGTTGAAACACCACAGACTGGTGATAACAGCAATATTGTAATCTGGCTTACATTATGTATTATTCTTTGCTGTGGTATAACTCTTTATATCTTTGCTGTAAAAGCAAGAAAAAAAATGAATAGATAATTAAATGACTGATTGATAGCTGAAGCTGTTGCAGGAAAGAGAGAATGACACCTGAAGAGATAGATAAGATTCTTATGGAAAGAAGAAAACAGTGGAAACCTAAAGAACGCAAATATAAGAAGCGGCGTATTAAGATTATTCAGTGAACTTGCAACAAGCCCAATGAAGGGTGCTTATCTGGAATACGATAAATAAGAATAGTAATGTACAAGGGTGGGAAGATTAGGTTCTTCCCACCCTTTAACCAGCGTATTTTCATGAATTTATAGGAAACTAGTGTGTTTATAGCAGAGTTTGAGAGAAAAGATTTATACAGTTATTATGGTGTTAATGAAGACAATATTAAAAATAAGACGGAAAGATACTCAGCATTGATAAAAGGAATTGTGTTCTTGACAAATAAAGGTGGTGTGTTATAATTCATTTAACATTTAAGTTAAATGTTAAATGAAGGAGGAATGAACGTGAGCATGCAGATACGCTTCAGGCGCTTGCTGATCCTACAAGACGCGAGATACTTAATCTGCTTAAGCAGTCCCGAATGTCTGCTGGAGAGATTAGCAATCATTTTCAATTTCGGGTGCGGCAGTTTCCAGACACCTGTCTGTTTTGAAGGAAGCTGATTTAATTCGAGACGAGCGGGAGGGAAAATACATTTATTATGAGCTTAACGCTACTGTGCTTGAGGAGATTTTATTATGGATTAGTGAATTAAAAGGAGAAAAAGAGCATGATTAAACAACATAAAAAATGTTAATATTAACATCTGTCATAATATTACTTCCAATCTTTATAGGTTTACTTTTATGGAGACAGCTGCCAGCTTCTGTCGCAACACATTTTGGAGTTGACAATCAACCAGATGGGTATTGTTCTAAAGCATTTGCAGTCTTTGGACTTCCGGTAATGATGCTGTTTTTCATTTTATATGTATAGTTGCAACTAATATTGACCCCAAGAGAAAAAATATAAGCAAAAGGTATTCCGTGTTGTTATGTGGATTTGTCCGGTGATTTCTTTGGTTAATTGCAATATTCTCTATGTATATAATTTGGGATATAAGCTCAATATTGGATTTGTCTGCGGATTGTTAGTTGAATTTTGTATCTTATTTTAGGCAATTTTATTCCAAAGGTAAAACCAAACTATAGCATTGGTTTTCGCATTCCGTGGGCATTGAATGATTCTGACAACTGGTATCATACACATAGATTTGGCGGAAAATGTATGGTAATTGGGGAATTGCAATGATTGTAACCTCACCATTTCAAAATGTGTGGATATTTCTTGCTCTAGTCATTGTACCATGCATTCTGCCAGTAGTTTATTCATATATGTTTTATCGGAAAACAATGGGGTAAGTTTATTGTGCTTATGAACAGAATTAAGTATAATGAGTGCAGATAAGGGGCAATATTGAATATGAAATACAATTTACCAGACCGGATATTAAGAGAAATTGTTTATTTTGCAAAGGAACATTCTATTACCAAAATCATACTTTTGGTTCTCGTGCGCGAGGTACGAACACGGAGCGGAGTGACATAGATATTGCTGTGTATGGTGGAGATTTCGATGGTTTTACTGGGATATTAAGGAAAAACACATTCTCCCTGATGTTCGATATTGTACAGGCAGATGTATCAATTTCAGATGAATTAAAAGAGGAGATAGAAAAGGACGGTGTAGTGATTTATGAAAAAGCTTGATAACTTTATTAATTGTCTGACTATATTAGCAAATGCGGATTTTAAGATGGCAGAAACTAATGATATATACCGGACAGGGTTATTGGACAATTTAATCTTACTTTTGAACTTGCATGGAAAGCGTTGCGGAGATTATGAGAAAACATGGTGTAGAAGATTCTTCTACTGGATCACCACGAGAGATTCTGCAGCTTGGTTATAAATTTGGGTTTATAGATGATTCAGAAACATGGCTGCTTATGTTAAAAAGCGCAACACCTCTGTTCATATATATAATGAGGAGGAAGTAGATGAATTGATTCTGCTGATACGCGACAGCTTTATTCCTGCGTTTACAGCTCTTAAAGATACACTTGTAAAGAAGTTGGACGAAGCAGAGAGTAACTGGGAGTAAATAAGGACACACACAAACCGTTTTGACGGCAAAGGCGAAATCTATGCAAAAGCAAGACTGAAATATGCTGCAGAGCTTTTTGATTACTTGAAAATGTATTGAATATTCCGGCAGGAAGAGTATTTGCGGATATTGGTTCGGGAACAGGGATTTTCACAGAGCAGTTGTTAGGCTGTGGATACAAAGTCTATGCGGTAGAACCTAATGATGATATGTGTAAGAAAGCAGAGGAAAAGCTGTCTTATAATGAAAATTATATATCTGTCAATGGCAGTGATACAGATACGAATCTGCCAGACAGAAGTGTAGATTACATAACTACAGCGCAGGCATTTCACTGGTTTGACTGTGACGGATTTAAGAAAGAATGCAGGCGGATTCTGAAGCCGGGTGGAAAGGTGATTATTGTCTACAATTCCAGAAACATAGAAGCCGCATGTACAAAGGCTCTGGCAGAGCTGCGGCACAGATATAATCCTGAATTTCATGGATTTTCCAATGGCATGAGTCATGAAAAATGTGTTGCTTTTTATGCGAGAGAATGTCAGGTGTTCCGTACTGATAATACGCCGATATATGACAGGCAGGGCTATATTGACCGCGTGTTGTCATCATCGTATTCATTGAAAGAAGGCGATGAAGGTTATACGGAATATCTGAAGGAAATTAACCAAATTTTTGATACATTTTCAGTTGATAATCGTATTGAAGTGCCGATGGAAACAGTTGCGTATATTGGGGTGGTATAAGGAAAATATCGTTTGATTGTTCATGAAAGAATTTTATTTTTGAACAGTATGAATAACATGATACCTATAGGTAGTCGCATTTTTGAAAGTTTTATAGGACAGAAATAATGGCGACTATAGAAATAGTCGAGACATTTGCCTATAAAGTTACCGAACATGAGACATTTATAGGAAAACTCATAAAAAGAAAGTGATTTACACAGGACTTACAGGGGAAAACAGAGGAATTTTACCTATAAAAGTGAGATATATTATGAATTTATAGGAAGCGGGTATCTGGCACATGAGATTTTGATAATGCCATCTGACACTTAACAGATGATTTCACATTGATTTTACATTATTTTACATAACAAAGATAGCGGTTAAGCCGTCTCTCATTTACACTTAAAGTAAAGGGAGGCGGTTTTTTGACATTTGAAGAAATAAAAAAGAATAAAGAAATTAATGAGTTTATAAATAAGGGGAATTATAATCTGGGACTTCTAGGATATACGGATCATTCGCAGATTCACTGCTCTATTGTAGCTGATACAGCAGCGATGATTCTTAAAAGATTCGGATATTGCGAGCATGACATTGAACTGGCTAAGATTGCCGGATATATGCATGATATTGGAAATGCAATTAACAGGTCACACCATGCGGAATATGGTGGATTACTTGCCAATGAAATATTGAAAAAATCGGACATGGATATTAAAGACAGAATAACAATTGTATCAGCAATTTCTAACCATGATGAATCAACGGGTGGTGCAGTTGATGTAGTTTCAGCAGCACTTATTATTGCTGATAAGACAGATGTAAGACGAGACAGGGTAAGAAGTGAAAAAGGTAAGGCGGCATTTGATATACACGACAGGGTTAATTATGCGGTAACAGAGCATAAATTAAAGGTCAATATAGAAAAGAAAACGATTTCACTTAATCTTCAGATTGATACTAAGATATGTTCAATGTATGAGTATTTTGAGATATTTCTTGGAAGAATGATGATGTGCAGAGGTGCAGCTGATATGCTGGGGGCAACATTTAAACTTATGGCAAATGGCTCAAAGGTTCTGTAAATATATGCAGAGGAGGATGATTTTCTTATGAAAAAATATTATGTGCTTGATACTAACATTCTGCTTCAGAGTCCTGGTGCTATATATGGCTTTGAAGATAATACGGTTGTTATTACGGGAACGACGCTTCAGGAGCTGGACTCAAAGAAAAATCTTGATGGGGAGATTGGATATAATGCGCGTCAGACAGCAAGAATACTGGAAGATATAAGAAACAGGGGTAATCTTATAAAGGGAGTTAAGCTGAAAGAAACAGATGGTAAGCTGATATTTGAGCCAAATGAGGTTTCACAGGAAAATCTTCCGGAGGGGTTCGACATTAAGAAGCCGGATAACAGAATTATCAGCTCATGTATTGGGATTGCAAGAAAGACAAAGAGAGCAGTTATCCTTGTTACTAATGACATTATGATGAGAATTGCTGCAGCAGCATGTGGAGTTGAAGTTCAGGAGTATAAGAATGATCAGATAAAAGAGTCTTCATATGTGGGGTATCGTGAGATTAAAACATCACGGGAAATTATTGATGATATATATAAGAAGCAGAGTCTTGCTCCAGAGATATTTGCTGATGAGAAGCCATTTGTGGCAAATGAATATATAACACTTACAGACGGTAATACTTCTGCATTATGTGTATATAGAGACAATTGTATCAGGCTGCTGAAGGATACAACTGCATTTGGAATAAGACCACAGAACAGGCTTCAGAGATTTGCACTTGATGCACTTTTAGCTCCGGCAGAGGAGATACCGCTTGTAATACTACATGGACCTGCTGGAACAGCAAAGACATTTTTATCAATGGCAGCAGCACTTGATAAGACATATACTGATGAATTTACAAGACATACCAGTAGCACATCATATGACAAAATATATATCGGACGTGCAAATGTATCAAGTGATGAAGCATTTGGTTTCCTTCCTGGAGAACTTGAGGATAAGACAAGACCATTGCTTGGATGCTTTTATTCTAATCTTGAGGATTTACTTAGAAAGGGTAATCATGAAGAAGATGCCCAGATACAGATTCAGATAGATGATATGATGGAGACAGGGCTGTTGAGGGTATTTCCATTAGCTTATATAAGAGGTATGAGCATAAAGAACAGTTTTATAATATGTGATGAAGCGCAGAATATAGGAAGGTCGCTCATTAGGGATATTGTCACACGATGTGGACAGGGGTCCAAGCTGGTGATTCTTGGCGATACTAACCAGATTGATGTCCCATTTCTGGACAAGACTAATTCAGGACTCACATATCTTGCTCATAATATGAAAGGCAGTACTAAATGTGCGCAGATAACATTTACAGAGAAAGAGTCTGTGCGTAGTGCACTTGCGACAGAAGCACTTAACAGACTTATGTAAAGTAAAATGTCTGACAGTAATAGAATATGGGTTTAAGAATAATAACAGCGTTCAGAGACAGAAGCAGCGGATAGGCTGCGGGGCAGTTTCTGGGCGCTTTTTTGAATATTTCCGGTAAAGAAATGCTTTCGTGAAATGACCAGATTTATCATAAATTAATTGGAATTACATGTGAAAAAGATTATAATATAAACAGCATTTGTCAAGTTTAAAAATAATATAGAAGGAAGGGATATTTATAAGTTTATCAAAAGAATATGTAAAAATGCGAATGGAGCGCAACAAGGAAATAGCTACATCTGCGAATCTGGCTGACAGCCTGACAGAACAGCAGTGTGATGTACTTGAATGGGCCTCTGACATGAGGCATGTAATGCATAAGAACAGTGAGGCATTATATGATGTTAACGCACCTAAGCATAAGGAAATTAAAGCATTTATAAGTGATACACATTATTCACAGAATCCGAATAACCTTAATAAAAGATTAAAAGATGCTGGATTACCGCTTATCAAGTGGTCATTTGATGATACAAGGATTCCGACAAATGAGCTGGCAATGATTCTTGATAACAGAAGACTTGAGAAGAGCAGAAAAAGGCAGTGTATCAGGACATTAGAAAAAGCGAATGCTGATATTGAGAATTATTTTGCACAAATTGACGCAAAATATCTCACATTTTATTGTCCATCAGGAAATAAGAGAGTTTTTAGTAATCAAAGTAAAGGGGTCAGTGTGGAGTCAAGGAATGTTACCATTGCAGAAGGCTATACAATTATGGGAATCGAGAGTCTTAAGAATAATATAGCCTATCTGCTTCATGTGTATGCTGGTCAGATTAGTATTGAAGATATTGTTGCATATGTCAATGAAGATATAGAAAACAGGATTTATCATATGGATGCTTCAATGGCTCCACAAAGTGTTCATAAAGCGACTAATGCCCTGGTTGAAACAGGATACATAAAACCTGATACTAAAGAACTTATTTATATTAATCTTACTAAAAGAGGCGACGCATTTGTAGGAAGCTACTGTGGGACGCTTAACAAGATAGCAGCTTCATTGTCCATACTGCCATTTAATAAGGCGCACAAGAATGATATTGTTTATTATAGCTATCTGATTGGATGGCAACGTGCTAAAAGAGAGCTAAAGCCACTGATTCCTAAAACTGTCGATTTTATCAGTAATAAGATAAAAGAGAAGCAGGAGATGATGTATACCGGTGACGATAGTAATTATGCCGTGGAGATGGAGCAGACAATTATCCAGAGCATGAATATTAATAGTTTGCCGGTTGTCTATGAGGTTAAGAAGGGTACATATGTAATAGCGGAGATAACGACATTATTTGGAAAGATTAATGTAAGTATTATTAATTCTTTGTTTGTCGGAAGTGCATATACATTAACAATTCCGCAATATCAGTATACTGCAATAATTCATATGGCAGATAATATTGATTATGGAAAGATTCCTTATGAGGTACAGAAACAATTGAAGGCGGTTGTTCCTGTACTTATGAAGTTATTACAGTGAGAGTGGAGGCAGGGGCAATGACCAATATATATAAGAATATTTATCTGAGAAAAGAAGAAGAAGTTTTATATAATATTAGAAAAAATGTGGATGAAACAGTGGAGACACCAACCATATCAAAGATAATAGATTATGTTCTGGCTGATCCATATGAACATATTATATATATGGATGTTAAGCTTAAGATGGTAACAAGTTATGATGCAACCAATGTATTTGTTGATACCGGTTATAAAAATATGTCAGGAGAACCATTATTTCTGTCGCTTGTGTTAAAGGACGATGTATTTACCGGCAAATATGTGGGAACGATTGATCAGCTTGGCAATGCAATTCTTACCATTGTAAAGATGAGAGTCAATGAACAGGAAATATATGATAACATGGAATTTCTTAAGAACAATTATGGCAATTATAAGCAGTTTGTTGATGACTGGGATCTCAAGGCTGGAGAGAGAGAAAAAGATAATAATCTAGGGAATATGAGTACTTTGTTTGAAGGAATTGATATATCAGAATTCCCGGAGACAGCAGAAGAAATCCCTTCAAGTGAGGATACAGCAGCTGCGTCAGAATCAGATTTTTATGAAGAAGATATGGATGCTGAATCAGAAAATGGGCAGGAATTATTGTTAGAAGAGATTAAGAATGATAAAATGCATGTGTATGACTACATTCCTGATAAATTGTATCTTGTTGAATGTCACACAATGCTAGGAACTATCAACTTCTCACTTGTTAATAATTATATGGATGTATTCGGGGACAAAATACCTCTATACAGCCTGTTTATTGTTCAATACAATCAGGGTACAAGCCTTGGACAGTTATTACAGGATGTGGATTTAAGACAGTATAATCTGCAGATTCCAGATAAGATTATTGATGAAATAAGTGATGCTGTGAATTATATCAGGGGGTATATGGGGAGAGAATAAAAACGAGAAATTCAAGGAGAAATAAGAGAATGTCAAAGGATGAATATTTAATTACCGATGCGCCCCTTAAAGCACTGACTGTTTTTGCCATGCCCATGATTCTGGGTAGTTTTTTCCAACAGGTATATAATATGGCTGACTCAATTATTGTCGGTCAGTTTGTCGGTTCATCTGCACTTGCGGCTGTCGGAGCATGCGCTGCTCTCACAAATGTATTTATTTGTGTGGCACTTGGTGCCGGGGTAGGTGCCGGAGTGCTTGTGAGCCGTTATTTTGGTGCAAGAAATTATAGTAAAATGAAGACCATTGTATCAACATCATTAATCAGTTTTCTGATTTTAAGTGTATTATTGGGAATCTTTGGTTTCGGGTTATCACATCCAATGATGAGTTTATTGCAGACGCCGGCTGATATACTGGATGAAGCTGTACTGTATCTTCGTGTTTATTTTGTGGGATTTCCGTTTCTGTTTATGTACAACATTCTTTCAACAATGTTTACTTCAATCGGTGAATCAAAGATTCCGTTGGTGCTTCTTATATTTTCTTCTGTCTTAAATATTCTGATGGATCTTTGGATGGTTGCTGGCTTAGGACTTGGCGTGTTTGGTGCAGCTCTTGCAACCTTGATTGCACAGGGGATTTCAGCAGTATTTTCATTTATAATATTTTTGCCGGATGCGTCGGTATAAAAGTCATTTTGACTGGTTTGACAGGAAAGAGTTACGTTCAATGCTTCAGATTGCCATACCATCAATTCTTCAGCAGTCTACAGTATCGATTGGCATGATGATAGTACAGGCAGTTGTAAATCCGTTCGGCACACAGGCACTAGCAGGTTATGCTGCGACAATGAGAGTAGAAAATGTATTTTCACTTATATTTGTATCCATTGGAAATGCAGTGTCACCTTATGTTTCCCAGAATCTTGGTGCAAAGAAAATTGGGCGTATTAAAAGGATATCACGCTGCGCTTGTGTTAGATATATGTTTTGCAGTCCTTGCTTTCATAGTCATTGAGACACTGCATACACACATTTCTTCGCTGTTCCTTGGTAAAGATGGAACAACTTTGGCATATCAGGTGTCAGGGGATTACATGAAATGGTTAGGTTACTTTTTCATTTTATGGGTATCAAGATGGCAACAGATGGAGTTCTTCGTGGGCTGGGAATCATGCGGCCATTTCTTATAGCTAATATGGTTAACCTTGCAATCCGTCTGTCAGTTGCTCTGATTTGTGCACCGCGTTTTGGTATAGCATTTGTCTGGCTTGCTGTACCAGCTGGCTGGTTTGCAAATTTTCTGATTTCTTATGTGGCACTCAGAAAGTCATGGCCGGTTGAAAAGTTGATTGATGAGTTCGTGAGCGTGCTTAATTGGCATGACGGCTAATGATGTTCAAAAATTTTGAACCTGAAATAAAGATAACATGTTTGACATAAAACCCGTTGAATGATAATATAATTAAAGAGGCGCTACCGATAGACGGTTAGCCTGATATATTTTGGTTAAAACAACCGCCAAGTTTAGCAGACCGTGGCGGTTGTTTTGTGTTTATTTTTGCTCTTAGAACCAATAGTATAACCAAGAGCAAAGCAAGTAATACATAAGCTGATGATGGCTATAAAAGCTCCGTTGTAAGCATAAGCACAAACCTCCTTGATAGATTTCCAAGTCGGATTTCTATGTAAACAGAGCTATAACTCTCTGATGGAGGATAACCGCCTACCGTGTAGGATAGCACCACATAAATTATAACAGTTATAATTTGAAAAGCAATCGCATTGCGAGCATTTATTGGCAAACAGAATATGGCACATTTTGATCGTACATATCTGGCAGGGTTAAGATAATTTTTGTTTGACATTTTTAAAAAGAAAAATATAATAACTTCTAAACGAGTAGCAGACTAGCGTAAATCCAGTTTTGCTGCTCGTTTTTGTGCGTCTGCTGTCGTACATTATGAAAATATATAATGCATTTTAAAGTGTGTAGCTTATCAGCGTAAGTCCAGCTTATGAGGTAAGTACACACTTTTTATGCAAAAGGAGGAATCCTCTCCTCACCAAAGGGTTCGGATTTTGCTTCGCAAAACAAGGAGGATTATAAAATGGCAGAAAGTAACAAGATGAGAGATGCCGGTAAATAAGCTCATGGTTCAGATGGGAATACCGATGATCTTATCTATGGCATTGCAGGCGGTTTACAACATTGTAGACAGTGCCTTTGTTGGAAACATGAGATCAGGAAGTGAGGCGGCACTTAATGCACTTACACTGGTGTTTCCAGTTCAGATGCTCATGGTAGCAGTTGGAATCGGAACAGGTGTGGGAACAAATGCACTTCTTGCAAGAACACTTGGACAGGGAAATGGTAAAAAGCAGCAAAGTTGCGGGAAACAGTTTGTTTCTTGGAGTGATTATTTATGTGGTGTGCCTGTTGTTTGGGATTTTGGAGTAAGAGCATATATTTCATCACAGACAATTGACCCTGAAGTTATATCAATGGGAACAGATTACTTAAGAATATGCTGTGTAATTTCATTTGGAATTATTTTCTTTTCACTATTTGAAAAGCTGCTGCGGCAACCGGACGTTCTCTTTATTCTACAATTGGTCAGGTAGTTGGAGCAGTGGTAAATATTATTCTTGATCCTATTATGATTTATGGTATTGGACCGGTTCCTGAAATGGGAGTTAAGGGGCTGCATATGCAACTGTTATTGGACAGGTTGCGTCTGCAATATTATTGTTTGTATTTCATATGAAACTGAATAAGGAATTTGAACATGATGTAAAGTATATGAAACCAGATAGCAGAATAATCAAGGAAATATATGCAATTGGACTTCCGCAATTATTGCACAAGCACTTATGTCTATCATGGTATATGTGATGAATCTGATTTTGAAATTCAGCCCTTCAGCACAGACTGCATATGGATTGTTCTATAAAGTACAGCAGTTTGTATTGTTCCTTGCCTTTGGGCTTAGAGATGCAATCACTCCGATTATTGCATTTGCTTATGGTATGAGAAGTAAAAAGAGAATTCAGGATGGGATCAGGTATGGACTGCTCTATACCGTTGTACTAATGATTCTAGGAATTGCAATTACGGAAATTTTTCCTGGAGCTTTGCAACTTTGTTCAATGCAGGACAGTCAAGAGAATATTTTATTGGAGCAATGAGGATAATCTCAATAAGCTTTCTGTTTGCTGGAATAAATGTTGCTTATCAGGGAATTTATCAGGCATTGGACGGTGGTGTGGAATCATTGGTAATTTCGCTTTTGAGACAGCTTATCATTATCCTGCCACTGTCTGGAATTTTTCTGTGTTTGTCAGAAATGGTCAGATGGGAGTTTCTCTTATCTGGTGGGCATTCCCAATAACTGAGGTTGTTTCATGTCTGGCAGGATATGTATTTTTAAAGAGAATCAGAAAAAATAAAGTTGATGTTTTAAGTTAAGGAGGAATCGTAAATGGCAAAAGGATTATTACAATCAGCGGGAATTTGGAAGCGGTGGTCGATTTATCGGTGAAGAAGTGGCAAAGAAACTTGAGTTACATATTATGATAAGGATATCATTGGACAGATTGCAGAACAGTCAGGCTTATCACCGGAGTATGTTCAGAAAAATGCGGAATTATCTCCGAAAAAAGGCTTGTTTGCATATGCATTTGCTGGACGTGATATTACAGGAAAGTCCATAGAAGATATTGTATATGAAGCACAGAGAAAAGTTATTTTGGAGTTGGCTGGAAAGGAGCCTTGCGTAATCGTTGGAAGAAATGCTGATTATATTCTTAAAGACAGGGATGATGTGTTAAATGTGTTTATTCATGGGGATATGCCAGAAAAAGTACAGCGTATCATGGGCTTATATAATGTTGAAGAGAATGAAGCAGTCAAAATAATTGCGGACACAGATAAAAGACGTATGACAAATTATAACTTTTACACTGAGCAGAAATGGGGAATGGCAGGCAATTATACACTGGCTTTGAACAGCTCTGTGTTAGGATATGATATGTGTCAGAAAATCATAATGGATTGTACAAAATATAAGCATTCACCCACATCTGTATTGTACTATTGTTATAAACTATTACTGTAACAAGCTGAGGAAATGGATGAGAAGATATGGCAAGACCGACAAAATGCAGAAGAATATGTGCAGAGGTATGAACAGTTTTAGAGAGACATAAAAATTAAAATATTGTTTTCATAGAACTTGGTATAGGGTATAATACACCTGTTATAATAAAATATCCGTTTTGGCAGATGACAGATAAATGGCAGCATGCGCATTATATATGTCTTAACTATGGACAGGCATATGCACCAGATGAGATTAAGGACAAATCTGTCTGTGTTAATAAGGATATTGATGAGGTTATAAGGAGACTGTTATGACACAGAACAGCTACAGGTATTTTAAGAACGACCAGTGTAAATATTACCCATGTCATAAGATAGAAGAAGGGCGGATTTCAACTGCCTTTTTGTTATTGTCCCATGAACTGCTATGAGGATTGTCCGGGAACACCGCGGTATATAACAAGAGAAAGCGGGAAACGGATAAAGGATTGTACGAATTGTACATTTCCGCATATTCCGGAAAATTATGATTACATAGTAAAGTTTTTATCTGAAAAGATGAGATAGGAGAAGAAACTCACAATGAAAAAGGCTATTCTTATAGTAAGTTTTGGAACTACATATACAGAGACAAGAATAAAGAATATTACAGCTATTAAGAATCAGGTATCAATGCTTTATCCTGATACGATTATAGAAGAGGCTGTATCAAGCAGGATTGTAAGAAATCATATGAAGCAGGATGAGCATATTGATGCAAAAGTCCGCTGGAAGCCCTTATGAGTCTAAAAGAGCAGGGCGTAACCGGGGTTGTGGTATTTCCAACTCATGTAATAGATGGCATAGAGAATAATCAGATGAAAAATGCAGTTGAACAATGCAGAACTTTTTGAAAAGATAGTTACAGCTGATGCACTTTTGTCAAATGTGGATGATTACACAGATGTTTCAGCGCACTGTGGGAGTCATTAAAGGAAATAGCCGGTGATTCACCTTTGATTTTTATGGGGCATGGAACGGAGCATTCGGCTGATGAAAGCTATATGATAATTGAGCAGGCATTAAGGGCGTATGCCAGACATCCTGTTTATATTGCAACAGTTGAGGGAAAGAGAACAATTCAGGATGTAATCAGGCAGATGAAAGATGAAGGGATTGTTAATACAAGAGTAGTTCTTGCACCATTTATGTTAGTGGCAGGAGATCATGCCAATAATGATATGGCGAGAGAGTGATTCATTTGCAAGTATATTAAAAGAAGAAGGATATGCGCCGGAATGTGTCCTGAAAGGAATTGGCGAATATCCGGCAGTAAGACAGGTGTATCTGTCACATTTGCAGAAAGCCGTAACACAGCTTGAGTACATACCGGATGAACAATCAGGCATATTGTATGGTATTGGAGTTGGCACAGGTAATCCGAAGCAGATGACATTGCAGAACTGGAGGTAATCAGGGAGTGCGACCTGATAGTGATTCCGGCAGTGTCAAAGGAAGAGTGTTATGCATACCGCATAGCAGAGCAGCTTATCATGAAATTTCGGAAAAGCCTGTATTATGCATGCCATTTCCAATGATTAAGGATGAAGAAAACTTGAAATTTCACATAATAAAATATATGAAAACATAGAAGGATATTTGAGCAAAGGCCAGAAAGTAGGAATGCTTACAATAGGTGATCCGTCTATATATTCTACATATATGTACATGCATAAAAGAGCAGAAGCAAATGGCTGGAGAGCACAGATAATATCTGGTGTTCCTTCATTTTGCTCTGTTGCAGCAAGACTTGGGATATCACTTGGAGAGAAGAATGAAGAAATTCATATTATCCCGTCAGCGTATAAACCTGAGAATACATTTTCATATGATGGAACATGTGTGTATATGAAGTCGGGAAAGGGGCTGAAGGCGTTGATTTCAGCACTGCGTCTCAGACAGGAAACAACAGGGGAATCATATGAAATAAATGCAGTTTCGAATTGTGGCATGGACAATGAAAAGATATATCATGGTTTGGATGAACTTGAAGAGGCACAGGGGTATCTTACAACAGTTATAGTAAAAAAGAAAAACAATTGCATTTCTAGTAATAATATGGAATAATAAACGCTGGATATAATCCAGATGATAACGAAATAATCACTGTAAGCGAAGTATATATGTACTTCAGGGAATCAGGTGCGAATCCTGAACAGTTCCGCTGCTGTATACAGGGAGGCGATATCCATTATGCCACTGGAAGAAGTATTTATTCTTATTCTGGGAAGGCGGATATTGCTTATGATCTGTGAGTCAGAAGACCGGCTTACAGGCAGAGCCATAATAGTCGTTGCGAGAACAACTGACTATTGTTTTTATGCAGACACAAGTGTCTGTTCCTTTCTGCAGATAATGACGGAATCATCCAATCACTTCATGAGAAAGGAAAAGGAGAATGAAAATGAAGAAAAAGATTTCTGTCACTCATACTTATGCTTGTAATGCTTGTGTCTACACTTGTAATGAGTGGATGTGGAACAGAAAAGAAATCAGGTAACGAGGGCAATTATGATGGAGAACTTGTATATGACCATTCAATGGAATTACAGTATGCAAAGCTGTTCTCTGTAGATTATTACAAGGGTGGCTACAAACTCATCACAATAACTAACAGAGATGAGGATACAGCAATCGTATCAAAGCAGTCAAAGCTTTTACTGGTTCCGGACGGAATGTCTGCACCATCAGGAGTTGATTCTGACACAGTAATATTAAAACACCTGTGACTAATATGCTTGTTTCATCTACACCTGTAACATCTCTTATGAATGCAAGCAATTGTCTTGATAACATAAGCCAGGTTACTTACGATAAAAATCATGGTATATTGATGCCGTTAAGAAGGCATTTGATGATGGAAAGCTGACTTATGTAGGAGATTACAAAGCTCCTGATTATGAAACAATAATAGCGGTGCCCCTACACTTGCAATATTTTCAACAATGCTTACAAGTGTTCCTGATGTTGCAGAAAAGTTAAAAGAATTAGGAATTAACTACATATTAGACCAGTCTACTTATGAAGATCATCCATTAGGAAGAGTAGAGTGGGCTAAGCTTTATGCTGCACTCTGTAATGAAGAGGATGCTGCAACAGATATGTTTAACGCGCAGGCTGCATATGTTGATACTCTTTCAAAGGCGGAAAAACAGGAAAATCTGTAGCTGTATTTTATATTACATCAAAGGGTAAGCTGTATGTCAGAAATGCAGATTATCTTGCACAGATGGTAAATATAGCGGTGGAGATTACATTTTCTCAGATTTAAATGCTGATAAAACAGGCACACAGGAAATGGGAATAGAAAGCTTTTATGAAAAGGCAAAGGATGCAGATTATATAATTTATGTATGGAACTTAGGCGGAAAGCCATCAACTCTTAGTGATTTTACAGGATATAACAGTATTCTTGCTGATATAAAGGCTGTTAAGGATGGAAATGTATGGTGTACAACACCAGATTTCTTCCAGATTGCAGATACAATTGGAAGTATGATTAACGATATCAATCTTATGTTAAATGCTGATGCTGATACATCAGAGCTTACATACTTAAAGAAGTTAAAATAAAACTTATGTCTGAAAGTGACTGTCACATTAAGCAAATAGTACTTAATGAGGCAGTCATTTTGAGAATAGAGATAAGAATGGAGAAAAATGCAGATAAAACAGATACTCCGTTATCAGTTGGTTTATGTGCTGCTTGTGATATTACTTGTTGCAGCAGTCATATTCAATATTAATACAGGCAATATAAATATATCTCCCATAAGGATTTTCAGGATAATATTTCTGGAAGGATTATGTTGGAACACCAGAATATAATATTATCTGGAAAATACGATTACCACGATTATGTATGGCTGCTATTCTTGGCGGTGCATTGTCATTGTCGGGATTTTTATTACAGACATTTTCAGAAATCCTATAGCAGGTCCGTTTGTGCTTGGTATTTCGTCAGGTGCCAAAATGTTTGTTGCCATTACAATGATTTTCATACTGAAATATGTGTCAGGAATGCCATTATGGGCTCAGATTGCAGCAGCATTTATAGGTTCACTTTTGCAATGCTGTATGTATTACTTTTGCCAATAAAGTAAAGAGCATGTCTATGCTTTTAGTTGTAGGAATTATGATAAGTTATATATGCTCTGCAATAACTGATTTATGTATTACATTTGCAAATGATTCAGATATTGCCAATCTTACCCACTGGGCTATGGGCAGCTTTTCCGGAAGCTCATGGACTGCTGTAAAGCTTGCAGCTATAGTTGTTTTCCAACATCATTCATTACTTTTTATTTTCAAAACCAATTAATGCTTATCTGTTGGGAGAGGGATATGCACAGAGTATGGGAATTAATATCAGATTTTTCAGGGTGTGTATAGTAATGCTGTCGAGTATGCTTTCTGCCTGTGTTACAGCACTTGCAGGCCCGATATCGTTTGTGGGGATAGCAGTTCCGCATATTACAAGATTATCACTTAAAACAACGAAACCACTAGTTACGATTCCAGCGATTTTCCTGTGTGGTTCAGTCTTTGTATGTTCTGTGACCTTATTGCAAGAACAATATTTTCACCATCAGAACTGGCAATAGGAACAGTTACAGCGGTATTTGGCGCACCGGTGGTTATCTGGCTTATGGTAAAGCAGAAAAAGTAATATTGGATAAAAAGTGGAGAAATATATGGAACAGATATATGTGCAGACAGAGGATTTAAGCGTTGGATATCATGGAAAAGTCCTTTTGTCAGATATAGCATTGAAGGTAAAAAGGCGAGATTCTTGTATTAATCGGACCTAATGGTGCAGGCAAATCAACAATAATAAAGAATATTATAAGAGAAATGAACCCAATAGGCGGTAATATATATGTCAAGGGCAGAAAGATAAGTGACTTTACAAGTAAAGAATACGCAAAGACAATGTCGGTTGTTCTTACGGAAAAATTAAAACAGAAATGATGACATGCCGTGATGTTGTGGCAATGGGAAGATATCCATATACTAATTATTTTGGCAGACTGACTAAGGAAGATGAAGTGATTGTAAATGAGTCACTTAAAAAGTGTCAGCACTGGATATAGCCGAAAATGATTTTTCACAGATTAGTGACGGACAGCGCCAGCGTATTATGCTTGCAAGGGCAATATGCCAGAAACCGGAGGTCATTGTTCTTGATGAACCAACCTCATTTCTTGATATAAGACATAAGATAGAACTGCTTGATATACTGCGAGGAGATGGCGGTTAAAGATAATGTTGCAGTTATAGTATCATTACATGAAATTGAACTGGCGGCGAAAATAGCAGATTATGTTATGTGTGTCGGGGCAGATGGAAAGATTGAATTCGGAAGACCGGAAAAATATTTACAGATGACAGGATAAGCAGTCTTTACGGACTTACACATGGAACTTATAATTGTATGTATGGAAGCACAGAATTAAAGAAGCCGGAAGGAACGCCGAAAGTTTTCGTAGCCGGTGGTGCAGGAACAGGTGTATTTATATACAGGGAATTACAGCGTTTAGGAATAGCATTCAGAGCGGGAATTCTTTATGAAAATGATTGTGATTTTCCTGTAGCAAAAGCACTGGCATCAGAAGTTATTACAGAAAAATGTTTGAACCTATAGGAAAAGATACATTTGAAGCAGCATGCAGAAAGATTGATGAATCAGATTATGTAATAGATACGGGGTGTCCGGTAGGGCAGATGAATGCCATGTTAAAGGATGTACTGGAGTATGCAGCAGAAAAGAAAAAAATTATTCTTAAAAAACCAGACATAGATACATTGAAATCATTATTCACAGGAGAATAGATATTATGAAGCCAATGGATATTGAAAAACAGTCATTTGCAATAATTGAAAAAGAACTTACAACAGATATTCCACCTGAATACAAGCCGGTTGTTAAGAGAGTTATTCATACAACAGCGGACTTTTCATATGAGACAAGCATGATGTTTTCAGATGGCGTTATAGAGAAAGCACTGATGGCAATCCGTGAGGGTACAGAGATTGTGACCGATACCAACATGGCAAAATCAGGAATAAATCATAAGATGGCTGAAAAATTCGGATGCTCACTTAACTGTTATATGGCAGATGAAGGTGTTGCAAAAGAAGCTGCAAGCCGTGAGGTAACAAGGGCAGTGGTAAGTGTAGAGAAGGCGGCTAAGGACAATCCGGGATGTATTATGGTAGTTGGAAATGCGCCGACAGCACTTATGAGAATAAGAGAGCTGTATGATGAAGGCACATTTGCGCCAAGACTGGTTATCGGAGTTCCGGTTGGTTTTGTAAATGTAGTTGAGGCAAAAGAAGAAATTATTGAAAGCGGTATTCCATATATAGTTGCAAGAGGCAGAAAAGGCGGAAGCAATGTTGCAGCGGCAATTATGAACGCATTGTTTTATATGGCAGCAGATGATGATAAAGAGTGGCGCAGATGTTAGAGAGATATGTATATAAGAATCAGAAAAAAATGCGATGTGGATATACAACAGGAACATGTGCCTGCGCAGCGGCGAAAGCAGCGGCATGTATGCTTTTGTCAGGCAGGAGAATTGAAAGTGTCAGTGTGATTACTCCGATGGGAGTAGAACTTACGCTGCCTGTTTATGAAATAACAATGGAACAGGACAGTGTTACATGTGCAATAAAAAAAGACAGCGGGGATGATCCTGATGTGACTAACGGAATATTAATATATGCCAGTGTTTCTTATATAGCAGGTGACAGCGCAGATAGAAAAGTTGTAACAGATGGCGGAACAGGTGTAGGGAGAGTTACTAAAAAAGGGCTGTCGCGCCCGGTAGGAGAAGCAGCAATTAATCCGGTTCCGCTTAAAATGATTGAAGAAGGTGTATTGGAAGCAGCAGAGAATTATTCTTATGAGGGAAGTTTAAAGGTTGTAATATCAGCACCACAGGGAGTTGAAATTGCAAAGAAAACATTTAATCCGAACCTCGGAATAACAGGGGGAATATCAATTCTTGGAACAACAGGAATAGTAGAGCCTATGAGTGAACAGGCACTTATTGATACAATAAGGACAGAAATTAAAATGCATATAGCAGAAGGTGAAAAAATTCTTCTGATTGCACCGGGAAATTATGGGCAGGATTTTCTGCTTAATACTCTTGGAATTGAACTTAAAAGAAGTATCAAATGCAGTAATTATATAGGTGATACAATAGATATGGTGTGTGATGCAGGCGCAGAAGCGATGCTTCTTGTAGGACACATAGGAAAACTTGTAAAACTGGGTGCGGGAATAATGAATACACATTCAAAAGCTGCAGACGGGCGTATGGAAGTCCTGGCAGCCTGTGCCATAAGAGCAGGTGCAGAGGCTGATACTGCAAGAAAAATACTTGACTGTGTCACGACAGAGGCTGTACTTGATATATTGAAAAAATCGGACATGCTTGAGAATACAATGAAGCAGCTTATGATCCGCATAGAGGATGTATTGCAAAGAAGAAGCGGCGGTAAAATAAGAATCGGGGCAATTGTATTCTCTAATGAATACGGAATATTAGGTAAGACAAAAACAGCGGATAAGCTGTTAGAAGATATAATAAATAATGGAGAATGATTATGGTTAAAATTGTCGGGGCAGGACCTGGGGCTAAAGATTTAATTACGGTTCGCGGTATGCGCATGCTTAATGAGGCAGATGTGATTATATATGCAGGTTCACTTGTAAATGAAGAACTGCTTGAGTATGCAAAAAAAGACTGTGAGATATATAACAGTGCATACATGAATCTCGATGAGGTCATTGATGTAATTGTAAAAGCGGAGAGCGAAGGAAAGAATATAGTACGACTGCATACAGGAGATCCTTCACTTTATGGTGCTATAAGGGAGCAGATTGAGGAACTTGCAAAGCATGGAATTACATGTGAAATATGTCCTGGTGTCAGCAGCTTTCTTGCTGCGGCAGCTGCAATGAACTGTGAATATACAGTGCCGGAGGTTGCACAGTCAGTAATTATTACAAGGATGCCGGGAAGGACACCTGTTCCGGATAATGAGAGCATTGCAAAGCTGGCGGCACATGGAACCTCAATGGTTATATTCTTAAGTTCATCACATTTAAAGGAGCTTAAGGAAGAATTATATAAGGGAGCGTATACACCGGATACTCCATGTGCAATATGTTATAAAGCAAGCTGGAAGGATGAAAAATGTATAAAGACCACATTGGAAAATCTTGACAGAGAAGCCGAAAAGGCAGGAATTACAAAGACAGCACTTATAATGGTGGGAGAATTCTTAGGAGATAAATATTCATTTTCCAAGTTATATGATCCTGAATTTACAACGGAGTATAGAAAATGAGAACTGTTATAATAACATTTACACATGAGGGAATGAAGGTGGCAAAAAAGGCTTCCACGGTGACGGATGGAGAAGTTACAATTTACTGCCATAAAAGATGTGCGGATGATTACAGGGAAGATGCAGTTTCTTTTGCCACTGTCGGCAGTGTTATTAAGAACGAGTTCGCAATATGCGACAGGATATTATTTGTATGCGCGGCTGCAATAGCGGTAAGAACAATAGCCCCATATCTTAAAAGTAAGGTAACAGATCCGGCAGTACTCGTTGCAGATGAGAGTGGCAAATTTCTTATTTCATTGCTTTCAGGGCATATAGGTGGTGCCAATGAATGGTGCAATGAACTTGCAGACAGTATTGGTGCAATACCTGTAATTACTACAGCTACAGATACAAGAGGAATGTTTGCGGTTGATATGTTTGCAGCAGAGCATAATATGAAAATAGTTAATCCTGTCATGATACAGGATATATCAGGCCGGATACTTAATGGGGAAGCTGTTGGAATTACAGGAGATGAAACATTTGTCAAAATGTTAAGAGAGACAGAAAAACAATGGAATGGGCAGATTACATATACAGATAATGCAGACGGTAAATATGAAAGCGGTGTACAGATAATTTCTCATCCTGATGAAAATGTGGTATTTAAGAGAACATTAAAACTTGTGCCACAAAATCTGGCAGTTGGAATCGGATGCAAAAAGGAAAGACAGCAGAAAGAGATAGAAGCGAGGCGGTTAAGAAGGTTTTCGATATGAATAATCTGATGACAGAAGCTATTGCAGTAGCTGCCTCTGTTGACAGAAAAGCGGATGAACAGGGAATTATTGAATTTGCAAGGAAATTTAAAGTTCCATACAGGACATATACACCTGAAGCATTAAGAGAGATTGAGGGTTTTTCATCATCAGCTTTTGTAAATGAGCAGATAGGTGTGGATAATGTATGTGAGCGCAGCGCATGTGCAGCATCGGGTAGAGGCAGAAAGCTTGCGAGGAAAAACGGCAGATAACGGAATAACTGTTGCGGTATATAAAATGGTATAGATTAAGGAGTATGATATGCTTAAGATAGTTGGTTTTGGAAGTGGTGCAAAAGATAATATGACACTGGAAGCGTCAGCTGCAATATCGTCAGCACAGTTAATAGTTGGCTATAGTACTTATGTTGATATATTGAAGCAGTATTTTCCGGATAAAGAATATTATTCAACTAATATGATGCGGAAAAGGAGCGTTGTCAGTATGCCATAGACATGGCAAATGAAGCAGGGATGTAGTACTTGTATGCAGTGGAGACAGTGGTGTATATGGCATGGCGAGTCTGGTATATGAACTTGCAGATGGAAGGAACTGATATTAAGGTAATATCAGGTGTCACAGCCGCCAATAGTGGTGCTGCCTGTCTCGGAGCACCTTTGTCACATGATTTTGCGGTTATAAGCAAGTGACTGTATGACTCCGTGGGAACTGATAAAGAAAGAATCAGGGCAATGGCTGAAAGCGATATGGTAATGTGCATATATAATCCTTCCAAGCCCATTGAGGCAGGGATATTTAAAAGAAGCCTGTGACATTGTAATGGAAGTACAGCCGGCTGATACAGTATGTGGATATGTAAGGAATATAGGCGGGATAATGAGACAGCCGGGGTTCTTACATTAAATGAGCTGGCTGATTTCAAGGCAGATATGTTCACGACAGTTTATATTGGAAACAGCCATACTAAGATTATTAATGGAAAGATGGTTACACCGAGAGGATATAAGGTTGTATGAAAAGACAATAATGCTTTTGCCGGGACAACGGAAGGTCGCAGAATATGTGAATTTCTTGCAGTTAAAAATGTATTACCCATGTGTATGTAACTACTGAGTATGGAAAAGATCTGCTTCCTGAGCAGAATAATGTGCATATACATGTCGGGAAAATGGATGAGGGCAGATGTCTGATGAGATAAGTGTAATTCTTCCTGACATAGTTATTGATGCAACACATCCGTATGCTACACAGGTTACCCACAATATAAAAGAGGCATGTGACAGCAGAACATTTTTATGTCAGGGTATTAAGAGAAGAGAATACAGTAGAAGCGGGTAATAATGCAGACAATATCATATATACTGAAACAATGAAGGATGCAGTCAGACTGCTGAATGACGACAGATTCATTCATAAAATGTTCTTATGACGACAGGAAGCAAGAACATACCTGAGTATGTCCATATTAAGGATTTTAAAGACAGGCTGTATCTTCGCTCTGCCGAATCCACAGATGATGGAAAGTGCAATACAGGCAGGGATTATGCCGGCACATTTAATCGGAATGAGGGACCGTTTTCACAGGAATTAAACGAAGCAGTAATCAGGCAGTTTAATATTGGAGTGCTTGTTACAAAAGAATCAGGAAATAACGGTGGGTATGAAGAAAAAATATCTGCCACACTAAATACAGGAACTGACTGCATTGTAATCAGGCGGCCATTGGAGAATGATGGCAAGAAGCTTTCGGAAATTATAGCGTATCTTGAAGAAAATATTGATTCACAGTGTTAACAGGTTAAGATGGAGTGAGTAATGAAAAGGGTAATTATAGCTGGAATGGGACCGGGCAGTAAAAGCTGCATTACAGAGGAAGTAAAAGCTGCAATTGATAATGCAGAAATTATAATAGGTTCAAAGCGGTTGATAGAGGAATATCCGGATAAAAAGACATTTTATGCTGTAACAGCAGATAATATAGTAAGTATTATCGAGCAGGAAGAGGCACAAGAATATGTTGTGCTTATGTCCGGAGATACCGGATTTTACAGTGGAACAAGAAAGCTTGCAGATGCGCTTGAAGGAAAATATGAATACCGTATCCTGCCTGGAATATCTTCTGTAATATATTTTGCCGCAAGAATTGGCAAACCTTGGGAAAATGCGGCATTTGTAAGTGTGCATGGAAAAAAACAGAGTTACATACCTGTAGTTTTACAGAATGAGATGACATATTTTCTGACACAGGGAAATGTATCACAGATATGTAAGCAGCTTCAGAGTGTGGGGCTTTCAAAGGCACATGTCTGGATAGGGGAAAATCTTTCATATGAAAATGAAAAGATATCCAGTGGTGAAGTGTCAGAATTTACAGAATATGAGTCAGCAGGGCTTACTGTAATGGCAGTATACAATGATTATTCACATACATTTTCTATAACAGGAATTCCTGACAGTTATTTTATCCGTTCAGATGTGCCAATGACTAAGAGGGAAATACGGGCAGTGTAATGAGCCGTATGGCAGTCAGAAAGAATTCATGTGTGTATGATATAGGCGCGGAACAGGTTCTGTTTCGGTAGAGCTTGCACTGCATGCACCATACGGAACTGTATATGCGGTTGAGAGGACAGAAGAAGGATGCAGTCTTATTGCCCGTAATGCAGAGAAATTCGGACTTAATAATATAGAGATTATACATGGCAATGCAGCAGATGTAATTGATAATCTGCCAGTGCCGGATGAAGTGTTTATTGGTGGAAGTGGCGGTGAATCAGAATATATTTTGACAGTATTCTTAGAAAAATCCCAATGTACATGTTGTGGCTACAGCAGTAACTTTAGAAACACTACAGGATATGATTTCATTAATGGAAAAGAATAATATGAGCGTACTTGATATAGTCCAGATTGCAGTAACGCAGATAAAGAAAACAGGCAGATATCATATGATGTCTGCAAATAATCCAGTATTTATTATAGAGGGAAGGAGAATGCAATGAGTCGTATAATGATAGCCGGAACAGGCAGTGGGTGTGGCAAAACAACAATTGTCTGTGGTTTATGCCAGTGCTTTAAAGATATGGGACTTAAGACATCAGCATTAAAATGCGGACCTGATTATATTGATTCTATGTTTCATTCCCGTGTACTGAATATGCGTACAGGCAATCTTGACAGCTGGTTCTGTGATGATGAGACAATAAAATATCTGCTTGCACGCAAAGAATGTGAGAGTGATATAACCATAGTTGAGGGCGTTATGGGATACTTTGACGGTCAGGGATTTGGCACAAAGGGAAGCTCCTATGATATAGCAGGCATTACGGATACACCGGTTATACTTATAGTAAACTGCCGTGGGATGAGTAATTCAATAGGTGCAGTCATAAAAGGATATACAGGATATGAAAAGATAGTCATATCAGAGGTGTGATATTTAACAATTTATCATCCAGATTATATAAAGATGCTGCACAGATGGTTAAAGAGATGGGGATAGAACCATTAGGCTATCTGCCATATAAGAAGGAGGCCGTTCTTGAAAGCCGTCATCTTGGACTTGTTACATCCGCAGAGGTTGAACATTTTCAGGAAAAAGTCACCTGTATTGCAAGTCAGATGAAAGAAACACTGGATATAGACGGGATTCTTAAGATTGCAGAAAATGCCTCAGAGAATGAAATACATTACAAAGAAAAGAGAAATCTAAGAATAGCAGTTGCAAAGGATGAAGCATTCTGTTTTCTTTATGAAGATAACCTTGATTATTTAAGACAGAGTGGATGTGAACTTACGTATTTCAGCCCTCTTAAAGACAGCATTCTTCCTGAGAATATAGACGGATTATTGTTATATGGAGGATATCCTGAGCTTCATGCAGAAGAACTGTCAGAAAATATATCAATGCGAAAGGATATTGCTGGCAGGATACAGTCAGGTCTTCCGTGTATAGCTGAGTGTGGCGGGTTTCTATATCTGCATGAGTATCTTGAAACTCCGGATAAAGAAAAATATCCAATGGCGGAATTATCAGAGGGACAGGGTATAATGCCGGGAAATTACAGCGCTTCGGGTACATGAGCGTTAAGTCTGTAAAAAATACAATGCTTGCAGATAAAAATCAAAGCTTCCGTGCACATGAATTTCATTACTGGAACAGTGATTGTCCGGGTAGTGATTATGAAGTCATAAAGGCTTCTGATAACAGCACAGCTTCTGCCGGTTACGGAAGTGATACTTTATATGCCGGATTTCCACACATTTATTTTTATGGTAATGAAAATGTAGCAGAAAGATTCATGGATGCATGCATGAAGTATAAGAAGAACAGCAGACAGGAAGCAGAACTTATTCCGGAGCTGGATAAGATAAAAGGTATTAATAGAGACGCTGTGATGAAAGCAAAAGCTCACTGGAATGGAATAGCAAAGCCATTACATGGTCTTGGGCTTATGGAAGAAATAATAACACAGATAGCAGGAATCCAGAATACAGTGGATGTACATATAGACAAAAGGGCTGTTATTGTAATGTGTGCAGACAACGGAATAGTTGAAGAGGGAGTTACACAGACAGGACAGGATGTGACCGCAGTTGTAAGCTGCAATATGGCAGATGGAATATCGAGTGTATGCAGAATGGCAGTTTGCAGTAAAACAGAGGTGATTCCTGTGAATATAGGTATTGTGGCAGATAAACTTGCAGATGGAACAGATGTAGGAACTTATAAAGGTCTTGTAAACAGACGGGTTATGACAGGTACGAGAAATTTCCTTAGAGAACCTGCAATGTCACAGGAACAGCTCATACAGGCAGTCCACGAAGGAATTAAGCAGGTAGAATGGTGCAGTGAACAAGGGTATAACATTCTTGCTACAGGAGAGATGGGAATTGGCAATACAACTACGAGTACAGCACTTGCAAGTATATTATTAAACCTTGAGCCGGAAGCTGTTACCGGAAGAGGTGCAGGACTTGATGATTCAGGGCTTAAAAGGAAAGTTGAAGTCATTACAAAGGCTAAAGAAATGTATGGCAGATACGCAGATAATCCATTAAAACTATTACAGAGTATAGGCGGACTTGATATAGCAGGACTTGTGGGAGTGTATATCGGAGGAGCAGTGTATGGGATACCCGTTGTTGCTGATGGTGTTATCGCGACGGTTGCGGCATTTATTGCTGTGAGGCTGCAGCCGGAGATTAATGATTACATTATTGTATCGCATCAGGGAAAAGAACCGGCAATGAAAGCACTTCTTGACAGTCTGGGAAAGAAAGCTGTTATTCATGCAGAGCTTGCGTTAGGCGAAGGAACAGGGGCAGTTATGATGTTTCCGCTTCTTGACATGGCTTTGCAGGTGTACAGGGGAAATACTACATTTGACGATATACAGATAGCTGCATATGAGGATTATGGAAAATGTTGATTATAATTACAGGGGTAAGCGGCAGCGGCAAGTCAGAATATGCTGAACAGATATGCTGCCGGCTTGCCGGAGATAATAAAAAATATTATGTGGCAACCATGCAGCCTTTCGGAGAGGAAGGCAGAATAAGAATTGAAAAGCATAAAAGGCAGCGTGAGGGAAAAGGCTTTGAAACCATAGAGCAGTATCAGAATATAGGCAGCGCATTGGATTGCTGTGATAAAGAAGAAAGACCGGTGGTATTAGTTGAATGCATGTCTAACCTTCTTGCCAACGAATGTTTTGGAGAAGCCGGAAAACCAGATGATATATTTGATGGCTGTATGAAACTGTATTCAGGATGCAGGCATCTTGTTATTGTAACAAATGAAGTATTTTCAGACGGATGTGAATATGATGCCGGTACAACTGATTATATCAGGCGGCTTGGAGAGATTAATGTGAGGCTTTCCAGAGCAGCAGATGCAGTTGTAGAAGTTGTATATTCAATTCCTGTATTTTTAAAGGGGGATATTGGCGATGTCGATAATTAAATCACTGGTGATTGCATTTTCAATGTATTCCAAGATACCAATGCCACATCTTGAATTAGATGAAAAAGACATGAAATATGTAATGGGATTCTTTCCGCTGATTGGACTTATAACTGGAGCTTTGGCTTATGGATGGATATATGCCGGGGAAATTTTATATGTGCCGGATATAAGCAGGACTTTGGTACTTATTATACTGCCGGTTATTATAACAGGGGGAATCCATGTTGACGGTTATATGGATACATGTGATGCACTTAATTCATATGGTGACAGGGAGAAGAAACTGGCAATATTAAAGGATTCGCATATTGGTGCATTTGCAGTTATTAAACTTCTGGTTTATTATGTGCTGTATTTTGCTGCTGCATTTATTGTTGTACAGAAGGCGGGAAATATGCAGATTATTATTATGGCATTTACTTTTTATCTGTCGAGAATTATCAGCGGACTGGCAGCAGTTAATTTCCGCGGTGCAAGAAATAACGGAATGCTTCATACATTTACAAGTGTTACAGCCAGAAAGAGGGTAAATATAATGCTTGTAATGCAGCTTATATTATGTATTTCATGTATGTGTATGTGCAGTATTATAACAGCAATAGCTGTTGTCATTGTAGCATTCCTTGTTTTACTCTATTACAGGCATATGGCATATAAGCAGTTTGGCGGGGTAACAGGTGACCTTGCGGGCTATCTGCTTTGTGTGAGTGAGTTGTGCATGACGGCTGCAATTGCAGTAATTACATTAATTTAGCCAGCAGAATGGAGATAATATGGAAGTATATTTTGGTGGGGCTTATCAGGGAAAAATTGATTATGTATGTAGTAAGAAAAATATGTCGGTTGTGGCAGATGGGGCAGATTGTAATATTGAAGACCTGGAAAATGCTGAAATATTAAATCATATGCATCTGCTTATAAAAAGATATGTTAAAGAAGGAAAATCAACAGACACTCTGATAGACAGTCTGTATGATATCAATCCGGAGATTATTATAATATGTGATGAAGTTGGAAGCGGAATAGTTCCGTTAGAAAAAGAGGACAGAATATACAGGGAAGCAGTCGGACGCGTACTTTGCAGTGCAGTTAAGAAGGCTGTGCATGTGGAAAGAGTAACCTGTGGAATAGGACAGTGTCTGAAAGGCGGACAGTAAGAAATATGGAGATTGTATTAATCAGACATGGAGCAACAGCAGGAAACATTGAAAAGAGATATATAGGAACTACGGATGAACCATTGTGTGATACAGGAATGGTACAGATACAAGAGTATATGAGAGCCGGATGTTATCCACAGGTACAGGCATTATATGTAAGTCCTTTAAAAAGATGCAGGCAGACAGCAGCATTTATATATCCTGACATGAAGCAGATAATTGTGCAGGATTTCAGGGAATGTGACTTTGGTAAATTCGAGGGAAAGAATTATAAAGAACTGACGGGCGATGAGTATTACCAGAAATGGATTGACAGTAATGGAACAATACCTTTTCCGCAGGGAGAAGATATAGCTGATTTCAGGACAAGATGTGTCCATGCGTGGAACAGAGTTGTTAATGAATGCATGGAATCAGGGGTGGGAACGGTTGCATGTATTGTTCATGGAGGAACTATAATGGCAGTTTTGTCAGAAATATATGGTGGAGGTTATTATGATTATCATTGTGGCAATGGTGATGGATATATCTGCGATGTTACTGATGAAGGACATATAAGTACAATAAAAAAGATTACGGAGAAATAATGAATAATAATATTTTTGCATGTATATTTACATGTCAGACTATAGCAATTGCATGTGGATATGTGCTTGATCTGATTATTGGAGATCCGCACTGGCTGTATCACCCGGTACGCCTGATAGGAAAACTGATTTCATGGCTGGAAAGCATTTTGTTAAAAGAAGATTATTCACAAGCAAAGAAATATAAAAGAGGCATAGTTCTGGCAGTTTTAACACCATTAATAACAGGTATTGTTACAGCGGGCATACTTGCGGTCTGCTATTATATTAATATAGTGCTTGGATGTGTAGTCGAAACAATTATGTGCTATCAGATTCTTGCTGTGAAATCACTAAAAACAGAGAGCATGAAAGTATATTATGCTTTGAAAAATGAAGGGATTCCACAGGCAAGACAGGCTGTATCAATGATTGTCGGAAGAGATACCAGCCAGCTTGATGAACATGGAATTACGCGTGCGGCTGTTGAGACGGTTGCGGAAAATACATCAGATGGTGTTGTTGCACCATTGTTTTATATGATGTTTTTCGGTGCTGTCGGGGGCTTCGTATATAAGGCAGTTAATACTATGGATTCAATGATTGGCTATAAGAATGATAAATATCTGCATTTCGGAAGATTTGCAGCTAAAATGGATGATGTTGTGAACCTTATTCCTGCAAGAGCAGGCGGATGTCTTATGGTTGCAGCTGCCGGAATTGCACAGCTTGCAGAAAAGTGTATGGGAAGGAATAAAGATTTATCACATTACAGCATGGGAAATGCATGGAAGATTTTTTTAAGGGACAGAATGAAACACAGCAGTCCTAATTCTGCACAGACAGAATCAGCATGTGCAGGAGCATTGAAGGTTTCGCTGTCAGGAGACAACTATTATTTTGGTAAACTTGTGCATAAGCCGCAGATTGGAGATTCAATCCGGGAGCTGGAAATTGAAGATATAAAAAGAAGTAATATTTTATTGTATATCACCGCATTTATTGTGATTATTATTGTGCTCATTATAAGAAGTGCAGTGATGTGTTATTTCTGTTGATCAGACGAAAGGTTATCATTTATGGAAAAACAGATACATGGCGGGAATATCTATGACAAGGAAGTGTCACTTGATTTTTCGGTTAATATTAATCCGCTTGGAATGCCGGATGGAGTGCAGGACGCAATTCTTAATAATATGAGCGGATATGAGACATATCCTGATATCAGGTATACGGCGTTAAGAGAGGCAGTTGCCGGTAAGGAGAGGGTACAGGCAGAAAGAATACTGTGTGGAAATGGTGCTTCTGAACTTATAATGGCTGTGGTTAGGGCAGTAAGACCTTATAAATGTGCAGTTGCAGCCCCATCTTTTTCGGGGTATGAACGCGCTGTCAGTGCGTATGGTGCAGAAACTGAATATTACAAACTTGATGAAAAGAATGGATTTGGGTATGCAGATGTATGCAGTCAGCTTAAGGATATGGAAATCCAGATGTGTTTTATATGTAATCCCAATAATCCTACAGGAAACCTTATACCTGAAGATATTCTTGTTAATATACTTGATATATGCAGGGACAGGAACATTGTAGTTGTAGCTGATGAGTGCTTTTTAAGGTTTAATCCGCAGTATGAAATTATAAGCTGTAAAAGATTTCTGGATGATTATGATAATCTTGTGATTATAAATGCATTTACAAAGTTTTATGCAATGGCGGGAATTCGATTAGGATATATGATGAGTGCCAATACAGAATTAATTAACAGGGTTTCATTACAGCTTCCGGAATGGAATGTGTCGTCTGTTGCACAGCGTGCAGGAATTGCGGCATTTGCGGATAAAGATTATGAGAAGTATACGCATGAACTTATTCAGAGGGAACGGCAGTTTCTTTTCAATGAATTATCAGATATGAAATGTATTGTTTATCCGTCACAGGCAGATTATTTAACATTCAGACTGCCACAAAGTAAAGCAGGATGTATGATACAGGAAGAATTATTAAAGCATGGGATACTTATACGGTCATGTGGGAGTTATCATAATATGCCGGCTGACTGCTACCGTATAGCAGTAAAGCAGCATGCGGATAATGAAGTTCTTATTAATAATATGAGACAGATACTGGAAGTGTAAAAGAAAGGCAGGGTGCAGATTATGGCAAAGAATCTTATGATTCAGGGAACTATGTCTAATGCAGGAAAGAGCATTATAACGGCAGGAATATTAAGAGTGCTGAAGCAGGACGGGTATAATGCAGCACCTTTTAAATCTCAGAATATGGCATTGAATTCATACATAACAGCGAATGGTCTGGAAATGGGAAGAGCACAGGTTATGCAGGCAGAAGCGGCAGGAATAGCACCATGTGTAGAAATGAATCCCATATTGTTAAAGCCGACAAGCGATGTGGGTTCACAGGTTATTGTAAACGGAACACCGCTTAAAAATATGCCGGCTAAAGAATATTTCCAATATAAAAAGAAACTGATTCCGGACATATTAAAAGCCTATGACACTCTTGACAGAAAATATGATGTGATAGTACTTGAGGGCGCAGGAAGTCCGGCAGAGATTAATCTTAAGAAAGATGATATTGTTAATATGGGAATGGCGGAGCTTGTAGATGCACCGGTGCTTCTTGTTGGAGATATTGACCGTGGTGGCGTGTTTGCGCAGCTTGTTGGAACAATCATGCTTCTTGAAGAAAAGGAACGCAGGCGCGTAAAAGGTCTGGTCATGAATAAGTTCCGTGGAGACAGGAAGATACTTGAGCCAGGTATAAAACAGTTATATGACATATGTCCGATTCCTGTTGCCGGGGTAATTCCTTATGTAAGGCTTGATATTGAAGATGAAGACAGCCTTGCTTCAAGGCTTGAAACATCGGACTCAGATGTTTCAGGGGAAAAGCTGGATATAGTTGTAATAAGACTGCCTCATATTTCAAATTTTACAGATTTTAATGCACTCGAAAGGCTGCCGGAGGTTAATTTAAGATATGTCGATAAGGCAGAACAGATAGGAAATCCCAATCTTATAATTCTTCCGGGAAGCAAGAATACCATTAATGATTTAAAATGGCTGCGTAAGAATGGAATTGAAGCACAGATTATAAAATGTGCAAGGCAGGAGATACCTGTATTTGGAATATGTGGTGGTTACCAGATGTTAGGAAATGTTATTGATGATTCATGTAATGCAGAAACTGGTGAGGTTATTCCGGGAATAGGTCTTTTGCCGGTTACAACTACATTTACACTGTCTAAGCACCGTACAAGAGCAAGAGGAATAATCTGCAGCCAGTCAGGAATGTGGGAAATGCTTGGAGAGAAAAAATGTGCCGGATATGAAATTCATATGGGAGAGAGTACTGTGGGTGAAGGACAGGCGCATGCATTTGCAAAAATATATAATACTGTCGATGGAACGGAATATATGGATGGGTGTGTCTGTGGGAATGTGGCAGGAACTTATCTTCACGGAATATTTGATGAGAAAGAATTCTGTGACGGTTTTATAAATATGCTTGGTAAAAGATGTGGGATTGCGACACACGGCGGTTCAGACATGAGTTTTGAAGAATATAAGCAGAGAGAGTATGACAAGCTGGCAGATGCAATCCGTGAAAATATGGATATGAAGTATATATATGAAATTATGGGATTGTAGACAGCAGGAAGGGAGATACATTATATGAATAGTATAAAGAAGGCATATTACCATCTTCCGGGGCTGTTTGAATTCTATGAGTTGTATGAAGCATTTTTGCCGATATATCGGGAGCACAGAGAGTATTTCTATGATTGGTGCGGGATTGGCTCAATATATGGTGCGCCTGCAGACTGTATCTGGGGCGGTGGACGAATAGGTTCCGGTGAACATGGTGTGCAGGAAGTCATGAATCTGATGAGCGAGTATGGGATATCAGCAAGGCTGACATTCAGCAATTCACTGCTTCGCGAAGAACATTTATCTGATGAAAAATGTAATGCGTTATGTAAGGCACTTAATGACAGCGAGGGAATTAGCAATGGCGTGATTGTACATTCTGACATTCTTGCCAGGTATATCAAGAAGCATTATCCGAATCTTTATCTTGTCTCATCGACAACGAAGGTGTTGACGGATTTCAATGATTTTCTGAATGAAGTAAAAAGAGAAGATTTCCAGTATGTAGTGCCGGATTTCAGGCTGAATAAAGTATTTGACAAGCTGGTGAAGCTTACAGATAAAGAAAAGGATAAGGTGGAATTCCTGTGTAATGAGTGCTGCTGGTTCGGATGTTACGACAGAAAGAACTGTTATGAGATTGTGAGCCGTCAGAATCTTGGTGAGGACTGTCCAGACCATGTATGTGTTGCACCGGATTCACAGAGTGGATACCGGTTTTCTAAGGCAATGGAGAATCCGGCATTTATCAGTGTTGATGATATAAGGAATACATATATGCCAATGGGATTTTCCAATTTCAAGATAGAAGGGCGAGGACTTGGAAGCGCACTGGTGCTGGAATTCCTGTTGTATTACATGACGAAGCCGGAGTACCAGATACATGTAAGAGAAGAGATATATCTGGATAATATGCTGGATTTATTCTGAAAAATGTTATGAAACTAATATGATTTTTAAGGCACAAAGTACATTGCTTTGTGTCTTTTTTGTCTGAATGCAACTTGGCATGCTGGATGTGGTAAAATGGATTAATAAATACAAGAAGTAATTCTCAATAAGGAGGGGCGTATGTCGGATATTATTAAGATAGAACATCTGAATAAATGTTTTGGCGATGTGAAGGCAGTTAATGACTTAAGTTTCCGCGTAAAGAAGGGAGAATTGTTTGCATTTTTAGGTGTAAATGGTGCTGGAAAAAGTACAACGATTTCTATTATATGCGGGCAGTTACGCAAGGACAGCGGAAATGTGTGGATTAAGGATAAAGAAGCAGACAGGGCAGGCAGTGAAACAAAGAGGCTGCTGGGAGTTGTGTTTCAGGACAGTGTTCTTGATAAACCTCTTACAGTTAAGGAGAATCTTAAAAGCAGGGCGGCGTTGTATGGAATTACTGGAAATTCATTCGAAAAAAGACTGGCAGAACTGGTGGAGATACTTGATTTCGGGGATTACATTAACAGACCGGTTGGTAAGCTGTCAGGCGGACAGAGAAGAAGAATTGATATTGCAAGGGCGCTGATTCACAGACCGGAGATACTGATTCTTGATGAGCCGACGACGGGACTTGACCCGCAGACAAGGCTTCTTATATGGAATGTTATTGAGAGACTTCGTACAGAGGAGAACATGACGGTATTCCTTACAACTCATTACATGGAGGAGGCGGCAAGTGCCGGATATGTTGTGATTCTTGATAAGGGAAGCATCGTGGCAGAGGGAACTCCTTTGGAATTAAAGAACGAATATGTTCAAGATACGATATCTTTGTATGGAGTTACAGAGGATGAGATTAAAGCTTTGGAAACAGAGTACAAAGCAATCCGTGATGGTTACAGGATTCAGGTTAAGAACACACTTGAAGCTACGAAAATGATTGTGAAACATCAGGAGATATTCCGTGATTATGAAGTTGTAAAAGGCGGTATGGATGATGTATTTCTTGCTGTGACTGGGAAAATATTGGGAGGTGGTCAGTGATGAAAGAGATAACCGCACTTGTAAGCAGAAACAGAAAACTCTTTTTTAAGGACAAAGGAATGTTATTCTCATCAATGATAACTCCGGTAATTCTTATTGTTTTGTATGCAACATTTTTAGCAAATGTATACAAGGACTCATTCGTTTCTGCAACTAAGGACATGATTGATTTATCAGACAAAATAATTAACGGCACAGTGGCAGCACAGTTAGCTGCGGCACTTCTTGCAGTAAGCTGTGTAACTGTTACATTCTGCGTCAATCTTACGATGGTTCAGGACAGAGCCAGCGGAGCAAGAAAAGATTTTGATGTTTCGCCTGTAAGCAAAACAAAGATTTATATAGGATATTTCTTATCAACAGTACTTAATTCGCTTATGGTTAATGGCACAGCACTTGCATTATGCCTGCTTTACATATTGAAGATGGGCTGGTATATGAGTGCGTCAGATGTAATATTTGTTATATTGGATATGATTCTGCTGGTGTTATTTGGAAGCACGCTTTCAAGCATTGTAAGCTATCCGCTAAAGACGCAGGGGCAGTTGTCGGCGGTTGGAACAATCGTAAGTGCAGGGTATGGATTTGTGTGTGGTGCATACATGCCGATATCTAATTTTAATTCAGGGCTGCAGAAAGCATTGTCCTACCTTCCGGGTACATACGGAACTTCCCTGGTTAAGAACCATATGCTAAACGGAGTGTATAAAGAGATGGCGGACACAGGGCTTCCGTCAGAAGCGGTCACAGTCATAAGGAACACTCTCGACTGTAATCCTGTATTCAGGGGACATGTTGTTGGCGTGCCACAGATGTATTTAATTATGGCTGGAAGCATAGTTGTATTCGGAGCAGCTTATCTTCTGATTATCATGATTCGGGAGAGATAATAATCTTAATATAATCTTAATATCATATAAAAATGCTTAACCCCTTTTTTAACATAATTCTGGTAGATTTCAATTATGTTAGAAAAGGGGAATTTTTTATGTTTGACAACAGGATAAGAAAACATTTGTCATCATTCCGGGTTATAACAATTGGATTTGGTGGATTAATCATATTAGGAGCATTGCTTCTTATGCTGCCGGTTTCATCAGCCAGTGGTTGTGTAACACCGTTTGGTGATGCATTATTTACATCTACATCAGCGGTATGCGTTACCGGATTAGTAGTACTGGATACAGGAAGCTACTGGTCTTTATTTGGACAGTTTGTAATAATTACGCTTATACAGATAGGAGGGCTTGGCGTAATTACTGTTGCTGTTGCGTTTTCTTTATTGTCAGGAAAGAAAGTGTCTTTAATGCAGAGAAGCTTTATGCAGGAATCTGTATCAGCACCGGTGGTTGGCGGAATAGTCAGGCTTACCGGATTTATATTAAAAGGAACATTCATTATAGAATTATCAGGAGCATTGCTTATGATGCCGGTATTCTGCAAGGATTATGGATTGAAAGGAATCTGGTTTGCAATATTTCATTCAATATCAGCATTTTGTAATGCAGGATTTGATGTGCTGGGAACAGCGGATAATCAATTTGCTTCAATGACGACATATGCCTGTAATCCTGTTATTAATATTACATTGATGCTTCTTATTGTGATAGGTGGAATTGGATTTGTTACGTGGGAAGATATTGAGAATAATAAGTATCATTTTAAAAGATATAAGATGCAGAGCAAATTAATAATTGTTACAACAGCCGTTCTTATAACAGTACCTGCAATTATATTTATGATAAATGATATGATGACTGGAAACGAGAAAATGCCTGTATTTAAGGCACTTTTTCAATCAGTGACATTAAGGACTGCGGGATTTAACACGGTTGACCTTAATGCAATGAAACAGGCATCTGTAATGATTATGATAATTCTTATGCTTATAGGTGGTTCACCAGGTTCAACAGCAGGTGGTATGAAAACAACTACATTTGCAGTTCTTATGGGAAACATGGTTGCAACATTTAAGAGAAATAAGAATATTCATTTTTTTGAAAGAAGAATAGATAACGATACAGTTAAAAATGCAGCTACGATAGCTATGATGTACATTACATTATTTGTTACAGGCGCATTTATTATAAATGTCACAGATGGAATTTCATTAGGGAAATGTCTTTTTGAAACAGCATCAGCAGTAGGTACGGTCGGATTGACATTAGGTATTACTCCACAGCTTGGAATATTATCAAGAATTGTTCTTATTATTCTTATGTTTATGGGCAGAGTTGGCGGTCTTACTTTAATATATGCGGCTTTTTCTGGAAATGGAAACAGCTATTCAAAATTTCCTGAAGAAAAGGTTAATATAGGATAGGAGCACAATATGAAAAAGAATGTATTACTTATAGGAGCCGGAAGATTTGGAAAACATATGGCTATGCAGCTTAATCAGCTTGGACATCAGGTGATGGCAGTTGATACTGATGAGACCAGAATTAACGATGTTATGAATATAGTCACAAATGCACAGATTGGAGATAGCACGAATGCTGAATTTTTAAAATCATTAGGCGTTGGTAATTTTGATGTGTGTATGGTGACAATTGGTGACAGTTTTCAGAATTCGCTGGAAACAACATCACTGTTAAAGGAACTTGGCGCCAGATATGTGGTATCAAGAGCTGAGCGGGATGTACAGGAAAAATTCCTGCTGCGTAATGGTGCAGATGCGGTTGTATATCCTGAAAAACACGAAGCAAAGTGGGCTGCAGTACGCTATACTGCGGACCATATTCTTGATTTAATACAACTGGATAATACTCATGCAATTCTTGAAGTGGAAGTTCCTGAGTCGTGGTTAGGAAAAAGTATTATTGAACTTGATATAAGAAAAAAATATGGAGTAAACATAATGGCTATAAAGCATAATGACTCAATAAATGTAAATGTTGAACCAGATATTGTACTTACAGAAGATATTACATTACTTGTGTTAGGAGATTATAAAAATCTGAAAAAATGCTTTAAGGTTTAAGATTAGGGGGCATGAGCATGAAGACGGGATTAATTATAATAATACTGATAGTTGTGATATTATTATTTATGGCAGCAGGATGGTATGTTATGAATAAAATAGACGGATTTATGAACAGAACAAGAAGAACCAATGACAAAGATACAATGAATGCTGTATTGAATGAAAGTGATGATAACGAAAAAAAAAGATATTAAATTGAAAATGTGTTATTATATACAAAATAAAATAAGGTGGTAATTATAACGGAAAAGACATTGAAGAAACTTGTAAAAGAATTCTTAATAACAATAGGCTATTTAAGCATTGCAACATTAATAGGAATGCTGCTTATATATATTGGATTTACAGAATCAAATGTTACTATGGTATATCTTCTGTGTGTGCTTTTGCTTTCGATATTCACTAATGGATATATCTGGAGTGTGGCGGGTTCGCTTGTAAGTGTTGTTCTGATGAATTTCTTCCTGACAGAACCAAGATTTACTTTTCATACATATGACACAGGATATCCGCTCACATGTGTTATTATGCTTGCTGCGTCAATGCTTACAGGAACTCTGGCATCTAAACTGAAAAAACATGTTCGTATGTCAGAACAGGCTGCTTACAGGGAAAAGACACTACAGTTAAGGGCTAATCTTTTAAGGACGATTTCACACGATTTAAGAACACCACTCACGTCAATATCAGGTAATGCCAATAATCTTATGTATAATTATGATAAGCTTGATAATGATACGAGAGAGCAGATATTTACAGATATATATGATGATTCAGAATGGTTAATCAGTCTTGTAGAGAATATATTGTTTGTAACAAGATTTGAGGATGGAACAGTAACTCTTAATATGTCTGACCAGCTGATAGATGAAGTTATTGCTGAAGCGTTAAAACATATCAACAGAAAAAGCTGTGAACATAAAATACATGTGGATTGCGGCAAAGAACTGCTTCTTGTGAAAATGGATGCCAGACTTATAATACAGGTTATTATTAATATAGTCGATAATGCGATAAAGTATACACAGGAAGGCTCTGATATATATATTAAAGCAAGAAAAGAAGGCAGATATGTAATTATATCCATTGAAGATAATGGCGCGGGAATACCTGATGACATGAAAGAAAATGTATTTGATACATTTTTCACCTGTAACAATGAAATTGCAGATAACAGAAGAAGTCTCGGACTTGGGTTATCTTTATGTAAAACTATTATAAATGCACATGGAAGTGAACTGGAATTAAGGGATAATACACCACATGGATGCATTTTTGAATTTAAGCTGCAGTTAAGTGAGGTACATTTAAATGAATAAAACACAGGTTCTTGTAGTTGAGGATGATTCACCAATAAGAAATCTCATAACAACAACATTAAAAACTAATAATTACAGGTATTTAACTGCTGTGAATGGAGAGAGTGCTATTTCACAGACCGCATCACATAATCCTGATATAATTCTGCTAGACTTAGGTCTTCCTGATATAGATGGGGTGGAAGTTATAAAAAAGATAAGAACATGGACTAATACACCAATAATTGTTATAAGCGCAAGAACTGAAGATGCGGATAAGATAGAAGCACTTGATGCAGGGGCAGACGATTATCTTACAAAGCCGTTTTCAGTAGACGAGCTTCTTGCAAGATTACGTGTAACAGTAAGAAGACTGTTGCTTATGCAGACGGATATGACTCAGAATAAAAGTGTATTTGAGAATGGAGATTTAAAAATTGATTACGCGGCTGGCTGTGCATATCTGAATGGAGATGAGCTGCATCTTACACCTATTGAATATAAGCTTCTCATATTATTATCAAGAAATGTCGGAAGAGTGCTGACTTACACTTATATTACTAAGAATATATGGGGCAGTTCATGGGAAAATGATCTGGCATCACTTAGAGTATTTATGGCAACATTAAGAAAGAAAATTGAAAAAGATGTCAATTCCCGCAGTATATACAGACGCATATTGGTATAGGATACAGAATGCTGAGAGTATAATTATGGATTTCCTCATAAAAGTGTAAAACGGTGTATAATATAACCATAAAATATATGGAGATTAATTATATTGGATATTTAACCAGATAAGCAGATTTATTTTTAAATGAATGGAAAAATAATGCTCACAGATATCCTTTAATTATAAAAGGGGCATACGTTAAAATAGGACTAAATCAAGAGAAACCTTATAAAACAAGGGCTTGAATGATTTAAGTCCTATTTTTCATATCAATTTTGAGGTAAGAGGACTCAATATTATAATTGAAGTGGAACGTTTACATGGTGTAAAATGAAAGAAAACAGATAAAGGAGATTTGAATTATATGAATTATATTACATTAAATAATGGAGTTAAAATTCCACAGATAGGTCTTGGTGTTTTAGAACACCAGACGGAGCTGATACAGCTAATGCAGTAAAGTGGGCGATTGAGGCTGGATACAGACATATTGATACAGCTAAGGTTTACGGCAATGAAAAAGCGTAGGCGAAGGCATACGTATGAGTGTCGTTGACAGAAGGGATATATTTGTTACAACTAAGCTTTGGAATGAGGATATTAGACAGGGAAGAACTAAAGAAGCATTTTACAGACCTTGGAAGACATGGGACTTGATTACATAGACTTGTACCTGATTCACTGGCCAGCTAAAGGATATGAAAGGCGTGGGCAGATATGGAGGACCTGTACAAGGCTGGCAAAATCAAGGCAATCGGTGTAAGTAACTTCAATGTTCACCATCTTGAGACTCTCAGTGAAAACTGGACAGTTGTACCAGCGGTTAACCAGATTGAGATTCATCCTTATTATGCTAATATTGAAAATGTTGAATATGCTAAGAAGAATGGTATTGCAATAGAAGCCTACAGCCCACTTGGAGGCAACGGAGCAGAACACTTGAAAATGAGGTGATTATTGCACTGGCTGACAAGTATGGTAAGACACGCACAGATTGTTTTAAGATGGGAGCTTCAGAGAGGAATAATTGTACTTCAAAGTCAACGCATCAGGAAAGAATTATTTCTAATTTTGACGTGTTTGATTTTGAATTGTCTGAGGATGATATGAACGCCATAAATAAGCTTAACAAGAACGAAAAACACGGTTCTGACCCAGAAACATTTAATTTTTAAGAGGAACTTGACTTTTGAATCGGTTTCACAAATCGAAACACGGCACAAAGCACCGAATATTCTAATCAACCAGTCCCTTGTTCTTCCACTTTCCGCTCTTCCAGCGCAGCACCATGCCGACAGCCCTGATGCACTCGTCACTTGCGAGTCCGATGTAAGCACCGACTGCGAGAAGCCCCAGATGAAGTCCGAAGAAGTATGTTCCGCCGACCGCCGCAAGGTACATGAAAACGGCACCCATGACAACCGGGAAAACGGCATCACCGCTTGTCTTCAGTGCCTGACCATAGACCAGATTGGTGACTCTTCCAAGCTCCAGCACAACATCAATGGCGAGAAGCTTTGTGACTAGGTTTATCATCTGTACATCATTCGTGAAGATTCGCACAATGTAGTTACCCAAAAGCGCAAATGTGATAGAAAGGCAGGATGCCGTAATCACACCATAGATAGCGGCCTTGCGAGTGCCCTTATCGCATTCGTCATACTCCTTTGCACCGATATGCCAGCCGGTCAGAATGGCATTTGCCTGAGCTAAGGCAGCACCGATACAGTACGAAAAGTTAGCAATCTGTGAGGCATAGGAACGCGCTGTGACGTTCATTCCGTCAGCATCCATCTGGTTCATGAAACGCACTACAAGAGTCATGGCGATATTGTAAAGTGCGGTTTCACAGGCAGACGGAAAGCCAATCTTTATAATCTGTCCGAGAATTTTTCTGGGAGCTATGCGCTCAGGACTATTCTTTGCCTTGATGAGCACAGCGCCCATTGTGGCAACAATAATCAGATTGACAATACGTGAAATAACCGTTGCAGTGGCAACACCCATAACGCCCCAGTGCATTACAAAGAGAAAAACAGCGTTAAGTATAAAGTTAATGACATTTCCAATAATTGATGCCCAAAGTGACTGCTTTGTGTAGCCGAAAACTCTCAGGTAGCTTGAATAAATCGGTATGAGAGCATTTAAAAAGCAGGCACCTCCAACAATGCGCAGATAAGTATTTGCCGAATCAAAAAGCGCCGGTGCAATGCTGACCATTTTGAGAATATTTCCGGAAAAAACAGCCAGAAAAACAGCCATGAGCACACCTATTACAGCGTTAAATATAAGCCCAAGCTGCCTTGCCTGATATGCTATACCCGGTTTTCTGGCACCGATATTCTGCGTCATGACAGCAACCATGCCGCTTGAGATGACACCAAACATGATGATGAAAACGGAGATGTATGTATTTGCCGTGCCGACAGCACCAACCGCCTGGTCGCTCACGGATGACAGCATAAGAGTGTCAACCATGCCTGCCAGCATGTAAAAAAGTGTTTCGAAGCATATTGGAATGGAAAGCTGTGTAAGTGTTTTTCTTTGAACCTGCATATAGATTTTACCTCATTTATAATGTATGTATACCTTGTGATATTAACAGAATGAAAGCAAACTTCTCGTTATAAGTTTCATTTGGGAGAGGAAGATATAAAGAAGAGAAGCTTGCATGTATCAATATATTACATTATCACAAATGATTCTTGTATTATTTCAAGGAAAAATTGTACTATTTCTACTTTATCTATTACTAAGTTATTGCTCATACCACAGCGTAGATTCACTAAATCCTAGGGAACAAATAAAAAAATGCACACCTTATGCATGGAATATGTTAAAATAGAGAATAATTGATATGTAATTATTACAGCAAAAAAACCGGATGGGGATTAAAAGAGACTAAGGAATATGTAGAAAAATGTATTTTGAATTAAAAGAAAACCGGCCACACGGCACACCGGAAAATCCGTTCAGTCAATATCATATCAGTGATGTAAAGCGTGCATTCCAGATTCCGGTACACTGGCACGATGAGCTGGAAATTATATATGTAAAGCAGGGCAAGCTGCATGTGACCATATCAGGTGAAAACTATATAGGAAGCCCAAAGGATGCATTTGTGGTATCTCCGGGCAGTCTGCATTTCATGGGCTCGCCGACAGGAGATGCAGATTATTACACATTTTTGTTTCCTCTTGAATATATATCATTTCAGACGGACGATCTCATGGAAAAATCAATCCTATCCCCTCTCAAACGAGGCAGACTTATGATTAGTCCTCAGATAAATGATACAGCAGCAGATATATGCGAGCGGTTGATAGAGATAAATGCACAGATATCATGGAAAAACGCAGAAAACACAGATGCTGCAAATATAGAGGCGCAATTTGAAACCAAAATAACTCTCATTAAATTCATCCAGAAAATGTGGAGCAATAATCTGATACTGGAAAATGGCACAAATGGCACCAACACAATAGAAAAAGAAATGATAACATATATCCGGCAAAACTATACAAGAGAAATTTCACTGAAGGAATTTGGTGCACAGTTTCATTTGTCAGAAAAATACATATCACGCTACTTTAAAGAGCATTTTCATATTACTCTGTCGCAGTATATCAATCATCTCAGGCTGGAGCATGCCAGACAGCTATTGGAGGAATCAGCAGCTTCCGTTACAGAGGTTGCAATGTGCAGTGGATATCAGAATGTGAGCTACTTTATACGCAGCTTTAAGAAAATGTATGGGGTATCACCTCTTAAATACAGAAAAGCTTCCTGTATAATTTAAATAGGTCAAGAGATTAAAGAAAAAATCCGCAATTTAGCGGATTTTTTTAATACATTCATTAAATAAAAGCAATCTGTTATCCTTATCAGCAGATATTTTCAATGAAGATTGTTCATTAAGCTTCATAACCAAAGAAAGAACATCACTAACCGAATGCTGCACTGGTCATATACGCCGGAGCAGAAGGAAGAGGTGAAAAAAGCACCTGCCGCAGGAGTTCCGAAAGCAACGATTCTTACTTACTTTTATCCGGAGGTCACTGTGGAGAAGATGAGTTCATATCGGAATAAGCATTAAATGATATCGCATAGGCACAGGAAATGTGGTATACTGCGCCTATGTAAAAAAGAATGTGTTTTGCAAATCGGTATTTATCATTTGTTAAGGAGGAATAGTAAATGGTTGGAAGAATATATCATGTAGGATTGACGGTTTCAGATTTAGATAAATCAATTGCATTTTATAGAGATATACTTGGACTTAAATATCAAGGAGAAATCATGATGGTTGGCGAAGAGACAGATAAAATGTTTCAAAAGAAAAATTGTAAGGCAAGGGTTGCTTATTTGAATGGTTCTGAGAATATTGAAACACCGCCTGTTGAATTGATTCAATTTGTAGACAGCAAAATCCACAAAGAACAATCAGACTTGTTTACGACATCTATCTCGGAAGTATGCTTTTATACGGACGACATTGATTCTGTCTACAAAGCCCTTATCGAAAATCATGTGGAGTGCTTGTCTGAACCGCAGTATTTCGATTTCAGGGCAGATGGATTTGGGGAAAGCAGAGCGTTTTATTTCAGAGACCCGGATGGAATCATTCTTGAGATGATGCAACCGTTATAAAAGGACACTAAATCGGAATTTGTCAAAGAAGCTTGATGACAATTAAGTGATAGTATTGCAGAAATGACAATCTGAAATTGAGGAGATAAATAAGTATGAATACAAAACAGAAACAAATTTTAGCATGGGTTCTCCTTAGTTGTGCAGTTATTATCGCCGGTGTAATACTTGGTGGTATTACTGGAAAACTTGTTTTAGACCACATCATATAAGGAGAAATGTCATGTTCAGTACAAATAAAAATCGTAAAATAGGTATGTTGATTTTTCTGTTTGTTGTATCCTTTATTGTGGGTATGCTCATCAACATTCAACGTCTTGGGTCTTTACCGATGAAGCTTATCCAGGTTGAATGGAATGATACAGTAGGATGTGTGTATGAAAATCTTGATTATGAAAATCCGAGCGACCACAAATATGATTTGTATGTGCCGAAAAATATTGATACGCCAGAGTCAAAATGCCTGATTCTTTATATACACGGAGGAAGTTTTAATTCCGGGAGCAAAGAAGATGGCGATGCGTGGTGCAAATATTATACGTCAAAAGGATACGTAACAGCAACGGTTGATTATACATTGCAATCAAAGAAGGAAAAAAGTGAAGAAGAATTACTCAACGCCAGTCTTGAGTTAATGAATGAAGAAATTCTAAGTTGTGTTGCCGCAATCAAGGAGCAGGCATCGCAGCTTGGAATTGATTTAACACAAATGGCTACCTGTGGGGTGTCAGCAGGTGGAACACTTGCGATGAACTATGCATATAAAAATGCTGACATTTCTGCAATCCCAGTAAAGTTTGTCTTTCAACTCGTAGGGCCTGCTTCATTTGAGCCATCCGATTGGAGTTTGCTGAAATTGATAGACCATATAACCACAGATGCGGATTTTGCAACCATGATGACAGGGGTTAGAATTACAGATGAAATGATGGTATCAAAAGAGTATCTTCCGTATATTTACTCTGTTTCGCCTACATATTTGGTTGATGCAAACTCGGTGCCGACCTTGATGGGGTATGGACTAATCGACCATTGTGTGCCGACTCAGCTTAAATACCCTTTAATAGATGCATTGAAAGAGAATGGTGTGCCATACGATTATGTTGAATTTCCAAAATCGAACCATGGAATGTATAATGATATTGATAAATTGCAGGAGTTTATCAATCTATCACTTGAATACTGTGATAAGTATTTTGATAAATAAGATAAAGACAAATACCAGTTCTACGGAGCTTTTAAAATTGAATATCAGGCAAATGGTGGATTAGAAAATATGGTTAACTGGGATGGAAAAGACAAAGACCTGCTTGCACTCATTAAATATACTGCTGATGAAGACAAGCTGGAAAAGGTGCTTGAGAATCCACAGGTAATCAAAGCTCCTGTAGTAAGAAACGGAAAGCAGTCTACACTTGGATATCAGCCGGATGCTTGGAAAGGATGGAACTAATGGTAAAGAAAATAGTAAAAGATCCATTATTTCTTGCACAGAAATCGGTGGATGCGACAGAAGTAGATAAGCAGGTGGTAACAGATTTGCTAGACACATTGCGAGCCAATCTTGACCATTGTGTTGGAATGGCTGCAAATATGATAGGTGTTAAGAAGAATATTATTGTTTTGGCAGCAGGACCATTTCAGTTTGCAATGATTAATCCAGTGATTACAAAGAAGTCAGGGGCATATCAGACGGAGGAAGGATGTCTTTCATTGGAAGGTGTCCGTCCATGCAAAAGATATCAGGAGATTGAGGTGGATTACCTTGACCAGAGCTTTAAAAAGCAGCATGGGAAATATTCCGGCTGGACGGCACAGATAATTCAGCATGAGATTGATCATTGTAATGGTATTGTGATATAAAATGCTGTCTATGGGGCAGGCGACGCTGCAGGAATTCAGGAATTATATCAGATTTGTGAAGAGCAAGGCATAAAGCTTCGTAGTGTAGAAGATCTGAATGATAAGGAACATGGAGTCCTATGTATGGATGCATTTAGAATGGGGATAAAATGCAAAGATGATTTGAGAAGATATAGTCTTGAGGAACTTGAAAATATGTGTCCGAAGGATAAGAGATTGTTTGTAAGATTAAAGAAGTTGAAAACAATACAAGTGTAATTTTATGGGATTTGTTAAATAAAAGAAAGCTACGAAAAATCTGATTATAAAATCGAAGTTTGGAGAAATAGACTATTGAGAACATACGAGAATAAAGACGAACTTAAAAAACGAGATAAATAAAAGCTTTGCAAAGTATATTTTTGAATTTAATGATATTCCAGAATCTTTAAAGGATAAGAGGGTTGATGAAGTTGACCGAACTCCGGCAGAAAATCTCGCTTACCAAGTTGGATGGACAACGCTCGTCCTTAAATGGGAAGCAGATGAAAGAAAAGGTCTTCATGTCAAAACTCCTTCAGATGATTTTAAATGGAATCAGCTTGGTGAATTATATCAATGGTTCACAGATACATATGCGTATCTGTCACTGCAGGAGTTGAAAGATATGTTGAATGATAATATTAATTCTATTTATGCAATGATCGATTCGCTAAGTGAGGAAGAATTATTTAAACCACATATGAGAAAATGGGCTGGCGAAGCAACTAAGACAGCTGTCTGGGAAGTATACAAATTCATACATGTTAACACAGTTGCTCCGTTCGGAACCTTTAGAACCAAGATTAGAAAATGGAAAAAAGATAGCACTATAACTCAGAAGTTGTATTATTGAATAAAATGGAGATTTTGATATGAAAGACAAGGCAAACAAGGGTTATTGGCAACGACTTGCAAAAATATATGCACCTTTGATGGAGTCAGATAAGAAATTTTATAATGCAATCTGCGGATATATTAGAGATTATCTCAAATCTGATATGAATGTATTAGAATTAGCTTGTGGAACAGGGCAGCTATCTTTCCCATTGTCTGATTGTACTAATAGCTGGACGGCAACCGATTTTTCGGAAAATATGATTAAGCAAGCGAAAAGGAGAGGTACAACAGAAAAACTTAGTTTTTGCGTAGCCGATGCAACGGCACTTTCATATGAGAATGAAAATTTTGATTGTGTAGTAATTTCAAATGCACTGCACATTATGCCAGAGCCTGAAAAAGCAATGCAGGAAATTCGTAGAGTATTAAAAAAAGACGGCATTTTGTACGCACCAACCTTCTTATGGGCAGAGAAAAAATCAAGTGGTTTACGAAAGCGATTGATGTCTATTACAGGATTTAAAGCATACAAAGAATGGAACAAGGAAAATTTTTGTGAGTTTATTACGGATTATGGCTTTACAGTTGTCAAAGTGAATTTGGTGGATGGCGGTTTAGCTCCTGTTGGAGTCTTGATTGCGAAAAAAACTAATTATTAAATTCCAATTTCATTAGACAGTGTATGATTTTTAATTTCATTAGACCGTGGAATCAGGATATTTGATCAGTTCGTATAATTTACTGCCGTTTTTGCAGGTACGGACGCCTGCCAGTTCCATGCCAAGGTGTCTGTATTTATCACTTTTCAGTTTGGCATCGGTATCCAGTACGACCGGGAGTCCCAGTCTGTTGCCCTCGGCAAACGCAAGCTCCAGCGCTTTCCTCATATAGCCTTGCCCCTGGTATTCTTCCCGCACACATACCAATCCGACAAACAGGTATTTTTGTTTTTTCTTTTTCAGTTTCTTTTCAATGGAAGATGATCCACCGCTTCCGAGAATGCTGAGCATCCGTACCACTTCACCAAAGGATGATCCTGCAAACATCCCTTTTATCAGCTTTTGACCTGCCTTCAGTCCCACTTTTTCATCACAGCGCTTATAGGCAATAAATGCTTCCTGCTGCGGACCGGTTGTATAAAGCATACCTGCCTGCAGTACCATTTCCACATAGCCGTTGATATAACTGACGACTGCGTCTTTGCTGCTGTATGCGGAAACAAGCCCCTTTTCGCCCTGAGCATATTCATAATAACCGAATGCATGCCCGATCGCATTGATATCTTTTTCTGATAATGTTTCAACCTTCATGATTTTCCTCTCACATCTTTTTCATATATCGTTACTCTATAGTGGCTCAGTTGTCAAGACAAAAATCTAAGCTTTTTATAAAAATAGAAAGGGTCAAGTTGCTGATAGACTACAGACACAGATAGGATGTTGAAAACTATGTAGAAATATGATAATATTCGATTAGTATAAACTAACTAAATGGCAAATGAATATGCAGAGGTGCTATTATGACAAACCAAAAATACAAAAATCTCACTCTGCGGGAGTTTGACGCTGCGGCGGAGAAATTTGATGACAGTGACCCCAGCGTGTACAACCTGTGCCGCAAGGATTACCCCGACTTGTTGGAGGAGCTTTTGAAAGAACCCTGTCAGGACGTACTGGACTGTGGCTGTGGTACAGGGGCAATGCTGGTCATGTTCCGTGATGCCTGCCCCGACAAACAGTACACTGGCAAGGAAGGATACGGTATTAACAAATTTTCCTTTGTTTTGTCCAAAGTGTAAAGAAGAAAGCCTGATTGATGCAGAAAAATTTATAGTAAAGGAAGCCAGACGCTAAGACGCAGTGCAGATTGTAATATTACAGTTTTGCACTGCGTCATTTATATTATGGGAGGTCAGATAAGAATGAAACTCTATTTGGGGAATATGGTAACAACAGTTACTACACTTATGATTGTATCGCTGGTTGGGTTTGTTGGATACTCAATCAGTAACAGAAGCAACATTAATTTCTGGGGCAGAAGGGCCTGTTTATTTTGGCATATGGTCTTGTTATATGCTGCTTTGCAGCCAAGAGACGGACTGGATAAAACAATTCAGTATACGATAGATGGAAGCTGTAATCCTGGAATATTTTCACTTGTGAGCGTTCCGAACATAATTGGATGTGTCGGAGCTGCAATCATAATTATTGCAGCAATAGCAACACCAATTGCAAAGTCACAGCATATGCGTGAGATATGGTTTTATGTGATGTCCGGTGGAGTGATGCTAAAGATTGTAGTTATGGAGATTGCAAGAATTATACAGATGTTTTAGGAGTGTTTTCATGAGTAGAGACTGAAAGAATGGGAGGTGACATTACCGTAGAATATAAAATGGTTTTGTAACAGTTGAAGAAAATCAATATATCATCATGGAACGAATAATAATGTAGAATGACAGGAGAAAAAAGATATGAAGAATAAGTTATTTTTGATGATTATGGTAGTTATGGTATGTTCATTGACCGCATGTGGGTAGCAGGAAACCGGAACTATGACTAATACCGGAAACAGTACAGAGCAGTCGTTACGAGCAAAGATAATAGTGAGCTGGCAACAGCAGAAGATAATAATATGGAGCAAACAGAGCCAAAGAAACAAAATCAATTACAGGATGTGAAGCCGTCATATAAAGAATTCAGAGGTATATTAGATGAAATTGATTCGGATATTCAGCCGGGAACAGCGGAAATGGAATGAATTCTATTAAAACTGCAGCACATTTGCTTAACTGGGGTGGAACCAGTATGACCACAGATGAGATTAAAAAGAGACAGTATCATGGTTTTCTGATAAAGGAAACTCTGAACAGGTGGAATTTTCGAATAAGCTTGCATCTGTGTATGATGTATATCAAAATTATTAGGTCCTGATGCAAAGAATTACTTGAGCAGCGCAGGCTGTGATGATGCGGCATATCCATGGAGTGATGCTCGGTTGAAACAATTGAAGCAATTGTAGAGGTAGTACAGCTCCCGGATGAACCGTAAATGAAAAGTTTGTTAATCCCCATTTGAAATGGGGCCGAGGCAAAGCCGTAGCGTTACCTAGAGTGCTAGAAAATAAAACCTCCCGTGTTATAATGATATTGGTTTCGAGGCCATATCAAAACACAGGAGGTATCCAAATGGATAATTAAAGTATAACACACGCTGGAATTGCACATATCACATTGTTTTATTCCAAAGTTTAGAAGAAAAATAATGTATGGTGAAACAAAGAGAGATTTAGTAGAAATAATCAAAAATTGTGTGAGATGAAACAGGTAACACTAACAGATGGAAAAGTATGTATTGATCATGTACATATGTACATTGCAATTCCACCGAAACTATGTGTTTCAGAGTTTATGTCATATCTGAAGGAAGAAAAAGCACATTGATGTTGTTTGACCGACATCCGGAATATAGGAGCAAGTGGGGAGATAGACATTTTGGGCGAGAGGATATTACGTATCGATAGTAGAAATGTGAATGAAGAAACGGTAAGAAAATACATACAGGAACAGGAAGAAAAACGATAAGTAAGAGATGGAAGGAAGAGTAATGAGCTTCCTTTAGGAAGCAACAAGATTATGGTGTTGCGAAACCCCTTGGTGGAACCAGTATAATCCTGGAGGGCAAAATTAAACCCCATTTGAAATAACTTTTCCGCATTGAATATTAAGAGACTTGTTGGTGTACGTCTTTTGCTGTTTTATTATATTCTTTCAAAATGAAAGCTAATCTTTGAATAAATATTTTTTGAATTTAAGTGACGCTTGACACATTTTTCTCGTCTATTAGGGTGAAAGACCTTAATACAAGGGGAGGAGGAGAAGCTTATGGATGATAAGCAGATATTAGATTTATATTGGGAGCGCTCGAAGCTGCTATATCCGGAAACTTCAAAAATACGGAAAGTATTGCAGATATAGCCTCTAATATTCTTCACAATGACGAAGATAGCGAGGAATGTGTAAATGATACTTATTTAAGAGCTTGGAACAGCATACCGCCTAACCGTCCATCTGTCCTAAAATTTTTTAGGGAAGATTACTCGCAACTTATCTTTGGACAGGTACGAACTGCTCAATGCAAAGAAACGTAATGGCGGGCAAATGTCATTGATTTTTGATGAAATACAAGAGTGCATACCATCGTTGGATAGTACAGAAAACATTGTTGAAGAAATTGCTCTAACGGATATTCTCAACCGCTTTCTTTCTTCCCTGTCATTAGAACAGCGAAAAATCTTTATGAGAAGATATTGGTATTTATCGCCCATTAAAGAAATTGCAACGGAATATGGTATGAGTGAGAGCAAAATCAAGATGTCATTATTTCGTTCAAGGAACGAACTTAAAAAATTATTAGAGAAAGAAGCGTATCTCTGTATGAAAGAAAAGAAACTTTTAGGGCATTGGGAAATGTCGATAATCAGTATATTAAGGAGGCTGAACCTATGAAAAACAAGTAAAATTACTAATCGGCAAAATGGGTGTCTGTTGCTGCTTGCTTCGTACTCGTTGTTGTGATTGAGTGGGAGTTTTCAAAGCAATCTGTTTGGTACAAAACGATATTGCCACGCTGGATGGTGGAGAAACAATTACTTTTGTTAAAAATGACTTATCACAATCTTCAATTAACTTAAATGTAACAACAAGACCTTTGAGCAATGCTGAGATTGAAATGCTTTTGCAGACCTGCCTGTTACCGCAGATGCTTACTTTGATGCTGACAATCATAATATTCTGGGTTTTGAGGGAAAAATTAGTGATACAAGAATGGTAGTATCTAAACAGGGTGTAAATCTATTAGATACTATCATTGATGGAAATACAATCACTTCAAGTGTAGACGGCGTTGATATCGATGCAGGATATTTCGTAACAAAGTCAAATAGTCAAGGTATCAAAACCGTAATATATTATGCAACCTTTGATATGGGAGAGAACACTATTTACGTAGAGTATTCTGGCGTTGAAAATGAAAGTGAAACTGTAAAAACAACTTGGTAGACACAATTTTGAAGTTGATTGAGAACGGTGCATTTGATTTGAGCCAAATCCAAGAATAATTTGCAAATTTCATATACTAAGAACTTGATGTAACGTCTATACCCTTAAAAATATTTGGCTTCGGTATGTCAATATCGCTATGTTATTATAATGTGTATGCAAATTTGTACGACAAGGCAAAGCTAACAGCATTGTATTATTCATTATCAGGAAGAGTGGCTATCAGGCTTGATGAACTGATTGGGGCTAAGTTATGAACGACGACAATGAAAATGTGTTGATTATTGCATATAACTTGTTCTGCACCATACTAATACCAGCAGTAATAGTATTGATAGGAATTTGGTCTTTGGAGTCGGAGAGCGATTTCACACATGGACGAACAGGAGGATTGCCGATGGGGCATTGACTGTATTCGTTCCAGAGGTTATATTTGGTTTGAAGTGGAAAATGAAAAGGGCGTTTACAATTTCATGCTGTATTGCGTGGTGTATCTTCCTTCTTAAGATGGCACATTATTTCTTTGCTGTGGTTACAAATGCATCAATTACATATTATGGAACGGTGTGCATTGTGCTATTTGGATTAATGTGGAGTATAGTCATGGAATTGAAGCAGAAATTAAAAGAATACATTTTGGAGTTTCCACAGGAATATTGGCTTGTTCCTTGTTCTAATAGTTCGAGATATAACAAGGTGTTTCGCTTTATATGGTTAGTAGGCGTCGTTTTAGGAACGATATTTTTATTAATGATTAAATGGGGATGAGTCTTTGATAAAAGTTATATTTTATTTTTGCTTGTAAGTATAGGAGCAGTTTGGTGCAGATGAAAATACCGCTGTTTGGTCGTCATAGCAAGCGGTGGGAAGAACAAAATTATGCACAGCGGTTTGGCGGTATCTTTTTCCGGCATTCATTGCGCTTGTAGTTATCTTTTATTTAATGAGTATAAGACGGCTCAATTACCCACTTTGAATGAAGAAATGCTGATGAATGGAGCGGAGTATTGTTTGGTAACTGATCTGAATGAGATAGGAGATGCGGATTATGCTTATGAGATAAAAAGCGGAAGCTCACAAGAGGAGATTTGCGGAATTATATCAAGTATATGTATAGACTTAAAAGGGAAGATGATTTGGTAAATGCCAGATATGAAAACGGAGAATATATTATCATCAGCAATGGCATAACAATAGGACGGGCCGTCATAAATGACAAAGCAACAATAGATTTATTGAAGATATACTTTTATAACCAATAAAATGAAACTGTTTGTAAATATGAAACGATATTAATCAATTCAGGAGGATTACATCATGGAACGAGTAGCTAAATTTTAAAAGAAGCAGAGACATATTATTTGGCAACAGTAGAAGCGCGACCAGCCAAGGGTAAGACCTTTTGGAACAGCACACATTTTGAAGGAAAGTTGTATATTCAGACTGGCAAGGTAAAGGATGTTTCAAAGCAGATTCACGCAAACCCGAAGCGTAGAAATTTGTGCATTTAAAATGGCGAGTGGCTTCGTGTAGCCGGAGAACTTGTAGAAGATGACAGAAGAGAAGCAAGACAGTCTATGCTTGATGCTTATTCATCTTTACAGAATATGTACTCAGCAGATGATGGAAATACCGAGGTATTCTATTTCAAGAATGCAACAGTCACATTCTCATCATTTACCCATGAACCGGAAATAGTGAAGTTTTAAAGGATAGCTGAAGATGGCAAAAGTAAGAAAACTAAAATACATAAAAAGATTGATGGTCAGATTTACAGATGAACAAACAATTTAGTAATCTAAAGATGAAGCAGAAGGATAAGATTACAGAATGGGTGTATGAAGAATACAAAAGTATGTAACAGAGCATGATAAAGTACCTGATTTACTGGCAGATGAACAGATTGTTGAAGCTGTACTTGATAAGATAAATGAGGCACAAATCTGGATACCTGATGGAGAGATATACGATTATTATCGAAGAAAGAAACCACAACTTCAAAAGAGGCTGGATAATGAAAAGGTAATTAAGTTTAAATCCTATGTCAGCTTTTATAAGAGTATTGTTGATCAGGACAGGGCATCCGTTGTTATATGCAATCTCAAACATGAGATTATCTACATGAATCCGGCAGCTGTTACCAGCTATGCGAAGCGAGGCGGAGATAAACTTATTGGAAGAAGTTTGTTAGATTGTCATAGTCCGGAATCAAGAGATAAAATACAGCAGGTAGTGGACTGGTTTGCAGCAGATGAAAGCCATAATATCGTTTATACTTTCATAATGAGAAACAGAATAAAGATGTTTACATGGTGGCACTCAGAGATGAGAGTAAGCTGATAGGATATTATGAGAAACATGAATATCGAAATTCAGAAACCATGAAACCATACAATTTGTGGTGATGATATGACGAAGGATGAATGGTATAGGCAGTTGTTATACTGATGGCAAAGTCAAAAGAAGCGTGCTCAGAGGGATTCTTTAAGAAAAAGACAGTTATAAAGACATATGATAAAGAAAAATAAGAAACCAGTAATCAAGGCAAGCATATGTAATGGTGAGCAGGTTGCAGGCTTTAAGGACATTCATACAGGTAAGATAGAGGAGGTTATGCTGATTAAAAATCAGGCAGACCTTGATGCGTTCAAGAAAATGTATGGAATATATGGAGAGATAGAGAAGAATATTGATATGAGCATATTAGGAAATATACTTTGGTTTATATGTGGTGGATTGTTGAGTGGACTGTCGGGTTTTGGCGGTCTGATATGTTGTATAACAATTATCGGAATTCCTTTCGGAAAGCAGTTTTCAAAATTGCTAAATTGTCTCTGATGCCATTTGGGGCAGAGGTAATATAATAAACAGGCGTAAGAAAGATGTATTTGATTAAGACAGTAAAAGGAGATATAACAAAAGTAACAGATGTGCGCAATTGTTAATGCAGCAAATAACTCTCTTCTTGGCGGAGGCGGTGTAGATGGTGCGATTCATAGAGCCGCAGGACCGGAACTTCTGGCTGAGTGTAGGACACTTCACGGATGCGTGACTGGAGAAGCAAAGATAACAAAAGCCTATAATTTACCATGCGATTATGTTATTCATACTGTAGGACCGATATGGAATGGAGGCAGAGATAGAGAAGAGGAGCTTCTTGCTAACTGCTATTTTAATTCTATGAAGCTGGCAATGGATAATGGAATCAGGTCTATTGCATTTCCTTCAATATCAACGGGAATATATAGTTTTCCTGTTGAGTTGGCAGCAAAGATTGCGGTACATACAGTAAACCGGTTCTTGCAGGATAATCCAGATTGTTTTGATCTGGTGGAATGGGTGCTATTTGATACTCATACTGAATCAGTGTATGAAGATGAGGTTGATAAGATATATTAAAAGATTAATCGGTTTAAGATTGGTTTAATAGGGTCAAATATAAAACTTCATGGACGAAGGAGGAAACAGAGATTGAGCTGTCTGACCTGGCAGTAAATGATATGGTTTCAATAACAATTGCGGAGAAATTCAGGAAACATACCCGGCACGCATAATGAACGTGATAAAGGTGCAGCTGCTGGGGAAAATTTACATTGACATATCCAGAAAAATACTTATAATAGACATATCGCATAAAATGCGCGACAGTTCGTTTGTACCATCCTGTCGTTAAATAAAACCAGGGCTGCTAAGAAGACTTTTTGTAATTTAGCCCTGTAGGTGTGTATACATTTACAGGGCTTTCTATATGTGCTCACAGTGGGGCACGTTCTTTTCTAAGCAATTCTGTTTTATTCCCAATAAATTAGAGGAGAAACTAAAATGTATTATTTAAAACCGAGAGCAGCTTTGATTCTGCACATTTTCTGAAGCGGGTATGACGGAAAATGCGAATCTTCATGGTCACCGCTGGAGAGTTGTTGTTGAAATAGCAGCAGACCAGTTAAAGGATGAGGGTCAGACAAGAGGAATGCTTGTGGATTTTTCTGATTTAAAAAATGCTTTGAAGGATATCTGTGATGATTTTGACCACAGCCTGATTTATGAAAAAGGTTCTCTAAAAGGTGCGACAATTGCTGCATTACAGGCGGAGGAGTTTCGTATGATTGAAGTTGGCTTCAGACCTACGGCGGAGCATTTTTCAAAATATTTCTATGAGCTGATGAGTGCAAAAGGCTTTCCAATCCACAGAGTGGAAGTATACGAGACACCTAATAATGTAGCAGCATACGAAGAATAAAGGAAAGAAACTAATATGAAAGTTGTTGAGAAATTTATAAGTATCAATGGAGAAGGAAGAAGATCCGGAGAATTGGCGGTGTTTATCAGATTCAAGGGTTGTAACCTGAATTGCTCCTATTGTGATACAAAGTGGGCCAATGAGCCAGCTTGTGATTACGAGGAGCTGTCACCAGATGAGATTTGTGAATATGTCAGTGAGACAGGCATTAAAAATGTGACGCTGACAGGGGAGAGCCTTTATTACAGAAGGATATCAGGAGTCTGGTAGAAAAATTATTGAACAAATCGGACATTCGAGTAGAGATTGAAACTAATGGAGCGGTTGATATTGCTCCCCTTGCCAATGCATTTTCAAAAGAAAAACTTAGCCTTACTATGGATTACAAGCTGCCATCCAGCGGCTGTGAGGAGAAAATGTTTCTCTCAATATGGAAGCTTTAAGAAAGCGACACAGTCAAGTTCGTTTCGGGCAGCATTAATGATTTGGAATGTGCAGAGAAAATAATTGAAAAATTTCATCTGACAGAAAGATGCCAGGTATTCATAAGCTCAGTGTTTGGTTCAATTGAGCCAGTGGAAATCGTGCATTTCATGACCAGTAAAAGGATGAATGATGTGCGTCTTCAGATTCAGATGCACAAGGTAATCTGGAACCCAGAGGAAAGGGCGTATAATGTGAAAAATCCTTATATCAAAGATTTCACGTGCAAATTTGTGCTTTCAGCCCAAAGTTTGCGGGGTGAAGCAAGAATGGAGATTATGATGATAGATACGAAAGCGATTGAGGAGCATATTAGAGGGATTCTTGTTGCATTGGGCGACGACCCGGAGAGGGAGGGCTTAAAGGATACACCAAAGCGAGTTGCGAAGATGTACGAGGAGGTCTTTCTTGGAATGAATTACTCCAATCACGAAATTGCGCAGATGTTTGATAAGACATTTGAGGATGGAATTAAGGAACTTGATACTTCTAAGGTTGTAGTTATGAAGGACATCGACCTGTTTTCTTACTGCGAGCACCATATGGCACTTATGTATGATATGAAGGCGACAGTTGCGTACATTCCTAATGGGAAGCGTTATAGGCTTATCAAAGATTGCAAGAATATGCGATATGGTTGGAAGAAGACTGCAGTTACAGGAAAGAATCGGTCAGGATATTGCGGACATTATGGCAGAGATAACAGGAAGCGAGGATGTTGCGGTGGTGCTTGGAAGGATATCACAGCTGTGTGTCGGCAAGAGGAATTAAGAAAAACAACACGAGAACAATGACTGTAGAGTTAAGAGGAAGCTTTAAGGACGATGCAGCATTACAAATGTATCTAAGATAGGAGAGATGAGTTATGAAAGCATTAGTATTATCAAGCGGTGGCGTGGATTCCACTACGGCACTGGCATTGGCAGTGAGCCGATATGGAAAGGACAATGTAATTGCTCTGTCAGTTTCTTATGGACAGAAGCACGATAAAGAAATTCAGGCGGCAAAGGCTGTTTCTGCATTTTACGGAGTGGAGCAGTTATTCTTGGATCTGAGTAAGATTTTTCAATATAGCAACTGCTCTTTATTGCAGCAGTCTACAGAGGAAATTCCAGAGGAGAGCTATGCCAGGCAGATTGAAAAGACGGAGGGCGAAAAGCCTGTAAGCACCTATGTGCCATTTCGAAATGGACTGTTTCTTTCATCGGCGGCAAGCATTGCACTAAGCAAGGACTGTAGCGTGATTCTTTATGGCGCACATGCAGATGATTCAGCCGGTTTTGCCTATCCAGACTGTTCACCGATGTTTAATGATGCTATGAATCAGGCGATTTTTGAGGGCTCAGGACATCAGTTAAAGGTGGAGGCGCCATTTGTGAATATGACTAAGGCGGAGGTGGTGAAGATGGGCTTAGAGCTTAACGCACCATACGAGCTTACATGGTCCTGCTATGAAGGAAAGGATGTGCCTTGCGGCAAATGTGGAACCTGTATCGACAGAGCGGCTGCATTTGCAGCAAATGGGGTAAGTGACCCTGCAATAAAATAAAAATTGGAGAAAGCTATGAGAGAAAAAGAGAATTTAACATTATTAGGCAACCAGCAGAATAATTACGAGACAGATTACAACCCTGGCCTGCTTGAAACATTTGTAAACAAACATCCAGAAAATGATTATTTCGTGAAGTTTAACTGCCCGGAATTCACAAGTCTCTGTCCAATTACAGGGCAGCCTGATTTCGCAAACATTATTATTTCGTATGTCCCAGGCGAGAGAATGGTGGAAAGCAAGAGCTTAAAGCTGTACCTGTTTTCATTCCGTAATCATGGGGATTTTCACGAGGACTGCGTGAACGTGATTATGAAGGATTTGATTACGCTGATGGAGCCAAAGTATATTGAAGTGTGGGGCAAATTCACACCACGTGGTGGAATTTCCATTGATCCATACTGTAATTATGGAAAGCCAGGAACTAAGTGGGAAGATGTGGCATTCAACCGTATGGCAAATCATGATATGTATCCAGAGAAGGTGGATAATAGGTAAAATAACATTACTAAATTTCGTGCAATGCACAAAAACCAGAAGAGTGTTGTAAGGTAATAAAAGATTAAGCGATATTGTATGAATTTACTTCACACAATATCGCTTTTACGTGTCAGAAGAATCATCCAACGGAATTATTTATCCCAGTTAAATGAATAAGAGACAGCTTTTTTCCACATTCTGACCTTGGAATCACGCTCATTCTGAGTGATTTCAGGGTCAAATGTTCTGTCTACAGACCAGTTCTTTCTTATGTCATCGGTACTTTTCCAGTAACCAACTGAGAGTCCGGCAAGGTAAGCCGCACCCATGGCAGTTGTTTCAACACATACAGGCCTGTTTACAGGAGCACCGGATATATCAGCCTGCATCTGCATAAGAAGATTGTTAGCACTTGCACCACCATCGACCTTAAGAGAAGAAAGTTCTATGCCTGAATCTGCTTTCATTGCAGTAAGAACATCGTTTACCTGATAAGCGATTGATTCAAGTGTGGCACGTATAATGTGGTATTTGTTGACACCACGGGTTATTCCTAAGATAGTACCTCTTGCGTACTGGTCCCAGTATGGTGCACCAAGTCCTGTAAATGCGGGAACAACGTAGCATCCGTTGGTATCAGGAACTTTTCTTGCCATATATTCCGAATCCTGTGAAGAATCAATAAAATGCATTTCGTCACGAAGCCATTGGATGGCAGCTCCGGCTACATATATCGAGCCTTCAAGTGCATATGTGACTTTACCGTCAAGTCCCCATGCAATAGTAGTAACAAGACCGTTCTTTGAAAAAATAGGCTTTTCTCCAGTATTCATAAGAAGGAAGCAGCCTGTTCCATATGTATTCTTGGCTTCTCCTGCGTCAAAACAGGTCTGTCCGAAAAGTGCAGCCTGCTGGTCGCCGGCAGCACCTCCGATTGGGATAGGACAGCCGAAGAATTCAGCGGAGGTCTCACCAAATATGCTGCTTGATGGGACTGCCTTTGGAAGCATGCATTTTGGAATATCAAGCTCTTTTAAGATGTCTTCGTCCCATTCAAGTGTATTAATGTTGAAAAGCATCGTTCTTGATGCATTGGAATAATCTGTGGCATGAACCTGACCTTTAGTAAGCTTCCAGATTAACCATGTTTCAATTGTTCCAAAAAGCAGATCTCCTTTTTCGGCACGCTCACGGACACCTTTAACATTATCAAGAATCCATTTTAACTTGGTTCCAGAAAAATACGCATCAATAACAAGACCGGTTTTGTTACGGATTGTTTCTGTAAGCCCTTTCTCTTTAAGAGAATCTGCGTATTCTGAAGTCCTTCTGCACTGCCATACAATAGCATTGTATACAGGCTCACCAGAATATCTGTCCCATACAACTGTTGTTTCACGCTGGTTGGTTATTCCTATTGAGGCAATATCTGACGCGTTAGCACCTACATTTGCAAGAGCCTGTCTGGCAACTTCCAGAATCGTTGACCAGATTTCATCTGCATCATGTTCTACCCACCCAGGTTTTGGGAAATATTGTGTGAATTCTTTCTGTGCAACACTGCACATCTCGCCACTTCTGTTGAAAAGAATACAGCGGTTGCTTGTTGTTCCGGCATCAAGAGCCATTATGTATTTTGCCATGGTAAAGTCTCCTTAATTATATGATTTTTTATAAACATATCTAGTTGATAGTTATTTTATATTTAAATTATTGTTTTATCAATGTATTAATGATAAAATGGAAAAGGTATTTTGGGCGACGTGGGCTTATAATATATTGAGGGTACAAAGGAGGCAGCTATGGTAGACATGAGCAGGTATAATAAGTTAAGAATCAATCCTGATAGATATAATTACGATCTGGCTACGAATCTTCCATTAAGAAGAACTTTCTGGAGAATAGCTGATAAAACAGTACTTTTTGATAACAAAACATATTGCATACTGGCGATAGATATAGAGAATTTTCACCTTATTAATAAGTGGTATGGTCGTGAAACTGGTGATGAGCTTCTTATAGAGATTGGAGAAGCTCTTAAGAGTATAGATGCCGGGTATGGAACAATTTCCGGATATATGGGTGGAGATAATTTCTGTGTTATATTTGAAGAGAACGATGATGTGATTAATCTAATCAGAAAAAGAATATCAGGTATTGTTAACGGATACAGGGGGCATGATATTACAAGGGCATATTATGGTGCATATAAGACTGCAGATAAGGATATAACTACAGGTGAGATGTGTGACTATGCGTATGGTGCGCTAGAGATAGCAAAACAGCGCCCTGATAAGGATATCTTCTGGTATGATGAGAGTATGGCAAGGGAACAGGAAGCAGAAGCAAAGCTTATGCCAGAGATATGCAGTGCAATGGATAATGGAGAATTTACATTTTATCTTCAACCCAAATGTATATTACAGACAGGTAAGATTATTGGTTCTGAGGCACTTGTGAGATGGATAAGTCCTGAGAAAGGATTTATTTCACCAGGACAGTTTATACCGCTGCTTGAAAAAAACGGATTTATAAATAAACTTGATGTGTATATATGGGATAAAGTATGTCAGACTATAAGAAGATGGCTTGATGAGGGAAGAACAGCACTGCCAATATCAATAAATGTTTCGAGAGCAGATATATACTCTATGGATGTTGTAAGAATACTTAAAGGCATGATTGAAAAATATAATATTTCAACAGAGTATATTGAAATAGAGATTACAGAGAGTGCATATGTGGAGAATGGCTCGGTAATTAAGGATACGGAGAAGGCATTTAAGAATGTGGGCTTTAAGATTCTTATTGATGATTTTGGAAGCGGATATTCATCACTTAACATGCTTAAGGATATTGATGCAGATGTTCTGAAACTGGATATGAAATTTCTAGACCTTAATCCGGAAAATAATGATAAAGGTGTAAGCATTATAACTGCAGTTCTTGATATGGCAAGACAGCTTGATATTCCGACTATTGCTGAGGGTATTGAGACTGATGAACAGTTTAAGCTGCTTGAACTTTTAGGCTGTGAATATGCGCAGGGATACTATTATTACAGACCTATGTCTATAAGTGATTATGAGAAGCTTATTGATGATAAGGACAATGTAGCTGATAAGCTTATTATTTTAAAAACAAGAAAGAATGATAAGTCTTATCTTAAGGAGATAACTGATTACTTCTGGAAGATTGCAGATGTTGATCTTGATACGGGAGCATATCACTTTATAAGAAGGACAGATGAGCCTGATTATGTTATGACACCAAGACCTAAGACTATTGCAGAATATGCAGACAGATATATCAGGTACGGTGTTATCCACCCGGATGATGTTTCACTTTATAAAGAAGCTATTAATCTTGGCAGAATTAAGAAACAGCTTGATGAGGGGAAAGAAAGAGGAAGATACCAGATAAGATATAATATGGATGGAACATATAAATGGTATGTATTTGAGGTTACTAAGCCAACAAATTATTCTGAGGATAACAGGAGAGTGCTTTTCACATGGAAAGAAGCTGATTATCAGGCAGGTGCAAGAGAAGATGCAATGGATATTATATATAATACATTTATTAAGATACTCAGAGCCGATTTCCTGCATGACAGATACGAACTTATAAAGTCAACTCAGGAGGATATAATTAGAGATGCCGAATTATCAGGCAGCATTAAGGAATATATTGATAAATATATTGATATGGGAGTAGTTCATCCGGAGGATGCCGGAGTATATAGAGATTTTGTAAATCCGGACAAGGTGCTTGAACATTTCAGAAATAATAAAAAATCATTGAGATTGAGATACAGACGGCTTCTTGATGGAGAGTATAAGTGGGTGGAGATGACAGTATCAAAGAGTAAGGATTACAGTGAGGATATACCTGTGTTTATATTTTATCTCAGGGAAGTAAGATATATATATGAGAATACGATGATTTCTGAAACAAAGAAAAATAAATAGGCAATATATACGCCAAGGAAATAGTAAGCAATATTAATGATGCAAAGAAACGGGAGATGAAATTGTGGGTTCAGGTCGCAAATGAATAGTAACTATGTTAAACAATAGTAACAATTGTTATTATGAATAACTTTACAACCTTTTCTTTCAATGATATTATGTGTGTTGCTAAAAGAATGTACAGTTAAGGAGGCATTATGGCACAGGAAATATTAAATGTGAGCCAGCTTAAGGTTGGTGTTGAAGATAAAGAAATACTTCATGGGGTTGATCTTTCTCTTAATAAGGGAGAGACTCATGTACTTATGGGACCTAACGGAGCAGGTAAGTCTACTCTTGGTTATGCTCTCATGGGTAACCCAAGATATGAGATATTAGGTGGTAAGGTTACATTTAACGGAGAAGATTTACTTTCTAAGAATGTTGCTGAGAGATCACAGGCAGGTCTTTTTCTGTCTTTCCAGAATCCTATTGAGGTTCCTGGTATTACACTTGGTAATTTTATAAGAAGTTCTATGGAGCAGCGTGGAAAGAAGATGACATACTTCAAGTTCAAGAAGCTCCTTCAGGAGAAGATGGAATTCCTTCAGATGGATCCATCATATATGGACAGAGACCTTAATGTTGGTTTCTCAGGTGGTGAGAAAAAGAAAGCTGAGATATTACAGCTTCTTATGCTTGAGCCTTCTCTTGCTATTCTTGATGAGACTGACTCAGGACTTGATGTAGATGCTGTTAAGACAGTATCGCTAGGTGTTGAAGAATATCAGAAGACTCAGAACGGAGCACTTCTTATTATCACTCACAGCACCCGTATCTTAGAGGCACTTAAGGTGGATTATACTCATGTTCTTGTCAATGGTAATGTTGTTGCAACAGGCGACAGTGCTATGATTGATGATATCAATGAGAATGGTTTCGAAAGATTCATCAAGTAATTAAGGCTCGGAGGCTTGTAATGGAAGAAAAGACATTTGTAGATGACATAAACAGAAGTGTTTATGATATTAAGAACGAAGAGAACGATTCTTATAGAATAAAGCAGGGACTTACTCCAGAAATCGTTGAGAAGATATCAGAAGAGAAGCATGATCCTGCTTGGATGAGAGAGTTCAGACTTAAGTCATTAGAGATATATAATAATATGCAGGTGCCTGACTGGGGTCCGTCTATTGATGGACTCAATATGGATAATATTGCTACTTATGTTCGTGCCAATACGAATATGAAGGGTGACTGGAATGATGTACCAGAAGAGATTAAGGATACATTTGACAGATTAGGTATTCCTAAGGCGGAGAGAGAGTCGTTAGCCGGAGTTGGAGCACAGTACGACTCAGAGCTTGTATACCATAATGTCCGTAAGGAGGTTGCTGACCAGGGTGTTGTATACACTGATATGGAAAGTGCACTTACAGGTGAATATGCAGATATGGTACACGAGCATTTTATGAAGCTTATTACACCACAGGATCATAAGTTCGCAGCACTTCACGGAGCTGTATGGTCTGGTGGTTCATTTGTGTATGTACCAAAGGGAGTTAATCTTGAGATTCCTCTGCAGTCATATTTCAGACTTAATGCTGCAGGAGCAGGTCAGTTTGAGCATACACTTATTATTGTTGATGAGGGTGCAAGTCTTCACTTTATTGAAGGATGTTCAGCACCTAAATATAACGTTGCCAATCTTCATGCAGGTGCGGTTGAACTTTTTGTGGCTAAGAATGCAAAGCTTCGTTACTCAACAATTGAGAACTGGAGCAAGAATATGTATAATCTTAACACTAAGAGAGCAACTGTTGCTGAAGGTGGTAAGATTGAATGGGTTTCAGGCTCATTTGGTTCGCATGTATCATATCTGTATCCTATGAGTATCCTTAATGGAGAACGCTCAAGCTGTGAATTCACAGGAATTACATTTGCAGGAGCAGGACAGAACCTTGATACAGGTATGAAGGTAGTTCATAATGCACCAGGTACAACATCAGTTGTAAGTACTAAGTCAATATCTAAGGGTGGCGGAATCAGTACTTTCAGAAGTGCGGTAACAATGACTACCAAGGCTAAGAAGAGTAAATCATCAGTTTCATGTCAGTCACTTATGATAGATGATATTTCAAGATCTGATACAATTCCGGCTATGGATATCCGTGTTAATGATGCGGATGTAGGACATGAGGCAACAATTGGACGAATCAGTGATGATGCTGTATTTTATCTTATGTCAAGAGGAATTCCGGAAGATGATGCGAGAGCAATGATTGTTTCAGGATTTGCTGATAATGTATCTAAGGAGCTTCCACTTGAGTATGCAATGGAGATGAATAATCTTATCCGTCTTGAGATGAAGGGCAGCATTGGTTAAGTTAATCAGAGTGAGGAATATGATATGATAGGTATCGAAGAAAAGGACATGATAATAAACCGTATCCCAGCCAAGACATGGAATCATCTTCATATGAACCAGAGCAGGGTTGGAGAGGTTGTGATTAATCGTACAGGTGAGTTAAATGCTTCTGTTAATGATGTAAGTCTCATTGATGATGGAAAGCTTAATAATGGTGAGCTTGACAATATCATTGGTGGATGTGGTCAGGAGATTACAGAGGCAGCTAGGAAATCACAGACTGAACCTGTATATTATATAACAGATAAGAAGAATGCAGGCTTCGTAAGACTTGATTTCAATTATGGCAGGAACAATGCAGACATTAATGTTGTTGGTATTGAGACTAAAGAGAATGCCAGCATTGATGTTTACATGGATTTTAATGGAGATAAAGATGGAGAAGGCTTTGCAGCAGTACAGACAAGACTATATGCTGCCAAGGATTCGGTTATCCGTCTTATCCAGATTCAGAGGGTAGGCAGTGAGACAACATTTATTAATGATATCGGTGGTTACTGCGAAGATGGTGCAAGAATTGAACTTGTGCAGCTTTATTTAAGCGGAAAGAACAGATACGAAGGCTGTGAGATTAAGCTTGCAGGTGATGGAAGTTCTATGTCTGCAGAGATTGGATATGTTGCAGCAGGTAAAGAAAGACTTGATATGAACTACTGCGTAAGACATATCGGCAAGAAGACAGAATGTGCAATCAATGCGGCAGGTGCATTGAGAGATACAGCATTTAAGCTGTTCAGAGGAACTATTGATTTCGTTAAGGGTTCAGCAGGTTCTGTAGGTAATGAGAAGGAAGAAGTTCTTCTTATTGATGAAAAATGTGTCAATCAGACTATTCCTATTATTCTATGTGCAGAAGAAGATGTTGTCGGTAATCACGGTGCAACTATAGGAAAGCCTGATGAGGAGCTTTTATTCTATCTTGAATCAAGAGGAATACCGGCACAAGAATGTTATAATATGCTGGCAGCAGCTAAGCTTTTAGCTGTATGCGGCAAAATCCCTGATGATGGTATCAGGAACGAGATACATGACTACATTAAAGAGGTTTATTAATGAGTGAGTTAAGTAAGACGATTGAGTCTATAAGAAAAGATTTCCCACTTATTTCGGGAAGCAATATTGCATATCTTGATAATGCAGCGACTACACAGAAGCCACAGGCTGTTCTTGATGCAGTTAATAAGTATTATCAGGAGATGAACGCCAATCCGTTCAGAGGTGTATACGAATTAAGTGAGATTGCTACAGAAAGTTATGAGAATGCAAGAAAGGCAGTAGCTCAGTTTATTGGTGCTAAAGATGCAAGCCAGATAGTATTTACAAGAAATGCTACAGAGAGTCTTAACTTAATTGCATACAGTTATGGAATGAATTTCATTAAAGAGGGTGATGAGATTGTTGTTAGTGTTATGGAACACCACAGCAATTTCCTTCCATGGAAGCAGGTTGCAGAAAAATGTGGAGCGGTATTAAAGCAGCTTACACCTGATGAGAATGGAGAGATTACAGACAAGTCTTTAGAGGTTATCACAGATAAGACTAGGCTTGTAGCAGTTACCCAGGTTTCTAATGTATTAGGAAGAGTTAATGATATAAAGCATATTGCAGAGGTTGCACATGCACATGGTGCGGTTATTGTGGCTGACGGAGCACAGAGTGTTCCTCATATGCCGGTTAATGTAACAGACCTTGATGTTGACTTCCTTGTATTTTCTGGACATAAGATGTTAGCACCTATGGGAATCGGAGCATTATATGGCAAGAAAGAGCTTCTTGACAAGATGCCACCATTCTTAAGCGGTGGTGAGATGATTGAGATTGTTCACTGGGACAGAGTTAAATATGCAGAGGTTCCACATAAGTTTGAGGCAGGAACTGTTAATACTGGCGGTGCAGTCGGACTTCATGCGGCAATTGATTATATTAACAATGTTGGATTTGACACAATTATGGCACAGGAGCGAAAGCTTACTAAGATTGCTGTTGATGCCATTAATGACATGAAGGGAGTCAACTTAATAGGTTCTTCGAAGGCAGAAGACCATGAGGGTATAGTCACATTTACAATTGACGGAGTACACCCACATGATGTTGCTTCTATACTTGATTCACAGCATATTGCAGTAAGAGCAGGACATCACTGCGCACAGCCATTAATGGATTTCCTTAAGGTTAATTCAACAACGAGAGCAAGCTTTGCTTTCTATAACACAGAAGAAGAAGTACAGCATTTTATAGAAGAACTATCTAAGATCAGGGGGCTTATGGGATATGGAGACTAAAACTTTTTATAATGAGGTTCTTACGGACCATAACATGCATCCATATCATAAGCATGATATAGACAACGCAGACTTAGAGCTTGAGGGTGTTAATCCAAGCTGTGGAGACGACATTATCTTAAAGCTTAAGTTTGATGATGCTAAGAAAACTATTGTTGATGGGGCATTTACAGGAGATGGTTGCGCAATATCGCAGGCATCAGCAGATATAATGCTTGAGCTTATAATTGGAAAGCCTATTGATGAGGCTGTACATCTTTCAGAACTTTTCCTTAAGATGATTAAGGATGAGGCAACTGAGGAAGAGATTGATGAGCTTGATGAAGCCGGAGCATTAAGAGATATCTCTCATATGCCAGCAAGAGTTAAATGTGCAGTACTTGGCTGGCACACAATGGAAGAGATGGTAGAGAACCTTAAGAATGTTTAGAATGTAACCCAATCACTTATAATATGGTGATTGGGTTTTAATGTTTGTAGATAAGAATGGAGTAAATATGGAAAAGAAATTAGTTAAGCAGCAGCTTCTTACAGGAGAACGCGCTCTTTTTGCAAGCAAAGACCTTCGCATAGAAGATTCTATATTTGATGATGGTGAGTCTCCATTAAAGGAGAGCAGTAATATAGAGCTTGTAAACAGCAGCTTTAAGTGGAAATATCCACTCTGGTACTGCAACAATGTCAATGTAAAGGACTGTTATTTCTTTGAGATGGGAAGAGCAGGAGTATGGTACACTAACGATATTAATGTTGAGGATACTATTATTGAAGCACCTAAGAATTTCAGAAGATGTAACAGACTAGGTCTTAAGAATGTGGAATTTGTCAATGCAGAGGAAACTCTCTGGAGCTGTGATAATGTTACTATGACAAATGTAGTGGCAAAGGGTAATTATTTTGCAATGAACAGCAACGATATGAAGATTGATAGTCTTAAGCTTGTTGGCAATTATCCATTTGACGGAAGTAAGAATCTTGAGATAAGAAATTCAAGACTTATGAGCAAGGATGCTTTCTGGAATGCTGAAAATATAACAGTGTATGATTCATACATTTCAGGTGAGTACCTTGGCTGGAATTCAAAGAATCTTACATTTATTAACTGTACAATAGAGAGCCTTCAGGGATTGTGCTACATTGATAATCTTGTTATGAAGGACTGCAAGCTTATTAATACAACACTTGCTTTCGAGTATTCAACTGTAGATGCTGATATCACAAGCAGGGTTGACAGCGTGTTAAATCCAACTTCTGGAACTATAACAGCAGACAGTATAGATAAGCTTATAATTGAGAAGGATAGGGTTAATCCTTCACTTACTAAGATAGTATGCAGGAATTAATAAGTAGAATTAAGAAGGGAAATCCGAGAATGAAATATGATTTTGACACAGTAGTGAACCGTCGTAATACGGATTCTTTAAAATGGAATGTGGCAGAGAATGAGCTTCCTATGTGGGTTGCTGACATGGATTTTAAGACAGCACCTGAGATAACGGAGGCTATTAAGGCAAAGGCAGACCTCGGTGTGTACGGTTATACTGAGATATCAAAGGACTGGTATGACGCATACACAGGCTGGTGGGAAAGACGCCACAATTTCAGGATGGAAGACGACTGGCTTATGTTCGTAACAGGCGTTATACCTGCAATATCAAGCTCTGTAAGAAAGCTTACGACACCAGCAGAGAATGTTGTAATCATGACACCTGTATACAACATTTTCTTTAACAGTATTCTTAATAATGGCAGAAATGTGTTACAGAGCCAGCTTGCATATGAGAATGGCAGGTATGTAATAGATTTTGAAGACCTTGAAGTTAAGCTCAAGAACCCACAGACAACACTTCTTATTCTGTGCAACCCACAGAATCCGGGTGGAAATGTATGGAGTAAGGAAGAACTTGCACGTATCGGAGAGCTTGCTTACAAGTATGGAGTTGTTGTTATATCTGATGAGATTCACTGCGAGCTTACAGACCCGGGCATTGATTATGTGCCATTTGCAAGTGTTTCGGAGGTGTGTAAGAAGATATCTGTAACATGCATAGCACCTACGAAAACATTTAACATGGCAGGCTTACAGACAGCAGCAATATGTGTGCCGGATGAGCGACTCCGTCACAAGGTATGGCGTGCAATCAATACCGATGAGGTAGCTGAGCCAAATGTTTTCGCAGTGGATGCGGCTATAGCTGCATTTACAAAGGGCGAGGAATGGCTTGAGCAGTTAAGAGAATATATCTACGAGAATAAACAGATTACCGAAAAGTTCATAAAGGATAATATTCCGGGAGTGTCAATGGTGGAATCACATGCAACTTATCTTTGCTGGCTTGATGTGTCTGATATCACAGACAATTCAACAAGGCTTGCGGCATATATAAGAAAGAATACAGGACTTTTCTTGTCAGCGGGAGAAGGCTTTGGCGGAGATGGAAAACATTTCTTAAGACTGAATGTTGCATGTCCTAAGACAACTTTAATGGATGGGCTTGAAAGACTTAGAAATGGCATATTGAGTTTTGACAGGTAGTGGGTTACAATAATATATAGTGTGTAAACACATATGAGATACATGAGAGTATATAATAATATTATGCGAGGAGATAATGATATGAATATTGTATGTTTAGACCTTGAGGGCGTTCTTGTACCAGAGATATGGATTGCATTTGCAGAGGCAAGCGGAATCCCAGAGCTTAAGAGAACAACAAGAGACGAACCAGATTATGATAAGCTTATGAACTGGAGACTTGGTATTCTTAAGGAGCATGGTCTTGGACTTAAAGAAATTCAGGATACTATTGCTAAGATTGACCCAATTCCGGGAGCAAAGGAATTCCTTGATGAATTAAGAAGTATAACACAGGTTATCATTATTTCAGATACATTTACACAGTTTGCTACTCCGCTTATGAAGAAGCTGGGCTGGCCAACTATTTTCTGTAATTCACTTGAGGTCGCTGACAATGGTGAGATTACAGGTTTCAAGATGCGTTGTGAGCAGTCAAAGCTTACAACAGTTAAGGCTTTACAGTCTATTGGTTATGATACTATTGCATCAGGAGACAGCCACAATGACTTAGGAATGATTAAGGCAAGCAAGGCAGGCTTCCTCTTTAAGAGTACAGAGCAGATTAAGGCTGATAATCCTGAATTAGAGGCATTTGATACATATGATGAGCTTTTAGCTGCTATTAAGAAGGCACTTTAAGATGCATCAAAGGTAAAAGGGGTTACTATGTTATTAGAAGAGATACTCAAGCAGGAACAGGAAAGATTCATTAAAGAGAATCTCCTTTCTGATGAAATGATTGAGTTATTAAAAGAAAATATTATGCCGTTTAACACACTGATGGCTTATTACAGATGCGCCATTATGGAGGTTGAGACTAAGTTCAAGGTGCTTAATGAGGAGTTCTCATTACAGTATGACAGAAATCCTATTGAGAGTATCAAGAGCAGAATTAAGTCTATGGATGGCATATTTAAGAAGGCGAAGAAGAAAAATATTCCTATAACAATGGAAGGCATTGAGGAAGGTATAAGAGATATTGCGGGGGTAAGAGTAATATGCTCTTTCCCGGAAGATATCTATATGCTTGCCGACTGCCTGTTAAAGCAGGACGATGTAGTGCTTGTCGAGAGAAAGGATTATATCAAGAATCCTAAGCCAAGCGGTTACAGAAGTCTTCACCTTATAATTGAGATACCGATATTCCTTCAGAATGAAAAGAAGATGATGAAGGTTGAGGTTCAGTTCCGTACAATTGCCATGGATTTCTGGGCGAGCGTGGAGCATAAGGTTCGTTATAAGAAGAATATTCCAGATTCTGAAGCAGAACAGCTGGCTGCAGAATTGTCTTCATGTGCAGATCAGATTGCTGCAATGGATAACAAGATGGAAGAGATTCGCCGCAGAATTGCAGAAGCGGAGGAAAGAGAAGCTGAAAATAGTCCGGCTAAGCAGCCTCAGACGATAGGTGGGGTGATGCTTAAGAAGAGGCTGGAATCGGGGAGGTTTCCCTTTAAGAAGTAGGTAAAAAATGGCTCCCCGGAGAGGGGGCTGGGTGTGGTTGTATGGTTTAATTGAAAACGCGCTCCCGCTCGGGCGAAGACGCAGCGGGTACTAAGTTTGTGGGGATTTGCCGCCTTTCGGCGGCTCTCCCCACGCACTAAGTACCGGCGTCTTCTTACGGTTTTCAATTAAACCATACAACCACACCCAGCCCACCACCCCGGGGAGTTTTTACCTACTTGCGTTGGTCGCTTTGGCTCCCTCGCTGTTGTGGTGGGCGGGGGTTCTATGTTGTAGGGTGGTTGACAAACTGACGGGAGTTTTTTGGTGGTGGGGTGGTGTGGCTTGTGCGGATAGGGAATCGGAGTGGAGGTGTAAGTGGAGTTTAGAGACTGCTGGGATTTTGTGTGATGTGCAGCAATTTTCGCACACGATGTGCGAAAAAGGCGCTCATCGAGCCATGGAGGGCGAGTGGGCGCCGGTTGCGGACGGTGTCGACAACACGGACAAAATCCAAGCAGTGTCTTAACGACACGCCCACCTCCACGCAGATTCCCTATCTGCACAAGCCACCATTACCGGACACAAAAAAGGAGGATATTATGAAGGTTATATCTATTGTTGATGATAATTATGGAATTATGTTTAATAACAGACGTGTTTCTAAGGACAGTGTTCTTAATAAGCATATTATTAAGATGCTTGATGGCAGGAAGTTATGGCTTTCTTTATATAGCAAGCAGCTTTTTGGTGATTATGAGAATCTTGAGGTTAATCAGGAGTTTGGTTTTGCCGGAAAGGATGATTTCTGTTTTGTTGAGGACTCTGAGATTGTTTCTTATGAGGATATTGTGGATGAGGTTTATCTGTATAAGTGGAACAGGAAGTATCCTTCTGATGTGAAGTTTCCTAAGGACATGCTTAATGATTTTAAGCTGGAGGGTTCTACTGATTTTGAGGGTAATTCTCATGAGAAAATTACTGAAGAAAGATATGTAAGAAAGAAATAAGGAGTATGATAAATGCGTAATATCAGGTTAGAAGTATTGAGAAGAGTAACCGCATTTTTACTGGTAGGCTTCATTGTGTGGAGCGGGCTTTGGGTAAACGGATGCTCTTCTAAGAATACTGCCAATGCAGGTGAGGCGTTGTCAGCATCATGGCAGGCAGATATGGTAACTCTTTCATATGATGGGAAGCCATATGTTGTAATTAATGACAATAATCCTGATTTTACTGAAGCAGATATGACGACTGCTTCATTTGAAAGCTATGGTGAGCTTGACGGGCTGGGAAGATGTACCACAGCATTTGCGAATATTGGTAAAGACCTTATGCCTGCGGAAAAGCGTGGCCCTATTGGTGAAGTGAAGCCGACAGGCTGGCAGACGGCTAAGTATGATAATGTTGATGGCAAATATCTGTATAACAGATGTCATCTGATTGGATATCAGCTTACTGGTGAGAATGCCAATGAAAAGAATCTGATTACAGGAACAAGATATCTTAATGTTGATGGTATGCTGCCTTTTGAAAATATGGTGGCTGATTACATAAAGGAAACTAATAATCATGTTCTGTACCGCGTAACACCTGTATTTTCTGGCGATAATCTTGTTGCCAGCGGTGTGCACATGGAGGCGAAGTCAGTTGAGGATAATGGTGATGGAATTCTTTTTAATGTGTATTGCTTTAATGCACAGCCGGGAATTGCTATTGATTATGCAACAGGTAACAGCCATCAGGACGATTCAGTAGTTGCAGATGCTTCAAAGTCAACAACTGCAGCAGAAGCAAATGTGCAGACATATGTACTTAATACGAATACTAAGAAGTTCCACAAAGAATCCTGCAACAGTGCAAAGAGCATGGATGCTTCCAATAAAAAGATTTATACAGGAAGCAGGCAGGAGATTATTGATATGGGGTATGAGGCTTGTGGTGTGTGCAAGCCGTAAAATAGTTATTTGAATTGAATTAAATTTAATAATATGGTAAGATTCTGACAGAGAAACCGGATAATATAATAGTTAGCTTGTTTATACATGGAAAGGAATTTTTATGAGAAAAATCAAACTAATACTGTTATTTTGCGCTGTTTTTCTGTCAATTTTGTTATTAACAGGTGATAAAGACAGGATACAGGCAGATGATGATGACAGTAATTTTACTAATTTAGTGGTATTTGCCAGATTTGCAGGTGAAACTGAATTTATAAATGATGTATATGAAGGCAGTTCTGTTAGAAAAATAACAGATAATTCATATAATGCAGGTTCATATAGTGTAGGCGATTATTACAGATGTGTATCAGATAACAAATTAAGAATGAGAAGTGTATATCTATATGATAATGGCGGCTCAATTGTACTTTCACATCCTCGTGGGTATTATGCAGAGTACAGCGATATTAATATTATTGGTTATAAAGATGCTTCGGAGCGTGCAAGCAGAATGTATGAGCTTAGGCAGGAGTGGTCAGAAGCTGTTAATAATGCCATATCATCGGGTAATAAAATTTCTGATTATAATGATACTGTATACTATGATTATGGTGTGCTTGATAAAGATAACAATGGAACAATTGATTCAATTACAATTATTTATAAGAATAATGAGTCAGGTAATATATCAGTAAGCTGGTCTTCACCATTGTGGAATTATACAGATTATGTTAATAATATTTCTGTTAATACCGGCAAAAAAACTATTAATAGTTACAAATATGTCCAGATAACCAATTCGTATTGTAAGCCTGATGGTGATACTAACGGATATTTATTTAAGGATGGGGATGACCAGGTATTTGTATCAATGCAACAGCAGTACATGAAATGGGACATATTATGGGGCTGGAAGGATTTATATAACTCAAAGAATGCGTCACCGGTGTATTTCATGTCAGTTATGGCAAAGCATATATCTCCAGTTCCGCAGTTTATGTCTCTTAAGGAGAAAGAAGTATTAGGCTGGGCTGATGAGAATGATATTAAGACGATTTTGTCCAAGGAGAATATAGTCTTAAAGCATTAGGAACTTCAGGTACGGATAATATTACAGGATATAAGATGGATATTCCGGAAAAGGGTAAGACATTGTATCTTGAGTACAGAAATTTTGAGAATAATGGTAACAAATATGATTCTCAATATAAGCAGATGTTCAAGATTAATGGAAACAGAGTGGATAAAATCCCATTAAAATCCGGGCTGGTATGTTATCTTATAGACAGTGACACTAAGTTTCCAAGTAATATGTATTTTTCATCACCTAAATGGAATTATGAAGTTCTTGGTGGACAGTATAACACAAAGGCAGATGCAGCATTAGGAATAGGTGAAGATATATGGATTTACGGAGATATTTATATCAGTGTCAATTCAATCGAGAATAATATACTCACATTTGAAATAAAGGGTGGCATTCAGAGCATATTCATAGTGGTGGAGAGGCAACATGCGTCAATCGTGCAGTGTGTGAAGTATGTCATGAGGAATATGGTGAATTAAATAAGGATAATCATAAGTTACAGCATGTAGAAGCTAAAGCAGCTACAGTGACTCAGGAAGGTAATACTGAATATTATTACTGCTCTTTATGTTTAAAATACTTTGCAGATTCAAATGCATCAAAGCAGATAGACAAAGATAGTGTTGTTACATCGAAACTGGCACCAGAAATAATTGCTGGTGATAAATGTATAATTGATAAGAATTCCGATAAGGCAATTACATTTAAGTCTAATGCGGCATTTTCAGATTTTGTAAAAGTAGAACTTGATGGCAGAGAGCTTGTAAAAGACAAGGATTATACGGTAAAAGCAGGAAGTATTATTGTAACACTTAATCCAGATTTAATAAAAAATTATCGACGGGAGAGCATGTTATAGGTATTGCTTCATCGAGTGGAACAGCTAGTGCACTTTTACTGTTAAGGAACCGGAGACGGAACCAGAGACAGAACCGGAGACAAAACCAGAGACAAAACCAGAGACAAAACCAGAGACAAAACCAGAGACGGAACCAGAGACAAAACCGGAGACAAAACCAGAGACGGAAGCAGTGACAGAACCAGAGACAGAAACAGTGACAGAAAGCAGCAGGAAACAGAATCTGAAACTGAGGACATCAAGGAGACTGAAAGTAGTAAAGAAACAGAAAGTATCAAAGAATCTGATTCAGAGAGCAGCAAGGCGACAAAACAGAGATGGAGAGTACTAAAGAATCTGAAACAGAAACAGAGACCATCAGTCAGATAGAATCAGAAACAACAAGCCAGCATACATTTGATGAAAATGAAACAAATGCATCATCAATTAACACTGGGGACAGAAATCATGGGAAATTATGGCTTGTAATAGCAATTATTGCGTTAGCTGGATGTATTGCAGCAGCAGTTATGTATGTTGTTTCAAAACGAAAGTAATAAAAACTGAATAGCAACTGATAATACAAAACAGGAGTAGGTCAATAGCTTAACTCCTGTTTTGTGTTATGAAATATAGTTGTTATTCAGTAAATGTTCCAACCAATTTAACAAGCATTGCAACGGTCATATCCATGCCTTCAACAGTAATATGTTCATAAGGACCGTGGTATGCGTGTCCGCCAGTTCCAAGGTTAGGGCATGGAAGACCTTTGAAGCTTAACTGACAGCCGTCTGTTCCCCCTCGGATAGGAAGAATAAGCGGTGTTATATCAGCCAGTTCACAGGCTTTCTTTGCATTTTCAATAAGATTCATGCAGCCCGCAATGATTTCGGACATATTCTTATACTGGTCTTTAATGGTGAGCGTAACAGTTCCCTTGCCCCATTTTTCATTCATATTCTTTTCGATTAATCGCAGAGTATTTTTCTTTGCTTCAAATAAATTCTTATCATGGTCTCTTACTATATAATTAAGCGAAGCCTCACTGACATCGCCAGACATGCTGACAAGATGGTAGAAGCCCTCGTAATCTTCTGTGCCGCGAGGGGTTTCCATAGCAAGTGCATTGTTAATCTCCATTGCAACAAGACTGGCATTAATCATGGTGTCTTTGGCAGAACCTGGGTGTACATTGAAGCCTTTAATATGAAAATCCGCTTTGCATGCGTTGAAGTTTTCGTACTGAATCTCGCTTCTGTGTCGCCGTCAATTGTGTAGGCGTATTTGGCACCGAACTGTTCTATGTTAAAATGTTCAGCTCCCATGCCTATTTCTTCATCAGGTGTGAATGCAATACATATTGTTCCATGAGGTATATTGTCTTTCTGCAAATGTTCTATCATAGTCAGGATTTCAGCAATACACCTTTGTCATCGGCACCAAGTATAGTGCTTCCGTCTGATGTGATAAGTGTACGACCCTTAAGAGTGCCAAGATGAGGAAAATCATGCACAGACAAGGTTATTCCCGAGGAAGTGTGAGTGATACACCATTAAAGTTTTCTGTTATTACTGGTGTAATATCGTGATTGCAATAATCGGACACAGTATCCATATGTGCAATAAATCCGATAGCAGGTGCATTTTCATAACCTTTGGTTGCTGGAAGCTTACCATACAGGTAACACATATCGTTAAGTACAATGTCCGATAAATTCAATCCCTCCATCTCATTTTTAAGAAATCTGGCTAACTCAAACTGGCATGCAGATGAGGGAGTTGTTTCACTGCTTTCGTCACTTGGTGTACGGAAAGTGACATATTTTAATAATCTTTCATATGCTTTCATGGTAATTCTCCAATCTGTGGATTGATATTCATATATTAACATATTCTGGTGGAAATATACGGATTATGCGCAAAAATAAAAGATTATCAATATATAAAATAAACTCCATTCAATGGGACGGAGAAGAATATAAGGATAATGGTATACTTTGCAGAAATGCAGTTGCAAAAGGTAATAAAGTGGTAAATGATTATACAGCTTTGTATGGAGGAGATGCATATCTTCCTGCCAATAATCTGGCTTATAAATATGTTGCTTAATTAATAATCACCCAGCAGCGGTTACATTTGGAGCATTAACAGTTCTGATAGTAATTTCCTGCGTGGTAGTATTTCTTGTATTCTTAAAAGACATATGAATAAATACGAAAAGTATTAACATACAGACACCAGCACGTTAAGGTTAAATGATATGTACCCTCTTTACTGGACAACCAGTAAGGAGGGTATTTTATGCGTTATAGTTATGAATTTAAATTGATGTGTGTTGAATTGTATCATTCGGGTTCGTATCCTGATATTCCAGAGGGACTGAATCCAGATACCTTAAAAGTCATATACGAAAATGGTCCAGATTGGTTGATTTACATGGTCCAGAAGTTTTAAGGCATAAGGTGTTTAATAGAGTGTGGACACCGGAAGAAAAGCTTGAATTGGTTTCAAAAGTTATTGCAGGCATACCAAGAACGAAAGTTGCCATAGAAGCGGTATTAACCCAGGAATGCTTTATCAATGGGTACACAAATATAAATTACAAGGATATAATGGATTAGTAGAAAGTAAAAAAGGACGACCAACAAAGGAACCAAGAATGAAGAAATCAACCAATCCATTACCTTTAACAGAATCGGAACGAGAAGAACTGATACGCTTAAGAGCTGAAAACGAATATATCAAAGCTGAAAATGAAGTAATAAAAAAACGGATCGCCTTGAGGCAAGAAAAGTGGGCTGCGCAACTCAAGGCGAAAAAGCAGCAATCATCAAAGAACTCAGAGAAAAGGATACCAATTAAAGTATCTTCTTAAAGCAATGCATATGGCTAGATCTACTTACTATTTTGAGCTTAGCAGAAACGATGTTGTTGCCGAACGCAATCAAGAAATACTAGAAGAAATAAAAAGTGTTTTTGTTGAGAACAAGCGCAGGTATGGTGTAAGACGGGTTCACCGGGAACTCATTAACCGCGGATATCAGGTGAACCATAAGAGAGTCCAGCGTCTTATGCATGAAGCAGGATTAGCGGGAAAACGACCAAAGGAGAAATAGCATTCTTATAAGGGTGAAGTTGGCAAAATTGCTGATAACATAATAGATAGGGACTTCAGCACAACTGCGCCTTTGCAAAAATGGACCACTGATGTATCTCAATTTAATTTTTCATGGGGAAAGTGTTATATATCGCCAGTGCTAGATATGAATACGAATGAAATCATTTCATATGATTTATCTATGAGTCCTAATCTTGAACAGATAGAAAGAATGCTGAATAAAGCATTTGAAAAATTTCCTTCATTGGAAGGATTAATATTTCATTCAGATCAAGGCTGGCAGTATCAACATGCTTACTTTAGAAATACCTTACAGGAACATGGCATTATACAATCCATGTCACGAAAAGGTAATTGTTATGATAATTGTATTATGGAGACATTTTTTGGAAGATTAAAAAATGAGATGTATTACGGTTATGAGAAAGATTATTCTTCATTCGAAGAATTTTCACAAGCGGTTGAAGAATATATAGATTATTATAATAACAAAAGAATTCAGGTAAAAACAAAATGGATGCCACCTGTACAATACAGGATAGCATCCATGTGTTCAGCCTAGTTCATAAATATGTGTCCAGGATTCTGGGTACATATCAAAATGTGCTGGTGTTTTCTATATCATATGTATTTATCATTCTTTGATGAGATGTTTACCAGTCCAAAAGACAGTGCAAAAAGTATAATAACGAAGGCCACGAAATATAGACCTCCCATTGTATTTTCCATGGAAGCTATAAAATCATATGAGCCATGTAATAGAACTGGTAACACAACACTGAATATTCTGAATATCTTGGAGCTAAACTTTTTTCCACGATTATACTGTTTTCTTGCGAGACCATAGAATACACCCATAAATACACCAAAACAGGCATGTCCTGGAATTGCTGTAATTGCTCTTACAATAGCAGTTGAAAAACCATATGATAAAACATAGTTGATATTTTCCCAAAGGGCAAATCCGAGTGAAACAAATACTGCATATACAACACCGTCATACTGACAGTTAAATTCTGGATTATTCCATGTCCGTTTTTTTAAGAAGAAATACTTTGAGCTTTCTTCGGCTATGGCAACAATAACAAAATAAAGAATTATCTGATACAGCAATGTATTTTCGGGAACAAAGCATGATAAAATCCATTCCCCTATTTTTTCCTCAATTAAGGCAATAATGGTGGATAGAATTCCCGCAATAACTAGCTGTCTTAAAAGGTAGCCGCTTTCCTTTTCCATTCTGTCTGCTCTGTATACTTTAATCATAAGGAATACCGCAGGAATAACTGCCGCTAATATTAATATCCAGTTATACATCATTATAGGTTCCAATATAAAATAAAACATATATCTGCTTGCTCCTTATTGTGCTTTTTATTTCTATTTTATAATTATATATCTCATATATTCTGATAACAAGCTGCTTTATAATATATTAATAAATGGAAGTGCGAAATCATGGCAGTCGGTTAGATGCTATGAAAAACAGAAATATATTTCTTGCTGATGGCAAAAGTATGATTAAAATGTAAAGAAAGAATAAGGCAGGTACAAGGAGGAGCTGCATGAATGATGATTATCATGTAATAAAAAGACTATTGATTGAAACAATGCATGCTTAAACTAAAAGATATGCATCGTGCAGCATAAATAACATTAGATAAAATACAGGTATTGATTTAAGTTCTTACTTTGCGCATGATATCGAAACTTATAGAAATTAAGAAAAAATGGTATGAAATAATTCCAGAATATAAGCGAATCTATTCGCTAGATATAGCAATAGATTTAAAGACATTAGATTTTCATGATAGGAGTTATTTATTAACAGATGAGCAGATATTTTAGTATGACATGATATTTAAAACGATAATATCCTTTTGTGAAGAAAGTTTCATAGAAGCTGAGCAAATTTTCAATAAAGTTGTGAAATTTGATTTTCATAATAGTTCATCTCCTTTCTTACAACGACATTGTATAACACGAAAAAGCATAATACATGCCAAAACAAAAAATAAATAGACAAAAATTGCAAGATGGAGAGTGTATATTTGGATATGATGAGTCAATAGTCTATAAAAGGATATAAAGTTATTATTAAAAATTAAAACTATTTGGTAGACTATGCATATTACATCGGATAAAAACGATGAGTAAAGAAGATTGCATAAAAGCTAAGTAACTTATTAATAAAATTATGTAATTTGATTTTCATAGAATTTCATCTCCTTTCTGATTATGTTTTTGTTATAGAATATAAAAAGGAAAAATACTTGCCAAAATAAAGAAATAAGTAGTCAAAAGTTGCTTAAAGATTTTTTATATAAAAACTAAGAAAATAAATATTTTAACAGAAATACATTAGATTATTTAGGAAAATAATCAGCAGCAAATATGAGAATAGTTATGTTGTGATAAAAGTGAAAAAAGCTCTGTGTGCAATGCACATGAGATTTTTCTACTTTTTTAATTGAAATGTAAAAATTTCAGATTACTTGTATATGTGAATTATTACAGTCGTATCATTTAGTGCATATTTTATTCAATATATTTTATTTAAAATTCTGAATAAATGATATATATATACCTTATCAAAGAAATAAATGGAAAGGAAGTAGGTATTTATGTTGTTAAAAGAAAAAACAAAACGAAGTCTTGAAACCATGCGTTTGCACGAAAGAATAAACTATGGATATAAAATAGTTATCACAATGATGCTGACATCCGGATTAATTTCTATGATAGTAATAGGGATTCTATTTGCAAATATGTTTAACTATGTTAAAAAAGTTAATGTGGCTGATACGGCAGTGAAAATATGTAGAATTGATGTGAATGCGGCTGCCCGGAACATAAGGGAAATGGCATTAAATGATGATTCTTCATCTTATGCTGGTTACAAGGAGACTGTAGAAAAGCTACTAGGTGAGGTCAAGGACGAATTGCTAGTTATGCAAGACACAGGGGTTGTTTCTGATGATCTTTTTAACGAATATTCATCAGCACTAACAGATTGGGGAAACAAGGGATTTGATATAATAAAACAAATTGAAAAGGGACAAGATAAAGACGCTGTTGAAGACATACTTGGTGAATGTACGCCATCGTTAAATAAATTGGTGAGTATTGCACAGAAAATAGATTTACTGACAGGTGAACAGAGCGTTAAGGCAGTAAGAAAAACGCTGATATCAGCTTTTGTGGGATTTGTGGTTATTATTGTATGTCTTATTATTGCAGTTATTTTATCACGAAAAACAGGAAAAAAGATTCTTACAACTATTTTAGAACCACTGCATGAAATCGAAAATGCAGCCAAGGAACTAACTGAGGGAAATTTGCACAGTACATTGGAGTATAAGTCAGAGGATGAAATTGGTCGACTTGCTCAGAGTATGCGTGAGTCAATATATATTTTGGGTTCATATGTAGATGATATTGACCGTGCCATGAAACTGTTTTCAGATGGTAATTTTGATGTAAAACCAGAGGTTGAATGGAAAGGCGATTTTATTGGTATTTTAAATTCATTTTTAGCATTTGAGAAAAGTATGTCAAGTACGGTAAAAGGTATACGGCATGTATCGGAGGAAGTGTCTAGTGGAGCAGAGCAGGTGTCAATGAGCTCAAATGAATTGGCAGAAGGAGCAACAAATCAGGCAGCTGTTGTTGAAGAACTTACTGCGACTGTTTCAAATGTTTCTGAACAAGTTGAAAAGAATTCAAAGACGACAAAAGAAATAAGTAAAAGGGTTGAAAAATTAGGGGATAATATTCTAGAAAGTAACAGCAAAATGCATGAAATGGTCAACTCAATGAATGAAATCAGCAAGGCCTCAAAGGAGATTGATAAAATTATTACAACAATCAATGAAATTGCAAGTCAGACAAACTTATTAGCCTTGAATGCATCTATTGAGGCTGCAAGAGCTGGGGAAGCAGGAAAAGGATTTGCAGTTGTAGCAAATCAAGTTAATATTTTAGCTGACCAGAGTGCTCAGGCAGCGAGAGAATCATCAGCACTGATTGCCACCTCCGTGGAAGCAGTGGAAAATGGGATGGTTGTAGCAGAAGATACGGCAAAACAGCTTGAAGAAGTGGCAGGTGAGTCAAAAATAATTACAGATGAAGTGATGAGAATTGCGGACACATTAGAAACACAGACAGAGGAAATATTACAGATTAATGAGGGCATAGAACAGATTAATGATGTGGTTCAGTCTAATTCAGCAACGTCCGAGGAATGTGCAGCAGCAAGTCAGGAGATGAGCAGTGAGGCAGAAAATTTGAATGAAATGATTCAAAAATTTAAGGTTGCTGAGTTTAATGAATAAAATTATCTTAATATGAATGGGATTCTTATTGCTGGAAACGGTTATGATATGCTTAAAGCATACTATGCTATATTGAGAGCATTGTATAAGTATTCATGATATATAGATAAATATAACAGACTAAAAAGAGAGGCGTTATTTTGATAACGTCTCTTTTTGTGATTTATTAAAACAGTATAAATTAATAAAAATGGGAACTGAAAATCTTTCAAAAACGCTGTGGGATTGATATTTTTTATGGGGAATTATCTCTTGGTTACCTGAAATAATAGATGTATATGTGTTTGATTTCATGCCAAAAGAGAATAAAAACTAGACAATAATTGCATATATGGCATGTTATAAATGTCAGAATTTTATATAAAGTAAGCAGTATCATTTTGTGCATACTTTGTATAATTTATGAAATTGTCTTTTACATATATTTGTTATATCTTTGATATAACAAAATTGTGGGAATAAAATAATTGGTATTTTGAAAGGAGAAGTTTCACATGGAAGAAAAGAGGTACCTGAAATGGTATAACAAGGTGGGGTATGGATCAGGAGATTTTGCAGGAAATGTTGTGTATGCATTTCTCTCATCATTTGTAATGCTGTATCTGACAAATACGGTAGGTTTAAATCCGGGTATTATCGGAACGCTGATTATGGTATCAAAGCTGTTTGATGGAATCAGCGATATGTTCTTTGGAACTATGATTGATAAAACAAAAAGTAGACTTGGAAAAGCTAGACCATGGATGTTATATGCGTATATAGGTTGTGCCGTAACACTCGTTGCAAACTTTGCGATTCCAGACAGTCTTGGGACAACTGCACAGTACATATGGTTCTTTATAGCATATACATTGTTAAATGCAGTATTTTTCACTGCAAACAATATAGCATATGCATCATTAGTTACTTTTTGTACAAAAAACAGCAGGGAACGTGTAGAGATGGGATCATGGCGATTTATCTTTGCATTTTCGACAAGCTTACTTATTCAGTCTGTTACAGTACAGTTTGTAAGAGCAGCAGGCGGTGGGGCAGCAGCATGGAGAATGGTTGCCGTTGTATATGCCATTATTGGATTGATTGTAAATACAATTTCAGTTTTTTCAATTAAGGAGCTTCCAGAAGAAGAATTAAAAGCGGGGAAGGATCACACAGAAGAAAAGTATGGACTAATAGAGGCTGCAAAACTTTTATTTTCTAATAAATATTATCTTATGATTTGTGCAACTTATATTTGTCAGCAGATTTATTCAGCTATGTTAAATATGGGCATTTATTATATGATTTATATTTTGAAAAATGAAAATCTGTATTCCGTATTTTCATGGGCAATTAATATCCCTGTTATTATCGCAATGTGCATCACTCCTATGCTGGTGGAAAAAATGAAAGGTTTATATCGAATGAACTTTGCAGGATATGTTCTTGGAACAGTGGGACGTGTCGGAGTCATCTTTGCAGGTTATATGGGAAGCGTTCCACTTATGCTTGCATTTACAGCGATTGCAGCACTTGGAATGGCACCGTGGCAGGGTGATATGGGAGCAGTTGTTGCAAGCTGTTCAGAATATACTTATCTTACAAAGCATAAACACATTGATGGAACTATGTATTCATGCACATCTTTTGGTACGAAAATCGGAGGAGGAATCGGAGTTGCATTATGTGGATGGTTGCTTGATGTAAGTGGATTTGTTAAGGAAGCAGCGGTGCAACCTGCCTCTTGCTTAAATATGCTTCATATTATGTATTTATGGATTCCTATGGTATTGTCATTAATAATTACATTCATCATGTCAAGAATGAATGTTGAAGATGCAAACGAAAAACTTAAAAAACAGTTGGAGGAATGTTGATATGGAATATAAAGGAATGAAAGGATTGATACTTACCTGTAAGCATCACGACGGCTTTTGCCTCTGACCAAGCAAGTATACAGAGCACAGCATTAAAAACTCACCTTATAAGAATGAGAAAGGTGATATTGTGCGTGAAACAGCAGAGGCGTGTAAGGAATATGGTCTGAAGTTTGGTGTCTATCTCTAACCATGGGACAGAAATTATGGGCTATATGGAAAGTGAGGAAAAATATGAATGCTGATATGAAATGGCTGGACAATCCAGAAGTGTTTAAAGTAAATCAATTGGAACCACATAGTGATCATTGCTATTATCTGGATTATTCAGACATAAAAAAAGAAAAGAATCCATTATTACAGTCATTAAATGGTCAATGGGAGTTTGCTTACAGCAAAAATGTGATGGAAAGACCTGTTGATTTTTATAAAGATACATTTGATACATCAGAATTTGATAAAATTATGGTTCCAGGACATATTGAACTGGCTGGATATGATAAAATCCGTTATATCAACACTATGTATCCATGGGAAGGAAAAGAGTACCACAGAGGAGCCTATAGTATGGAGGCAACTGGAGCAGAAAAAGGAATGTTTTCAGAGGCAGAGTACAATCCGGTGGGTTCTTATATAAAATACTTTGATTTGCAAAAAAGCATGTGTGGAAAGAGAATCCATATCTGCTTTGAAGGTGTAGAAGAAGCTATGTATCTTTGGCTTAATGGTCAGTTTATAGGTTATGCCGAGGACAGCTTCACACCTTCTGAGTTTGATTTGACACCATATATTAGGGAAAAGGGGAATGTACTGGCAGTACAGGTACATAAGATGAGTACTGCAGCATTTTTAGAGGATCAAGACTTTTTCAGATTCTTTGGAATTTTCAGAAATGTTACTTTGAAGGCAATACCAGATGTTCATTTGGAGGATGTTTGGTTCAAACCAGTATTAAACCGTGATAATGTAAGCGGAAGTATAACTGTAAACATGAAGGTGTCCGCCCTTGATGGTCAGAATGTAACTGCGCTTTATTTTAAAAGACAGGGAAGAAAATGTATTAGTAGAGAAATCCATACATCTAAATAAAGATAATGACTATTTAGAAGCGTACGATATGTGTTGATTTAGAAAATGTTAAACTGTGGGATAATCATAACCCATATTTGTATCATGCTTATGTTGAACTTAAAGCTGAGGATGGTTCCTTGGCAGAGGTAATCCCTTATGATATCGGTTTTAGACGAATAGAGATTATAAATAAAATAATTTATTTAAATGGAAAACGCCTTATTATTACAGGTGTAAACCGTCATGAGTGGAATGCAAAACAGGAAGATGCATTGGTATAGAAGATATGAAAGCAGATATATCCTGTTTATTAAGGAATAATATTAATTCTGTGCGTACTTGCCACTATCCTGATCAGATACCATGGTACTATATGTGCGACAATGCGGTATTTATGTGATGGCAGAAACAAATTTGGAAAGCCATGGTTCGTTCCAGAAGTTAGGTGCAATTGAACCATCATGTAATGTACCAGGATCTTTTCCACAGTGGAAGGGTGCCGTAATTGATCGGGCAAAAATAATTTTGAAACTTTTAAAAATCATACATCCATCCTTTTCTGGTCATTAGGAAATGAATCATATGCGGTGACGACATAGAGGCAATGAATGTTTATTTTGCTGAAAAGCGGATGGAAGATTAGTTCATTATGAGAGTGCTTATTATAATAGGGCATACGAGGATACAATTTCTGATTTAGAGACCAGAATGTATGCGAAGCCAGAGGATGTAGAGAAATATTTGAACAACAGTCCGAAGAAACCATATATTTTATGTGAATTCATGCATGATATGGGAAATTCCATGGGAGGACTTGGCTCGTATATGAAACTGATTGACAAATATGATATGTATCATGGTGGATTTATATGGGACTATATTGACCAGGCAATTATGGTAAAGGATCCAGTGACAGGAAAAGATGTTTTACGATATGGCGGAGATTTTGACGATAAACCAGCAGACTATGAATTCTCAGCAAATGGAATTGTATTTGCTGACAGGAAAGAAAACCAGCGATGAGGAAGTGAGGTACTACTATGGCTTATACAGATAAATTAAGAGTTGTCTATGGTGACTATACACTTGGTGTACATGGAGAAGGATATGATTATATTTTTCTTATGCACAGGGTGGATTGGAATCTATCGTTAAAATGGCTATGAGTGGCTGTATCGTTGTCCTAAACCTACTTTCTGGAGAGCATTGACAGATAATGACAGAGGAAGCAGGTTCCACATTAAAAGCGGTAGCTGGCTTTCAGCAGATATGTTTATTGACTGTAAAGAAGTTCAGGTTATCATGGATGGTAAGGAACAAAACCTTATGCACCAGATAATAATAGCTATGGTTGTGATGTTTATGCTGATGAAATTGTCGTAAAATATACATATGAGACCATAACAATTCCAGCGACAACTGTACTTGTAAGCTATACGGTTGACGTATCCGGAAAGATCCGTGTGGATGTACATTATAATGGGGTACAGGGACTTCCAGAATTTCCTGTATTTGGAATGAGGTTTATTATGCCAACTCTGGCAGATAAATATTTATATAAGGGACTGTCTGGGGAAACATATCCTGATAGAAAGGCAGGAGCCAAAGAAGGAATCTATGAGATTAATGACTTGAGTCTTACACAATATCTTGTTCCACAGGAATGTGGTATGAGAATGGATACAGAGTGGCTTGAAGTTACAAGACATACAACGCTTGATAACAGCAGGACAGACAGTTCATCTCAAATCTTACGCATTGAAAAAATGACAAAAATTTTGCGTTTTCTTGTCTGCCTTATACGGCATCGGAGATTGAAAATGCCCTCCATCATGAAGAACTGCCACCAGCAAGAAGAACTGTTTTATGTGTATATGGTGCAGTAAGAGGTGTTGGAGGCATTGACAGCTGGGGAACTGATGTAGAAGAAGAATATCATATCAGTGCAGAAGATGATAAGGATTATTCCTTTAGCATATGTTAATCGCGGGATGAGAATATGAAGTTTAAGATTACCAAAGACTGGGTAAAGAGTTTTTGTGATAACTATATTAATGGTGGTTACATTGGGACCTACAGTGGATTTGGTTGGTCGAATAATTAAAACAAGAAGGATAGTGGAGAAACAGGGATTATAAATAAAAGGAGTTGCTTGTAAGTGTTATTGGTATATGAAAATAAAAATACGGGATTATCATCCGAGTGGAAAGAACCAGTACATGTGCCGCCGCATCTGCATGAAGCAATAGAAGTTGTGTATGTAACGGATGGAGAAGTAGAACTTGGAGTGGGGCCTGAATTGTTCCATATGGATGAAGGGATTTTGCAATAATATTCCCTAACGTAATACATCATTATCAAGTTTTGGGCAAAAGAAGAATAAGGTAATATATTTATATCTTGATCCAAAACTATTTCCCTCATACTATAAAGAACTTCAGAATTACAGTCCTGAAAATCCAGTTGTGAAAAAAAAAAGTGCATCCGGATGTAGTAAATGCTATAAAATATTTGGCAGAAATAACAGATGGCAATCCAATGCTGATAAAGGCATATGCACAGATGATTTTAGCATATGTTTTCACAACAATGCCACTGATTGATAAAAGTGCAGTAGGAAGAGATGATCTGATTTACAATGCGGTGGAATATGTAGCCAAAAATTTTAGAGAAAACATCAGCCTTGAAAAAATGGCATATGAATTATGTGTAAGCAAATATGTATTATCAAGAATGTTTGCGAAGACATTTCATTGTAATTTTAGTAAATATGTGAATGGAGTCCGGTTAAATTATGCAGTTGCAGAACTTGAAAACTCGATGGATTCTATAACAAACATATGTCTTGATTGCGGATTTGAAAGTCAAAGAACTTTTAACCGTGTATTTAAGGACAGATATAAAATTACACCTAGAGAATATAGAAAAGGATGGAACATGATAAATAATATTTTATATGTTGATGGCCAAAATCCCCACAAATAATATGCATATTATTAGAAAAAGCAGAGAATCTATATTCTCTGCTTTTAGTTATATGTTTTTCTGTATTCAGATGGTGATAAACCTTTTAACTTTTGAAATATTCGGCTGAAATACAGAGGGTTTTCATAGCCCACAATCCTGGCAATTTCGTTAATGTTATATTGAGGATTCTGCAGAAGTGCTTCTGCATTGTATATTCTTTTACGCATAATAAATTGTTTAGGTGTAATACCAGTATATAAGCGGAAATTACGAATGAACCAGCTTGTACTTATATTATTTTGCTCTGCATAGCTATCAATATTAATTGGTTCATTATAATGTTCACTAAAGTATGAAACAGCATTGTCTATTTCATCAGCTTTATGTGTATTATCATGAGATACAGAAGATAAAAATGCCGATGTAGTCTTATAAAAATTTGTCGTAGATACATTTCTAGCATTTCAGGATATCCATTCTGACACATCTGCAGTTCTTTGATCATTTCACGAAACAGAATCTGATATTCAGATCCAGAACCACAGTAGAAAACTCTTTTGTCATCAGTTAATCCATAGGAACGAAGAAGATTGGTAACATTATTCCCAGTGAAATGTACCCAGTAAACTTCTACATTGTCTTTCGCATAATATTCATATTTTGAGGTTCTTTAGGTCTGTATAATACCATATGACCAGCATGAACGATGGTTTCATCTGAATCATTATTAAAATGGAAGTGGGCTTTTCCAGATGCGATAAAAGTAATTGGAAATCCAGTCTGCCACGCGGACGCCATGTAGGAAGTTTTGGCTTAGTATATAGCTTATAGGTACCACACATGGTTATAATTAGATCCTTTGATTTATCTTTCCTGTCAATAGTGGAATTGTTCAAGTATGCGTTATTGGTATACATATAAAGCCCCTTTACGTGTAATTAAAAATAATATGCATATATACTGTTGTAAATATAAGAAATTATTAAATATACAATGTGATTTTATCATTTTATGCATATAATGTCTATTTACTTTAATAAAACAAATCATAAATGAAACAAACTAATGTAATGTTATAAATTATTTGAATTATAGGCTTTAAATGGAAAAGCATAATGGATTAGGAAAATAAAAATTATACTTATCTGGGATGACTAATAATATTGTTTTGTGCATAATCTGTACAATTTATGATATGGATTTTTGGGCTATTTTTGTATATTATGTATAACAAGAATGCAAGGTGATTTTACGGATAATAAAGAATAACAATAGGATTAATTTCTATTAGTAAGTATAATTAGATATGATCGGCTGATAAAAATTATTCGTTATTATATATTATCCGATAAATGTTGATTTAAGTGGGGTGATTGAGATGCAGACAGATATATTGATACAAAGTTTCCTAGATGGCGTATATGATGAGAGACTTTTGATGTGTATGCTGATGAGACGAAAATTTATTATCAAAGAGAACGCTATATCAATGCAATAAAGAAATTTGAGCAGTGCTATAAGCCGGGAGATGTGGAATTGTTCAGTGCTCCGGGAAGAAGTGAGATTGGCGGCAACCATACGGATCATCAAAACGGAGAGGTTTTGGCAGCATCTGTTAATCTTGATACAATAGGGGTTGTAAGAAAGACAGATGATAATGTAATCAGATTGGTTTCTGATAACTATGATGAAATCATTATCCGGCTTGATGATGTATCTGTAGAGGAAAAAGAAAAGGAAACAACAAAGGCGTTGATAAAAGGTGTGGTTTCTGGATTCCTTGAAAGAAATTATTCGGTTGGAGGTTTTCAGGCATATATAACAAGTGATGTGCTGATTGGTGCGGGACTTTCATCTTCGGCAGCATTTGAAACACTGATAGGAACGATTTTGTCTGGACTTTATAATTGTGGAAAAATTTCAGCGACAGAGATAGCCATTATTGGACAGTATGCTGAAAATGTTTATTTTGGAAAGCCTTGTGGTCTGATGGATCAGATGGCAAGTTCAATTGGTAATCTTGTACATATTGATTTTGCCAACCCAGAATGCCCATATGTAGAAAAAATTGATTTTGATATGGAAAAGTATGGTTATAGGTTATGTATTACAGATACAAAAGGTTCACATGCTGATTTAACAGATGAATATGCAGCAATTCCAAAGGAAATGAAACTGGTTGCAAAATATTTTGGAAAAGAAGTGTTGCGCGACATATCTATAAATGATGTATTGGATAATATTACTGATTTAAGAAAAAACTTGGAGACAGATGTGTCCTTAGGACATTGCATTTTATCTACGAAAATAAAAGAGTACAAAAGAAGTAAGTGCATTGAAAGCAGGAAATATAGGAGCATTTCTAGATGATGTGAAAGCGTCAGGCAATTCTTCTTTAAATATCTGCAGAATGTTTACTCAAATCAGGATATAAAAATCAGAATGTATCTTTGGCATTATTTGTAAGCGAAATGTTTTGGGACAAAATGGTGTATGGGGTACATGGAGGAGGTTTTGCTGGAACCATACAGGCGTTTGTGAAGAATGGATATGTGGAGAATTACAAATACGAAATGGATAAAATATTTGGTAAAGATTCTTGTAAAGATTTGAGAATAAGAAAATATGGTGGCATAAAAGTGTTATGAAATAGAAAGAAGCGTATTATTATGAGAATCTTGGTTTTAGGCGGGCTGGTTATATTGGTTCACACACAGTATATGAGCTGGTTGATGCAGGTTATGAAGTAATTGTAATTGATAATTTGCTTACAGGGTTTAAAGAGGCAGTACATCCTCAGGCAAAGTTTTATGAAGGAGACATAAGGGACAAGATATTCCTTGATAATATTTTATCAAAAGAAAAGATAGATGGTGTTATTCATTTCGCTGCCAGCTCACAAGTTGGAGAGAGCATGAAAAATCCACTGAAATACTATAATAATAATTTATGTGGAACAGAAGTGTTGCTTGAAAGTATGGTTGAGCATGGCATTGATAAGATTGTATTTTCATCAACCGCAGCTACTTATGGAGAGCCAGAAAGTATACCTATTTTGGAAACGGATCGTACACTTCCAACAAATTGTTATGGTGAAACAAAGTTGTCAATGGAAAAAATGTTTAAATGGATATCTAAGGCACATAACTTACGATATGTTTCACTTCGGTATTTTAACGCTTGTGGAGCACACCCGAATGGAAAAATCGGAGAGGCACATAATCCAGAAACACATTTGATACCGCTTGTTTTGCAGGTTCCGAACGGAAAGAGAGAATACATATCTGTATTTGGAAATGATTATGACACAAAGGATGGAACCTGTGTAAGAGATTATATCCATGTAAATGATTTAGCTCAGGCACATATCCTTGCAATGGAATACCTCTCAAAAGGCGGAGAAAGCAATATTTTTAATCTTGGTAATGGTGTAGGTTTTACAGTAAAAGAAGTTATTGAGACGGCAAGAAAGGTAACAAATCATACAATTCCTATAAGAGAAGAAGAAAGAAGAGCTGGTGATCCTTCCAGTGTTGATAGCATCCAGTGAAAAGCAAGGAAAGTACTTGGGTGGAAACCGCAGTATGCAGATCTTGAGACGATTATTTCAACAGCATGGAAATGGCATGTAAATCATCCGGACGGATACTAGGAGGTATAACATGAATGAACTTATTTCAGAATTAGTAGGTTACGGTATTGAAAAAGGATTGGTTGAGGAAGACGATAAAATTTATGTGATTAACAGACTTTTAGAGTTGTTTAGACTTGACAGTTATACTCAGACGGATAAAGCAATCAGACAGTTATCAGAAATTCTATCTGATATGACTGATTATGCAGCGGAGCATGGATTGATACCTGAAAATACAAATGTATACAGGGATTTATTTGATACTAAAATTATGGGGATTTTAACACCGCACCATCTGTGGTCAGAGCAAAATTTACAGATTTGTATGTCAAAAATCCCAAAAAGCAACCGATTTCTATTATCAATTCAGTCAGGATACAAATTATATACGTAAGGACAGAGTTGCAAGAGATAAAAATGGAAAGCAGACACACAGTATGGCAAGATAGATATTACAATTAATCTTTCTAAACCAGAAAAAGATCCACGGGACATAGCGAGAGCAGCAACTCAAGCAAAGAATGATTATCCTAAATGTTTGTTATGTGCAGAAAATGAGGGATATGCAGGAACACTCTCACATCCGGCAAGGCAAAATCATAGAATTATTCCACTAAAGCTAGATGGACAAGATTATTACATGCAGTATTCGCCTTATGTGTATTATAACGAGCACTGTATTGTGTTTAATGCAAAACATACACCGATGAAGATTGATGAAGCTGTTTTGTAAAGTTATTGGATTTTGTAAGACAGTTTCCACATTATACATTAGGCTCAAATGCGGATTTGCCGATAGTAGGAGGTTCAATTCTTAGCCATGATCATTTTCAGGGTGGAGCATATACTTTTGCTATGGCAGAAGCTCCATATGAGTATATGTTTGAGATTGCGGATTTGAAGATGTGACAGCGGGTGTGTTAAGTGGCCACTGTCAGTCATAAGATTGCAGGGAAGCAGCATTGGAAGACTTGCAAAAGTGTCTGACTATATTTTGCAAAAGTGGCGTGGGTATACGGATGAAGAGGCATTTATTTTTAGCGAAACAGATGGAGTACCACATAATACAATTACGCCAATTGCACGCATGAATGGAAATTTATATGAAATGGATTTAGTTCTCAGAAATAATATTACGACAGAGGACAGGCCATGGGGTGTGTATCATCCAGAGGAAAAACTGCATCACATTAAAAAGAAAATATTGGATTGATAGAAGTGATGGGGCTTGCAGTACTTCCTTCCAGGCTGAAAAAGAAATGGATATACTTGCGAAAGCTATTATTGAAGGAAAAACATTCATGATATAGAGGAAATAAAATTCATGCTGACTGGGTAGATGAATGGCGGGATTCTTATGATATTACAACAGAAAATATAGAGAGTATTATTCAGAAGGAAATTGCAGATTGTTTTGTGAGGTTCTGGAATGTGCGTGTATATAAACGCACAGAAAGGGAATTGCTGCATTTAAACGGTTTTGTCAGTACTATAAAGAATTAGCAGAATTATAGTTTGACAATATATTTCATTTAAAGGCGGTGAATTGAAATGTGGAATACAATTTTTGGTGCATACATAGGCAGAAATATTTGATGGAAGTTTTGTTACAGAAAAGATAAGAAATTCAGGTGTTCTCTGCATGATTCTAACTGTATTTTCAGCATCTGGTATGGCAAATGCCCATTGAGGCATTAATTTATGGGTTGTTTTTCTGAATTTATACCATGACGCATGACATCAACTAGTTTATTTTTTCTTCCTCCTGATAAACAATAAATTTCCAAGGCTGTCTGTTTTTGCTGATGGTGCGAGAGAAGCGCTATATATATTCTCTTCAATTAAATTTCTTTCGAGCTCATCCGGCTTATATTTTCTTATGCTTCTTCTGTTTTCAATTTCTTGTATCATAGATTCTTCTCCCCATGGAATCTCTTCTAGGGTGCCCCAATTTCCACATTCTTTTATTTTACCCTCTGTAGTTTCGGTGGTTTTTTTTTTTCAGTTACACCATATTGCCGCTTCGGACAAGAAGTTTCCCGCATTCAAAAATTCTGTCAAGTCCAAGCATACTATAACTCCAAACTATCCGCATTAAGCAAAAATACTTCATTCCCATGATTACAAAGCGCTTCTTCATTTCTCCAAGGTTTTTGTTCCGTTTACTATCACAATCTTTTTAAATGAATCTGGAATATTTCTAAATGAATTAAGTTCCTGCTTCTGCTTTTCCTCTGAAGTCATATCGTAAGCCACCTGAATATAATATCTCTGACTACCCTGATTGACCACAAAATCAACTTCAAACTGCTTTCGAGTTGTTTTTCCTTCATCATTTTTCGTATATACGTCTACAATACCAACATCTACATTATAGCCTCTGATAAGTAGCTCATTGTAAACAATATTTTCCATGATATGAGTAGGTTCTGCTGTCTAAAATTCAATCTGGCATTTCTAAGTCCCACATCTGTAAAATAGTATTTCAGATTTGCCCCTACATATTTTCTGCCTTTAATATCATATCTGTCAGCTTTAGAAATCAAAAATGCCTCCACAAGATAATCTATATGGTTGGATATGGTCTTATTGCTGTAATTTATACCACGCTCACTTTTATAAGTATTTGATATTTTGTTGGATTAGTAGGAGCCCCTATCGAAGAAGCGAGAATATCTACTAATGTATCAATCTCATCAACATTTCGAAGCTTGTTTCTTTCTACAACATCCTTAATATAAACATTTGTGAAAATGTTTTTAGATACTCAGCCTTTTGGCGTTCCATAGAGAACTGTACCACCTGTGGTAAACCACCATATATCATATATTCTTCCCAAGTATCATCATAATCTCCACCGAAAGCTGCATAGAACTCTGCAAAGACAACGGATATATTCTTATCTCGTCTCCTCTGCCTCTAAATTCAGTTACAATATCACTGGATAGAAACTTAGAATTACTGCCAGTCACATATATATCAATATTGCTGATACGAAGCAGGCTGTTCAGAACTTCCTCAAATCGTGGCATAAACTGTACTTCGTCTAAAAGTAGATAATACTTCTGGTCATCTTTCATTGCATCTTTAATATACTGGTAACACTTCTTTGGATCTCTCAACTCATCATTTTCAATGCCATCTAAAGCAATCTCAATGATATGGTCATTATCTATGCCACTTTCCGATAAATATTTCTTAAACAATACAAATAGCAAGAATGATTTTCCCATATGAATTTGCGGCGTATGGGACAGGAGCTATTATTCAATCAGACATACGACCTATGGCATTAGTCATGCATCTTGATATTTGCAAAGAACATATGTAATATAGGTGGGGAAAAGTTTCCCTGCTATATTGAGTTTTTATATAAAAGAGGAGACTTTTGCTTAAAAGAATGTTATGCCTGGTGGATGAATGATAATTGCAAAAGATGTATATAATGCGTTGGGCGTATCATAACAATAGGAGATGATTTTTATGCATATTAGCATACTTCTTATGGAACAGATAGTAGAGCTATTCATTATGATTCTTATGGGCTTTATTATTGTAAGCAGGTATCGTAAAAGATGAGGACAGTAAAGTTTTATCCAAAATTGTTTTATACCTGATTATACCATGTGTCATTATAAAGGCTTTTCAGGTGGATTATACATCAAAGACAGTAAATGGGTTGTTGCTTGCTTTGGCGGCATCAGTGACATTACAGATTGTATTGCTTGGAGTTATATCAGTTATGGGAGATTGTTTCACCTGAATGAGGTGGAGATAGCATCTGTTTATTATTCAAATTCAGGTAATCTTATTGTTCCAATTGTGACATTTATTCTAGGTCAGGAGTGGGTGCTTTACGGATGTGTTTTCATGAGTGTGCAGCTTATCTTTTGTGGACTCACTGTAAAAATAATCAGCCGTGAAAGTTCATATGACTGGAAGAAGATTGTGTTAAATATAAATATGATCTCGATTGTGGTTGGTGTAATACTTTTCTTTACAAGAATCAGACTGCCTTTAATAATTAATGATACGATAGGCTCTGTTGGCAATATGATAGGACCTGCCAGCATGATAGTTACAGGAATGCTTTTGCAGGGATGGATTTAAAGAAAATTTTGCTAACAGAAGGCTGTATTTTGTTTCTTTGTTGAGAATGGTTGTTGTACCGCTTATAGCACTTCTTTTGATAAAATTAAGCCATCTTGCTGGTATTTCTCAGGATGCACCTAAAATTATGCTTATTGTTTTCTTGGCAGTTATTACACCAGCATCAACAGTTACGCAGATGTGTCAGGTATATGGCAATGATTCAAAATATGCCAGTGCCATAAATGTGATTACAACGCTTAGTGCTATAGTAACCATGCCGGTAATGGTATTTTTGTTTGAAAATGTAATATTATAAATAATTGATTTTTAAGGGGCTGTCAAGTGACAGCCCTTAGTGATAATATTATTCTGCCTCTGCAGCCGTTACAGCTTCTGTTGCATCAGCATTTTTCTAACAAATATTGCCCTAAATATAAGCCTTACAAGTGGTCCGCAATAGAACATCTGATAGCAGATTGCCATAGGGAAGTTCATTGCCCATGTTTTAACCCACATGCCAAAGGATGGTTCTTTGAAAAGAAATGTTGCAACTAGACTCATAACCGGACACATAATGCAGCATATACATATTGATATTGCATATGTGATGAACTGAGGTCTGTCAGTAGGACGCATAACTGTGAACGCAAGCATTTTAGCAATCTTTCCTACAACGAAGAATTCGAGTACGAATGCAATTGGAACCATGATTGGCAATTCATGTGTTGCAGCTAAGAAAGTAGTACCATTTACAGTACCTGTGTTGAGGGCAACATTATATACGACCATTCCATAGACCATAATTGTTGCCATAATAATTGTGAAAACAACATCCTGAAACTTGTTTTTGGCATAAAAAATCCTCCTTAAATAATAACCTAAGCAAAACATGTGTTGTTCGTTATCATCCGGGGATGTGTCGTTTCCAATATAACCATATTTAATTGTGCCGTGGTATAGTATCATAAGATTAATAAATATGTCAAGTACTTGATTTTTAAAAATCGGGTGTATACTATAAACAATTTAATACATATGGAACTTCAGGGCGGTGTGATTCCCTACCGGTGGTAAAGCCCACGAGCCGAGGCGTAAGCCAGAGCATGATTCGGTGTAATTCCGAAGCCGACAGTAAAGTCTGGATGGAAGAAGTGATATTAAAGTTAGTTATTCATAATGTAATCATAGTAGAATGAATGGCTGGCTTGAATGTGGATACTGGCTCTGAGATGAATTATTATCTCAGAGTTTTTGATTGTCAGAGTAAGAATTTGATTATAGAAATTCGATATTTTGGCGTAAGGCTTCTGAAGTGGTGAGATGAAACTGCTTTGGAAGCTTTTTATGTCTGGGCTGGATTTTGGTCGTGCTAGGATGTCTGTATTGTTGAGGCGGAGTCTGGTCTGAAATGTTGGAACTGGCAATTGTGGCGGCTGCATATTACGGCGATTCAATTCTGAGCAATCTGGCGGCATATTATAGCAATTCAGAGCAGAATGGCAGCAGTGTAAATTTGGTAAAACCTATAAATGTAAGTTTTTGTGGCTTTAGTAGGTTTATTTTAGCTAAAAACTGAAGAAAACTTAAGCAATTACCTACTAAACATGTCATAAACAATGAATTTATAGGTTTTGAGGAATAAAAATATGTTTAATATTATAGATAAGATGAAAAAGACCTGCTAAACCATTGAAAATGCGACTATTTATAGGTATCACGACTTTGAGCCGGTAAAATCAGGAAAACAGCAAGCACATTAAGAATGAAATTAAGATACAGCAAACAGGGAAAATCAGAACAGAGAAAAGCTGGACAGGAAAGAACAGAAAGAAGGTGCAGATATGCAGCGAAATAAATAATAATTTTTCAAAGAAGATGAATTCTACATGAAGCGGGCGATTGAACTGGCAAAGAGAGGAACAGGCTGGGTTAATCCTAATCCGCTGGTTGGAGCTGTAATTGTAAAGGATGACAGAATTATAGGTGAAGGCTGGCACAGGAAATATGGTGAGCTTCATGCGGAAAGAGATGCACTTTCAAGATGTATGGAGGATACCAGTGGAGCAACCATATATGTGACACTTGAGCCGTGCTGTCATCATGGGAAACAGCCGCCTTGCACTGAAGCACTTGTGCAGGCAGGAATAAGCAGGGTTGTGATAGGTTCGATGGATCCTAATCCCCTGGTAAGTGGAAATGGTGTTAAATATCTGGAAGAACACGGGATTAAAGTTGAAGGTTGTGTATGCAATGAAGAATGTCTGGCGATGAATTATGTATTCTTTCATTACATAAGGAATAAAGAGCCATATGTTGTGATGAAAACAGCACAGACACTTGATGGAAAAATTGCCACATATAAGGGACTTTCCAAGTGGATTACAGGTGAGCGGCAAGAGAAAATGTGCATGCAGACCGTCACAGATACGCGGCAATTATGGTTGGTGTCGGCACTGTGATTGCTGATAATCCAATGCTTGACTGTAGAAGTACAGCCATAAGCAATCCACACAATCCTGTGCGAATCATATGCGACAGCAGATTGAGAACTCCGCTGGACAGCAGAATTGTAAAAAGTGCAGGGCAGATACCAACAATAATTGCTACATGTAGTACCGACAGCGACAGGAAATCTTTATATGAAAATGCAGGCTGTAAAGTGATAATTACAAAAGAATCAGAGCAGCACGTTGACCTTAAAGAGCTTATGAACATACTTGGAGAAAAAGGTATCGACAGCGTGATTCTAGAGGGAGGCGGAACACTTAACTTCTCGGCATTGCAGGCTGGAATTGTGAAACGGGTTCAGACTTACATTGCACCTAAGATATTTGGCGGGGCAGACAGTAAGACAGCAGTTGAAGGTCAGGGTGTTGCAAATGTAGATGAAGCATATCAGTTGAGAAACAAGACAGTTCGTCTTCTTGGTGACGATATTCTGATTGAAGGAGAGTTGTAATGTTTACGGGAATTATTGAAGAAATCGGACATGTGAATAATGTGAAAAAGGAACGGCGTCGGCAATTCTTACAATACAGGCAGAAAAAGTCCTTGAGGGTACACATATAGGAGACAGCATTGCTGTCAATGGTGTGTGCCTTACAGTGACAGGGATATATGATAATACATTTACTGCTGATGTAATGCACGAGACGTTGAACCGCTCATCACTTGGAAAGCTGGTCAGTGGAAGTGCTGTTAATCTTGAAAGGGCAATGGCGGCTGACGGAAGCGTTCGGAGGACATATAGTTTCAGGACATATTGATGGAATAGGAAAAGTTGCAGCGATAACCAGGGATGATAACGCGATATGGTATCAGATTAAGACAGACATCGGAATATTAAAATATATTGTTGAAAAAGGTTCAGTTGCCATAGATGGAATAAGTCTTACGGTTGCCAAGACGGACAGCCAGAGCTTTCAGTATCAATAATACCACATACGGCAGGTGCGACAACGCTGTCACTTAGGAAAGCTGGTGATGTAGTTAATCTTGAAAATGATATTGTCGGTAAGTACATAGAAATTCATCACATTTGAAAAGGAAAAGCCGAAAAGCGGGATAACGAAAGAGTTCCTGCTAAAGAATGGATTTTAAAATATCAAAGGGAAAGGAAGGTAAAATGTTTGAGTATAACACAGTAGAAGAGGCAGTTAAGGATTTACAGGATGGAAAGCTGATACTTGTCTCAGATGATGAAAGCAGAGAATGAGGGCGACCTGATATGTGCCGCTGAATTTGCAACTACTGAAAATGTGAATTTCATGGCGACATATGGAAAAGGACTTATATGCATGCCTATGAGTGGAGATTTGTGCAGGAAGCTGGGACTTACAGATGGTTGCTGACAATACTGATAACCATGAAACTGCATTTACAGTGTCAATAGACCATGTTAAGACGACAACAGGAATATCGGCAGAGGAGAGAGGCTTTACTGCAAGAGCATGTGTGTCAGATGAAGCAAAGCCTGAGGATTTCAGAAGACCGGGACATATGTTTCCACTTCGTTCAAAACCTAATGGAGTTCTTGAAAGAAACGGACATACAGAGGCAACCGTAGACCTTATGAGAATAGCAGGACTTAAAGAATGTGGTCTGTGCTGTGAAATAATGAAAGCGGACGGAACAATGATGAGAAAAGAAGATCTCATAGAAATGTCCGAAAAATTCAATCTCAAATTCATAACAATTAAGGCAATTCAGGAATACAGAAAGAGACATGACAACCTGGTTGAGTGCGTGGCAGTTACAAGAATGCCGACAAAGTATGGGAATTCATGGCACACTGTTATGTTAATAAGTTAAATGGTGAGCATCATGTTGCATTGGTAAAGGGCGACATTGGTGACGGCAGCAATCTTTTGTGGTGGTACATTCAGAGTGCCTGACAGGAGACGCATTTGGTTCAATGAAGTGTGACTGCGGTCAGCAGCTGGCGTCAGCAATGACACAGATTAACAATGAAGCGCGGGTGTGCTTCTTTATATGAGACAGGAGGGCAGAGGAATCGGGCTTGTCAACAAGCTTAAGGCATATGCACTTCAGGATCAGGAATGGATACACTTGAGGCTAATCTGGCACTTGGTCTGCCGGGAGACGCGCGCGAGTACTACATAGGAGCACAGATATTGAAAGACTTAGGAGCAAAGAGCTTAAGGCTTCTTACTAACAATCCCGATAAGGTATATCAGCTTGCAGATTTTGGAATCGAAATCAGTGAGAGAGTGCCTATTGAGATAGATGCGACCAACTTTGACAGGTTCTATCTTAAGACAAAGCAGACTAAGATGGGACACATTTTAAATGTGGTGTAAAATGATGGATTATTTATAAGGAGGAATTGATAATGAGAGTTTTAGAAGCGTAAGTTAGTTGACAGTGGAATTAAGGTAGGTATTGTAGCAGCAAGGTTTAATGAATTTATTGTGTCTAAGCTTGTTGCGGGAGCTAAAGACGGGCTTGTAAGACATGATGTTTCAGAGGAAAATATTGATCTTGCATGGGTGCCGGGCGCATTTGAGATACCATTGATAGCTTCAAAGATGGCAAAAAGCGGCAAGTATGACGCAGTTATATGTCTTGGTGCGGTTATAAGAGGTGCTACAAGCCATTACGATTATGTGTGCAGCGAGGTTTCCAAAGGCATTGCAAATGTTTCTTTAGCAAGTGATATTCCTGTTATGTTTGGAGTGCTTACTACAGATACAATCGAGCAGGCAATTGAGCGCGCCGGAACAAAGGCAGGCAATAAGGGATTTGAGTGCGCTGAAGCGTGCTATTGAGATGGTTAATCTTATTAAAGAGATTGAAGGATAATATATAAAATTTTAATAATTGTAAAAGGTCAGATTCGTCAGGAACTATTAGTATTGGCGGGTCTGACCTTTGTATTATAAAATATGATAGAAAATTGATATGCGAAGCTGGTGATATAAGGTATAATAAATATGTGCCCTTTAATAATTGTCAAATGGGTATATATTACATATAAATTCATAGAATCGATGGGAGAGATAAGATGAAGTGGGGAATTTTGGCTACAGGTAATATTGCAAAAAATTTGCATCAACTATAAATCAGATGAGTAAAGAAAATGAACAGTTAGTAGCAGTTGGTTCACGTAACATTGAAAGTGCAAAAGCCTTTGCTAAGGAGCATGATATCCCAAGATATTATGATTCGTATGAAGCACTGGTTAAAGATCAGGATGTTGAGGCTGTTTATGTAGCCACACCAAATACTTTGCATTATGAGAATTGCAGATTATGTCTTGAACATGGAAAGCATGTATTGTGCGAAAAGCCGTTTACGATAAATGATAAACAGGCACAGGAACTGTACAGGCTGGCAAGGGACAGGCATCTTTTATCATGGAGGGACTCTGGATATGGTTTCTTCCTTTGTATAATCGTTTACGCAGTATCTTACAGCAAGGAGTAATTGGAGAAATAAAACATATTTCATGCCAGTATGGGTTTGTAGCAACAGGTGTCAGAAAAGAGCGTAAATTTAACCCTGCACTTGGTGGAGGTGCTTTGTTGGATATAGGAATTTACAATCTGGGATTTCTGCGCATTGTTACAGGATGAGCCGCAGAATGTAGAAACTCAAAAGGTACATATTAATGAGTATGGAACAGATGATTACAGCTGTCTCAAACTGACATATAACGATGGATGTACTGCAGAATCAGTCCAGACAATAGGGCAGGAATTAAAACGTAATGCCAGAATTGAGGGACGAAGGGAAGTATATTTTTACCAGATTTCCAACACGCCGAGACCATGATACTTGAGGTGGAGGAAAAGAACCGGAAACAATCGAGTGTCCGGTTGATATAAATGGCTTTGAATATGAAATCAGGGAAGTAAGCAGATGCGTAAAACTTGGATATTGCAGCAGTGATGTATATACAGCTAAAGACAGTATTGCACTTACACGGATGATGTATGATATCCGTACGAGCTGGAGTGAAGCAGATATGAAAACAGTTATTATATATGCATCGGTTCATCATAATAATACAAAGAAAATTGTTGATGCTATAGCAGATGAATATGGGGTTGATATTATTGATGCAGCTAAGATTACTGAAAAGGACTTATCCGGGTATGATCTTATAGGATTTGCCTCTGGTATTTATTTTGGTAAGATGCACCAGGCCGTAATCAACTTTGCTGAAGTAAATCTTCCAGAGAATAAGGAAGTTTTTCTTATGTGTACTTATGGTGGAAGACCTGTATTTGATTCAATAAAGGGAATTATAAAAGCGAGGGAAGAATTGTGGGAGAATTTTCTTGTAAAGGATATGATACATTTGGACCATTCAAGCTTATAGGAGGTATATCAAAAGGACATCCGGATAAGAATGATCTGGATAATGCAAAGGCTTTTAAAGGGTTGTGTAAAAATCGAAATTTGTAGGAGTGTGTTACATGTATGACTGTTGAAGATGCAATTAATTATTTGATGTAATAGGTGGTGATATTTTTTGAAAAATGAAATTGTTTTATTTACAGATGGTGAAATAAATCTTGAAGTTGAGTTAAGTCCAGAATTAGAAACAGTATGGTTGACACAGAAACAAATGGAAGAATTATTTGATGTTAAACATGCTACAGTGAGTGAGCATATTTCCAATATTCTTTCTTCAGGAGAATTAGATGGGACTTCTGTCGGTTTTTCCGACAAAAGTTCTGGAGGAAAAACCCAAGATATATAATCTTGATATGATATTATCTGTGGGATATCGTGTTAATTCAAAACGCGGCATCGCATTTCGTAGATGGGCTAATTCTGTGTTAAAGCAATATGTGATTCAAGGCTATGCTATTAATGGAAAACGATTGCAAGCGCTTGAAAGAACCGTTGATATTCAAACAAAGATGCTTGCGTGCACATTGGAGGTTGAAGAGTCAGAAATTTTAAAGGCTGTTACCTCGTATACAGATGCATTAATGCTTTTGGATCAATATGATCATCAATCTCTTAAAAACCTGTGGGAAACAGACCTATATATAAAATAACATATGAGGAATGTAAAAAAATGGTTTCACACATGGAGAGTTCATTTAAATCGGATGTATTTGGTGTGGAGAAAGAAAATGGTAAAGTTGAGGGTATTTTGGCAGCAGTTTATCAGAGTGTGTTTGGTGGAGACGTATATCCGTCATTAGAGGAAAAGGCTGCTAATTTATTATATTTTATGATTAAGGATCATCCATATGTAGATGGATGTAAGCGAATTGCAGCATCTTTATTTTTGGAATTTCTTGCTCGGAATAATGCCTTGTATAGAGATGATAGTAAGATAATCAGTGATGGAGCATTGGTTGCGATTACGCTTATGATTGCAGAGTCAAGACCAGAAGAAAAAGATATAATGGTGAATCTTGTAATGAATTTTTTGACAATGTAGTTAGTTCGTGAATTTTATTATTTAATGAAATTGGTAAATCGGAGTTTGTTACTCTTTTTGGAGGTGAATTGGTAATGATAAAATTAAAAATGTCTATTGAAGATATAAGTGAGTATCAGACAGGTATTTTACCAAAGAATGCTGTTAAAATAGAAACACCTCAGAGCATTGAAGAGATGATGAAAAAAGCGGCACCTATTGCAGCGGTATTATGTGTTTTAATGTTTGTAACGATGCTGTGTAAAACAGTTATGAACAAAACAGTTGTTATTTCGCATGTATTTATTTTGATTGGTTTTGCCTGGGGTATATTTGTTTGGTGATACACGAGTGGTTACATGGGATTGTCTATCCGAGAAACGCACTGGTTACGATAGGTAAAATAACGGGTAAGATATCATTTGTTGCATTAGCATCATATCCTCTGAAGCGTAGAAGGTTTATTGTAATGTGCCTATTACCATTTGTGCTTGGAATAATACCATTATTGATTTTATTGTTAGTCCGGCAGAATATAGAGAACTAAATGGACTAATGTTTGGCATGTCATGTATGGGTATGGTTTCGCCATTTCCCGATGTATATAATGTTTTATTGTCTTAAAAATGCAAATAAAAAGATGCAATAATGTTTTATAAAACGATATGTATAAGGTATCGTAAATTCAAGTTTGTCGAATTAATAAAACGGAAGTTTGTCAGACTGATGATATACAAAAATAATATAAAAGATATTTCAGTAAAATAAACCCAAATATCTTTTGAAATAATTGAATAATATAATGCTGTTGGGTATAATAAAAGATATTTAGGGATATAATAACCTAAATTTCTTTTAGGAGGAATATCATGGTGAAAGAGATTAAAAGGATTATTATTTAGAACAACTTATAAGACGTGAAGGAAATGGTCTGATTAAAATTGTAACAGGAATAAGAAGATGTGGAAAATCATATTTATTGCGGACTCTGTTTAAAAATCATTTGCTTGAAAATGGAATAGATGAAAAACACATAATCGAAATGGCATTTGATTTATTTGATAATATAGAATACCGAGACCCAAAAATCTTTTACCCATGGGCAAAGGAACAGATTAAAGATGATGAAAAATATTACTTTCTTTTAGATGAAGTACAGTTGCTTGATGAGTTTGTGAGCGTGCTTAATGGTTTAGCGGATAAGAAGAATTGTGATGTGTTTGTAACGGGAAGTAATGCAAAGTTTTTGTCCAGAGATATAGCAACTGAATTTGGCGGCAGAGGGGATGAGGTTCATATGTACCCTTTGAGCTTTTCGGAATTTATGAGCTGCTATGATGGTAACAAATATGATGGCTGGAACGAATATATTACTTATGGCGGTATTCCATTGGTAGTATTGGCTGAAACGGATGAGCAGAAAATGACGCTTCTGGATAATCTGTTTCAAGAGACATATATTAGCGATATTGTAAAACGAAATAAGATAAGAAATGTTGGAGAAATGGAAGCACTGCTTGATGTTTTGGCATCCGCAATAGGTGCTTTGACGAATCCTAACAAACTTCAAAAAACATTTAAAAGTATAAATAACTCAAAGATTACCGCAACTACTATTACGAAATATATTGAATATTTGGAAGATGCTTTTTTAATTGAAGAGGCAAATAGATATGATATTAAGGGAAAATCTTATATCGGTACACCGTTGAAGTACTATTTTATGGATATGGGACTCAGAAATTCAAGAATTCATTATAGACAGATGGAAGTGACACATTCTATGGAGAATGTAATTTACAATGAATTAAGAATGAGAGGCTTTCATGTTGATGTTGGTAATTTGACTGTTGTTGAAAAGGGGAAGGATGCAAAACCGATAAAAAAACAACTGGAAGTCGATTTTATCTGCAGTAAAGGTTCTAAAAAGTACTATATCCAGTCAGCGTACATGCTGGAGACGGAAGAAAAAATGACACAGGAAATCCGCCCTTTTTTGAAAATAAATGATTCATTTAAGAAGATTGTAATTACATCTGATACACCAAAACCATTTTATAATGAGCAGGGTATTTTAATCATGAATGTGTATGAATTTTTACTAAATGCAGATTCGTTGGAATTATAAAAAGTGACTGGTAAATCGAAGTTTATAGAATTAAGATAATCGGAATCTGGCGGAGGTAATGAAATGCTTTAAGAATTTGGAATTAGTTTTGGCACAGCACTAATCATAGTTTAAAACTATGACTAACCACAATTAAAAAGTATTATAAATATCAAATTACATCTGATACAATTATCCTCACAATTGATTTATAACAGGAGGATACATATGAGTAAATTACATACACCTTTCAGATATGATTATGTGGGAAGCTTTTTAAGACCAGAAAGATTAAAGAAGGCAAGAGCTGATTATGAGAGCGGAAAGATTAACAAGACAGAGCTTACAGCAGTTGAAGACGACTGTATAAGAGAGCTTGTAGCAAAGGTTAAGGAACTTGGATATCATGTTATAACTGATGGAGAGTTCAGAAGATCTACATGGCATCTTGATTTCATGTGGGGCTTCAATGGCGTTGAGCATAGAAAGACAGTTGATGGTAATACAACATTTGACGCAGAAGCAGCAATGATTGATGATACATATATGGTTGGTAAAATATCAGTAAAGAACCATCCGTTTGTTGAACATTTTAAATTCGTTAAGGCATTAGAGGACGAGAATACTGTTGCAAAGCAGACAATTCCTTCACCGGGACAGTTCTACGCATATTTTACAGGCGCAGAGCTTTTAGCAGATACACTTGCAATCTACGGAACAGAGGAAGCATTTGCAGAAGATGTAATCAAGGCTTACAATGAATTTGTTGCTGAAATATATGCAGCAGGCTGTAGAAATCTCCAGTTTGATGACTGCGTATGGGGCGGAATGGTTAATCCAAAGCTTGCTGTTGCACTTACAGGCAGAAGCGGTGAAGCACTTGAAGAGTACAAGAAGCTTATGCTTAAGTTAAACAACGAGGTTGTAGCTGCAGCACCAGAAGACCTTCTTATCAATACACATGTGTGCAGAGGTAACTATCATTCAACATTCTTCAGCTCAGGTGCATACGACAGCGTTGCTGATCTGCTTTTTGGTGAGGAAAATGTTAATGCATATTATCTTGAATATGATGATGAGCGTTCAGGCGGATTTGCACCATTAGCAAAGGTATCAGGGGACAAGAAGGTTGTTCTTGGACTTGTTACAACTAAGACACCAGCGCTTGAAAACAAGGAACTTGTTATTAACAGAATTCATGAGGCAGCAAAATATGTTCCTCTTGACAGACTGTATTTAAGCCCACAGTGTGGATTCGCTTCATGCGAGATTGGAAATAAGCTTACAGAGGAAGAGCAGTGGGCTAAGTTAAAGCTTGTCAAGGAAATTGCTGAAGAAGTATGGGGATAAGCCTTAGAAAATGAATATATGATTATTTAGAAGGATTGGAGATTGTAAGAAGTCTCCAATCCTTTTTTGATTTTTATCAGTTATAACAAGAGGAACATAAGTCAATTACACTTATTTATGCATCGTATTTTTAAATAATTCCTCTAAGTAGACAAAAAATACCTTTTTTTAGAATAAATATAAATATTGAGTATAATAAAGATGAATATATTAACTAATGGATAATAGATGATTATCGCTCAATTTTAGGAGATTAACATGAAAAAAATATCATCTTCATATTGGAAAAAATTTATAAAAAAAGATTGTGATGGAAATGAAAAAGGAAATGGCATAGAATTTGAAAACTTAATTAATTGCTTATTAGTTGCAATGTATAAAAAAAAATGGAAGGGTACTGGAGGTAGTCACGATAATAATAGAGATTTTTGGCTTTATTCTGAAAGTCAACATTTATGGGCAGAATGTAAAAATTATTCAAACACGATAGCAATGAACATTCTGGCCCCCACATTGGTGATGGCACAAATATATGAAGTAAATGAAATTTTATTTTTTAGTCATTCTTCTATTAACAGATTTGCGAAAAATAAAATCTTAGCTTTTGGTGAAAAAACGAATAAGATAATTCGTTTTTTTGATGGGGCAACTCTTGAATCTTTAATTTGTAGCTACGCATCAGAACTTCCTAAAAAATATTCTCCAGTCGAATATATGAGAGATTCTGAGATGGAAAAAGTAGATGGTTCGTATGTCAATGTTTATTTTTTTCAAAATGCAGTTTCTAGTGTACATCATTCTTTGGAGGAGTTCCAAAATTATACATCTGCAGTAAAGATTTATTATAATGAAACATTTGCACTTACATTTTGCTTGCTGAATCCTTTTCAAGAAGATCAGGTGGATGTTTATATAGAATTCATGGATGAAGATAGCAATCGCTTTTCTTTTCAATATTTTGATCCTACGATTAAACCTGAAAATAAAGGATGGTATCATGCATGTCTAAAAAAAGGGGAAGGACGAGCAGTGTCCTTAAATATGCGACAAAGTGTTTATAAACCTGAGGTTATGTTGCCAAGATTTCATATTACATTTGTTGGTGCACAAAGTGGAATGCATTTTGAATGGTATTCTGAAAAGGTTATGGTAAAAAGTCATTGGGTTGGTTCCACTAGACTTATTGGTAGCAATTATCTTAAAATTTTAGATGATGTTAAGCAGCTATTAGTAAATAATCCATACATTTCAAGTTTAATACTGACTGGAAGTAGTGGAACAGGAAAAACAAGAATACTTACAGAATGTCAAAATATCTTTTTAGCAAACGGGTATAGAATCATTAGTCTGTCTGGACATGCGGGGCAGATAAAACATGAGAAACAGGAAGATGATTTATCTCGTTATCTAATAAAGGAATTAATAGCGTTTCTTTATGAAATACCAAGCGATGAAGTATTAAGCTTGTTAGAGAAAAAAATATGTTTGTCACAATCTGATTGTGAAATTTCAGAATGCAGTGAAGTAGATAAAGCTATTCGTTTATTACAATTAATTGTGAATCAAACAGAAGAATCATTACAGACTGCATTAAATAAATATGCAGCTATTTTGTATGAAAAACTTTCAAAAAATAAAAATGTTCTGATTATTGACAATATGCAGTTTGCTGGAAAAACCTTTCAAGATTTTATTGAAAGTTATGTTTATTATGCGGTAAATCAGCAATCAATCAATTTGTCTATTCTTGTTTGTGTATTTAATACCGACTATATCACTTCAAAAACTTCTGAATTGCTATATAATCTATTGCATGCAAATATAAAGCATTGTCTTACGGCTACATTATCAGGATTTCAGGAGAAGAAACAAGGCATACTTTTTTTGCAGGAATTGACTAGAACGAATTTGGATGAGAATGAGGAATATTTTTCAGAGATTATAAATAAAATATCTTTAAAGCCATATAATTTATTGCAAGTAATAAAATATTTGGAAGAACTAAACATTGTATGTATTTCGCCAGATAAAAGTGGATATATTGTAGCAAATTTGGAAAAATATGAGGCACTTTCTGATATTTCAAACGGAATCGAAAGCGTTCTAAAGAAAAGGTTTGCTTTTATATACAAAGATATACCAGAAGGAAGAGTGAAATATATTTTGTCTATTATTTATATTTTTGAACAACTTGATAAAACCCTGCAAGATATTTTTCAAATTGATTCAAAAGAATTAGATTTTTTATGCAAAAGGAATATTATACGGTTGCAAACAACAGGAATCTACATATTTGACCATGATATTATCCGGAAATTTTTTTATCAAAATAATCTAAAAGATATTTTAACATGTTTAGAATATGTGCAAAAAGAGGGTATCAAAAAGAAAATCAAAAAATATCCTATCCCATATTTATTATATAAAATTGCGATTGAAAAAGATACGGACTTCATAATAGATGCTGGCACTAAGGTAGCTAATTTGATTTTGCCAGAAAGAATTGTTTCTTTATTTTATAATTGTCTGTTGGATTCATTTATTGAATTATTGGAGAATCAAATTTATGAAGGTGTTTACATAAAGTATATTCACCAGATTTGTACTGTTATTCGCCAGTATGATGGTTCATTGAAAGCATGGTTTCGTTCCAAAGAAGTATATGACACAATCCAGGCTCATTATCCAGGTGCATTATCTGAGGATTTAAAATTCTATCGACCTTTTATTCATTTTTGTTGTGATATCGCACTTCAAAAACACATGTATAAGCAAGAAGAGAACTTTTTAAGAGAAGTATTAAAAATGTGTGATAATGCACAGATAAAGTCTATATAATGGTGTAAATTACAAATCTATATAAAAAGAGCCAAGTGCTCATCTTTCAGTTATAATTAAGTTACCACACAAAACATAATTGAAAGGATGAAACCCATGGCTCAATTACATTTTACATTAGATAGTGATTTTTTTGTAGGACTTTTTTCAGAAACCAAAGATGAAGCATTTGGCAAGCTTATGGAAGCTTTACTTAATCAGGTTCTTCAAGCTGAATCTACCGAACAACTTGGTGCTAATAACTATGAACGTTCGCAGGAACGTTCTGATTACAGAAACGGAACCAGGACAAGGTCATTAACTACTCGCATCGGAAAGATTGAATTACAAGTTCCTAGACATCGTAATGTCCCATTTAAGACTTCCTTATTCGAGAATTACCAGCGTAATGAGCAAGCTTTGATTACAACCATGATGGAAATGGTAGTGCAGGGTATATCAACCAGAAATGTCAAAAAAGTAACTGAAGAACTCTGTGGAGAGTCTTTCTCTAAATCTACTGTTTCTGAAATTTGTAAGGAACTTGATGTTCCAATTAAACATTTCAAAGAACGTTTATTACCGGAACATTATCCATTTATTATTGTTGATGCGATATATTTAAAAGTTCGCGAAGATCATCGTGTCAAGTCCAAAGCATTGTTTGTCGCTATTGGGATAAACAATACAGGTCACAAGGAAGTACTCGGTTTTGAAGTATACGATTCTGAGAAAGTAAACACCTGGAAGGACTTCTTTGAAAGTCTTAAAAGTCGTGGCTTACGTGGCGTGGATATTGTGATATCAGATGCACACGGGCTTGTTGAAGCAATAAAGGAATGCTTCTCTGGTTCTTCATGGCAGCGTTGTCAGGCTCATTTTACTAGAAATATCATAGATAAGTGTCCCAAAAAATACAGCACTGGTTTAGCTTCTGAATTGCGAGATATGTTCAATGCAACTACTATTGAAGAAGCCCGTCGCCTAAAAGAATCAATATACGATGAATATCAGGATGTTGCAAATGAAGCAATGGTTGTCCTTGATGAAGGGTTTGAAGATAGCATTACAATCATGGCATTACCTTCAAAATATCGTATTGCATTAAGAACCAGCAACATAATAGAGCGTGAAAACAGAGAGATCAGAAGACGAGAAAAGGTCATTCAGATTTTCCCTAATACGGAATCTATTATACGACTGATTGGCGCAGTTCTTCAGGATGATCATAATGATTGGAGTGTCAGTCACAGAATTTTTGATATGAAAGAGTACTATGACAAACTAAGCTCCATTCAATCAAATCTCCTGAAGATAAAGGCAGCATAGACGGACTAATATAGCTGGAAGATGAATTTACACACAAATTTGGACTTGACTTAATGCACATCCGATTGGTAGTGAAAATCAAGATGAATTAAATGTACTTCGGGCAATTATGTATAATCGATGGTATGTTTCTTACAATACAGAGAGCTATAAGCAAGAAATTGTATTCAAGAGAGAGAAACTAATGCAAAAGTCTCGACATTATGGGGAGAAAATTAGTGATTCACAAAAACGGGGACTTATAGATTATATGAATAATTCAGATGAAGGATATAATTATTATGGATATTACAAAGATAAGGACAAGTTGTTTTCTATCTGGGATTATTGTATTATCGATATTCCCACATTAGTGCCAGAAAAAACTCTAAATTATTATAGGAAAACAGTGCAGTATGGACTAATCGAACATGACTATGAGAATGTAACCACAGAAATTGAAAAAGCAATGAAATATTTAGCAGATGGCAAATATTCTCATGAGCCAATTATTTTCAAAACATTTTTTTTAATGGCAGAGATTATGGTAAAACTTCAACATGAACCTGAAAAAAACTATTTTTATAATGCCAGAGTTATTGATGATATTTTGAAGATGCAACAGCTATTGGATAATCACAAATTAGGAGATATTTTACTTTTAAAAGGGGTAAATGCATTTTATATCAAAAAGAAAGATGATGTTTATTATTCTTTTAAAGAGGCATATAAATATTATTCTGAAGGTGAAACATCTAGATATTGGATTAAAAAGAGCTTATTGGAAGAAAATATTCGATATACATTTACGGAACTGGGGATATATAAAACAGGTTATGACATGTCATTTCTTTCTGCTGAATGTCGTCAGCCTTTGACGATATCTAAAAAAAATCAATTTATTGCCAGCGGCATTCAGCGAACAAGTGATTTACATATTAATTTGCCTTTGATATAACTAACATTTTTGTTCAGCAATCAAAGAAAGTGGTAAAATATTTCCATGACGATCAACTACTATATCATGTTGTATATTGCGCATTTGAAACCATAATTTATTGTTGAATAATCCTACAAATGTATCAACAAAATAAATAATCGGAGTAACAATATCAATAAATTCAAATGATGCATTATTATACAAGACAATGTGTTCACAGTCTCTTTCAGTAGCGGGTTTATCAATAATATCAAGATAAGTTATGCCAAGGACTTCTTTTATCATTTGATGAAAGGAGTCCCTGTCATATAATGTTGAAAAGTCAAGCATTACAAATTGGTGAACTTCCAATGGATATGTTTTTAAAAAATATTCTGCACTTTTTATACCATTCTGTATTATCATAAACAATCTTTGCATAATCTTTCATTCCATACATACCTTTTGCGTCCAGACGATAATAACTGAAAGCAGACTTTGAATTATTAGGATCTGTTCCTCCTTTATGATATGCTATTGCTCCTGCTGATACCCATGTTTCAAAACCAATATCCTTTAAGCGAAAGCAATAATCGCAATCTGTATAGGAATAAGGGATATCCTCATCCATTCCGCCAATTCTTTGATACAAAGATTTGGTAGTCATCATAATTGCACTACACACAGTTTGTACACATCGATCCATTTTTGCTAAAGGATGATTGTATAATAATCCCATCATCGTATGGGCCGCATTATATTTTGAATACATAATTCCGTAATCTATAATACGGTTTGTAAGAGGATTGATAAGTTTTGCACCAGCTACGCCAATTTTATCTGAATTTGTAAATGTTTTATATAATGCTTCATACCATCCATCCAACACAAAAATATCTGCATCGACAAATGTGATTATCTCACCCATGCATTGTTCAACGGCTATATTGAGAGCCTTGGGATATTGTAAATTTTGAAAATATTTTAAATATTTACATCGAAAGTTTGAGATATTTACATCTAATTCAGCCTTGTTTACATTGTTGCCAATAATTAAAATTTCCACATTATCTGGTGTGGTTTTCAATATACGATTAAGACAAAATAGCAACATATCTTTATTTTTGTGATATGTAATAATAATTGATTCTTTCATTTACTTTCTCCTCCGTTTGTATATTGTGAGTTTTGATAGATAATCATCTATTATCAGTCATTTAACGAGAAGAATAAGAAAAAATCTCCAAAGAAACCATGTAAACTTTATATTAAACATATAAAAGATGCGGAATAATTAAAAATGAAAATCCTTTCGAGGGTGCTTATTTATCAGTATTTCTCTTTGCTTGGCAGTTGTAACATGTGTATATATCTGAGTTATATTGATGGAACTATGCCCTAACATTTCCTGAATATATCTGATATCAACATCTGCATCCAAAGGCTTGTTGCAAATGTATGACGGAACATGTGGGGTGTTATATGTAAATCTATAGAAGCTAAAGAACAGTATTTATTTATCATTCTTCTTACAGCCTGGTCATTAAGCATTCTTCCATATTGATTGGCAAAGAAGTGACCGCACATATTTATTTCTGAACTAAATTCACTACGGTATTCTTTTAAGATAGAAATTACCTGTTCATTTCCAATATTAACCTTCTCTCTTTATTGCCTTTTCCATATATAAGAATTGTTCCAGTAGATAGATTTATATCATGAGGTTTTATAGAACATAATTCTGAAATTCTCATGCCTGTTGAGAAGAGTATTTCAGATATTGCGGCATCTCTTAAAGCATTTTTCTTTTAAATGCAGTATCTGCATAATGCATTTGGTTATATACTGTTGATAAAAATATTCAATTGTCTTCAGTGGAATAACTTTGGGAAGAATAATAGGTTCTCTGAATTGAGTAATCATTTTGTTAAACGGGTTATATTGATAATGTCTTTATATTCAAGATAGTGAAAAATGCTTTAATCGAAGCAAGCTTTCGCTTTACAGTTTTAGGCTTATAGATGTTGTTTAGAAATGAAATATGATATTCCAGAGTTGAAATATTTATTTCACTGATTGAACTAATAATGATTTTGTCAGAAAACTGATTTAAGTCAATACGGTATGCTTTTAAAGTTTTTCATCTAATCTTTTGAGACTTACAGTAATCAAGATAATTGTTGATATTATTTTGATTTCAGTCATGTTATTTAATCTCCTTTGTTTAATTGGTATTTATATAAAAATATAAAATTTTATTATTATTGTAAATTCAATATTATTAAATTATGTCGCTAACCAGACAAATTATACCTTTTAAAAAAATTAAAACAAAAAATATATATTATAAATATATACAAATGATGAAAGGAGGGAAATTACTGTGACAAAGGATGTTAAACGAATAGTAGCAGTGGAAACTTCAGAATTTGTCAGTTAAAGTAGCAGCGTATTATGCAAATGTTGCATGCCCTATTTTAACTTATCAGCCAAAGATGAGTGAAGAAGTAAAGAAACTGAGAAGATTTTAGATGAGGATGAAAAGATAATGGTTAACGTTAAAGATGTTATTACAAAAGGGTTTTAACAGCAATGGCAGTAGTGAGTGTAGGTACAGCATCACTTGGAATAGTTAAGGCAAATAATTATGGGGATACATCTTTTTCTTTTAGTTTTGAATATGATGGTGATGTATGCGAAACAGAGGAAAGAACCAAAACTGATACAAGTGCATACATGTATTGTACATATGCAGAGAATGATAGTAGTTATTATGCAACAGTGTATGGACGAAGTGATGGAACAAGTGCCAGATCATGTAGTAATACATATAAATATTATGATGGCTGTAAAAGATATCAGAGTAATAATGTGAAAGAAAATGGATATGATAGGGCTTTTTTAGAGCATATTCTAGTTCAGAATTTGTAACTTGTGAGGGTGTATGGAGCCCTGATAATTTTGGTAATTATCAGTAATAATGTCAGTATATATAACCACACCATATATCATCATGATTACATAGATATATGGTGTGGTTTTTAGAGGTGAATATGAAAATAAGATATTGGGGTATATTGTTTTTTATTAATAATGTTAACAGCTGCAGGCTGCGAAAGAAAAAGTGTTGAAGATATAAGAAGCATGGAAGAAACTAAATTGGTGGGAGAGTCTGGTTCAGAGGTATCCGATATAAGTTTTCCGATGGAAAAAGAATAGAGGTGTTTAATGGCAGCAATTCATTATCTGATAGTGTGGATTCCGGGTAAAGTATGCAGAGAAAAATGAAAACAGATGTTATAGGAGATTCAAAGGGGAGAAATACATTTTCAATAATATATGAGGATTCAGCCATAGCTAAGAATGTGGATGAATTATCTAAGTTAATGAGTGATGAAGATATAGAGCAATTAAAACATTTGACTCTGCTACTGCTGAAAAGTTTACAGCATATGATAAGAAGATTAAAGAAGATGGAACATTTTCTGATGACAGAATGGGGATGAAGCAAGGTTGCGGTGCTTTTTAAAGTGAAAATTATCAATACAAAGAATGAAGAATTTAAATTCAATTCAATGGGATATAAAGTATATTGTTTTAAGAATATAGATGGTGTTACATGGTATACGACTATATCAGAAGGATTTAGTTATATGAATATTCATGATAGTCATGAGATATTTACTAATAATTTGACACTCAGGGCGGGAGAAACTAAAGAGATTGTTATGATGGAATTAATTCCATATGAACTGGTAACGGCGTACACAAAGGTTCAAACAAATGATAATGGACAATATAACGATACATATAAGGACATTATAACTGACGGGGTTACTGTAGATTCATTATATACATGCTACAGTATAACCAAGAAAGCATTTCCGACAGGATCACCAGTATTTAAACTGGATAATGATTAAAAGGGGGACTGACCATGAAAATAATGATTAAAACAGAGTTGGAAAGAGCTTTTAAAAGCTGGGGATTCTGGATTGCTCTTATTATAGGAATTGGGATAAGTGTGTCGCAGATTGTAACAAGAATTATTCCAGCAGCAATCAATCCGATTAGTTTTTTTGAGCCTGACAACGCGACTGTTATGCCGGCAAGTGCTTTTCAGATGTGGCTTGGAAATGGTGTCACATTTGAATATACATTATATGTAAGACTTATTCCAATACTTGCAGCTATGCCATATGCGGTAACATATCTGTCGGATATTAAAAGTGGAATAATTAAGAATTATATTTCAAGAACAGCTAAGATTAATTATCTTGTTGCAAAGTATATGGCGGTATTCATTACCGGTGGAATTGTAATTATTTTACCACTTTTTCTTAATTATCTTACGGCCATAGCAGTGCTGCCTTCCTTTGTATGGCCTACAGGTGTATTTTCTGTATTTGCGAGTGGTATGTGGTCGGGATTGTTTTATACCAATCCGCATATATATGTAATCATGTATATGATTTTACTTTTTATATGTGGGGGACTAATGTCAACGGTTGTGTTGATAGTATCAAATCTTGTGAATAACCGATTTGTAGCAGTGCTCGCACCGTATATAATTGCAGAATTTGCAAATGCAGTATTAAGAATGGCTGATACAGACTGGATTAGAAAGCTTTCTCCGGCAGTGCTGTTTAACATGTCAAATATTAATAATATATTGTCATATATAGTGTATATTATATTTTTACTGATTTTAGGAGGACTGGTATATTTTCTGGGAGGATTAAAGCATGAAATATATTAAGGAAGGTTTAAATATAAGAAAACACTTATTTATAATAGGAATAATAGTTGTTGTTATATTAGCTGCAGTAGTTATTGCCGGGTATATAGATGTGAATAGCAGGTTTCCACAGCCAGAACAGGATATAGCAGAAAAAGGTGAATGGATAGATTATGCTGAGAATATAAAGCTGAATGTGTCAGACATTGATTATTGCAGTGATACAGAACTTAATCAGAAATATAAAGCAGATGTAAAAGAAAATGGCAAGTATGATTACATTGTTGTAAAATGAATCTTAATAATGAGTCAGATACGAATTATAATTTAATAAATCTTATTTCAAAACAAATCTTGTTATATATCCGTCGGGATATGAAAATCAGGGTGATATTGTTGGGAATGATATAAATGTTACTTCTGGGGAAACAAAGGAATTTACATTATATTTTACAGTCAGCAAAATGTTGATTAAAAAGAAAGGAAGAGAAAAACTTTTAGGAGAGGATATATATGTGTGTTTTAAGGCATATCCGAAAAGACAAGCTGTGGTATTCAGAGGTATAGATGGATGAAAAGATTTAAATTATTATTTAATGTAAGTGATATGGCACTTACGGTGGCATTGTTTTTAATGATTACTGGACTAGTGTGCATGGAAATAATAATAAGACTTATTAACCCTTGATATGAAGTGGTCAACCATGTCTGTACGATGCATTTATTAATGTTCAAATGGGAGCAGTATGGAGATATGTGGTTCCATTTGTTTTGTTTTATGTTCTTTATGTGCAGAAATATGATATGAACAGTGCTATTGTCATAAGAAGAAAGAATGTGAGAAATGTCTGGATTAATGCTCAGATTAACATGATTGTTGCAGCAGCTTTTTCAGTATATAGTGCGGTGGTAACGGCTGTGGCAAGTGCTTATGACAGGAAAGGTATGTAACTGGGGAGAAAAATTCAGCAGTGGCTTATTTTGCAACAGGTGATATTGTTCTAAATCAACCACATCTATGGCTTCTTGTTGCAGCATTTATTATAGATACATTTGTATGCTTATATGTGTCTGGTACGATTATGATACTGATATTCTGGATTACGGATAAGCAGTGGATAGGTTTTCTTGTGGCCATAGCTGTTATAAGTTTTGAACATCTGTCATGCAGGGGCTTTTTGTCTTTTTATTACACATTAAAGGTCAACATATTCACAACAGGCGTTGTTCCATGGAAGTATATTATATATCCTCTTATGCTAAGCTTTGATACAGCATTATTAACAACAGTAACCATAAGAAGAAAGGACTTTTTCAGATGAAAAATGTAATGTTTCAGATAATATACGATATTATTAATGGAATAGTGCATCAGTGGAAAAAGTTTCTTCTGATAGCAGTTGTTTACGCTGTACTTATAACAGAGTTTCTTGTAAGGTGTAATCTTAAGCATTATATGGGTGAATATACAACATCAGATATTATTTTATGGATGTTTAAAGGTATGACATGGATTACAGACGGACAGAAAGATATAAATATTCCGACAGCATATATACTGCCTAATATTCTTATTGCATTTGTAATAGGGAATTATCCGTTCAAAGACATTAATGGCTATGGTGGAATGATACTTATGAGGTCAGGAAAAAAGTCTGTGTGGTGGTTTTCAAAGTGCATATGGGCTGTAATTACAGCTATGGTTACATATGCAGTTCTTATAGTTGAAGCAGTGGCAGTATCTTTGGCAGGAGGGAAATTAAGCCTGCATGTCGATAAAGATATCTGCTGCAAAGTATCAGGATATAATAAAACGTATATAGTTAATAATATGAATCTTACAAGGCTTGCAGTATATATGATAGTTGCAGGATTAATAACAACAATAGCGATATGCCTGATACAGATATGTGCCTCGCAGCTTATGGGAGCGGTTATAGGTTATGTGGCAGTTGTAGTGATATTGATTATGGGCGTGTTTTTCCGGTCATTTCTTGTTATTGGTAATGGCTTTATGGCGATAAGAAATGTGCTATATACACCGCAGGGAGGAGATATAAGGCTTACGATTGCAGCTGATGCAGTGCTTGCAGCAGTATCAGTTGTTGTGGGATATATTTCGTTTAATAGAATGGACATTTTAAAGAGAAGTGATTGGAGGATGTAGTTATGGTAATAAAGCTTACGCATGTGTCAAAGGTTATAAAGAAAGCAAAGGTACTTGATAATATTAATCTTGAACTTACAAGTGGTAAGGTTTATGGATTTAAAGGAAAGAATGGTTCAGGAAAAACAATGCTTATGAGAGTTATATGTGGTCTTATATCAGCAACAGAGGGAACTGTTGAGATAGATGGCAGGATTCTTGGAAAGGATATGACATTTCCAGAAAGCGTGGGAGTACTGATTGAGAATCCGGCATTCATAGGTAATTATACGGGATTTAAGAATCTTAAGGTGCTTGCATCAATCCAGAACCGTGTTGATGATGAACATATAAAGAAAGTAATCCGTCAGGTAGGACTTGACCCGGACGATAAAAGAACATACAGGAAATATTCACTGGGAATGAAGCAGAAACTAGGAATTGCTGCAGCCTATATGGAGAATCCGGATATTATTATACTTGATGAACCTATTAATGCGCTTGATGAAGCAGGAGCAAAGCAGGTTCATGAAATACTTGAGGAGCAGAAAAAGAGAGGAGCACTTATTATAATTGCCTGCCATGATAAGGAGGAACTTGAAATGTTGTCCGATGAGATAATTGAGATTTATGAAGGCAGGATTGTTGCCAAAGAGAAAGCGTGAATGAAGGCAAATGAAAACACTGGAATTTATAAAAAATAACAATAGTAAAAATGATATAGAAGAATCTGTTATAGTGTTTGGACTTGATATGTTAAAAACAATAATTATTGAGATAATTGTTGCAGTTATGCTTGCAATATTTGCAGGGTGTTTTTGGCGTGCAATGATATTTCTGGTTACACTTATGCCGTTGAGACAATATGCAGGAGGATATCATACCCGGAGTAGAATATCATGTGCGGTAATGTCTACTGTTATATATGCTTTAGAATTGCTTCTTCTTAAATATGTTAATATTTGGACAATGTGGCAAATATTAGGAATGTTTATAAGTGCATTTATTATTATATTATTAGCACCAGTGGAAAATAGAAATAATCCATTGGATACTGCTGCCAAAATGCATTTTAAAAACAGAACCAGAATGATGTTACTTATAGATATGTTAATATTTACTATATTAATGGTTGCACATAGGTATGACTATTCGTTTGTGATATTTAACTCTGTAGAATTGGTTGCCATTTTATGTATTATGGGTTATATTAGTAATAAAATAGACGAACGGAGATAACCTTATGGAGTACCGGATTGGAATATGTGATGATGAAATGTCAACATGCTCCTGGCTTGAGATGGCAATACATGATTATATGACATGGCATAATTACAAATGTCAGATATATGTATGGGATTCCTCAGATACATTTATAAAGGAACTGAAGAATAAAGTTGATATAGATATTTTATTTCTAGATATTAGAATGCCAGGCATTGATGGGATTGAAGCTGGAGTATATATAAGAGAACATATAAAAGATAAATATATGAATATTATTTATATGTCATCTGCAATTGATTATGCTATGCAGCTATTTAAAATTCATCCATATGAATTCCTTGAAAAACCGTTTAACAAGGACAGACTATATAAAATTCTTGATGATTTAATGGATATGTATATGAAAAATTCGGACATGTTTTTCTTTAAAAAGAGAGGTGATCAGATAGGAATTCGGTTTAATGATATATGTTATTTTCAAAGTGACAGAAAGCATGTGCAGATAATTAAATCAGATGGAATGGATGAATATGTAGGTAAATTATCAGATATTATTAATGATTTACCTGCTTTTTTTGTACCGGTTGGTAAGTCATATATTGTCAATATTAATCATGTACGTGAATTTCATATAGAATATATTGTTATGAGTAATGGTGAAAATATTAATATCAGTAAGGCATACAGGGAGACATTCAGTAGGAATATGGCACAGTTCAGAATATATGGAGGAAAGTAATGGATTCAATACAGGATATATTAATATCTGTTGTTATGGAATTGGTAAGGGTAATGTTAATAATAGAGTATTTTCAGATTTTTTTTGAAAAAGTGCATTTGCATAAGAAGGTTATTGCAGGTGCAGTCTCATATATTATTACTACAGGCTGTTATCTTGGGTTTCATAATAGTATATTAAATATATTATCTACTATTATAGGAATGTTAATTATTGTACTGATACATAATGGAAGCTTGAAAAAGAAAATACTTGTCACCATGATGTGCTTCGGTGTGAGTTGCGCTATGGATGTATTAGCAGGATTTGTATTTATGGAATATCCTCGTAGTAATAATTATGTATTGTTTAGTTCATTCCTGTCAGTGGTAATGTTTTATGCATTTGTAGTCATATTGAGAAATATATACAGGAAGAGAAATAGGGAAGAATTTTCAGGACAATGGGTGTTTTTATTATTGATTGTTCTCATGAGTATATGTGTTGCATATGTGCTGCTTAATGATAATGAAATTTCAAGAGTGACAGCATTAACAGTTATTATAGTTATGATAGCGGTAAATCTTATACTATATTATTTTTACACATCGATGCTGGATAGATATATTTTTATGCAAGATAATGTTCTACTAAGAGAGCAGATTGCAATATATGAATCAGAACTCAGGGCAAATATGGAGCAGACAGGAATGTACAAGCTTTACGGCATGATATGAAGCATCACATAAGAGAAATATATTCGCTTGCTGACAAGAATACGGATACTGATATTATAAGATATCTTGATAAAATGTCTGACAGCATGGATAATATAGAGAAAGTTGCTTCGACAGGGAATTCAGTATTTGATGGCATACTTAATTATTATGCTCAGAAAATTAAGCAGGAAATGAATAATGTTAACTTTTCTGTTACATTGAAAATTCCTACTGACCTTGAAATCAGTAGCTTTGATATGAATGTAATTCTAGGAAATCTTCTTGATAATGCAATGGAAAATGTGAGTGGAGGAGCAGGACAAGAATTACAGATAGAAGCTGTGTTAGAATACATAGAAGGTCTGCTAAGAATAGAAGTTGTTAATACATTTGCAGTAATGTTAATAAAGATGGAGAAAGATTTATAAGTCATAAAGGTCAGGGACATGGCTTTGGTCTTTTAATGTGAAGAAGATAACAGAAAAATACAGTGGATATATGATGACAGAGCATGAGTCGAACAGATTCAAGGTAGTTGTATTGTTATATTTATAATTTTAAAAGGCAGTTAATTCTTATATGAGAGATTAACTGCCTTTGATTTTATTTTTAAAATTTATGAGATATAAATTTTAAAAATTAGTATGAGTTATACTCTCAAATTATGTTTCTAACTTATCATATTATACCTTTTCAGAAAAATAATATACAAGGCACAATAATCAAATATAACTTCAACTTTTTCCGCATGATTTCGTATATAAATATAGAAAAGCAAGTGCGATTAAATCAAAAAGGGAGGGTTTTATGAGAAAGAAATGGCTTGTTGGCATATTTTTATCATTGATAAGTATGACATGTATATCAGGTTGTGGAGTTTCTTATAAAGATTATACGGATATACAGCAGACGGAGACTGAAACTGAGCAGACTGGTGGAATTGAGACGAATCGTGAATATATTATGGAAGAGGATGTTATGAAGTTGCCATCAGATGCAGTAATTATAGATGATTATTCTAAAGAGGGAACAATTCTTACAAGTCCACATTTAAACTATAATATTAGTATAAAGGTTAATAAGGCTATACTGGCTGATAATATGGATGCGTATAAAGAAATTGGTGGTACAGACAGTAATTTTATAGAATGGATAAAAAAGGTTAATTCAAGAGAAGCAGGATTTACTAACACATACAATGAAGCAGACGGGACATTTGACAGCAGATATGATGGGATTGGTACTAAGATTTTTATGATATCGGCTGAACTTGTTAATAACTCAGATTCAGAAGCTGCAATTAATATTGCTGGAATAAAGCCATATAGTCTGGACAGGGAGAATGGGGAGATTACCAGATTGAGTATATGTGAATCAATATTTTACGATTATGCAGAATCAACAGGCGCAGATTATGGAAATATGACACTTAAGGCTGGGGAACACCGCAATATAGTTTTATGTATGGTTGAGCCGGACAAGATAGTAAAAAAATATTATAGAAATGAGAATGGCAGAAATGTTGCGACAGACACTGACGATATTAATTATGACAATATTTATCTGAGGTTAAGCCTTTTAGGGGTTCAGCAGGTCGCTAACGGGGAAAACTTTATAAAGTTTAATATTGAGTAAGAAGGTGATGTATATGGGGCGAATGATAAGAATAGAACTTTACAGAGCTTTTCATGGGAAAGAACTTAAAACTGCAATGTTATTAGGAGGGTTGCTGGGACTGGCACATTTTGTATTAGAAGTTATACCGTCAGTCAGTCATATATTTGACGGATATCATCCGGATATTGCGTCTTCTGTTGTTGGAAATGTTACGGAAAGCTGGATGGGTGGAATGATTAATCCAGAGATTAATATATACCAGATGGTGGTATTTTTATTAATAACTATTCCGTATGCAGCATCATTTTACACAGACAGGAAGGCCGGAATACTTAAGAATATAGCTGTAAGAGGTGAAAAAAGAGAATATCTGGCAGCCAAATCTGTAGCGGTGTTTATGACTGCCGGGGTTTCAGCAGTATTTCCGTTGTTACTTAATCTTATGCTTACAATGACAATGTTTCCGGTAATTAATTATGACTGGTACCAGCTGCCGAATTATAAGGCATTGTTTATGAATCTTGCTGTTAAAAATGTGATTGCATATTGCATTGTATATATGGCACTGATATTTGTATTTGCAGGACTTATAGCGGGACTGGCATTATCACTGTCATTATATGCTAATAACAGATTTGTTGTATTATCGCTGCCTTTTCTTATATGTATAGTATCGGGAAGGCTGGTCGCATATTCGGGTAATCCGGTTATAAGAGGGCTTGCAATACAGAAGGTGTTTTATGTTCCACAGAGTTCGCCAACAACATTAGTTTCTTTATGCATATTGTTTGTTGTGCTTGTTTTATGCGGATATGTGCATTTTATGGTAAGGGGCGTGAAAATGGATGTTTTATAATGACAGATTATCGGGAAAGGAAAGAAAGCAGAAAATTGCATTGATAGTATGTGCAGTAGTTGTTCTGGCAGTATGGCTTATGCTTACAATCAGAATTAATACGATTTTTCCATCCAAAAAGATTGAAAAATGCGGATATGGAGAATGGATTAATTATACACCTGACATAGCGGATATTATTACAGTAGATGTGAGTATCTCACCGGTATCATGCAAAATGTATGACAGGGCAGGTATTTTAAAAGATTACACAAAAGAACAGCTTGGAATATTTTCAGAAGGAAAAGACGATTCAGATTATCTTGTATTTACTGTTGATATAAAAAATAACGGACAGGAGGCTGTAAGCATAAACCGTCTGGCATCATTATTTATCTATTGTACAGAATTTAATGGTGACAGCAACTCTCTGGAAAGGATGAATACTGATATTAAGACAGTGGCATCAGGTGAAACACAGAGAGTACAATTTGTAACCAACATAAAGTATAAGGATGCATGGATGGTTAATAGCAGACAGAGATATGCAGAGTCTGATGTTTACATAGTTATGTCACAGTATCCATTAGAGAGAAGAATGGTATTTTCTATTGAATAATTAATAAAGGGGGATTTTATGAAGTGGAGAATCTGGAAAAGACCACCGGAGTGGAAAAAGATATCATTGTATGCTGTTGTTATTTTAGTTTCATTATTTGTGTGTGAATTTGCATTTGCAGCAAGAAAGGCAAAGGGCGTCACATGCGTGAAAGATTTTATTATTACATATAATTACAGGGTTGTTCCTTATATAGCAATTCCTGTTATTATGGTTCTTTTAATATCGTATTTTAGAAGAATGTATGATGATAACAGAATGGTGCGGTATGTTAATATAAGAAATTTTTACATTTCTGTAATTGGTGGGGGAATTGGCAGGATTGTATTATATGTAGTTATTATGACCGTCTGGATGTTTATAGGCGGTGTTGTATCGACACATGGAATTATTGACAACTGGCAGTCAAAAAATGCGATGGCAAAGAGAGTTTATGGAGCATATCTTACAGACACAAAGTTTATCACAGTGTTTTCAGGAATTTTCATAACATTAATTTTAATGATGATTATAAACATGGAAATGCTGATGATAATACACAGATATATACATAGCTGGATTGCCGGATATTTTATATGCATAGTACTTAATCTGTATATGCTGGTTGAGCAGGGAAATGCCAGAGTGCTGAAAACATTTATAACATACAGGGTATACCAGAATGGATGGAGATACAGCAGTCTTGTGTATATGGCTGTGATAGTGGCTGTACTGCTTATGGTTATATTATTGATGGGAAAATGTGACAGTTTAAGGAGAAATCGATGATGTTTTGGAATATTTTAAAAAATGATATAGCGCGTGGGATATTTAAAAGAAAATATTTATACATAATATCGACTGTTGTAATAGCTGCACTGGTAATTATTGCTGATATGAGTCTGGGAAGAAAAACCGGTTCACATGGATATACAGGTCAGGTATCAGTGGGGGATTTGTTTCAGGTGTTTTACAGGGGCAGCAGAATAATTAAACCAGACAATATGGCAGAATTTTATATATCAGAACAGTATCTGTTTATGGTTCTTGGCATTGCATTTATTGTAGGAAACTATTGCGTCAGGGATTTTGGCAGTGTGGGTATGCAGATAATAATCAGATGTGGAAGCATTGGCAAATGGTTTGCAGGTAAAGTTATGTGGTGTTTTGCAAGTGTTTTATATATGACAGCGTTGACGGATATATTAATTGTAATTATAAGTGTAATTCATGGATATGAACCGGGACTGGATGTGCATATGGAAGTGCTTCGTATATATGGATATCCAGAGAATGTAACAAATGTGGCAGCAGGTAAAATAGTGGTTATGAGTCTGGTTCTTCCGTTGCTTTCATTATTTGCCATAGCACTGGTGCAGATGTTTTTATCAATGATATGTTCGTCTGTAATAGCACTTTTACTTATATCAACAGGAATGATAATAACGATATTTTCAGGAAATGTATTACTGGTATTCAATGGTCTTATGTGTATGAGAAATAATATATATACTGCTGGAGGAACAGACAGTATTCATATTATGATTGCTGATGTTGTAATAATACTTATATCCATAATAGCAGGATATATATATGTCGGCAGGATGGATATATTAAATGCAAAGGAGATATAGTGTATGAGGGTTGTATTAAGAAATGTGTGTAAAGATATAAAAGGAGCAAGAGTTCTTGATAATGTTAATCTTGAACTTGAAAGTGGCATGGTATATGGTTTTAAGGGAAAGAACGGTTCTGGAAAAACCATGCTTATGCGTGCTATAAGCGGGCTTATAAAAGTGAAGGGTGAAATTGAGATTGATGGGAAAATACTGGGAAAAGATTTTACATTTCCACCAAGCATAGGAATTCTTATAGAGAATCCTTCGTTTGTGGCGGAATATACGGGATTGAAGAACCTTGAGATGCTGGCATGTATTAAGAATAAGATTGAAATTGAAGATATAAGACATGCAATGGAGCAGGTGGGATTGGATCCTGACGATAAGAGAACCTATAAAAAATATTCACTTGGAATGAAGCAGAAGCTTGGAATAGCAGCGGCATTTATGGAAAAACCTGATATCATAATTCTTGATGAGCCTATAAATGCGCTCGATGAAGCGGGTGCAAAACAGGTTCACAAGATACTTGAGGAGCAGAAAAAAAGAGGAGCACTTATTATAATTGCCTGCCATGACAAGGAAGAACTTGAAATGCTGTCAGATGAGATAATTGAGATTTATGAGGGCAGGATTGTTGCCGGGGAAAAAGAGTGATTATGAAATGGACTTAAAAACTAAGGCAGTTAATTCTTATATGAGAGATTAACTGCCTTTAAGTTTTTTATATGAATAATAAAATTATCTCTGAACTTCGTTACCAGCGTCAGAGAAAGCGAGCTTCATAACTTCGTCAACTGTAACTAAGTTGTAATCTCCACTTACAGTGTGCTTTAAGCAGCTTGCAGCGTTAGAGAATTCAACTGCCTTCTGAGGGTCAAAGTTGTTGATAAGGCTGTAGATAAGACCAGCGCAGTAAGCATCTCCGGCACCGATGTAGTCAAGAATGTGCATGAAGAATTCCTTGCTGTAGTAAGCCTTGCCTTCTGTGTAAATCATTGACTGGAGCTTAAATGTTGTGATAGAAGTTTCTGTTCTCCATACTGAAGCAACCATCTTGAATGGGAATTTCTTCATAAGTTCCTTGGCAATGTAAGCATTTTTCTCCTCGCCATTAGCATCGGCAGGATTCATAGAGAAGATACCGATAGCGTCATCTTCGTTAGCGATACATACATCAACATACTGGCATATACGAGACATTGCCTCACATGCCTTTTCGCTTGACCAGAGCTTGCTTCTGTAGTTTAAGTCACAGCTTACAGTCATGCCTTTTTCCTTAGCCTTTTGGCAGGCTGTGATACAGATGTTAGTCATCTCATCAGAGATTGCAGGTGTGATTCCTGAAAAATGGAACCATGTTGCACCATCAAATATCTCGTCCCAGTCAAAGTCATCAGCAGTAGCAAGCGCAAATGCAGAACCTGCTCTGTTATAGATAACGTTAGTTGGACGCTGGCTTGTCTTCTTCTCAAGGAAGTAGATACCAATCTGGTCGCCGCCACGCACGATATGGTCTACGCCTACGCCGTACTGACGGAGTGAGTTGATTGCAGCCTGTCCGATTATATGTTTTGGAAGCTTTGTTACATAATTAGCATCAACATCAAAGTTAGCAAGGGACACAGCAGTATTGGCTTCTCCACCTCCATAAACAGCCTCAAATGCATTGCACTGAGTAAATCTTGCGTTGTTCTCAGGAGAGAGACGAAGCATAATTTCACCAAATGTAACAATCTTATCTTTCATTTTCTTAATCCTTTCTCAATATCAGATTTCCTAAAATAAATATACAAGAATGTATTTTAGCACATTCTGGCGAAAAATGGGAGTAAAATGTTCTTGATTTGATACATATTTTTTACTATAGTTACTTATGAAGTAAATATGTGCGTGAAGATTTATAATCTTTTGTACACGTTTGAAAGGATTGAATAATGTTAAGAAATGTTTCATTAGAAGATATATCGGATGGTAAGCTGTATACTGAGAATGACCTTGTGCGTGTTGATACTAACTCGTGTAAGGGCTGTCAGACTGTATGCTGTCAGAATATGGGAAGTACGATTGTGATTGACCCATATGACTGTTACAAGCTCACAACCGGGTTGGGCAAAACATTTGAACAGCTTACGATGAACGAGCTTGAGTTAAATGTTGTGGATGGTCTTATTATGCCTAATTTAAAAATGCAGAAATCAGACGGAAGATGTGCTTTTCTTCGTGAAGATAATCTGTGCAATATACATACGATAAGACCGGGAATATGCAGAATGTTCCCACTTGGAAGATACTGGGAGGATGAGACACATTTTAAATATATTGTGCAGAAGGGCGAGTGTAATAAGGATAATCTATCGAAGATTAAACTGAAAAAATGGCTTGGCATCGAGGGACTTGCGGAGTATGATTCTTATATTGTCAGATGGCATGAGTATGTGAAGCAGCTTCAGGCGGCACTACCGGGACTTTCAGAGGATAATGTGAAGATTCTTAATACATTTAACTTAAGAGTGTTCTACATGACGACATATGCCGGATGTGCTGATGATAAGGCATTTTATGCAGAATTTGACAGAAGACTTGCGATGGCTAAGGAAAAGCTGGGACTGATGTAGGATTGGTTCACAGGTGACAGAAAGGAAGATTGATTTTATGAAGACAGATTTATTTCATATAGGAAAGTTCGTAATTCATGGTTATGGATTGATGATTGGCATAGGTTTTGTGCTGGCACTGCTTGTTGGTGAGTACAGGGCTAAGAAAATGGGAATGAAAGAGGAGGCTCTTATTGATATTGCGATAATTGCGGGAGTATCGGGATTTCTTGGAGCAAAGCTGTTGTATATAATAGTGAGCTTTAAGGATTTTATAAAAGATCCCATAGGTGTGCTTGGCTCATCGGGATTCGTTGTATATGGCGGACTTATTGCAGGTGTACTGTGCAACCTTATATATGTAAAGATTAAGAAGTTATCATTCCTTGAATATTTTGACCTGGTAATGCCAGAGATAGCGCTGGCACAGGGCTTTGGACGAATCGGCTGTTTCCTTGCAGGGTGCTGTTACGGAAGACATACAGATGCAGCCTGGGGAGTTGTTTTCCCGGCTGGTTCACTTGCACCATCAGGAGTTAAACTGATTCCTACACAGCTTATATCATCGGGGGCAGATTTTCTTAATATGGCGTTTCTTATGATAATAGCAGCTAAGTTTTCTTATACTGCTGTTATGAAGCGCAAGGCTGACGGTAAGGAAACTACCGGAAAGCATATGGCAGCAGGTAATATTGGATTCTTATATTGCATAACTTACGGACTTGGAAGATTTGCAATTGAGTTCTTAAGAAACGATTACAGAGGTGAGGTCGGAATATTCTCTACATCGCAGTTTATCTCTCTTTTCATTGTGTTACTTGGTGTGGTTGCGATGGCTGTTAATCATAAGTTGAAAAATGCGGACAGATAGAAATACTAATATGGACTAATCAGCGTTGTATTATAAATTACACTGGCTGGTTAGTCTTTTTTATTGCCTTTTTATCTGCAATGTTTTAATAAAAATACATATTTTATTAAAATGTGACAAATAATGCTGGACATATTGTTAAAAAATTGTTAATATGTAAACATAATAAAGCGAACGACAATTTAATATATGAAAATCAGTACATTTTAGTTAATATAATAAATATTTGTATATCTGGGGAATGTTTATTATTAGAATCTGAGATGGTAGAATATGTGAAATGGAGTGATAAGTGATGAAAATATACAAAGCAAAAGATTATGCTGATATGAGTAGAAAGGCAGCTAATATTATATCAGCACAGATTATTATGAAGCCAGAATGTGTACTTGGACTTGCGACTGGTTCAACGCCAGTTGGGTTATATAAGCAGTTAGTAGAATGGTATAAAAAAGGTGACTTGGATTTTTCAGCAGTTAAGACTGTTAATCTTGATGAGTATAAGGGACTCAGTCAGGACAATGATCAGAGTTATTATTATTTTATGCATAAGAATTTATTTGATAATGTGAATATATCAGTTGAGAATACTCATATTCCTAATGGAATGGAGCAGGATTCGGAAAAAGAATGTAACAGATATTCTGAACTGATTAAGTCTCTTGGAGGTATTGATTTACAACTTCTAGGAATAGGCCATAATGGACACATAGGATTTAATGAACCATCAGATTCATTTGAAAAACAGGTTCATTGTGTTGATTTAACAGAATCTACAATAGAAGCTAACAAGAGATTTTTTGAATCAGCAGAAGACGTTCCAAGACAGGCATACACAATGGGAATCAAGACAATAATGCAGGCAAAGAAGATTCTGGTTGTTGCAAGTGGGGAAGATAAAGCACAGATTGTGAAAGAAGCCTTTTTGGACATATTACACCATATGTTCTGCATCAGTTTGCAGCTGCATAATGATGTAACACTGGTAGCAGATGAAGCAGCTCTTAGTAAGATTTACTAAAGCTTATTAACTTGGTGGATAGAAGGTTGAGAAGATATGATTATAAAGAATGCTGATGTTTATACACAGGACAATGTATTTGTTAAGGGAGATGTCGTTGTAGATAACGGTACATTCACCAAAGTGCTGGATGTACATAATTATGTTGGCGATGAAGTTGTAGATGCTACAGGACTTAAGATGATTCCAGGACTTGTTGACATTCATTTTCATGGATGCAAAGGCGCAGATATGTGTGATGGAACTAAAGAGGCACTTGATATAATTTCGCTGTATGAGGCTTCTGTCGGAGTGACGAGTATATGTCCGGCAACCATGACGATAGCTAAGGAAGAACTTGTTGAAGTTATGAAGAATGCCGGAGAGTATTCATATAATGGCGGAGCCCATCTGGTAGGGATTAATATGGAGGGACCTTTATAAGTCCACAAAAAGGGTGCACAGGCAGCAGAGAATATTATGCATTGTAATTATGAGTATTTCTGTGAACTCCAGAAAGCTGCACATGATTTAATAAAGATTGTTGATATTGCACCAGAAGAGCCGGGTGCGATGAATTTCATAGATAAAGTAAAGATAATGTTGTGGTGTCGATTGCTCATACAGCAGCGGATTATGATACTGCGATGGAGGCAATTCAACATGGTGCAACTCATGCAACACATTTATACAATGCAATGCCCCTATGAATCATAGAAAGCCTGGTGTTATAGGTGCAATAAGAGATTCATATCAATGTCATGCAGAACTGATATGTGATGGAGTTCATATTCATCCATCAGTAATACGGGCAACTTTGCCATGTTGGGTGCGGGACGCATAATACTAATCAGTGACAGCATGAGAGCAACAGGATTAGAGGATGGCGAATATACTCTTGGAGGACAGCCTGTAGTGGTAAAAGGTAATCTGGCAACATTACATGATGGAACAATTGCCGGTTCAGCAACTAATTTAATGGATTGTCTTCGATATGTCGTTAAAAAGCAGAATTTCATTAGAAACAGCTGTTATGTGTGCAACAGAGAATCCGGCAAAGGAAATTGGTATATATGATAAAGTCGGAAGTATTTCTGTAGGAAAACAAGCGGATTTCGTGCTTATTGATGAGGAATTGAATATTAAGAGGGTATATATTGATGGAAAGGAGATAATATGCTAGGTTTTTCAAAGGAAAGTCAAAGGATAATATTATTTATTCTCCATGTAAAGGAAAAGTGGTGCCAATTACTGAAGTTTCAGATCCAACATTTTCAGAAAAAGTTCTTGGAGATGGATTTGCAGTAATTCCTTCAGGAAAGATATATGCTCCGGCAGATGGTGAGATATCAATGGTGTTTGATACTCTTCATGCTGTGACGATGACAACCAGTCAGGGAACGGAATTACTTATACATATTGGGCTGGATACGGTAACGCTCAAGGAGAACCATTTATTTCACATGTTTCAGGTGGTCAAGGTAAAAAAGGGTGATTTACTTTTAGAGGCTGATCTTGAAAAAATAAAGTCGGCAGGATTGGATACGATTACACCAGTCCTTATATGCAATACCGACGATTATAATAAAATTAATCTGATAAAGGAGGGTGAGGTATCTATTGATGATGAAGTTCTGAAAATATCATAATTACTCAGGATTTCACAATGCGCGTGATTGGGATAACCCCGATTAATAATGATTTAAAGGAGGAGAAAAGTATGAAATTTCTTCAAAAACTGGGAAAAGCGTTAATGCTTCCTGTGGCAGTACTGCCTATATGTGGTATCCTTATGGGTATCGGTTATATGCTGTGTCCAGAAACTATGCGGTGGAGATATTCAGGGTGCAGCTAATATGATTGGTCTGTTTCTTGTAAAAGCTGGTGGAGCTTTAATTGATAACATGGCAATCCTTTTTGTAATTGGTGTCGGTGTAGGTATGTCAGATAAAAATGATGGTACCGGAGGAATTGCGGCACTTGCTTCGTGGCTTATGATGACAACACTTCTTTCTACAAAGTTTGTTACAGTAATTATACCTTCTATAGCAGACAGTGCAACTAAAACTCTTGCATTTAACAAGATTGAGAATCCATTTATTGGTATTCTTGCTGGTATAATCGGTGCTATGTGTTATAACAAGTTTAAAGATACAAAATTACCAAACTGGTTATCTTTCTTTAGTGGAAAACGATGCGTAGCAATTGTTTCAGGAGTAGTATCAATTCTTGTATCTGTTGTGTTATTATTTGTATGGCCATTACTGTTCGGCGCATTAGTAAGCGTTGGTAAGGCAATTGTAAAGCTTGATATTGTTGGTGCAGGTATCTATGCATTCTTGAACAGATTGTTAATTCCTACCGGATTACATCATGCGTTGAACAACGTATTCTGGTTTGATACTATCGGACTTGGAGATTTACAGCACTTCTGGGCAGGACAAACATCAAGTGATGTTTCATGGAGTCTTGGAATGTATATGTCAGGCTTCTTCCCATGTATGATGTTTGGTGTTCCTGGTGCAGCTTTAGCTATGATTAAATGTGCAAAGCCAGCTAAGAAAAAAGTAGCTATAGGACTTGTTGCTTCTGCAGCATTATGTGCATTTATCTGTGGTGTTACAGAACCATTTGAATTTGGTTTCATGTTCCTTGCTCCTGGACTCTATGTTATCTATGCACTTCTTTATGGTATATTTACAATGATTACAGTTGCATTAGGCTTCAGAGCAGGATTTAGTTTCTCAGCAGGTGCTACTGACCTGTTATTCTCATCATCTCTTCCGGCAGCACAGAAGACATGGTTGATAATTCCTCTTGGTATAGCAGCATTCTTCGTATTCTATTTCGTATTCTTATTTGCCATTAAGAAATGGGATTTAAAGACTCCTGGCAGAGAAGATGATGATATAGAAGCAGAAAAGAAAGTTGAACTTGCAAGTGACGATTATACAGCAATTGCAAAGACAATTCTTGAAGGCTGTGGTGGAAAAGAGAATATTGCAAGCATAGATAATTGTATTACAAGACTGAGACTTGAAGTAAAGGATATTACACTTGTTAATGATAAGGTTATTAAATCAGCTGGTGTTGCTGGTGTTATGAAACCTGGAAAGACATCTGTACAGGTTATTATAGGAACTAAGGTACAGTTTGTTGCGGATGCATTTTCTAAGCTTTGTGAATAATTAAAATGTAAAAATAAAGATAATATAAAAATCCCCGGAAAGACTGTCAGAACAGCAGCTTATCGGGGATTATTTCATGTGTTACTTTACCATGCTTAAAAATTCTTCATCAGATATCTTAGAATTCATTACAGCATTCTTAATTGCAGCGGACATAACGCGGGCAGCAAGTGTTCCTGCAAAGTTGATATCAACATGTACAGCTTCGCTGCCGTCTTGTTTTGCAGTACTTGCAGCATAGATTGTATCGCCATCTGCCATTGTGCCGACTGGATTAATGCAGCGAGCATACGCATTTCTTGCCATAGATGCAATTTTGTTAAGTTCAGCCTTGTTAAATGCAGCGTTGGTTATAACCGCACCGATTGTTGTGTTGCCTGTGAACATATCGCGAGGTGCCATGAACTGATAAAGTGCTTCTTCACAGCTTACATACTCGGTTCTGTCAGCGTTCTTAAGTCCGGCAAGCTTTTTACCGGTTTCATAATCTGATATATCTCCAAGTGCATTTACAACAACAATTGCTGTCATTGTAAATGTGCCTGTCTTCACTGAATATATTCCAAGTCCTGACTTTTCAGCCTGCTTCATTCCCATAATCTTGCCGACAGTCGCACCTGTTCCGGCACCGATACAGCCCTGAATGGGTTCGCTGCTATCCGAATTGGCAGCGGTGGAAGCATCAGTATTGACAACACCGGCCTTCATAAGTGCCTTAATGCAGGCCTCATATCCCATAGTACTGTCTGGGCGTACTTTAGAGCTTCCATATCCAAGATCAAATATGCATGACTGGCATACAAGCGGAACAAGTGAAACGCCTGTGTTATATCCTATACCATGTTCTTCAAGACATGTCATAACTCCGTCAGATGCGGCAAGACCGTATGCTGAACCGCCTGACAGCACGATGGCATTAATCGGATTGTCAGCAGTCATAGGCATAGTAAGAGGTGTTTCTCTTGATGCCGGACCGCCACCGCTAATGTCACAGCCTGCTGTAGCTCCGTCTGGAAAATATATAACAGTTACACCAGTGCCAGCTTCCTTATTGGAAGCATGACCTAATCTAAAATCATTAATATCATTAACTGAAATCTCTGTAAACAAAACTAATCCTCCGTTGATTAATGTCCGATTTATTCAATCAAAGTGACTGATTAATTCTGGTTAAGCTTAAGTGCAGCATATAATGCACGGGAAACCACACTAGCAACAATAAAGCAGATTCCTGCCTCAATAAGTCCCTGAACACCAACAAATAATACTACGAATATAAGTGGGTTCTTAGCTCCGAGTGCAGTAACGAAGGCCTGTACATAATCTGTATTATAGAAGAAGAGAACAAGTGAACTCATGAATAATAAAGTATTAAGTAAAGGACAGCAGAGACTTGCTATATAATAAGAAAATTTCTTAACTCCATTAATACTGTGAAGTCCCTTGAATATAAGTCCTGTAAGGAAGCCTTCAAGAGTTCTTGTTACTACTGTTGTTACAAATGTACCAAATGGATTAATTCCGAGAAGAACAGTTCCCATTGCGCCTCCAACGAAGCACTGATAAAAGCTTGTGAGTCCGAATGTCAGACCACAGATTAAACCGCCGACAGGTCCTAAGATGATAGCACCTACAGCTACAGGAACAGTTAAAAGGGTGATAGAAAGTCCAGGGGTACGGATGTAGCCTAATGGGGTCAGTGACATAACGAGTATGACCGCAACCATAAGTGCCAGCTCCACCATGTACTTAGTGTTGAACTTCGTTGCAGAAGTTCGAGTTGCATTGATAGTATTCATATTGTCTCCTTTGCGGAAAGGTATGCAGCCCTTCCGGCTTGTTAAGATACATCTCCGAAAAACGGATGACGTTCGCGCGTATAATAACATATATATTGTTATTATTCAAACATTCTTTATAAATTATTTATAAAAATACATTTGACATTAATTTACTATTATGAAAATCGGTGTTAATATAAGAAACGCTTATTTATTATTGAAAGCAGATTTTTGAAAATATTTATCAATAAAGATGGGAGAGTGTTTATGAGCAGAATTATTAAAATGTGCTGCCATACTGGAAGTCGATAGTGCTGGTATTTGCACTGCTTATTGTTCAGGCAGTGTGTGACTTGTCGCTTCTGCGTATACTTCAGATATCATTGATACAGGTATACAGAATGGAGGCATAGAGCATACTGTGCCAGAAAAGATTACTAAGGAAGAATTTGACACTGCGAAGCTTTTATGACAGAGGAAGAAGCACAGCTGTGGGAACAGTCGTATTCTTATAATGAAGATGATAATGTCTATGAATTAAGTGTCAAAGGTTCTAAGAATAAGACTGATTTAGACGACACACTTTTACAGCACTTATAATTAACAACCAGATGTCTTCAGTGACTGAAAGTGCATTCAAGAGCCGTATGGCAGAGCAGATGCATGTAAGTGAAGAACAGCTTGCCAATGTTTCGGTAGAAGATATTGGAAAGTCTATGGGCGTTGAACTAACTACATTTACACAGATGATGGAAGATTCGGATGGTAATGAGGTTGAAACTATATGTGTGGATATGAGACAGATAGTGAAGGCAATGTATAGTGCAGGGGCTATGAGTAAAGACGATATCCTTTCTATGCGAAGCGAATTCCAGAAGACTATTGATACCATGGGAAAGACTCTTGTTTCGTCTATGGGCGTTGATTATGCAAAGAGCATGGATGCCAAGGCAGGAATGGACATGGATTCTATCCAGACTAAGTATCTGTGGGCAGCTGGTCTTAAGATGGTTGCCATGGCACTTCTTATGGCGGTTACTTCTGTATGTATAGGCTTCCTTGCATCAAGAGTTGGTGCGAGGCGTTGCAAGAGATATGAGAGGAAAACTGTATTCTAATGTCATGGGATTCTCTAATGCTGAGATGGACAAATTCTCTACAGCATCACTTATCACAAGAACAACTAATGATGTACAGCGTTCAGATGGTTACGGTTATTATGCTGAGAATGATTCTGTATGCACCAATTCTTGGTGTTGGAGGAATTATAAAGGTTGTTGGAACGGGAGCCGGCATGGGCTGGGTTATAGTTATGGCTGTTGCGGTTATCATTGCATTTGTAATGCTTCTTATGGTAATTGCGATGCCTAAGTTCAAGCTTATGCAGAAGCTGGTAGATAATGTCAATCTTGTATCCAGAGAGATTCTTACAGGTCTTTCTGTAATAAGAGCCTTTGGAAGAGAGAAGAAGGAAGAGGAAAGATTTGATGAAGCTAATAAGAAGCTTACTAAGACAATGCTCTTTACTAACAGAACAATGACATTCATGATGCCAAGCATGATGTTTATCATGAATGGTTTGTCAGTTCTTATCGTGTGGGTTGCCGCACACAGAATTGATGCCGGAGTTATGCAGGTAGGTTCTATGACTGCATTTATAACATATTCGATGCTCATAGTTATGTCATTCCTTATGCTTACAATGATGTCTGTAATGCTTCCAAGAGCGATGGTTGCAGCTGACCGTATAGATGAAGTTATTAATACACATTCTTCAATAGAAGACTCTGAGAATCCTGAGACAATTGAGTCTGCAAAGGGTGTAGTTGAGTTTAATCATGTAAATTTCATGTATCCGGGTGCTAAAGCAAACGTACTTGAGGATATTACATTTAAAGCAGAGCCGGGTAAGACTACAGCTATTATAGGAAGTACGGGCTGTGGAAAGTCAACGCTCGTTAATCTTATTCCAAGATTGTATGATGTTACAGGAGGAAGCATTACTATTGATGGTCATGATATAAGAAATATTTCTATGCATGACTTAAGAAGTGAGCTTGGTTATGTGCCTCAGAAGGGAATGCTTTTCTCTGGTACTATTGCAAGTAACTTAAGATTCGGTAATCCTGATGCAAGCGATGAAGATGTCGTTAAGGCAGCACAGATTGCACAGGCAACTGAGTTCATTGATAATAAGGCTGAGAAGTATGACAGTCCTATAGCACAGGGCGGTACTAATGTTTCAGGCGGTCAGAAGCAGAGACTTTCTATTGCCAGAGCAATAGCAAAGCACCCAAGAGTGTTTATATTTGATGACAGTTTTCAGCACTTGATTTAAAACTGACGCAATTCTTCGTAAGGAGCTTGCTGCAAATGTGTCTGATGCCACTGTTATTATTGTAGCTCAGCGAATCAGCACAATCCTTCATGCAGATCAGATTCTTGTTATGGATGATGGTAAGATTGTTGGCAAGGGAACGCATGAAGAACTTATGAAGACATGTGAGACATATCAGCAGATTGCAAGTTCACAGCTTTCTGCTAAAGAGCTTGGAAAGGAGGCCTAGTCAGTATGGAAGATAATAAAAATATCAAAATGCCACCGAAAAGAAGAATGGGACCTCCGGGAAGAGGAATGGCACCTGTTGAAAGCTAAGGATTTCAAAGGATCAATAGGAAAGCTTATAAGATATATTGGAAGCTATAAGATTGCGATAATATTTGTTGCAGTTATGGCTGTATGCTCAACAGTATTTTCTGTTGTAGGTCCAAAGGTTCTTGGTAAGGCAACTACAGCTCTGTCAGAAGGTCTTGTAAAGAAAATCGGTGGAACTGGCGGAATTGACTTTGGAAAGATTGGAACAATTCTTATATTCGTGCTTTGTCTGTATGCCGCAAGTGCAGTATTTAACTTTGTACAGGGCTGGATAATGACAGGCATTACACAGAAGGTTTGCTATAGATTAAGAAAAGAAATCAGCGAGAAGATTAACCGTATGCCTATGAAGTATTTCGAGAGCAGGACATATGGTGAGGTGTTATCAAGAATTACTAACGATGTTGATACACTTGGAATGGGACTTAACCAGAGTATTACAACAATCATTACATCTTTAACTACTATGATTGGTGTTCTTGTTATGATGTTAAGCATTTCACCGCTTATGACACTTATTGCGGTTATAATACTTCCAATATCAGTCGGACTTGTTTCTTTCGTTGTTAAGAAGTCACAGGGATATTTCAAAACACAGCAGGAGTATCTTGGACATATTAACGGACAGATTGAGGAAACTTATGGCGGACATATGATTGTTAAATCATTTAACAAAGAAAAGGATATGGTTGATTCATTTAACAAGACTAATGATGTCCTTTATGGTTCAGCATGGAAGTCACAGTTCCTTTCAGGAATGATGCATCCAATCATGATGTTTGTAGGTAACTTAGGTTACGCATGTGTTGCATTAACCGGCGGTCTTCTTGCTATTAAAATGTTATAACAATCGGTGATATTCAGGCATTTATCCAGTATGTAAAGAATTTCACACAGCCAATCCAGCAGATTGCTCAGGTTATCAATCAGGTACAGTCTATGGTAGCAGCTTCTGAGAGAGTATTTGAATTTCTTGATGAAGAAGAGGAAGACCAGACTGTTAAGAATCCTGTTTCTACAGAAGGAATTAAGGGCGAGGTTGATTTCGAGCATGTAAGATTCGGATACAATGAGAACCAGACTATCATCAAAATTTCAGTGTAAATGTTAAGCCTGGACAGAAGGTTGCTATCGTTGGACCGACAGGTGCAGGTAAGACCACTATTGTTAAACTGCTTATGAGATTCTATGATGTTAATGATGGAGCTATTCTTGTTGATGGACATAATGTTAAGGATTTCAACAGAAGAGAATTAAGAGACGCATTTGGAATGGTTCTTCAGGATACATGGCTCTATAAGGGTACAATTATGGAGAATATCAGATACGGAAAGCTTGATGCGACTGATGAGGAAGTTATTGCAGCAGCCAAGGCTGCTAACGCCCATCACTTTATTGAGACTCTTCCGGGCGGTTATGATTGTGAGCTTAACGAGGACGCAAGCAATGTCTCACAGGGACAGAAGCAGCTTCTTACAATTGCAAGAGCAATCCTTGCAGATAATCCAATCCTTATTCTTGATGAAGCAACATCTTCTGTTGATACAAGAACAGAGGAGCGAATCCAGAGGCTATGGATAATCTGATGAAGGGTAGAACAAGCTTTATTATTGCACACAGACTTTCAACCATCAAAGATGCTGACGTGATACTTGTTATGAAGGATGGTGATATCGTTGGCAGGGAACTCATGATGAGCTTCTCGCCAAGAACGGTTTCTATGCTGACCTTTATAATTCGCAGTTTGAGCAGGCTTCTTAGAATTAAATATATACAGAATGGAACTCCGTTACACCTTGATTGAGCTGGTGTGATGGAGTTCTTTTTTTATGGGAATGCTATAAAGTGATTAGAATGTAATCAATTTAGTAAAATAATTTGATATTAAATGTCATAAAATATACAGTTGAGACATAAAAACGACATTTGAGACATAGTGCATTGATTTTTTAGTCTAATGATATAGTTTATTACAAAGGAAACTGAATGTGATACATAGGAATAATGCTGAGAAGGTTGCCTGACGAATTATAAGAAAGAAGAATGAATAATTTAATAATGTAACAAAAGGTAAATGTACAATGGAGGTTAAATTATGGTTAAGAATTAAAAAGATTGGTTGTTGCAAGGAATTGTAAGTGTATTGGTAGTGGCTAATAGTATAATTGCATTCGCTAGTTCACATGATTTCGATGGCTATGCAGGTTCGTGTCATTATAGTGGTGGTGCATATATAGATCCTAATAGAGATAATGGAATCTATGATGCATTTGGAGCATATGTTTCAACTAGTGAAACGGCGGATTTAACTGTTTTGGGATATGGAACTTATGATGATGATATGACCAAATTATGGTACAGTGGAGGAGAAGCACAGACAACATATGCATCAGGATATAGATATTCTAATGTTAGTATAGGAAAAAATGCAGGATATGTATTAATTGATGCTATGGATGATGCTGTAAGAGAAGATTATGTAGTTTATAGATAATTTTTAAGATAGCAAAGCTTTATTATTTATAATAAAGCTTTGCTATTGAGTAATGTAAAGGGATATTATGAAAAAAAAAGATTTTTATACTTGCTGTAGCTATATTTATATGTATAGCTACAGCAATAATTTGATATGTGTGTTTAGTAAAAGAATATCCAGTAATAAAGAAAACTAAGGTTGATGGGGAAAACTATATAAGAGAAATATATCCAGAAATAGAAGTAAGATATCCTAAAGTTGAGATAGACGAAGAATCAAAGAAGTATATATGACGGATGTGTTTTCACATTGGTCGTATGATAAAGAGAATGACGCAGATCGTATGAGAAGAACAATAGCGTATATTTTCAGTCTGACGGATATATATATGAAGAGAATGCAGAAAAGATATATTTAAGAGCAGCGAATGCTGCTGTTACAATTGCCGATACAAGAAGTTACACCTTTTGGAAAGTGAAAAAAATAAGCTGCGGTATACAAGCAGATGGGTTGAAATTAATCCTGAAAAACAGAAATGTGAAAATGTATATATATTGTAATGTACCGCTTAAATTTAAGTTTGGAAGTGAATATTATACAGAACCCAATGCACAAATAACTGCATTATTAGAAGAACTAGAATCCGTGGTTATAGAGGAAAAGGTTATATATAAGGATGGGAGCGAAAAACAGATTATTTTATATTCAAGTCTGGATCCAGCACATGCTTAAATGATGAAACAATGTTCAGAGTGAAATTAAAATAGGAGGTTTTATGAATAGAGTTGCAAAGAAATTAATAATACCGGCAGGAATACTATTAGCTATATTGGCAGTAATTGCTGTGTATTTCGGAACACATAAGGTATCAAAGCATTCAGCACAGCCTGATTATGGTTCTTTAGGAAGCGGATATGATTTGGACGATTCCCAGAGCTACTGGAAAGCGAATTTTTTACATGATTTTACAGCTGCGGAGGATGGTTATTATTTTATAACACCTGACATGACTTATCTTATGTATTTTGATTATGCGACAAAAGAGGTAGTACCAGTGTGTGGTAAGCCGGACTGTGCACATGATAACAGCACATGTAATGCCAATATGATGAAACAGAGCTATGTAGTATCTAATATATATTATCATGAAGGATATTTATATTATATGCAGATACAGAATGGTATGTCTGTGCTTACAAGGATGGATAAGTCAGGAAATAATGTAGAAAATATTGGAGAAATATTTCCTAGTGATCAGGATTCTTCAACACATTTAGTATTTCATGGGGATTATGTATATGCTTATTATTTATGTGCTCATTATGGCATGGAAGGAGAATTCACTGAAGCAATTAAGAAAATGTCATTAAAGGATGGAAGTTCAGAAAACATATATGAGGTTACAGGCAATAATATATCAATTGGGTTAGTGAAAAGCTATGGGGATAAATTATACTTTGCGGTACAGGAACAACTTGAAAAGAGATCTATGAGATCTAAAACAAAAGCATTATATTCATATGATTATAACACTAAAGAGATAAAACTAGTGACCGAGGATGACATATCAGATTATTGTTTTATACCGGAAAAGAATATATTTGCTTATTATGTTGTAGGTGAAGGGCTTTATTATGCTGATGCTAAAGAACAGGTTATGAAGCTTGTGATGAAATCGGATTCTTTATATGATCGTTGCAGTATGTCATATGATGGAAAGTATATATACATGGATAATATAACATTTCAAAATATGACAAGAACAGTAGAAAAAAGAGAATACAGAATTATTATTATTGATTCGGATGGAAATAAAATCAATGAGATAGAATGTGATGATACAATAAACAATATATATTATGGTGATGAAAGATGCATGTTTGCATGGGGAAGTGTACCGAAAAAAGATGAACGCGCTGAATACTTTAGCGGATATCTTTACATAGATAAAAAGGATATAGAGCATGCCGGTCAATGGGAAAGTGTATATGATGATACTATATTTTTATTTAATCCTTTCAAAAAATAGGATGTAAATGAGGAAGCTATATGGCAGAATTAAAGAGGGTATTTTCTTATAAAAGATGGTTGTTATTAATATTATGTATATTGGTTAATTTATGTTTATTTGCCTATAAAAATATTCCGTTGAGTAAAAATGATATATCTGAAAGGACATTAAAAAGTCAGGAGGAATATATATCAGGTTATAATGGATATGTCACTGCTATAATAAATAAAGCAGAGGAGTTACAGAAATTTTCTATTTTTGCGGAGGAGGGTACATTTGCATACAGTAACATAATAAAAACATCAGAGGATTTTGAAAGAATAAGTAATGTAAATGTTTCGGTTGATGAGAGCCAGGCTGTTAGTGCATTTACAGAATATCATTACTCATTTTATATAGCATTTGTATTCATGCTTGGCATAATATATGAATTGTTCAGATACAGAGATAACGGAATGTGGGCTATTAACTGCAGTACTGCAAAAGGCAGGGAATATATAGCAGTTTCCAGTATATTTGCAATTATAATTGGCGGATTCATATCGGTAGTATCTATGGCAGTTACAACATTTATACTTGCATTGTTAATATATGGTGGGGCAGGAGATATTGGAAATGCTATTCAGAATATTAAACAATTCAGTAAATTTACATATCCGGTAAGTAAGATTGAGTATGTTATTATTTTGATAATTATATCGAGTATTGTGATTATCATGCTTGGACTTATAATCTGGTCTGTATTTGTGGCATTCAGACAGAGAAATAATGCGTTATTATGTCTGGGATTGTTTATAGGAGTAGAGATTATTCTATATAGAAATATTTCGATTCAAAGCAGATATAATGTGTTTCATTTTATAAATATTATTAATCTGCTGCAGATTAATGACATGATAAGAACTTATATAAATTGGGGGTTCAGATATTATGTGTTTTCAGCAGCTTCGGTAACATTGTTTGTAACTACTATTACGACGGTTTTATTAATGTGTATGGCATATTACAGATGCATAATCATGAAGCCGTATGGAAAACGAACAATTATTGATAAGATAACAGGAAAAATTAATGAAGCGTATCAGCATGTTCTTAAGAAAATGCCACAGATCTGTAAAGAATTGCATAAACTGATATTTTCAGGATATGGATTGTGGCTTATTGTTACGGTTATATTTGTTACATGTTATTTTTCAAGAAATAATGTCATGCATTATAATGACGCACAGATAGTAATGGACAAAATGTATATTGAACATGGAGGATATGATAGCAGTTATATACGCAGCTATGTTGAAGAAAAGCAGGAAGCTGTCAGGGAAATGAAAAATAAGCTTGATGAGTTGAAAGCACAGGAGAGTATGAAGGAAACATATCCTGAGTGGGAATCTGAATATATGCATGCATATGGGGAATATCAATATGTATTGAAAGAGGCAGCGGCATGTTTGGAGTATAGTCAGAAATTGGCAAATGCTGATAATATATATAGTGTGTACGGCATGAAAGCATGGATTATATCTGACAGAAATTATGAGCAGCTTATAGGTGAGAGTGCAAGGTTAAGGGAATTTATAATATTTATAGTATCTATTATTGTTGTAGTGATAATTACAGTTGAAAATATTATGCTGGAACAAAAAACTGGTATGGAGTATATTTTGAATTCATCTGCATATGGAAGAAAGAAAAGGTGGTTGAGAAAATATCTGGCAATGGTTATATTTACAGGATGTTTTACGCTTATCACATGCATTATACAATTTATGATAATTAAGAGTTTATATGGAATGCCATATATTAATGCACCAGTTTTAAGTCTTTCTTTTATATATGAGAAAATTGGAAAAGGAATCTATAAAATTAATATATTTAAAAATTTACTCATTAATCTGAATATCCGCCAGTATATTTTTATTCATTATGCGAAATGGATTGTTATTTCTTATGTTGTAATGAATGTCAGTATATTGGTATCTGCACTATGGATGCACAAAAGAAAATAATGTATAATATTCCTAAGTCGTAAATTACGAGGAGAAGCTTATGAATATATTAATATGTGATGATGATAAAATCTGTGTTGAGCGGATGAAGGAATATGTGCAGGATTTTTTCAGAGACAGAAAAATTGCTGATTATAAGATATATGAATATTTTAGTGGAGAAGCAGCCGCCAGAGAATCTGACATTATAGATATAGCTTTTCTTGATGTTGAGATGGAGGGCATTAATGGTATAGAAGCCAGCAAAATTTTAAGAAAAAATAATAAGGGTATTGTTGTTTTCATTATTACATCTTATATGGGTTATCTAGATGATGCTATGGATGAAGGTGTGTTTCGGTATATTAATAAACCGCTTGATAAGAATGTAATAAGCAGAGGGTTGCGGAAAGCAGTTGAGCTGTGCTATAAGAAACAAAGTAAGAAGATTGTGATTAAGGAATCCAAAAACAATGTGATTATAGAACAGGACGATATAATATATATTGAATCAATTGCAAGGAAAAGATGTGTGTATACTGAAAAACAGGAGTATTTAACTTTAGAGAGTTTAGCTTATTGGAAAAAGCTTCTGGATGATGATATGTTTTTTCTGGTAAATAAATCTATTATAGTAAATATTAAGAAAGTTGAACAATTTTCAAATAATAACATAAGGCTTAAAGGAATAGAGCAGGAGATTCCGTTATCACGCGACAGGAAAAGTGAGTTTAAACAAAAATTGCTTCTATACCTTGCAGGACAGGAGTAGGGGATGGGGATTGTTTTAAGCTATGCGTTTGCTCATATTATAGAAGCTGTAATTTTATGGATGAGCATGTCTCAGATGTACGAGCATCGTTATAAAAAATGGATAACAGGATTAATTATAATGATTGGTCATGCCATAATGTTTATGGTGTTTCTTATAGGGAATATATATTCTGTAACGATTATAAATAATTTAATTTATGTTTTATTGATTGCATTATTATATAAAGTTCAGAAGAAAGTAGCTGTATTCTGGGCTATATTATATAACGCGATGATGGCTTTATCAGAGTTAATTATTTTTTATTTCGCACAATATATAGTTGGAATACGGAATGTAAAAAATCAGTATACGCTTATAATATTGGTTGTTGTATGTTCATGTAAAATATTATATTTTCTGTTTTCTCAAATAATGGTTATTATAAAAAACAAATGTATATCTGTATCATATGCTAATATAGACACATCAATGATATTGCTCGTGGTTATTTTAATATCGTCTCTTATGGTATTTATGACTTTTTATATTATTGGACTAAAATGGGACTTGGAGAAGAAAGAAACTATATGGATGATTAGCAGCATGATAGTACTGGTTATATCAGATATACTTGTATTATGGGTAAATATTAGAATTAATGAAAGAAATGCCGAAAATCAGAGGATAAAAGTAGAATTAGAAAAAGAACGGGCTGATGCGGAATACTATAAGCTGGAACATGAGAAAAACGAAAGCTTTGAAATTTTAAGACATGATATTAAGAATCATTTAAATGCAATTCTTAATATGGAATATAATGATTCTGTAAAGCAGTATATTTCATATCTTGTGGATGAATATAGTGTTAGCAATAGGACGACCTTTTCTAATAGTAATGTTCTGAATGGTTTAATAAGCCAGTATATGAATAAATGTAACGAGAATGGAATAGATATTATGGTTGATATAAGACCAGATACTGTGGAATATCTTGTTACAACTGATATAGTTGCATTGTTTGGAAATATATTATCAAATGCATATGAGGCGGCTCAAAAATGTAATAAAGCTGATAAGCCGTATATAGAATTAATAGTAAAAAGAAATGGAAATGTTATTGTAATTAAAGAAGTTAATTCATGTTGTGAAGCACCTGCAAAACGCAAAGGTGAATTTAAATCATCAAAAATACCTGATGGTAAAAAACATGGATATGGCATGAAGAGTATAAACAGGGTAGTAGAAAAGTATAATGGAACACATGCAGAGAGCTATGATTATATTAAAAAGGAATTTAATATATCGGTGCTTCTTATAATAAAAACAGAGAACTGAATTAATAATATCGTTCTCTGTTTTTTCCTATTCCTGATGCTATATGTGCGATAGAACATACTGTTATTACAATGAATATACAGTTTGCATAATGTGTCATATTAGAATTCCAAAAAAGAAAAAGTAAAATATCAAAAACAATTAGTATTAAAAATAAACATTTGTGGAAATGACTTTTTTCTTTTTGTGAGACCGAATGATTAACAGAAATAATCGGACCTCTTAAGAGTAATTCAGACTCACAAAGAAATAATACTATTATCATGGATAAGGAGAATCTTATGCGGTTGGAAAGCCAAGCCATAAAAATTAGTATTATGGTTGAAAAAATCAGACATACTGTAGATGATTTACAATGATATCCACCACTATATTTCCGGATGAGCAGAAATGAAAATAATATAATAAATCCAACTATAATATTGTGGGTGGCTATACAGTATGCTAAAAAGTTAATAGTCGGAATAATAATCAATAATAAATATTGAATTGCATATCTGTATAACTCAGAGTTATCATTCTCCAGTATGCCTGATTTAATTAACCATACAGCAATTTTTCTAGAAAATTTCTCAAGCATTATCTAACCTTCTTGAATTTCTTTAATTCTGCTGGCTCTACAGGCTGGCTGAAAACATAGCTTGAAGATTCATTAGCGCTCGATGTAAGTGTGCGGTTAAGAACTGCTGTTACACCCTTGCTTAATGTAGATTTAATAACCTTTTTCATATGCAAAAACCTCCTTAACAATTGATATACTTAATTATATTCTATATTTTCAAATATTAAATGGTATTTGTCGCATCTGTATATTTTGCTGTCTTAAATGTATTTTACGATAAAATTATGTAATATTTTATAATATATAGGAATATTATTATATATAAAAATACTAATTAAGAACAATAACTGATATATAATAAATATCAAAGGTTATATATACACATTATTAATAATTAAATTCGCAATATGTATTATATATGTGCGACTTGCGCGTATACTAAAATTTAATAGTAATCATACTAATGTATAGGGGTTGCTATGGAGTATACAGATAGTTATAGAGCATTTTGTGAAAGATTGAAGATATCTAGAAAGTTATTGGATTATGATCAGGTCAGGATGGCATCTGAATTGGATATGACCAGAGATGAATATGTAAATAAAGAAACAGGTCGTACAATGGTTACCGGAACTGATTTAAAGAAAATAAACGATATGGGAATGGATATCGACAAATTATTGGTTAATGTTGATAGAAATGTAAATTGTCAGATTTTAAAGGGGAAAGTAGCTACATTTAATAATACTTCAGAAATAGAATATGTTAAAGGTGTTGTAACTGAGTATATGTTATATCTGTGTGAACAGCATTTGGATGATTTTACAGAAAATGTTCTGAAAAATATCAGAATTCTTAAGGCGTTTGATAATGTATCATCAAAACCGGCAGGTTCCATGCTTAAATGCGTCAGGGATATTAACGGCATAACTGACCAGCTGATGATTTCTGAAGAGCTGGGGATTTCTAGATATAAATACAGCAAGATTGAGAATAATAAAGAATATCCAGATGCAATGGTTCTGATAAGGTTGTATGAGTTATATGGATATCTGCCAACAATGTATCTGGATTTATATGATGTAAGAATAGAAATGCTGGATAATATATATGACAGTATGGAAATCAGGGAACAGGATTTGATTATAAAGTTTGTAGATAATCTGAGACAGTTTGTATGAGGAAGTTATGGAAAAACGGATAATTAATATTGGACCGAGACTTAAACAGAGAAGAAAAGAAATGCATATTAAGCAGATTGATATGGCAAAGCAATTAGGTGTTTCACAGGCATTTTTATCTAATGTTGAAGCTGGAAGAATCAATTGCAGTCTGCCTTTGCTTGCCGATATATGTTGTATTCTAAATGTTACGCCTGATTATCTGATTTTAGGTCATATGAGAGGCAACAAAGCAAGCAGTGATTTGATAGATGAACTTAAAATGTGCAATACGGAAGAGTTAGAAGCGATAAAAAGAATAATTGACGCATTTGTAATAAAAAAGACAGGAATGTATGCATAATGTATAGTAATAAGCCCTTTACTGGAGAATTCTGGTAAAGGGTTTTTGTGTATTTTTACGATTAGATATTGACTTTTCGAACAAATGTTTTATAATGAACACATGTTCGAAATAAAGTGTAATTTAACAACAAAGGAGAAGCTGGAGATTCTGGCTGATGCAGCTAAATATGATGTTGCATGTACATCAAGTGGAGTAGACAGGAAAGGCAGGAAAGGATTCCTTGGAAACAGTGAGGCATGCGGCGTGTGTCATAGTTTTGGTGCTGATGGCAGATGTATTTCTCTTCTTAAGGTTTTGTTTACTAATCATTGCGTATATGATTGTAAGTACTGTGTGAACAGGTGCTCCAATGATGTTCCAAGAGCATCTTTTGAACCGGATGAATTATGTCAGCTTGTTATTGAATTTTATAAAAGAAACTATATTGAAGGATTATTTTTAAGTTCTGGGGTACTTAAGAATCCGTCCTATACGATGGAGAAGATATGTGAGACTTTGCTGCTTTTAAGAACCAAGTATAGATTTAATGGATATATTCATGTGAAAGCAATTCCTGGGGCGCCAGATGAATTATTATCAAAGGCGGGTTATCTTGCTGACAGGGTAAGCGTGAATCTTGAACTGCCGACATCAGATAGTCTTTCTAAGCTTGCACCGAACAAGAATTTTAAGAATATCCTTGAACCGATGGAAAAGATAACAGGCACTATAGCGGCTAACAGGCTGTCTGTGGGCAAGGATGCCAGAATGGAAAGAAGCAGTATTAATAAATATCTTACAGGAAGTATATTTAATTCGGCGAACAATAGCAGATATGGTTCATTATCAGGAAAGAACAGGACAGCACTTGAATCGGGAACCGGGTTATCTTTGCCAGCTGTTTCTGGAAATACAGGGATGAACAGGGCTTTTGCGCCTGCAGGCCAGAGCACTCAGATGATAATAGGAGCTACGCCAGAGACAGATCTTACACTTATAAGGACTACCCAGCATCTTTATCAGAATTATGATTTAAAGAGAGTTTTTTATTCGGCATATATACCACTTAATGAGGATTCAGCATTACCAGAATTGGATGCAGAGATTCCTCTTCTTAGGGAACACAGACTTTATCAGGCAGACTGGCTTTTAAGGTATTATGGATTCCAGGCTGATGAGCTTTTATCTGAAAACAGACCGAATTTTAACGAATATCTGGATCCGAAGTGTGACTGGGCAGTAAGGCATCTGGGACAATTTCCGGTTGAGATACAGACCGCATCATATGATATGTTGTTGCGGATTCCGGGAGTTGGTCCTAAGTCTGCCAAGAGAATTGTGCAGACAAGAAAGTATGCAAGGCTGGACTTTGATACATTAAAGAAGATGGGAGTAGTACTTAAGAGAGCACATTATTTTATTACATGTAATGGAAAGATGATGTATAAAATTCCAATAAACGAGAATTATATAACAGCATGTCTTATGGGTGACAACCAAAAGGAGAATTGGGAGATAAAGCATCAGAACCAGCAATATCAGCAATTATCATTGTTTTAGAAGAATTAATGCACATAATTATTATGAGTGGAGGCTGTGGTATGTATATATTTGTTTGTGAAGACAGATTCGAAGATATGATGTGCTGCATATACCAGGCATGGGAGAAGGCTTTGAAAGTAGGACACGGATGTGTTAGACTTGAGAGGTGTGGAAATGAACAGCCGTCTTTATTTGATGAATATATTCATGTAGATTTCAATGAGGATGAATATAATAAGGTTGTCCGTTCTATAAAGCAGAAGATTTCTAATGAAGCTTATGCATGCGTATATTATGCATGCCTTTCGTCAGAACAGGATGCACTGGATGCTGCATACAGATTTCTAGTAATTGGATTCAAGGCAGGTGCAGCAATTACTTATATGCGGACGGAACCGTCTGTTATGAGAATTAAGGATATCCGCAGAAGAGTTATTAATGAAGCAAGATATTTCAGGGAGTTTGCAAGGTTTAATTCTGTTGATGGAAAGGTATATGTGTGTCATCTTGAACCGAAGAGTGATGTGATATACGAAGTGGCACAGCATTTTGCAGACAGGATGCCGTCAGAGAACTGGCTTATAATTGATGATAACCGTAGTAAAGCGGTTATACATCCTATAGATGGTGAGATGTATATCAGGTATTTAACGGATTATGAGATAGAGGCTTTGTCTGGTTCAGAAGCTGTTAATGATGAGTATACGGATATGTGGAAAGCTTTTTTTGAAGCTATTGCCATTAAGCAGAGAAATAATGAGAAGTGTCAGAGAAATCTTATGCCGTTATGGATGCGGAAGCATGTGACGGAGTTTCATTAATACACAGTATATTAAAGGATTAGTTTTTATAGGAATATGTTTGATGAAATATACAATAGTGAAAATGATACATTTGTGAAGCTGGAGCAGATATTTGAACTCAATGTGTTTTGTCCTGTTCATATAGATGGTGAAAAGGATATAGCAGTTGCGTATCTTATGAATGATGCTGTTGAGAGTTTTCTTATATTCAGAGATTCTGCAATGACCGGGAATTATTGCGATATTGATGTGGAACAGATTGCAAGTATTGATAAGCTTGATGATGGATATATGCTGATTGTTAATCAAGGTGGAGAGAATATATTTACAATCAGATTTAGGAAACTGGTGTTAAGAACTCATTTATTTAATTATGGATGTATGGGACATTTCTGGGTTAAAGGTTATGAGTATCTAAGACAGCTTGAATATCAGCTTGCAGACATAAGAGATAAGTACAGATATCTTGGCGATGAATATTGTAGTGAAAAAGAAATGCAGCTTATGAAGCTGGCAGATTTTCCGCCAATTAAGAGATATAAGTCTGTTCCAGACAGGTATTATGTACCTTATCCGGATTGTGTGTATCAGGAGACCATTGATTATCTTTTAAGTATTGCACAGCAGGTTAATGACAGCTCTATGGCAAGGGCAATAAGAAACTACGGAAAGAAAACATCGAGATATAACAGTTTTTTAATATATATGATGCTTCATACCAAGAAACATGCAAATTTTGTAGATGCCTTAATTAAGGAGCTGAGAGAGGCAGCATCCATATATGATGACAGAACATTTTCAGAGGATGAAAGAAGGGAACATAAGCGGATTCACCTTGTTGCGGAAAACAAACTGAAAGAGTATGAAAAAAGAGGATTCAGGGGAATATTATACAGAGAAGAACCATTTATGTACTCAAAGGATTCAATTACATATAAAGAACATTTACTTATATATAGAAATGGTCTTGTAAACAGGCATACAATGATATTGACTTTCGAATGATTTATATATATCTTTTATTATATCTGAATTAAAGAAAAGAGAGGAGTTTATTATGGGGAAAGTAAAGGTTACATCAAAGAATAATCAGGTTAAAGTTCAAATCAGAAGTTCTAATGGTGAGCAACTCAATCAGAATATGGCTGCCTACCTTTCTAGTGTTAATGTTGAGGGATTTCTGCCTTTTTATATAGTTACTAATTCAGAAGGATTTACAGCAGAGTATGGTGCTGCTGGATTTGAGACTGCGAAGGATTTTTTTAAAAACAGAGTGATAGATCAGAATACATTTTATAATTTTATCGATAGCAGTGTTAAAGCATTATCAGGAATGTCGGCATATAATATGGAGTATGGCAATGTTTTAGTTTCACTTGATACTGTACTTGTTGAATCAAGAACAGGAAGGGCAATGTACTTGTATTATCCGGTATATGGATATAATAATGGCAACTTTTTTAATACTTTTTTGGGCGATGTTGTCAGCAACATGACGACACCATCTGCTACAGACGTGTCATATATTGAACGACTTAATGATATGTTAAGGCATCCGGACAGCATGTCGTGGGATACTCTTAAGGAATATGCCGATTCAGTAAAGGTTATTATTCCAAATGTGCCACAGATGCATCCTGCTTCATATTCTGAGCCGGTAATAACACCAGTACAGCCAATAAATAGTGGTAATGCAGGGAAAACATGTCCGGTGTGTGGAACATATAATGCTTTGGCAGATGCAGTGTTCTGTAGTAATTGCGGAAACAGACTCGGCTTAGATGATATTAATGTATCAATTGTTGAAACTGAATATAAAACATGTCCAGCATGTGGTTTTGTTAATAGTCCTGATTCTGTATTTTGTGCAGGATGTGGAATTAAGATGGATGAATATAAAATGCCAGAAGATAAACAGGAAACAGATGAGGAGAAAGAGATACAGAATACAAGTATTCTCATTAAGAATGGCCGTGTTGTTGATCCTGTGTCTGGAACAGATGAGGTTATTGATGTTTTTATTAAGAATAATGTTATTGAAGAAATCGGTCATGACATTAATGCAGCTGATTTCAATTCTGAAGAATCTGATAACATTAAGATTATTAATGCAGATGGCATGATTGTAGCTCCAGGTCTTGTGGATACTCATGTGCATTTCAGGGATCCGGGTTTTACCTATAAGGAAGATATTATCACAGGTGCATCTGCGGCAGCCAGAGGAGGTTTTACAACTGTTGTATGTATGGCTAATACAAAGCCAGTTGTAGATAATGTAGAGACTCTTAGGTATATTCAGGAAAAAGGTGAAACAACAGGAATTCATGTTATGCAGACAGCTACTGTTACGAAGGAACTTAATGGAACAGAGCTTGTAGATATGGAAGCACTTGCAGATGCAGGAGCAGCAGGATTTACAGATGATGGTATTCCTATTATGGATGAACATGTTCTTGTTACAGCCATGAAGAAAGCTGTAGAACTGGATTTGCCAATAAGTCTGCATGAAGAAGACCCTGAATTTATAATAAGGCCGGGAGTTAATCAGGGAAAGGTATCTGATCAGCTTGGCTATGGTGGAGCTTCTGCAACGGCAGAGGATGTTATGGTTGCCAGAGATTGTATGCTGGCATTAAATACAGGAGCATCAGTATGCATTCAGCATATCAGTTCAGGTAATTCTGTAGAACTGGTAAGACTTGCAAAGAAACTGGGTGCTGATATACATGCAGAAGCCACTCCTCATCACTTTACACTTACTGAGGATGCTGTACTTAAGTATGGAACTAATGCAAGGATGAATCCTCCACTAAGAACAGAGAATGACAGAGAAAAGATTATAGAAGGCATAAAAGATGGAACGATTGATATGATAGTAACAGATCATGCTCCGCATAGTGAAGAAGAAAAAGCAAAGCCATTAGAAAATGCACCAAGTGGAATAACAGGATTAGAGACATCACTTGCACTTGGTATAAAATCGCTTGTTGAACCGGGACATATATCATTAATGAAACTTATTGAGCTTATGAGTAAGAATCCTGCTGAGTTTTATAGAATGGTTCCTGGAAGTATAACAAAAGGTGCATCAGCGGATATTGTTATTTTTGGAGAGAAAGATTTGTGGACAGTCAATAGAGAGGATTTTGCATCTAAGGCATGTAACAGTCCGTTTATAGGATGGGAGCTTCCTGGGAAAGTACACTATACTATATGCTCAGGAAAGATTATTTATCAGGCGTAATAATTTTCGACCTAATTGCGTATGAACATACAGAATTATTCCATTGAAATATTTTTTATATCATATATAATTAAGATGGAGCTGATAAAAAGCTTTGATAATATGTGAGAGGAGAATATTTACTTGGAGATAAAATTATGCAAGCGATGTGGGGAGAGTTATTTTGTGTATCATTCATCGAGACATGTGTGTAAGGAAAAGGTGTCTGATATTATTTATTTTGAAAGAACTGGAAGGAAAATAGTAATGTATTCCCGGAGTTCTGAAGCCATAGCTATATATGGAAGTCTGGCTGAAATATATAATCTGCTTTACGATGAAGGTTTTGAATATATTAATAAATCTGTAGTTGTTAATTTTTATCAAGTTACAAACATTAAGAATAATTGCGTGAAATTTGCAGATGGTAATTATATCGAAATTAGCAGAAGCAGGAGAACTTTTATTATGGATAAGTTTTTTGATGTTGTTAAATAATGACAGGAAATATTAATAGTTCTTACAAAATGGAAAGTGAGGATTGTTTATGAGATATTATACTGTATCACAGTGGCTTATTTTTTTCTTTATATATTGTTTTTTAGGTTGGATATGGGAATGCTGTTATGTTTCTGTGAGGAAACATAAGTGGGTAAACAGGGGCTTCCTGCATGGTCCATTCCTGCCAATATATGGTTCAGGGGCAATTGTAATATTGATTAGTACGATTGCAGTGAAAGATATTGTTCCATTAGTTTTTCTGTTTGGAATGGTATCATCTACAATACTTGAATTCTGCACAGGCTGCTGCATGGAGAAGCTTTTTGGTGTAAGATACTGGGATTACAGCAATCTTCCACTTAATTTTAAAGGGCATATATGTTTCTTTATATCACTTGCATGGGGAGCATTCTCTATTTTTCTTGTGTGTGTAATACACAAGCCCATCGAAGCAGCAGTACTTATGATTCCAAGAACAATAGCAGATATTATTGCAGTAGTTCTGGCAATATACATGGCAGCAGATTTTGCCGTTTCAATTAATGAGGCTATGGACCTTAAGGCGACACTTGAAAAATTTACGAAAGAGAATGAACAGCTTCAGATGTATGCCAGAAGAATGGAGATTACGGCCACATTTGCAGAAGAAGAATTTAATAAGAAAAAGGAACAATTCATGGCAGCAGTGGCTGAAGAAAGAAGACAGTTATCTGAGAGAGCTGATAGAAGATACAGCCATATTACAAGTATTATTAAGAGAAATCCTAATGCTGTTTCGAGAGTACATAAAGAATCTATTAATGAAATCAAAGAAATTATTGCTAACAGAAAGGCAAAGAAGGATAATTAATGTTGGAAAAGATATTGTTATATAATGTTAAGAACCCTCAGCATATCATTAAAGCAGCATCTAATATGAGAATTATAAGCGGATTCATTAATGAGTCGGATACAGACCGGACTCTGGCAGAAATTGCAGATGATGTAAGAGGCATATCATTATCAGATGCAGAGGGATATCAGCCACAAGAAAATAAAGAGAGTCTTATTGTATTTTGTGATGTGACAGATAAGCATATGGATAAGCTTCTTTTTGAAATGAGACAGAAGAGTTTTGATGTATCATTTAAGGCAGTATTGACAGATACTAATAGAAAGTGGAATATTAAGCAGATGCTTGTGGAGATGAGAAGAGAAAAATTTGAATATATGCGGAGAAATATGAAATAATAATTATTAAAGATAAAGGAGATAAGATATGGAAATCAAACATGTAAAAGCAAGTGAATTCAATAATGAGGTACTTAAAGCGGATAAGCCGGTTCTTGTGGATTTCTGGGCAGACTGGTGCGGACCATGCAAGATGTTAGGACCAGTTCTTGAACAGGTTGCAGCTAAGGTGGATGATGTTCAGATTGTAAAGATTAATGTGGATGAGGAATCATCAGTTGCAGAGAAATATAATATTATGTCAATCCCTACATTACTTTTATTTAAGAGTGGTGAGTGTGTGGCAAAGAGTGTTGGTTTTATAAGTGAAGGTCAGGTAATGGAATTTATTGGTAAATAACATTAATACAGCCTGAAGTACTGATGAATACTGCGTTTATAAAGGGGGAATATTTCACGATATTCCCCTTAAATTGTACAAAATTAAATACTCTTGTTAAACCTATTGATTTATTATCAGAAGCATGTTAGAGTAATCATGGTCAAATTGTTATGGATTTGTCAATGTATATTTATAGGAACAATAAGTATCCTATAATGCATGGCAATTTTTATTTTGACTAAGATTGTATACAGTGTACAAAAAGAAATACATTTTTCTTAAAATGTACATTGAAATATATTATATTTAAGGAGGATCAATTCAAATGGTTGAGAAGACACAGTGGGCTGGATTCAAGGGAAGACTTTGGAAAGAAGAAATCAATGTAAGAGATTTCATTCAGAACAATTACACACCTTATGATGGAGATGAGAGTTTCCTTGCAGGTCCAACAGAAGCAACTAATAAGCTTTGGGGAAAATTACAGGAGCTTCAGAAGGAAGAGAGAGCTAAGGGCGGAGTTTTAGACATGGAAACTAAGGTAGTTACAGGTCTTACAGCTTATGGCCCAGGATATATAGATGAATCGATGAAGGATCTCGAGCAGGTAGTAGGTCTTCAGACAGATAAGCCACTCAAGAGAGCATTTATGCCATATGGTGGTATTAAGATGGCTGAGGAATCTTGCGAGAACTATGGTTATACACCAGATCCTGAATTACACAAGGTTTTCACAGAATATCATAAGACACATAACCAGGGTGTATTCGATGCTTATACACCAGAGATGAGAGCTGCAAGAAGATCTCATATCATCACAGGTCTTCCAGACACATATGGTCGTGGACGTATCGTAGGTGATTACAGAAGAGTTGCTCTTTATGGTATTGATTATCTTATTAAGTGCAAGGAAGAGGATAAGGCTAACTGTGGATGCGGAGTTATGACTAACGATGTTATCCAGTTAAGAGAAGAGCTTACAGATCAGATTAATGCTCTTAAGGGAATGAAGGCTATGGCTGCTGCATATGGCTATGATATTTCTGAGCCAGCTACAACAGCAAAGGAAGCTGTTCAGTGGTTATACTTTGGTTACCTTGCTGCTATCAAGACACAGAACGGTGCTGCCATGTCAGTAGGTCGTGTTTCTACATTCCTTGATATCTATATCAATAAGGATCTTGAAGCTGGTAAGATTACAGAGGCTGAGGCACAGGAACTTATCGATCATTTTGTTATGAAGTGCAGAATGGTTAAGTTCGCAAGAATTACATCATACAATGAATTATTCTCAGGAGATCCTACATGGGCTACTCTTGAGGTTGGTGGTACAGGTATCGATGGACGTTCTATGGTTACTAAGAACGATTACAGATTCCTTCATACTCTTGAGAACATGGGACCTTCACCAGAACCAAACCTTACAGTATTATATTCATCAAGACTTCCTGAGAACTTCAAGAAGTATGCTGCTCATATCTCAGTTACAACATCTTCTATCCAGTATGAGAATGATGATGTTATGAAGGTAACATGGGGAGATGATTATTCAATCTGCTGTTGTGTATCTGCTACACAGACAGGTAAGGAAATGCAGTTCTTCGGAGCTAGAGCTAACCTTGCTAAGTGCTTACTTTACGCTATCAATGGTGGTGTAGATATGAAGTCTAAGGTTCAGGTTGGACCAGCTTATAAGCCAGTTACTTCAGATGTTCTTGAATATGATGAAGTTGTTGCTAAGTTTGATAAGATGATGGATTGGTTAGCAGATCTTTATGTTAATGTACTTAACCTTATCCATTATATGCATGATAAGTACTACTATGAAGCTGCTGAGATGGCTCTTATCGATACAGATGTTAAGAGAACATTTGCAACAGGTATTGCAGGATTCTCACATGTAGTAGATTCACTTTCAGCTATTAAGTATGCTAAGGTTACTGTATCAGAGAGAGATCCTGAGACAGGTATCGCTATGGCATTTAAGACAGAGGGAGACTTCCCTAAGTATGGTAATGATGATGACAGAGCTGATGATATCGCTGTATGGCTTCTTAAGTCATTCCTTGACAAGATTAAGAAGAGACATACTTACAGAAATTCTGAGCCAACAACATCTATCCTTACAATTACATCTAATGTAGTATATGGTAAGTTTACAGGTAACATGCCAGATGGACGTAAGGCTGGTACACCACTTGCTCCAGGTGCAAACCCAAGCTACGGTGCAGAGCAGAACGGACTTCTTGCTTCACTTAACTCTCTTACAAAGCTTCCATATGAGTGGGCTCTTGATGGTATTTCTAATACACAGACAATGAACCCAGATGCTCTTGGACATGATGATTCAGAGAGAGTTAACAACCTTGTTAACGTAATGGATGGATACTTCGATCAGGGTGCTCATCACCTTAACGTTAACGTATTTGGTAAGGATAAGCTTCTTGATGCTATGGAGCATCCAGAAAAGCCAGAGTACGCTAACTTCACAATTCGTGTATCTGGATATGCTGTTAAGTTCATCGACCTTACAAAGGAACAGCAGATGGATGTTATCAGCAGAACCTTCCACGATAGAATGTAATTGCTGTTTTTGAGTTTTTTCAGATTTTAGAATACAGTGTTTATGCGGGTTTGAGAGATTTGAAGAAAAATCAGTTTAATGTAAATTGCCATAAAATAGTATATTTTCATTTATAAACTGGACCAAATCTGGACCAAATCGAGAAAAAAACTGGATCAGCTATAATGTTTGCAAAGATGCATGAAAACTGGGAAAAGTCGATATTAAGTTATAACAAGATATAATAAGATATAAAAAGCACCATTTATAATCTGAACAAAAATGAGTGCAGATTCAGTTAGAATCTGCACTCTATTTTTTTATTAGCTGTTAAATTTTCACGACATAAAATTTGGATTAAAGACATGATATTTATAAATTAACATTTTGCAACAAGTTTAATTAAAATATATGTTGTTGTAAGAAATTACATAGAAAATAAATAGTTAATAATTACTTTAGACTGTTGTTAATAAGCATAAGTCTGGTTAAAGTTGCTTCAGAATCAGAAGATTTATTTTCTATATTAATATCTTTACATCTATAATCTAAGGCGTAATCTTTGAGACTATTGTTTATATCCTCGTTTTTAAATGAAATACTTACCTTTTCATTATCTATATCCCATTCAATTTCAGTAGCATTATTCATTTTATTTATCAGTGAAATTATGTCACTTATAGATTTGACTTCTATTCTTCTGGTAAAAATCCGGTATATTACCCGACAGATATCAGTCAGTGCTTCGCGATGAGAATTGATGGATCGAGAGATGAAGGTGCTTAGCGGCAAGGTAAGTTATTATAGCGGATGGATAATAAACCACAAGAGAATTTTTGCAGATGTACAAGGATGATTCTTTTCATTCGACAAAATTCTCCACAGACAGGGGATATGCGATGAGCCTTGATATGAACATCTATTTATGGAAAGAGGATATTGAACAGGCAGAACTACAATATCCTTGCAGGAGAAGGAGATATTCTGCGGATTTTAAAAGAAATTGACAAAGCCGAAAATAGAGAGAGTATTGGAGCAGGAATTCAGAAACTACTTGAAGTTCTTGGCAATTATGGAAATGCAGATCGAACTTATCTTTTTGAAATGGTTCATACACCAGAGATATTTACAAATACCTATGAGTGATGTGCAGATGGAATTACAGCTCAAAGAGATAATCTTCAGGATGTGAAATTTGAAGAATAAGCACACAGGATCTTGTTGAGGATATAGTCAATATCAGCAATAAAATGATAGAAAACAAGAGTATTGCCCAGAATCTTAAGAATAGTACTAATATATTTGCAAAGTTCTGATTGCAGGAATTGCATAGGAATAAAGCTATGTTTGCTATTTACGGTTTACAATTTACATCTGAAAGATATTTGACATTTTTATATTTTTTTAATAATATTATATTATATGCGATTTTTGCATAAGAATATTAAGAAAGAGAGAAAGAGTATGAACGAAACGAAAGAGTTCAAGCCTTATATTCCAGCTGATAAGGTTATGCCTGAGTTAACAGTTACATCTGTTATTATAGGTGTTTTATTAGCTATATTATTTGGCGGTGCTAACGCATATTTAGGACTTAGAGTTGGTATGACAGTTTCTGCATCCATACCAGCAGCGGTTATCTCAATGGGAATTATCCGCTTTATATTAAGAAGAGATTCCATATTAGAGAATAACATGGTCCAGACTATTGGCTCTGCTGGTGAATCGGTTGCAGCAGGTGCTATATTTACACTTCCAGCATTATTTATGTGGGCGCAGGAGGAAGGTACAGTTATGCCTTCTTTAGTTGAGATAGCGCTTATTGCATTAATCGGTGGTTTCCTTGGAGTATTATTCATGATTCCACTTCGTAGTGCATTGATAGTCCAGGAGCATGGTGTGTTACCTTATCCAGAAGGACAGGCATGTGCTGAGGTATTAGTTGCAGGTGAAGAAGGTGGTGCTAAGGCTGGCACAGTATTTGCAGGTCTTGGTATTGCTGCTGTTTATAAGTTTATAGCAGATGGACTTAAGGTGTTCCCAAGTGAGGTTGATTTTACAATTAAACCATATAAGGGTTCAGCAGTAGGTGCAGATGTATTACCTGCACTTTTAGGAGTTGGTTATATATGTGGACCTAAGGTATCATCATACGCTTCTTGCGGTGGTTCTGTTGCATGGTTTATGATTATGCCATTAATCGCATTATTCGGTGGAGATAATATCATTGGACCAGCACTTATTCCAGTTTCACAGATGAATCCATCACAGATATGGTCTAATTATGTACGTTATATTGGAGCCGGTGCAGTTGCAGCTGGTGGTATTATAAGCTTGATTAAGTCATTACCACTTATTGTAAGGACATTTAGCGGCACTTAAGGGATATGGTAAGAAGGCAGATGGAGTAGAATCAAGATTAACTAAGGATATTCCTATGATGTTTGTTGTATTAGGAATCGGAGTACTTGCTATTATTATGTGGTTAATCCCAGCTATTCCTGTAAATCTTCTTAGTGCAATTATCATTATCATATTTGGTTTCTTTTTTGCAACAGTATCATCTCGTATGGTTGGATTAGTAGGTAGTTCCAATAACCCTGTATCAGGTATGGCTATTGCGACACTTCTTATTTCATCAGCGATTCTTAAGGCAACAGGTACTGTTGGAATGAAGGGTATGGTTGCGGCTATAAGTATTGGTTCTGTAATATGTATAATTGCTGCTATAGCAGGAGATACATCACAGGATTTAAAGACAGGTTATATAGTAGGTGCAACACCTTACAAGCAGCAGGCTGGTGAACTTATTGGTGTAGCTGTATCAGCTATTACAGTTGGTGGAGTACTTTATTTACTTAATGCAGCATGGGGCTATGGTTCAACAGAATTACCAGCACCACAGGCAACTCTTATGAAGATGGTTGTTGAAGGTGTTATGGGTAACAGCCTTCCATGGTCACTTGTATTTGCAGGAGTTGCAATTGCAATAGTAGTTGAGATTCTTCAGATACCTGTGCTTCCATTTGCAGTAGGACTTTATCTTCCAATCTATTTAAGTACACCTATTATGGTTGGTGGACTTGTAAGACTTTACTTTGATAAGAAGAAAGGTATTACAGAAGAAGAGCGTAAGGCTAAGGTTAATCAGGGAATACTTTATTCATCAGGTCTTATTGCCGGTGAAGGACTGGTTGGTATCCTTTTAGCGGTATTCGCTATTATTCCTGTTGGTGCAGATACTCTTGGCGATGCTATTAATATATCAAAGATTATTAATCTTGGTAATATCGGAGGACTTGTATTCTTTGCATGTCTTGTTGCAACATTAGTAGCATTTATTAACAAAAAAGAAAAAGCCAAAATAATAAATAATATGTTATAATGAGTCTGCCGGTTATTTTGCCGGCAGATTTTTATTTTCTAGGATTAAAGGAGAAGTGATTTATGGCTAAGCAGAAGGATAATTACTTAGACTATGTTCCAAAGCATAATTCGTTGTTCGAATCAGGAAAATAAAAAAGGTCATGTAGAAGTCAAAGTACACAATAAAGGGATTTTTAACAGAATAGCGCAGCTTATTGCACGAAAGCCCAGATATAGTTACATCGAACTAGATGATTTCGGTACATTTGTATGGCATAGCATAGATGGTGTAAGAAGTATTTATGATATAGGACAGCTTGTGAAAGAGCATTTTGGAGATAAAGCGGAGCCGCTGTATGAGAGATTGTGTTATTTTATAAAGCTGCTTCATAAGAATCAGTTTATTGTATATATGAACAAGATAAATAAGTAGTTAAATAGGTAAATAAGCAGATAAACAAATGAATAAAATAGATTTGTAGATTATAAACATTTTAAAGGAGACAGTGTTATGAGAGTATTATCTGAATTAGAACCTAAAAATGTATTTTCTTTTTTTGAGGATATATGTAATATCCCACATCCATCATATAAGGAAGAAAAAATCAGCAATTATCTTGTTGATTTCGCTAAGGAAAGAAAGCTTGAATATTATCAGGATTCACTTAACAATGTAATCATAATAAAGGAAGCTTCAAAGGGTTATGAGGATGCAGCACCTATAATACTTCAGGGACATATGGATATGGTATGCGAGAAGACACCTGATTGTGATAAGAATATGGATGAGGATGGACTGGATCTTGAGGTAAATGGTGATTTCATATCTGCTAAGGGAACAACGCTTGGTGGTGATGATGGAATAGCTGTTGCCTATGCACTTGCAATACTTGATGACGACAGTATCGCACATCCACGTCTTGAGTTCGTGTGTACAGTATCTGAGGAAGTAGGCATGGAAGGTGCTTCTTCCATAGATGTATCTATGTTAAAGGGCAAAAAGCTTCTTAATATGGATAGTGAAGAAGAAGGAATCATGCTTGCAAGCTGTGCAGGTGGCTGCAGTAGCAGAGTTACACTAAAGCTTGATAAAAATAAGGTTACTGGAACAAAGCTTAGTATTACTTTATCAGGACTGACAGGAGGCCATTCAGGTGTTGAAATAGATAAAGGCAGAGGTAATGCGAATGTTCTTATGTCAAGAATATTAAGGGATGTTATCACAGACAATAATGTATATCTTGCAGCGTTTAACGGTGGAAGAAAGGATAACGCTATTCCAAGAGAATGTATGGCTGAGATTATTGTAGCAGCAGACAAGACAGCAGAGGTTAAAGCAGCTATTGAGAATGCAGCAAAAGAGATAAAAGAAGAGTTTGCTACATCTGATGCAGACTTAAAGTGTGTTGTAGATATATCAGATGGCTACAGCACAGAGGCAGTAACATATGAAGATAGCACAAGGGCAGTTTCACTTATACAGGCATTACCTAACGGAATAATGAGAATGAGCCAGGATATAGATAATCTTGTGGAAACTTCGCTTAATCTTGGTGTGATTTCACTAGATGAATCAGGTATATGTCTTAGATTCTCACTTAGAAGTTCTGTAGGGGCTGCTTTAAAGAATCTTAAGAGCCAGATCAAATTCATTAGTGAAGCATTCAGGGCAAATGCTGAATTTACAGGTGAATATCCAGCATGGGAATATAAGAAGGATTCTAAGCTGCGTGATGACATGGTAAGGATATTTGAACAGATGTATGGTAAAAAGCCAACTATCGAGGCTATTCATGCAGGTGTTGAATGTGGTATACTTGCAGGCAAAATAGAAGGACTTGACTGCATATCAATGGGACCTGATATTTTTGATATTCATACAACTGAGGAACACTTAAGCATATCTTCAACTAAGAGAATGTATGAATATATACTTAACGTAATAGCTTGTAAATAATAATACAATAATGAAGCACATTGAAGCATGGTGAGTCTATGTATTAAATATTAATAGTTGAGGATGACAGGATTATAGCTGATAATGTATGTGAACAGTTATTAAAGTGGGGATATGATGTTAAAATAGCAGATGATAACACGTTGACTGTTAATGTTACAAGATTAAGGAAAAAGCTTGAACAGGCGGGGTTCATAGATTATATAAAGACTAAAAAGGGACCGGAATACAGGCAGATATAAAGACAATGACAGCTAATCGTGTATATGCGATGAGTGCAATCACAGCCCTGACTGCACAGAACACTACTGGTGTAACAGATATAATGGAGGTATCTCCTAAGTTTTTAGCAGAGCAGCTGGATGGTATATTTACAGATATATATCCGGATGCTGTCAAGACAGGAATGGTTGCTTCAGGTGAACTGATTCAGGTAATAGCAGATAAGCTTACAGAGTATAAAGCAGGAAATATAGTTGTTGATCCAGTTATGGTGGCGACAAGTGGTGCAAGACTTATAAGTGAAGATGCTATCAGCATATTAAAGAGCAGATTATTACCACTTGCAACAGTTATTACTAGAACATTCCACGACAGAATGTAATCATACGAATAGTATAATTGCTTGAAATTAGAATGCAGTATTTAAGCGGTTTGGCAAAAAATGTATATACTAATACTTAATGTAAATTGGTGTAAACTAGTACAGTTTGGTTTTTTATCTGAACCAAAACTGAACCAAACTGCTTAAAAAACTGAACCAGATAAAAGTGGCTTTAAGTTGCTTGTTTACTGGTGATAAGTTACTATTTATTAAAATGAATGGGATGTTCCAAAAATTGGTGTACTTTAATAAACCTATATAGGTTTTAAAAATTTTTATTTTGATATTTCTAAATTCAGGCACTTTTTAAAGGAAATAAATGTGTTCCTGTCTTCCCGTTCTGAATCTTATTATGAAGTTTATTTATGTTTCTTGCAATTGCTAAAAGAGTACTTTAAGCGAGTACATTCGCAGTCCCTTTGCTTAGGTATCTTCTGAACTGCATGTCCTGTTTTAGTTTTATTGTGTCTTATATGTGATACTGTAAGTTTCCTGTTATTCTTACATGTATAAAAATCGGATATTTTATCGTATTCCATGTTTTCTATCTTTCCAATATCATTCTTGTATTTCCTTGTTTTTGATATCTCATAATTAGCTGGCTTTAATAATTGTAAAGGGCTATATGTTTTACCAAGCAGCATACACGAACTTATATTAGTTCCTGATAATGGTGATATGAATAAAAATCATATGATGCAGATGGTGCGTGAAGTTAATTCAACAGAAGTCAGACCAGATGAAATATAATGGTAAGAAATAATTGACGTTTAGCACTATGTGAGTTAGCATAGTGGTAGATAATTATTTCTTTGTATCACGCAAATCTAATTTTCCGAAATTCTTCATAAAAAAGGAAATATAATTTTTCAAAAAGAAGCAAGGTGAAAAGAAGAAAATGAATTTATTTAATGCAAAACTGGGGAAAAGAAAGTGAAAAATAAATTCCATTTTGGGGCTAAAAAATGGAAAAATAGTTTCCCATGATACAAAAGCCTGTTTAGAACATATATCCATAAGAACCTTAAATATATCGTCCTGTTTTGGATATTGTAAAACTATGAGTGATTTATATGACAGAAAGAAGGTTAAATATGATAATTGAAAAGGAATATTTTGATTCAGAAGAAGTCAGAAAAGCGAATGCCATGAATGATAAGACGATGGCACCACCAAGAAGAATACGTCTTGCGACAACGGACAGTAACAAATATTATGCCAAAGCTGTATTTGTAGCCGATAAAGAAAATATAATTACCGGTGAGCTTCTTTACAGACCAGATTTTCAGGAGTCAGAAGAGGGAGTGGCATTCAGTGAGGTTGTTGTTAAGCAGACAGCAGATGTGGAAGAATATTTCAAGAATCTTATAAGGTTTGAAGGCTATAAAGTGATTTCGGAAGAATATGATGAGAGTGGTATGCTTATGCATTATGATGAGCTGAGCATACAGGCTAATAAGCTTTTGTTTCTTGAGAGCAGGGAGGAGTAGATATGACAGATACGCAGAATGAGGTGTTTAAGACACCAGTAAACAAGATAAGGCTGTTTGAGCATGGGGCTCCGGGTTCGCAGAACCTTAAGCTTACAAGAAAATATTACACTGAAGATATGCCTGATGGAAGAGTAAAGCATATAGTGCAGAACATTACAGATCCGGATATTGTTCCTTATATACCTGATGGTATTGGTAACAGTACAGACAGACAAAGGATTCCGGCAGTATTGATTATTCCAGGAGGTGCGTTCAGACGTCTTGTATACAACTTTGAAGCGTGAAGATGTTGCAAAGTGGCTTAATAGTATGGGAATAGCTGCATTTGTTCTTGAATGCAGACTTCCATCAGATGAACATGATAATGCAGAGGATGTCCCACTTATAGATGCTATGCGCGCAATGAGAGTTATAAGAGGAAGCGGCGCAGGAATTCGGTATAGATGAAGCTAAGATAGGCGTTATGGGCTTTTCAGCAGAGGCTTTATGGCAGCGTTATTATCAACAGCGTATGAAAGTGATGTGTATGCGGATTATAAGTATAAGGATGAATATGATAAACTATCAGCAAGACCAGATTTTGCTGTTTGTTCATATCCGGTTATAAGTATTGACGATTGTATTGAAGCAGGCAAAAGATATATGTCTGAGGAACAGGTGCTTGAGAGAATCAGCGACAGTAAGGCAAAGATACTGCATAAGTATAATCCGGATAAGCTTGTAAGACCGGATATGCCGCCAGTATTTATATGTGAAACGGATGATGACAGAACAACATTGTCTGAGAACAGTGTGGGCTTTATATGGCAGCAAGAAAAGCCGGGGTAAGTGCTGAACTTCATATATTCAGAACAGGTGGCCATGGTTATGGCTGTGGTGATGATTTTGCACAGACTGGTGAGTGGAAAGTACTTTTACAAAGTGGATTAAGAGTATTGGAATTATTAGTTAAGATGGATATAGTATACGAGGATAAAGATAAGATTATATTAAACAAGCCGGTTGCTGGTGATGGAAAGTATGGTGGAAATATGGCAGTTCAGGCAGCTGAAAGGATAAAAGGTATACGTTATTAAGCGTGGATGCATAGCGTTATGTGTGGTTAGTCTTAAGGTTGATGGCAAGTTATATGAAGTGAAACCAGGATTTTATTTTTGTATTTATGTGAGCAACGAGTTAATATCCGCGCTTGCACGAGAATTTGGTCACTGTTGCAATGATTTATTTTATCTAAGCTTGTCATTTATAAGCATAAGTCTTGTAAATGTAGATTCATTATTAGTTTCTGTTTTTCAATTAATATATTGTCTTTTTGTAATCTACAGCGTATTCTTTTAAACAATTATTGATTTCTTTATTCTTAAAAGAAATACATACTTTATCATTATCAATATCCCAATCAATATCAGTAGCTATATTCATTTTATTAACAAGAGATATAATATCGTTTACGGATTTTACCTCTATGTCTAAAAATTCAAATACACTTACTTCTAATGCTTCTGCAATTTTAGAGAGTTGTTCTAGTTTATGATTTCTATTATCAGTTTCATATTTCTTTAATGTTGATAAATTTATTCCACTTTTTCATTTAATTGCTCCATAGTAAGTTTTCGAGCTTTTCTATATTTTTTATTGTTCTAGCTAGGTTTGACCTTTCTATATCTTCCATTGAATAACCTCCACAAATAAAAACATTAAATACATATTATATGATGGCACAAAAGAACACAAAAGGAACTTTTTCCCGACGATAAATTTTAGAAGCTATAATTAAAATATAGATTCACAAAAGAGAACTTATATGCGCGCATAATAATCATAATAGGTTACTAAATTTATTAATTTAGTGCATATGATGTTACCGACAATATGTATCTAGTGTATTAAGATATGTTTACGATGTTCGTAAGAATATCGCATACAACTGAATATTCAACTACTGTAAAAGAAAGTAATTTCTTCTGGTAAAAATCCGGTGTAGTTCCTGACAAATATCAGTCATAGCTTACGTGATGAGAATTGATGGATCGAGAGATGAAGGTGCATAGCGAGCAGGGAAAGATATATGGCGGATGGATAATAAACCACAAAGGGTGTCAAAGTCCTTATCCTCAGAAGCGCAAAAGAGGAGATTATGCTGATTAATAATTAGTGTATCGTGAACGCATATGCGACTAGATGGTAGTTCCGAGTATGCGGGCGTAATGGGGATTCATAGGAATCACGCATACATACATCTTTGTATATATTTCACAGATATATATTAAGATAAGAGTTCTAATTCATAGGTACTTCTTACATATAAGAACCACAATGCTTGCAAACTCAGAGTTTGTGGCACTTTTAAAGCAGCGAATACGGACAGTTCCAAGATGGCAGAGGTTATCGGAGTATCAGAGGCACAGCTTAGATTTGTAACCAATACCGCATCGGGAATGGGACTTATCAAGTGTGGCTCGGTGGTGATTCCGTTTGATAATCAGATTAGTAAGGATACAGATTTGTACAGGCTGTATAATACCAACATTCATGAGAAGATTGCGGAACAGAAGAAAAAGAAGCAATGCTGCAGTGATAACAGATGAATTTTATAGAATCTATAGTATAATCAAGAGGTCGGATGAATATCCGACCTTGATGATAATAAATTAGATATTCCCTATTTTAAAGAAAAAGCATATAAGATTCGATATGAAAAATAAATAAGGAAGCAGTTCTAAAATGTATCATTTGTACCGGAGAACATGTGGCTGGATTTTAAGATATGCATATCGTACACTTTGACGAGAATTTGTTGATTGGGGATGCAGCGGACCTGGATGCATTTATATAAATGTATGGTGTGGAAGCAATTTCCATGGAATATTTGTAATTATTAGGGAAAAGAAAATTTGAAGTTGGTGAAGAGTCGGAGGTATTTAAATGATAAAAGCGGTGTTTATAGATTTTTATGGTACTGTTGTACATGAGGATGGAGAAGTAATTAAACAGGTATCACAAGAAATATATAGTACAGGGAAAGTGACTGATAAATCAGAGATAGGTACATACTGGTGGAATGAATTTCAAAAAGCATTTAATTCAGCCTATGAGGATAGTTTTGAAACACAGCGAAAATTAGAATATGAGTCATTGAAGAAAACAATAGAGTATTTCAATTCAACGGCTAATGCAAAAGAATTAAGTGATTTGATGTTTGCACATTGGATAAAGCCACCTATTTTTGAGGAATCCAAACAGTTTTTTGAAATGTGTCCAGTACCAATTTATGTTGTATCTAACATAGATAGAGATGATGTTTTAAAAGCGATAGAATATCATGGATTAAAGCCTAATGGAATATTTACAAGTGAAGATGCTAAATCATACAAACCAAGAAAAGAACTTTTTCAGTTTGCACTAAATAGTACAGGCTTGTCTGCTGAACAAGTGGTACATATTGGTGATTCGTTGAGTAGTGATATTAAAGGAGCTTCGGCAGTTGGAATAAATGCAATATGGATAAATCGCAGTAAAAGGGAAATTCCGAACGGAGTTACTGCCGTTGAAAATTTATTAGAGGTATATAATACAGATTATTTTAATTGAGATTTATACTATTAAATCAGTAAGTATAAATAAATGAAACTTTCAGTTTGTAGGGATGATAAAAATTCCTATTTCTCGAGTCAAAGGTTTGGTGATTAATATGAATGTAGGAAACAGATTGTTGCTAGTGAAATATAAGGAACGACGCAAAATGGAACTTTCTGAGAATATGCTTGGAAATGGACGATATGTAGTAAAGTTTGGGGGTAAACAATATCAGTATGTCGGTTATCATAGGGAAAAAGGGTATCTGATAATATGCTCGGCCTTTCTCGAAGAAGGGTTTACTATTGGGAGAGAATTTAAGCATGAGATACCTATAATAAAAAATATGAATTACGATTTGAATGATGATTTGTATTATAAGAAAGTTATGCCTGAAGAAATAGAAGACGTTTATTATGTATTTGTAATGGAAAAGTATTGTGGGTATAGATGCGAAATTAGAAAACAATCGGAGAGCACTTTTTCCGTTTTTATTACCGGGGACGAAAAAGAAGATAGTAATCTGCTAAATCTAGGATTTAAAAGTGAATTAGATGCAGATCATCCATGGCATGAATATTATTGGTATAAAAAGGAAATTGATTCCATTGATGATGATAACGTGCAAATTACAGCAATTAAATCTTATATGCCACAGGATGTTGATGAACCATTTGCTTCAATGAAGAGAAAAGAATATAGCACTAGCACGGAGTTGAAAATTGATGTGAAAGCTATTTATAGAACAATTGCGAAAGAACTAAAAGATTTAGTGTAGGCACTGAAAATTGAAATTTTATCTTTGCAAGCGAGACGACAACTTTCAGTTTCATGTTGCTTTTAATAATTGAATATTGAATGATTTTACATAGCCGTTAAGGAGTAATTTTTGCTCCCTAGCGGCTTATTTTATTTTTCAAAGTAGGAGGTGAGAAAATTGAAAATTAGAAAGGTTGATGACAAACCGATGGTCATTCACACCAAGGAGAAAGCCAAGATTCATGCCCACGAACCAAAGGGAGCCAAGATTAAAGGCAGCAACATCTATACAGTAGAGAGAGGTCCTAAGACTATCGGTGCAAAGGTATCTGATGATAAAAAGAAGTCCTATCGCAAGAGTACCATTCATCAGTCGGAGCCGAAGAATAAGGGATGTGGGAGAGAACTTCCATTAGATAAATTTGGAATTAATAATGGGTATATAAGAAGTTTCTGTAAAGATTGCAATAATAAATATCATAGGGAGTATCGTCATTCTTTTCTTCACCGTTAATAATAATACCATTTATATTCTTTGATAAAGCAAATATATTCTCAATATAATCTCTTATAGTAGATAAACGCTGAACACCGTCAATAACCGATAGAGTTCCGTCTTCTTCTACAATTGCATATGTTGGATTAATTGGATAATGGCGAAGTAGTGAATCAATCAAATCTGATTTTTGCTTACGATTCCATTGTCCCTCTGGTCGCTGTAATTTATGAGAAAGATTAATTGTCCCCTTATTCATATCCTTTACAAGTGATTGTAAAGAGCGAGTTTTAGATGTATAATCCATACTTTATTAGTGGGAAATGCATAGCTGAACAGCAAGGGTGCCCATTGTGAGGTGGAATCTGAAGGAAGCTGTAAGCAAATCTCTGGTCCGAAGGACAGAAATCACATATAAGGCTAGGCTGCGAGAGATAAGTTGGCAAAATACAACAAAGTCTAATAACTATCACATTTGTAGTAGCAGAGTAAATGTGGCAGATATATGAAGAGAAAGGGCGTGCACCTTAAGCGTGGAGTATCAATGGAGCTTCATTTGGATGCTTCGATTGATAAACTGGATAATCTGGCTATTAATGTGCAGCTTGATAAGGAAAAGTATATGGAGAAGGAGCAGAGACAGACAGAGCCGGAGAGGGCAGAAGCTGAGCGAGTGGAAGCAGGAATCGGCACATAAGGAAGTATCAAAGGTGAGAGAAGATAAAGCCAGATAGTCTTGAGGACGTGGGAGAGATTCTGCGTCCTTTTTTAGTGCGGATCAATTTGATAGATGTTATAATGTGAAAAATAAATGCGAAACAGAATAAAGATGTTTACATGGTAGCACTCAGAGATGAAGGTAAGCTGATAGGATATTATGAGAAGCATGAATATCGAAATGTAGAAACTATGAAACAATATGATTTATGGTAATATTATGATATAGATTAAACAGGGAATCAGTGATAAAACAATATCGGACAGGAGTAAAAATTATGCCTAATATACTAATTGTAGAGGATGATATAAATATTAATAACCTTCTTTGTGAGGTACTTAGGAAGGCAGGTTATACGTGTGAACAGGCATTTTCAGGAACAGAGGCAAAGCTGCTTCTGGATATAAAAGAAAAGGCTTATACGCTTGTACTGCTTGACTTAATGCTGCCTGGTGCAAGTGGTGAAGAGGTTTTAAAAGAGATAAGAAAACAGGGAAGGCTTCCGGTGATTGTGCTGACGGCAAAGGATAGTATAGATGATAAAATCGGAGTGCTGACAGACGGAGCAGATGATTATATAACAAAGCCCTTTGAGATTAGAGAGGTATTGGCACGTATTCAGGTGCAGCTTCGTCATATAGAGGCAGAAACAAAAAGTGAAGCAGAGGCAGAAATAGAAGCAGAAACGGAAGTAAAAACAAAGGCTGGTATACAGGAAGGACAAGGCAGCGGAAGGCTTGAGTTCAGGGACATGGTGCTTACACGCTCTACCTTTGAGGTAAGTATCGGTGGCAGGGTGCTTCCTAAGATTACAAAACAGGAATTTGCAATACTGGAATTGCTGCTTAAAAACCCGAAGCAGGTGTTTAGCAAGGAGGATATATTCGAATATGCGTGGGATGAGCCATATATGGGTGAAACAAAGACCCTGGATGTGCATATAAGCAATATCAGGAAGAAAATAAAAACCGTTACACCTGATGAATATATAGAAACAATATGGGGGATTGGATATCGCCTGCATGAATAATTTACTCTTTTTTTACTATTTATTTGCGATTGATTAGGATTTATTTTTTATGATAAGAGCAGTTAAGAAAAGGAGGAAAAAGCTTTGAGTGAATTATTATTGCAGACAAGTAATCTGACTAAGCAGTATGGCAGACACAGGGCGGTTGATGATGTAAATATGCACATTAAAAAGGGTGCGATATATGGCTTTATTGGAAGAAACGGAGCCGGTAAAACGACCTGTCTTAAGATGATTAGCGGACTGTCAACACCGTCTTATGGCGAAATAGAAATGTTTGGGTATAAGGGAAAGGACTTACAAAAGGTACGTTCAAGAGTAGGGTGTCTTATAGAAGCTCCCGGACTTTATGGCAATATGTCGGCATATGACAATCTGAACATTAAATGTAAGCTTACGGGGATTAAGAAAAAAGGATATATAGAAGAGCTGTTAAAAACAGTGGGCCTTGATACTGTTGGAGAAAAGAAAACAAAGCATTATTCGCTTGGAATGAAGCAGCGCTTAGGGATTGCTCTTGCACTTGTAGGCGAGCCTGACCTGCTTATTCTTGATGAGCCGATTAACGGACTTGATCCGCAGGGAATAGTGGAGGTGCGTGAAACCATCCAGAAGCTTGCAAAGGAGCGTGGCATGACAATATGTATTTCAAGTCATATCCTGGAGGAATTATCAAAGCTTGCCACAGATTATGGCATTATTCATAATGGATGCCTTGTGCAGGAGCTTACAAGAGAAGAGCTTATGAAAAAATGCAGTGAGCGCATAGAGCTTACACTTGATAATCCTAAGCAGGCTATTCCTGTGCTTGATGATATGGGCTTTAGCAGCTATCAGGTTATAGATAAAGAACATATTCATATATTTGAAAGACTGGGAGAAAGTGCCAGGCTGAACATGGAGCTTACAAAGGCGGGAATTCCAGTTAAGGGTATATCTATTACAAGTGAAGAACTTGAGAATTATTTCTTAAGGCTTACAGGGGGTGACAATCGTGCTTAATATGATAAAGATGGATGTATACAGAATGTTTTGTACAAAGAGTATGTATGTAATATGGATTATATTGCTGGCATCAGCACTGCTTACCTCATTCCTTTCAAAAATAGATTATGATGCAGCTAATAAGGAATGGGAGCAACAGCAGGCAGTGGAAAGCAATAAGGAACAGCTTTCGCAGCAGAATGCAGATAATGTCAATATTGGTATGAGTGTGGAATTACCTACGGAGCCAGGGAAGAAGGTTACGGTAATGGATGTTTTCTTTTCTAATGCACAGGGGAAATTTTATGCACTTTTTCTTGTAATATTTGCGGTTATGTTTGCAACAGCAGATATTAAGAGCGGTTATATTAAGAATATTGGTGGACAGGTGTCACAAAGGGGGATGCTTATTGTTTCAAGGGCAGTTGCGCTTGCCTTATTTACAGCAATTACCTTTGCAGGGATATTTGTATTCCAGGCAGCAGCGAATATGCTTGCGTTTAAATGTGTGGTGTGGGGTAACTGGAAGGAGATTATACCTTATTTCTTAACGGAACTTACGCTTCATTATGCATTTGTGTTAATATGTATGGCAATAGCAGTTATAATTAAGAACAATGTCATAAGCATGACCTTGTCGGTATGTCTTACCATGAATATAATGAGTATTGTGTATGCCTTTATAGATTATGTAGTTAACAGAAAGGGACTTCATAACTTCAGCATCTATAAGTATACAGTAACTGGAAGGATGGCAATGCTTCCTATGAATGCAGGCAGGGATGATGTTGTTAGTTCAATGTGTGTGGCAGTTATATTTATTATTATAATGCTGTCATTAAGCAGTTATATTTTTCAGAAAAGGGATATTTAGAGGATGAGGATTATTATTGGAATATTAGCAGTAATAATTATTATACAGGCATTTATTATGTGGAAATACCAGCGGCAGATTAAGGACATCTGCCGCCAGTTGTCGTTTCTTATGGAACACGACAGTAACAAGCTGATTCAACGTGAAATAGATATGGGGGGGATAGGTGAGCTTTCAGATAAATTGAATGAGCTTCTTGACCTGCGTAAAAAAGAAAGAAATGAGTACAGAAAAAAAGAAGAGCTGATTGCAGATACATATACTAATCTTTCACACGATATAAGGACACCGCTTACATCACTGGATGGGTATTTCCAGCTTATAGAGGAATGCGACAATATAGATGACCAGAGGAGATATCTTGATATAATCAGAGAAAGGCTTAACAGCCTTAATGAAATGCTGGAGGAGCTTTTTACATTCACTAAGCTGAAAAATGATTCATATAAGCTGGAGCTTACGGATTGTTGTATGAACAGAATATTAAAAGAAGCTGTATTTTCTTATTATGATGAATGGAAGAAGCAGGGCATCTGCCCGGATATTAGTATTACTGAGGAAATGCTGTATATATCAGGTAATAAGCAGGGCTTAAGGAGAGTTATACAGAATGTCATAAAAAATGGTCTTGATCATGGGGAAAAGAATATAAGTATCAAGCTTACCCGTGAGGACAATCACGCCTTGCTTAAAATTAGTAATTATACGGAACATCCTGAAAATATTGACTTAAGCCATGTGTTCGAGCGTTTTTATAAAGCAGATGTGGCAAGAGGCAGAGCCTCAACCGGACTGGGGTTATCTATTGCAAAAGAGCTTGTGGGGCGTATGAATGGAGATATAAGTGCAAGAATACAGGGGAATGATTTCATTATTGAGATAAAAGTTTTGCTTGTGGTATAACATGCATAGGCTGAAAACCAGGAGGATTACATCATGGAACGAGTAGTACAATTTTTAAAAGAAGGACAATGACATGGTAAGAAAAATTATGCGGGATCCATTATTTCTCGCTCAGAAATCAATAGATGCAACAGAAGCAGACAAGCAGGTTGTTACAGACCTGCTAGATACATTAAAAGCAAATGGAGGAATAAAATATGTTAGAAGTAGGAAAAAAAGCACCGGACTTTGAATTGCCGGATCAGAACGGAGAAATGCATAAATTAAGCGATTATGCAGGAAAAAAAGTGATCTTATATTTTTATCCAAAGGATAATACACCAGGATGTACGAAGCAGGCATGTGGCTTTTCTGAGCGTTATCCACAGTTTACTGAGAAGGGAGCTGTTATTCTCGGAGTAAGCAAGGACTCTGTAGCGTCTCACAAGAGATTTGAAGAAAAATACGGACTGGCATTTACGCTATTAGCAGATCCGGAGCGTAAAGTTATTGAAGCATATGATGTCTGGAAAGAAAAGAAAAATTATGGAAAAGTATCTATGGGTGTAGTAAGAACTACATATCTTATTGATGAGCAGGGAATCATTATAAAGGCAAATGATAAAGTCAAGGCTGCAGATGATCCTGAAAATATGCTTAAGGAATTGGCATAATGAAGATTATTTTATCACCTGCAAAAAAGATGATTGTAGATACCGATAACTTAGCACCGCTTGAATTGCCTGTCTATATTGATAAGACAGCAGAAGTATTAAACTGGATGAAAAGCAAATCAAAAGAAGAACTGAAAGCTATCTGGAAATGTAATGACAAGATTGCAGAGCAGAACTTTAACAGATTGGAAAATATGAATCTTTATAACAGGCTTACTCCGGCTGTTTTAGCATATGAAGGGATTGCATTTCAATATATGGCACCATCTGTGTTTGAAATCCAGCAGTTTGAGTATTTGCAAAATCATTTAAGAATCTTGTCTGCGTTTTATGGCATTTTAAAACCAATGGATGGTGTGACTCCTTATCGTCTTGAAATGCAGGCAAAGGTTGGAATTGGAGATGCAAAAAATCTGTATGAGTATTGGGGAGAATTGTTATACCGCTCAGTAATCGATGACAGTAGGATTATCATTAATCTTGCATCAAAAGAATACTCAAAATGTATAGAAAAGTATCTGACACCACAGGACAGATATATTACGATTGTATTTTGTGAGTTATCCGGAGATAAATTGGTAACAAAAGGTACCTATGCCAAGATGGCTCGTGGTGAAATGGTCAGATTCATAGCGGAAAATAATATTGAAAATCCGGTGGAGATTCAGAAATTTGACAGACTCGGATATTCGTTTAGGTCTGATTTATCTTCAGATTCAGAATATGTATTTGAACGCAAAATAAAATAGTTATTCAGGTAAAAGATGCTCAGTTTGGCATCTTTTATAATAATGAGAATTATTACTATTTTTTATTGACAACAGGATGAGAGTGGTATACAATCCTTATTAAGAGCTAATCCTAATAAGGAGGACTAATGACAAATAGGAGAAATACCATTCAAAAAGATCTTGTAAGAAATACCGTATACGAAATGAGAAGACACGTTACGGCAAATGAAGTGTATGAATTTATAAAAGAAGCATATCCAACAATTGGAAAAGGAACTGTATATAGAAATCTTGATATATTGGTAGAGGAAGGTGCATTAAGAAAGGTTGAAGTTCCGGATGGACCGAACCGATTTGATTTTACATTGAAAAATCATTACCATGTAAGATGTATAAAGTGCGGTGAAGTTTTTGATGTGGATATGGATCAAATACCGGATTTGCTGGAAAGAATTCATAACACTCATGGAATTGAATTTGTGGATTATGATATTTCATTTAAAGGCATTTGCCCGAAATGCAGGGAGAAGGTAAAGGAAGAACAGCATGGATAGCAAAGCAATGTATAAGTTGAGTTATGGACTGTTTATATTGATTAAGGAGATGAGATTATTACGAAGATGAAAGTTATTAATTCAAAAAAAGCAGTAATGATAGGCTGTGGCTTTGTTGGTTCTGCATCGGTATTTGCTCTGATGCAGAGTGGCTTGTTTACAGAGATTGTACTTATCGATGCAGATAAGAACAAGGCAGAAGGAGAAGCGATGGATATCAGTCATGGTATTCCATTTGCGAGTCCGATGAAAATATATGCCGGAGATTATGATGATGTGGCTGATGCTGCAATTGTTGTCATATCTGCCGGAGCGGGACAGAAACCGGGAGAGACAAGGCTTGATCTCGTAAATAAAAATGTAGCAATATTTAAGTCAATTATTCCTGAAATAGCAAAGAGAAATTTTGCAGGTATCATGCTTGTAGTTGCGAATCCGGTAGATATCCTGACTCAGGTAGCCATAAAGTTATCAGGACTTCCAGAAAACAGGGTTATTGGATCGGGTACTGTGTTAGATAGTGCCAGATTAAGATATAAGCTTGGTGAGCATTTATCTGTGGACAGCAGGAGTGTTCATGCATTTATAGTAGGTGAGCATGGAGACAGCGAAGTAGTAGTATGGTCATCAGCCAATGTATCTGGTGTTCCATTAAGTGAAATGTGTGAAATGCGTGGACATTACAAGCACAAGGAAAACACGGCAGAAATAGCTACAGCAGTCAAGAACAGTGCTTATGAGATTATAAACAAAAAGCACGCTACATATTATGGAATTGCAATGTCTGTAAAAAGAATTTGCGAAGTGATTATGAGAGATGAAAAATCAATACTTCCTGTATCACACATGATTCATGGAGTATATGATATTGACGGAGTATCGTTAAGTATGCCAGCTATTGTAGGTGCAGATGGTATTGAGTCTGATATACCTATTAATTTAAGTGGTGAGGAAGCGCTAAAGCTTAAAGAATCCGCAGATTCTTTGAAAAAGATTATAGAGACAATTGAATTATAAATTTTACACATGGAAGTATATACAGTGGAAGGCAGTCATGTTCATGTCGTGGTTGGACAGACAAAACATCCAATGCTTGAAGAGCATTTCATTGAGTGGATTACATTAAATACAAACCAGGAATATACAGAAAACAGTTAAATCCAGGGCGAGCCGGTAGTAGATTTTGTCTTTGCGATGGTGAACAGGTAGAAGAAGTATATGCATATTGTAACCTGAATGGATTATGGAAATGCTAAAAGCATTTATACATATTAAGATTACAGAACAACACAAATATAACAGTAATATAGGCTGTGTATTAATATATTTACAAGGAGGAACAACGAATGAAATACGTATGTGATGTTTGCGGATGGGAATACGATGAGGAGAAGGGCTATCCAGAAGTGGTATTGCACCTGGTACAAAGTGGGAGGATATTCCAGAAGATTTTGAATGTCCGTTATGCTCTGTTGGAAAGACCAGTTCTCAGAAGCATAAATGTATTATGATAGGATTATAACAATGAAAGAAGAACTAAGTATAGATATCATCGGACTTGCAGAGCCTGTTCTTATGCTTTGGACTGTATAGAAGCAGAGTTGGTAAATATCAAAACAAACATGGAAAAAGAGTGGCTTATATAAGTATATGCATGGCTGAATATTGGAAAATTGAAGGTGATGAATTACAAGATTTAGCCATGTGTGCTTTACTGCATGATAATGCTTTGACACAATATATTTCGGAAGAACTGAAAAAGGATTCCGTCATTAATTGTAAAAAGATTTATCCGAGAAAAACAAATCTTCATTGTATTTATGGTGAAAAAATATTACTAAAATTCCATTTTAAAACAGATGTGTCAAATGTGATTTTGTATCATCATGAACATGCCGATGGAACTGGTCCTTTTCAAAAAGTGGGATGAAATTCCATTGTTTGCAAGGATTATTCATCTTGCAGATACCATTGATATTATAGGAAATAACAGTTGGAATTTTATATGTCAGTACCTTTTAAAAATAGGGATGGATTATTCGATTCAGAATGTGTGAATGCTTTTCTTCATGCATTCACACATTCCGAATCTTTATGTGTTTAAGTGATGGTTCTTTTGAAACGAAGCTATGGGAGATTATCCCAAGACAAAAACAGGTTTTGATTGGAAAACGTGTAAAATGTCGCAGATTTTTTGCAAAGATTGTAGATTATAAATCTTCTTTTACAAGCAGACATTCTATAGGAGTGGCTGAAAAGCAGCTTTTTGCTCAATATATCGGATATGATTCTATTAATGTGCAAAAATGTATCTGGCTGGTGCACTGCATGATATTGGGAAGATGGCAGTAGGCAATGAAATTTTGGAAAAACCGGATAAGCTTACGGATGATGAATTTTCAAAATGAAGAATCATGCTGGCTATACATACCTTATATTATCAGAGGTTAATGATTTTGAAGAAATACGAGACTGGGCAGCTTTCCATCATGAAAAATTAAATGGAAAAGGCTATCCTTTTGGGAAAACTGCGGATGAATTAAATGAACCGGAACGTATTATGGCATGTATTGATATTTATCAGGCATTAACCGAGGACAGACCATATAAGAAAGGTTTATCGCACGAAAAACGTGTGAGATGCTCGATGACATGGCGCAGAAAGGTTTTGTTGATTCTGATATTTCCAAGAAAATTAGGGAATGTTTGGTGGAATCTAACATTAAAAACGAAAAATATAGGAAATTCATGAAAATGCATTTGCCTATTATGAATAGTATTGAACAGGTAACAGGTTCATAAAACAAATAAACTGAAAGTAGGATTGATTTATGTATGAAATGAAACCAGAATATTATATCGGTATAGATATGATAGACGAAGAACACAAGCAGTTATTTAAATATGCAGATGAGGCATATGAACTGCTTCATGATGAGTTTACACCGGATAAATATGATAGGATTAATATAATATTAGAAAATCTCCGAAATTATACAGTAAAACACTTTAGTGATGAAGAGCAGTATATGGAATCTATTAATTATAAGAAGATATTTACACAGAAAGTTCAACATCAGGAATTTATACATAAACTTGATGAATTTATGGAACATCACAATGATGAGGTAGAAGATCAAGATGAACAGATTATGGGGATTTTAAAATATCTCACAGAGTGGTTAGTTAATCACATTCTGTATGTCGATGGTCAAATTCCAAAAGGCTGATATAGTAAGAAAGGCTGTTATTTTTAGAGAGTAGCAGCCTTTTTATTTTGAATATAAAATATGACACATACACTTGACAATATGCATACATAGAGGAAACGCATCAAGTGCTTGCTAATCGAAACTTTGTGCTGGCAGTAAGAGGATGTATCTTTGGTAATAAACCAACTGCTCACTATGACTTTGGAGAGTAGAAAGCGACAAGGTAAAAGATGGATTTGTATCAGCTATAAAAAGCTTGGTTCAAGAGTTGAAGTGAAGGAGAATCAGATTATGAAAAATAATATAGTAATCCGTTTAGAAGAAAAACGAATATAAACGGAAAGGATATGGAAAAATCCGCTTGATTATTCATTGGAGAAGAGCAGCAGAGCTAGGCTGTGGTGCATTATGCTTTGAAGGAAATATTGATTTTATGGGAAGAGTGGATTCAGGCGGCAAGCGAGTATGGTATCCGTTATCATGGATTGCCAGGGGAGAAGATGCATCATTCTTTCTGTGTAAGAGCTTGTACCTTGTTATCTTGATGAGATTACTGGAGTATGCAACACCGGAAGGCTATCTTGTAGATGAGCAGGACGCAGAAGAATTTGATAAGCAGACTTCTGCCAAAGTGAGCTGCTTATGTGTTATCATATAGGTATATCTCCTTTTGGTGGATTGGTTTATAGTTTTTCGCAACTCTATTTTACCATAAACCTTGAGGAGATATTTTATTTTAACAACAAAAATGCCGTATTTATGCGGCTTTTGGCGTTTCGAAAACGCCTAGCAAAATATAATAAAGTAAGGAGAGATTGACATGTTCAGAGAAATGAGAAGATTTAAGCAGCAGATAACAACAGAAGAATGTAAAAAGGTGTTGGAAGGAGGAGAAGAGGGCAGCGTTTTCGGTAATCGGTGATGAAGGATACCCATATACAATACCAATTAATTTCTATTATGACGAGGCAGACAACATCATTTATTTTCATGGAGCAAAAGAAGGACATAAGGCTGATGCAGTGAACAGATGCGATAAGGTTTGCTTGACTGTTTGGAATCAGGGATTCAAAAAGAAGTCATTGGGAATGGAATCCGACAAGCGTTGTTGTGTTTGGAAAGGTGAAGCCGGTAACAGAAAATAATATCTTTGAGGATCGACTGAGAAAGCTAGCAGCAAAATATTATCCAACTACAGATGAGATTGAGGAAGAAATGGAACGTTCTGCATCACGGACACAGTTGTTTGCCATAAAATAGAACACATGACAGGCAAACTCGTCAACGAAAAATAATATTCAGGCAACTTCCTGTTTGAGAGAGTAAACGATATGATAATTCGAGAAGTAAACGAAAATAAAAACAATTTATATCATTATTATTATTAGCTGATGAACAAGAGAATATGATTGACCGTTATATTGAAAAAGGTACTATGTATGTGCTTGAAGACGATAATGTAAAAGCTGAATGTGTTGTTACTGATGAAGGTAACGGAATACTTGAAATCAAGAATATTGCAGTCAATCCAGAAAATCAAGGAATGGGATATGGGAAAACATTAATTGACTTTATTGCCAGCCAATATGCAGATGAATATTCTATTTTGCGAGGTTGGAACAGGTGACAGCCCACTGACAATACCATTTTATGAAAAATGTGGATTTGTTCGTTTTCACAAGATTCCCAATTTCTTTACTGACAATTATGACCACCCAATTTATGAGGGCGGTGTACAGCTAATAGATATGGTATATTTGCAAAGACATATATAATTTCAAGTTTTGGGGCTAAAGCCAATATAAGTAATACTAGACAGATTTGTCCAATAGCGTAAATACGGCATTTTCTCGCTTTTGTCGTGTTATGTTTAGTAGAATAATATTACTCTGTCAATGAAAGGAGGAAACAGTATGGATCAGAAAAAGATTGGAAGTTTCTTAAAAGAACTTAGGAAAGAAAAGGATATTACACAGGAACAGCTTGCCGAAAAGATAAAAGTTTCAGGCCGAACGGTTTCTAGATGGGAAACAGGTTCTAATATGCCTGATATTAGTTTGTTGGCTCAATTGGCTGATTTTATGATGTTAGTATACCTGAAATCATTGATGGAGAAAGGAAAAGCGAGAATATGAATGAAGAAGTAAAAGAAACAGTATTGAAATTATCTGATTATACAGAGACAATTAATCAAAAAATTAAAGGAAGCGTTATTTGTACTTACGGTTATTGCAATAATAGGAATGATTGCGTTCGTGATTATTGAATTTACAGGACTAGATACACCTGGAAGTGTCTATGAAAGAGTAGCAAGGTGGGTCTTGGGTTAGATTGTGGTATGTTAATAGTCCTTGCAATGTATCTTTCTGGGCTTTTAGGAAAGATTAAGGCGACGAGAAATGAAACGAAAATACAACTGTAAATAAAAAGTCTAATAGACTGTAAAATTCCAGGTTTCGTTCCATTCTGTAAAGAAAAATGAATAAATGTCGATAAATATTATGAGCTAAGGATGGCGTCTGTTTGGATTGGAGGTTATATTATGAGAATACAAGCGGCAAATACATTTTATACAGGTACTTACTCTGTTTTGAATACGAAGTCATCATTTCCATATGCTGTGAAAGTTGAAGTTACGGAAATACAAGAAACCAAAGGAGTTTATTTCAGTTTGCACATGTGACAATAACAGAACATATGGTAAACGCAAAATATGGTACAAAGATTACAAACGGTCCGAGAGTGCAGATGCAGACCGCGTAGTAAGAAAAAGAAGATTGGACTGAGGTTTCCAAAGAACAGTTGGCAGAAGTAAAACTACCGGCATCATTTGATAAATTGAAAGAACAAAATTCTTATTTTTATCATGGAGAAAACATATCGGATTATGAACTAGTGCAAACTGCAGTAGCATTGGGGAAAATGGAATTACCAACAGATGAGAAAAAGTGTATCCCAGACAGAGTTGCAATGGATGCATTTGAAGTGCTTGTCAGAGACCAGGCGGCTCCAAAACTCATGGTCAAATACATTGTATTCGGAAGATGGAAAATATACCTTTACAAAGACTGAAAGCGGAAGATGGCAGATGCATTTGATTGATGATGCTGCCATAGGTGCATCTTTGGAAGATATAGCAAATTGGATGATGAGCGGCACGCCCAATAGAAATATTGAGACACGCTACCTAAATCATCTTCATACTGTTGATCCGGATTTATATAATGTGGCGATGCGAATAGGTACCGAGGTTCGTTCTTATGGTTTTATGGAGGATTTACATCAGCAGGGAGTATTAAGTGATAGTCAAAATCAGTATGATATGAGTCTGTTGGGTATGTTATTCGGTAAAGATGCGGATAGTATGCGTATGATATTGCATGGGTGTAAGGAGTCTGGTAATTTTTGAATTATTGGATTTGTATAGCCCGGATGGAGCAAAATCGTTGGATAAGCTTCGGGAACAGCAATATAAGCACGGTGGAATTGTTTAATATAGCGAGTTTTATGACAGGATATGAAAAGCAATTAATTCTCGAAGTAGAAGAGTGTGAAACACTATTCGCTTGAAAATTTCAGTTTATCAAACTGAAAACAGGTAATTAAGGAGATAGAAATTGATAAGACAATACAATGAAGATGATATAGACGCAGTAATGCAGATATGGCTTGATACGAATATTCGTGCACATAATTTCATATCGTCTGGTTACTGGCGGATTAACTTTGACATGGTAAGAGAAATGCTTCCTCATGCAGAAATATACGTGCAAGAAGAGGACTGTGCAAGGCAGATAGATGGATTTATTGGATTGAATGATGATTATATTGAGGGATTTTTGTAAAAGAAACAATGCAGTCAAAAGGAATTGGAAAACAACTGTTAAATCATGCAAAGGAAGTTAAATCCACATTAAAATTAAGGGTCTATCAGAGAAATGAGAAAGCAATAAAATTTTATCTACGGGAGAACTTTTGCATTTAATCCGGAAGTGTAGATGACAACACAGGAGAAAAGAATTTGTAATGATATGGAATAAATAAATTCCGGTTATGGAAGATACGTATGCGAAGAAGAGACAGAGAGGTAACAGAACATAGTGAAATTATTGATTGCGATTATTATACTGCAAAGCACAGACCGTTGCCAGTGAATCCTATTGTGTAATAATGAATGCTTCAGCACTTAAAATTATCAGATAATAGGAAACGGCACATGAAATGTCATGTTGGGATGGATAGGTTGGAAATCATAGGAGAAAATGAGCCTTGAGGGCAAGGCTCTAAGGGAGAGAGAAATCTATGATACGAGAAATTGAGAATAGAAGAAGTATAAGAAAATATAAGCCAGATGAGATCGAAAGAAAGTTAATTGAAGAGATCATATACAGTGCTTCCCTTGCACCATCTGCTAAAACAGGCAGCCTTGGAAATTTATTGTATATCAGGGGAAGAAAAAGATAAACTGGTTGATGTCATGCGTCATGGTATAAATTCAGAAAAAGCGACTCATGAGCTTATGCCGGAATGGGCATTTGCCATACCGGATGCTGAGAATACAGTCAGAATCATGCAGAGGTCCCATGCCTTATAGCAGTGCTTAATACCAATCAGCATACTCCATTTGCAAGCATTGAAAATGAAAAGCGAATTGTTGAAATATGTGATTCGCTGTCCATAGGTGCAGCGATTGAAAATATGATTCTGACAGCAACAGGGTGTGGATTAGGTACTTTGTGGATTGCAAATACTTGTTTTGCCTATAATGAGCTGATGGATTTTATCGGAACAGACAGCCAGTTGACAGGAATTGTTGCGGTTGGCTTTGCCGACGAAGCTCCGGACAAAAGACCGAGGAAATCATTCGAAGAAATCGTTGAGTACAGATAGGTAAATCGGAATTGTGCGCCCAGACAAGGGCGAGTAGTCTAGCAGTGGAATGCCTGTCTGGTAAGGTCTAACCAACCGCCAGTAGCGAGTCTTGGGTGACTGCCAGTAATGGTAGTTGCTAAGCGTAGACAGCGAGAAAATAGAGAGTGTGATTGAGCCTCGAAATTTTGACATCTAGAAGCGCTGACGTTTTAATTCCAGCGGAAAGCAACACAAACCAAATCGTCATGGTAAGAAATGGTTTGCTTCTGCGGGGTCAAAGAGCACTTTATGTTTTACATTGTGACTATTCAGTCAACTGGGAGAGCCTATTGTTTCTTGCCATTGCAAGTATGGCAAACAACTGCAAAACAGGAGAATGCCAAAAGAATAGTAGGCAGTCGGATAGCTTCATAGTACTGAAGAAGTTGGGTAATGCCAATGGAGGGAAGGGAGCTACATAATAATGGTCTTTCTGAGGACACATCAACCGTACTCAGGGACGGGGGTATTGATGGAAACGAAATTAGAAAGAATAGCAGAAATATCGGCAATTCGCCGAGACCAGAGTTCACATCGTTGTATCATCTAATCAATAAAGAAATGCTTTTGCAATGTCACAAAGAATTAGACGGAAATAAAGCAGTCGGTATTGATGAGATTACTAAGAAAGAGTACGAGAGAAATCTGGAGCAAAACATAGATGACTTGGTAGAAAGACTGAAAAGAAAATCATACAAACCACAGCCATCAATTAGGGTATATATCCCTAAAAGCAATGGAAAACTTCGACCATTAGGAATTGCGTGCTATGAGGACAAAATAGTCCAATTAGCATTAAAGAAGATATTGGAAGCTATCTATGAACCGAGATTTCTGAACTGCATGTACGGATTCAGACCAAATCGAGGATGTCATAACGCAATAAAAGAACTGTATAAGAGATTAAACAACACGAAAATCTGCTATATTGTGGATGCTGACATCAAAGGATTCTTCGACCATATGAAGCATGAATGGATTATCAAGTTTCTCAAACTTTATATTAAAGACCCCAACATAATTGGTCTTATCAAGAAGTATCTTAAAGTGGGAGTGCTGGATAATGGTGAACTTATGGTGAATGAAGAAGGTTCAGCACAAGGCAATATCATAAGTCCAATCCTAGCAAACATATATATGCACAATGTATTGACACTATGGTATAAGTTTATTATTACCCAAAATGCAAGGGAGATAACTTTCTAATTGTATATGCAGATGATTTTGTTGCAGGATTTCAATACAAATGGGAAGCAGAGAATTACTACAAGCTTCTTAAAGAACGAATGGAAAAGTTCGGTTTGCAATTAGAAGATAGTAAAAGTCGTCTCTTACAAAGCGGTGCTTATATTGCAAGGGCAAAGCAAAAGAGCGGTGAGTGTATCAGATTACAAACATTTGATTTTCTGGGATTCACATTCTATTGTGGGCGTTCACGCAAAGGCATGCCATATATAATGCCAAAGACAAGCTCTAAGAAATTCAGACAGAAAATTCGAGACATCAAGGTATGGTTATATGTGAATAGAGACCAACCGCTAAAGAAACTAATGGATATGCTAAATCTGAAACTAATAGGTCATTATAGGTACTATGGCATAAGTTTTAATGGCAGAATGATTTCAAACTACAAACAACAAGTGAGAGAACTTCTGTTTAAGGTGCTGAATAGACGAAGTGACAGAAAGAGTTATACAAGAGAAGGATTCATTGAAATGCTGAAATATTATCCATTGGCAATGCCAAAGATTTATGGCAGCTTGTTTTGAGACTGTAAATATTATTATGAAGAGCCGTATGCGGGAAAGCCGCACGTACGGTTCTGTGAGGGGCTTACATTGTGAGGTGTAAGTCTACTCGACTGTGGAGGAAAGCCCGATGAAAGAAAAGAGTTGTCAAACTCGTTGAGGAACGATTCACTATTGAGCAAGCGTATCAAACCCGGATACAATTACTCTTGTTTTTCTGCCGGGATTGGCTGCGGATCATCGATCGTTTGATAAGCAGATTCCGTATTTTGAGAACAGGTATAATGTTATCATCTGGGATGCGCCAGCACACATTCTTTTTTGTCCGGAAGCGTTATACATTGCACATAGACGCACCTGAGGGAGGGACAGAAATGGAAACTGAAAAGTATATGCCATGCCATTTGCAAAAATATATCCTATGCTGGTGGAAAAGGCAGCCCGCAAGGGGCGGACGGGCAGAAGTAGATGAAATTATTGGGTGGCTGACTGGTTACAGCGTTCCGCAAATTGATGCTGCGGTGCAGAATGGAACGCTGTATGGAGATTTCTTTCGAGATGCTCCGCAGCTCAATCCGGACCGGGTGCTCATAAAGGGCGGCATCTGCAACGTAAAGCTGGAGAGCATCGAAGAACCGCTGATGAAGGAGATCCGCTATTTGGACAAGCTGGTGGATGAGCTGGCTAAGGGCAAAGCGATGGAGAAGATCAAGCGGACAAACAAATGAGGAAAAGCAGCCTATTACACACCGACAGAGAATGTGGTATAATCCTTGAAAAACACTGTATGGAAAGGACAAACACGATGAACGCTCTGGATATTATGAAACGCCCTGCCGCCTACGTCAGCGGCTATGAAAACATCCCCACGGAGGAACAGAACCGTGCAAAGCAACTGTGCTGGGAGTACAACCGCACCGCTCCTAACGAACAGGAAAAGCGGCGCAGTATCCTGCAGACCCTGCTGGGCACGCTCTCCCATGACCGGCATTGAGCCAGATTTCCACTGTGACTATGGCTTCAATATCCATACCCACGGCTTGGCGGTCATCAATTATAACTGCGTCATTCTGGATACCTCTCCGGTAAACATCGGGCAGTGCCTTTATTGCCCCGGTGTATGCCTTGCCTGCTCCGGTCATGCCATCGACCCGGAGCAGCGCAGCCACGGCATTGGCACCTCGGCACCCATTACGCTGGAGGAAAACGTCTGGATCGGTGCAAATTCCACCGTCTGCGGCGGCGTTACCATCGGGGCAGGCTCGGTTATCGGGGCGGGAAGCGTCGTCACTCATGACATTCCGCCGGCGTCATCGCTGCGGGGTGCCCTGCAGGTGATCCGCCCCATTACCGAAAAAGATAAGTTCAAGCCGGAGGATATTCTGTTCTGAGAAATTCAGATTGGAAACGCTGGAAAAACATACGCACAAGCCCTCCGGGGACATTTTTTTTTCGCCATGCTTTTCTGTGGGGAGAAGGCATGGTATACTGAAACCGACAACTCGGTATTTGCACAATTCTTGAACTCAACACAAACTGCCATCAGTGTTGTTCCGTTGCCCGTTCTTTGCTGGTAGAATAAAACCATCAAATGAAGGAGGCAACAAGCCATGAATACAGATAAAATCTATGCAGAACAACTCGCAAACGAATATGCACTAAAGGACACCTCCAAGGTGATTGCTCTTCGCAAGCTGGATGCAAAAGCCAAGCTTCCCGCAACTGTTTTACTTACACATTTGGTATTATCACTGCGATGGTGGCTGGTGTTGGGATGTGCCTTTCCATGAAGGTTATCGGCAACGGTAGTGTTGCTATGTTTGTTTTCGGCGTGATTGTCGGCATTATCGGGCTGCTGGGTATGGGCGTTAATTACCCCATCTACAAAAAATGCTGGCTCAGGGCAAGCAGAAATACGCTTTGAAATCATGGAATTGGCAAAAGAAATCAGCGAGAAGTAAACAGCAACACGAAAGAAGGTGATAATGATTGAATAAATCAGAAAGCAGATATTATGCTACTGCAGCCAGAATGGACGAAGCCTTTCTGACACTTCTGGCAAAAAGGATTTTGAGTATATTACAGTCAAAGAAATCTGTGAAGTAGCGGGGTCAATCGTTCCACCTTCTATCTGCACTATGAAACGATGTCAGACTTGCTCTCGGAGAGTATCAGTCGTATAAATGAGCAATTTCTTGCTTACATGGAGAAAGATTCAGATGCCTTTTCTGCAAAGTTGCGGAATTGCCCGAGGGATGAATTATATCTAATTACGCCGGATTATTTAACACCTTACCTCAGCTACATTAAAACAACAAGAGACTGTTCCGCACAGCAACAGAAAATGCGGCGGTGTTGGGGATGGATAAAAGCTATGATAGGATGTTCCGTCATGTGTTTACGCCGATTCTCGACCGCTACGGTGTACTACAGCAAGATCGACCTTATATCATGGCCTTTATATTCGGGGACTGATGGCAATTATCTCAGAATGGCTCAAGAACGACTGCACCGATTCCATTACGTATGTTACAGGTGTGATTCAGCAGTGTGTAAAATGCCACAAAGCGAAACAATGAACGCTGTTTGATAACTTCCAGTTTGCCGAAATATCTTTCTAACTTTCCCTATTTTACAGGCTTTCCAGCCAATTCATTAGTGAAATGATATGTATTTTCCCTTATTTTTGCCCTTATGAGATAATCGCAAGGGAAATAAGGGAAAGTTTTATTTAGGCATTGCCGCCAATCGTAACTTTCATACAGAACATTGCAGGGTTATATAAGAAGTGCTGTTGGGATATGATTATCATACTGGCAACACTTATAAGCATGGAAATAGCAATCTACTTTGGAGTTTGGATAAAGACAGTTTTGCCAATCAATATGCTATTTCTCTTATTATTCGTGCAACTGGTATATGTTGGAATTAGGTGGTATGTAAAAGGCTGGCGGGAAAACAGAGGTTATGTTTAAAATGAAAACTTGTCTGAGACGCAGCGAAGTAAATAAAATGAATAGTATAGGAAGTCAGTAGTGAGTAAATAAACTGCTGGCTTCTTTTTGATAGAGACAGTCACTTCAAAGAGGTGCTGGATAGTAAAGTAATAAAATAATATCAATATGACGATATAGAAAATGCAGGGAAGCATTGTATTTCAAAGAGTTTGAGATACAGAGCTTCTACTAAGGCAGTGGTCATCTTGTGAAAATATGGTCTTTGTGTGCGTAATATGGTCGTTTGATGACATGGAACTGGGAAAACAAGTGATTTTATCCGATAAAAAGCAAGGAATGAAAGTGGGCTATGAACATTTTAAATAATCAGATTGGTTTCATCTATGACCGACAGAAAAATTTATATAGTATATATCCGCGTTATAGCCAACAGAATGCAGAAGGTAAAAGGTATGCGGACAAGAAAAATCACAGCAACATTTGGAAAGGATGTATTGGGTATCACAAAAGGAGATAAAGAATTTTCAGACATGATTGACGAATATGTTCATTTTAATGATTCGGCACGTAATTCCATCATGGAGAGAATGACATCAGATTAAATGGTTGTTGGAATTGGAAGCAAAACATTTGCAAATAAAGTTACATATCATATTGATGCTGAGAGAAATCCAACAGGTAGCATAGTTGGAAGAACTATGAATAATGAAGAAAGGAGTTACTATAAAATGGAGGTATCAAATAATTATAGTACAGCAAAATTATGGGGCACTTCGGATAAAAAGTTTCTAAATCTTCTGAAAAAAACAAATGGAAATTAACGGATTCCTTAAAAGAGAAAATTGTTGAACTGGCAAAAAAAGATGCACAGGACAACGTATATATGGGAAATGCGTTTATGAATTTGCGTAAGATGGAAGTAAGCAAAGTGGCACCGAACAGGGCAGCCTTAATTGGAAAATTTAATCAATCAATGAATTCCGGCAATATGTCCGCAATGAAAGAAGTTGAAAAAGCTGATAAAAAATGGCTCTGTATTTTGTTCGGGATACCATATGAGGCAGAGTTTCAGGGAGAGGGAACAGGATCAGCAGCTCATGTATATAACGAATGTGGTGAAGAAGTTCTGACATATACAGAGGGAGTAGGCTGGCAAGAAAAGGAAACAAAAGCAGAGTCACAGGTACATTCGGCGTTAAAATTGACATATTATGAGGCTTTTTGTGATGCAAGAAAAGTATTAAACAGTGAACAAAGAACTGGTGGTATGAATGAAAATATAATGTCACAAGGCAATTTTGATATGAAAGCGTAAAGAGCGTGCGATTAAAATAAGAATGGCTGGAAGAAAAATGATTTGGTATTGAAAATAGGCTTTGACAGCAGTGGATTGTATGATATAGAGGCAGGAAAAAGGATATGGAGCAGCACAGAATATGTGGATGAAAGGTGTTAGCCAAAGTATGTTTGAAGCCAGAGTGTGACCAATGGATGACAGAAAGTATGAACCGCTTTAAGAAGTGGTTGAATAAAATTTTATTAAAACTTCAAGCTGTTGGAGGCGGAACATTAAATTTCACTTTTTAACATCAGGTGGTTATGGTGTTCAAATTCAGAGTCAAGGTGTCAATGTATTGTCAAATACCGGTGCCGGCTGGGGTATGAAATGACTCAGGCAGAACTTACAAGAAAAATGAATTCTATTCCATTTACTGGAAGGAATATAACGCCGTAAAGAATGGTATGAATTCTGAATTAAAAGAACTACCGGATTATCTGGAAAAAGACCAGTTTTGAAGCGAAAGCCTAATGATAATAATGCAATTCAAAAAAAAGGGGGGATTGATATATGCAGATTAGTTCTAACTATTCCATGAATGGTGTGCCGTATGAAAACAGGCGCAGACAGAAAGATATTCCTCAATTTAGTACAGAACGTGCTAAACAGGAAAATAAGAGTATAAATCCATATATGGAAGATACGGATTTTAACGAAAAAGCATTTGATATGATTGGTTCGAATGCTCCGCAGGATGTAAAAGATGCATGGATGGAAGCAGCGAAGGAAGTAAATGCGAATGGTCTGGGAATAAAGAAAAACGGAATGTTGAGCCATATATCACAGATGATGGTACAAAGGCTGAATAAGCAGATGAATGGTGAGGGCGATGTGGATAACATCGACATTTTGGGAAACACAACAGATTCTGCAATTCAGGCAACGAAACAGGCTCTGTATAATTTAGACCATCCACTGGAATATGTTCCGAAAAGCATAGAAGTTCAGAGGGCTTGTATGAAAGAAAGAGAATTCTATGTTGCGTTTCTGGAAAGACTGGAAAAGTTATAATTGACTGGAACAGAAACGGAAAATGACAATGATGAGACATATATAAAATTATTTAGGAGATAACATATGAGTTATAGTACCATTCACATTGGAAGGGTAAGTGGGGTACAGGCAAATTACAATTATGATCCAGTAGATTAGGAGGATACTATGAAGATTTAGAGTAATATGTATATTAACAATCCCAATATGACAAGCAGAAATATTGAGAAAAAAGAAAATGGTTCCCATGCTTTGGTTCAGGAAGATGATATACAAATCAGTGATTCAGCAAGAAAGTTAGTTGAGACTGCTCTTAATAAGGTAGCCAAATGGTTAAGGTGCTATTTTTTACCACAAAAGGAGGAATGACCAGTGATCCCACCGCAAGAAAAGCAATCAACAATGTTATTACAAGGGAAGCACTGATCAACTGTGATTTTTCAGGTAATGTACTGGACGAAGTGGACCAGGCACAAGTATATATCAGGGATGCAATTATTGCATTAGCCAAAGAGATACGGTATTGTATAGATAGTTTAACAAATCGGAATTGACCGAGCTCTTTGAGCGGGGGATACTTCTTGTCCGAAGGGCAAGAAGGTGGAACTGAGAAGAATTAAAACAATTGGAAGTTGGAGGATACACGCATGAAAATTGTAATCATTAATGGAAGTGCCAGAAAAGGAAACACGCTGACAGCAATCAATGCATTTATAAAAGGAGCATCAGAAAAGAATGAAATTGAAATCATTGAACCTGACAAACTCAACATTGCACCATGCAAGGGATGTGGTGTCTGTCAATGCTCTAAGGGATGCGTCGATAAGGATGATACAAATCCTACAATTGATAAAATTGCTGCCGCAGATATGATTCTTTTTGCTACACCAGTTTATTGGTGGGGAATGTCAGCACAATTGAAACTTATCATTGATAAGTGCTACTGCCGTGGATTGCAGTTAAAAAATAAAAAAGTTGGCACGATTGTTGTAGGCGGTTCTCCCGTAGACAGTATCCAGTATGAGCTGATTGATAAGCAGTTTGACTGTATGGCAAAATATCTTTCATGGGATATGCTTTTCAAAAAATCATATTACGCAACAGCCAGAGATGAACTTGAAAAAAACAAGGATTCCATGAACGAACTTGAGGGGATCGGAAAAAATTTATAAAGCACGTTCCAAATTCAAGTTTGTAGATGCAAATACATAGTAATTATGGTGTAGGGGACAAGGAATTGTTCCTTGCAAATCGGAATTTAATTTATACATTTGGATGTGGTAAACAATGAGAAAATGTGCAAAATGCGGAAAAGTTATGATGTCAGATTTAAGATTTAAAGTAAATGGTGGGGGCTATGGGATTGTTGTTCATGTAGATGAAAAACAAAAGGCAAAAATTATAGATGATGTAAAAGTTGCGGTCTGTCCAGAGTGTGGTAATATAGAAATGTATTTAGAGGATTTAACTAATTTGAAAGATTAAGCGATAACTTCCAGATGATAAAGCAGAAGTATAGGGTTTGATTCATATGATTTCAGTAAAAAAACAGAGAATTGCTGCTATTATGGTTTTAAGTTCCATCATGCTGATTTTACTTTTGTCGCTAAATTTCCGAATCTGGAGTGGATATTATGCCGAAGGGGATTTGGAAAGTATAGTCATACAGCAGATGGAATGCTTGGAAAAGTCAAATAGTGAAAACGATATAAGCGAAAGTATATGTTTGCATTTCTATGAGTGTATATGTTTCGGTGGAATAGAAATAATGGTGATCTGGGTATATGATGGCTTTAAAGACCTCGGACAAGGTGAGTTTTCTTTCAGACCGGGAGTTACCCTTTGCAGTCTATCGGTTCGGATGGATGATTAAATACTTCTGATAATCAAATTTAAAATTTATTATCAGGAGGAACTTCGATGTATGTATTAAATGCAAATCATATTTCAAAAAGTTATAAAACTGCAGGAGAAACTATGCGGATTTTGCAGAATGTGAATCTGCAAGTTATGAAAGGAGAAATGGTTGCTATTATGGGACCATCCGGCAGTGGAAAGACTACTCTGCTCCATGTGCTGACCGGGGTTGACACACCGGACGATGGAGAAATCGTAATAGGAGGAGAAACGTTTTCACAGCTTACGGAAGAAGAGAAGGCATTTTTTCGCAGAAAGCATATGGGAATGATTTTTCAGGATTTCCAGCTTTTGGAGAGTTTGACGGTAAAAGAAAATATATTGTTACCACTCATTCTTGAACGAAAAGAAGCAGACATCCAGCAAGAGCTTTTTTCAAGAATAGCGTATGTGCTCGGCATTGAAAAATTAGCTGACAAAGGAATTACGGAAATATCGGGAGGTCAGAAACAGAGAGTTGCGATTGGCAGGGCGCTGATCAATGAACCGGATATTATTTTTGGAGATGAGCCAACAGGAAGCCTTGACCGAAAGACCACAGGGGATGTGATGCGATGTATGAAACAGATGAATCAACGGTCTGGCATCAGCTTTATGCTTGTAACACATGATGCTTATACGGCATCCTTTTGTGACCGGGTACTTTTTCTACAGGATGGGAATCTGGCAAAAGAAGTAAAGAAAGAGAACACTGCCGATAATTTCAGAGAAGATATATGGAAAACGCTGTGCGGTTTGGGAGGTGGAAAAGATGACCTTTTTTGATATTTCCCGAAAGATGCTGAAAGCTGGTTTTTACAAATATCGATTGTACTTTCTATGCAATTTATCTGCAACGGCATTATTCTGTTGTTTTGCAGTTATTTCCACAAACAGGACGTTTATGAATGCGTCGATTGTAAATTCATCAATATCCAATAACATTTATCTTCCATTTTTTCTGTCTGCAGTGTTTCTGTTTTTTTTTCTTCCTGTTTCGTGTCAGGCATTTCTGGCATCAAGAAAACAGGAATACGGCGTGATGTTTTCTCTTGGCATGAGCCGAAAGGAAGCGTTTAGAAACTTACTTTTTGAAAATGTGATCATATCCGTGCTGGCATTAGCAATAGCACTTGCGGCAGGAACTGTGCTGTCATTTTTATTTTTTTCCGTTATCATTTATGCAATAGATGTTCACGGAGTGCAATGGCAGTTTTGCCTGGAAGCATATAAGCTTACAGCAGTTCTATATACAGTAGTGGTAGCAGTTGCCTTTATCCTGAATGCCGGGAGACTTATGCTGGATAAAATCGGAACCCTGCTAAAAGCACAATATCGGGCAGAAAAAACAGGAAAGATCGGTACGTTCTTATGCAGACTTGCACCCAACTACATGAGGTTTCATCTGGTGGAATGGTCATTTGTCCGCAGACACAAGAAAGAATGGGGATGTAGGTATGTTTTAGCATCTCTCATAATAGCGGTATCTGTTATGCTTACGGGGGTATGTGTGACTTTATATCCGGCTTTTCTACAGGATGCAAAAAGTTATTCTCCCTATGACATGGTGTACTCAGAAATCTATGGAATGAATCAGGTTTCAGTACAGGATGTCCTTCATATATTGGAGAAAAATGGTGTTACTGTAGAACAGGTCATTCAGCTTCCCTATATCAGAGATGATGTTTTTAATTATCTTCCTGTGACAGAAATAAACCGGGATTTTGGATGTGATTATCAGATTCAGGAAGGCGAGTTTTTGAATTTGTTTCAGTACAATCTGGAAGATGGGTATGAACATAACATACAGCCAGTATCTACTGTAACGATTTCCGGGGACAGAAAGCTGCAGTCTGTTGGAACAGATGTAAAGATACTGTTTAATCAAAATCCGACCTTTGCAGATAAAACACTGATCATAAACGATTCTGATTTCGAAAAATTAAGTGCAGATATAACAGGTAGTGCTGGTATCGCAAACTTGTTTCAGTTTCAGAATTGGGAAGATTCTTATGCGGGAGTATGTGAAGTAAAAGAATATCTGCAGGAAAGCAATCAGTTGAATGAAGATGAGCAGACATATTATGAATTGTCTTCGAAAGTGGAGAAATACCAGGATGCAAAGAAATCAGGGCAATTTTTATTATTTTTGATGGCATTTGTGATAGGGCTTATGATAATGGCTGAGTTTCTGTTAATTCATTCACGTATCCAGGCAGAGAAGGAAGAAAATAGCAGGGTCGTTTGTAGTTTGCGAATGTTGGGAATGATAGACGAGGAAATGGTAAAGTGCCTATGCTATAAGAATTTTCTAAGATTTATACCGCCATCGGTTGTGGGAACAATCCTTTCTTTCCTGCCATCTTATTATCTGAATGAGAGTTATGGAATGGGGACGAATGGAATTCTGGCAGGAATCGTATTTGGAGTGATTTTGACAGTCGGAATATTCGTAGTGATACGCAGGTATTCTGAAAAAGAAGAAAAATTTTATGAAAGCGGTTTTATAATACAAGGAAGAGGATTTTTCGAGAGGATTTTTTGATTATAGATAAGTAGAAAAAGATTCAAATCCTGTTTATAATTAAAAGATAAAGATAGAGACAACTCGAAGTTTTTAGGGCTAAAGCCAATATAAATAATACTAGACAGGTTTGTCCAATAGCGTAAATACGGCATTTTCTCGCTTTGTGTCGTGTTATGTTTAGTAGAATAATATTACTTTGTCAATGAAAGGAGGAAACAGTATGGATCAGAAAAAGATTGGACGTTTCTTAAAAGAACTTAGGAAAGAAAAGGATATTACACAGGAACAGCTTGCCGAAAAGATAAAAGTTTCAGGCCGAACGGTTTCTAGATGGGAAACAGGTGTTTGAGTTATAATATGACCAAGTTAGATGAAACACAGTAAAATCAAGGGGTTATGCCTAATTTAGTCCTTATTTTTATACCAATTTAGCGGTAGATAAGGCAGCGCTGTTATATCAAAACCGAAAAACCAAGTCAGTATCACAGATGTCCGCAATCAGTCTGAGAGTGAATCTGTGTGCTTAGATTAGGTACAATTTTATATTAAAACATTTAGTGAGGACTAAATTAGCACTTGAGATGGAATATTCCATCAGCTGGTTTGGTCCTCTATTTATTTGAGAGGAGTGGTCGAATGGGCAAAGTGTTAATTTGGTTCGTAATCATTATTAGTACAGTGGTTCTCTACTGTCTTATGAAAGTTAAGGCAGAGAGTGATGAACTGTATTTAGATAAGGTTTTTTATGATGAAAACAGTATATCATATGCGTTCATGCATTGAAAATACTGTTCAGTTAAGAAATGCTGTATTTTTTTGGTGCACTAATGCGTAGAAAGCAGGTGTATGATGAGTTCAAATCATTTTTTTGTGTATGACAAAAAGACAGATTGCATATCTGCCTCATAATGCAGTATAATGGTAACGAAATTTATGCAACCCGATACATGAAATCCCTATTTCTCTTTGGACGGAGGGGGGATAGGATATTTTCGATTGTACCTGACAGGTGTCAAATACTTTTGTATGAGAAGCATGGTCTCTGTTTCGTTACCACTGTGTTTGAGATACGCCCTGCATATGTTTACTGCGATGGCGAAATTAATTTTATAGACGTGTTTGGCATTTTTAGATTTTTTTACCATAGCGTGAGAAGTCACTAATTCACAGAAATTATACAGAATCATATGGGCATTGATTTCCTGAAGGATTCCATCATATTTGCTGCTGTGCCAGTTGATCAGACCGATGGTGTATTTGAGTTCACGGAAGCTTGTTTCCTCGCTCCAGCGCATCAGGTAAAGTTTATTGATTTTTTCCAGAGGAAATTCTTCTGAAAGATTGGTGGCAATACAGATATAGGTTCCATTATCAAGGCGAACACGTACAATACGGAATTCAATATCGTAATACATGCAGTTTTCATCAAGAAAATCAAAATCGGTAGAAGGCTGAAGTATGGTATAGGTGTTAGGATTCCCCAGTGTTTCTTTCGTATGGCGTCTGGTAAGTGTTGTCCTTATATGAGTATCAAATTCGCTGTCAGGCAAATCATAAGAGGAAAGGATACCATTACTGTTGATATCCTTCATGCGGATAACGAAATACATTCCCTTCCGGATCAGGTGTGCAAAGGTATTAAAATTTTCGTAACCACTGTCTGCCATAAGGATGGTATTATTACAATACTTATGAAAAACATCAGATCAGTGCAGTAGATATGAATATAGAAAATCTGGATAGTGATAAAATGATTTGTTATCCAGTAATTCAAGGAGAACGAATCAACTATCAAAATAAATAATGTTTTGAAATCAGGGATGAGGTAGAAAGGAAAGTTCCATGACAAAAGATGAAGTAAAAAAACTCAGGATGAACAGTCCGGAATCACTACAGTTTTTAAATAATGCTACAAAATTTTATAATTTAATGATGATGTATCGTTGTGCTATTCGGGAGATACAAACTAAACTTGAGGTTTTGGATGATGAATTTTCAGTTGAGAACAATCGAAATCCTATTTCTTTTATAAAAACAAGAATTAAGCAGCCCAATAGTATTTACGATAAACTGCAGAAGATGGGATATGAATTTACAACAGAAAATATACAGACATATCTCAATGATGTAGCAGGCGTTAGAATAGTTTGTGCGTTTATTGACGATATTTATATGATATCAGATTTGATTACCCAACAGGATGATATTAAAGTTATTGAAATAAAAGATTATATAAAAAATCCAAAATCGAATGGTTATCGAAGCTATCATATGATTGTTGAAATACCAGTATTTTTTGCTAAGGGTAAAACACCTATGCGTGTAGAATTACAGATTCGAACCAATGGTATGGATTTCTGGGCAACATTGGAACATCAACTTCGCTATAAAAAAGGAATTGAAGAAATGCCTGGCTATGATGAGATAAGTGAAGAATTACTTCATTCTGCAAGAGCAATCATTGAAGCAGATAATGAAATGCAGAGAATAAAAGACAAAATTGGTATGTTCTACGAAATTTAGGGAGAAAACTGAGCAAGTAGGAAGGTGGAATATATATGAAACAAGATACTTTAGAGGGCAAAGCAAAAACAAAAAATGGGGTAAAACGGCTGTGTTTTTCCATAATCTGCATTCTTCTGGAAGTGATTTTTATTATTACTATCGTAACACGCTTGAATGAATATGCAGAAATCATAAATTTATTTACAAGGATTTTGAGTGGGATCTTGGTTTTGGGATTGTACGCATCAAATAAGACATCCTCTATGAAAATGCCTTGGGTCATCTTAATTCTAATTTTCCCAATTATGGGTGTAGGCCTGTATTTGCTGATTGGTTTGAATGGTGGCACACATAAAATGCGTGAGCGATATGCAGAAATTGATAGCAAATTGTTACCAATGCTTCCGGACAGTCAGGAGTGTTTGAGCAGAATAAAAGAAACAATTCCGAAAGCAGGAAATATAGCAAGTTACATACAAAGAAATTCGCAGTATCCAATCTATCAGAATACGGATATTGTGTATTTTGATGAAGCAGTGAAAGGATTAGAGGCACAGATTAAGGATTTGGAGAAAGCACAGAAGTTTATCTTTATGGAATATCATGCGATAGAAGACGCTGAAGCATGGCATAAGATTCAAGATGTTCTGGAAGAGCGAGTAAAAGCAGGTGTGGAAGTTAGAGTACTCTACGATGATATGGGTTCTATAGGCTTTATTAACACAGATTTTGTGAAAAAGATGGAGGCAATAGGAATTCATTGCCGTGTATTCAATCCGTTTATGCCAGGTTTAAATCTGTTTTTGAACAATCGTGATCATAGAAAAATAACAGTTATTGATGGAAAAGTCGGATTTACAGGTGGATATAATCTGGCAAACGAATATTTTAATTACACACACCCGTATGGACAGTGGAAAGATACAGGTATTCGTTTAGAAGGAGATGCTGTTCAGTCGCTTACGGTGACATTTTTGGAAATGTGGAATGCAGTAAGTGCTAAGGCTGCTAATGATCCTGATTTTAGTAAATACCTTTTCCACTATGATTATGCGGCACAGCAAACTGGGTTTGTTCAACCTTATGCAGACAGCCCTATGGATAATGAACAAGTAGGAGAAGAAGTTTATATCAGTATGATAAATAAAGCTGAAAAATATTGTTGGTTTATGACTCCATATCTAATCATAACAGATGAAATGACGCATGCGTTATGTCTGGCTGCTAAGCGAGGGGTAGACGTAAGAATTATCACACCTGGTATCCCTGATAAAAAATTCATTTATAATATAACTCGTTCTTTTTATCATGGATTAGTTAAACATGGTGTTCGTGTTTATGAGTGGACTCCTGGTTTCTGTCATGCGAAAATGAGTGTGGCAGATGACTGTATGGCAACTTGTGGAACAATTAATTTGGATTATCGAAGTTTATATCACCATTTTGAAAACGGCTGTTTTATGGCAGATTGTCAGGCAGTTGTGGATATAAAAAATGATCTGATAAGAACGATGGGAGAATGTCGTGATGTGACAGACCAATATCAAACCGGACGAAGTGCATATTTGCGACTGGGACAATTATTTATGAGATTATTTGCTGGATTGCTATAAGAATCTGATGAAACGACCTTTCAAAAAACGGTTGATTTAGAAGTTAACTGTTTTTGAAAGGCCGTTTTTGCTATATCTAACAGTCTGTTGTACAAAGAAGATTTTGCATGGATGAAAAAACAAACCTTATTGAGGTTAAATTGAGTTTTCCATTGTATTGTATTGCTAATGAATAAGAATAAGAACAGACAATGCTGAATGCTCTGGAAACAAGAATATCTGAGTATAGTATGTAAGTTCGTAACAGAATGAAAGGAGCGATTCAAATGAGCAATTTGGAAAATTATATGAAACGGCAAGCAATTTTTTGTGAACAAAATGATAGCATTAGTAAGAATCTGTATTCAGAGTATGGTGTAAAAAGAGGCTTACGAGATGAAAAGGCCAAGGTGTGTTGACGGGGCTTACAAATATTTCTGATATAAAAGCTTTTGAATATCATGATGGAGTAAAGAGTCCATGTGATGGCGAGTTATCTTATCGTGGTTATAATATAAAAGATTTAGTAACAGGAAGTAAAGGAAAAAGGTTTGTCTTTGAAGAAGGAGCATATCTTCTTTTATTCGGAGAATTGCCAACTGATACACAGTTAATGGAATTTCAGGGAAGACTATCTGATTGTATGGAACTACCGACTAACTTTACCAGAGATGTCATTATGAAAGCACCTACATCAGATATTATGGGTTCTATGACTCGAAGTATTCTTACATTGGGCTCTTACGATAAGGAGAAAGAAAGTCTTGAAATTCCGAATGTGCTAAGGCAGAGTATGCAGTTGATCGCAGCATTTCCTATGTTAGCAGTATATGCATACCATGCTTATTGTCATTATGAAAAAAACGAAAGTATGTATATTCATAGACCTGAAAAGATTTATCTATTGCTGAAAATTTCCTGCGCCTATTAAGACCAGATACAAAATTCACAGAACTGGAAGCAAGAGTACTGGATATAGCATTATTGTTACATATGGAACATGGTGGTGGTAACAATTCTACATTCACTACACGAGTAGTAACATCTTCAGGTTCAGATACTTATTCTGTTATTTCAGCAGCAATGTCATCCTTAAAAGGAAAAAAACATGGCGGTGCAAATCTGATGGTAATGAATATGATGGATGATATTAAAAGTCATGTGAAAGATTATGAAGACGAAGAGGAAATTGCATCATATCTGAGTAAGATTTTGAAGAAAGAGGCGTTTGATCAGAAGGGACTTATTTATGGAATGGGACATGCTGTATATTCTATTTCCGATCCGAGAGAAAGGGTGTTCAAAGGCTTTGTAGAACAACTCGCAAGGGATAAAGGACGTGAGAAAGATATGACCCTTTATAACAATATTGAGAAGATTGCACCTAAATTGATTGCAAAGCAGCGTCAGATATTCAAAGGAGTAAGTCCTAATATAGATTTCTATAGTGGTTTTGTGTATGACATGTTGAATATTCCAAGAGAATTGTACACGCCATTATTTGCGATAGCAAGAATTGCTGGTTGAGTGCACATCGCCTGGAAGAATTGATAACTACAGATAAGATCATTCGCCCGGCATATAAGAGTCTAGTCAGCAAAAAAGAATATATAGAAAGAGAGGAACGATAATATGGGAGCAGGAACCAGTGCAGAGGAGTTTTTTTTAAAGAGCATCAATGTTGAAAGCATATTTGAATTTGTCGAAAGAACAGATTATTTGTTCCTTTATAGTATAAAGGAATGTGTTGAAAAATCAGACTGTCATGAAGGAGTATATCTTTCAGAAGTGGCAGAATACATGAAATTATCGATTCCAGAAACATCTAAGATGGTAAAAGTCTTGAAAATAAAGGATATATTATCTGGAAATTAGATGAGAAAAAAAAGAAAGAACGTACCTTGTTTTGACGAACAAGGCAATTGAATTAAGTAATTGTCAGAAAGAAAAAATGATAGAAGCTTATGAAAAAATCATATCGAATATACAAGAAGAGGACCTGGCAGTTACACGATGTACATTGAGAAAAATCCGACAGCTTATGGAAGAAATAAAATAGTGATTAATAAAACGGAGTAAGAAAAGCTCATTCATATATTAGAATAAAAATATGACTGTTTCTTTAAAAAGAAGCCTGTCATATTTTTTTATGAAAAATAAATTTTGTTGAGGTTAAATTGAGATTGACTTTGTATTGTATAAGTATGAAATAAAAAGGAATCAGGTGATGTACAATGAAAAAGTATAAAATATGTAAAATCCTTCTTGTTATACTGGCAATTTTTTTATGTGTGGCTTTTTATGAATTGATCGGAATCTGCGTTGCATATAAAAAGCAGCCGGAAGTGTCCAATACAACCAAAAAAGAAACAAAAAATGGGTCATGGAACGAATGCAGTGAAAATACAGAACGGGCAGTAATCATAGAAAAGAATCCAGAAGCGCTTTTACAAAGAGTGCGTTTGATCAAGAATGCAAAAAAGGAAATTATTCTTTCTACTTTTGCATTTAAATCCGATGAAAGTGGAAAATTGATTTTAGGAGCACTGCATGATGCGGCAGACAGAGGTGTACATATTCGTCTGTTAGTAGATGGAATGGAGAGCTGGATTGATATGGAAGGAAATCCGTATTTCTATGGATTATCTTCCCATGAGAATGTTGAAATTAAACTGTATAATAAGGCCAATCCGTTGAAACCATGGAAGATGATGGGTAGAATGCATGATAAATATTTGATTGCAGATCGAAAGAGATATATTCTTGGGGGAAGAAATACATACAATTATTTCTTGGGTGATTTTCCGGGACATAAGAACTATGACAGAGATGTGTTAGTGGTTTGCGATGAACCTAAGAAAGAAAATTCAGTTAACCAGTTGTTAGAGTATTTTGAAACGATATGGGAACAAGAAGACAGTGGTTATTTTCATAACAATAAAAAACTGGCAAATAGAAAATCTGTAAAGAACGCAGTTTTAGAGCTGCAGAACAGCTATCAGAAATATTTTGAAGAGAATAAGGAAAGAATCTGCCAGACCAATTATACGGACGAAACTTTTGAGACAGAAAAGATTACATTAGTGTCAAATCCTATTCACACAGGTTCCAAAGAACCAGTAGTGTGGTATCAATTGGGAGAATTGATGAAAAATGCAAAAAAGCGTGTGAAGATCCACACGCCATATATTATCTGTAATGATATGATGTATAATACATGGGAGGAGATTGCAGAGAACGTTTCAGATTTTTCTATCATGACAAATTCAGTTGCGAATAATGGGAATCCATTTGGGTCTGCCGATTATGCGAAAAACAGAAATAGAATCTTAAGTACAGGAATTAATATCTGGGAATATGAAGGCGGTTATTCATACCACGGAAAAAGTATTCTGATTGACGATGATCTGTCTGTAATCGGTTCTTTTAATATGGACATGAGAAGTGCATATCTGGATACGGAACTGATGCTTGTAATTCGCAGTAAAGATATTAATAAACAGTTGGAAGAGAGCATGATGGAATATGAAAAAGTGTCCCGACAGATATTAGAAGGCGGAACTTATAATGATCCGTATCATGTAGAGCCAATTGAATTGACAAAGAAGCGTCAGAGAAAAATATTTTTGGTACAGCATCTGCTTGGATGGGCAAGGTATCTGTTTTAATAAGGAGGAAGGAAAACGTGTTTCAAATATTGATTGTAGAAGATGATAAAGAATTAAGCCAGCTATTCCAAAAAGTGCTTGAGAAGAATGGATATCAAGTCAAAAGTGCATCGGATGGAGCACAGGCATTAGAAGTATTGGATAAGGAATATATTGATCTGATCATTTCTGATATTATGATGCCGGTTATGGATGGCTATGAACTGGTGTCAGAACTTCGTTCAGCAGGATATCAGATACCAGTTCTTATGATCACTGCGAAAGGTTCCTTTGATGATATGCGCCAGGGATTTCTTTCGGGAAGTGACGATTATATGGTAAAACCGGTAAATGTGAATGAAATGGTTTTAAGAGTCGGAGCACTGCTTCGCCGTGCACAGATACTGAATGAACACAAAATTGTGATCGGTTCAACAGAGTTTGATTATGATGCAATGACGGTTACAACTGATAAGGAAAGTCTTGTTTTGCCTAAAAAAGAATTCCTGCTTTTATATAAGCTTGCAGCTTCGCCAGACAGAACATTTACAAAACAACAGTTGATGGATGAAGTATGGGGATACGAGACGGAGGCAGACCCACATACGATAGAGGTACATATAGGAAGAATCAGAGAGCGTTTTAAAGATAACCCTGATTTTGAAATCGTAACAATGCGTGGAATTGGATACAAGGTGGTGAAAAAATAATGGAACAAAAGAAAGAAAAAGGATTGCGGATCCGATCCTGTCTGACTGGTGCAATCTGGCTGGCACTTGTATTTTCAACAGTTATATCTGCTTTATTATTTGCTTTTTTGAATCATTTTTTTAATCTGCCGGGCAGCATACCTGTGCTTGGCTGGCTTTTGATTTTCAATACATTGATTGCAGGGCTGATCACTTCCTTTATTAATGCAAAGTTACTGGAACCAATTACTAGGCTTAGTAAAGCAATGAAGGAAGTTTCTCGGGGAGATTTTGAACAGCATTTGGAAACGAACAGCCGTATAGCAGAAGTTGGAGAATCTTATCAAAGTTTTAATGTGATGACAAAAGAACTTCGTGCAACAGAGGTGCTGCAGATGGATTTTGTATCTAATGTTTCTCATGAGTTTAAGACCCCGATTAATGCCATTGAAGGATATACAATGCTGCTTCAGGGAGAAGAACTGTCTCCGGAGCAAGAGGAATATGTAGAAAAAATCTTATTTAACACCCAAAGGCTTTCCGGATTGGTTGGAAATATTTTGCTGTTATCCAAGTTAGAGAATCAGAACATACCAATGAAAAAAACAGAATATCGTCTGGATGAACAGATCCGTCAGGCATTTCTTTCCCTGGAGACAAAATGGACAGAAAAAGAAATTGGTTTTCAGGTAGAATTGGAGGAAGTTAAATATACTGGGAATGAAGGACTTTTTATGCATATCTGGATAAATCTTTTGGATAATGCGATTAAGTTCAGCCCTTCAAAGGGGACAATTACGATGTTTCTGAAACAAGAACAGGATTCTGTTAAGTTCATTCTGGAAGATGAAGGACCAGGAATAGAGGATGATGTAAAATCCAGAATATTTGACAAGTTCTATCAGGTAGATGGATCTCATAAAGCAGAAGGAAATGGCCTAGGTCTTGCACTTGTAAAACGGATTGTAGATAGTGCCGGAGGAACAATCAAAGCAGAAAACCGTGAATATGGTGGATGCAGATTTGTTGTAGAGCTTCCAATACAGAAAGATGAGGCCATATAAGTTTAAGAAAAACAGATAGAGGAGGAATTACATGACATTTTATCAGGAGTTGCAGTTAAATCAGGCAGGTTCTAAAAACCTGTTGAAAAAGAGTGAAACACTAAAAGAAAAGTCATATCATATACTGGTATATTTGGTAAAGATAGCTGTTACAATGGCATTTTGTTTTTTATTTGTTACTATTTTCAGTATCTTATTTGGAAATGAGAATAGTATTGTGGGTGTAGTAGTTTTATTATGCCTTATGGTATTTCGGAATGCGGATCTGGGGATCCACACCGGACAATCTACGATGCTTTTGGCTTTGTTCTTTGTAATTATGACTGTATGTCCGCATTTAGCAAATCAGTTTTCACCGGTATTGGGAATGCTGTTAAATATTGCGGCACTGGCTGTGTTGATTCTGTTCGGATGCCATAATCCATTCATGTTTAATCAATCTACATTGGTTCTTGGGTATCTACTGCTATATGGTTATGATGTTACGGGAAAAAGCTATCAGATGCGATTAGTCGGAATGGCTTTAGGTGCAGCACTTACCTGCTTCGTATTTTATCGAAATCATAAAAACAGAACGTATAAAAGAAATTTGAATGATTTGGTACAGGAATTTGATATAGCTTCTTCCAGAACAAAGTGGCAGTTATGTCAGATCATATGCGTACCGGCAGTACTCTGCATTGCGGAACTCTGCAATATGCCACGGGCAATGTGGGCTGGTATTGCAGCCATGTCCGCGATTTTGCCATTTATGGAGGACATGCAATACAGAGTCCACAAAAGGATTGTCGGAAATATTGCAGGTGTAATATGCTTTACAGTACTATATTTTCTGCTTCCTTCGTCAATCTATGCATATATAGGAATTCTTGGTGGAATCGGTGTAGGATTTTCAGCACAATATGGCTGGCAGGCAGTATTTAACACATTTGGTGCTTTAGCCATTGCTGCAGAGACTTATGGACTACAAGGAGCGGTTAGTCTTAGAGTGATTCAAAATGTTTTTGGTGTTGTGTTTGCTTTAGCATTTTGTGTTATATTTTATTGGTTTATGTCTAAAAAAAAGGAAAGTGATGTGATCGTACATGCAGAGTGAAGTGAATCAGGAAGAAAATTTGAATAGAATTATTACGGTTCCTAATCTTCTTTCTTTTTTTCGGCTTTGTCTGATTCCGGTAATTATATGGAGTTATTGTGTAAAGAAAAATCCTCTGTTAGCTGGTGAAATCTTATTGCTGTCTGGTCTTACGGATCTTGCTGATGGATATATCGCAAGAAGATTCCATAGGATTAGTAATTTAGGAAAAATACTTGATCCGGTGGCTGATAAGCTGACACAGGCAGCGATGTTAATCTGTCTGTTTACTCGTTTTCCGCATGTGCTTCTTTTAATCGTAATAATGGCAGGTAAGGAGCTGTATATGGTAGTCAGTGGATGTCTTATGATACGAAAGACAGGAAAAGTACATGGTGCAGACTGGCATGGAAAGATAGTAACCTTTTTATTATATGGAACTGCAGCGGTTCATATTATATGGTTCCAAATTACACCGATGGTATCAGATCTGTTGATTGGTTTGTGCGCTATAATGATGGTCATATCGGTCGCTCTGTATATTATCCAGAATACCAGGACTCTTAAGGGAGAGACGGTATAAGCAATTTTATATTGCAATGACTAGAAAAATATTTAGGAGAAGATAGATATAAACAGTAAGTCAAACACACAAACTATGGAGTCTTTAGTCGGTTTAATAAAATTTTAGATAGAAAATAAATCATTCAATGTCATTTAGATAAGGTTTTTTATGACAAAAAGACAGATTGCTTATCTGCCTTATAATGCAGTATAATGGTAGTCAGACAGTTTTTGATATAAGAGATGATCTTGGAGCAACCATGAATGAATGCAGGGAAGTGACCGAAAAGTACCGCACAGGACGGAGTGCATATTTACGGATCGGACAGTTGTTTATGAGATTGTTTGCAGGACTATTATAGCAGAAAGAAGAGGTGTTCGATATGTGTACAGCAGCAACTTACAAAACAAAAGATTTTTATATGGGCAGAACGCTTGATTATGAATTTTCCTATGGGGAACAGATCACGATAACGCCAAGAAATTACGAATTTGATTTCCGGTTTGCCGGGAAGATAAAAAGCCATTATGCTTTGATCGGAATGGCATTTGTTGCAGAAGGTTATCCGCTTTATTATGATGCTGTTAATGAAAAAGGCCTTGGAATGGCAGGTCTTAATTTTGTCGGCAATGCGGCATATGAAGAGGCTTTGCCGGAAGATGAAACAGAAGTCAGCCAGGTGGCACAGTTCGAGTTCATCCCATGGATCCTTACACAGTGTGCTACTGTAGCAGAGGCGAGAGAGAAGCTGGCAGCAATGAGACTGACAGGCACAGCATTCAGTGAACAGCTGCCGACAGCACAGCTTCACTGGATCATTGCAGACAAAGACGCCTGTATCGTTGTTGAGTCTATGAAGGATGGGCTGCATGTATATGATAATCCGGTAGGAGTGCTTACCAATAATCCACCATTCCTGGGTCAGATGTTTGCACTGAATAATTATGCCGGAGTATCCAGAAAACAGCCGGAGAGTACTTTTGCAGGAGTATTACAGCTTGATGCATATAGCAGAGGAATGGGTGGAATGGGAATACCTGGAGATCTTTCCAGCCAGTCAAGATTTGTGAAAGTTGCCTTTACAAAATTAAATTCGATCTCCGGTGAAGAAGAGGGTGAGAGTGTAAGCCAGTTCTTCCATATCTTAGGATCTGTAGATCAGCAGCGTGGATGTTGTGAGGTGACAGAAGGCAAATATGAGATCACGATATACACGTCCTGTTGTAATACAGCAAAAGGTATTTATTATTATACGACTTATGATAATCATCAGATCACAGCGGTTGACATGCATGCGGAAAATCTGGATTCAGATCAGCTGATCTGTTATCCGCTTCTGTCCAAGGGCGAAGTCAGATGGCAGAATAAATAATACGAAAATGCACGGAGAAAGCATATCGCAGAACAACAGGAGGAAAGACCATGAAAGAAGTTAAAACACCGAAAAAACCACTGGCATATTATTATGGGATTGTGTTAATAGTGCTGATTGTATTTAATCTGGTTGTCGCACCAATCCTTATGGAGCATCAGGTAAAGGAAACGGATTATGGAACTTTTATGAGCATGATCGAGAAGAAGAATATCGGTGAAGTAGAAGTTAAGGACAATCAGATCATCTTTACAGATAAAGATCAAAAAAATATTTATAAAACAGGTCTGATGAACGATCCGAACCTGACGGACAGGCTATATGAATGTGGAGCAGTATTCGCAAAAGATATCGATAAGCAGATGTCACCGATCATCAGCTTCCTGCTGACCGGGGTTTTGCCATTGATCCTTTTTATCGCACTGGGAAATTATATGGCGAAGAAACTGATGGAGCATGCCGGAGGAAAAAATTCGATGGCTTTTGGAATGGGAAAAAGCAATGCGAAGATTTATGTGCAATCCAGTGAGGGAATCCGTTTTTCAGACGTTGCAGGAGAAGATGAGGCGAAAGAAAACCTTTCAGAGATCGTTGATTATCTTCACAATCCGAAGAAGTATACCGATGTAGGTGCGTCTATGCCAAAAGGTGTCCTTCTTGTAGGACCTCCGGGAACTGGTAAAACAATGCTTGCAAAAGCAGTTGCAGGTGAATCAAATGTACCATTTTTCTCAATGTCCGGATCAGAATTCGTAGAGATGTTTGTCGGTATGGGAGCTTCCAAGGTTCGAGATCTTTTCAAACAGGCAAAGGAAAAGGCACCATGTATCGTGTTTATTGATGAAATTGATGCCATTGGTAAAAAGCGTGACGGACAAATGGGCGGAAATGATGAGAGGGAGCAGACCTTAAATCAGCTTCTTACAGAGATGGATGGATTTGAAGGAAATAATGGTGTCATCATTCTTGCTGCAACGAACCGTCCGGAGTCGTTAGATCCGGCACTTACACGTCCGGGACGTTTTGACAGACGTGTGCCGGTTGAACTGCCGGATCTTGCAGGTCGTGAAGCAATTTTAAAGGTTCATGCAAAGAAGATAAAAGCATCTGATGATGTTGACCTGCATACGATTGCACGTATGGCATCGGGGGCATCCGGTGCGGAGCTTGCCAATATTATAAATGAAGCAGCATTACGTGCTGTCCGTAGTGGAAGGACCGTTGTAAATGAATCTGATCTCGAAGAAAGTATAGAAGTGGTTATTGCAGGATATCAGAAGAAGAATGCGGTTCTTTCAGATCAAGAGAAGAAGGTTGTTGCATATCATGAGATCGGACACGCTCTGGTAGCTGCATTACAGAGTCATTCAGCACCGGTCCAGAAGATTACAATCATCCCGCGTACCTCAGGTGCACTCGGCTACACTATGCAGGTTGAGCAGGGTGATAAATATCTGATGACGAAAAAAGAACTTGAGAATAAGATTGCTACATTTACAGGCGGACGTGCGGCAGAGGAGATCGTATTTGGTGAGATCACGACCGGAGCCTCCAATGATATCGAACAGGCAACAAAAATTGCAAGAGCGATGATCACCCGCTACGGCATGACAGATGAATTCGACATGGTGGCAATGGAAAACGTGACCAACCAGTATCTTGGCGGCGATACGTCTCTTTCCTGTTCTGCAGATACACAGAAGGAAATTGATGAAAAAGTCGTGCATCTCGTAAAAGCAGAGCATGAAAAAGCAAGAAAAATCCTTGCTGAAAACAGGGAAAAACTGGACGAACTGGCTATGTACCTGTATGAGAAGGAAACAATTACAGGTGACGAATTTATGGATATTTTAGACAGAAAATAATGTAGTTAATTAGATAATCAATGTCATTTAGATAAGAAAAATAGTTAGTAGTTCTGAAAAATGGAATTATTTTATATAAAGGAGCGGACAAATTCAAGTTTGCAAAACTGACCAAAAATACAAACAGTTCGTAAAATATGTATTTTAAGGGGGATTACGAAAAATTATACCATTTTGTGCAAATCCACATATTTAATAGAAAGATTCACATAAAGATTATTGAGAATACAGTATTGTGTCCTTAGAAAAAAGTACTATATTAAATTAGTCTGATGAATTCGGACTTGAGTATAAATAATAATATGATTAAAGAGTCAAAAGGTATCATAAGATAGGAGGAAATAACAAATTATGTCTTCAAAAAAAGGTGCGATGAAAAAGAAATTGGAAAACATGCATTTGGGTAAAAGAATCAACTATGGTTACAAAATGGTTATTACCATGATGCTTATTTCGGGACTGCTTTCGATTGCGGTCATTGGTGTGTTGTTTTTCAATATGTTAAACTATGTAAACAAGGTAAATGCTTCTGATCAGGCGGTTAAGGTATGTAGAATAAATGTAACTTCAGCGGCAAGAAATGTAAGAGAGATGGCACTTAATCCTGACCAGTCTACGTATGAAGATTATGAGCAGGGTGCAAAAACTTTGCTCGAGGATATTGATGTGCAGTTAAAAACAATAAAAAAATCAGGTGTTGTTCCGGAGAATCAGTATAATGAATATTCAAAGGCTCTTTCTGACTGGGCGAATACCGGATACTCAATCATGGATAAGATTAAAGCCGGACAGAAGGATGGGGCTGTTGATCAGATTATCAATGAGTGTACACCAAAGTTAAATAAAACTGTTGAGCTTGCAAAGGAAATCGACAAGCTGACTGACGAAAGAAGCCTTCAGGCAGTTGTAAGTACATACGTATGTGCTGCAGTCGGACTCATAGTCATCATTATCTGTCTGACATGTGCATGGCGGTTGACAAAGAGAACAGGAAAGATCGTGCTTGATACAATCCTTGAGCCGTTACATGCAATCGAGGATGTGGCAAAGGAGCTGACAGAAGGAAATCTTCACAGCACACTTGAGTACCATTCAGAGGATGAAATCGGTAGATTGGCACACAGCATGAGAAAGTCTATCCGTATTCTCGGCTCATATGTGGATGATATAGACAGGTCGATGAAGCTCTTTGCGGACGGACATTTTGATGCACAGCCGGAAGTAGAGTGGAAAGGCGATTTTGTAGGTATTTTAAATTCATTTATGGAATTTGAAAAAAGTATGGCAGTCACCATAAAGGGAATCCAGCATGTATCAAGCGAGGTTTCAAGTGCGGCAGAGCAGGTAGCTGCAAGCTCAAATGACCTTGCAGACGGTGCAACCAATCAGGCTGCGGTTGTAGAGGAACTGACAGCGACAGTTGCGGGAGTTTCAGAACAGGTGGAGCAGAATTCAAAGAGTGCAAAGGAAATCAGTGGAAAAGTGGACGAACTTGGAGGTGCAATTTGGGAAAGCAATGGAAAGATGCAGGAGATGGTTGCATCTATGCATGAAATAAACGAAGCCTCTAAACAGATAGATCAGATTATATCAACTATTAATGATATTGCATCACAGACCAACCTGCTTGCATTAAATGCTTCTATTGAGGCGGCAAGGGCAGGGGAGGCAGGAAAAGGCTTTGCGGTTGTGGCAAATCAGGTAAATATTCTTGCCGATCAAAGTGCACAGGCTGTAAAGGAATCAGCTGCGCTTATAGAGGCATCTGTGCAGGCTGTTGAAAAAGGCATGAATATTGCAGAGCAGACAGCCTCACAGCTTGAAGAAGTAGCAGAGAACTCTAAGGTAATTACAAAAGAGGTGATTAATATAGCTGATACACTTGAGACCCAGACCAGTGAGATCAAGCAGATTAACGAAGGAATTGAGCAGATCAATGATGTTGTACAGACCAATTCAGCAACATCACAGGAGTGTGCGGCTGCGAGCCAGCAGATGAGCAGTGAATCAGAAAATCTGAGTGAAATGATAGCGAAATTCAAAATCTCAGACATTGAAGAGTAATATAATGGAAGGTGAATTTTGATGATGGCTTTTGATGCATATAAAATACTTGACGAGCGGGAAGCAGGAAGTGTGATTGACTTAATTGCACCTTGTATGGATGATTATCTGTATATTATAGATTTGAAGAATGATACACTGAGGATATCACAGTCAGCGGTAGAGCGTTTTATGCTTCCTGATAAATTTATGAATAAGGAAACAATTACAGGTGACGAATTTATGGATATTTTAGACAGAAAATAATGTAGTTAATTAGATAATCAATGTCATTTAGATAAGAAAAATAGTTAGTAGTTCTGAAAAATGGAATTATTTTATATAAAGGAGCGGACAAATTCTCATTTACAGGGAGCGGAAGATTGAGCTGGATAAAATACCCAGCTCAATCTTCCACATGGAATACATCTTCGACCAGCATATTAAAGTACTTTGATATCCGCAGCATAAATTCGGCAGATGGGGTGCTGTCCCCACGTTCTATCCTCGCCGACAGTTTTGGTGCTGTATCCGATAGCAGCGGCAAGGTCATCCTGGTAAATGCCACGCTGTTCCCGGATTTCTCTGATATTATTAGTAACCGCCATAAAAATCCCTTCTTTCAGTTCTATAGATATTTTCTTATTTTCAATTATGCAAAATAATGTGTCCAATAAAAGGACTTGCAATTTTATCAGCAATGTCCTGTGATAGCAGAAGCATTAGATTTTTCAAGAACTTTTCCAAATATGTCTAAGCGGTCGTTTTCTCCAACCTTGATAGGTGCATACTTTTCATTAAGCGAGATAAGGAAAATTCCGTCTTTATCGTTTTGTAATTTCTTGATGTAGGCTTCTCCGTTTAGAGCGAAGATGCCGATTTCTCCATTAGCAACAGATTCCTGTTGTAATACCCATGCAATCTGACCATCGTGGAATTCAGGTTCCATACTGTCACCACTAATGCGGACACCGAAAGTAGTATCTTCCGGCAGGATAGATTCATCTATGCGTACAGTCTCTTTCGGTCCGTCTACAAGGAAGTTACCGGTTCCGGCTGATACGGCATTTTCAAAAATATCAATGCTACGGAATGGAATTATCTTAGCAGTCTGCTTTTCATACATGCCGGATGCATTTCCATATCAGAGCCATTGGAAGATGGAAGAATGTCACAGTGCCTACTGGGAGCTGGTCCCAACAATTGACCACATCATTCCTATTGCCATTGGAGGAGAGGATAACCTGTCTAATTATGCGACAACGTCTATGCTTCACAATTCAGTTAAGAGTAACTGGACATTAGAGCAGCTAAACTGGAAACTGTATCCTGAGGAGATATTAATGAGTATGACGGGCTTACTGATCTTTTGTGAAACTTACAGAAAACGACCTTGAGCTTTTGATGACCCATACATAAAACGCTGGTATAAGTTATCTGTGGGAATGAAATAGAGACAGTTCCTAAATGTATATAACAATTGATTGTAAATGAAAGAGATAAGAGTATGCATATATATGTAGATGCTGACGCATGCCCTGTGATTGGGATAGTTGAAAGAATAGCTAAGAGTCATAATATTGCCGTAACGCTTTTGTGTGATACTAATCATTATCTTACATCAGACTATTCAGAAGTGGTATATGTGGGTGCCGGAGCTGATGCAGTTGATTTTAAGTTAATAAGCCTTTGTGAAAAAGGAGATTTAGTAGTTACGAGGACTATGGTGTAGCTGCCATGGCATTAAGTAAGGGTGCATATGCCATTCATCAGTCCGGGAAATGGTATACAAATGAAAATATTGATCTTATGTTAATGGAGAGACATATAAGTAAAGAAGGCAAGGCGGGCAAGCAGTAAAACCACATGAAAGGTCCAAGAAAAGAAGTGATAAGGATGATTATAACTTTGAAGTCTCTTTTGAGAGACTAGTGGAAAAGCTGCTACAGGAAAATCACGAGGAAAAGATTAATAAATTTTGGAGGAAACTATTGTGAATATACAGATATTTGGAACTAAGAAATGCAATGATACAAAGAAGGCAGAGCGTTTCTTTAAGGAAAGAGGCATAAAGTACCAGTTTATAGATATGAAGGAAAAAGGAATGAGCAAGGGGAGTTTAATTCTGTGGCTCAGGTTAATGGCGGGTTACAGGGAATGATTAACTGGGATGGAAAAGACAAAGATCTGCTTGCGCTTATAAAATACACAGCTGATGAAGATAAACTTGAAAAGGTAATGGAAAATCCTTCCAGTTATTAAGACTCCTGTTGTAAGAAATGGAAAAGCATCAACACTCGGATACCAGCCGGATGTCTGGAAGAACTGGAGTTAAATAAAAATTAGGAGACAGATATATGAATTTTGAATTAGCATGCCTGGAGGATTTTAATGAGATAGAAAATCTCTATTGGGATTTAATAGATAAAAGCAAAGAAGAACGCTTCTTTTCCTGACTGGGAAAAGGGAGAACACCACTTCAGCAGATTTTATAATGGCCGGTATTGTACAGAAAGAGTTGTTCGTATTAAGAGATGGAATTATTAAGGCGTGTGCCATAGTTAACAGTAATTCTAATAAAGAGTATAAAAGGGTAGCGTGGAAAGTAAATGAAAGAGATAATAATGTATGGATAATCCATGCTCGCAGTGCGATATGAGTACCGTGGTATGGGTCTTGCTACTCAATTTGTAAAAACTTAATATCATATGCTAAGTTAGAAAACATTGAAGCCATTCATCTTGATGTAATAGATAAGAACACACTAGCCGACAAGTTATATATCAGAGCTGGTTTTAAATATGTAAGTACTGAAAACATTTTTATGAGGTAGTTGGAAACAGGCAGTTTAGAATGTATGAGTATGTGATAGAGTAGAAAGTATTAGAAATACGCATATAATGTGCAGTATCTGCCTTACAGGAAGCTATAAAAAAACTAAAGGGGATAACAATGGGATTAACGGACACAAGCAAATTTTTAAGTCTCATTTTGCGGCATAAGCCGGAAACAATAGAAATCAAGCTTGATGAACATGGCTGGGCAGATGTATCTGAGTTGATATCAGGTATAAGTAAAACAAGACCATTTGATATGAAGATGCTTGAAGAAATTGTAAGAACTGACAACAAGCAGCGGTATTCATTTAATGAAGATAAGACCTTAATCAGAGCAAACCAGGGACATTCAATACCTGTTGATGTTGAACTTGAAAAGAAAACTCCTCCAGAGTTTCTTTACCATGGAACGGGAGAAAAGTTTGTTTCATCAATCGATAAAGAAGGATTACTTTCAAAGAGCCGGTTATATGTTCATTTATCAAAGGATACTGATACAGCAGTTAAGGTAGGCAGCAGGCACGGAAAGCCTGTGGTGTATAGGGTGGCAGCCGGAAAGATGGCAGATGACGGATATGAGTTTTTCTTATCTGTAAATGGAGTATGGCTTACGAAGGCTGTTCCGGCAGAGTATTTAAGCAAAATATTGTAATATATGAATAAGAACTAAATGTAAAAAGCAATAGTAAAGAAGGAATGATTGTGAATATAAGATATGCAACAATGGCTGATTTAGACGATATTGCATCGGTTGAATCTGTATGTTTTCCTGTCTTAGAGGCAGCAACTAAAGAAGAATTTGAGCAAAGAATAAAATATTTTGGGAATCATTTCTGGCTTATGTTTGATGAGGGTATAACTGATAAATCTACTCATGGAAATGTCCTGTGGCACCAGATGAGATTGGATTTTAAACTAAGAAATAATGGAGTGAAGCAGATATGAAAACAGTTATTATATACGCGTCGGTTCATCACAATAATACAAAAGAGCTGGTATGTGCAATAGCAGCTGAAAATGATATTGATGTAGTTGATGCAACTAAGATTACTGAAAAGGACTTATCAGGGTATGATCTTATAGGTTTTGCTTCTGGTATTTATTTTGGCAAGATGCATCAGTCCGTAATTAACTTTGCAGAAGTAAATCTTCCAGAGAATAAGGATGTTTTTCTTATGTGTACTTATGGCGGAAAGCCGGTCTTTGATTCTATAAAGAAAATTGTAAAAGAAAAGCAGGGAAGAATTGTGGGAGAATTTTCTTGTAAGGGATTTGACACATTTGGACCATTCAAACTTATTGGAGGCATATCAAAAGGACATCCGGATAAGAATGATTTGGATAATGCAAAGGCATTTTTCAAAGAGTTAGAAAAGGGAAAGTGATTTAAAAGTATCATCATGTATATGGTATACACCTATGCACAAAAAACAGAGACTCTTCCCACGGAGTCTCTGCAAAGGTTTGTATAAGAATATTATAACTACCCTGATTTCATATTAATTGATACATCTTTATTCGTCAAGGAGTTGTGGAAATTTGTGTTTAACGTAGCTTGGATATTTAAATTTTAAGTGAAACTCATTAAGAATAAGAGAATATTCATATGTATTGAAAATGTGATTATGTGTGAGAAAACAGAATTGAATCTGGCAAGGAGATTTCTTAGCTTATATTATGGCACCATGTAAAAATATATCTTTTTATATATTAATCAGATTGAAAATGACTTGTTAAGGTGTAGTAACAAGCCATTTTTTTTGTTACTGTGGTAACAAAATTTCTGATGAATATATGGATGTTACATACCTAAAATTTTAAGTGTAACAAAACATCTAATTAAAAGGACATATTGTAACAAATCTGATATAATAACTATATTGGTTTTAGGATAGGTGAGAGTTTTGCGGAGTACTATTGCCGTATCTACGGACATTTATTAGAAGATATTGAAGTTTGGGAAGTAGCTGAAGAAGGAATTGTCAATATAGTAAGGAAGAAGCAGATAAATGATAGTGAAATGTCCTAAGTGTGATTCAGAGAATGTATATTAAGAAAATACGCTTTAAGGTAGAAGATTTCGGGTTAGGAACAATAGATATGAAAAGAAGATATGTGTATGAGATATATCCGGATGGTAGGTGGATTGAATATACATATCAAGGAGAATCTAATCGTTACACATACAAAGACATATGCGTAACAAAAAAAGAGAATGTATTAAGATTATACAATAAATATCAAAAGTTATTTGGTGCACCATTATGGAAAAAGAATATTATGGAAGCACAAGTTTGCGACGGATATGGATATACCTTGCAGATTACTTATAAGGATGGAAGAAAAAGAGTAATTGAAGGCGATATTGGCGGTGGTACAATTGACGGTATAATAGGAAATTATTTAAAGAAAATATTTGGGAGAAATTACGATGATTAAAACAGTTCTCGGTGATATAACAAAAATAGATTATGTTGATGTTATAGTAAATGCAGCAAATAACAGTCTCTTAGGTGGTGGAGGTGTTGATGGAGCAATTCACAGGGTAGCAGGTCCTGATCTTTTAAAAGAATGTAGGATGCTTCATGGATGTGAAACAGGAGAAGCAAAGATTACCAAAGGCTATAATCTGCCATGTGATTATGTTATACATACAGTCGGACCTATATGGAGAGGCGGAAAGAATAATGAGGAGCAGTTGCTTGCCAGCTGTTATTATCATTCGCTTAAACTTGCAATGGAAAAAGGTATAAAAAGAATAGCGTTTCCATCTATATCAACAGGTGTTTATGGTTTTCCTGTTAAACTGGCAGCACACATTGCTGTAAATGTTGTGGTAAGATTTGAGCAGGAATTTCCAAAGCAAATAGAAGAAATATATTTTGTTATGTTTGACAGAGATACAGAAGCAGCATATGAAAAAGAAGTTGATAAGCTATATTAAATGGAGTAACAGATGATAGAAAAAGTAGTATTCATGAACATGTGCATGATTAGTGATAATAAAGGAAATGTACTGGCCTTGGATAAAGTGGGCAAGAATTATTCTGGTACGACTTTCCCAAGTGGTCATGTAGAGGAAGATAATGCATTCAGATGTGCCTATGGAATGTCTGCAAACTATAACAGAAGAAGGAATTATAGCAAAGATACAGTAAGATTTTAAGTGAGGGAATAAGGAATGGGAAGAGCATCAATTAAAGAGAATAAGAATGTATATCAGTTAAAAAGAGAGGAGCTAGGACTTTGCTGAGAAAAGGCAAGTGAACTTTTAGAGTGCGTGCCTCCAGAGAGAATTGAAAAAATAGACAGTGAGAAGGTGCTGCCACATCCGGAAGAAGTACTCATAATGGCTGATAAGTATAAATCACCGGAATTGTGTAATTATTATTGCTCAAATCAGTGTCCAATTGGACAGCAATATGTTCCAGAGATTAAAATGAAAGAGCTCCCTCAGATTATACTTGAAACGGTAGCTTCTCTTAATAAGATGAACAAGAAGCAGGAGCGCCTCATTGAGATTACAGCTGATGGTATAATTGATAACGACGAATTAGATGATTTCATATATATTCAGGAGGAATTAGAAAAAATATCGGTAAATGTTGAAACACTTCAGTTATGGTCAGAAAGAATGTTGGCTTCTGGAGCTATTGATGAAGATGCATATAATAAAAGAAAATTACAAAAGAGTAATAACTAATATTTCTGTAAGATAAGCTGTATTTGATGGCTGTGTCGAGCTGATAGCCTATAATGTTGATTTTGACTATGCATTTTTAGCTAATGCAGGAATTAGGTTTAAACATGGTACTATAATATACGATCCAATGATAGAATTTGCTAAGATATATGAAGAATGGAACAATTATTATGGTTATAATTTTGATGAGTTGGCTCACGATAGTTTAGAGGATGTCAAAGCGACATTAGTTGTTTATAATGCGCTTAAGAAAAAATTGCCGCCATATGTGTGGATGTCAACGCAGTTGTTAAACAAAGAAAAAGAGGTAATATTTGAAAGTGATGATGTTACGGAAGTTATTGATAAGGCAAAAGAATTATTTGGTCAATGCGAAAGGAATATGATTAACAATCATATCAAAAGTGGTTTGAATTTTGAACATTTTATTTGCTAAAATAGAAATTGTTAGGTTAGATAATATGGGCGATTTCTGTATTACCAATATAAAGAGTTTGAAAAATCGGGAGTTGTATCAGCATAAGAAGGAGAATAATATCATGTTCAGAACAATTCGTAAAAAGAAAAATGGAATCAGCATCGACACGGCAAAGGCTCTTTTGCAGTCCAGCCGACGTGGCGTTCTTGCCGTAAATGGAGATGACGGATATCCCTATGCAATTCCTATCAACTATGTCTACGATGACGATGCGCAGAAAATTTATTTTCATGGAGCACGCGTAGGTCATAAAGTAGATGCACTGCGTGCCTGTGACAAAGTATGCTTCACGGTATATGGAAATGAAACCATTAAAGAAGAAGATTGGGCACCGTTTGTGCAGAGCGTTGTGGTGTTCGGCCGATGTTACCTCGTAGAATCCGGTGTAAGAGCAACAACTCTGTTAAAACGATTTGCAATGAAATACTATCCCAGCGAACAGTTAGTTGATGAGGAAATTGCCCACGCAGGAAAGGCTGTGCAAATTTTCGAAATAAAAGTGGAGCACCTCAGCGGTAAGGAAATACAGGAACGATAAATTCAAGATTGTATATTTTTAAAATTTGAAAAAGGAGGAATCGTGTACGATTCTTTAGGTATTTATCTATGAGAAGAAAAGATCGAGAAGTAACAAATATTATTGAAATTCTGCAGATTATTGAAAAAGCGAAAGTCCTGCATCTTGCTTTGTTTGATGCTGATTATATGAATTGTACTGATCGGTGCAGGTACACTGATAATGGTACTATGAGATAAATGGAGGCTGGCTGACACATTTGTCTGCGGGCGTGGTGTCCCAATCGGAAATTTCGTCAGACCAGACCGCCATTTTAAAGGAAAAGAGCAAGGCCGGATAGACCTTACTCTTACATGATGAATCGGAATTTATCAAGCTGTTAATTTTGAAAATTTCTTTGAAAAACTATTGACTCCTACGCAACGTAATAGTTTACGATATGTTTATCGATAGGAGAAAATGACAATGATGACAGTGAATGAGGTAAGTAAATTAACAGGAGTGAGTATACGCACTCTGCAGTATTATGATACCATTGGTCTCTTAAAACCTATTGAATATACAGAGTCAGGTTATAGGTTGTATGACGATACATCCTTGGAAAGGCTGCAACAAATTTTACTGTTTAAAGAATTGGAATTTCCGCTTAAGGAGATTAAAAAGATAATTGATGCCCCTAACTTTGACAGAAACAAAGCATTAGAGCAGCAGATTGAATTGCTAACTATGAAAAAAGAGCATCTTGAAAATCTTATTAGTTTCGCTCGAGGAATAAAAGGAATAGGAGTGAAATATATGGATTTTAAAGTATTTGATACAACAAAGATTGATGAGTATTCTAAACGAGCAAAAGAACAATGGGGACAAACCTCTGAGTATAAGGAGTTTGAAGAGAAAACAAAGAACTGGACGAAAGACGATGAAGCTACTGTTGCAAATGAGTTTATGCAATTATTTGTTGAATTCGGACAAATGAAAGAAATGGACCCAGAAGATGAACAGGTGCAGTTGCAGGTAAGGAAACTTCAGGATTATATTACAGATCATTTTTATACATGTTCTGATAAGATTTTATGCGGTCTTGGAAGAATGTATGCCGGTGGAGGAGAACTTACGGAAAATATTGATGATGTTGGAGGAGTTGGCACAGCAGAGTTTGCAAGTAAAGCTATTGATATATTTTATATGAGCGGAAGGTAAATTCCAGTTTTACGAAATAAAGAAATTGTAGGAGGAATATATATATGGTTGGAAGAATTTATCACATTGGATTAACCGTTTCTGATTTGGATCGCTCGATTGCTTTCTACAGAGATATTCTGGGGCTTAAATTACAGGGTGAAATCTTTATGGAAGGCGAAGAGACAGATAAAATGTTCCGTAAGGAAAATTGTAAAGCAAGGGTTGCATATTTGAATGGTTCGAAGGCTCTTGAAGCACCACCGATTGAATTGATTCAGTTTGTAGACAGCGAAATCCATAAAGCACAATCGGATTTGTTTACAACCTCTATCTCAGAAGTATGCTTCTACACGGATGATATTGATTCGGTCTATAAAACCATTATCGAAAATCATGTGGATTGCTTGTCTGAACCGCAGTATTTCGACTTTAGAGCAGATGGATTTGGGGAAAGTCGAGCTTTTTATTTTAGAGACCCGGATGGCATTATTCTTGAAATGATGCAGCAGCTTTGATGAAAAATCATAAGTACAGGAAAGTGGAAACTTCAATTTGTGAAGGTGCATTATGGACAAATATTTAAAAGAAACAAAAATGTTAGATTATTCCAACGCAAACATACAGCAGTTAATTCGGGAAAGAAGATGGAAAAATATAAATGAATTTGAACGCTTAAAATCGATTTATGATTTTGTTAGGGATGAAATATTGTTTGGATATAATATTGATGATAATGTTCCTGCATCAAAGGTTTTGGCAGATGGTTATGGACAATGTAATACAAAAGGAACATTGTTTATGGCAATACTAAGGGCATGCAATATTCCTTGCAGGGTACATGGATTCACCATTGATAAAAAATTACAAAAGGGAGCAATGACAGGGGTTGTCTATAAAAATGCACCACAAAATGTATTTCATAGTTGGGTTGAAGTTTACTTTGAGGATAGATGGTATGAGTTAGAGGTGTTTATTCTTGATAAAAAGTATTTACAAAAATTACAGGAAAAAAATAGTGATTGTAAAGGTGCATTTTGTGGTTATGGTGTAGCCGTAAAAGACTTCAAAAATCCAATTATAGATTTTGATAGAAATAATACATATATTCAGAGTGAAGGAATTAATCAAGATTTTGGAGTCTATGATTCGCCTGATGACTTGCTAAAAGCGCACCATCAAGAAATGTCTGCGATAAAAGCATTTTTATATAAACACTTTGGCAGGCATTTAATGAACCGAAACGTCAAAAAAATTAGAAATTGCTAAATTCAAGTTTGAAGAATTGAAAAAAACGGAATTTACCTATTAAGACATATAAACTCTTGACAATAAAGCTCCTATATAGTATGTTTTTGATAAACTACTATATAGGAGCTTTTGTATGGAAATGAATGGAGGATTTCTTGTCACCAAAATAAAACAGCTTGGAGACCGGATTTTCGAGAAGATTCTCAGTGAAAAGAATATTGATGCGTTTAATGGAGCCCAAGGGCGTATTCTTTATGTGCTGTGGCAGAAGGATGGTATTTCAATCAGGTCACTCTCGACTAAATGCGGATTAGCGATAACATCTCTTACTACGATGCTGGAAAGAATGGAAAATCAAGGGCTGATAAGCCGTGTTCAGTCTGAAACGGACAAAAGGAAAACGCTCCTGTTTCTGACTGAGAAAGCACATGCCTTAAAGGGCGAGTACGATTCTGTATCTGATGAGATGGGCAGTATTTACTACAAAGGTTTTTCAGAGGAAGAAATTACCCAGTTTGAGGAATGCCTCGACCGCATCAGAAAGAATCTTGAGGAGTGGCAGAAGTCATGAGTATTTGTATCAAAGATCAGATACAGAACATAAATATCGTCATTGGCTGCACAGTGGGGTGTACATATTGCTATGCCCGCAACAACGTGAAACGCTGGCATATGATTGATGATTTCGCTGACCCTGAATTCTTTCCGGGTAAGCTCAAGATGATGGAAAAGAAACGTCCGCAGAACTTTCTTCTTACCGGCATGAGCGATCTCTCTGGATGGAAGCCGGAATGGAGAGACGAGGTATTTGCAAAGATCCGTGAAAATCCACAGCATCAGTTCCTGTTCCTTACCAAGCGACCTGATTTGCTGGATTTTGATACCGATCTGGAAAACGCATGGTTTGGCGTTACGGTGACGAGGAAAGCAGAACTGTGGCGTATCGACGCCCTTCGGAAAAACGTTAGAGCAAAACATTACCATGTTACCTTTGAGCCGTTATTTGATGATCCCGGCACATTTGACCTTTCTGGAATCAATTGGATCTTTGTCGGCACCATGACCGGAGCGCAGAGCAGGAAGATTCATACGGAGCCGGAATGGGCATGGTCTCTGACGGACCAGGCACATAAGCTTGGCATTCCGGTGTTTATGAAGGAAGACCTTGTCCCTATCATAGGGGACGAAAATATGATTCAGGAAATGCCGGAAGAATTTAATAAAGTGTTAGAGGTACAGAAATCATGGAAGAAGTAATAAATGGAATCCTCATTCGTGAGGTGGAAACAAAGAATATCATGACTAAGTCTAGTCTGCCGGTAGGCGGTTACTCGGTCAATCCCTATGTGGGCTGTACACATGCCTGCAAGTATTGCTATGCTTCTTTTATGAAGCGCTTTACCGGTCACAAGGAGGAATGGGGCACTTTCCTTGATGTGAAGCATTGGCCGGAAATTAAAAATCCGAAGAAATATGCCGGACAGCGGGTGGTCATCGGTTCTGTGACAGATGGCTACAATCCACAGGAGGAGCAATTCGGGAATACCAGAAAATTTCTGGAGCAGCTGATCGGCAGTGACGCAGATATTCTGATCTGCACAAAGTCGGATCTTGTGGTACGGGATATTGATCTGTTGAAGAAGCTTGGACGTGTAACCGTTTCATGGTCGATCAACACACTAGATGAAAATTTCAAGAACGATATGGATTCTGCTTCGAGCATTGAGCACCGTATCGCTGCTATGAAGCAGGTATATGAGGCAGGTATCCGTACAGTCTGTTTCGTATCCCCGGTATTCCCCGGAATCACGGATTTTGAAGCAATCTTTGAGCGGGTAAAGGACCAGTGCGATCTGTTCTGGCTCGAAAATCTCAATCTTCGAGGCGGTTTCAAAAAGACAATTATGGATTATATCGCCGGAAAATATCCTGATCTTGTACCACTTTACGACGAGATCTATAACAAGCATAACCGCAGCTACTTTGAAGCACTTGAAGTAAAAGCTGAGAAAATGGCTAAGAAGTATGATTGTGCCTTTGTGGATAATGAAATGCCTTATGGCAGAGTCCCGCAGGGACATCCGGTGATCGTAGATTATTTCTATCATGAGGAAATCCGTGGGACAGAGAATACCGGAAAAAGAAATCGCTAACTTCGGATTTGCCAAATAAAGGAGCAGTACTTATGAAAAAATTCTTTTTGCCAGTATACACTATAGTAGTATTTTCAATCGTTATTTGGTTTGCTTTACATGGAGAACATCGTGATCCGAGGTTTTATGTCTCTATTTTGATAATTGCAATCATTGGGAAATTTATTGCTTCACACATAGATAAAGAAAAATAGTAATAGATGTAGAATTGCCAGAGAGTTTGGCATAGGTGATTAATAATAATGAGGCGGCATATGTATCTTATATCAGCATATTTTGATGAACATGTAACAAAGGGATTGCAGAGGTTAATTGATAATATTGCAAAAGAAACAGGTAATACTTATATGATTGAGAATAATGTTCCTCCGCATCTGACAATTTCAAGCTTCGAAACAAGAAAACCTGATAATCTTAAGGAAGAATTCATGAAGCTTAATAAAATAGGTGCAGGAGAGATAAATATATTTTCAATCGGGCAGTTTCTGCCGTATGTTATGTATGCTACACCTGTTCTGGACGAATATTTAATGCATCTTTCCAATGAGGTGTATGATATATTTTCTGCAAGAGAAGATGTAACAATTAATCGTTGTTACAAACCATATAACTGGTTTCCACACATAACATTGGGAAAGAAACTTGAAAAAGAACAGATGATAATGGCAATGAGAGTATTACAGACACATTTTGTTCCAATAAAAGGGAAAATAGTAAGGGTTGGATTGTCACAGACTAATCCACATAAGGATATTATACAATTTAATATATGATAGTGTAACCGGGGGAGGGAGAATGGATTTTAGTTGATACTGAAGATGAGATGGTGGCTATTTTTTTACAACAGAGGATATATTTTATGCAACAACAGAAATTATTAAGCCTTATAAGACAGGCAATAGAAGATTACAACATGATAGAGGAAGGTGATAAGATTGCCGTTGGAGTATCAGGTGGCAAGGATTCGCTTGCATTGCTGCATGCAATGAAGATACTTAACAGGTTTTATCCGAAGAAGTTTGAACTGTATGCAATTACCTGTAATGTTGGATTTGAGGGAATGGATTTTACAGGAGTGAGGAAGTTCTGTGAGAGTATAAATGTGCCATATGAACAGGTTGATACAGAGATTGCGAAGATTGTCTTTGAGGATAATAAAGATGAAAGGCCATGTTCACTGTGTGCGAAGCTTAGAAAAGGCGCAATGTATAAGAGGCTTGGAGAGCTTGGAATCAATAAGATTGCATATGCACATAATAAGGACGATTTTATAGAAACAGCATTAATGTCTCTTATATATGAAGGGCGGTTTTACGCATTTCCACCAGTTACATATCTGCCGGAGGCAGGGGTTACGGTTATACGGCCAATGATGTATGTGCCGGAAAAGGGTGTGGCTAATTTTGTGATTAATCAGGGAATCAAGGTTGTTAAGAACACCTGTCCGGTTGATGGTTCAACTAAGAGGGAATATGCCAAGCAGCTTATGGAGCAGATTAATAGAGAAAATCCGGGAACTAAGGACAGAATTATGCATGCAGTTGTGAACGGAAGATTTGAGGACTGGCCAGAAGTGCATAGAAATTGAAAATAACTGTTGATACAACACCAATGAGATAATAGAATAATATTAAATCTATTTATAAGGAGATACGAACATGAGAAGATTTTATGAAGGCAATGATAACAAGGGTTATCAGGAAGTTGTAGATAAAGAAGCTGGCTTGGAATTAATAGGTTTTGATTTGATAAGACTTGAGCCGGGTGAAAATGCGGTTTATGAATCAGGGGAATATGAAATAGGACTTGTTATTTTACAGGGAACATGCAGTGTTAAGGTTGATGATGTCACATTTGACAAGCTTGGCTCAAGAAGAAGCGTGTTTGACGGCAAGCCAACAACTGTTTATGTTCCAAGAGATTCTAAGTATGAAGTTACAGCAACCGGAAGCATGATGCTTGAAATCGGTGTGTGCAAGGTTAAAGCAAGAAAGAAGTATGAAGCTTTTGTAATAGATGCAGGTGATGTTACAACTGAACACAGAGGCAAGCTTAACTGGCAGAGAGATGTTAATGATATTATCACTTCAAAATATGAGGGAAAGGTTGACAGAATCGTGCTTGGCGAGACTTACAGCATGCCGGGGCAGTGGTCAAGTTATCCATCACATAAGCATGATACAGATAATCTTCCATTTGAGGTAAATATGGAGGAAATATATCATTTCAAGGTGAATCCAGGTCAGGGCTTTGGTATTCAGGTAATGTATAGTGACGATATGTCATTAAGAGAGAGTTACATAATAAAGAATGGTGACAGCGTAGCGATTAAGAATGGCTATCATCCGGTAGCAGCAGCACCGGGATATCAGGTATATTATCTCTGGGTAATGGCAGGTGTTGATACAAGACAGCTTACACCTTGTGATGACCCTGACCACGCATGGGTAAAGGCTGTTGAGAAGATGGTGTAATGTATTTTGAACAAGGCATATGTGGAATCAGATATGAATTAAAAGGCTTAATTAAAAGCTGAACATTAAAGGCTGAATATTAAGAAAAATATTGAAACTTTTTATCGATAATGATATATTTAGTGTATAAAATTTTAACAGATTCGAGGTAAAATAATAATGATTTACGCATCACTTAATGCAAAAAAAGGTAACTACCAGTACCCAGCAGCTATTAATACTGCACTTGAATTTCTTGCAAAGCCAGAGACAGCTGAGCTTCCAGTAGGAAGATATGAACTTGATGGAGATAACATTTTTGTTCTTATTCAGGATCAGACAACAGCTCCAGTTGAGAATAAGCGTGCAGAAAGTCACAGAAATTATATTGATATCCAGTATCTTTTCACAGGAAAAGAAGTTCAGGGATATGCACCACTTCTTCCAGGAGTTACAGGTGAAGAGCCAGCTGGTAAAGACAATATCTTTTATGAGACAGTAGAGAATGAGCAGTTCGTTACATTACATCCTGGTGAATTTACAGTATACTTTACTAATGATATTCATCGCCCTAATTGTACAATGGATGAGCCTGTTAATATCCATAAGGCAGTTGTTAAGATTAAGGAAAGTCTTATTAAGTAATTGGAATAGTTGACTTGTTGATACAATATAATATTTAAAACAGAAGCACCATAAGAAGCGAATGCAATGTATTCTTATGGTGTTTTTTGTATTAATAAAGGACAGAATAAATGGAAAAATGTTGCTATTAGTTATATATGTTTGTATAATACAGTTAAAAGTTTGTTATTAATTTAACATGTGATGGGGGTTATTTAATATGTTAGCAGAGCAGGTATTGGCATTAATTATTTTCATTTCTATGTTTGTATTGATAGTTCTTGATAAGATAGAGAGGCATTATGTGACGCTTGGATGTGGGGCATTGACGCTGATTGGGGTATTTGGAATTATCATGAGGTCGCCGGAGGCGGTTATTAGTACTCTTAATTTAAGAAGCATTTTTACATCAGGTTTCTGGTATCAGTCCGGAGCTGCTGAAGAGGCAGTAACAGGGATTAACTGGTCGACCATTATATTTATTGCGGGTATGATGATTATGGTTGAGGTTATGGCTGCCGCCGGATTTTTCAGATGGCTGTGTATGCTTCTGGCTAAGGCTGTACACTATCGTACAAGAGCATTGTTTATTACATTTATGATAATGTCTTTTGGATTGGCTATGTTTATAGACAGTATAACGGTTATATTGTTTCTTGCAGCTGTATCTATTGAGCTTGCCAAGCTGCTAAAGTTTAACCCAGTGCCAATGATTTTATCAGAGATATTCTGTGCTAATCTGGGCGGTTCGGCAACAATGTGCGGGATCCACCTAATATAATTATTGGTACGTCACTTAATTTTTCATTTTCAACATTTATTACGCATACAGGACTGATTGCAGTAATCAGTCTGGTATTTATTGTGGTATATTTTCTTATAGCATATAGAAAAGAACTGGAATCATCTCCAGATATTGATAAACTGGCTGAATCTATGCCAAGTCCGGCAGAGACTATTACTAACAGAAGAGATTTTGCATTAAGCTGTGTTATATTCATGTGTGCAGTTGTAATGCTTGTAACGCATGCGCTGACAGGACTTACGGTTGCATTTATAGGACTTGTTATAGCAATATTTTCACTTATTGTATCAGGCGAAGGCTTTACATATGTTGAAGTCTATTGATTATAAAACAATTTTGTTCTTTTAGGACTGTTTATTGTTGTAGGTGGACTTGAACAGACGGGCATATTAGAGATTATTGCTGCATTTATAGGTCGTGTGAGCAAGGGTAATCTTAAGCTTATGGTTGCAATTATTATTATTATTTCAGCATGTGCAAGTGCACTTATTGATAATATTCCTTTGCAGCAACTATGGTACCGGTTATTAAGAGTCTGGCTGCGACACAAGGGGTTGACCTTTCTGTTCTTGCGTGGGCACTTTCTATGGGAACTGATGTAGGTGGAAGTGCAACACCTATAGGTGCATCTGCTAATGTTGTCGGAACATCAGTTGCAGCTAAGAATGGTTATATGATTGGTTGGGGTAAGTATTGCCGCACAGCTGTTCCGGCAACTATAATAGTTGTGCTTATATCTATGGTGTGCATATTTGTAAGGTATTGTTAATTCTTCGTGCACAAAATGTGTACAGAAATGGGGGTTTTATGGGAGAACAGTTGATTATTTCTATAAGTCGTGAATATGGAAGTGGAGGACATGAGATAGCAAGGAAGCTGGCTGACAGATTAGAACTTGCATTTTATGACAGATGCATGTTGGACGAGATTGCAGAACAGATGAATGCTGATGTGTCAGATTTTCACAAATATGATGAAAAGCCGGGAAACCGTCTCCTGTCGAGGCGGGTAGGTAATCACACCAATTCTTATGAAGAGATTATTGCCCAGTTTCAGTTTGATTATATCCGTAAGAAAGCTGAGAGCGGAGAATCATTTATAGTAGTCGGCAGATGTTCAGAGAATGTACTTAAGGATTATGACTGCCTTATATCCGTATTTGTAACAGGTGATAAGGAGCATAAGATACAGAGAGTTATGGAGCATTTTGACTTATCCGAATCAGAGGCATATACTAAAATGCGTAGACACGACAGAACAAGAAAACAGTATCATAACAGATACTCAGAAGGTAAATGGGGAGATGCAACATATTATGACATGTGTATCAACAGCAGTCCTCTGGGAATAGAGAAAACTGTTAATGTTCTGGAGAATTATGTGAAAGAAAGAACAGGTAATCAGGAGCTTTAATTATGAAATACACAATAGACACACATACTCATACACTTGTAAGCGGTCATGCATATAACACAATTGATGAGATGGCAGCTTACGCAGCAGTATAGGAGTTACGCACCTTGCGATAACTGACCATGCACCCAAGATGCCGGGAAGCGCATATTATATTTTTCTAATATGAAGATAATTCCAAGAGAAAAATGTGGTGTCAGGATATATATGGGTTGTGAAGCTAATATTATGGACTATGATGGAAATATTGATCTTAAAGAATATGGACTTAAGGGCTGTGATGTTGTAATAGCAAGCTCTTCATATTCCATGTATCAAGCCCGGAAGTATAGAGCAGAATACGAATGCATTAATTAAAGCAATGGATAATCCATATGTTAATATTATAGGACACCCTGATGATTCAAGGTATCCTGTCGATTATGAAAAGCTTGTAAAGGCCGCTAAGGAAAAGCATGTGCTTCTTGAACTTAATAATACATCATTGAATCCGGATGGCCCAAGACAGGGAGCTTTTGAGAATGATGTTAAGATGCTTAACATATGTAAGGAATTAGGAGTCTGCATATCTATAGGAAGTGATGCACATATAAAAGAGGGAATATGTGAATTTGACAGAGCCTATAAGGTTATAGAAGATACACAGTTCCCAGAAGAACTTATTGTTAATAGTGATTACAGTTTATATGAATCATATATTGGAAAGAAGAATTAAAATCCATTTTATTTCTATTATGAATTATTAGAATCTTATAAGTTCAACAAGAAATACTGCTACACATGACGCTATAGCAACAGTTGTAAGACCTTTGCCTTTCAAAGCAAATATTACGGCTGTCAAAGTCCCAGCTGCACCAACCCACCAGCTGGTTGCATAGAATATTGCGGAATTGTCATTGCTGTAAGAACTGCATAAGGTATGTAATAAAGAAAAGAACGGACAAAGCGGTTGTTAATCTTTTCCTTAATTGCAGTGAAAGGTATAACTCTTATAAGGTAGGTTGTGCCTGCAAGTATAAGCAGATATATAAAGAAAATACTGTTTTTCATAAGTTCCTCCAATAAGATTAATTATTGCTGTTATCAGCTTCATCAGATACCGGAAAGAATATTGAACCGATAATGGCAGCTGTGATAGCAACAATTGTTATTGTTATACCGCTGGAAATTTTAGAAAGAAGCGGTATGTAGTAGAATAAGCAGCTAAGTATAATTGCAATGATTACGACAATCAGGACGGGGCGAGCTTTCTTCATCTCTGGAACAACCACGGCAACGAACATTCCATAGATTGCAACACTTAAAGCACTCATAAGGCGGTCTGGAAGAATATTTCCAAGAATAGCACCAATAAATGTGCCTAATGCCCAGCCCAGATAAGGCGTAGCAAGTCCTGCAAAGTAGCTGCGCTTGATTTCGTCTTCTTTAGTTGCTACTGCAAATATTTCATCAGTTATAAAGAAACCGAGAAGCCAGCGGTATATGCCACTGAAACGGCTGTCAGCTTTCTGTCCGATTGATATAGACATGAAAGAGTACCTTATATTAATAGTAATCTGTGATATAAGCATCTGAATGTACTGTCCTGGATGAATCATAATGCCGATTCCTCGCAAACTGTCCGGCAGAGGTTACTGTTGTCATAGATATGAGAACGGCCTGCCACCAGCTAAGACCAAAGGATACAGCCATAATTCCAAAGGTAAAAGAAACTGACAGATATCCGAGTGCAATTGGTATGCCGGTTATTAGTCCGCGTTTATAATTATTCATTTTATTTATCTCCATGTATACAATGTCTAGGTTAATATAGTAAAGTCATTTCTATATTCTATCATACATTTGCCATAAAATCACTTGAGAAATATTAATAAATTGATGAATACATAATATTAAAGGGCAGAGAAAGCGGCTATCTGCCAGCTTTCTCTGCCTGTTTGTTATTGTACATATTTTTATCTGCTTTATCAAAGAGTGTCCTTAATGTGCAATTCTCATAATCAGAAGAGAATGCACAACCATGAGCATAACTTATCTTAAAAGCTTTTCCAAGCTCATTGAATTCGGATATTTCTTTGTCAAGCTGTCTGAGAATATCAGTAACTTCATCCTTAGTAGTGTTATATATTACGGCAATAAATTCATCGCCACCATATCGCCCAACAAAATCGTTAGAAGGAACAGCATTTCTTAAAAGCCTTGCAAAATTAAGAATCAATTGGTCACCAACGGAATGACCAAGTGTATCATTGACCTTCTTAAGATTATTGAGGTCAAACATAATACATGCAGTAGAATCAGTAATAAATTGCGAAGTTCTGAATATTTCTTCACATTTACTCTTGTTAGGAAGACCTGTGTGCAGGTCAAGAAAAGCCGCTTCAAGCTGTTTATTCTTTTGGTGATTACAATTGCATTAATGAAATGATTAATTATAAATATTATTATAATGATCATATCTATTGCTGTAAAAGTTTCAAATAATCTTATATTACATGCAATTCTTTCAGAATACTTTTCAGCAGCAGAAACAGTCTGGTCAGCAAGCTGGAAGTATTCTTCACTGAGATTTACAATATCAGTGTTTTCATAACCATATTCACGGACTTTATATATTTCGTCCTTTAGCAGAGTCCAGAAAGCAGTCTGTGTATCAAGTTTTTTCATAATCATTGTTATCAAGTTTGATAAGATTATAATCGCCATCTTTATATTTAAGATCTTCAAGAATTCCATCAAGATAATTGATGAGCTCATCATTAGGATTACCAGTGATTTCAAGCTTGACTTCTTTGAGTAGCACCTCTGACAAGACCGGTATAGTTAATAACTCTGGCAGTTCCCTGTAATTTTCCTATAAGAACCATCATTATTGCTACAAGAACAATAAGAATAACGATAAGACAGCTTTCAATAACAGTATTGATTGTTTTTATATGTTTTCCGTGTTTGTGTATTTTCATATCTCACCTTATAAAATAATTGTTACATAAATACTATAAAATCGGTACTTTAGTACTATATCAATATGCTGTATAAATGTCAATACAATAAATGTAAATTATGAATGAATCCGACTGAAATGAATGAAAGTGGTAATGACATTTATCAGTATGCAAGTATACATATGTTGTGCATTGACACATAACTATTGCAATATTAAAATTAATTCGTTTGGATTTTCTAACCGGACAGATAATAAATTATACAGGTTAAATATTGGAGGAATCATATATGTCAAATATAAAGCTTGGAAGTCATGTGGGAATGGCAGGTAAGGAAATGTTTCTTGCATCTGCGAAGGAAGCAGTTTCTTATGGGGCTAATGTATTTATGTTATACACAGGTGCGCCACAGAATACAAGAAGAAAAGAAATAAGTGAGCTTAATATAGAAGCTGGCTGGAAGTATGCTAAGGAACATGGAATTGAGGAGATTATTGTACATGCACCTTATATAATAAATCTTGCAAATACAATTAAGCCGGAGACTTATGAGCTTGCTGTTGAATTTCTTGAAAAGAAATTATAAGGACTGCTGCCATGGAAGCCATATAATGGTGCTTCATCCAGGAAGCCATGTCAATGCCGGAGTTGAAGCCGGAACCGCACAGATTATCAAAGGACTTAATACAGTGCTTAACCAGAACAATGATGATGTATATATTGCACTTGAGACAATGGCTGGCAAGGGAAGCGAGATAGGCAGGACATTTGAAGAGCTTAAGGCAATCTATGATGGCGTTGACAAGAAGGACAGATTGAGAGTGTGCTTTGATACATGTCATGTTAATGATGCTGGTTATGATTTAGTTAATCATTATGATGAAGTATTTGCAGAATTTGACAAAGTGATTGGTCTTGACCAGATAGCAGTATTTCATATCAATGACAGCATGAATCCGCTTGGAGCGCATAAGGACAGACATGCCAACATTGATAAAGGAAATATAGGATATGAGACTCTTCACAGACTTGTCCATGATGAAAGATTCTTAGATGTTCCTAAGATTCTTGAGACCCCATGGGTAGCAGTTGAGGGAACTGATAAGAAAGAGCCTCCTTATAAGGAAGAGATTGCGTGGCTGCTTAAAGATTAATAAACTGTAGGAAAGTATGTTGTGAAAGGCGGGATAATAATATGTCAATACCAGCACATGAAGCAAAGTCAAGATTAATAGAGGGTAATAAAAGATTTATTAATGCTACAAGCAATCCAGGAGATGTTTCGCTGGAAAGGCGCGTGGATACATTAAAGAATGGTCAGCATCCATATGCGATTGTTCTGTGCTGTTCGGATTCCAGACAGGTACCGGAAGCAATATTCTCAGCGGGAATAGGGGAACTTTTGTTATCCGCGTGGCAGGAAATGTAGTGGATTCGCATCAGCTTGGAAGTATTGAATATGCAGCAGACCATCTTGACTGTAAGCTGGTGGTTGTACTTGGACATAACCATTGCGGTGCAGTTGAGGCGGCAATAAAGCATGACCCCGACGGACATATCAAGTATATAACTGACGATATCAGGGAAGCTATTAAGGAAGAGAAAGATGAGTATATTGCAACATGTCTTAATGTAAAGCATAGTGTCAAGGTGATAGAGGATAATACAGATATGAAGCTGCTTGAGGAAAAGGGTCTTGAGGTTATCGGGGCTGTGTACCATCTTGAGGACGGGCATGTGGAGTTTTTGGAGTAAAGAATGGATGAATGTAACATTATCAGACTAAATAATTTAATATCGTATATATCCCCAACAGAGAATCCACTATCTGCAAATGTGGTGATGATACAGGGAAGGGAAGCACTGTGGCTGTATGATGTCGGCAACCACCCTGATATTCCACAGGTAATAGAACAATTCCGTGATGGAAGAAATGTTAATGTTATATTGTCACATTTTCACGAAGATCATATCGGTAATCTTCCGGGTATGGGCGTTGATGAGGTGTATCAGGGAAAGTATACCCATAGGCACACTGGCATGGGAACAGTCGTAGAAGATGACATTTATATTCAGGACGGGGAAGCAAGACTTCATATATTTCCATTGCCGTCAAGCCATGCAAAGGGCTGTGTTGCGTTGGAAGTTAATGACGAGTGGTGCTTTCTTGGAGATGCATTGTACTCTATGCAGAAATGCGGACATAACCTGTATAATGCGAGGCATATTAAAAGATGAAATAAATGTATTACAGAACATTAAGGCTGAGAAATTCATGCTGAGTCACAGGACACCTTTTGAAAAGCCAAAGGGGATTATCATGAGATGGCTTGGTGAGATATATGACAGAAGGGTTAAGGGAGGTGTATATTGAGATCTAAATATCATTTTATTATAATCGGCTCAGGCTGGCGGGCCTTATATTATGTACGCGTAGCAAAGGCTCTGCCTGAAATATTCTGTATTGATGCGATGTATTGCAGGACGCGGAGAAAGCGGACTTAATTGCCGGTCAGTATCAGATACACACAACTACATCTATAGAAGAATGCGTGGCATATAAACCTGATTTTGCAGTTGTGGCTGTTAAGAAGGACGCCATATGTGATGTTTCAATGGAATGGCTTGACCGTGGAATAACTGTTTTATCAGAGACTCCGGCGGCACTTGATATGGATTCGCTTAATAAACTGTATTCTTATTACAAATGTGGAAAAAACAGGTGGTTGCTGAACAGTACAGGAGTATCCTAATATTAAAGCATCATTAAAGCTTATTAATGAAGGAATTATTGGTGATGTCAGCTGTGTAAATGTGTCACTGGCGCATGAATATCATGGAATAAGTCTTATAAGAGCATTTTTGGAGTTAATCCGGGAGAGAAGTATACAATTTCAGCTAAGACATATGAGTTTCCTACAACACAGACCCTTACAAGATATGATAAGTTCACTGATGGCATTGCGAGGAAAGAAAAGATGCGTCGCCACATTTGAATTTGAAAGCGGGAAAGTGGCATGGTATGATTTTGATTCGAGCAGTACAGGTCACCAATCAGAAAGAATACGCTTAAAGTTCAGGGTGTAAGAGGCGAACTTATTGATGACTGTGTATATTATCTTGATGAGAATAATGAAGGTCAGACTGGCAGAATTATAACGGATTCACATGTGATTAATACAGGAAATTCTAATCCTAATTTTGAGAAGATTCGTGAAATTAAGAAAATTTCATTTAATAATAAGATTATATATGAGCCGGAATTTGGATTGTGTGGTCTGTCAGAAGATGAAACAGCAATCGCAGTGATGATGAAGAATACGGCAGAGTATAGCAGAGGAAATGCGTCTGCACCATACAGTATGGAGGATGCCCTTGCAGATGCGTATGCCGCCATCTTACTGAAGAAGGCTGTGGAAACAGGAGAAGTGGTGCATAGTTAATATAATGAAACGGGGTATATGGTATGCAGAAAGAATTGTTAAAGGTGGCACTTATAGGTGTAGGAAGTGTTGGAAAGAAATATGCCAGAATGATAACAGCGGGAGAAGTTCCGCATATGAAATTATCAGCTGTGGTTATAAGAAGAGATGAACTTATTGAATGGGGCAAATCACTTGTTAATACTGATGGTGATAATGCAAGGATATTCAGGAGTGCAGAAGAATTATTTGAGACAGGAGATTCATGTTATGATGCAGTTATTATAGCAACTCCTCATAAAACTCATAAAGAACTGGCTTTGAAAGCATTTGCAAAGGGAAAAGCAGTGTTATGTGACAAGCCGGCTGCGGCAGATATTGGCGAGGCACTTGCAATGCAGGCTGCCAGTGAAAGTGGCAGAATATATGGAATGATATTTCACCAGAGGCTTTACCCTAAATACATCAGGATTAAGCAGATGATAGACAATGGTGAATTAGGAGATATAAAGCGGGTATGTCTTATTAATTCACGATATTTAAGAACCTCATACTATCATAAATCTGGCTCATGGAGAAGCAGCTTTGCAGGTGAAGGCGGTGGAGCACTAATCAATCAGGGACAGCATATTCTTGACATGTATCAGTACCTGTTTGGAATGCCACAGAAACTTTGCAGCGATTCCATTTGGAAAATACAACGACTTTATAGTAGATGATGAGGCTACTATCGTTATGGAATACGACAATGGAAAGACAGGCACATTTATACTATCCACAGGCGAAGCAGCGAAGAGCGAGATTATAGGAACAGAAGGCAAGAATTCTTCTGGAAGACGACACGCTCACCATTACAAGACACAGAGATGTATGTGAGTATATCAAGAATGAAGAAGTTAACTCAAGGCAGAATATGACATTTGCAGAGGAAACTATACAGTTCGAGGCATCTGAGCCATATGCACAGTTATTTGAAAATTTTGCAAATGCGGTGCTTAAAGGTGATGAGTCTTATCTGACAGTTAAGGGCAGTGAGGGGATTAATTCACTCATGTTGTGTGCCAGTGCTTATTATTCAGCATGCAAAGGCATAAAAGTAGAACTTCCGCTTGAAGCCTCAGATTATAAAGAACTTATGGATGAATTGATTAAGAAAGAAGAGGAGAATAGATTCAGTCTATTCTTCCTCTTCTTCGTCGTTAAACCGTGGAGCAGAAAATCGTTCCACCTGGCATTAGTTTCTTCAAGCTCTTTTTCTGCATGATACGGTTTCTGTCGCTTAGAATGGAAATCATTTCATCAGCTATCTCCTCAACAGGAGGGTGGTCATAATGATAGAGATAACCAATCATGCGGCTGGCAGTGAAATCAGTATTGAGATTCTTAGTGACAATATCACAGAAATTTTCCTCATAACCTCTTTGCAGCATTAATTCATATAATTGTCTGCTTAAATCTGATTTGGGTTTCATAAAATGTGACTCCTTGTTTGTGGTGCGTAATATGTCTGTTTATTATAGCATAAATATTTGAAAAATATAATGTATTATGATATATTACATTTGTAATGATATAGCATTAAGATAGTATACTATATGAATATGGAGGTGTTTTATGTCAAGTACGATTCAAGTAAGAGTGGATGACGATTTGAAGATTAAATCAGATAATTTATTTAGAGAATTAGGAATAGATACTACAACGGCTATAAGAATGTTTTTAACACAGGCAGTTGCTAATAATGGTTTTCCATTTGAGATAAAGAAAGTGGCAGCTAATCCTTACATTGCTATTTCGGAAAAGGAAGTTCTTGACAGATTAGCAAAGTCAAGAGATCAGTCAAAGAATGGAGAATATTCAGAAGCGGTGATTTTGTTGCAGATATGAGGACAAAGTATGGCATATAAAGTGGTTGTTACTAATGATGCTAAAGAAAATATGCAAGAGTATATTGAATACATATTATATGAAAAAAGAATCAGCAGAGCAGAAGTCTCCTTGATGATTTTGAATATACTAAAGATATATTAGCAGAGGTCCTTGAGGAAGTTTAAAATTATGTGATAACGAAAAATTGAGAAGTTTAGGATATAGAAGGATAACTTTTAAATTCCATAGATATTTTATGCTGTATAGAGTGGAAGATACAACTGTTTATATAGATGGGATTTTTCATGAGTTACAGGATTTTGAGAATAAGATTAACTGAGGGATAATAAATATAGCAAGATATAATTTTAGTAAAACAATTGTACATAATGGGTTGAATAAAACAAAAACAATATATGGAACTAGATGTTATTATGTAAAGAAAGGTAATAATAACTTAATCTGACCATATAAATTTAACTCAAAATGACAATGTACACATGTCACTTTATCTGTTATTCTTATGTGCAATTAAAGTATGTTGATATAGGAGGCAGATAAAATGGAAGCACAACAGACACAGTTAGAACAGCGGGGATTAAGAAAGAAGGATTTCATATTACTGTAACACAGATGTGTATAACAGCAGTATTTATGGCACTTACATGTGTTGCAACAATGGTGGTACAGATTCCTATTCCTTTGGGATATGCACATTTGGGAGACAGCGTAATACTTATATGTGCATTTTCTTCGGACCAGTTGTTGGCGCACTCGAGGAGGAATTGGTTCTGCGATGGCAGATATATTAACTGGATTTGCAGTATGGGCAGTTCAACACTTATAATAAAGACAATCATGCCAATAATAGCATGTGCAATATTTGGCAATATGAAAAGTAAGTTTGACAGATGTAAGGTTATTTCAGTAAAAGGAATTGTTGGTGCAGTTGTTACATTACTTTTCATGACATTAGAGATATGTTGTATTTGGTGCAATTGCAGCAGGATTAGCTTCGGCACCAGGACTTCTTCTTAAATCAGTAGTTAATATGGTTGTATATCTTTTTGTGGCAACAGGAATGTCTAAGATTCTTGGCAGAAAAACACATGATACCTATCAGTAGTCGCAAATCTAAAGCCTTTATAGGTCAAAAATCACATCGACTACTATGTTACTTGTAAATTACACCTATAAAGTAACTATAATCATGAACCTTATAGGAAATTCAACTTCAAAACCACATTTTAGACAGCGTAAGAGGGAAAATCAGCCTATAAGATGAGATATATTTATTTTCTTATAGGAAGCCTCTTCTCATAAAGCCAAGATTTACCACCCGTCCCCAAAATCAGAAAAACCGCCAGCAGTTAAGCTGGCGGCATAAATCAACGCATATACAGTATTTCACAATCACTGATGGTGGTAGAGCTGTTTGTCAGCGTACATTGCTGAGTCAGCATTTTTACTATTTCAATAATATCACTTCCGTTGCCGGATGCAATACCGACAGCACTTGATATTTCTATTGAAATATCATAACTGCATTTCATAAGTTCATCTTTAACAGCAGATATTATTCGGTCAGCTTCACCGTCATGTGGGTTATCAATTATCATGACAAATTCATCACCACCAAATCTGTAAACACGGCGGCATTGTTCATCTGAATGGGCGTATAATACAGAAGCTAGTGCGGAAAGTGCTTTATCACCATATTCATGTCCATAAGTGTCATTAATAATTTTCAGGTTGTTAAGATCCCAGAAAATAACAGTAATATTATCTACATTAGGATAATACATTGATACCATTTCGTTGTATTTATTCTTGTTGAAAAGCCTGGTTAAAGAATCAGTTTCTTTAAGATATGTAAGCTGGGCAATTCTTGCGGCATCATGCAGGCTGGCGGTAACTATATACTGTATCATGAATGTAAATACAAGCAGTATCATACTGCGGGGTATACATGCAAAGATTAGTATTATAAATACCGGATGTGCATTATATGTAAAGCTTCCTCCGTTTGCTATAAGGTCAAGATACCATTTGCGCTGGTGTGTTCCGGCAATAAGCAGATTGGTATCCATTATTCCGTAATAATAATTAAGAATCGAACTTACAAAAGCATTAATACACTTAATACATATGTGTACCATAGCACAGAACGTTTTCTGTAATGTCCAGCAAATAAAAGCGGAAGAACATACAGAAGAATAGCGTGATATGATAAAAATGTAATTATAGTTCCTGTAATTATACATATCTGAGTCATGGCAATGTATTTGTAGGCTTAGATAAATCGCCTTTACCATGATAAGGATTATGGGGATAAATAATACAATAGATGAACCTATAACAGCAGACATTATCTGGTTATCAAGTTCAAAAATCCAATTATATTAAGAATCCATATCAGTAATTCAACTCCTATAAATAGCAGAATACCGTAAAGAGTGTATTTATTCGAGGTGATTTCCTGATAGGCAAGTTCTTTCTCATATCGAGCATTAAAATTATCCATGTTAAAAATCCTTTTAAAAATAATCCGTTAAATATACGAATACACGCATAACTTATATTTTAACATTTAGTTATATCGATTTCTAGCTTTTTAATTCTTTTAATTCTCTTATAGTAAAGTATCCGCATACGATAGCAGCGGCAGCGTCTGCTATAGGTCCTGCATACATAACACCGTCAATTCCCATGAATATAGGAAATATAATGATAAGTGGCAGCGGAAAATAATCTGCCTTGTAAGCGACATAAATACACCAAGCTGTGATTTGCCAATTGAGTTAAAGAAATTGGAAGTTACAGGCTGGATGCCATTAACAATTGTCAGAAACATATATATTCTGAAATATCTTTCAGAGAATTTAAAGTACAGGTCACTTCCGTTACCAAATATGCTGATAATCTGTCTTGGGAATATCTGGAAGCATGCAAATGCGATTAAAGACAGGGCAGAAGCTGCACCAAGTGCAAGAAGATAAGTTTTTCTTACACGGGCGTACTTCTTTGCACCATAGTTAAAACCTATAACAGGCTGTGTTCCTGAGATATTCCGATAACAAATGACATGAAAATCATATTAACTTTAGTTATAATTCCGGCGCGGCAAGAGGAATGTCTCCACCGTATATTGATTGTGCGCCGTAGTGTGACAGCGTATTGTTCATAACAATCTGTACAATGGTCATTGCAATCTGATTAAAGCAGGCACTTGCTCCAAGAATAAATATTTTCTTACAGTGGGCAGCAGATACAATAAAACTTTCCCTGCTAAGTTTAATTGTCTTAAAATGAAACATATAACGCAGACTGATTGAAAATGAAATTATCTGGCCTGTAATTGTTGCAAGAGCAGCACCAGTCATTCCCATGTTAAAGACAAAGATAAACAATGGGTCAAGAATAGTATTTACTATGGCACCAGCAAGCATAGATATCATGGAATATCGTGGGCTTCCATCTGCGAGAATAAGCTTGCTCATACCAGTGTTTGCAATTAAGAATGGGAAGCCAAACGCAGTGATTCTTGTATATGCCTTTGCATAAGGAAGTACATCTTTAGTTGCACCAAAGAATTTAAGCATAGGTGTTAAGAATATAGTGGTTACAAGGAACAGAAATATTCCAAACAATGCCATAAGCACAATACCATTGCTGGCATATTTTTCAGATTCGTTTTTCACCGGCACCAAGATACAGCGAGAAATTAGTCGCGCTTCCTATACCGAGAAGAAGCGATATAGCTGTACATGTTGTTGAAAGTGGAAATGCAATATTAGTCGCAGCATTTCCAAGCATGCCGATTCCTGGCCGATAAATATCTGGTCGACAATATTGTAAAGCGCTGTCACAAGCATTGAAATAATGCATGGAATTGCAAAACCAACAAGCAGAGTGGATTCTTTTTATATCCAAGCGGATTATCTTTTGTGTTCATAGTCGCTGACTGATTATTCATAATAAAACCTCTTAATTATTATACAATATTATTAAAAATTGATAATAGCATAATTGATATCATAACATATTATGTTAATAAATGTGTAGCCAGATTATTAAAATGTGCTGTTATATGTTTTGCGTTTGTGATATAATTCATGTCATGTAAACATATAAAGCCGGAGGAAATATGGATAATTATTCAATTAACACAAAATGCGTCCAGGCAGGCTATACTCCTGGAAATGGTGAACCAAGACAGATTCCTATAATCCAGTCTACTACATTTAAGTATGATACAAGTGAGGATATGGGAAAACTTTTGACCTTGAAGCAAGTGGATATTTCTACACAAGACTTCAGAATCCAACTAATGATTATGTGGCAGCTAAGATTGCAGCCCTTGAAGGTGGAAGTGCAGCAATGCTTACTTCATCAGGACAGGCAGCTAATTTCTTCGCTTTATTTAATATTTGCGAAGCTGGAAGCCATATAGTAGCATCATCTTCTATATATGGAGGAACATTTAACCTTATTGATGTTACTTTGAAGAAGATGGGAATTGAAGCAACATTTGTTGACCCTGACTGCACAGAGGAAGAACTTAATGCAGCGTTCAAGGACAACACAAGAGCAGTATTTGGTGAGACAATTGCCAATCTGCACTTACAGTATTAGATATTGAGAAGTTTGCAAATGCAGCACATGCACACGGTGTACCACTTATCGTCGATAATACATTCCCAACACCAGTTAATTGCAGACCAATTGAATGGGGAGCAGATATTGTAACACATTCAACAACTAAATATATGGACGGACATGGAGCAGCAGTCGGTGGAGCTATTGTAGACAGCGGAAAGTTTGACTGGATGGCACACGCAGACAAGTTCCCTGGACTCTGCACACCTGATGAATCATATCATGGAATTACATATGCCGAGAAGTTCGGTAAAGAAGGTGCGTTTATAACAAAATGTACTTCGCAGCTTATGAGAGATTTAGGCTGTATACAGTCTCCACAGAATGCATTTATATTAAATCTTGGTCTTGAATCACTTCATGTGCGTATGCCAAGACATGTTGAAAACGGACAGGCTGTTGCAGAATTTCTTGAGAAGCAGGATAAGGTTGAATTCGTTAATTATCCGGGACTTCCTTCTAACAAGTACTATGAGACAGCTAAGAAGTACATGCCAGATGGCGGCTGCGGAGTAGTTTCATTCGAGTTAAAGGGTGGAAGAGAGGCTGCAGAGAAGTTTATGAAGAATCTGAAGCTTGCAGCTATCGAAACTCATGTAGCAGATGCGAGAACATGCTGCCTTAACCCCAACATCAACACACAGACAGATGAATGATGAGCAGCTTAAAGCCGCTGGAATTCCAGGGACTTATCCGTATCTCATGTGGTCTTGAGGATAAGAAGGATCTGATTGCGGATATTGCACAGGCGCTGGAGGCTATATAATTCTAATAGAGAATTAAAGTTACCAATAAATCTGGATAATTAAGAAATTGAAATGTTTTATATGAATAAAGTCGTTAAAATGATGAGATTATTATAAATAAAACCATCATTTTAACGACTTTTGTTTACAATAAAATGTGTACATGGTACACTCGGATTATGAAAAGTCATTATTTATCAAGGACTGAAAGGAAGTGACACAATGTTTGCATTAAAAGATTATATTACATCTGAGGATATTAAGAATCTGCGAAAGAATCTTGGACTGACACAGAAAGAATTTGCCAGTCTTGTAGGAACATCGAAACCGACAATAGAACGATGGGAAAAGAAAATGCTAAGATTACAGGTCCAATTGTTTTACTTTCTAAGATGATTAATGATTATCCTGATTATGTGAACAGACTGATAATACCGGAGAAAGAATTTCCTGTCAGAATGTTTTATATGTATAAGGATGACATCTGTACACTGATAGATGTTGATGACGCAAAGCAGCTTGTGAGAATAAAGAATTATACAGACAAGCTGATGTTTCGTGCATTTGGCGTTAATGAAGATCCTGATTACAATGACTATAAGGAATTTCTTGAGTCAAGATGTTTCCAAGAACAAGAGATAAGATGAAGCTTGTGCTGGAGGATATCGGACTTCCGTTTTATGACACATTTATGATAATAGAAAAGACAGGGGCGTATGGCAGAGGACGATTTCTGGATAAGAATAGAGAAGTAGATGATGGAGGAATGTTTATGGTCGAACTTTTGAACAGAATATAAGAACCAATACCCGACAGTCATCTAAGGGAAATCAGTTAAAATGGGAAAACGAAAGCATATGGTATAAAGCTGATTATACTGGATACGAGGGGTTAGCGGAATATGTTATATCACATTTATTAAAGTATACTAATCTTAATGAAGACGAGTATGTATTATATGAACCGGAACAGATTAAATATAAAAGACAGATATATAATGGAGTCAGGAGCAGAGCTTTTATAGATGGCGACTGGCAGATAATTACATTGGAGAGATTATTTAAAATGTATATAATGAAAGTCTTACAAGTGTTTTGTGGCATATGAGTGATGTGAAGGAAAGGCTTGAATTTCTTGTAAATGCTATAAAGAATATAACAGGTCTTAATAATTGGGGTGAGTATATATGCAGACTATTTACAATAGACGCATTTTCCTAAATGAGGACAGGCATATGCATAATATTGCTGTCTTGATGAATGGAAAAGGTGATTATAAATATTGTCCGGTGTTTGATAATGGTGCAGGGCTTCTGTCAGATACAACAATGGATTATCCAATGGAACAGGATATATATCAGATGATATCAGAAGTTAAGAGCAAGAGCGTAAGTCAGAATTTTGATGAGCAGCTTGATGTGGCCGAAAATTTATACGGACAGAATCTGCAATTCCTATTTACTAAAAAGAATGTAAGCGATATAGTTAATAACGCAGATATGTATCCACCGGAAGAAAGAAAAAGGTGGAGTTAATCATATACAGTCAGATGAACAAGTACAAATATTTATTTAGATAAGGAGCAATTATTATGGTAAAGCATGTTATTTTATGGAAATTAAAGGACGAGCTTGCAGGAGAAGAAAAGCGAGGTTAAAGTGTATTAAGGAAGGACTTGAAGGTCTTGCAGGACAGATTCCGGGGCTTATAGAGGTAAAAGTAAGAACAGAGTGTCTTCCAAGTTCTACAGCAGATGTAATGTTAGACACAACATTTGACAGCGTGGAAAGTTTAAAGGGTTATGCCGTACATCCTAAGCATGTGGCAGTTGCAGACAGCAAGGTAAGACCTTACACAGCAGTAAGGTCATGCATGGATTACGAAATATAGGAGAAGGAAAATGTTTAATACTCCAACAGATTGTTACAATTATATAATTGAGAATGACCTTGAAATGCCAGTGCTTGGAGCGATGATGAATCATGTTGGCGGATATTCAATAGCAGAGATTGCTGATGGAAGATTCCATAACAGGGATGGTGAAGTCTCATTTTCATCACCGGGTTATAAGATAAACATTCCTGTTACTGATGATGAAATAGTTACGGCAGTGCTTAATGGGCTGTATGTAAGTGCATTTATATCAAGAAATCAGGATAAGTACCAGATTCATTTTCTTGTATCGGGATATCCTGTCGATATGAAATGCCGCTACGAGGAGCATATTGCAAAAGGTGTGGTAAAATACATGATAATGTCTACTATTGTTGCGTGCAGATTAGATAGTGAGAAAAACTGAAAGAATATATAGCAGATTAAATAAGAGAGCCAGGATATACGGACTGACAATGGGGTTGAAGTTCGTATATCCCGGCTCTCTTTATGAGGAAAAATGTTTTCAAACATCCGATGGCTGCTGCATTGGGAGATTAGACAGCCATCTTTTTATGAAAAAGTTTGTCTGTTGTCTTTCGACATTGTTTATATTAAATGGGAATGTGAAAATGAGTTGGAAAGTTTGTGAGAATTTTGTGAACAGTGCTATAATAAATGGCATTGAAATTATGAAAATACTTAAATAATGGAGGACACATTTACATGAAAGAGTTAAGTAACAGATCAGCAATTTTACAGACTCTGTCATCAGAAGAATGACAAGAGTTGCTAATAAATATGGTGCAGTTAATTTATCACAGGGATTTCCTGATTTTGACCCACCAAAGGCTATAACAGACAGGCTTGCAAGAGTTGCAGGCGAAGGACCTCATCAGTATGCATTGACATGGGGAGCTAAGAATTTCAGAGATGCAGTTGCTAAGAAATATGAACATTTTTCTGGTGTTAAGATTGACCCTGAGACAGAGATTGTTGTCACATGCGGAAGTACAGAGGCAATGATGGCTACAATGCTTAGTATTACTAATCCGGGTGACAAGGTTGTAATATTCTCGCCTTTTATGAGAATTACGGTGCAGATACAATTCTTTCAGGCGCAGAGCCGATATATGTTCCATTAGTTCCACCAGAATTTCATTTTGATAAGGAAAAGTTAGAAGATGCATTCAGACAGGGCGCTAAGGCATTAATTCTGTGTAATCCTTCCAACCCATGCGGTAAGGTGTTTACAATGGAGGAAATGCAGACAATTGCTGAACTTGCAAAGAAATATGACGCATATGTTGTTACAGATGAAGTGTATGAGCATATTGTGTATGCGCCTAATAAGCACATTTATATGCAGTCGCTTGAGGGCATGAGAGAAAGAACGATTGTGTGCAATTCGCTGTCTAAGACATACTCAATAACAGGCTGGAGATTAGGTTATGTTATTGCTAACCCACAGATAATCGACAGAGTTAAGAAGAGTACATGATTTTCTTACAGTTGGTGCAGCCGCACCATTGATGGAGGCAGCAGTTGTGGGATTAGAGTTTGGTGATGGTTATTATGATGAACTTGCCGCACATTATGCACATATGAAAGAGGTATTTGTAGGCGGTCTTAAGAAGCTGGGATTAAAATACACAGACCCACAGGGGCATATTATGTGCTTGTTGATGTGAGTGAATTCGGAGTTAAAGATGATGTGAAGTTCTGCGAATGGATGGCACAGTTCGTTGGTGTGGCGGCAGTTCCGGGGTCAAGCTTTTCAGGGAAGATGTGCATAATCTTGTTAGATTTCATTTTGCAAAGCAGGACGATACACTTAATGAAGCAATAAAGAGACTGGCAACACTTAAAGAAAAAGCGATTAATGCCAAGAATGTGGACTGGAGATAATTCATGGAAATATACTTAAAACCGATAATTTCAGCGTGTTATGTGTTCCCGGTTCTTGCCGTGCTTTTCACACTGCCATATATAATATACGAATATCATAAATATGGCTCAATACTTGTAATAAGAACAGGGGTTGTGTACACATTTATATTCTACATGCTTACCTCATATTTTATGACAGTGCTTCCGCTGCCTCCGATTGATTCAGTGACACCGGATTCGGCATGTATGTTGTTAGTGCCATTTGACGCAGTAAGAAGAGTTGTTGCTACTGTGAATATTACTTTATCGAATCCGGCAACATATATTAATCTGTTCAAATGTGGTGACTTCTGGCAGATTGCTTTCAATATTCTGCTGTTAGTGCCATTTGGTGTGTATCTGAGATACTATTTTAAGAGAAAATGGTGGCAGGTGCTTATAATGTCATTCTGCTACAGCCTGTTTTTGAGCTTACGCAGTTGTCAGGCTTGTATGGAATATATCCTTATCCATACAGATTCTTTGAAGTGGACGACCTGATATGTAACACACTTGGAGGAATGGTGGGCTTCTGGGTTACGCCTGCGGTTGTTTTCATGCTTCCAAAGCGTGACAGAATGGATGAGGTTGCTTACAACAGAGGACAGATTGTGTCGGAATTCAGAAGAATAATAGCATGGGCGCTTGATATGCTTGTGATAATTGTTCCTGTTGCTGTATTTTTGCAATAGATAAAGAAAAGTTTATGAATGCTGTGTACGATGTAAGATATCTGGTTGTCATATCTGTATATATAGTTATTGCATTTACAATAGTTACAGCAGTAACTAAGGGAAGAACTATAGGCAAGGCACTTGTCAATATAAGACTAGTGAGAGCAGAGAGCAAGAAAGAGATAATAAGGCTTCAGATTACGAGGCTGAGAATATTGAGGCTGATACTCACAGGAGAGTGAATGTTTTCAGGCTTATGGGAAGATATTTTATTCTGTATGTTTTAAGCCCTTCTCTTGTATATGCATATAATCTTTATCATGTGGCACTTAAGGCTGATGGTTGGAGATTCTCTGTCAGTATAGCAGTATGTGTATTGTGCCTTATGGTTACGGCATATTTTGCGATAGATTTCATATTATGTCTGTTCAGCAGTACACGGCAGATGTTCTATGACAGGGTGATGGGAATTACGCATGTCAATATGGTGAAGCAGAAGGAAAAGATATCAAAATAAATTGAAAAACATAACAAAATAAACTCAAAAAATACATTGACATGTTAGAACTGACATGTTAGTATACACATAGCAAATAATTATGCAAATATGGTACAGAATAATAATGTTGTTATGTAAAAGGAGGATTTTTGTTATGGATATGACATTGAGATGGTATGGACCAGGATACGACAGCGTAACACTTAAGCAGATCAGACAGATTCCAGGCGTAAAGAATGTTATTACAACGCTTTTTGGTAAGGGCTGGGGAGCGGTGGCTTCCAGAGGAAATAGCGGAGCTTAAAAGGATTGTTGAAGATGCCGGGTTGGGAATCGCTGGTATTGAATCTGTTAATGTGTCAGATGATATTAAGATTGGCACAGCTAAGGCAGATGAGCACATTGACAATTATATAAAGACTCTGCGGCTCTTGGAGAAGCGGATATTCATGTGGTATGTTACAATTTTATGCCTGTATTTGACTGGACACGATCAGAACTTGCAAGAGAAAGAGCTGATGGTTCAACGGTGCTTGCATATAATCAGGATACAGTTGATATGATTGATCCGGAGCATATGAAGGAATCAGTTGCAAAGATGTCTAATGGATTCGTAATGCCAGGATGGGAACCAGAGCGTCTTGACAGATTAAAAGAACTTTTGAAATGTATAAAGATGTTGACGCAGAAAAGCTGTTTAATAATCTGGTATATTTTCTGGAAGCAATTGGTCCGGTATGTGAGAAGTATGATATAAAGATGGGGATTCATCCGGATGATCCGTGGCCTATATTTGGACTTCCAAGAATTATGACAGGTAAGGATTCTGTTACAAAACTTCTTGATGCTGTAAATAAACCATATAACGGAATAACACTTTGTACGGGTTCATTTGGCTCTAACCAGAATAATGATATTTGTGAGATTATCAAGGCGTGCAGAGGAAGAATACCATTTGCACATGTGAGAAACCTTAAATATAATTCACCTAGGGATTTTGAAGAAGCAGCACATTTATCATCTGATGGTTCTATGGATATGTATAAGATTATGAAAACATTATATGATACAGGTTTTGACGGCATTATAAGACCAGACCATGGAAGAATGATATGGGATGAGGTGGCTATGCCAGGTTATGGTTTATATGACAGGGCTTTAGGTGCAACATACCTTAATGGCTTATGGGAAGCTATTGATAAATCATCAAAGTAATTATTAACATTGGGTTTTATGACATAATGGAGGATATTATGAAACTTTCAATAAATGGTATTAAGAATACGACAGATTGGGAAAAGGCTGGCATAAAGCTGCCTTCATATGATGTTGAAAAGGTTGCAGAGGATACAAAAAGTCACCTGTATGGGTACATTTTGGTATTGGCAATATTTTCAGGATATTCATTGGTGGAATTGCAGATTCATTATTAGAACAAGGAGTTTCAGATAAAGGCATTACATGTGTTGAAACATTTGACTTCGATGTAGTAGATAAAATATATAGGCCATTTGATAATCTTGTTATGGCTGTTACATTGGAAGGAGGATGGAAATACAGAAAAAAGGTACTTGGTTCACTTACAGAAGCTATTAAGGCACAATCATATTCGCAGAAGGAATGGGAAAGATTAAAGGAGATATTTGCTGACCCTGGGCTTCAGATGGTGTCATTTACTATTACAGAAAAAGGTTATGCGTTGGAAGGATTCTAAAGGAGAGTTTTTCTTTTATCAGGGAAGACATTGATAATGGACCAGAAAAGCAACATCAGCAATGGCAGTAACAGCAGCACTTTTGTATGAACGTTTTAAAGCCTGTAAGGCACCGATTGCAGTTGTATCAATGGATAACTGCTCACATAACGGAGAGAAACTTAGAAATTCGATAACCGAGATGGTAACTGAGTGGAATAAAAAGGATTTGTTGGTAATGATTTTGTTGATTATGTGAATAATGAAGAGCTTGTATCATTTCCATGGTCTATGATTGATAAAATTACACCAAGACCAGCAGATAGTGTTGCTAAAGCATTAGAGGAAGCAGGTGTTGAGGATATGAGTCCGGTGATAACATCTAAGAAGACATATATTGCTCCATTTGTAAATGCTGAAGGACCACAGTATCTTGTAATAGAAGACAGGTTCCCTAATGGCAGACCTCAGCTTGAAAAAGCAGGTGTGTTTATGACTGACAGACAGACAGTTAATAAGGTTGAGCGTATGAAAGTAACAACATGCCTTAATCCGTTACACACAGCCTTAGCAGTATATGGCTGCTTATTAGGATATAATCTGATTGCTGATGAAATGAAAGACAAGGAACTTTCAGAGCTTGTGAGACGAATTGGGTTATCTGAGGGAATGCCTGTGGTAATTAATCCGGAGATAATTTCACCACAGAAGTTTGTGGATGAAGTTCTTAATGTAAGAATACCTAATCCTTTTATGCCTGATACACCGCAAAGAATAGCGACAGATACTTCACAGAAGGTAGGAATACGGTATGGTGAAACAATTAAGTCATATGTTGCAAAGGACGGAAGTGCCAAAGAATTAATAGCGATTCCATTGGCAATTGCAGGATGGTGCAGATATCTTCTTGGAATTGATGATAATGGCGAAAGCTTCGAATTGTCTCCAGATCCGATGGCAGATGAATTAAAGAAGCATTTATCAGGTATAAAAATAGGTGACATATCATCTTATACAGGACAGCTTAAGAATTTATTGTCAAATGCTAATATATTTGGTATAAATTTATATGAAGCAGGAATTGGCGATAAAATAGAAGAGATGTTTGTTGAAGAGATAGCAGGAAAGGGTGCTGTAAGAAATACACTTAAAAAATACCTTTAATATATATAACAAGCAGGCTCATAGTATAAGAAAGGCCGCAGGGTTATGGAAAAATCATTAAACGAAGACACATACGAAAAATTAAAATACGATATCATGAATTTCAAGCTTGTACCGGGAGATTCAATAAGTGCACAGAAGATAGCTGTAAGGTATAATGTTTCGAGAACACCGGCAAGAGAGGCAATTGTTAATCTTGAAAAGGAGGGACTTCTCAAAATAATACCTCAGTCAGGCACATATGTTGCAAGTATTAATTGCAGACGTTTTGAACAGGAATGGTTTGTCAGAAAAAGTCTTGAAGTGGGGATGGTAGACCCGGTTTTTGAGCATGTCAGTAATGAGATGCTTGATAAGATGGAAGAATTAAACAGCCGTCTCATTAATTATGATAAATGTAATGAAAAAGTTCCAAGGATTGAAATCGATAATGCTTTTCATGAACTTATATATGAAAGCTCTGGAGAACAGCTCGCTGCTAATATAATTAAAATGCAGATGAGTCATTATAACAGAATACGTTTCTTAGCAGAACTTAATAGTTCTATTAGTGTTAAAACTAATGAGGAACATGAGATGCTTATAGATGCAATAAGGAAAAAAGATAAAAGAATGTATCTTCGTGTTATTAAAGGACATATTAACAGAATTTTTAATGAGATTGATAAGTTAAGAATAATTTATCCTGATTATTTTGAAAACAATTAAAAACAACCATCTGGATACCGGAAATCAACAGGTATCCAGATGGTTGTTTTTATTTATTGAATCATTTCTCTATATTGAGAAGGAGTCATGTTTTTGATTTTTTTGAAAAGCTTGGTGAAATAATTAACATCTGTAATTCCACAATTTACAGCAATGTCCTGTATAGGAAGCTTGGTTGTATTGAGCAGGTAGATAGCGTGTTCAATACGTTTATTATTAACAAAATTAGTGAGCGTTGAGCCGGTTTCACGTTTAAACAGAGAAGATACATAACTGCTGTTTAAAGCAAATTCAGCAGAAATAGTATTAAGGCTGAGATCATCAGTAAGGTTAAACGAGATATAATTAATAATATTTTGGACAGGTTTGCTATATTTTCTTAAAGAATAAGATTGAACAAGCAGACAATATTTACGCGTGATTTCATTTTCCAGGGTTTCAAGCTGGGCAATTGTGGTACAGGATTCTATCCTGATAGCAAATTTGCGTGATATCTCATCAAGATGAATAGGATGAACATATGCTGATTGGGCAGCTTTCCTGCAAAGTGTATTAAGAATTATCATGAAATTCTTTCTATCGCGGATTGAATCTGACAGGCGGGGCTTAATTCCAGATGAATTAAGATGAGCAAGCTTGTCAATTGATTCAAAATCACCATGAGCAACATATTCCATCAGAAGAGATTCATCATTATAGCGTTGTTCTAGAACCTCAATGGATTGCTTTGTCGGTTCGGGGGTATAATCATTGTACATGTATTCAGAAGCATTTTTATTAAGAAAATGTTTTTTCTCAAGTGTGTAACTGCTCCATAATTTACTACATAAACAGTTTATAATTGCTTCTATACATCGTTCATCTGCAAATACCGGGAGTGCGGCATAATAAAGCTGCATAAAATCAGTAAATTTTGGTGGTATTGAATTGTATGAACATAAATCATCAATTCTTTGATTGGTAAACTTTTCAAATGAAAAAGGTCCGGCAAAGAAAGCTTTTTTTGAGTCGGGCAATTTAATATATATATAATCACAGGCAAAACTGTCATGAATCAGAAGAATTGTATTATTTTGCCAGAACAGTTAATAAAGTTCTGAAATGTTTCTTTATGATTAATTAAAAATGCATCACTGAGGATAGTTTTTCTTAATTCACCATCATATCTGTCATCCCAGAGAAATGGTGTGTCAATTATATAAGATGGTATTTTATCTTAGATAATAGTTCCATGGTGTAGTCCAGATATACTTTATAGTCCATATAAACCTCCAATCTCTATCAGTTTTATTACTATATTATAATAACAGAAGAAAACAAAAATTCAAAGCATAAAAATAAACTGACATGTCACACTGACTGATACTAACATGTTATAAAACTGATACTGACATGTTAGTAATGATTTGATTTTTATAGTACAATTTTGCTATAAAAATGTATGGGTAAAAATAATACTAGATATACTAAAATCTGTAATAACGGGTATGTTATTTATAGGTTAATATAAAGACATAGAAAGAGAGCACATAATAGTGCACATAATATTTAAGGACGGTCTTTAAAGAAAAAATATCTATAATATTTAATAAAGTGATGGAGGTTTTATTATGACAGATAACAATGGAAAGGTGAGGCCATTTGGTATAAAAGACAAGCTTGGTTATATGTTTGGTGATTTCGGTAACGATTTTACTTTTGTTATCAGCTATGTTTTGTTGAAGTTTTATACTGATGTTATGGGGGTTTCAGCAGCACTGGTCGGTCTTATGATGATGGCAGCAAGATTTGTTGATGCTATAACAGATGTAACAATGGGACAGATAGTTGACAGGAGCAGACGGGAAAGAAAGGCAAATTTGCACCATGGCTCAGACGAATGTGTGGTCCTGTTGCGTTAGCATCATTTCTGATGTATGCGACATGGTTTAAAGATATGCCGATGGGATTTAAGATTTTCTGGATGTTTTTCACTTACCTTCTTGGGGAAGTATATGCTACACAGGAATTAATATTCCTTATGGTTCAATGGCATCAGCGATTTCAGATAATCCGACAGACAGAACTTCTTTCTAACTGGAGAACAATAGGAGCTACACTTGCTCAGACAGCGATAGGTGTCGTATTACCACTTGTAGTATATTATACAGACGAAGGTGAAATTCAGTATTATCCGGTCAGAAAATGATGCTTGGTGCTTTGGTATGTTCAATAGGAGCAGGATCTGCTATATGCTTTGCTATAAAATGACAACGGAAAGAGTTAAGGTTGGACAGAATACACAGAAATTTTCGTTTGGAGCTTATAAAGGAACTTGCCCATAACAGATCATTAATAGGCATTATAGTTTGTGCACTGGTATTTTTTACTTGCACAGTTATCATTAAGTAACATGAACGCATATATTTATCCAAATTATTTTGGCAATATAAAAGCAATGTCGATTGCAAGTCTTTCAGGAACAATAGTAATACTTTTACTTTCAACATTTATTACAAAGCTTGCATCAAAAATGGAAAGAAAGAATTGTCAGTTATAGGATGTATTATCAGTGCAGCTTCATTTATAACATTATTTATAATTCACACTCATAATGTATGGATCTGGATAGCTTTAATAATTATAGCAACAATCGGTACTTCAATGTTTAACATGGTTATATGGGCGATGATTACGGATGTTATCGATGAATCAGAAGTTCAGAATGGTGTACGTCAGGATGGTACAATTTACTCAGTATATTCATTTGCAAGAAAGTTAGGACAGGCATGTTCATCAGGTTTAGCGGGCGTACTTCTTTCGATTGTTGGTTATACAACAGCTACAGCATTTGATCCTAAGGTTATTGACGGAATCTACAATGTGACATGTCTTATGCCGGCAGCCGGAATGACATTATTATTGCTTGCATTAATATTCTTATATCCGTTGAATAAAAAGAGAGTAGAAGCAAATGCAGCTAAGTTAAAAGAAATAAGAGCAGCTAGGGAACAGCAGTAAAAATATTATAAATATAAATCAGGAGGAATTAATTATGTTATATCCAGTTTTAACACAGTCAAGATTATTAAGCGATTTAAGCGGGGTTTGGGATTTTAAGTTAGATAACGGAAAAGGTTTTGAAGAAAAGTGGTATGAGAAACCTTTGAAAGATGCAGATACAATGCCTGTGCCAGCTTCTTATAATGATCTTAAGGAGGGTCAGATTTCAGAGATCATTATGGATGGGTATTTTATCAGAGAAATATATCAGTTCCAGAATATGTAAAGAGCCAGAGAATTGTACTACGTTGTGCGGCAGTTACACATTATGCCATGATATATCTCAATGGCAAACTGATATGTGAGCATAAAGGAGGATTTCTTCCATTTGAAGTAGAATTAAATGATGATTTACAGGATGGTGATAATCTCCTTACCATTGCGGTTAATAATGTTATTGATTACACAACTCTGCCAGTTGGTGGTAAGGCTAACATGATGAGTGGAATGATGGGTGGCATGGGTGCAGTGCATCTGACAAACCACAGAACAATCCTAATTTTGATTTCTTTAATTATTGTGGAATTACAAGACCTGTAAAATCTATACTACACCTGAGACATATATCAATGATATTACAGTTACAGCTGATATTGATTTCACAAAAGAAGAACCATCGGCAGTACTTAATTACAATGTTGAAATTAAAGGAAAAGATTACAACAACATAACATGTAAAGTTGAATTATTTGATGAAGAAGCACAAAGCTTCAGAAACAGAAGGCTCAGAAGGCACATTTGAGATAAGTAATGTAAGATTATGGCAGCCATTAAATGCTTATCTTTATAAGATAAAGGTAACAGCAGACAGGATGTGTATACACTTCCATATGGTGTAAGAAGTGTAAGAGTAGATGGTACAAAGTTTTTAATTAATGAAAAGCCATTTTATTTTAAAGGCTACGGAAAGCACGAAGATACATTTCCTAATGGCCGTGGAATAAATCTGCCTATGAATACAAAGGATATATCAATTATGAAGTGGCAGCATGCTAACAGCTTCAGAACAAGTCATTATCCTTATAGCGAGGAGATGATGAGACTTTGTGATGAAGAAGCGTATTGTTGTTATTGATGAAACAACAGCAGTAGGAGTCAATCTTCAGTTCGGTGGAGGAGCTAATTTTGGTGGAGAGAGAATAGGAACATTTGATAAGGAGCATGGAGTGCAGACACAGGAACACCATAAGGACGTTATCCGTGATTTGATATCAAGAGATAAGAACCATGCATGTGTTGTTATGTGGAGCATAGCTAATGAACCTGATTCAGCAGCAGAAGGTGCATATGACTATTTTAAGCCTTTATATGATCTTGCAAGAGAATTAGATCCTCAGAAACGACCATGTACATTAGTAAGTGTTCAGGAACAACTGCTGATACAGACTGCTCATCTCAATTAAGTGATGTAATCTGTCTTAACAGATATTATGGATGGTATTTTGGTGGTCCTGATCTTGAGGTGTCAGAGATTGGACTTCGTAAAGAACTTTCAGACTGGGGTAAACTTGGAAAGCCTGTTATGTTCACAGAATATGGAGCTGATACAGTGAGCGGACTCCATGATACAACATCTGTAATGTATACAGAAGAATATCAGGTAGAATATTATGAGATGAATAATAAAGTATTTGATGAATTCGACTTTGTTGTAGGTGAACAGGCATGGAACTTCGCAGACTTTGCAACAAGCCAGAGCCTGTTAAGAGTACAAGGCAATAAGAAGGGACTGTTTACAAGAGACAGAAAACCAAAGATGGTTGCACACTACTTCCGTAACAGATGGAGCACAATTCCTGAATTTGGTTATAAGACCAAATAAATCAGTATAATAAAATGTCATACCAAAGCTGCCACTTTATAGTAAATGAGTGGCAGCTTTTATAATGGATATTTATGAAAATTTCGTAAACAGATAAAATCTATATACTATGTAAATAATTAATGATATTATAGTTAAATAAATTAATGGTCAGTATATGTGTGAAAGACATCTGGCAATTAAACAGAACGAAGAGGTTTATGATGAAGAATAATAATATGACAAGAAATCTTGGAGAGGAAATATATCAAAGCTTCTTGCTTCGCTTGCAATTCCTGCAGTTGTGGCACAGGTTGTTAATCTGCTGTATAACATAGTTGACCGTGTATATATAGGACATATTCCGGGTATTGGGGCTAATGCTCTTACAGGGTCGGACTTTTACTCCTATACTTATGCTTATTAATGCATTCGCAATGCTCGCCGGTTCAGGAGGAGCACCAAGGGCAGCAATATTTATGGGAAAGAGGACAATGATACAGCTGAGAGAATTATAGGAAACTGTTTTACATTTATAATGATATGTGCGGTTGTATTGACGGCGGTGTTTTATGTATCAGCACCACAGCTTTTAAGATGGTTTGGCGCAAGTGATGCAACGCTTCCATATGCTTTGTCATATGCAAGAATATATATTCTTGGAAGCATATTTGTCCTGATTGTTATGGCAATGAATATGTTTATCACAACACAGGGGTTTGCTAAGATCAGCATGCTGACTACAGTAATTGGTGCAGTGATTAATATTGTTCTGGATCCTATATTTATATTTGTATTTAATATGGGAGTAAGAGGAGCAGCACTGGCAACAGTGCTTAGTCAGGCTGTCGGAGCTGTGTGGATTCTGCATTTTCTGACGGGTAACAAGACAATACTGCGTCTTAAGAAAGCTAACCTAAGACTTGATGCGAAGATAATCGGACCGTGTCTTGCACTCGGAATATCAACATTTGTAATGTTATCTACAGAGAGTATTTTGTCAATCAGCTTTACCTCAAGTCTTTCCAGATACGGCGGAGACCTTGCGGTAGGAGCAATGACAATTATAACAAGCACTAATCAGCTTATTGTTATGCCGTTACAGGGAATATGTCAGGGTGGACAGCCGGTTATCAGTTACAACTATGGAGCAAAGAATAATGACAGGGTTAAGAAAGCATTTTTTACGCAGTTTAAAGCATGTGTAATATTCACATGTATAAGCTGGGCAATTATGATGCTTACACCACAGCTGTTTGCCGGTATATTTACAAGTGACAAAGTACTTGTGAATTATACAGCATGGGCATTGAGAATATATATGGCAGGAATATTTGCAATGGGATTCCAGGTAAGCTGTCAGCAGAGTTTTATGGCGTTGGGACAGGCAAAAGTCAGTCTTATACTGGCATGTTTAAGGAAACTTATATTGTTGATACCGCTTATATTCATATTACCATTGATTTTTCAAGATAAAGTATTTGCTGTATTTCTTGCAGAGCCGGTAAGTGATATTATTGCGGCTATTGTAACAACGATAGTATTTATGTTTAAGTTTAATAATATATTATCTGAAAATGAATAATATAAAAAATTTTAATGAGTAGCAAGGAAAGGGGTAATGGGAATGAACAATATGGATAATTACATGGAGCAGATGGCGGTTCTTTGTGAAAACAATGACAGTATCAACAAGAACCTGTATTCGGAGTATGGCGTAAAGCGTGGATTACGAGATGAAAATGGTCAGGGAGTATTGACAGGGCTTACTAATATATCTGACATAAAGGCTTTTGAATACCGTGATGGTAAAAGTGTCCATGTGATGGAGAACTGTCATACAGAGGATACAATATAAGAGATTTTGTTGCAGGAAGCAAAGGGAAAAAGTATGTTTTTGAAGAAGGAGCATATCTGCTTTTGTTTGGAGAACTTCCTGACAATGACCAGTTAAAGGAATTCCGTGATGAGTTATCAGAGTGTATGAAGCTGCCAACTAATTTTACAAGAGATGTTATAATGAAGGCTCCTACAGCGGATATAATGGGCTCAATGACCAGGAGTATTCTGACTCTTGGCTCATATGATAAGAAAACAACTTAGATATACCTAATGTGTTAAGACAGAGTATGCAGCTTATTGCAACATTTCCGATGATTGCAGCATATGCATATCATGCTTATAATCATTACGAGAAGGATCAGAGCATGTATATTCACAGACCAGAAAGGAATTATCTATAGCAGAGAATTTCCTGAGAATGCTTAGACCAGATACATGTTTTACAGATTTGGAAGCACGGGTTCTTGATATTGCATTACTGCTGCATATGGAACATGGTGGTGGTAATAACTCTACATTTACTACAAGAGTTGTAACATCCTCTGGTTCTGATACATATTCTGTTATTGCCGCAGCTATGTCATCATTAAAAGGAAAGAAACATGGTGGCGCTAATCTTATGGTTATGAATATGATGGATGATATTAAGGAGCATGTTAAAGATTATGCAGATGAAGAAGAAATAGCTGCATATCTGGATAAATTGCTTAACAAGAGGCATTTGACAAAAAGGTCTTATATATGGTATGGGACATGCAGTATATTCTATCTCAGACCCAAGAGAGAAAGTGTTTAAGGGATTCGTGGAGCAGCTTGCAACAGATAAGGGGCGCAATGAAGATATGCTTTTATATAATAATATTGAAAAATTGCACCAAGGCTTATTGCAGAACAGAGAAAAATATATAAGGGAGTAAGTCCTAATATAGATTTCTATAGTGGATTTGTATATGATATGCTTGATATACCAAGAGAGTTATATACACCTTTATTTGCTATAGCCCGAATAGTTGGCTGGAGTGCACACAGACTGGAAGAATTAATAACTACAGATAAGATAATACGTCCTGCATATAAGAGTCTTGTAACTAAAAAAGAATATATTGACAGAGAAAAAAGATAATTTTAACACCATATTCTGATTATAATGCAGGATATGGTGTATTTTTGTATATTTTGCTATAATAAAAAATGGGGAGGGAAAACATATGATGAATAAAAAGAAATTATGTATAATAATAGTTATAGCTATAATTGTAACAGGATTAGCTGTTACATTTGCAGTATTATCAAAATCAGGTAAACATAAAGAAAATGTTAATGAAGAAACTACAGTGAATAACGAGAAACAGACAGATTCTGTGACAGAGGCAGCTAAGGCAGATGAGAGAAAACAGGTACAGACATCTGTAACAATGCAGTTTAAGCAGTCTAATTCATGGGAGGGCAATGGCAGATTCTATGCACAGTACGACCTTATTATTGATAATAAGGAGGATGTAAAGATATCAGACTGGACATTTAAGATTAATACTACCAATGGCACTACATTGGAGCAGAGCTGGAATTGTACAGTTGATACTTCGGATTTACAATGGAGTGTCGTGCCGGTTGATTATAATAAGATAATTGAGAGTCAGGCGCAGATGAATAATGTGGGCTTTATTATCAGTTTCGCGTCTAAGGAGGAGCTTAAGAAATATACACTTGATTTCAAGCTGGAATCGGGAATGGAGATAGTGCTTGCTGATGATGGAAAGGCATATAAAGCGGGAGAAGAAATTGCAGATTCAAGTGAAGAATCAACAGTGGTGGAAAATACAGCATCAGGAGATGATACAGCACAGCCTGGTGGAAGTGATTCTGGAAATAATTCAGGAAATAACTCTGATACGGGAAGCAATGCAGGTATAGTCACAACAGTTCCTACAGGAAAACTTCAGGTATCCGGCACGAAATTAACTGACGAATCAGGTAACATTATCCAGCTAAGAGGGGTAAGTACACACGGAATATCATGGTTTCCAGACTATGTTAATTATGATGCATTTGCAACCTTAAGGGACGATTGGGGTGCAAATGTAGTGAGAATTGCTATGTACCCTGAAGAATATAATGGATATCTTTCAGGTGGGGATAAAGATTCATTAAAGCAGATAATTGATAATGGAGTTAATTATGCAACAGAGCTTGGAATGTATGTAATCATAGACTGGCATGTGCTTAATTATGCACCATCAAGACACACACAGGAGGCATGTGATTTCTTTGCAGAAATGGCATCTAAGTATTCAGGCCATGACAATGTAATATATGAAATATGTAATGAACCTGTTGGTGCTGACTGGAATTCAGACATTAAGCCATATGCAGAGACTGTAATAGGCACAATAAGACAATTCGACGATCATGCACTTATACTTGTAGGAACTAACACATGGTCACAGGATGTTGACAGCGTTGTTGGCAATACGCTTGATGATGGAAATGTTATGTATGTGGCACATTTTTATGCAGGAACACATAAAGAAAATATAAGAAATAAGATAAGCACAGCACTTAATGCAGGAGTTCCAGTGTTTATCAGTGAATGTAGTATATGTGACGCATCAGGCAATGGTGGAATAGATTATGCATCTGCCAACGAGTGGCTTGACTTCATGAACAGCAATCAGCTGAGTTTTATTGCATGGAGTCTTAGCAATAAGGCAGAGACATCAGCACTTATATCATCTGGCTGCAGTGCCAAGAGCGGCTGGAGTGATGGTGATTTGTCTGAGACGGGAAGATGGTTTAAGAGTGCGATATCGGGAAGGTGATAGTTATGAAAAACCGTATTTTAACATACAGAAAATACATAGATTCATTATTACAGTCAGATAAGGACTGCGACTGGAAATACATCAAGCAGGAGCATCTTACACAGGTGGCATTCTTTCAGCATGAAAGGCTTGTGCATTTGATTGTAACCATAACATTTGCGATATTGGAACTGCTGACAGTGTGTGCATATGTGATAGTCGGGGCGATTGACTCTGAATTAAGTATGCCACTGCTTGTGCTTACGATTGCAATACTTATTCTGCTTGTGCCATACATAAAGCATTATTATCTGCTTGAAAACGAGGTGCAGAAAATGTATAAGCAGTATGACAGGATATGTGAAAAGGAACGGAAATTATGATAGCTGTTGTTGAAGATGAGAAGGAATTATGTGAAAGCCTTAAGCTTTTATTGATTGATAAGGGGTATGAGATAGTTACTGCCGGAAGCTGCGGTGAGGCAGATAAATTTATTGGCAATCCGCAGATAGATATGTTTCTGTTGGATGTCAAACTGCCTGATGGAAGCGGGTTTGATATATGCAGGAAGATAAGAAAATCAAGCGAAGTGCCGGTTATATTCTTAACCTCATGTGATAATGAGGAAGAGATAGTTACAGGGCTTGATATAGGTGCAGATGATTATATAACAAAGCCGTTTTATACGAAGGAGCTGCTTTCAAGAATAAGTGCCAACTTAAGAAGAAGCAAGTTCAATGCAGGATATATCTATAAGAAAGGTGATATTGTCGTTGATTTTGACAGATATAAGATAAGCCGTCAGGGTGATGAACTAAATATATCGACTAATGAATTCGATATTGTAAAAATGCTTATAGAGAATAAAGGCAGAGTCGTAAGGCGTGATGCTATATATGAGAAAATATGGGATATTCACGGTAATTTCGTTGAATATAACACACTTACCGTTGCGATGAGCAGAATAAAAGCAAAGCTTGGAACATATGGTGAGAAGCATCAGCAATACATTGAGACTATAAGAAATGTGGGCTACAGGTGGATTGACTAATAACTTTCAGGGGGATTTATGGATAATATGGTCAAGAAGAAACTGTCTGCATTCAGGAAAAGACAGACTGTTTTCGTTATTATATATGGATTGATTAATGCGGCTGTTATAGCCGGAATTATAGTGTATTACAGACTTAAAGAGCAGGCATTGGCAGGTGCATTGTATTTACATGATAATGCATATGGTGAAACATTTGTACGAAAAATGTTTTCATCAGGGATAACGGATAACAATATCAGAGCAGGTAGAACAGCCATGGAAAGTGCCGGATACGGCAGCCATGGTTTTTCGTATATGAGCAGACTTAATGGAGAAATGTATGCTTTAATAGCAATGATAGCTGTCCTTTTAATTGCACTCGGTTCAGGATTATATAACTGTTACAGACTTGGACATAAGGACTTTGTAAAGAAAGTGTGCGATGTATATGCAGATAACGAGAGGCTTTCTAAGCAGTTAGAGAATGAACACATTTATAATAAAGAGCAGCATCAGAAGATGCAGGATTTTATTGAGAATATTGCACATCAGATTAAGACGCCGCTGGCAATTATAACTATGAAGCTGGAAATGCTTGAGGAAAAATGTGATGACAGTCCGCAGTGTAAGGAGATAGCTGATTGTACAGGTAATGCGTTCAGAATCAAAACATTTATAAAGAAGCTGCTTGACATAAGCCGCTTTGAGGCTGGAAAAGTTGTTATGATAAGTGATGAGGTTGATGTTGCGGCAATACTTCAGGAAAGCATTAACAGCAGTGTAGTCGACAGAAATAGAATTGTTATGGATTATGGCAATGAAAAATTATGTATGTACGCAGATGAAGGCTGGATTGTCGAGTGTTTCATTAATCTTCTCGACAACTGTGCAGAATATTTAGCAGATGACAATACTAAGGTATATGTTGATGTAACAAGAAAGAATGATGACTGCGTAGTTACGATTGCTGATAATGGCAAAGGATTAAGTACGGAGCAGTTTAACAGTATATTTAACAGATTTGAAACTAATGGCAGTGCGGCGGATTTTAAGGCGGGTATAGGACTTAATCTGTCAAAGCTTATTGTGCAGGCACATCATGGAAGCATAAAGGCTGGTAACAGTGAAAAATATGGTGGAGCTGAATTCGTTGTGACACTCCCGATGTACAGATTAAAAACAAAATATCAGTCCATGTAAGCTGGATGTAAGTTTTACAAGATATAATTATCCCAGATAGAAATCAGGGATGAGAGGGGGATGCATATGGACATAATATTAAGCGCAAAAGGTATATCTAAAACTTACACAGCAGGACAGGTAAAGATTAATGCGCTGAACCAGTGTGATATTGAAGTAAGAAAGGGCGAATTTACTGCAATTGTCGGAAAGAGTGGTTCAGGCAAGTCAACACTGTTAAGAATTCTTGGAACTATAGACAAGCCAGATGAGGGAAAGGTGTACATAGAAGGAAAAGAGATTGATAATCTTAAGAATTCAGAACTGGCAAAATTCAGACGCACGCATATTGGGTTCATATATCAGGATTATAAGCTGATTCCTGAATATACAGCATATGAAAATATAATACTTCCGTTAATTCTTGACAGTGAGCAAGCTGATGAGGAGAAAGTCACTGAATTAATGGAATCACTTGGCATAGATTACTGTAAGGATAAATTTCCTGCACAGATGTCAGGTGGTGAACAGCAGAGAGTTGCAATCGCAAGGGCACTGATTACACATCCGTCAGTTATATTCGCTGATGAACCGACAGGAAATCTTGACGCGGCGAGTGCAGAAACAGTTGCCCAAATGCTTACTCTGGCAGCGTCTAAGTATCAGCAGACTATTGTTATGGTTACACATGACAGGCAGATGGCAGAATATGCAGACCGCATACTCACAATCACAGATGGAAATGTGACAGGGGGTGTGGGGGTATGAACAGCAAAATTATAGCATTGACATTCAGGGGACTTCGCAGGAGATTTAAAAACATTTTAAGGTCCATGGTATTAGTAGTGCTCGCATTTACATTTGTTACAGGGGTACTGTTATTGCAGGAAAATATGTCAAACTGGCAGAAGGCTGATAATAAAAAGCATTTTGGAGACTGGTTTGTAATGTACAGGTCTAAACAGCCAGAGGAAAACGAAAGCATTAAAAACCATCCTTATACCGGAAATGTGTACACTGCAAAAACTGTAACAAGCGTAAAGGATAGAACCAATTTATCAGATATTATGATTGGTACAATGTCAGATGGCTTTATCAGCATGGGCAGTATAGCACTTGAGAAAGGTAAGATGCCGGATAATGACAATGAGGCAGCAATAGACAGGAACTCTCTTATCAGGCTTGGGCAGGGCACAGACATTGGAGATAATATAACACTTAATGATAAAGAATATACGCTTTGCGGAATAATGAACAGCTATACAAATGTATGGAATGATGGTAAAAAGCTTCCGGGAATTATTGTTACGGAAAATGAGGCAGACAATATTGCGACGGATGAAACATACATATATGCATATTCATTACAAAGTTTCTTAGATGAACAGGATTATAGCAGTATAGCTGAGAATTTAAGAAAAGAATCAGGCCTTAAGTTTAATTTTACATATAATAGTAATGTGTATGATTATAAGCCGTGGGGATATGCAAAAGTTAATAATTATATTTATGTATTTATTATGCTTGTTGGAATAACGATAATATCATATCAGATTACAATGTATAATAAGACAAGAAAAAATGTCCGATTTATTCAAAAATGCCTTGGGGCTGATAAAGGGCAGATAATTTTTATGACATTAACAGAGAATATATTTATACTTTCAATTTCGGCAGTCATTGGTTTTGGAATAGCATCTGGAACAGGGTATGTCATACAGGCTTTAATAAAATATTTTAAAAATGTGTCATTTTTCTCAATAGGACAATATACCCTGATAAGGATTATTCTGACACTTGTAATTGCAGTGGCAGTCAGTTTTCTGGCGGGGATTATTACGGACAGATTAAGCAGCCTGAACCGAAAAAAACGGACATACAATTTTAAAAATGTTATGACAGAAAAAACATTTGTTAAAACTACTGCGAAAAGATTTAAGTGGTCTGATGGCTGTTTCCAGAATATAGTAATAAGAGTGTTTTCTCTGGCAATGGCTGTTATTACTGTTGTATGTGCCATTAATTGTATCATTGCATACAGAGAGTACTTAAGGATAACGGATAAACCTGATATTGTAGGCTATGCGGTAAAAGAGACTCCCCGTTCATATACAGTTTATTATGATTACACAGCCAGTCTTGTGAAAAAAGGAGATGTGTATACTGCAGAGCAGATAGAGAAAAAAATACCTGATACATGGGAGTATTCTCCATTTCAGAATCATTCCATATCAGAATATTATTTTAATGATGTTAAATTTGGCGACAGCTGTATGTACAGGAATATAAGTGATGATGTTTTGAATTATCTTAAAAATATAGATGGCGTAGATGATATAACCATGGGATATTACGAAACAGCAAGAACATTTACATGGACAGGTATCAATACTGATAATGTTGGAAATGGTATATCATTGGCAAGATCATTAAAGTCAGGTGGTGCAGATAAAAAATATATTTTTGCTGCCGGATATGTGGAACCGGAGGAGGATATATATAATTCTCTTAATGATTATGCTGGGGGAAATCTGGATTATGATGGATTCAAAGAAGGTTCAGAAGTTGTTGTATTTCTGGATGTAAATAATTCTGGGGTATATGATGACAGCATGAAGGATGGTGTTACTCTTAAACTTCATAATTATGAAATGGTTTTAGAAAGAAATGACAGTTACGAATCAGGCGATGAATATATCAATGCCTATAATAAATTGCTTGAGGAGACAATTGATGGATATGAAGGCCAGACAGATACACAATCAATAAAAGATTATATATGTAAAAATATAACTGACCAGCAGATAACAGAAATTTTAGATGTATATGCCGAGACACATGATAATGCCTATATTATGAATATATATAATCAGTATAAAGCTGGGAATATAAGTAAAGAACAATTGCTCGATGCTTCAGGTTCAGATGAGTATTACAGTGGTGTCTGGAGATCAATTATTTCACAGGAGTGGTGGTATAGTCAGTATGGATTTTACACATATCTTGTACCAGCAGCCAGCACTAAAGTGGTTAAAGTAGTAAAGGTAACTGATGAAATAAAAGAAAAATTCAAATACATAATACCTGAATTTGGCCAGTATACAGTAATTGGTTCAACACAGCTTTTACATAATGCATTGGACAGCCAGAATGAACTTATTAAAAAATACCTGTTTCTTGATGAACTGCCTGATTATATGAAATTAAAGATGAATCCTAACCGGATTAATATAAAATATAATCTTGGTTCGTCTGTAATGGCAACAGATAATGTTGCTTCTTCATATCTTGGTTCAGCCGGATTTGCGTATACATCATATTCAGATGAAAAGAACCAGATGAGACAGAAGACAATAGAAGCATTGATGACATATGGAATTACAGGAATTGCTGCAATTGTAATATATCTTATGGTAAGTACAATTATTCTGAAAGGAAGGCTGGAAAGGTATACAGAAAGAATAAAACTTCTTATCAATACTGGAGCGGAAAGAGATAAAATTGTAATTATATGCATGTATGAATGTATCAGGCAATCGATGTGGTTTATAGTACTGATGCCGTTAGAGCTTCTGATATGTCTGGTAATGGTAAGAAGATTTGTAAAACAATTATAACAATTGAGGCGCGGATTTTTCCGCGCCTTATGTTTTTAATTCGGATACTGTGAAGTAATTCCAAAGTACTCTTCAAGAGATAACCAGTCGCCATTGTTATATAACTTAGTTGCAAGGTCAACACCTACATAACGAAGATGCCATGATTCATACTGATATCCGGTAGCAGAATCTTTGCCTTTAGGGAAGCGGATACAGAAGCCGTATTTGTAGCAGTTATCATTAACCCACTTACCTTCGTTAGTGTACTGGAAGCTGTCCTCAATAGTGTTAAGGTCAAAGCATAAACCAGTCTGATGTTCAGAGTTGCCAGGTCTTGATGAATATGTGTCAGCTACAGCAGCACCATCACTTTTAACATATCTGTTATATACATTAACCTGATAATTATATGAACGGTATCCACTGGCAATATATATATTAAGACCTTTAGCAGTTGCATCTTTTAACATAGTGTTCCATGCACTCATAAGAGTCTTGTCAAGACATGTTGAGCTTCTGTCTGCATTAACAGGCTGGTCAGGATTAGTGGGAATGAAATCCTGAGGAAGAGCATATGTCTTATTGGCAATAAGTACTCCGTCAATATAAGTTGCTCCATTAATTTCCTGAATCTGGAAGCCTTTAGAAGTAGTACCTTTGGAAACTGTATTACCAGATGGAACTACAGGTGGTGCAAATTCAGAACTGTCAGATGAAGCAGGGACTGATGTTGCATCTGACATAATTGAAGATGAAGTATCAGTGTTAGTATCAGTTGATGAAACTTCTTCACTGGTGCTTTCATTTTCTTTTGTCTGTGTTGATTCTTCAACCTTGGCAGTTGTAGATTTTCCATTCTTATCTGCGTTCTTAGACTTAGAACAGCCTTTCATAGAAACTGATATTATTACAATAATAATGATAAGTAAAGCAGCCGCTGCACAGGCGAGAATAATACGGTTTCTTCTTACCTGACGCTGTCTGCGAGTCAATCGTCTTTTAGTCATGATGAATTAATTCCTTTCAATTAAATTATTCAAAAGTAATTATTGCATTGTTTACTGGATATTTCAAGGATAAATGTGATAATATGTTTACTATATTGATATGTGAAAAGCGAGGACTAATATGTATACCAAAGAACAGTTAAAGAAGCAGTTAGAGAATATGGGGTTAACAGGAAATGAGACAATTCTTATTCATTCATCTATGAAATCTATCGGCGAAGTTGCAGGCGGGGCAGATACAGTGCTTGATGCATGGATTGAATATTTCGGACATGGACTTTTACTTCTTCCTACACATACATGGAAGAATATAAATTCGGACTCACCTGTATATAATCCTAAAGGAACACCATCATGTGTCGGACTGCTTACTAATATGTTTCTTAAAAGAGATGGAGTAATAAGGTCGCTTCATCCTACACACAGCATGGCAGGGATTGGAAAGAAAGCGGCAGAATATCTGGCGGGTGAGGAGAACAACAATACACCGTGTACACCAGGCGGCTGTTATGACAGATTAAGAAGCTGTGGAGGGAAAGTTCTGCTTGTTGGAGTAGGACATGAGCGCAATACATTTATCCATAGTGTTGAAGAGGTACTTAATGTACCACACAGATTATCAGATAAGCCGATGAAGTTACAGATTGTAATGCCTGATGGCAGCATTAAGGATTCATATATGAGAAAGCATTACAACGCAGACCAGCCTCACATATCAGAGGATTTCGTTAAGCTTAATCAGGCATTTCTTGACTGTAAGGCTGTGCGTGAAGTGACATTTGGTGACGCAGAGAGCCTGCTGTGTGATGCACAGGCGGTGTTTGAAGTTGTAAGGCATGTCATTGCACCAGACCCTGAATGTATTGTGACGAGCAGTTCAATTCCAAAGGAGCGCTGGGAAGCACTTGTTAAGTAAATATACATAAAAACAGGGGCGGCAGACCTTTAAGGTCTGTCGCCCCAACTCCTTTATACGGAATATTATCTTATACCAAAGATAAGGTACAGTAGATTGTAGTTGTAGAACATTACTGCTGCAACGAGTGAAACAGTAGACATAATCTTGATAAGGATATCAAGAGATGGTCCTACAGTATCCTTTAATGGATCACCTACAGTATCACCAACAACGGCTGCATCATGTGCTGGAGAGCCTTTGCCCTGTCCTTCAATAGCACCTGATTCAATGTACTTTTTACCGTTATCCCATGCACCACCAGCGTTACCTGTAAAGATAGCAAGCATGATAGCTGAAAGAGTAGCACCGATAAGAAGACCTCCTACGAAGTAAGGTCCGAAAAGGAATCCGGCAATTACAGGGAAGATGATTGAGATGATAGCTGGCATACGCATTTCTTTTAATGCACCCTGAGAAGATATCTCAATACATGTCTTATAGTCTGGTTTAGCCTTTCCTTCAAGTATACCAGGAATGTCTCTGAACTGTCTTCTTACTTCTTCAACCATTTTACGGGCAGCATTGGCAACGGCTTCAATAAGCATACCTGAGAACAGATATGGAAGAGCACCACCAACTAAAGCACCGGCAAGAATAAGAGGGTTAGTGAAGTTAAGGTCGAGGCTGCTTCCCTCTGGCTGGAATGCATAAAGGAAACTAACCATAAGTGAAAGTGCTGCAAGTGAGGCCGAACCGATAGCAAAGCCTTTACCGATGGCAGCAGTTGTATTACCAACGGAATCAAGCTTATCAGTAATTTCTCTTACCTCAGGTTCGAGCTCTGACATTTCTGCAATACCACCGGCATTATCAGAGATTGGTCCATAAGTATCAACAGAAACAGTTGCTGATACGAATGAAAGCATACCTACGGCAGCCATAGCAATACCGAACATGCCTGAAACTGCGTATGAAACATAAGTTGTAATACCTAAAACAATAAGTGGATACATACAAGACTTCATACCAACTGAAAGACCCTGTGTGATAGTTAAAGCTGCACCTTCTTTAGAAGCCTGTGCAATTGTCTGTGTTGGCTTGTAATCATAACTTGTATAGTATTCTGCGATACCACCGATGATAACACCACTCACTACGCCAAGTGAAGCAGCAATCCAAGGTGATATGAAACCAATGTTAAATCCTGCAACCTTAAGAATATCTGCATTCTCGCCATTGAATAACAGATATGTAGCAACGAATCCGCCGATAATTGTAATTCCGGCAGCACTCCATGTTGAGATATTAAGATCTCTGTGAGGATTATCAGAACCCTTCTTTAAGAGAACATAAGCGATACCAAGAATAGATGCGATAAGTCCGATTGCAGCGAATACAAGTGGGAAATACATCATCTTAGAGAGCATTTCGTCTGAAACTTCAAGGTTATTAGCTACATTTGAAAGGTAAAGACTTACCGCAAGAATAATTGCTGAAGATATAGTTCCAACAAATGATTCAAGAAGGTCAGAACCAAGTCCGGCAACATCACCTACATTATCACCAACGTTATCTGCAATAGTGGCAGGATTTCTTGGATCATCTTCAGGAATGTGTGCTTCTGTCTTACCAACAAGGTCAGCTCCCATATCAGCTGCCTTAGTATATATACCGCCACCGACACGGTTAAACATAGCAACAATAGAGCAGCCAAGTGCGTAGCATGAAAGACACTGTGTGAATACATGAGCACCACGGAGCGCCTCAATGTCTAGCATGTTAAGACCAAATCCAAATATGATGTATACAAGGAAAAGTCCTAAAAGTGCGAAACCGCCAACGCAGAGACCCATAACTGAGCCACCTTTTAAAGCTACCTTAAGTGTTGAACCAATGTTCTTAGTGTTGCGGGCTGTATTAGAAACTCTTACATTAGCGTAAGTAGCAATCTTCATACCTACCCAGCCTGCTGATGCACTCATGATAACACCAATCATGAAACATACAGATGGCTCCCAGCTGAATTCTTCATACTGGACAGTGAATATAGCTGCAAATGCGATTGCAATAATAACAACTACTACTGCAATAATCTTATACTCGTATGTAATAAATGCGTTAGCACCAACTCTTATGGCTGCTGCGATTTCTTTCATACGGTCTGTTCCTTCATCAAGATTCTTAACACCGATGAAGTTGAATGCTGCATAACCGAGCGCAAGCAGGGCTGCAACGATGACTAGAATTAATAAAGCTTCCATGTTTTTCTCCTCGTTAAAAAATTATGTCCGTTACGCGTGCCTGTAGAGATAATAAATGTGGTGTCATTTATTATCATACTTCAAAACACCAACTTGTTAAAGTTTACTAAAAAACATTATGAAAGTCAAATTAAATTATGCACATTCACCATATAATTATATTAAATTATTTAATGAAAGCGATAGGGGCACAATTGCTTAATTATTAAGAATAAGATATAATTAATGCTTAAATAAGGCACTATATATAAAATTAATTGAAAGGATAGTTTACCCTATGAAAATGAAATTAAGAAAATTAATGCAGCAGGCTGCCTCATATGTTGAGATTGTATTATCTGCATTTTTACTGATAGTTATAATGTTTCTTGCAGGGAAATTTATTGTGGAAGGCGTGCTGGGAATAGGTTGTGATAATGCCACGCTTGAGTACTTCCTTGAGAATGTTATGACATTTGCAATTGGAGTTGAGTTTGTAAAGATGCTTTGCACTCATACTCCGGGTACGGTTATTGAAGTTCTGCTTTTTGCTATTGCAAGGCAGATGATAGTAGGACATGTATCGGGATTTGAGGTACTGGCAGGGGTGGCTGCAATTGCAGGATTATTTGCAACACATAAGTTTCTTTACGCTGAATCATTTGGAACTGAAGAGAAAGAAGAAAAACAAGATAAGTAGAAAAGGAAGTCTAAAAATGTATAGTTCATTTTCAAAGAAGTTCAGTCAGATTAAACCTTATGATGATTATAATGTTACGGATGTACCATGGCATGAGGCTATGGTGGCAGGTAATGGAAGGCTTGGCGTGCTTGAATCATGTGCGCCTATAGAGGACAGTCTTATATATCAGAATGTTGAATTTGTCATGCCATCGGAAGAGCCAAGACATGTGCCTTACGATGTTACAGCACAGTTAGATGAAGCCAGACAGTCAGTTATTAATTTTGATGATACATGGAATATACATGATAGAAAAAGAACGAATATGTACTGTTATCATCCAGGCCATATGATAAGACTGACACTTGAAGGTGAGCCGGATATTTCTGGTTACAGAAGATGGACAGATTATAAGACTGGTACAATAAATACTACATTTAAATCAGACGGAGCTTCTGTTTCAAAAAGTACATATGTATCGAGAAAACAGAATGTGATTATAACTAAAATAATATCTGAAAAGTCTGTGAATATGTCGATATCAATAGATGATTTCGAGTCTATGCCGAAATTCGGAGTCCAGAAGAACAATATCCCTGCGCCTGAAAGAAATATGCTGTATTCAAGATTTGTAAGAGGTAACATAATAGGTACGGTTGTGCATTATCCTGAATATGAGGGAAGTGAGCTTGCAAAGGGTGGATTTGCAGGTGTTACAAGGATATTGACAGATGGTGATATGAGGGTTTCATCAAAGCCTAAAGACAGCCGGGCGTACACTTGCATTGATGAGACTGCGCCGATTATTAATATATCACATGCAGAGAGTATAACACTTATAACTTACACAGACTGGACAGATGATTTGGGGGAATATTGTGAGTTCAGGGACAGAGTTAATGGCAAGGATACATTTGCACTGGTAGACAAATGTATTAACAAAGTTAACAGTGTCGATATAACGGAAGAACCGGTAAGCTTAGAACATAAGAATATAGAACTTAAGCTTGACGGCGGATATTTTTGCGAGTCTGCTAATGAAGAACTGCTTGACTTGCAGAAAAATGAATATGACATTATGCCTCATCTGCTGGAGAAATTATATTATAACGGTTTGTATGGAATGCAGGCATGCGCAGGAACGACAGCACCAAGACTCAGCGGCTTGTGGGTTGGTGAGTGGAATCTGTTGTGGAGAAGTGCGTACACAATGGATGCCAATGTTAATATTCAGGTTTCGGGAATAAACAGCTCAGGGTTGTATGAAGCAGGTGCTGGTTATATGTGGTTTATACTTCGACAGATACCTGACTGGGTTAACAATGCGGCAATGGTGTATGGAATGAAGGATGCAGTGCTTATTCCGGTTAATACTGATGGACACAGGGCAATGATGGTAGAGTACGATATTAATTATCCATTCCAGTACTGGAATGCCGGTGCTGGCTGGATGCTTATTCCTATATATGAATTCTTACAGACTTACGGCGACGTTGTGATAACAACTGATGATGTGGCGCTGATTAAGATGTACGGCAAAGATACATTTGATGTAAGAAAAGATGTATATGAGCCACTACTTAAAAAGACTTATAATTTCTGGAAACAGATTGGAAATCCTGAGTATTACACAGATACAGACGGTAATGCAAGGTATGAGAAGGGTAAATGCAGCCTTAATGAGAGTGAGCATTATCTTATTATTCCATCATTTTCACCGGAGAATAAGCCTTTTGGATATCATAGTGCGATTGCTGCCAATGCAGCAATGGATATCTCTGCGGCTAAAGATGTAATTAATATGTACACGGAGATGCTTAATTATACGAAGGTTGATGGATATGAGCAGGCTGTATCAGAGGCGGAAGCACTCTTAAGAATGTTACCTGATTTTATGTATGATGAGTCAGGCGCAGTTAAGGAATGGTCTATGAAGGAGTATGGCGAGAACAATGCACACAGGCATATAAGCCATCTTTATCCGGCATGGCCGGCTTTGCAGACTCAGCATGACAGTAAGTTAGCAGCTGCGTGTCGTCAGGCAATCATTAACAGAAACCATGAGAATAAAGGAAAAGATGATACCGCTTCACATGGCTGGATACATAAGGCGTTAGTAGAGGCTCGTCTTAAAAATGCAGATGCTGTATATGATACGCTTAATCTGCTTGTACACAGTGACATATTTTACACAACTTTATTTACAGACCACAATACTGACAGGAGCAAAGGTGTATATTGTACAGATACTGCATTTGGACTGGTTGGAATTATTAATGAAATGCTTGTATATTCGGATGAACACACAATTGAACTGCTTCCGGCATGGTCAGACAAGCTTGGAAGCGGCATGGTTAAGGGACTTCGTACAAGATGTGGAATAACTATTGATGAACTTAAGTGGGATGTTGATAAGAAGAAAGTGTATGTAAGTCTTGACTGGGGTAATGCTGATGAAATTAATATAGTATGCGGGAAATACGAGATTGAAAAAATCGGACATGAAGTGAAGGCGTAATATAATGAAAAAGAAATTGTTTTTTTGTATGGTGATGGTTACTATATGTATGTGTGCATGTGAAAAAAAGAATGCTGCGACAGATATGGAAAGTAGTCATGATGAGACACATTTGTATGAATCACAGACCGATATTAGTACTGTTGAGGAGACAACACAGGAGGAAACAGCTCTGGAAGAAGTTGCAGAAGAAACAGAATGTACAGAGGAAGAGACGACTTTGGAAAATGCTGTGGAAGCTGTAGCGGAGGGAAATATTGATGCTACAGAAGAATTGAAGGAAGATGCAATGGCTGAAACTGAAGTACAGACAGAACCGGAAGTTACAGAAGAAGTAAAACCAAAGCAGGTTGTTATATGTATTGATCCGGGTCATGGTGGAGACAGTGAAGGAACAAAGCAGGAATATGATGGAGTTCTTGTGATGGAGAAAAATCTTAACTATCGTATTGCAACGACTCTGAAAGAGTATCTTGAGAAGAATGAAGGGATTAAGGTTATTCTTACAAGAAACAGTGATTACGATTTAAGTCTTTCTAACCGTATAAAGTATGCAGTTGATAACAATGCGGATTATTTTATTTCTGTTCATGTTAACAGCAGAAGTACCGATGAGGTTGATTCACATGGTTGTATGGTTCTTATGAGCTGTAGCAGATATCAGCCATCAAATGCAAAGGTGGCAAGCGTATATGATTCTGAGATGAGGATGGCTAAATCAATAATATCTAAATTAAATGTGTTAGGACTTCCAATAGCCAATGACTGGAATACTGAAAATACCGGAGGAATTTTGCAGAGGGTAACAACAGTAGGAGAAACATATCCTGATGGTTCACCAGCGGATTATTATACATTGTTGTATTGTGGTACCAAGGCAGGGCTTCCTTCTATTATTGTTGAACATGCTTTTTTGAGTAATGAAGGAGATTACAGAAATTTTCTCAGTACCAATGAAAAACTTGACGCACTTGCGAAAGCAGATGCAGAGGCAATAATTGAATCTATAAGGTAAATTTGATTGAAAAAATCGGACATGGAAGGTAGAACTGATGATAACTACAACTTTATGTTATATAGAGAAGGACGGGAAGTATCTTATGCTTCACAGAGTGAAAAAGCATAATGATATTAATGAAGGTAAATGGATTGGAGTAGGCGGACATGCTGAGAATCAGGAGACTCCTGAGGAATGTCTTGTGCGTGAGGTAAAGGAAGAAACAGGTCTTACGCTTACTTCATACAGATTCCGCGGGCTTGTAACATTTATAAGTAATGAATGTGAGCCAGAGCTTATGTGTGTATTTACGGCAGATGGCTTTACAGGTGAGCTTATTGAATGTGACGAAGGAGAACTGGCTTGGGTTGATAAAGAAGAAGTTACCAAGCTTCCGACATGGGAGGGGGACAGGGTATTTCTTAACCTTCTTCTTTCGGGGGAGGAGAGATTTTTCTCGATAAAGCTTAAGTATGAAGGCAGCAGACTTGTGGAAAAACAGGTCAATCTGTATTAAAATACAGATTTGAATATATTTACAGATGGAGTAATTTAGTAGCAATGCTTGACAAGTTCAAGAATATGGGGTGGAAGAAATTCTATCTCATATATGCAATGTTAATGTGACAGGCTACAGTTATGGATTGCCAGAACTGATAGCAATTATTGTGACAGTTCTTCTTCACAAATGGAAAAAGCAGATGCTTGTTTTTATCGCAGGCGGAACAATATGTTATATGCTGCTTGCACAGCTGGTGTTCAGGTGATTAGAATGATGTGCCGGAGTTACGCCTGAGTCGCATGTTAATGCACTGACAGCTATGAAGGCATGCCAGATACAGGTGCAAGAGTAAAACTGGCTTGTTGGGTGAGCAAGCTGGTGCGGGGATTTTGTGGATTGGACGCTGAGGCAGAGAAAAGGTTGCTGAAAGTCCAAATCGACTGCGAGAAAGTGGCAGATTGGACCTTGGAGCAGATAAAAGGCTGTTGGAGGTCCAAAACAGTTGCAAGAAAGTGGTGAATTGGACCTTGAAACGATGAAAATTCAAGAGAAAGTCCAAAGTATTCATGACAGAACAATAAAATGGACTTTGAAGCATCCAAGAGACAAGTGGATGTCCAAAAAGTCCGCGCGGGTATAACCGATTGGACCTAGAAGCGAATAGAAGGTAAGTGAAAGTCCAAAACATCTGCGAGAATGAAGTGGTAATCTAAAAGTAGACACCAACCCAATTATTGTAGACATTATTTATATATAAGAGTACCATTTTTTATAAGGTAGTCACTTATACAATAATGGAATCATGGAGGTGTCACATGAAGCACAGTTTAGAAGAAAGAATGGATATAGGACGACGTATGTATTTACACGAGATTACTTATAAAGAGGCTATGGAGATTTATGGTCTTAGTGAATCCTGTGCACATAAATACATGACAGATTATAAGAAAGCACAAGGAATTCCTCTTGCTAATACAGTGCCTAAAATGAAAAATTCAGCAGTCTTAAAATCATTGTCTTCACCTGACATTGATACATATATGGCTATGTCCAAAGAAGAATTAATAAATGAACTTATTATAGCTAAAGCGAATGAATTAAGGGCAAAAAAAGGATACGAAGTGAAAGGAGCTGGTGCAAACAAGGAGTACAGTATTTTAAACAACAAGAATACGAAATCATAATGGAAATGTCATCTCAATTTCCTGTTAAGCATCTATGTGATGTTCTGGATATTAACAGAAGTGGATTTTATAAATGGAAAAAACGTTTAGAAAAACCTTCTGACAAATTAAAAACTTTAGTATCCAATCTTATATTATTTAAGGAATATCATAGTAAATATCCATCACATGGATATAGATGGTTAAATGCAAAAATTCGTCTGGATACAGGACTTATGGTATCAGATCAGTATGCTCATAAGCTATGTAAAACAGCGGGCATAGCAAGTGTTTCCAAGCATTATCGATACAAAAAGCCAGGAGATCCTTATCGCATTTATCCAAATCTTCTACTGACAGGATTAGATATAACAGGACCTTTACAGTGTGTTGTAAGTGATATGACCGCATTTCATTTAAAGGGAAGTTATTATGAACTAACACTTTTTATGGATTTATGGAACAATGAAATACTTTCATATTCACTTTCATCACGAAAAGGTGATCGTATGACATATATTCACGGGTTAGAAGGATTAATTGAACTTAAGAAGAAAAATCCAGATCTTGAAATGGTGTTACATACTGATCAAGGATCTGTATATTCTTCAAAAAGTTTCAATGAATTATTGCCACTATATAACATAGTTCATTCAATGTCTCGAGCTGGTACTCCAACAGATAACGCTGCCATGGAAGCAATCAATGGTTGGATCAAAGCAGAGATATTTAATGATTTCCATCTTACAAGTAATGAAAATATAACATATGAGGTGGAGAAATACATCAGATTCTTCAATGAAGAACGTCCGGCATACTCTCTGAATTATCTGACTCCAAAACAGTATAGGGAGTATTATGCTCATTAAATGATGTATAAAAATATAAAGTGGTGTCTACTTTTTGTTGACTAGTACAGAAAGTGACAGATTGGACATTGAGATAGAGAAAAGGCATCTCTTAAAAAGTTTATTGTTTATGTTAAAAAGAAAAATGAGGGCATTTGGATTGTAAGGGATTAACTTGCAATCCAAATGCCCTGATTGGTTATACACGATTTTTAATATTTAATTACTTAGGTCTTACAGTAAGTCTCTTGATAAGCCCATCTTCTGTTACTTCACGGACTGTAGCGATGGCCATGATGTTGTAACCGCCAAAGTTGGCGATGAACTCTGCCTGGGTAGAATTTACAACTTCACCATCTAAGATAGAGTATTTGCGGAAGCCGAACTTGTTACGGAAGAACATGTTGATAGCTTCACGTCCATATATATGATATTCGTTTTGGGCTGCTGAGTTAGTACAATAATCGTTGATTATTCCGTCTGGAGAAAAGAGATTGGCAAGTCCTGCGTAATCTTTGTTTTCCATTGCTTCTACATATTTTTCAATTGCTGTCATGTTTAATGCCCTCCTTAATTAATATACTTTCTCTGTGTTTAATAATGCGTCTGTACCGCCATCAACGAACATGATATTTCCATTGACGCCTCTTGCTGAATCTGAAGCAAGAAATACCATAACCTCAGCAATTTCTTCTGGAGCCATGAGGCACTCCTGACCATACTTGGTTGGGATAGGAAGGGCATTAAGAGCCATCTTTGCTGTAGTGCTCATTGTTGCAGTCATGGCTGTGTGTACATTACCAGGAGCAACAGCATTTATACGGACACCATTGGCAGCCCATGTTGCAGATACACGGCGTACCCATCTTGCAAGTGCGTATTTAGTAGAAACATAAAGACTGTTTCCTACTGAAAGGTTAGTACTGTCCATAGAAGAAACAAGACTTAATACACGCTTTTCATCACCGATGTTATTAAGAAGATCAACGATATCCTTACGGCCTGCACCCTGTGAAATTGTGTTAGAAACAGTTACAACACAGCTTCCGTGTTTCTTCTTTAAAAGGTCATATACACCATTTGCAACGGCTACTGTTCCGAAGTAGTTAAGAGAGATAATGAGTCCGAGATTACCGCATGCGCCTGAAACACCAGCGTTGCATATCATTCCGTCAAGTCCGTCAGGGCACATAGTATGTAACTGATCAACAGCAGACTGTCTTCCTTCCTGCGATGCAAGGTTTACGCAAATGTCACCGTCTTTAAGATCAATATTAATTACCTTATGTCCCTGCTGTATTAACAATTCTTTAGTTTTCGCACCGATACCGCTTGAAGCACCAGTAATAGCATAGATTCCCATAGTATTTCTATTCCTCCTTGTTTTTCAAAGAAAAATCCGAACCCTTCAGGTGAGGAGAGGGATTTTCCTCCTTGTTTTTTGCTTATGAGCTTATTATAATTAGAACTGATATCTTTTAAATATCCAAAACACATATATAATAGGAGACCAGATTTGCTTACATATGATTTAGATAAACGCGGAAACAAAACAATGTACGAATATCTGTATGAACTGATTAAGGAAGATATAGCTGACGGGAAGCTTAAGGCTGATGAGAAGCTGCCATCAAAGCGTGGGCTTTCACAGCATTTGCAGATAAGTGTCAAGACGGTGGAGAACGCATATGAGCAGCTTCTTCTGGAAGGTTATATCCGATCTGAGGAAAAAAGAGGGTATTATGTTAATAAGATTGACGTGGTTACAGGTGGTGCACCAGGGTATGCTGCTCCTGTGAAAAGATTCCAGGAGGAGACTTATCTTGCTGATTTGACGGCAAATAATATCCGGTATGATAGATTTCCATTTGCTACATGGGCAAAGGTTATGAGGGAAACCCTGACCGATTATAACACTTCTCTTCTTAAGACTGTACCTTTTAACGGTGTGTTGCAGCTTCGTGAAGCGATTGCAGACCATCTTAACAGATACCGTGGAATGCAGGTTTCAGCAGACCATATTATTATAGGGGCCGGAACGGAATATCTGTATAACAGGCTGTTACAGCTCTTAGGTCCAGATGTGAAGTTTGGTGTTGAGAATCCCGGATACCGTAAGATTACCAAGATATATGATGAAAATGGTGTGGACTGGGATTATGTTAATATTGATGATAAGGGTATGAAAGTCGATGAACTTAGAATGAAAGACATAAATGTAGCACATGTAAGTCCTGAACATCATTTTCCAATTGGCCTTGTTATGCCGGTTGCAAGAAGACAGGAACTGCTTAACTGGGCGGCGGCGGAGCCAGGCAGATATATAATAGAGGATGATTTTGACTGTGAATTCCGTATGCAGGGCAAACCTATTCCGTCCATTCAGTCGAGAGACAGAAGTCACAGAGTAATATATATGAACACATTTTCGAAGACAATGGTTCCTTCACTTAGAATAGGATATATGGTACTGCCAGAAAAGCTGATGGAAAAATATATTTCAACAATGAATTTTTACTCGTGTACTGTGTCGGGATTTGAGCAGTATGCAATGGCGGCATTTATTGAAAAAGGTTACTTTGAGCGTCATATTAAAAGGCTTGTCAATGATTACAGGGGACGCCGTGAAAAGATTTGCAGGATGTTTCGTGAATCAAGGCTTAATGAAATCAGTACGATATATCAGGACGATGCGGGAACACATTTCCTGCTGCATGTGAAGACTTCCTTAAGTGATGTTGAGATTAAATGGGCAGTCAGGCAGAAGGGGATTCTGATTAACTGCCTTTCAGAGTATTGTTTCGCTGATGCGGATAAGTACCATGGAATACTTGTAATTCATTATTCGGATATGGACGAAGCAACTCTTAAGCTTGTAATTGCTGCTTTTGAGGAAATATTTTTGTAAAAATGAGGTGAAATATTTAGATTTAAATCATATTAATTCTAATAAATATTAAAATATAATAAAAACACATATTCGTATTGCGTGATGTAATAACATATGATAGACTTGCATTACGCAAAGGGGATTACAATGACAAAGAGGAGGAAGTTAATGGTTGAGATGACGGATAGAGAGATGCTTGCCGCCATATATGGTGGTGTTGAGCAGATAAAAGGAGATGTTGCACAGTTAAATGTGCGAGTTGGCAATTTAGAGTCAGATGTAACAGAATTAAAGAGCGAAGTCACAGAGCTAAAGAGTGATGTAGCAGTTCTTAAAGAAGATGTAGCAGTTCTTAAAGAAGATGTAACAGAACTGAAAAGCGATGTGACAGAATTGAAGAGTGAAGTAGCAGAGCTGAAGAGCGATGTATCGGTATTAAAAGAAGATGTGTCAAACCTTAAAGAAGATATGGAACAGACAAAATCAAAGATTTCAGGAATTGAGATGACTTTGGAAAATGAAATCAGAAATAATATAAGGATTGTTGCAGAAGGACATACAGATATTATAAGAAGATTTGATGATTATATGGTGATTGAGAATAGTAAGGAAATGTTTTCAGTCAGAATGAACATATTAGAAACAGATATCCGTAACATAAAAGAAAAGATAGGAATAGCATAACAAATATATGAAATAAAAAGGAATCCCATAAGCAGGAAGGCAATACCTCCCTGCTCACAGGATTCCTTTTATTATAATATCTTAATCAGCCGATTCCGCCAAGAACAATTCCAAGTATAAGAACAAGGAAACATACAGGGCAGAAAATATATTTGCATATAGGATAGAATTTATCAGTGAATTTCTTATCGCGACCGGTATTAACCTGAGTTTCAACATATTTCTTACCACATACCCAGAAGAACATAATTCCGGCAAGACCTGCACCAAGTGGGCAGATGTAGATAGAAAGTATATCCATCCATCCAGAGACAATTCCCTGAATACATATTGAAACTACAAGTGCTATTGCAGCGATTATGGCACAAGATGCCTTTCTTCCAAGATGAAGCTTTTCCTGAATAGTTGCAATAGGTGCTTCATACAGGTTGATTAAAGAAGAAAGTCCTGCCATAAATACAGCAACGAAGAATATAATTGCGACTATGTATCCGCCAGGCATTGATTTAAAAAGTGCCGGGAGGAAGATAAACATAAGTCCGGGACCACCCTGATTAAGCTGGGCACCGGTTGTTGCCATTGCAGGAATGATAACAAGAGCTGCGAGCAAGGCTGCTATAGTATCGAACAGCGCAACGCGTCCGGCAGCAGCAGGAATATCTTCATTATCTGAAAGGTAAGAACCATATATAAGAGTGCCATTACCAGCAATAGAAAGAGAAAAGAATGCCTGGCCAAGAGCGAATATCCATGTCTTAGGGTCAGCAAATGCCTCAGGGTCAACTCTGAAAATGTATTTGTAGCCTTCTATCGCACCAGGCTGGAAAGCAACATATATTCCAAGTACAGCAAAAAGAATAAAGAAAACAGGCATCATGATTTTATTGGCCTTTTCAATTCCGCGTCCGACACCGAACATAAGGATAATAATACCAATAACAAGAGCTACAATCTGCCATACATTATTACCAAATGCGCTTGCCATACTTCCAAATGAAGCAGCAAAGCCTTCTGTGTCAGCAGGTGCAAGTGTCTTTCCTGTAAAAGCTCCAATCATGTACTTAAGAATCCAGCCCATTACAACAGTGTAACCAATTGCCATTGCAAGTGCGCCAAGTACTGGAATAAAGCCGATAACCTCACCAAGCTTTCTCTTATTCTTAGTTTCGCATGCATATCCAAATGCATCAACAGGTCCTGACTTAGTAGCACGACCAAAACTCATTTCTCCGATAACACCAGTGAAACCAATAAGTGCAACGAATATGAAATATGGTATCAGGTATGATCCACCGCCATACATTGATACTCTTGTCGGGAACATCCAGATATTACCCATACCAACGGCAGAGCCGATACAGGCAAGGATGAATCCCCATTTGTTGTTAAAAGAATCTCGTTTTTTCATAAAACAATTCCCCCGCATATATTTTGCCAGACAGCAATATATTTAATATACAGTATATTTGCGGATATGTAAAATAATTATCTGAAATTATATTTTATTATTAAATCATTCTTTGACAATACTATATTAATCGTGATATCATTTATCATTATATGCATAGTTATAATTTAAAAATATATAGGCAGGTAGGCACATGACAATTAAAGAATGCTATGATGCGATGGGAGCAGATTATCAGAATACTTTGAATAGATTTCCAAATGAGGCTTTTATTAAAAAATTTGTATTGAAATTTTTAGATGACAACAGCTACGCCAATCTTAAAGAGGCTATAGCTGCCGGAAATGTAGAAGAAGCATTCAGGGCAGCACATACACTTAAGGGTGTATGCTTAAATCTTGGATTTGATAATCTTTATAAAGCGAGTTCAGCTATTACAGAGATTTTTCGTGCAGGAGAACTCGCAGGAGCTGAGGAAGCATTTGAAGAAGTTGAGAAACAGTACAATATAACAGTGAATGCAATTAAGGCTATGTAGAGAATTGTTAGCGGCGAATGCGGTTTGTTTAATATCAGAACGCACTTTTTTCACAATTTTAATGTGTGAAAAGGGTGCGTTTTTTGTCAATATATGTTACTATGTTGTTAGTTATAAATGTATTGAATTGGAGATGCATATGAAGACGAAAAAGTACGAATCAATTATGAATAAAGCAATGAAGGCAGCAATGAATTATGAAAATCCAGATGATCAGATTAATGAATTTATCAGATTTTTTGGAGAACATATCGGGTCTGAAAGAATATACATATTTGAAGACAATATTAGAAAAAAGGTTACTAATAATACTTATGAGTGGTGTGCGGATGGGATTGAGCCTCAGATAAAGTTTCTTCAGAATGTAGATATGTCAATTATAGACTGGTGGTATACATCGTTTGATGCTGGAAGGAATATTAGTACTAAGGATATTGAGGAGATTAAGGATGAATATCCTGCAGCATATGAACTGCTCAAAGTTCAGAACGTAAAGAGCCTGGCAGTAAGTCCATTCAGATATAAGGACGAGATATATGGCTTCTTTGGTGTTGACAATCCACCAGAAAGTGAGATGGATGAGATTTCACGCTTTCTTGATATGATAGGCACATTTTTAGTACTGCTATTAAAACAGAGAAATGTATTTAAAAAATCCAAGCGTGAGGCTATGTTCAGCGCATATTCAGCACTTGCCGGAATATATCTGTCAATGCATATTATCAATTTAAAGACAGGGGAATTTCATGAAATAAAGTCAACAGATTTCATAAGGGATAATATGATAAAAGGCGAGCATACTTTTGCAGAACAGATAAATAGTGTAATGAAGATTCTTCCTTCCAGGAAGTATGTAGAAAGTGTACTTGAATTTGTTGATATATCAACACTTCCGGAGAGAATGAAGAACAAGACTACGATTGTTCATGAATTCCTTGGAAATTACTCTGGATGGTGTCGTGAAAGATTCATAAGGGTAGATGAGGATAGCAATGGAGAACTGTGGCATGTTGTATATGCCGTTGAAGTTATCGATGCAGAGAAACGTAAGGAGAACAGGCTTTTATATCTTTCAGAAACAGACCTTATGACGGGAATAAGAAATAGAGGAAGCGGAGAGAAAGCAATTGCAGACCTTATTAAGGAAGAAACTAAGGGGCTTATGTGCCTTCTTGATTGTGATAAGTTCAAGAATGTTAACGATACATATGGACATGTTGTCGGGGATGCAGTAATTATAGCGGTTGCAAGAAGTCTTCAGAGTGTATGCAGGGAACATGATATATGCATGCGCCTGGGAGGTGATGAATTTGCAATGTTCATCCCGGGAATAACAGAAACTAAAGATGCTGAAAGCTTCACGATGAGAGTATTTGCAAAGCTTAAGGACATAAGAATCCCAGAGATGGGAGATGAGAAGATATATGTAAGCATGGGTGAAGCGTTTTATAAAGGGGAAAAGGATATTGATTTTGATGAACTGTACAGACATGCCGACAGTGCCATGTATAAGAGCAAGAATAATACAGGCTACTGTGCGACACTTGAATGCGTAACTAAGACATTTTAATCAGTTGTATGCTTTAAGAAATTAATAAGCTTTTTGGCTGCAATGCTTTCGGTATGTCTTGATTCACGTATAAGAACAATATCTCTGTCAGGTGCGGATTCGTATAGATTTACAGGAAATATTTCACCACGCATTATATATTCAGAGGCAAGTTCTTCTGGGTAGAAGCCAAGCCCTAAGTTTGCCTGAACCATTGCAAGAACCTGATCTGTAGTTGAAGCCTCCATATCAAGGTTAAAGTGAAGATTGTTGTCATAGAAGAATTTGGTGTAGTGGTCATGTGTACCGGTACCTTCTGCCAGACTTATGAAAGGATAATCCTGCAATTCTTCCAGATGAATTATTTTGTTATCCGGCTGACTGTATTTTGGACCTGCAATAAGTATATCATGGAATGAGCATAGGCTTTCAGATTTCATATCGCCAGTTAAATTAACAGGTGTGGTTACGACAGCAAAGTCTACCAGACCGGCTTTTAGAGCATTAACAGCCTGATTAGTAGAGTGGTTGGTAAGCTTTATCTTGACATCGGGAAAAAGTTCTGTGAATTTCTCAAGTTTTTTAAGAAGGAATATTCTAAGAGCAATCTCGCTTACTCCTATGCATATTGTACCACCGGACAGACTTTTGCTTTTGATAATGGCATTCTCAGCGTCTTCAAGCTGTTTCATTGCGATTGATACATGAGAATACAATGTATTTCCTTCAGGTGTAAGAGTGATGCCTTTGTGAGAACGGTTAAGCAGCTTACAGTCAAGTTCGCTTTCTAATATATTCATGCAGCGGGTTATGTTAGGCTGGTTATTATCGAGCATGCGGGCTGCTTTTGAAAAACTCTTATATTTTGCAACATAGTAAAATATTCTGTAATAATCTAAGGTCATAGTAATTCTCCAATATATAATTATGATATAAGTGACATATTAAATATACATTTTACATATCGAAAATGCAATACTATAATATAGAAAAAGATGAAAGAAGGCATCGGTATGTTATTTAAGAAAAAGACACTGGATGAAAAAATGGAGAAATATGTAAAACATCATGACTGGTATGCAATACAGGAAGAGATTACAGGAAGCAAAGAAGGAAAGATTGCAGCAGCCAAGGCACTTGGGGCAAGCGATGACCAGAGCAGTGTAGATTTATTGTTGAGATTCGTTGATGATGCAGATGATGATGTTGTATTTGCAGCATGTGAGTCGTTGAGAAAAGTTGGCTCTGAGCATGATACCGCTGATCTGCTTGCAAGAATGCAGAAGATTCCGGAAGACAGACAGGCTATAAGGGACGAAATAGGAAAGACTGTCCAGGAACTTCATCACAGACCATAAAACACATGTTTTATCATTTTTTTACATAATATAAAAGAATAAAAAATCATGGGTACAAATCAAGAAATTACTTGATTTGTACCCATTTTTGATATTAAATAGGAAGTGGTTGCATAGTTGTTAGACGGTGTAACAAAGGATGTTAATTGCGGAGGTTGGATATGTCTGGTAAATCAGAAAATATAATAGAGCTTAAACATATCAGTAAGGTATATAGTGATAATGGATTTAAGGCGGTTGATGACTTTAATCTTGAAGTAAAGCGGGGGGAATTCGTAACATTTTTAGGACCATCAGGATGTGGAAAGACAACCACACTAAGAATGATAGCAGGATTCGAACTTCCGACAGACGGACAGATACTTCTTAACGGAGAAGATATATCACAGCTTCCAGCTAATAAAAGACCGATTAATACAGTATTTCAGCGTTATGCGCTGTTTCCACATATGAATATATATGAAAATATTGCATTTGGACTTAAGTTAAAGAAGCTTCCTAAAGAGGAAATAAGAAAAAAGGTTAAAAATGTTCTTGATATGGTTGACCTTGAAGGATTTGAGGACAGAAAGATATCTACGCTGTCAGGCGGACAGCAGCAAAGAATTGCAATTGCAAGAGCACTTGTCAATGAGCCGGAAATTCTTATGCTTGATGAACCTCTGGGGGCACTTGATTTAAAGATGCGTAAGGAGATGCAGATTGAGCTTAAGAATATGCATGACCAGCTTGGAATTACATTTATATATGTAACACATGACCAGGAAGAGGCACTTACAATGTCTGATAAGATTGTTGTCTTATCAGAGGGTAAGATTCAGCAGGTAGGAACTCCTGAGGATATATATAATGAGCCTAAGAATGCTTTTGTTGCTGACTTTATTGGAGAGAGCAATATTTTCAAAGGTATTATGACAGGACACATGAAAGTAAGATTCTGTGGCGGAGAGTTTGTCGGAATGGATGATGTTCCAGAGGGAACTTTAGTTGACGTTGTTATAAGACCGGAAGATGTAATTATTACAAAGCCGGAGGATGGAACTGTTGTTGGTGAGGTTACTTCAGTTATATTCAAGGGAATGCATTACGAGGTTGCTGTTGAATCCGGAAAGTATGAGATGATAATAAGAACTACCAGGTGTTATCATGTCGGTGATACAGTAGGAATGCAGCTTGAGCCTGATGGAATTCATGTAATGATTGCAGAGGACCATACCACAAGTTTTGTTACAACAATTAATGGAGATTATACGCTCGACTTTAATGGCAAGATAATAAGCTGTGATTTAACACAGGTTATTCCTAAGACTAAGATGTCAGATGGAGTGCTTGTTGATGAAAATGGTGAAAATGTAGATGTTTCAAAGTTCAGGGTTGTTGTTTCAATCCAGCCTGATGATATTGAAATGAGCGATGATGTAACAGCAGGTCTTGTATCAGGTAAGATTATTAACCTTATCTATAAGGGTGACCATTACAGTTATGTAATAAGAACTGAGTATGGTCATGACCTTATTGTAGATGATGAATATCTCTGGAATATGGACGATCAGGTTGGTCTTATCATGCCTGAAGAGAAGATGAAATTCCAGTTGAAGAAGTAGGGGGGATAGAAATATGTCTTTTCACGCAAATATCTTGGAATCCCTTATGGGCTGTTTCTTATATTATTTGTTGCAGCACCACTGCTTGTCCTTGTATATTATGCATTTACTAACGGACAGGGACAATTCAGCATGGTTAATCTGCAGAATTTTTACAGACCCTAATACACTTGGAACTCTGTGTTACAGTCTGGTACTTGCATTTGTTGCAACTGCAGTCTGTCTTATAATTGCTTATCCTGTAGCGTATATACTTTCACAGAGTAAGTTAAAGAGAAAAGCGGTAATACTTCTGCTTTTGTTATGCCTATGTGGATTAATTTCACATTAAGAATTACCGCACTTAAAGAGATATTATCAATGATTGAGGGAAATCTTGCGTATTATCCGTTTATCAATACGATAATAGGAATGACATACGATTTTCTTCCATTCATGATACTTCCGTTATATACAACGCTTTCAAAGCTTGATAAGAGCGTTATTGAAGCAGCATCGGATCTTGGTGCGGATAATTTCCAGACATTTATCAAGGTTATACTGCCATTGTCTGTTCCGGGAATTGTCAGTGGTGTGTCAATGGTATTCCTTCCGGCAATGACTAACTATGTAGTTCTTGATATGCTTTATAACAGCACATATATTATGGGTAGTCTGATTGGAAGTTATTTCAGTGCATATGACTGGCACAATGGCTCAATGATAGCACTGATACTTCTTGTTATTATATGTATTGTCACTCTGGTTTCGGGTGATAAAGAGTCAGAAAATGCTGGAAGAGGAGGACTTGTATAATGAAGAAATTTTTGAAATATATGATTATATGCATTGTCCTTTTGTTCATGTATATTCCAATTCTTGTGCTTGCAGTATACAGTTTTACGGATGCCGCTAATATAGGAGCAATACATGCATTTTCAATGCATAATTATGTAACACTTTTACGACTCCGGAGCTTATTAATATGATAATCGGTTCTGTGTTGCTTGCTGTTGGAAGTGCTGTACTTGCAACAATACTTGGAACAACAGGTGCTATAGGTGCATTTTATTCAAAGGGAAAAGTAAAAGGAGCAATGTCAGTTCTTAATCAGGTTCCTGTTGTCAATGCAGATGTAGTTACAGGTTTTCTATCTGTATTCTTCTTGTAGTTGTATTAGGTGTCAGTAAGGATACGTATATTCCTCTTGTTGTGGGACATGTTATACTGAGTGCACCGTTCGTATATCTGGCTGTTGTTCCTAAATTAAAACAGATGGATCCAAGTCTGTATGAAGCTGCACTTGACCTTGGTGCAACACCTGTGTATGCACTTTTAAGATAATAATACCTCAGATTGCTTCCGGCATAGCATCAGGATTTGTTATGGCAGTTACATTATCACTGGATGATTATTTCGTTGCAACATACACTAAGCCTGCAACATTTGACACAATAAGTACTTATGTTGTTAATGCAACCAAGGGTTCACAGACTGATATCAAGACTGCTTTGTGGGCTTTATCTACAATAATATTCATTATTGTTATTGTAGTTGAGATAGCAATTAATCTTGCACCGGCAAGAAAAGCTGTACGAGAGGAGGCCGGAGCTGATGAATAAGATTATTGGAAAGATAAATGCGTTAATACTTTCAGCTTTAATGATAGTAAGCGGTACAGCAGTAACAGGAGTGTTTAATACAAACCGTCTTACAGCGGTGGCAGCAGATGATACAATCATACTCCGTGTGTGCAACTGGGAAGAATATATTGATACCGGAGACTGGAGTGATGATGATATAATTGACCTTGAGAGCGGAAGCATAAAGGGTGAGAATTCGATAATTACTGATTTTGAGAACTGGTATTATGAGAATTATGGCAAGAAAGTTAAGGTACAGTACAGCTGTCTTGGAACTAACGAGGAACTGTACAACATGCTTACTCTGGGTGATGATTACGATGTAATCTGTCCTTCCAGAATATATGATAATGAAGCTTATGGCAGAGGACTGGCTTGAGCCATTTTCAGATGATTTCTATGATACATCGATTGCTAATAATTACTATGCTAAGGGTGTATCTCCATTTATCAAGAAAACATTTGACGAGAATAAGATTAATGGTGAGTCATGGAGCCGCTATGCTGCAGGATATATGTGGGGTATAACAGGAATCGTGTACAATCCTGATAAGGTGACAGAAAAAGAAGCATCTACATGGACGATAATTGATAACAGCAAATTCAGACGTCAGATAACGATTAAGGATAATGTAAGAGATTCCATGTTTGCAGCTGTTGGTGCAATTAAGTCAGACAAGTTAAAGTCAGCGTCATTTATAAACAGTCCTGATTATCGTGAAAGACTTGCCGAGGAGATGAATGATACTTCTGAGGCAGATGTGGACAGGATTCAGGAGTATCTTCAGTCAGTTAAGAATAATGCCTATTCATTCGAGACTGACAGTGCCAAGACTGATATGATAACAGGAAAGGTAGTCGCAGGTTATCAGTGGTCTGGAGATGCTGTATATACTATGGACCAGGCTGACGAGGATGATTTCCAGCTTAACTTTGCAGTACCTGAAGAATGTACTAACCTTTATTTTGACGGCTGGGTAATGTTAAAGTCTGGAATTAATAGCAATTCAGAGAAAAGCAGCAGCACAGAGCTTTATTAACTTTCTGTCAAAACCTGAAAATGCTGTAAGAAACATGAGCTATATTGGATATACATCAGTTATATCAGGTGGTGACAGTGATGTTGTATTCGACTATGTAAAGTGGAACTATGGAGCAGATGAAAGTGATACAGATGTTGTAGATTATCCTCTGGGATATTTCTTTTCAGGTGATTCTGATGATGAAAGATATATACTTAAAGTTCCAGAAGAACAGACATACAGACAGTTATCAGCACAGTATCCTACGGAGGTTATGGATAGAAGTGCCATTATGCAGTATTTTGATGCTGAAGAGACAACAAGAATTAATCAGATGTGGATTAATGTAAGATGTTATAACATTAAGAATGTTCCTGTGTGGGTATGGGTTCTTGCGTATTATTGTCGTGGCTTTAATAGCATTATCTGTAAAACTTAAGATAAATAAGAATATGATTAATAAGCATTTGATTATAAATTGACAAATAACCAAATGTTGCTATTATATATGTCAGACAGAATGAATCTGTATGACAGTGCAAAGGAGCACAGAATTTCTGAGAAATCAGAGGTTCTGTGCTTTTTGCAGAATGGAGGAAATTATGGCAACAGAATCAAGTATTATGGACTCTAACAGTTTTAAGGAAGAATATGCATCTATGTTAAGTCCTAAAACAAGAAAAATGATTAGTAAGAGAGAAAAATACCTTGGAGGTGCTTACAGACTTTTTATAGAAAGCCACTTAACATTGTCCGCGGAGAAGAGAGATTATCTGTGGGATGATGAGCAATAAATATCTTGATATGTACAATAATGTTGCAGGCGTCGGACATTGTAATCCGGCTGTTGTAGAGGCTGTTACAGAGCAGATGAAAACTCTTAATACGCATACAAGATATCTTCATGAAAAATTCTTGATTACAGTGAAGAACTGCTTGTACTTATGCCTGATGAGATTAATAAGATAATGTATATGTGTACAGGTTCAGAAGCTAATGACCTTGCACTTCGTGTGGCAGAAGCCTATACGGGTGGTACCGGTATAATTATCACACAGGAAGCCTACCACGGAACAAGTGCTTTGACATCAGGCTGTTCACCTTCACTTGGAGCCGGTCAGCCATTACTTCCTAATGTAAGGCTTATAACAGCACCAGATTATTACCGTCATGGTGGAACACCAGAAGAATTCACAGCATGGTATGCGTCAGAGATGCAAAAGACTATAGATGAATTAAATGAGGGGATATAAGTTTTCTTGTTTCCTTGCTGATTCAATATTCTCATCAGATGGTATATATCCTGACCCTGTAGGATTCTTAAAAGCAACAGTAGATGTTGTACATAAGAATGGCGGAGTATTTATAGCAGATGAGGTTCAGCCGGATTTGCAAGAACCGGACAGGCATTCTTTGGATTTGCAAGACACGGAATTGTCCCTGATATGATAACAATGGGTAAGCCGATGGGTAACGGAATTCCAATCTCAGGACTAGCTGCAAAGGAGGATGTACTTGCAGCCTTCAGCGACAAGCTTCCTTACTTTAACACATTTGGCGGTAATCCTGTATCAATAGCCGCTGCCCAGGCTGTTCTTAAATATATTAAGGATGAAAATCTTCAGGAACACTGTAAGAAAGCAGGCGGAGCGCTCCTTAAGGCACTAAAAGAGGTTCAGAAAAGACATCCTGAATCAGTAGGTGATGTAAGAGGTGCAGGTTTGTTCCTAGGATTTGAATTCGTTAAGAATGATGGCAACAAGACACCTGATAAGGATATGGCGTTGAATGTAATAGAGATGTTAAGAGATGAGCATATTCTTACATCAGTTATAGGTCATTATGGAAATATCTTAAAGCTTCGTCCACCAATGGTATTTTCAGAGAACGATATAGACTGGTTTGCAACATCTCTGGATAAATGTATTACAAAGCTTGAAAATAAATAAATTGAAAAAATCGGACACAGACATTAAACATCTGTGTCTTATTTTGCTTACAACAAAATTTTACATAAGATTTACAGGGCAATTATTGTAAGTTTACCACATAGGGATATAGTAATGACAATTCGTTGCACAACAGTATACGAATAAATATATCTCATTATGTGGAGGAAAAAATGAAGAGAAGTAAGAATTTATTAAGAAAAGGTGCAGCACTTGCTGCAATGTCAACAGTTCTTGTAAGTCAGGCACCACTCATTAATGCATTTGCATATGGTGAGGCGGATGTGAGTCAGAGTACATTCAAGCAGATACAGATAATTCAGCAGATTTCCAGAACTGGCTTTCTAATGTATGGCGGAGGAGAAAAAGCTTATGCACAGACTGAAAATGTAGCTTTAACTCCAGGCTCAGATGCGGCAGATCTTAATTTTTCATGGTATTCAGCTGGAAAAGGAACACCGGCAGTAAAGGTATGGAAGGATGGCTCAAAGTCATCAGCCAAGGTTGTAACAGGTAATGCCGAGTCTATCAGTGCTGAGAACTGGCAGGGAAAGTCATACAGTGCAGCTAATAAGGTAAACATAGCTGATTACTTTGAAGAGAACACACAGTATCATTACCAGTACACAGACAATTACACAGGAGATGACAGTGTATGGTCTGCTGAATATGATTACACAACTAAGGCAACTGATAAGTTTTCAGTTATTCTTACCGGTGACCCTCAGGTTGGTGCTTCAGGAAGCAGTTCAGATAAATCAGCTAATGATGCCAGTGTTGCAAGAGATGCATACAACTGGAACAAGACAATGCAGCAGGCATTAAAGACATGTCCAGATGCATCATTCCTTTTGTCAGCAAGTGATCAGATTAACCAGTCTGGTGCAGCTAAGGATGATGATAAAAAGACAAGAGAGAGTGAGTATGCGGATATCTTTATCCATCAGTATTCAGAAGCCTCCCAATCGCTGCCACAATTGGTAACCACGATATGGCTGGTGCAGATTATTCAGCACATTTTAACAATCCTAATTCAGAGGATAAGTTAGGAAGTACAGCAGCAGGAAGCGATTTCTATTTCAATTATGGAGATGTGTTATTCATATCATTAAACAGCAATAACCGTAATCAGGAGGAACACAGAACATTTATGAAAAAAGCTGTTGCAAGCAACCCTGATGCAAAGTGGAAGGTTGTAATATTCCATAGTGATATCTATGGTTCAGGACAGCCACATGCAGATACAGATGCTGCTACTAACAGAATTGTATTTGCACCATTAATGGATGAATTTAACGTTGATATATGTCTTACAGGACATGACCACACATTTTCAAGAAGTTATCAGATTCTTGATGGAAATGTAGTTGACTATGATATAAGCAGTGGTTCAGTAACTAATCCGGATGGAACTCTTTATATAACAACAGGTTCAGGCTCAGGTTCTAAGTACTACAATCTGCTTAACTATACACCATACTATATTGCAGAAAGAACTAATGCATGCCTCCCATCATTCTCAACAATTGATTTTTCAAGTGGCTCACTTACCATCAAGACATATGACTACAATGGTAATAAATATGCTGATGATTTTACAATTAATAAGACTAATACAGATATGTCAGTGGATGAGGTTATTAATAATGCAGAGGCTTTAATTAATGGCACAGAGGTTAATTATACAGAAGCCAGCATGAATTCTCTTAAGGATGCTCTTTCAGCATTAAAGAAGATTAAGGCAGCATATACAACAGACAAGGACCCAATGCTTGCAGATATTGTAAATAATTATGGTAAGGATACTGACAGAGTGTCAGGTTACGGTTCTGTAAAGAATGCAGCAGATAAGTCAACATCTGAAAGCGGAAAGAGTGTTAACAGATTTAAGAAGGGTGTATCAACACTTCTGGATAAGACTATATACATTCAGGCACAGGAAGGAGCACAGGAACAGCTTGCAAGCTATAAGGCAGAGAATGCACCTAAGATTGATGCCAAGGCATTAGAGGATGCAAAAACTGCAGTTGTTAATGCGATTAATGCACTTACTGTACAGGAAGATAACAATACTGTAACAGAACCATCTGCACCGGCAGAAGGTTCATCAGCAGATAACTCATCAACCAATAATTCTTCTACAGATAATGGCAAAGCTCCACAGACAGGAGATAACATGCTTGCAAGAGTATATGCTTGTATGGCTGCCGCCGCAGCAGGCATCGGTGCTGTTATAGTTGGAATCAGAAAGAAGGAAGACATTTGCGAAAGATAATAGACACATTTGGTAAATACCTTGTTGTGGCACTTATTATGATTGCGATGTTTCTATTCTACACCAGTGTAGAAAGAAAACCACTGCTTGCCAAAGACAATACTAAGTTTGTTAAGGCAGTGGTTATACAGAATGATAATGAAGACCTTCAGGCTGCCGCTGACTTAGAAAGCGGCGACAGCCAGGAGGTTGTTTTACGTATTAAATCAGGAAGCCACAAGGGAGAAGAAGTAAAAGCGTACAGTCTTAACGGATATCTGTACGGAGCCAACTGTAAGGTTGGAACAAGGGTAATAGCTAATATAAGTGAATATAATGGAAACCTTTCAGCCAATGTATATAATTATGACCGTGAACCGGAGATAATTGCGTTATTAGCAGCATTTTTCGGACTTATGTGGCTGGTTGGAGGAAAGAAAGGTTTCAATTCAGTACTTGCACTTATATTCACATTTGCAGTTGTAGTAATGATGTATATTCCGATGATGTATATAGGTGTTTCACCATTTATTGCAGCTACATTATCAGTTGTCATAATTACGCTAATAACATTTATCCTGCTGGCAGATTTTCAGAAGAAATCAATTGGCGCTATGCTTGGCACAATAGCCGGAGTAGTTGTATCAGGTCTTATAGCACTTGTTTTCGGACATTTTGGACATGTAACAGGATACAATGTTGATGATATAGAGAATCTTATATATGTAGGTCAGAATTCAAAGCTTGATATAGGCGGTATGCTGTTTTCAGGAATACTGATTGCATCGTTAGGAGCAGTAATGGATGTTGCAATGTCAGTTTCATCATCATTACATGAGATTAAAGAAAACAGACCTGACATATCAGCAAAGGAAATATTCCGTTCAGGAATTAATATTGGACGAGATATGATAGGAACAATGTCTAACACACTTATTCTTGCATATGCAGGAGGAAGTCTGGGACTTGTCATGATAATATACGCTTATTCATACCAGATGCATCAGATTCTTAACATGTACTCTGTTGCAATCGAGATAATGCGTGGAATATCAGGAACAATGGGCATAATACTTACAGTGCCGATAACTTCATTGATAATGTCAGTTCTGCTGACACAGAAGCGGTAAGAAGTAAGATATCTTCAATCCATTCATAACGAGAAAGAATCTGGTTGAATAATTAAATATTATCGTGTATCATTAGAAAAAGAGCCACTCGATGGCTCTTTTACAAAAGGACAGGTAGTTAATATGAATCAGACATATATGGAAGGAGCAGAAGATACTCCCATTGTTATTAAAAATGTCGCTTCCAATGGTAATATCAATGATGGTTAATTCATTGTACAACATTGTTGACAGCTTCTTTGTTGCTAAGATAAGTGAAAATGCGATGACAGCTTTGTCACTTGTATTTCCGGTACAGAATCTTATAAGCTCGGTTATGATAGGATTTGCAATAGGAATTAATGCAGTTATATCATTTTTATGGGCGCACAGAACCAGAAGCAGACAAGGCAGCCAGTCAGGGCATGCTCTTAAGCTGCATACACGCTGTTGTGCTTACTGTGATATGCATAGCAGGCATGCCGGTATTTTTAAAAATGTTTACAAAGGACGCAGAGATAGTTTCACTGGGACTTAAATATTCCAATATTGCATTTGCATTTTCAATAATGCTTGGAATTGAGCTTATGTTTGAAAAGGTGTTTCAGGCAGTTGGAAGAATGAATGCTTCTATGGTCTGCCTTATGACAGGCTGTATAGTTAATATTGTGCTTGACCCGATGATGATATTCGGAATGGGCCCATTTCCTGCAATGGGAATTGAGGGTGCTGCACTTGCGACAGGAATAGGTCAGACTTCGGCAGCAGTGCTTTATATAATAATATATATCGTTAAGCCTATTCCGGTTAAATTCAGGAAATCAGAGATGAGGATAGAAGGGTCAATGGCAAAGAGACTTTATTCTATAGGCATGCCAGCAAGCTTAAGTCTTGCACTTCCATCTATTCTTATATCAGTGCTTAATGTAATACTTGCGGCTTACTCTGCTGTGTATGTATTCGTGCTTGGCGTATATTACAAGCTGCAGACATTCCTTTATCTTCCAGCCAATGGAGTTGTGCAGGGAATGAGACCACTTATGGGATATAATTACGGAGCGGGAGAGCATGAGAGAGTAAGAAAGATATATAAGACATCAATGGTACTTATATTTGCTATTATGGCAGCAGGTACAATTCTCTGTCTCGCAATACCAGGTTCGCTTATCGGTCTGTTTACAAGCAATCCAGACACAATAAGTGCTGGTGAGACAGCGTTAAGAATAATAAGTGCCGGATTTATTGTGTCAACTGTATCAGTGACTTCAGCGGGCGCACTTGAGGGACTTGGAAAGGGATTTCCATCACTTATCATATCTGTATGCAGATATGTTGCTGTAATAATTCCGGTTGCATTCGTTATGTCTAGGATATCAGGTGCTGTTGGTGTATGGCATGCATTCTGGATTACCGAAGTGATTACATCAGTAATTTCTTATATAGTATATAAGAAAAATGTAAAATAGTTATAAAATGTTTTCTTGACATTACTTGAACTTGAAAATACAATAGTTGCATATGCAACAATTGGAGGTACAAGTAATGTTGAGAAGAATTTTTCTTATATGAAAGAATATAAGAAATACGCATGGCTGGCGCTTATATGTATAGGTGTTGAAGTTGTGCTTGAGATTATGGTGCCTAAGCTGATGGCTGACCTGATTGATATAGGTGTGACCAATTCAGATGTACCATATATAATAAACAAAGGTATCCAGATGGCTGTATGTGCAGTTGCTGCGCTTATATTAGGCGTAGGAAGTGCAAGATTTTCTGCACTTGCGTCAGGGACTGGGTGCTAATATAAGAAAGGCTGAGTATGAGAAGCTTCAGTCTTATTCATTTTCTAATATAGACCATTTCAGTGTTTCGTCATTAGTTACGAGACTTACAAGTGATGTGACTAATATCCAGAATGCTGTATCAACAGGAATGCGTCCATTTGGACGAAGTCCGGTAATGCTGATATTTGCAACGACTCTGGCATTCCAGATTAATTCAACACTGGCACTGGTCTTTCTTGTAGCACTGCCGGTTCTGGCAGTCCCTGCTCATCATAATAATCATTAATGTTGGTCCACGATATGGAAGAATGCAGGAGCAGTCGACCTTGTAAACAGGTGTATAGAGGAGAATCTTACAGCAGTAAGAGTTGTTAAATCATATGTGCGTGGCGATTACGAAATTGAAAAATTCGGACACGTTAATGATAATCTGAAAATGAATCAGAGAAAGCATTTGGAATAGCTGTACTTAACATGCCTGCTATGCAGTTCGTTATGTATTCTACAATTCTTGGTATTCTTCTTATAGGCGGAAGACTGATTAATTCAGGACAGATGATGATTGGACAGCTTACTTCTTTCTTGAGCTATGTTCTTCTGATACTTAATTCTCTTATGATGATGTCAAATGTGTTCCTTCTATGACAAGGTCACTTGCTTCTGCAGAAAGAATTATAGAAGGTAATTGACGAGCCAATTGATATAACTGATGAGAATGCAAAGGACATTGAAGTTAAGAAGGGTGAGATTGAATTTAACCATGTCTGGTTTAAATATAAGGATACCGCCAAAGAATATGTGCTGTCAGATGTTTCATTTCACATTAATGCTGGACAGACAGTCGGAATAATCGGTCAGACAGGTTCATCAAAGACGACGCTTATCCAGCTTATTCCAAGACTCTATGATGCAACTAAGGGCGAGATTAAGATAGATGGAATAAATGTTAAGGAATACCCGGTAAGACATTTAAGAGATGCAATCTCAGTTGTATTGCAGAAGAATACGCTGTTTTCAGGCTCGCTTATTGATAACTTAAGATGGGGCGATGAAAATGCGACTCTGGATGAGATTAAAGAGGCATGCAGCATAGCGTGTGTTGATGAATTTATAGACAGGCTTCCTGGAGGACTTGATGCAGAGATGGGACAGGAAGTGTCAATGTATCAGGAGGACAGAAGCAGAGAATATGTATTGCAAGAGCAATATTAAAGAAGCCGAAGCGTTCTTATTCTTGATGATTCAACGAGTGCGGTTGATACTGCAACAGAAGGGAAAGATAAGAAATGCACTTGCAAAGAAGCTGCTAGATATGACTAAGATTATAATTGCACAGAGAATATCGTCAGTGTGTCATGCAGACCAGATAATTATTATGGACGGAGGTCGTGGACGCAATCGGAACACACGAAAGTCTGTTAAGGACTAATAAGATATATCAGGAAATATATGAATCACAGAAGCGAAGGAGCTGATCTTTAATGGCTAAGTATGTTGGATATAAAAGACCTAAAGATACGAAAAATACTGTTAAGCATCTCCTTACATATCTGGGTCATTATAAATGGGCGTTCCTGCTTATAGCAATTCTTGTATTTATAAGTGCAGGTGCAGGAATTATGGGAACATTTTTAATAAAGCCTGTAGTTAATAATTTCATTGTTCCTGGCAATATGAAAGGACTTATCATGGCTGTGTGCGGAATGGGTGTAATGTATGCGTGTGGTGCGCTGTCAACGCTTGGCTATAACAGGCTTATGGTGCATACTTCCCAGAAGGTGGTAAGTGAGATTCGAATGGATCTGTTTAAGCATACACAGAAGCTTCCATTGAAATATTTTGATAATAATACACATGGCGAGATTATGAGTCATTTTACTAATGATGTTGATACAGTGCAGGAAGCGATGAACAACAGCTTTGCGATGGTAATCCAGAGCTTTCTTACACTTTTTGGAACCATAACAATGATGCTGGTATTAAGCGTAAGGCTGACTATTATTGTTGTTATTTTTCTTATTCTTATGTTCATCTTTATCAAATACAATGGTAAACGCAGCAAGAAATATTATCACAGACAGCAGAAGGAGCTTGGCAATATCAACGGTTTTGTTCAAGAAATGATGGCAGGTCAGAAGGTTGAAAAGGTATTTAACCATGAGCAGAAGAATTTTGAAAAATTCTGTGAGATGAATGAGAGCTTTAGAAAGGAATCGACTAATGCACTTGCATATTCGGGCATGCTTATCCCGATAATTGTAAGTCTGTCATATTTCAATTATGCGCTTTCTGCCTGCGTTGGAGGCATATTTGTAATAAAAGGAATCATGGACCTTGGCAGCATATCTGCATATCTTGTGTATGTAAGACAGAGTGCCATGCCATTAAACCAGTTCACACAGCAGGTTAATTTCATACTTTCAGCGCTTTCGGGAGCTGAGAGAATATTTGACATGATGGATGAGGCAGAGGAGCTTGACGAAGGGAAAGTAACTTTGTGCAATGTCATTAAAAATGCGGATAATACCCTTACAGAAACTTCTGATAAGACAGGATTATTTGCATGGAAGCTGCCGGAAGGGGAGCTTATTGAGCTTAAGGGTGATGTAAGATTTAATGATGTTGTGTTCGGATATGTGCCTGAAAAGAGGGTACTTAACAAGATTTCGTTGTTTGCAAAGCCAGGACAGAAGATAGCATTTGTTGGTTCGACAGGAGCGGGAAAGACTACTATTGTTAATCTTATAAACAGATTTTACGATATCCAGTCAGGTACGATTACTTATGACGGCATTGATGTAAAGGATATTGAGAAAGACGACCTGAGGCGTTCACTTGCAATGGTAATTCAGGATACACATTTGTTCACAGGAACTATTGCAGATAATATAAGATATGGAAAGCTTGATGCAACTTACGAGGAAATCAGGGAGGCAGCTAAGATTGCTAATGCTGATTCATTTATAACAAGACTTCCGCGGGGGTATGACACGATGCTTACTGCTGATGGCAGCAATCTTTCGCAGGGACAGAGACAGCTTCTTGCTATCGCGAGAGCAGCGATTGCCAAGCCGCCGGTGCTTATTCTAGATGAGGCGACAAGCTCGATTGATACGCGAACTGAGCGGCTTATTGAGAATGGCATGGACGCAATAATGGAGGGAAGAACAGTATTTGTTATCGCTCACAGACTTTCGACAGTAAGAAATTCTAATGCCATAATGGTTCTTGAAAAGGGCGAGGTAATCGAGCGAGGCAGTCACGATGAACTGCTTGAGCAGAAGGGCAGATATTATCAGTTGTATACAGGACAGTTTGAGCTTGAGTAAGAGAGGAATGAAATATGGATAAGAAAACAAAGAATGTATTTTTTGATATAGAAATGTTAAGAAGAAGACTGATAAGACCATATTTTATAGAGCTTGGGCTTACAGTTGGCCAGGGGCAGCCAAGAATTCTTAAGGAATTAAGAGAACATGGGATTATGAATCAGAAAGAGCTGGCGGATGCTTGCCTTATGGATGTAACTACAATGTCAAGAACATTAGACAGAATGGAAAAGGATGGTCTGTTAAAGAGAGAAAATAATCCGGCAAGCAGAAGGTCGTGGAATGTGTTACTTACTGATTATGGCAGCCAGAAGGCTGATGAAGTTATCAGGATATTTAACAGAATTGATAATGTTATATATAATGGATTCAGTGAAGAAGAGGTGCAGACACTATCTGTTATGGCAGGCAAAGTTGAAAAAAACCTCTGGGAGGCAATTAAGAATGAAGAGCAGAAATAAACTTATTATCAGATGGGTGTTTTATCTTCTGGGATTACTGATACTTGCACTTGGAATTATGCTTAATACGAAAGCTAATCTTGGTGTTTCACCAATAATTTCAGTGCCATATTCGATATCTCATATCATAGTATTTAACTTCGCCAATATGACGATGATTGTATATTTTATCTTTGTTTTGATTGAGATGATAATGCATACTGTGTGGTATCTTACAGACAGAAAAGAAGCTAAGTATCTTGGAATGTATATTATAAGAGATGCCTTACAGATACCGGTAAGTATAGTATTTACCCGCTTCTTGAATGTGTTCTCAGCACTTATTCCATCTGTACATAACAACATTGTATTACAGATTGTAGTATTGCTGCTTGCTGTATTATTGACAGGAATAGGAGCAGCAATGTCACTGAATATGAGAATTATACCTAATCCGGGAGATGGAATTGTACAGGCAATAAGTGATACTACAAGGCTTAAAGGCAGAACCGGCAAGGGTGTGGGCTTCTGCAAGAATTGTTTTGATATATTCAATGTCTGCACAACATTTTTAATAGGACTCTTTACTGGACATATACTTCTTGGTCTTGGTCTTGGAACAATTCTTTCGATGATTGGCGTTGGTCGTGTAATTGCAGTGTTTAACAAGCTGTTCAAGGAGCGCATGAAAGCTGTTGCTTTCGATTATGTGGAAGCGTAAGAGACTTGAATTGCAGGTTGAAAACCTACTGGATAGAGATGAATCAGGAGATTAGTAGGTCGTTTGGCTGAGACATGCATGGCAACTAAGGTCTGGAAACCTACTAAATAGAATGATATATGAAATTTAGTAGGTGTTTTGGAGATGAAATCTATCTTTGAACAACAGAATAACTATAAAAAGACCTACTATATTCGATGAGAACATCAAGTTAGTAGGTCTTTTAAACAAGATTCATATGTAATTGTAAGAATTAAACCTACTAGATTAAATCCTGTGAAGCTTTTAGTAGGTTTTGCCGGCATCCCATCCCGTGAGAATACGAATTACAGACTTACCTTCTTATCAAGAAGCACGGCACTTCCGAATGTGCATGCAACCACCATTAATAACTGGAATATGGTAGCTGGAAGGCTTGACATTAATGCCTGGGATAAGCTGTCTGGATTCTTATAAAGTTCAGGCAACAAAGAAGAAATCTTAATTGTTGCATATGCAAGGACACAGAATAATATAACTGAGATAAATCCTTTAATCTTATTGTTCTGCAAGGCAGTTGAAGATAGTGTTATGGCAAAGTATGCAAGTGATATAAGGAAGAAGAAAGCTATAAGGAATGATATTATTCCAGCTACAATATTAATAATTATATTGACAACATCAATACCCATAATCTTTAACATTTCTGAGAAATTCTTGAGTGCGTCAGCCAGATCACCAAAGACACCAGCCATCATGAATATATCAAGAACTCCAAAGCCGATGAATATTGCTGAAATTCCTATTCCAATAATCAGTGTATAGAGCAGCTTTGATGTAATTATGCTAAGAGATGAATTAGGTGTCATGAATATCAGGTAACTGCTTTTGCTTGAAAGTTCTCTATAATATGTTACAACTCCAAATATAAATACAATAAAATAACTTACAGAGGCAGCTATTATTAAAAGTCCTCCGAAAAGGCTTGTATAGTTAAGATTTTCAGTCAGGCAGAAAAACATAAACAGAGCCTGAAGTACACAGATAATACCTGCCACGATTCCTATACCGAGAAGATTCTTTCTCAATTCGTATTTTGTTAATTTTAACATTGAAGATTCCCCCTTTTAATATGCATAAATGCGTTTGTACTGGTCAACGATTGACATGCCCGAAGCTGTTCGTAAATTTTCAGCATCTCCCTGTGAAACAATCACACCGTCTTTGATAAATACTGCGTAGTCAATAACAGCTTCAAGCTCATCAACAAGGTGGCTCGACATGATGATAATCTTATCAGGTGAAGCCTTGCTGATTACCGCATTGATAACCTGCTCTCTTGCAACAATATCAACACCGTTAAGTGGTTCATCAAGCATAATAACAGATGCATTTCTTGAAAGATTAACAGCAAGCTTAAGCTTAGCCATCATTCCTGATGACATCTTGCTGGCTTTCATGTCAGGCGTAAGCTTCATCTCATTAAGATAGTTGTAGTACTGGTCAAGTGAGAAATCCTCAAAGAAATCAGCATAATACTTTCCAATATCAGCACAGCTCATATAGTTATAAAAATAACTTTCAGTAGGCATATAAGCTATGTGTTTCTTAGTTTCTACTCCTATTGGAACACCTGAAAGAGTGATGTCCCCGGAAGTGGGTTTTACCAGACCTGCTATCATCTTCATTAAAGTTGTTTTACCGCTTCCGTTAGAGCCGAGCAGAGCGTATATTCTGCCAGGCATGAAGTCGATGGAAACACCATTAACGGCAGTCATCTTCATATACTTTTTAGTAACATTTTTACATTGCAGCATAATTAAATCCCTCCATATTTTATTCGTGATAATTCTTAATGAGATTAATAATCTCATCTTTAGAAAAACCAAGGCTGGTCATTCCGGAAACGAAAGTCTCAATCATTTCACTGGAAAGTTCTGCCTTTAATGTATCAATCAGATGCACATCCTCTGATACAAATGTGCCAAGACCTCTTTTGGTATAGCACAGACCACACTGTTCAAGTTCATTGTATATTCTTGCAGCAGTGTTAGGATTGACCGTGTACTGTACGGCAAGTTCCCTGGTTGATGGAAGCTTGTCGCCAAGCTTAATCTCACCGGTAAGAATTCTTTTTTTAATATCATCGATTACCTGAAGATAAATTGGTATATTAGCCTTATAGTCCATAATCCCTCCTCCTGTAATAGGTAATGTACACATGACGCGTACCTGTGTACTAGCACAATAGTACACTATAATAATATAACTGTCAACAGGAATAATAAAAATAGTAAAATTTTTAAAAATGGTGTATGATAACTTAGAAAAAATGTAGAAGGAATACAGTATTTATGACGGTTCAGCAGGCATATAAAATATTTGATGTCAGATCAGATATTACTAAGATGGAATTGAAGAAGCGGTACAGACGGCTTATGCATATGGTGCATCCGGATGCTGTGCTAAACAGAGATAAATCAAACAAAGAAAATGTATATAGATACAGTGCATATGAAATTAATGAAGCATATACTGTTCTTTTCAATCAGACTGGGCAGGAATCATTGAAGAGTAACTATAAATATGATTATAAATATTCCGAATATGATGAGAAATATTATGGCACTGATCAGGAAAATGAAGAATATGATTTTACAGCTCCAGAGAATGAACATGCCTTTTGCCAACGCAATGTGTATCATTATGCTGAAGATTACAATGGCAACAACATTGGAAGATTTAAGGTTGCACGAGGCAGATATATGTGGATGCCAGATGAGGATTTTAAGTTGTTTCTGCGCAGTATATATGAATGTAGTGAGGAACTTCTTAACAGAATTGATGAAGAAACAGGAAGAGTGCATGATTCAGAATACAAAATCATATATCAGGCAGAACTTGCATATCTGTTAGCACAGCAGTTTACTGCAACATCAGATACATTGGGAAATATTCTTACATCAATTGATGATGCTGCAAATGTATTTTATGTCGGAGCAATGCTTGAAATGTCACCTGAATCTGGATTTATCAAAGCTGGAATGAAGCTGTTTCCGGCAGGAATAAAAAAGCATAGACTGTATTTAATGACTCGTTCGGGAAAAGAAGCGGGATACATATCATTTAAAGATGACAGATTATATTATGTGCTTATTCCGATACTTGAGCAGAAGCGTGCAATGGTAAAGATAGAAGTATCTTCGAAGCAGGACAGACATAATACAATGGGAGAGAAGAAATATAAGAACATTGATTTGTGGGTTAAAATCGGAAATGATGCAACATTTCCTGAAAATATTAATATGAGAATTGAAGATTTGCTTAACAGATACCGTGAAAGCGTTTAAAAGTGGTAAGAAAAGCGGTCATATCAGAACAGAATCTGATGTGACCGCCTTTATCATTTAATTCTTAGACTGTGCGTCAGTGTTGTTGTCCTGACTTTCCGTTTTGGCTCTGTCAAGCCACACACCAAGTCCACAGGCAGCAACAGCAAGAACAATGACGATACCTACTGTTATATTACCTAACATATTATTATTCATCCTTTCAAACTTAGTCAAACATAGATATTCCGAAACGAAGCTTTCTGTAAAATTTATATACAATGGTTCCGAAAATACCCACAGTTATTCCAACGGTGGATGCAACAGATACACCTCCACCCAGAATAATACCGATTATCATTAAAATATTCATATTTATTGCCTCTTCATATAGTTGTTTAATATTATTAATAATATACATAAATAATGTATTACCAGAAAATGTTCTGATTTAATGATGATCTGTTATTTTTTGCCGTCAGTCTGGTGGATATAATTAAGAGTGACAGTGGTGCTGCATGTGATAGAATCATGCACTACGCCTGTCGATTTGAAATAGATACTGATACCGATAGCTGCACACAGACCGCAAAGTAAGAATTGGAATATGCGTAATACATTGCGTGAACTGCTTCTGTCTGCTGTAAGATTGGTGATTGATGTTCTCACAAGTCCGAGCATTTCAGTTGTACATGGCATGGTATCACTGACAGAAGGCTCAGGTGTAGCGAATACCTTAGCTTCTGATGTAGAAAAAGATTTCACTTCAGGAATATTCACACGAGCCCTGTCGAGGCACATGCCAATAAGGAAAAATGTTATTACAAATATGCAGCTTAACAGTCTTTTAAAGCTCTTTTTCATAAGAACATCTCCTTTCCAAAGTGAATCCCATCTGCTTTACTATATCATATTCAGCAGAGGGAATAAAGAGAAAATATATGTGAAAATGTATATTTTACAATGTTTGACAATCCAATGTGAAATAGGTAAAATACATATAAATATATGCATTTTGGAACATGAAAATGCATCGTGAATCAGGAGGAATTTAATATGGCATGTTTTATAGTACCAGGTACTGAAGCTATCGTTACAACAGCGATAACTAAGATTGTTGAAAAGAAAGAGAAGAAGGAAATATGTTCGTGCGAGACAGAAGGTGCTGTAGAAGCAGTTAAGGAAGAAAAGGCATTTCCATTTTCTAGAAAGTTAAAGTGGCTTAACAATATGCTTTGGGGAGGAACAGCTTTACTTGCATTCGAGCATGTATGGCATGGCGAAGTTACTCCTTTCTTTCCATTCTTAACAGCAGCAGGCAACGCTCAGGATGCTGTGCAGATGCTTAAAGAGATGGCAACTGCCGGTGTTGGCATGGCAGTGGTTGTTACAGCTGTGTGGGTCGGTATGGTAGCAATAGCTTCCGGAGTAGAAAAGAAAGCAGCTAAGGAAGCAGAAGTTAAAGGATTGGAGAGATAATTATGACATTACTTATAGCTGTATTCGCAGCGGTTATAACTACTATTATATGGTATACTAATGACAAGCGTTCGCAGTTAAAGCTTGGAACACTTGCACTTATGTACTGGGGTGCATCACTTATGTGGATGGTAGATGCAGTTGTGGAATATATTGAACTGGGGGCAGAGTATTTTACTCCGGCATCATCAGATATGCTTAATGACGCATTTTTGGGCTTATCAGTGGTAGCTTTCGGACTTATCATATGGATTGTCATACTTATGGTTAAAGATCCGCTTGGAGTAGTACGCAAGACTGTACTTAATAAGTAAAGAAGATTGTTGGAATATGGATTTTAAGAGAAAAGAACTTGCTAAAAATGCTAAGAAGAACTTAAAAAAACATTACTGGCTGTTAGTAGCAGTCTGCCTTTTTGCGGCTTTCATTGGCTCTGAATTTACAGAGACAATGGAAGCCTTTAAAAGTTTAGGAACAGTTAACAATGAAATTCAGGGTGCAGCATCGGTTGAAGCAAATGTTGATACTGTCGCTAACAGTTCGATTGTAAGTTCTGTGGTTCAGGCAATGGGCGCAGTAATCACGGGTGACGATGATTTTGGAAGGACGCAGTCTGATGCGAAGGTTTCAGAGGCCAAAGACAATGCAACCAAGGTATTGGGAAGAACAAGAGGAGTATTTGCATCTTTAGTTAATGGTATAACATCAGGTGGAATTGTATTTACATTTGTGGATTCACTATCATCAGTCATAAGTTCAAGAAGGGCAGTAGTGCTTATACTTCTGATAGTGGCACTTATGGTATATGTGTTTATAACATTTTTTATCAAGAAAACTTATCTTGTTATATCAAGAAGAATAGTGCTTGAAACGCGCACATATGATGCTGTTCCACATGGAAAGTTTATGTTTCTTCTCCGGGTAAAAAGATGGATGAAGGCATCGTGGGTGCTTATTGTCAATAATGTATATGAAATATTATGGTCACTTACAATTGTAGGTATATTTGTGAAGCATTTTTCATACATGCTTGTGCCATACATTATCGCGGAGAATCCTGATATGAAGGCAAATGAGGCTATAACCTTATCAAGAAAGATGATGAAAGGCTACAAATGGAGGGCATTTCTGTATGGATTATCATTCATTGGCTGGACAGTGATTGGAATGGCAACGTTAGGAGTTGTAGGAGTGCTGTTTGTGAATCCTTATAAAGCTGCATTTTATGCAGAATTCTATGCAAATGTAAGAGCAGTATATCTTGAAAAAGAACCGGAGGCGGTTAAGTGGCTTAATGATTCATATCTGTATGAAAGACCATCAGAAGAGCAGCTTAAAAATGTATACGCAGATGTATATGAACTTATAGATAGTCCGCAGCCACAGATTGATTTTGATGATTACCACAATTCGAGAATAGGAAGATTGAAGAAATTAAGAGTATTTTTAGCCAACACATTTGGCATAATACTTATTAACAGCAAGGCAGAGCTGGAATTTGAAGAAAAAAAGAAGGAAATGCTTCGTATGAGTAAGAATAAAGCAGAAGCAGTTGGAAAAGCCTATCCTGCCCGCCTTTTCAATCTTAAGGAACACAGAGTTGACCTTGAAAATACAGTGTATATGCGTAATTATTCAATACCATCGCTTATACTGATATTCTTTTCGTTATGTTTTGTGGGATGGATATGGGAGGTTACGCTTCATCTGATATCGTCACATACATTTGTAAACAGAGGTGTTCTTCATGGGCCATGGCTTCCTATATATGGTTCAGGTGGGATACTCATACTGATATGTCTTAAAAAATTAAGAAATAAGCCTGTTGTGGAATTCTTTGCATCAGTAGTTTTATGTGGATTCGTTGAATATTTTACATCACTGTATCTGGAAATCAGCTGCGGAAGAAGATGGTGGAATTATAACGGATATTTTCTTAACCTTAATGGAAGAATATGTGCTGAAGGTCTTTTGGTATTTGGACTTGGAGGAGTTGCAATAGTATATATTATTGCACCGCTTCTTGATAACTTCTTCAGAAAGATTAAGCTGAGGGTTGTTGGTGCATTGTGTGCGGCACTGATAGCTGCATTTGTTGTTGACATGGTATATTCCAAAAAGAATCCTAATACAGGTAAAGGAATATCAACATTTAATGATAATACACCAGAATATATGCTGGCAGAAATGTATCAGGGGGCAGAGGACAGGTATGAGGATAGAATATCTTTTAATCAGAAATTTTAAATCAATCAGAGAACTTGAGATTAATGATATTGAAGATGTACTGATTCTTGTTGGCAGAAATAATGCAGGAAAGAGTGTGGTTCTTGACGCAATAAGAGCGGTTACCGGGGATTATGAAGTTTCATTAAGAGATTTCAATGATAACGAAGGTAATATAAGCATTACAGTTCGCATCAGTATTGAAGATGAGGATCTGGCTGTATTGTATCAGAAGGGACAGGTCAGCTCTTTTAAGCATTATGACTTGTGGTATAAGGATTTTTGCAATAAACTGCCGTCGTTAAAGGATGGTATTCTTGAATTTGAGTATGTATATAGCCGTGATGGCAAGATTAAGTACAGGGATGGAGTTAAGAAAAACAATATTTATATAAAGACAGTTCTTCCCAGAATATTCTATGTTGATCACGAAAGACGCAAGTCATCAATTCAGGAAGATCTTATTATGCTGCAGGGTGGAACCGAATATGCAGATCTTAAAGATAACGTGTGTATATTTGATAAGCATAGGATGTGTAATCAGTGCTTTAATTGCATAGGAATCATTAACCGCAAGAAACCGGAACAACTATCTTTATTAGAAACAGCGAGACTTATGCAGTATAAGCTGTTTAATTTTAATCTTGCTAATTTTGAGAACAAACTTAATGAAAAATTTAAGAACAATGGTGGCATTGGAGAAAGGATTCATTATCAGATTACATTTGATGCAGAAAAACTCATGCATGTTGATACAATTGTTCACAATGAAATGCGTGACACTGATGGGGATGTCAATGACCTTTCTGATGGTCTTAACAGTATCTATATTCTGTCGCTGCTTGAAACATATGCAGAATATGGAAGTACTGTGCCATACATTATTCTGATTGAAGATCCGGAAATATATCTGCATCCTCAGTTACAGAAGATTGCAAGTGAAATCCTGTACAAGCTTTCAAGGAAAAATCAGGTTATATTCTGCACGCATTCACCGCAGATGTTATTTAACTTTACTACAAGACAGATTCGTCAGGTGGTTAACGACAGAGATAATAATACCGTTGTTACTCCGGAGGCAGATATTGATGATATATTAGATGATCTTGGATATGCTGCTAATGACCTTATGAATGTGAGCTTTGTATTCATAGTGGAGGGGAAACAGGACAGAAGCCGTCTGCCGCTCCTTCTGGAGAAATATTATTCAGAAGTTATAGATGAGAATGGCAATCTCAATCGTATAGCAATAATTGCAACTAACAGTTGTACAAACATCAAGACTTATGCCAATCTGAAATATATAAATACATTATATCTTAAGGATGAGTTCCTTATGATAAGAGATGGAGATGGTAAGGATGCTGAACGTTTAAGAGACCAGCTTACCAATTATTACAGGCAGCGTGCAAAGCAGGATTATGGCAATCTGCCAAGAGTAACAGACCGTAATGTGCTTATATTAAAATATTATTCATTTGAGAATTATTTTCTTGACCCTGAGATAATGACTAAGATAGGCGTTGTAAAAAGTGTAGACCAGTTCTATGATATATTATATGCCAAATATAAAGAGTACCTGTACCGCCTTGTCAGCACTAAGAAAATGTTAGAAAAACTGAATATAACAATTGAGACAAGACAGGACATCATAGACAACATGGAGAATATCAGAAAATATGTCAGAGGACACAACCTGTATGACATATTTTACGGACGTTATAAGGGTGAGAAAGAAAATGCAATATTAAGAGCGTACATAGACGCAGCTCCAAGGGAGAATTTCGATGATATATTCGATGCAATTGATAACTTTGTATACTTTAATAACCGTAAGAATTAATTAAAAAATTGTATTAATCCTAAGGGCGTCTAACTACCGTTGCATCTCTCTATGATACATGTTCTCATGGATTCCTGCATCTAGTGTGAGTAAATGCCGCCATCTATATAGTTTATTACGGATAGGTAAATCAAACGCGCTTCGCTTGAACGAGATTTACCTATCCGAACTTTTATAGATAGCGGCATTAACTCACACACGATTCGGAATAAATCGAACATGCACCATAGAGAGACACAACGGTGGTTATACACTCTTATTAATGCAATATTTAGTTGCATGACTGCCTGATTAAATCAGAATACCAGTACGCAGAATCTTTTGGGATTCTCTGCTGGGTTTCGTAATCGACATAGATTAAGCCAAATCTTGGGTCGTATCCGCTGTGCCATTCGAAATTATCTGTGAATGACCAGTGGAAGTAGCCGAGTATCGGAACACCGGCTTTATACGCTTTTTCAAGGTCTGTGAGATATCTTGTAAGGAAGTCGATACGGTTGCTGTCGTGGACTTTGCCATCAAGACTTATGATATCGTTGCAGGCAAGTCCATCCTCAAATATATATATTGGAAGATTATATCTTTCATACAGATATCTTATACCATAATTCATAACACCGGGAGTTACAGGCCAGCCAAGAGCTGTTCGTGGACTGCCTGGTTTTTTGTTAATATGGCCGGCTGCATTTATTTCATGTCCGTTATATACATTTATGCCAAGATAGTCAATTGGCTGATGTATCAGTTCAATATCGCCATCTTTTACGAATGGCAGTTCTTCATAATGTCCGATTTTTTCAAGATCAGGTTCAAGATGTAATTCTGTACCAGCAATGTCAGGATATCTGCCAAGACATGTCATGTCACAGAATATAGTGTGGTTAAAAGTCATGTTGCCTTTAACTATATTGAAACATTCAGCTCTTGCAGCATCAATGTCTTCATCACATTCTTTTGAAGGATAGCACAGGTCACCAGTGCTGGAAAAACCGGTTTTTACAGGCTGTTTTGCAACGGCACGCATCTTAGTAACAGCAAGACCGTGAGCGAGTGCAAGATGGTGGATTACAGACAGGACAGATACTGCGTCAAGCTTCTTACCTGGAGCATGAAGTCCAAGCATGTATCCGAGTCCGGATATAATCTGTGGCTCATTGATGGTGGCGATATTAGTTACACGGTCTGAAAAATGTTCGCATATGAATTCAGCGTAATCAGCAAATATGAAAGCAGTCTCACGGTTGAGCCATCCGCCTTTATCTTCGAGTGCCTGAGGTAAATCCCAGTGATAAATCGTTATGAATGGTTTGATATTATTTTCAAGGCAGAAGTTTACAATCTTATCATAGAAATCAAGTCCGGCTTTGTTGTAGCGGATATTGCCGTCAGAATCCTTAACAATTCCATCAGGAAATATTCGTGTCCATGAAATTGAAAAGCGGTATGCCTGAATACCAAGATTTTTCATAAGTGCAATATCCTCGCGATAGCGGTGATAGTGGTCACATGCTTTATTGCCATTCTCATCATGTGCAATATTACCCGGTTTATTAGAGAATGTGTCCCAGATAGAAAGACCTTTGCCATCTTCGGTAAAGGCTCCCTCTATCTGATAGGAACTAGAGGCGGTACCCCATAAAAAGTTCTTATCAAACATAATATTATCAAACATAATAATTCCTTTCTGTATAGTTGTCAGATGTTAACAGTTACATTATATACTTTAGTGTCTTTATTATATGGAACAGTGTTGCCACCGATTTCACTGCCATTGACAATAAGAGAAGAAACTCTTTCGTGCTTCTCATTGCTGATAGTAATGTTATATACAGCATCTCTGAATTTTCTTGTAATTGTCAGATTCTTAATGGAATCAGGCAGACAAGGGTCAATGGTGAGTCCTTCAAATGAAGCTCTTACACCAAGTATATATTGAGATATACTTGTAAATGTCCATGCAGCGGTGCCTGTAAGCCAGCTGTTTTTGGCTTCACCAAAGCTTGCGGCATCTTTGCCGGCAATCATCTGTGAATATACATAAGGTTCAGTCCTGTGTATCTCACTTATCTCTTCAAGATATGCCGGACATATTTTCTTGTATGTTTCGAATGCTCTGTTTTTATCATCAATAACGGTTTCAGCAATAGATACCCAAGGATTATTATGACAGAATATTCCAGCATTTTCTTTGTATCCAGGCGGATAAGAAGATACCTCGCCGAGTTCAAGATGATATGACCTGTAAGCTGGTTGTAAAATCATAATTCCGTACTTTGTATCAAGAATTTTTTCTACTGAATCCATAGCTTTCTGTGCGAGTCCTTCTTTGACACCTATACCTGCCATAACACAGAAGCCCTGTGGTTCAATGTATATCTGTCCATCTTCACATTCATGTGAACCAACCTTACGGCTTTCGGCATCATATGCACGAAGGAACCATTCACCATCCCAGCCTGCATCAAGAACAGTTTTATACATGTCATCAACATGGGAACGTACAGCATTTTCTTCCTCTGAAAGACCTGCTATGTGGCATATGTCTGCATATTCATTGCCATATTTTACATACATTCCAGCGATAAATACCGATTCAGCAACAGGTCCTTCTGATGGTCCGGTAGTCTGGAAAGATTCACCCGGAGCAGAAGAGAAGCAGTTTAAGTTGAGACAGTCATTCCAGTCAGCTCTTCCGATAAGTGGCAGCTTATGCGGTCCAAGATGAGTAGTTGTATAATTGAAGGACCTTCTTAAATGTTCCATAAGTGGCTGTGCCTTACTTGTATCGCAGTCAAATGCTACATTTTCATCAAGAATACTGAAATCGCCTGTTTCTTTAAGATATGCAGCTGTTCCTGCAATAAGCCAGAGAGGATCATCGTTAAAGCCTGAACCAATATCAGAATTACCTTTCTTAGTTAATGGCTGATACTGGTGATAAGCACTTCCATCTTCAAATTGAGTAGCAGCAATATCAAGAATTCTCTGTCTTGCTGAATCAGGAATAAGATGTACGAAGCCAAGTAAATCCTGGCAGGAATCTCTAAATCCCATACCACGTCCGGTTCCAGACTCATAATAGGAAGCAGATCTTGACATGTTAAATGTTACCATGCACTGATACTGATTCCATATATTAACCATACGGCAGAGCTTCTTGTCTTCTGTGTCAACAATATAAGATGAGAGAAGATGAGTCCAGTAATCTTTTAAAGCAGCAAGAGCTGTATCAAATTTTGCCGGAGTGTTGTATTTTTCAAGAAGGGCATATGCAGGTTCTTTGTTAATGATTCCGAATGATTCCCACTTCTTATCATCAGGGTTCTCTGCATATCCTATAATGAATACATATTCTTTTTCCTCGCCCGGCTCAAGGTTAATATCGATTCTGAAAGATCCAACAGGTGACCATCCGCTTGCAATAGAATTATAAGATGTACCTTCTTTAACAGCTTTAGGCATTGCAGGACTTCCGTATGTACCGATGAAACTTTCTCTGCTTGTATCGAAACCGTTGGCAGCAGTGCTGACGGCATGAACAGCATAATGGTTACGCCGCTCACGGTATTCTGTCTTGTGATATATTGCTGACATGTCAGAGTCACCAATAGTAATCTCCGGCTGAACTTCAACTTCGCCTGTGCTGAAGTTACGCTGGAAGTTGTTGCAGTCATCAACTGCATTCCATAAACAGAATTCTATATAAGAATATACAGATAAATGTTTAGCAGAATTTCCTGTGTTTTTAATAGTAAGTTTATCAAGTTCACAATTATCTCCAATAGGAACGAGAGCAGTCTGTGTAGCTTTAATGTCATTCTTAGATGAAGAAATCACTGTATATCCAAGTCCGTGACGACATGTATAATCCTCAACTGGTGTCTGGGATGGCTGCCATCCAGGATTCCATATGGTATCCTCATCTTTAATATAAATGTAGTGGCCGTTGTTATCTAAAGGAGAATTATTATAGCGATATCTTGTGAGTCGGAGCAGCTTGGCATCCTTATAGAAACAGTATCCTCCGCCAGTATTGCTCTTAAGACTGAAAAAATTCTCGCAGCCTAAATAATTAATCCATGGCAATGGAGTTTCTGGTGTGGTTATGACATATTCTTTATTGATGTCATCAAAAAAACCGAATTGCATATTATACCTCCTGTACACATATAATTTATAGAAAACGATTAAGTGCATTAAGGTACAAGTTCTAATATTGATTTTATAGTAATAAGTATATTTTAAGGCTTGGATTAAATCAATGATTATTTTGAATTTGAATAAGGATTGGTAGAAATGCACAAAAAATACGATTATATATAGAAAAATAAGTAAAATTTACAAAAGTACTTGCATTTATATCTGATATGAGTTATAGTAAAGCTACGAAAACGATTAAGTAATGCATGAAAGGAATGAATCTATGGTATCTATGAAAGATGTTGCTGTAGAATGTGGGGTATCAATCGCTACAGTAAGTAAAGCTCTCAATGACCATAGTGACATCAGTGAAGAGACACGCAGGAAAGTTAAAGAGGCAGCTAACAGACTTGGGTATTATCCTAATTCAGCGGCCAGAGCACTTAAGACGAACCGTTCATATAACATAGGAGTTCTTCTTAATAATGGTCTTGCACATGAGTATTTTGCCGAGGTTCTTGAGAGTTTTAAGAATGAAGCAGAGAAGAAGGGGTATGATATTACATTTGTAAGCAATCACTCTAAGAAGATGACTTTCTACGAACACTGTTTATACAGAAATTTTGATGGCGTGCTTGTAGCTTGTGAGGATTTCAGCAATCCTGAAATCTATGAAATGGTTAACGGGAGATTACCAGTTGTGACCATCGACTACATTTTCAATGGCAGTACATCGGTCAATTCTAACAACGTGAAAGGGATGAGTGAATTAGTACGTTACGCGTACAGCAGGGGACACAGAAAGATAGCTTATATTTATGGAAACGTTGAATCAGAGGTTACGAAAGAACGTCTGGCAGCCTTTTATAAGACAATGGGTGAATTAGGGGTAGAAGTTCCAGATGAATACATTAAAGAATCAACCTATCTTGATTCGATAAAAGCTGAGAAGCTTACATATGAGCTGTTAAAATTAAAGGAACCGCCAACATGTATTTTTTATCCAGATGATTTATCTGTTGTTGGAGGCAAGAATGCTATTAAGAATATGAAATTGCATAGTCCGAAGAATGTGTCTGTTGCGGGTTACGATGGAACAAGATTCTCGCAGATGTTAAATCCTAAGATTACAACAATTCGTCAGAATACCAGGGAAATCGGCAGGATTGCCGCAGATGAGCTTATAAGTGCTATAGAGAATCCCAGGGCAACGATAGTAAAGAGGGTTGTTGTAGATGCGGAACTAATCGAAGGGGAAACAATTAAGAAAATAGGAAACTAAAGGTGTCGTCTAAGATTTATGGAGGGTTTTTTATGAAAAAGAGATTATTAAGTATGGCACTTGGTACAATGATGGTGCTTTCCACATTAGCAGGTTGTGGATCAAAGGATGGAGGTTCAGCAGCAGTTAATACTAAGCCTGAGGAACAGGGTAAGGTACTTAACATTTACTGCTGGAATGAAGAGTTTAAGAGCAGATTTGAAGGATATTATAAGAATGTTCCTTCAGATGTTAAGGTAAACTGGGTAATTACTCCTAATGAAAACAACGCTTATCAGAATGCTCTTGATGCTGCATTATTAAAGCAGAAGGATGCAGCAGCAGATGATAAGATTGATATGTTCCTTATCGAAGCTGATTATGCTTTAAAGTATGTTAACAGTGATTACACACTTGATGTAAAAGATGTAGGCCTTACAGATGATGACCTTAAGGATATGTATCAGTACACAAAGGATATCGCAACTGACAGCAAAGGAAAACTTAAGGCTACAACATGGCAGGCAACTCCAGGACTCTTTGCTTACAGACGTTCTATTGCTAAGGATGTTCTTGGAACAGATGATCCGGATAAGGTTCAGGAAGCACTTTCAACTTGGGATAAGTTTGATAAGGTAGCTGAACAGGCTGCTGCTAAGGGCTACAAGATGCTTTCAGGTTATGATGATTCATACAGAGTATTCTCTAACAATGTATCAGCTCCTTGGGTTGATTCTAATAACAAGATTGTTATTGATGATAACATTATGAAGTGGGTTGATCAGACTAAGAAATATACAGATAAGGGCTATAATAATAAGTCATCTCTTTGGGATTCAACATGGGCAGCAGATCAGGGACCTTCTGGTAAGGTATTTGGATTCTTCTACTCAACATGGGGAATTAACTTTACACTTTTAGGTAACTCACTTGCTACTCCTGTTAAGGAAGGTGGTAAGGAAGAAGTTGGTAACGGTATCTACGGCGACTATGCAGTATGTGAAGGTCCACAGAGCTACTACTGGGGTGGTACATGGATCTGTGCAGCAGCAGGAACAGATAACGCTAACCTTGTAAAAGATGTTATGAAGACACTTTGCTGTGATAAGACAACAATGAAGAAGATTACAGAAGATACTCAGGATTACACTAATACAACATCAGGTATGAATGAGATTGCTAACAGCGACTTCAAGTCAGCATTCCTTGGTGGTCAGAATCATATCAAGTTATTTGCTAAGTCAGCTCCTAAGATCAGCATGAAGAATATCTCTTCTTATGACCAGGGTCTTAACGAAGAATTCCAGAAGGCTATGAAGGATTACTTCGATGGCAATGTAACTAAGGATAAGGCTCTTGATAACTTCTATAAAGCAGCTATTGAGAAATATCCAAACCTTTCAAAGTAATTAGTAATTGCTAGTCATTAAGGCACAGTCATTATAATAAGTATGTTATATGGCTGTGCCTTTTTATATGGCAGGAATGGAGATATGTATGAATAAAAAGAAGAAAAAGTTTGTAAGCTATGCAAAATGGGGATACATATTTCTTATACCGTTCTTTGCAGTATATATTGTGTTTTCATTAATACCACTGATTTCTACATTTTATAATAGTTTTTTTGAGAACTATATGGTTGGACTTATGCAGGTCGGACCTAAGTTCGTTGGATTTGACAATTACAAAGCCATACTGTTTAACGGTGATACATTGCTCTATCTGAAGAATACAATGATAATGTGGCTGATGGGATTTATTCCACAGATTCTTATATCATTGCTTCTGGCGTCATGGTTTACAGATCTTAGATTAAGATTAAAATGTACAGGATTTTTCAAAACTATAATCTATATGCCTAATTTGATTATGGCATCTGCATTTGCCATGTTATTCTACGCAATATTTGCAGATCAGGGACCAATCAATAACATGCTTAACAGTATGGGATTGCCTACATATAGATTCCTTGCAGAGGTAGCAGGAGCAAGAGGATTGATTGCTCTTATGAACTTCCTTATGTGGTTTGGTAATACAACAATAATTCTTATGGCTGCCATCATGGGCGTTGACCCTTGCCTTTTTGAAGCAGCAAGAATTGATGGTGCTAATTCAAGACAGATATTTGGAAAGATTACACTTCCGCTTATTAAGCCTATTCTGGCATACACACTTATTACATCACTGATTGGTGGAATCCAGATGTTCGATGTTCCTCAGATTCTTACTAATGGTAATGGTAATCCGGATAGAACAAGTATGACGGTTATCATGTATCTTAATAAGCATCTTTATAGTAAGAATTATGGTATGGCAGGTGCACTTTCAGTTATTCTGTTTATTGTAACAGCAGTACTTAGTATATTTGTATTTAATTATATAACTAAGGATATGGAAGCGGCAGGAATAAGAAAAGCTAAGAAGAAAAAAGCAAAGGAGGCGAAGTAATATGAGTAATTCAGGTAAAGCCTCTGCAAGTGCCGATATTAAAGGCACTAATGCTGGAGTGAAAGACAGGATAATACTTACAACGGAGAGAGTGTTATGTTATATTGTACTTATTCTTATAACATTCTTGTGCCTTTTCTCGTTCTATGTACTTATTATTAATACAACAAGATCACACCCTGATATCCAGAAAGGATTCTCATTTCTTCCGGGAAAGTCATTTATGGTAAATATGAAGAACGTTCTGGCTAATGAGAATATTCCGGTTATTAAGGGTATGTTTAACAGTTTGTTTGTTGCTGCATGCTCAGCAGTTCTGTCGGTGTATTTCTCAGCACTCACAGCATTTGCTATTCATGCATATGACTTTAAATTAAAGAAGTTTGCATTTACATTCATTCTTCTTGTAATGATGGTGCCAACACAGGTGTCAGCACTTGGATTTGTTAAGTTGATCGGAGATTGGAAACTTCTGAATTCATATATACCTCTTATTGTTCCTTCAATCGCAGCGCCTGTAGTATTCTTCTTCATTAAGCAGTATATGGACAGTGTGCTTCCAATGGAACTTATAGAGGCGGCAAGAATTGATGGCGCAAGAGAGTTTAGAATATTTAACCAGATTGTTCTGCCTCTTATGAAGCCAGCTCTGGCTGTTCAGTTGATATTTACTTTCGTATCATCATGGAATAATTATTTTATACCTTCACTCCTTATTAACAAGGCAAGTAAGAAAACACTTCCTTTGTTAATAGCACAGCTTCGTAGTGCAGATTTCCTGAAGTTTGATATGGGTCAGGTATATATGATGATAGCATTTGCTATTGTTCCGGTAATTATAGTATATATCTGTCTTTCAAAGTTCATTGTAAGAGGTGTTACACTTGGTGGTGTTAAAGGTTAGATATGCTTTTAGATTAAAAAAGAACCGTCCTGATTTCAGGGACGGTTCTTTTGCGTTGTGCGCTTTGATAATGCAGTTTCTGTTTAGAAAATGTATTCTATATATCTGTCAAGATGTTCTCCGGCTTTAAGAACAGGTGATGGAAAGTTATTATGATGCATTGAGTCAGGGAAAAACTGAGGCTCAAAACATATGCCATGCTGATCGTTGTATGGCATATTGTATTTACCGGTACAGTTACCTATATAATTACCGTTATATAGCTGCAATCCTGGGAAGCTGGTCTTTACAGACATGCTTATGCCTGCTTCTGGGTCGGTTACTTTAGCGGCATATTCATATGCATCAGAGAGAACGTAATTGATATCAATATAATCTGTTCCAACTCTTCTTGGATTACGGAAATCATACATTGTTCCTTCCAACAGGCAGAATGTCACCTGTGGGGATATTGCTGCTGTCTACAGGTGTAGCAGTCTGCTCCTATAGATACTATATAATTACAGACATTCTTTACTCCGGAAAAATTAAAGTAACTATGATTGGTGAAGCTACATACTGTATCCATATCTGATACTGCGTCATAATGCACAAGTATTGAATTCCTGTCAGTAATAGTAATTGTCTGGGTAACTTTAAGATTTCCAGGAATCCATTCTCAAGATGCGGGCTGTTAAGTGTGAGAATGAGAGCCTCGGGATCAACATCATACTGCCACATACATTTGTTGAAGCCGTGTCCGCTGTGAAGAGTATTATTACCTTCTGTTGGCGAAGGTGCCAGTCTTTACCGTTAAGAGTTATGCATGCCCCGGCAATTCTGTTGGCGAATCGGCCCATTGTTCCACCGAAGTTCTGCTGGTCATAATAATATTCTTCCGGGGTATCATAACCAAGGATTATGTCGTGCTGTGTGCCGGATGAATCAGTTACGAACATTGACTGGAATGTTGCACCGTAGTCTGAAACATAAAGCGATATGCCATTATATGAAAGCTGAATAATATGACACATTGTACCATCGGGGAGAATCCCCTTTTTTGACATTATATTGCATAAATACTCCTTCTGTGTATATGATTAATACGAACAATAAATATGAATTAAGTATACCATTTTATACAAAGAAGTTCTATGTTTTATATAAAAATGTGATATATTTATTAATATGTCGGATTAATATATTTAACATAGGAGCGCAGCAGATTATGCTATGGACAGATTTGTTTTACATGATTGTAATAACTACATTTACGGGTAGTGTGCTAACTGTTGCGTGGCTTATAACTTCATATTTACTTGATAAGACAGGATATCTTAATATGTCATACAGACTTGGAAAAGTTGTTGTATTGTTCTGGATAATTCCGGTAATGTATTACGCGATAAGAATGATTGACCACTTAAGGTTCGTGTGGAATGGTTACGCATTTGATACATCACCGCTTATTATTAATGTGACAAGAGCTGTTGCTATTGTGTGGATAACAGGTCTGGCTGTTGCAATAATGATTTATGTGTTTAAGAGATTCAGAATTTTATCAATAAGGAAAGAATCATTTGCCTGTAATAAGGAGATGAACAGGATTTTCTATGAGATAAAAGAACAGATGGGACTTGGGAAATGTAAAATTACATTAAGGCAGTCATACAGAACAACTACTGCATATGTGACAGGAATACACAGACCGTGTGTTGTTGTTAATGCAGATCATTTTTCTGAGAAAGAGATGAGAGTTGTATTTGCACATGAACTTACACATGTGGTTCATAATGATATATGGTTCAGATATCTTCTTGCGGTGGCAAGTATACTTAATTTCTTTAATCCGGTTATATGGATTTTTACAGAAGATTTATTAAATATGCTGAGTATGCATGTGACTATTCTGTATGTATGTCAGAGAATGGACTACATGAATATTATGAAACAATATTTAATCTTGCTGTGAGAAATAATAATCTTTATGACATGCTGTCTGCAAGTCTGTATGAAAATAAAAACAGTTTAAGAGAAAGAATGGAGCATGTTATGAAGAGTTATAATGTTAAGAAAAGACCAATGGCTGTTGCAGCAGCTATACTGACTTTATTTGTTGCTATGAGTTCTGTTATGGTGGCGGGAGCAGCTACAACCGTAACTGAAACATCAGTTAAGGTTGCGGAGGCAACTGCTGATGAAAAAAGAGCTGCGGTATTAGAAACAGAATATTATGAGGCTGCTGATTATGAAAATCCAGCGGTTACAGATGTGTATGAAGAAGATGTTAATCCTGATGAAATAATGCCATGTGCTTCAAATGGTACAATCTCATGGGATGTATATGCCGGGGTAAGGAGGTCAACATCAAGCTTTCATGCATCTTCTGGACAGAGGATAGTTTTAAGTGTATTTTCGGTGGAACCATTTCATAGCGTAAGAGCGGGAATTATACAGCCTGATGGTTCGAAGAGATATATTATTGCCAATGGCAATGATTCACACGTATTTGAGCTGACAATGAGTGGTTCATACAGAATATATATCCAGAATGAAACAACAGAGAGTGTTCATGTTGGAAGGAGCGTATTCTACACATTAATTAGTATGTATTAGTTGAGGTTGAGAAGATATGAAGATTTTGCATTGTGCAGATATTCATCTGGATTCAGCGATGACGGCTAATCTTGATAAAGATAAGGCAAGAGAACGCAGAAATGAGCTGCTGGCATCTTTTAAGGATATGGTTGGATATGCTGTGAAGGAGTGTATCAGGGTTATTATAATTGCGGGGATTTGTTTGATACAAGGAACATATCAGTTGGAGCAAAAAAAGAAGTATATAATATAATAATTAATAATCCGGGTATTACATTTTATTATCTGCAGGGTAATCATGACAATGGAAGCTTTGTATCATATCTGGATGAGATTCCTGCTAATCTTCGTATGTTTGGAAAAGAATGGACAAGTTACAATGCCGGTATAATTAATAATGGTGGTATTACAAAAGATATCGTTATTACCGGCGTGGAACTTGATAGTGATAATGCGGGTAAGATATATGGAAGCCTTTCTCTCAATGCAGGCAATTATAATATTGTTGTACTGCATGGGCAGGAGGCTTCTCATATTTCTAAGAATAATGCACAGATAATAAGTCTTAAGGATTTAAGAAACCGTGGAATTGATTATCTTGCACTTGGACATGTACATGAATATTCAAGTGACAGGCTGGATGCCAGAGGAGTGTATTGTTATCCGGGATGCCTTGAGGGAAGGGGCTTTGATGAGGCTGGAGAGCATGGTTTTGTAGTGCTTGATATTGATGAAACCTCTGGCAGTTCTGATACATATTTTGTTCCATTTGCAAGAAGAAATATTTATGTTGCACAGGTCGATGTTACAGGGTGTGAAAACACATTTGAAATAGAGAAGCGTGTAAGAAGCTTTCTTGAAATGTCAGGATATACTAAAGAGAGTCTTGTTAAAGTTGAACTTACAGGTGCTCTTGATGTTGAATGTGAAAAAAACACGGATTACCTGGGAAAGCAGTTTGAGGGAAAATTCTATGCATTTAAGATAAAGGACAATACTATATATAATATTGATTATATGTCATATGAGCATGATATGTCGCTTAAAGGTGAATATATAAGAAATGTTATGGCAAGAAATGATATTAGTGAACAGGATAAGGCTGAGATTATAAGATATGGACTACAGGCGTTACAGGGAGAGGAGATAGGCTGATGAAACTTATCAGTTGTACAATTGAGAATTTTGGAAAACTGAATAATGTTACATATGATTTCTCTGGTGAATGTAATACCATATGTGAGGATAATGGCTGGGGCAAAAGTACACTGGCTGCATTTATCCGGGTAATGTTTTATGGTTTTAAGAACGAAAGCAAGAAGAAACTTACAGACAAGGAAAGGAACCGTTATATGCCGTGGCAGAAAGGAGTATATGGCGGTGAAATTATATTTGAGGTAAATGATGTTGTTTATTCACTTAGAAGAGTATTTGGAAAGAAACAGGCAGATGATGAATTTCTGCTTGTAAGAAAAGACACAAATATGGAATGCAATGATTTTTCTTCTGATATAGGAGATGAATTATTTAAGATAGATGCACAATCTTTTGAGAGAACTGTGTTTATAGGTCAGAATGACTGTGTTACAATGACAACTGACAGTATTAATGCCAAGATAGGTAATCTGGCAGACAATACCGATGATATTAATAATTTTGAGACTGCTGTGGCAAGACTTACGGCAGAACTTAACAATATAACGAGTACAAGGGTTACAGGTTCTATTGCAAAAAGAAAATCAAAAATCACACAGCTGACAGCTCAGATTAATAATTATGCAGAAATTGATAAGACTATTGATGAGCAGACTAAGATAAGAGATGAATTGTGTGAGAAAAGAAAATCTCAAAGACTGTAAAGAAAAGCTGCAGGAACAGCAGAAGGTTTTAAGTGCAAAAAAGATGTTCAGGCAATGAAGGAAAAGTATCAGTTATTGTTAAAGGAATGTAATAATAAAAGAATATTTTTGAACATATGAAAGAATATTTCAATGGTACTATTCCTGAAAAGAATGAGATAATAAAGCAGATTGAAATTTTTGATGATGCTGGAAAGTTAAGTGGCAGACTGGCTCATGTCGATGAGCAAGATAAAAGGCGATTCGAAGAACTTCAGAAAATATATGGGCAAGGGTTCCTGATAATGCTGTTCTTGATGAATATCAGGGGCTTGCTGTCAGACTTGATGAATTTAGAAACCTGTGTTCAAAAACAGACTGTCAGAGGATGAGCAGAAAAAACTGAATCAGTTAAAAAGCGCTTTGCAGAGGGTGTTCCTGACGAAGATATAGGAATAATTCATGACAGATGGATAGCAGCCCGGAATAAACAGAATTCTCTTGCTGGCAAGGAAATTAAATTAGAAATTGTGAGGGAAAATGAAAACACAAAGCTTGCCAAGGCGAAAGAATATAAGAATAACAGTGTTATGGGAATTGTCGCGAGGAGTTATCTTAGCGGTTATTGGTGGGATTCTTTCGTTTAAAGTAATGGTGGCCGGAATAACACTGATAATTGCGGGTATATTTATAAGTGGTTTATCTGGAAGAATTGGTACTTTAAAGAAAAACAGCATGATGAGACATTTAGAAATATAAGTGAGGAATCAGCTGAGAGACTAAAAGCCATGGAGTCTGAACTTGAAGCTGACAGGAAGAGCATTGCAGATACGCGGATATTGTAAGGAGTTTCTGTGAAAATATGGAATTGCATATAACATGGACAATATGGAATGGGAGCTTTCTAAGTTACGTCATGATATAGAGAATTATCGTGAGTTGAAAGTAAGAAGCGCAGCAGAATGATTCTGGAATACATGAAGAAATAAGTTTGCTTGAGAGCAGAATAAGGAATTTCTTAAAGAGTTTTATTTGTATGGATGATATCAGTAATTATTCACTTGCAATAGAAAAATAAAGAGAGATACTGCTGATTTTATAAGAATTAACAATGAGCTTTCAAAGCGAGGAGGCTTACAGCAGACAGTATGAAAAGCAGATTGACGGGATCACACAGTTTCTTAAGTCATATGTGAAAGGTTATAGTGATGAGGATAGTGTTGGAGAAATGCTTAGAAGACTTGACAAAAGCTGGATGAATATTATCGTGCTAAAAGTGAGTATGAAAATGCAGTCTCAGCGAAGAATGATTTTGAGGCAGGCACAGATATAAGTTTATTGGCTGCAGGCGAGGATGAAGATGACAAGGTTTCTCTTGAAGATATTGCTGCTGATATGTCGCAGACTGATATTATGATTGAAAATTATTCAGAGCAGATAGCACAGTGTAACAGACAGCTTGAAAACCTTCAGATTCAGGCTGAAGAGTGTGAAAATTTCAGACAAGAACTTAATGAGCTGAAAATCTTGCAAGAAAATGAGATAAAAAGGAAAGACTGTTAAAATTAACTAAACAGATAATGGAAGATTCAAAACAGTCATTTACTGCTAAATATATGGAACCTGTTATGGCAGGGTTTAGAAAATATTTCAAAATTCTTGCGGATATGAACCGGATACATTCAGTATGGACGCAGATACAAAGCTTACTGTCATGGAACAGAATATGCCAAGGGATATAGGATATCTTAGTGCGGGAAGCAGGATCTGGTTGGAATATGCATGCGAATGGCACTTGTCGAGGCAATGTATAAAGAGGAGAAACCATTTCTTATATTTGATGATCCGTTTGTTAATCTTGATGATAATAACATTAAGGGAGCTATGAAGCTTCTTGATGAGATTGCAAAGGATTATCAGATTATATACTTTACATGTAGTGAAAGCAGAATATACAATTAGTGTAAAATACATATTTATTAAGGAGAGATACAATGGAAGAAGTTATTCAGTATGTACCTAATCTGTATGCAACCTTTTGGGCGCTTATACCGCCACTGGTTGCTATCATATTAGCGTTAATTACTAAAGAGGTTTACAGTTCACTTTTCGTCGGAATTGTAATAGGAGGACTGTTCTATGGAAATATATTCCAGAGCGGGTTTAGTTTTGAAAAATCAGTTCTTCATATATTTGAAGATGGTCTTGTAGGAGTATTGTCAGATCCTTACAATGTAGGAATTCTGGTGTTCCTTGTTGTACTGGGAATCATGGTGTGCATGATGAATAAAGCAGTGGCTCTGCAGCATTTGGAGAATGGGCTGGAAGACATATTAAGACAAGAGTTGGAGCACAGCTTGTTACGGTGCTTCTTGGAATTCTTATATTTATTGATGATTATTTTAACTGTCTTACTGTTGGAAGCGTTATGCGTCCGGTAACAGACAAACATAATGTTTCGAGAGCGAAGCTTGCATATCTTATTGATTCAACAGCGGCACCAATCTGTATTATTGCACCTATATCTTCATGGGCAGCAGCGGTAACAGGTTTTGTCGAGGGTGAAGATGGTTTTGGAATATTTATTAAGGCTATTCCTTACAATTATTATGCATTATTTACTATTGCAGCAATGATTCTTATTGTAGCGTTAAAGGTTGACTTTGGCTCGATGGCAGTTCATGAAGCAAATGCAGCTAAGGGAGACTTGTATACAACTCCTGACAGGCCTTATGCTAACGCAACAGAAGATGTAATTAAGGGACGCGGAAGAGTGTTAGATCTGCTGTTTCCAATTATTACACTTATAGTTTGCTGCATAATTGGAATGCTATATTCAGGAGATTTTTTCAAGGGAGTAGGCTTTGTTGATGCATTTTCAGGAAGTGATGCTTCGGTAGGACTTATGCTTGGAAGTTTCTTTGCACTTATAATAACAATTGTGTTCTATGCAGTAAGAAGGGTACTTTCATTCAATGAATCATGCTCATGCATACCGGAAGGATTCAAGGCAATGGTACCAGCAATCCTTATTCTTACATTTGCATGGACACTCAAAGCAATGACAGACAGTCTGGGCGCTAAGGAGTTTGTTGCCGGACTTGTAAAGGAGTATCGGGCGGCTGGTTAAGTATTCTGCCGGCAGTTATATTTCTGGTTGCGGTATTCCTTGCTTTTGCAACAGGAACATCGTGGGGAACATTTGGAATTCTTATTCCTATTGTTGTAAATACATTTTCAGGAACGAACCATACAATGATGATTATATCAATCTCAGCATGTATGGCTGGAGCTGTCTGTGGAGACCATTGTTCACCAATATCTGACACGACAATTATGGCTTCGGCAGAGCACAGTGTAATCATATGAATCATGTGTCTACACAGCTTCCATATGTAATTGTAGTTGCAGTTATTTCTTGTGTGACATATGTTATTGCGATTTGTACAGAATCCTGTTATTCCTCTTATTGTAGGTTTTGTTATTCTTATAGGTGCATTTACAGGTATCAAATATATTAATAAGGGTAAGAGTAATGAATAATATAAAGGGAAGCCTGATACTGCTTCTTACTGCATTTATCTGGGGACGGCATTTGTTGCACAGACAAGTGGTGCAGGAGCAGTTGGAACATTTACATTTAATGCTGCAAGGTCTATAGTAGGAGCGCTGTTTCTGGCAGTCGTAATTGTAATTAAAAATGTGTTGGATAAAAGAAATAATTCAGGGAAAGTGATTAATACAGAAAATGAAAGCCATTTACAGACATGGCCACTGGGTGCGGGCATAATATGTGGAATTGTTTTATTTGCAGCAATGACTTTTCAGCAGTATGGAATAAGTGTATATCCACAAGGCGTTGCGGCATCAGGAAGCGTCTGGCTTTATAACAGCAACGTATGTTGTTATGGTTTCAGTGGTTTCGGTTTTATGGGTAAGAAAATGCACTGGATAACCGGCGTTTCTGTTGCGGATGCGTTGCCGGAATGTATCTTTTATGTATGTCTGGTGGTGTATCAGGAATATATCTTGGAGATGTCCTTGTGTTCCTGGGAGCAATATGCTTTACAACACACATTCTGGTTATTGATAAATTTTCAAGTGCTGACAGCATGAAAATGTCCTGTATACAATTTATGGTTATTGCAATTATTTCAACATTTGCTATGATATTTACGGAAAATGTTACATTTGCAGGAATTAAAGTTGCGCTTATTCCGATACTTTATGCAGTGTATTGTCAGGCGGTATAGCATATACACTTCAGATGGTTGGACAGAAATATGCACAGCCTTCTGGTGGCATCTATTGTCATGAGTCTTGAATCAGTGTTTGCAGTGCTTGCCGGATGGATTGTACTTGGGGAATTGTTAAAACCAAAAGAGATAATGGGGTGTGTACTTGTGTTTACAGCGGTTATTCTGGCACAGATACCAGGAATGAAGAAGGGTGATACGAAATGAAAAAAATAATAATTGGGTTAGCGGTACTTGCGTTGATAGTATTTGGCGGATATAAGCTGTTTAATAATATTTCATCAGGCGATGCTATTACCAAGAGTGTGCAGTTTGATTATGAAAATGTACAGCAATATGATGGAACTAAGGCATATGTAGAGGTTAACGGTAATAAGCCGTATTTTACAGAGAAAGAGCTGACAAAAAAAGCATATGTTAAGTATGCGGCTCTGGATACTCTTAAAAGAGTTTCATCAACTATGGGGTGCATAGGAACAGAAACTATGCCTGAAGATGATGAGAAAAAAGACAGCATGGGTGATAATTATCCAACAGGTTGGAACAGCGAGAAATATGAATGCATAGATGGTGACGGATACAGTCAGAAAAGAACTTCATGTATTGCAAGGTTTTTGAGTGGAGCTTATACTGAAAAAAGAAATATCATCACAGCAAGTCCTTTTATGAGTAATAATATGAATGTATATGAGGTCATAATTGCAAGATATATAGAAAGAACTTCTAATCATGTGATGTTGAGAGTTACTCCAATATATAAGAGTGATGAACTTATGTGCAGAGGAGTTCTTATGGAAGCTTATTCTGTTGAGGATGATGGAGCAGGAATATGCTTTAATGTTTTCTTATATAATGCCCAGCCTGGCATCAGCTTTGATTATTCAACAGGAAAATCAACATATACAGGCGAATATCTTAATCTTGCTAAAGTCACACGGGATTATCAATATATTATAAATAATGGCACAATGACAATTCATAGGCCTGATTGTGAGAACGCAGACAAGATAGGAAGCAGAAATATATTATATTCTAATGCGGAAAAGGAAGAACTTATTGGAGCAGGATATACGGCAGCGGAATGCTGTAATCCATAGTTTATAACTTTTTAACAATTGTTCACGATTGTTATACAGACATATAAGAATTTTTCTGGTAATATAAATCTATCGAATCATTATTTTAAAACAGAGAGGAGATAGGGACATGAACAATAGTTTTGAAAGCTTCGAATTATCTACAGAACTTATATTTCAGAGGTTCCTGATGGATAAGGAGAGAAGAAAGAATTTTTACAATGGTCTTGAGCTGGCAGATTATATTGCACTCAAGGTAATGGAGAAAGATTGCATTGATGGCAAGGATAAGACATATCTTAAGGATTTGTCTTCATTTATGAGAATATCAATTCCACAGACATCGGCAATCGCAAGCAGTCTTAAGGACATGGGCTATGCTTTATGGAAACATGATGGCAAAGGAACAGATGGTACATATCTCGTATTCACTGATGCCGGAAGGGATTTCTTGAAAAAAAGAGAGGACAATAACAGAGAATATTATGGTAATGTTATTGCTGAACTTGGTGAAGAAAGAACTACACAGATACTTAGTGATATGAGAACTCTTGTTGAAGCTATGGAGCATGCATCAAAAAAGATGCACCTTAAGGAGGCAGAATAATATTACAGAATACAAGGGAGAATAAAAGCAATGAGTAATGTTAATACTAAGAGTAATGTGAGAACGATAGCAGTGACGGGTATGCTTTCAGCGGTAGCAGTAGTTCTTATGTATCTGGAGATACCGATTCCTATTATGCCAGGATTTATCAAGTTTGATTTTTCGGATCTTCCGGCGTTGCTTGGTGCTTATGCACTCGGACCGGTGGCAGGTATTATAATATGTCTCATTAAGAATGTTGTACACCTGGCGGCTTCACAGAGCATGCTTGTTGGTGAACTTTCTAACTTTATACTCGGTTCCGTATTCGTGTTTACAGCAGGAATTGTTTATAAGAAGAAAAGGTCTAAGACAGGAGCATTGCTTGGCGGTTTATGCGGTGCCGTGGCAATGGGTGTATTTAGTGTGTTCTCGAATTATTTAATAGTGTATCCTGTGTATTATAAACTGGCAATGCCAGAGGTGGTAATATTAAGTCTGTATCAGGCTATAATTCCATCTATGAAATCAATCATGCAGTGTCTGATATGCTTTAATCTTCCTTTTACAATAGTCAAGGGACTTATTGACGTGGGAATATCAATGCTTATATATAAGCCATTATCACCACTTCTTAAGGGAAAACATTAATATAATAATATATAATACTAATATGCCGGAACTTTGGCTGAGTCTGAAGTTCTGGCATATTTTTTTGGTTTTTGACCGATACTGAAAGTTATGAAGTTAATACACAATGTATATTTAGGGAAAGCATTCTGATGATAATTTGTTAAAAATGCACAAAAATAATCTGAAAGTTTGTGGATGAATATGATTGATTTTGAATGGATGTGATTGTATTATAATTATAACAAAAAGGTCGTGAAGCCAGAAAGGAGAGACAATGGTATATACAGTAACATTTAATCCGTCACTGGATTATATAGTGGAAGTTAAGAGTTTTGAACTGGGGATGACGAACAGAACATCATATGAGCATATGCTTCCAGGTGGTAAAGGAATTAATGTTTCAATAGTCCTTAATAATCTTGAATTTGATACAACAGCATTTGGTTTTGTAGCCGGGTTTACCGGAAAACAGATATGTGACATGGTATCAGAGTATGGCATTAATACAGATTTTATTCAGATTGATAATGGCTTTTCAAGAATAAACATGAAGATTAAGAACATAGATGGAACAGAGATTAACGGAATGGGACCTCAGATATCAGAAGATAATCTCCATTCTCTTGTAAGTAAGATTGACAGACTTTCAAATGGAGATGTTCTTGTGCTTGCAGGAAGTATTCCTTCATGTATATCAGACGATATATACAGAAGAATAATGGAAAGACTACAGGAAAGAGATGTTAAGATTATAGTTGATGCGACAAGCAGGCTTTTACTTAATGTCCTTGAATATCACCCATTTCTTATCAAGCCTAATCAGCATGAACTTGGAGATATATTTGGTGTTAAGCTTGAATCTAAGGAAGAGGTTATTCCATATGCAAGGAAGCTGCAGAATATGGGAGCTGTCAATGTGCTTATATCGATGGGTGGAAAAGGCGCAGTTCTTATTGATGAACATGGAAACGTATATGAAGCAGATGCACCAAAGGGCGAGCTTAAGAATTCAGTAGGTGCGTGATTCAATGGTTGCAGGATTTATGGCGGGGTATCTTCAGACAGGCAATTATGAAGATGCATTCCGGATGGGCGTTGCAACAGGAAGTGCCAGTGCATTTTCAGAAAATCTTGCAACAAAAGAGATTTCAGAGGTATTAAAGCGGGTAGAGGTTACCTGTAAGAGATAATGTAAAGGAGGTATTTTATGAGAATTACAGATTTACTTGATAAGAGAAGCATTAATCTTAATGCTGCTCCTAAGACAAAGAGTGAGGCTCTTGATATGGCTGTAGAACTTATGGCAAAGAGCGGAAAGATTGATGATATTGAAAGCTACAGGGCTAAAGTATATGCAAGAGAAGAAGAAAGTACAACAGGTGTAGGAGAAGGAATAGCAATTCCTCATGGCAAATGCAGTGCTGTTAATGCACCAGGACTTGCAGCAATGATTATTAAGGATGGAGTTGATTTTGAATCGCTTGATGATGAGCCGGTAAAGGTTCTTTTCCTTATTGCAGCGCCGGATACTAAGGATAATGTACATCTTGATGTGTTAAGTAAGTTATCAGTGCTTCTTATGGATGAGAATTTCGTAGCAAAGCTTATGAAAGCCGGAAGCCCGGAGGAATTCCTTGAAATTATTGATGGGGCTGATGAGGAAGCTAAGAGTATAGATGAAAGACTTGAAAAGGAAGATGACAAGCTGGCTAAGATTCTTGCAGTTACTTCGCCCGACAGGTATTGCACATACTTACATGGCAGCAGAAGGACTTGAGAAGCGCAGCAGCTAAGGCTGGATGTGCAATTAAGATTGAAACAAGAGGTTCTGGCGGAGCTAAGAATGTGTTGACAGATGAAGATATTGAATCAGCAGAATGTATTATTGTAGCAGCAGATGCACAGGTTCCAATGGAGAGATTTGATGGAAAGAAAGTAATTGAGTGTCAGGTTTCAGATGGAATTAATAAAGCAGATGAACTTATAAAGAAAGCTCTTGCAGGAGATGCACCTGTATATAAGGCAGGAACTTCTGAGAAGAAGGAAAGCACATCAGCAAAGAAAGGCGGCGGAATTGGACATAAGATATATACACAGCTTATGAATGGTGTATCACATATGTTACCTTTCGTTGTAGGCGGAGGTATTCTGATTGCCATAGCATTTCTTATTGATGGACTTAATGTTGATATGAATGCACTGTCAGAGGCAGAACGAAGCAACTTTGGTACGATAACACCTGTTGCGGCACTGTTTAAGTCTATCGGTGGAGCAGCATTTGGCTTCATGCTCCCTGTTCTGGCGGATTTATTGCAATGGCCATTGGTGACAGACCGGCACTTGCACTTGGTTTTGTTGGCGGTTATATCGCAGCTAATGGAAAGTCTGGATTCTTAGGCGCTCTGGTTGCAGGCAGCGGATACATTATAGTTCTTTAAGAAAAATATGTGATAAGTTACCAGAGGCATTGGAAAAGATAGCACCTGTACTTATATATCCGGTAGTGGGTATTCTGGTAATAGGACTTGGAATGACATTTATTGTAGAGCCTGTAATGGGTGGGATTAACACAGGACTTAACAGCTTCCTTGGAATGGGAAGCACAAGCAGGGTTCTTCTTGGATTCATACTTGCAGCCATGATGGCAATTGATATGGGTGGTCCATTCAATAAAGCAGCATATGTTTTCGAACTGCTTCCATTGCAGCAGTAATTATGATATAATGGCAGCAGTAATGATAGGTGGTATGGTTCCACCATGTGCGATTGCTCTTGCAACAATACTTTTAAGAATAAGTTTACTAAGGAAGAAAGAGATGCCGGTCCAACTAACTTTATTATGGGACTTGCATTTATAACAGAAGCGTGCAATACCTTATGCGGCAGCAGATCCTTTACATGTAATACCAGCATGTATCATAGGTTCAGGTGCAGCAGTGCTGTCAGTATGTTTTCAAATGTACTTTAATGGCACCACATGGCGGCATTTTCGTATTCCCTGTAGTAGGCAATGCAATATATTATGTGATTGCACTTGTGGCAGGAACTATCATCTCAACAATATGTTTAGGGCTCTTTAAGAAGAAAGCAGCCTAAGAAAGGTGGTTTTAATTATGAAGGCATTTAAGTACGTTATTACAGATGCAGAAGGCATACATGCTCGTCCGGCAGGAGAGCTTGTAAAGGCAGCCAAGGAATTTAGCAGTAAGATTACAATTACTAAGGATGGCAAGTCAGGAGACTGCAAGAAAATCTTCGGTGTTATGGCACTTGCAGTAAAATGTGGAAATGAAGTTACAATTACTGTAGAAGTGAAGATGAAGAGGCTGCAGCAGCTAAGATTGAAGAATTCATGAAGAGCAATATGTAGCAGTTAGGAGGTGCACATGAATAAATATACTGGAAAAAGTGTATTTGGAGGCATTGCTATAGGTAAGATAATGGTGTATGAAAAAGGTGAACATCAGGTTAAGCGTGTAAAGATTACTGATGCAGAAGCAGAGAAGAACCGTTATTATGAAGCTGTAGAAACAGCCTTTAAACAACTGGGGAACTTCATGATAAAGCACTTCGCGAAGTTGGCGAGGCTAATGCGGCAATATTTGAGATTCATCAGATGATGCTTGAGGATGACGATTATAAGGAATCTGTTGAGCATATTATCGAGAGTCAGATGGTGAATGCAGAATATGCCATAGCCCAGACAGGGGATAATTTTTCACAGATGTTTGCGGCTATGGACGATGAATATATGCGTGGAAGAGCAGCAGATGTCAAAGATATTACAGAAAGACTGTTAGGAATACTTTCCGGCAATACAGGAAGCGGTGTAGATGCAGATGAGCCTGTTATTATGGTGGCAGAGGATCTGGCACCATCAGAGACAGTCCAGATGGATAAGAGCAAGATATTATCATTTGTTACACAGAAGCGGTTCAGTTAATTCACATACTGCAATTCTTGCAAGAACAATGGGGATTCCGGCTTTAATTGGTTCAGATATTGTTATTGATGAATCTCTTAATGGAAAGCTTGCTGTTGTCGATGGAACTAACGGTGTTGTATACATTGAACCTGATGAGGCAACCCTGTCAGTAATGCAGAGGAACAGCGCAAAGACAATGAGAAGAAAGCTCTTTTACAGGAACTTAAAGGCAAGGAAGATGTGACTTTAGATGGCAAGAAGATTAAGCTTTATTCTAATATTGGTAATATTAAGGATCTCGCAAATGTTATTGCCAATGATGCAGCAGGAATCGGACTGTTTCGAAGTGAATTCATATATCTTGAATCTGATACATTTCCAACAGAAGAAGAACAGTTCAACATATACCGTACTGTAGCTGAAAGCATGGCCGGAAAACCGGTAATTATAAGGACTCTTGATATCGGTGCTGATAAGCAGTGTGATTATTTCGAATTGGATAAAGAGGATAATCCTGCTCTTGGTCTTAGAGCAATCAGGATATGCCTGACAAGACCTGAGATATTCAAGACACAGTTACGTGCTCTTTACAGAGCAAGCGCGTATGGAAACATATCTATCATGTACCCTATGATAATCAGCGAACAGGAAGTTGATAAGATTAAGGTTATTGAGAATGAAGTCAAGGCTGAGCTTACAGAGCAGGGAATTGAATTCGGCAATCCTAAGAGTGGAATTATGATTGAGACTCCGGCAGCAGTAATTATGAGCCGTCAGCTTGCTAAGAAGGTGGATTTCTTCAGTATTGGAACTAATGACCTGACACAGTACACGCTTGCGATTGACCGTCAGAATACAAAGCTTGATGATTTCTACGATGCTCATCATCCAGCCATTCTTGCCATGATAAGAATGGTTGTTGAGAATGCACATGCAGAGGGCATCTGGGCTGGTATATGTGGTGAACTCGGTGCAGACACAACACTTACAGAAGAGTTTCTTAAGATGGGTGTCGATGAGCTTTCAGTTTCAGCAGGCAAGGTGCTGGCTGTAAGAAAGGTGATTCGTGAGACGAGGATTTCTTAGGAAAACTGCTGTAAGGGTACGTCGTATGGTATGAGGCAGGATGTATGTAGAATCTGCGTCGGGAGAGCTTTTTCGAGTGGGCATTGTTGAGAGCTCTTTGCTTAATGTGCGTTCTGGGCGTGCTTTTGCAATTTTTCTATAAGAAACATATTTATTATGTATTGATAGGTTAATTCACCAACAAAATTGAAAAATATGGAATAAAAAGCCTATAAGAGCAGTCAACTTGAGACATCTTATAGGCTTTTTAATTAAAAAACAAGACTAAGATAACAGACATATATAAAATAAACCTATAAGTGTTGTAAAAATGCGACTATTGATAGGTATCATAATAAGGAGAATCAGCTAATGGTAAAGAAAATAGTGAAAGACCCATTCTTTCTGGCACAGAAATCAGTGGATGCAACAGAGTCGGATAAACAGGTGGTTACAGATTTACTTGATACATTAATAGCCAATCTTGACCACTGTGTCGGGATGGCTGCTAATATGATTGGAGTCAAAAAGAATATTATTGTGGTGGCAGCAGGACCATTTCAGTTTCCAATGATTAACCCGGTAATAACTAATAAGTCAGGAGAATACCAGACGGAGGAAGGATGCCTGTCATTAGAAGGTGTGCGTCCATGTACGAGATATCAGGATATTGAAGTGGATTATCTTGACCAGAATTTTAAGAAACAGCATAGAAAATACTCAGGTTGGACAGCGCAGATAATCCAGCATGAGATTGACCATTGTAATGGGGTTGTAATATAAGATAATTGTTATATAGGAAGGCAAATTGTACCCATCGTGTCCTTGACACGGGGTACAATTCTTAAAAATATCCAACAGAGATAATTTGAATATAGAGCAGGCATTTTTATTTAAAGAATAGTGCTGCTCTATATCTGTATTAATTGATAAAGTTCAGTATGCACCGGAATTCTTAGCAGGAAGAGTGGCAGTACTTTCTCTTACATCTATGTCTCAGGCAGAAATAGCAAGAGACGCAGATATTAATCTAGACACAGGCAAAGGATTGGCTTGAAATTTTGGAAACTCTTGGTATTATTTTTTATCTTCATCCGTATTCTAATAATCTGCTAAAGCGTCTTGTAAAAACTCCAAAGTTGTATTTTTATGATACGGGGCTGGTATGTTATCTTACAAAGTGGAGCAGTTGTCTGTATGAAGCCTTCACTTGGTGCAATTGATAAAGATAACTATATCATACCAATTTGGATGATATAGGGTGAGTAAAAATTGCTATATTCACAATCCCTCCATAATATGCTATCATAATGAAAATTTACAAAGTGAGGTTTATTATGTGGGAGAAATTTAAGGCATTTCTGAAACGCAAAGATATTGAAGTTTCAGTTAAAAGGTATGGAATTGATGCACTGGGTGCGATGGCGCAGGGATTGTTCTGCTCACTTCTTATAGGAACAATTCTTAATACGCTGGGAACACAGCTGCATATTGGTTTTCTTACTAATACTGTTGCAACAGTGAGCGGTGTCAATTATACAGTTGGAGGGCTTGCGTCAGCAATGAGCGGACCGGCAATGGCAGTGGCAATCGGTTATGCACTGAAATGCCCTCCACTTGTACTTTTTTCACTTATAACTGTTGGATTTGCATCTAATGCGCTTGGCGGTGCAGGTGGTCCGCTTGCAGTATATTTTGTTGCCATTATTGCAGCAGAAGCAGGTAAGATGATTTCTAAAGAAACTAAGATAGATATTCTTGTTACACCGCTTGTTACTATAGGTGTTGGAACAGGAGTAGCGGCTCTTATTGCACCGGCTTTGGGAAAAGCGGCAATGAAGATTGGCGAACTTATTATGCTTGCAACTAATCTTCAGCCTTTCCTTATGGGAATTGCAGTATCAGTTCTTGTTGGAATTGCACTTACACTTCCTATATCATCAGCAGCGATATGTGCTGCATTTGGACTTACTGGGCTTGCAGGCGGAGCAGCAGTTGCAGGCTGCTGTGCGCAGATGGTTGGATTTGCAGTTATGTCATTTAAGGAGAACCGATGGGGAGGACTTGTTTCTCAGGGAATTGGTACATCAATGCTTCAGATGGGAAATATAATTAAGAATCCGAGAATATGGATTGCACCGATAGTTACATCTGCAATTACAGGTCCTATGGCAACATGCCTGTTCAAGCTGCAGATGAATGGCACTCCGGTATCATCTGGTATGGGTACATGCGGACTGGTTGGACAGATAGGTGTATATTCCGGTTGGATAGCTGATATTGCTAATGGAACTAAGGCAGCAATTACAGGATTTGACTGGGCTGGAATGATTCTTATATCATTCATTCTTCCGGCAGTGATATGTCCGCTTATTAATATGCTTCTTAAAAAGATTGGCTGGGTTAAAGATGGAGATATGAAGCTTTCTTGATTAGGGGAACTTAATTGGAGAAACTAGATTGGATAAAAAGATAGGTTTATGTTAAAAATAGTGGCGAGGACTTCAGGTATTTTTGAAGACTGCCACTTTTTATATGCATATTAATTAAAATGTTCTTTAATTCACCAGAAAGCTTTAAGACATGCTCGATGCCATCGTCAACATTCGAAACGGCTTCTTCCGCTGGCGGATGCTCTCTGAAATATTAGATATCATTGCAGCGTTCTCTTCAGAGGTAGCAACAAGCGTCTGAATGTCTGAGTTAACGCTGTCAAAGCTGTCCTGACAGATTCGATTACCTTATACTGTTCTCTTACAAGATCGTGTGCAACTTCTGTTGAATCATTAATTCCGGTGAGAACATTGACAAGAGTGTCCATCTTGGAAACAACATTATTAGCTGATTCAGCACCGCATTCACGCGGTTAGAAACTTCATCTGTCATACCTGAAAGACCGTTAATGATCTTGTGGATATTGTCTGCAGCTTCTGAACTCTGTTCAGAAAGATGACGGATTTCATCTGCAACTACAGCAAATCCCTTACCGTGCTCACCGGCTCTTGCAGCTTCAATTGAGGCATTAAGAGAAAGAAGATTGGTCTGGGCTGCGATTGCGTTGATTTCTTCAAGAATTGAAGTAATCTTAGACATCTCGTTCATAAGCTCAGACATAGCTCCTCTGGCAGAGCCAACAGTTTCTGCCATCTCCGAAAGAGTGTTTTTAACAACATTTACTTCGTTATTACCGGCTCTGACTGATGTATCAACTTTTTCGAAGCCAGCATCAAGCTCTTTGGAAAGCTCATAATTCTTATTGATTTCATCGGTGGCATCCTGAATTCTCTCAGTTACAGATATAGTTGCATTGGTTGTATCGTCAATAACGGTATTCATCTGAGAAGCAGCTTCATTTACCTTAGTTGCCTGTTCAGATAAGTTATCAAGACCGTTCTTACAATTTTCGATAGCTGAATTAAGATTAATGGCTATGTCATTGGCTGCATGTGAGTTGCTGTTAATAGTAGATAGTGTTTCTTCACTCTGAGAAAGAAGCTCTCGTCCTCTGTCAACAGCTTTGTATAAAACAATAGCAACAAGGTCAAAAGGAATACCTTTGTAAAGGCATCTACTCTGTCGTAATTAGCCCCATCAATAACGAATGGGAAAAATATGGCGCATATAAGTGCAATATTAGCAACAGGAACAGAGTAATATATAATGTACTTCTTATCAAAATATAATGCCATCATTGATAGAAATACAAAATTGGCAAGAAATGCAACTGAGTTGCCGCCTAAAACAAAAGCATATACAAATGTAGCAATTGAAGGCGTAAGATTAATGAGCAAAGCTTTAATAAAATGATTATGAATTAAGAACTTACCAATACCAGCAGCAATAAGACTGGCAAGCATTATGCCAATTCCGATAAATGCACGGATATTAACCCGCTTCTGAAAAAATGTCATAACTGATAATGCAATTGTTCCAACTAAAACAATAAGATAGTTGTGTGAATGTAATTTATCCATTAGTTCCTCCTAAAAATAATATTAAATTGTTCGAAAATTAATATAGAAATAATAGCATTTTTAAATAAAAAATCAATGATTAACAGGTTGACATTATGTAAAATTTGAAATATACTTCTTACTAAAGCGTTGACGAGAAGAGTACTATATTACGGTTCTACAGAGAGAAGCATATATGGTGGAAGTGCTTTAGAATACGGATATGGGAAGACCACCTCCGAGCGGCCCCAATACGGCACGGTGATTCCGTTATAATCATAATGAGATGTTCTCCTGATTGAGAGAATAATAAGGGTGGAACCGCGGATTGAATATTCGCCCCTTATACAGCAAGCTGGAAAGCCACTGTATAAGGGGCTTTTGCGTGAGTAGCGATGAGAATATACAGGAAAGTCAACAGCTGTGCTTGCACAGGGTGTGGACTTTGCATGGATATTCGAGGAGCACGACAGTGACAGAGCGAAGCTCTGGAACATGAGCTACGAGCACAAGCAGCGATGAGAATAGCAACAAAAATATTAACACAAAGGAGATTTATCATGGTTAATTTTAAGGAAGATGAAAGACTGAATACTCTTAATCATTCATGTGCACATGTTATGGCACAGGCAGTTAAGCATTTATATCCAGATGCTAAGTTCTGGGTTGGACCAGTAGTAAAAGAGGGATTCTATTATGATATAGACCTTGGAGATAATGTAATCAATGACGAAGCTATTGAAGCTATCGAAAAGAAATGAAGAAAATCTGCAAGGAAGGCAAGAAGATATACAGAAGAGAAGTTTCTAAGCAAGAAGCCCTTGAGATGTTCAAGGATGATATGTATAAGCTTGACCTTATAAGCGGTCTTGAAGATGGCAACATTACAGTATATGACCAGGGCGATTTCACAGACCTCTGCCGTGGACCTCATGTTGATAATACTAAGCTCTGTAAGAATTTCAAGCTTGTTAAATATTCTGGTGTATACTGGAAGGGCGATGCTAACAATCATGTAATGCAGAGAATCTATGGTGTATGTTTCCCAACAGCTGAGGAGCTTGAAGAACATCTTAAGCTTCTTGAGGAAGCAAAGGAACGTGACCACAGAAAGATTGGCAAAGAAATGGAACTTTTCATGTCAGATGACTTAATCGGCCGTGGACTTCCAATGTTCTTACCAAAGGGATATACAGTATGGCGAGGAGCTTGAGAATTACATTAAGGACAAGGAAAGCTTGGATACGCTTCATGTAATGACACCATGTGTTGGTACAGTTAATCTTTACAAGACATCAGGCCACTGGGATCACTACAAGGAAAACATGTTCCCAGCTATGGAAGTTGAAGAGCGAATCATTTGTCTTAAGACCAATGAACTGCCCTCACCACATGATGATATATGCTAACAAAATGCATTCTTACAAGGATCTTCCTATAAGAATCGGTGAGATTGCACATGACTTCAGATTTGAGGCAAGTGGAACATTAAAGGGTATTGAGAGAGGAAGACATTTCTGCCAGAATGATGCCCATCTTTTCGTAACACCAGAGCAGATTGAGTCAGAATTTGCCAAGGTTGTAGACCTTATATTTGAGACATACAAGGATTTCAATATTACAGATTACCGCTGTGTTCTCTCATTAAGAGATCCAGAGGATAAGGTAAAGTATCATGATGATGATGAAATGTGGAACAATGCTGAGAACGCATTAAGAAAGGTTCTTAATGATATCGGAATTGAGTACACAGAGGAAATCGGAGAGGCTGCATTCTACGGACCTAAGCTTGATGTAAATGTTAAGCCTGCTATCGGTAATGAATATACATTATCAACATGCCAGCTTGATTTCTGTCTTCCATCTAAGTTCAACTTAACATACATTGATAAAGATGGACAGAGAAAGACACCTGTAGTTCTTCACAGAGCTATCCTTGGTTCTCTTGACAGATTCATGGCTTATATACTTGAAGAGACAAAGGGTAACGCTTCCATTATGGCTTGCTCCTGTACAGGCTATAATTCTTCCAGTTAAGAATGAAGATGAAGAGTTAAATGCTTATGCTCATGGTCTCTATGATTATCTTGCAGATAATGGAATCAGAGTTGAGATTGATGAGAGAGCAGAAAAGCTTGGATACAGAGTAAGAGAAGCTCAGGTTAAGAAGATTCCTTACCTTATTGTACTTGGTAAGAATGAAGCGGCAGATGGAACTGTAAGTTACAGACTTCACGGAGAGCAGAAGTCAACTACAGTATCTAAGGACGAATTTGTTGCAATGCTTAAGGATGAGATTGCTACTAAGAAGAATAATCCTGCAGCAGCTAAATAATCAGACTGACCTTACAGAAAGAAGCGTGACAATATGTAATGTTTTATGTATTGTCATGCTTCTTGTTTATATTTCAGAAAACAATAGGAAAATAAATGGCAAGATATTACTATAAAAAGAAAAAGAAGAAATTCGTACCTAAAGATTTGGCAAGTCTTAAGGAACTTAAGATAAAGACCGCATTAATGGAGAACATTCCTGAGGATATAACACAGCTGTATCCTGAAGCCAGAAATGTAAAGAGACATTTCATACTTCATATAGGAGAGACTAATACAGGAAAGACACATGATGCACTAGAAGATTTTTATAATGCCGGTTCAGGAATGTATCTTGCACCCTGAGACTTCTTGCACTTGAGATTCAGGAGATGAGTCTTGCAAGAGGAATTAACTGTTCGTTGACGACAGGTGAGGAGAAGGATATAAGAGATGGTGCAAAGCATTTATCCTGTACAGTTGAGAAAATGGATATGAGCAGACATTTTGATGTCTGTGTAATAGATGAGGCACAGATGGTAGCTGACTCAGACAGAGGCTGGGCGTGGACAGAGGCAATTCTTGGCGTCAATGCTGATGTTGTACATGTATGCATGTCGCCGAATGCAATACATATTGTTAAAATGCTTATAAAAATGTGTGGAGATACATATACGGATATAAGACATAAAAGGAATTCAAGACTTATAGTTGAAGACCATGATTTCATATTTCCAGATGATATACGGGATGGAGATGCTTTAGTAGCATTTTCACGTAGAAAAGTTCTTATGCTTGCAACCCTTCTAAAGAAGGAAGGGTATAAAGTAAGTGTTATATACGGTTCACTTCCATACAGTGTGCGAAAAGCAGAGGTTGCCAGATTCTTAAATGGAGAGCAGAATTGTAGTATGTACAGATGCTATTGAATGGGAGTAAATCTTCCTATAAGAAGAATAATATTTACTGAGTCGAAAAATTCGATGGCAAATCCAAAAGATTTCTTAACATGAGTGAGGTTAAGCAGATTGCCGGAAGAGCGGAAGAAAGGGAATGTATGACCAGGGGTATGTCAACTCAATAGAGGACAGGGACCAGATAGGTGAACTGCTTCATGGAAGATATGAGCAGATAACAAGCTGCGTTATACAGCCGCCAAGAAAAGTTCTGGATATGCCATACAGTCTTTCAGAGACATTTAAGATATGGTTAAAGACGATTGAAAAGAAATGCTTTTCAGTTGCTGACTTAAAGAACAGGATTAAACTTGCTGAATATATTGAGAAAAGCATGGTGAGATGATTAATAAAATCTTGAATACAGTCTTATTAACATCCCATTTGACGAGAATAGCGAGAAACTTAAATATTTGTGGCAGGATCTTGTTGATATGACAGCTGACGGTGAACCGGTAAGCGAGGATGTGGTATTATGTAGATACTGAATCTGAAGATATAGAAGCCATGAAGCTGGATGACCTTGAACAATTGTATAAGAAGATGGATCTGCTTAATTCATACTGTAATGCGCTTAATATATCAGAATATGATGAGCGTATCAGAATGCTTAAAGAGGAGATATCAGAACGCATAGTAAGAGAACTTACTAATGGTGAATTCTTCAACAAATGTAAACGCTGTGGAAAGAGACTGGAATGGAATCACAGATTTGGCATGTGTGAAAAATGTTACGAGATAAATAAGCTGGAAAGAATGCGCTATAAAGCAGATAAATGGAGATAAAAGGTCTACATTTTGCTTTTTATGCGAACATAAGCAATTCGAACTGACAATATATAGGGATATGTTATATTTAATGCACCAAATATATGTTTTATAAAATGTAGACATTTTGGAGTAAATTATCGTTATTAAGTGATAATACATTTATAAAGTAATAATTATTGGAAGAGGAAAATGCTATGAGTGAAAGTATTAAAGGTAGAATTCATCAGGTAGAAAGCTTTGGTTCAGTTGATGGACCAGGGGTAAGATATATTGTATTTCTTAAGGGCTGTCATATGAGATGCAGATATTGTCATAATCCTGAGACATGGAAAGAAGAAGCGCGGAACATTAGAAACAGCGCAGAAGTGTTTGATAAAGCTTACCGTTACAAAAATTACTGGAAGAATGGTGGCGGAATCACTGTAAGTGGTGGAGAGCGCTTCTTCAGATGGAATTTGTGACAGAACTCTTTGAAATTGCGAAAAGAATGGTGTGCATACAACTCTTGATACGTCAGGTAATCCTTTTAAGATGGAGCCGGAATATCTGGAAAAGTTTGACAGGATGATGGCTGTTACAGACCTTTTTCTTCTTGATATTAAGGAGATTAATGATGAGAAGCACAAGGACCTTACAGGTTGGACTAATAAGAACATCCTTGACCTTGCAAAGTATCTTTCTGACCATGATAAGGATATGTGGATAAGAAATGTTCTTGTTCCAGGAGTGACAGACGCACAGGAAGACCTTGAACAGTTAAGGGATTTTGTTGCCAGCTTAAAGACTGTTAAGAGATTTGAAGTTCTTCCATATCATACACTTGGAGTATTTAAGTGGGAGGAATTAGGAATTCCGTATACACTTTCTGATGTAATGCCACCTGATAAGGAACAGATAGCAAGAGCTAATGATATATTAAGAACAGCAGAATACACAGGATATCTTGAAAAATAAGATATTGATAAAAGACCTCCCACAGATTCAGGGAGGTCTTTTATATGATTGTTATTTGTGATATGATCTTAATCCATCATTAAGCCCCTCTATATAAGATAGCGCTTTTCTTTTCCAGATGAATTTAATCTTTTATAAAACCTAAAAGTCTTGTTTCACTGTCTGATAAAGACTGCACTTCAATAATATTTCTGGTATCAGATTTCATCATAATATAATCCATGCTGGCATCTAATATGCTGCTTAATTTAATAAGTGTGGATACACTGGGCATATGCCGACCTTGTTCATATGCGCTTATTGTTTCTTGCGCAACACCAAGTTCAGTACTTAATCTTATCTGTGTAATGTGTTTTTCTTCGCGTAATTCACGGATCCTGTTATGGACTTCATGCATTTGAATATTCCTCCATAGTATATCTGTTTATGATTGCACTATAAGAAAAATAACATTTTATTGTCTTATTATTAGTGGTGTATATGGTAAAATATAGCAATTATACAGGCTGATGTGGTATAAAATGGTAATAAAGATATATGGAAAAATTCTTATACCTATGTTATTATTTTAAATAGCAGTTTTGATGCAAATGAGTATTAATCAGGGAAACATGAGAATGAAAAGAAGAGACTTTGCTGCCACATTAATGGCAGTACTTATGGTAGGAAGTATATTTGCAGGTTGCGGAAGTGCTGATAAAATGTAAATCATAATGTTGAAACAACGCAGAATATACAGAATGCAAAGGATGTGCAGCTTACTACGCAGGCTGTTGCAGATAATGAAACCAAAGCAACAAATACAAAGGACGAAAAAGAAACAGAAAGTACCATTCAGGAGTTGGAAACTAAAACTCAGGAAGTGGATACAGAAGTAATTACTGCAGACAGTGAGGCATCCGGGACTCGGGATGATAGCGATATACAGGAGATTGGAGGTCAGGAAAATATAGCTGCAGAAGATAATGAGTGGAATAATGGAAATACAGAAGATTCTAATTATGAGGAAAAAAACACTCAGGAATCTGTAGAAAATAATAATCAGAATAATAACGGGAATAATGCGCCTGGAGTTGCAGGCACCGGCATCAGGCGGAAATGTTAATATTAAAGATGATAATAGTCTGCTTGCAAGTGCAAAGGTTAATACAGTTACATATAGTGCATATGCCAGCGAAGTGTTAAGACTTGTCAATATTGAGAGAGACAAAGTTGGAGCTGCACATCTTGTTTTAGACGGAGCGTTATGTGATGCTGCAAATATGCGTGCGATTGAGATGGATTGTACAGGTGTGTTTGAACATAAAAGACCTAACGGTAATAGCTGCTTTGAAGTGTATGATATATGTAATGTTGAATGGCAGAGTGCATGTGGTGAGAATATAGCGGTAGGTCAGGCAACTCCTGAAGATGTTATGAAATCATGGCTTAGTTCAGCAGGACACAAGGCTAATATATTAAGTCCGAGTATACAAAAATGGGGCTTGGATATAGTGTGGGACTAAGCAATGGTCAATATAGAGGTTACTGGGCACAGGAATTTGCTGGATAAAAAGAATATGTAAAATAGAAAGAGCCATGCCGGATAATCCGGTATGGCTCTTTCAGAGAAGCGAAATTATATGAGAAAAATTAAGATATAGCTTTCTTAATAGCGTTGAATGATTCCTTGCTTATATCATGCTCGATACGGCAGGCATCTTCTTCAGCGACCTTAGGATCAACACCAAGCCTTATGAGCCATGATGTAAGGAGCTGATGACGCTCATATATCATCTCAGCAATCTCTTTACCTGATTCTGTAAGATATATGTAACCCTCTTTAGTTACCGTTATATGATTAGATTCCCTCAAATTCTTCATCGCAATGCTGACGCTTGATTTCTTGAAACCTAACTCATTGGCAACATCTATTGAACGAACCACAGGAAGCTTTTGCTTAACATTAATATTGATTCAAGATAGTTTTCTGCTGATTCATGAATAACTGACATAATTATATCCCCGATTACTTATAACGATATTGATGTATAGATTATAACACGCATACATATTTAATGCAAATGTGCTGAATATAAATTAATCATAAAATTTATCATAATACTTGGTAAAATATGGATGTAAAGCATTATCGGTGTTGCAAATATACTGAATGCAGTTTAAAATGTAAAGAAGTGTATGTAAGATATTATTATGTTAGAGGGTGTTTTTGAATATCAGTAATATAGAATGGATAGAAAAACTGGATTGCCTTACAGACCGCATGTACATCTTGATGGTTCACTGTCGCTTGAATCTGTAAGACATCTTTGTGGTATGCAGAATATAGAAACAGGTGATGAGATAGAATTGTCAGAAAAGCTGAGTGTATCATCAGATTGTAAGAATCTTAATGAATACCTTGAGAAATTCGAGTTTCCACTTCAGCTTTTGCAGACGCGAGAGGCTGTTAAATACAGTGTGTGTCAGCTTGTTAAAGAGCAGGAAGAACAGGGAGTAATATACAGCGAGATAAGATTTGCACCACAGCTTCATACAAGAAAAGGATTGTCACAGCAGAGATTGTTGAAGCAGCATGTGAGGGGCTTGATGAATCAAGAAAGTACTGGAAGTCATATTCCTGTCACAATCTGATATTATGTTGTATGCGTTCGGATGATAATAAGGATGCTAATATGGAAACAGTAAGACTTGCTGCATTATATGCCGAAAGGGGAAGAGGTGTTGTGGCGGCAGACCTTGCAGTGCAGAAGGACTTTATGCAACAGATACATTTGCAGATGTATTCAGGGATGCAGTGCAGAAAGGAGTGCCATTTACTATTCACGCGCGAGGCAGCCGGAGCGGAAAGTGTTGAATGTGCATTGAATTTTCAGGCTGTAAGAATAGGACATGGCGTAAGATGTACAGAGAATCTTTTAGTTATGCGGAGCTTGCAGACAAAGGAACTGCGTTGGAATTATGTCCGACAAGCAATCTGAATACTAAAATATATGAGACAATAGAGGATTATCCGATACAGCAGCTTATGAATAAGGGGATAAAGGTTACTGTTAATACGGATAATATGATGGTTTCTAACACTACAGAGGCGAGGGAACTTGCATTGGTTGCAGATACATTTAATATGGAGAAGAAAGATGTTAAGAAGCTGATAATGAATGGTGTTGAAGCTGCATTTACAACAGAGGGAATAAAAACCGCTTAAGGGCAAGAGTGGATACACAGTTTGCCAAAGTGGCTGGAATCAGAGGTTAGGGTATGAATGAAGTTAATGAATTATTTACTAAAGAAAATGTAGAAAGATATATGTTCCGGATATTGTTAAGGACGATTTGCTAAGTATTATAGAAGAAAAGCTTAAGAAAGCAGGATTCTATTACAGGGTTGCATACAGGGTGAAAGCACCTGATTCAATGCTTGATAAACTTATATTAAAGGATTACAGAAGACCTGGGACAGAGAATCAGGATAAGAAGATGCAGGATCTTATAGGAATAAGAATTATTCTGTATTATGCGGATGATGTTGAGATTGTTAAGAATTTTCTTGATACGATATTCTCTATGCCGGGCGTGTGGAATACAACAGAGGCCAATGAATATGAGTTCAGGGCAATGAAGATTAACGGAATATTCAAGCTGCCAGGATATCTTAGCAAGACCATTGTTAATCCTGAGCTTGGAGATTATGTGGATGATACATTTGAGATACAGGTAAGAACTAATTCTTTTGAGGGCTGGCATGAGATTGAACATGATATGAGATATAAAGGCTCAGCCTTTGGCACGGGTAATGAAGCACTTGCAAGAAAGATGAACAGTATTCTTGCAACACTGGAGTTATGTGATGATTCAGTTGTGGGTCTGATTGAAGATTTAGGACATCAGCATTATAAAGATAGAAAATGGAACTATATGTTAAGATGTCATTACAGACTGAAGTTTACAAGAGAACCGCTGCATCCATATATTGAAGAGATATTTGATGAAGATACAGAGCTTGCCAAGAAGTTCTATAAGTTTAAAAGAGAACCGTTACTAAGACAGCTATGGGATAATACCGGAGATAAAGGTCCGGAGATTACTGTTAATAATATTGTTAAGATAGTTAATCAGATAGGACCTGAGGATGAGAGACTCAAAGAAGCATTTGTAAAGATAGAACATGAGAAGAAGCAGGAGACAGAAAGCGTTGCCAAGAGAAGAAGATTTGAACCGTTTAAACAGCTTGGTTCTTTTATGGTATTCAAGGCGGATACATATATCGACTTAAGCAATCTTGCAATGACTGATGCTTTCAGAAAAGCCGTAGGGTACATATATTCATGGGTTAAGTCAAGATATGAGGATGTATTCACAGATTTACCAGAGAGCGCAGAAACTTATGTTAATGCAGAACCCGGATATTCAGTTAATCTTTCGTATGATGCAGAAAATGTGTATTTTTCTGAAAAAACTACACATCTTGATACTAAGATACCGACAAGAGTATGGATATCTGAAGCGGTTATATGCAAGGAAGGTGACAGACTGAAATTTACGGTATCTAACAGATATGCAGAGCCGGCAGACAGATACAGAGATAATGAAAATGTCCTGTTTTCAAGACCTAATTTCTTTGGAGAGATTGCAGACAATATAGGAATTGTTGATGTGGAAAGAATGAGGGAATCTGTAAGATATGTTGAAGACAGTAAGGATTACGATGACCTTACAACACTGATTGCAGATGAAGAAAGAACATTCCCTGTTATAGTATTTATGGCAAGTGATGGCAGATGGCTTGATAAATTTGATATGAACTATTTTGCTTATCTTGTAGGATATTATGCACATATCAAGATGATAAGAAGCCCTTATGAATCACGGAAATTTGCTAAGGATTATGGTCTTAAGATGGATGAATGTGCTGATTCAATTACAGTATTTTATCCGGGCAGAGAGCCTTATACAAGCTATAAGACAGATATATTCCACACAACATTTGAAGTTATTAAGGTTGAAAAGAGAAAATACTGGAATGAGAATGGCTGCAGGGCATACAGAAGAAAGCTTGTTTCGGAAATAAGAGAGAATAATGTACTGTGACAGTAGAAAGCAGAGGGAAAATAATGAACAAATGTGTTCTTGTAGTTGATGATAATGATTTTAACAGGGAACTTGTGAGAGATATTCTTGAAGATGAGGATATTGTTGTTTATGAGGCAGCAGATGGTAAATCTGCAGTTGATTTCATGGAGTCACAGGATGGTACAAATGTTAATGCAATTCTTATGGATTTAAGAATGCCTGTTATGGACGGTATGGAGGCAACAAGAGTCATAAGACAGGGGAGCAGAGGAAGTGTACCTATAATAGCAATGACAGCTAATTCATTTGAAACTGATAAGGATTATGTACATGCTAATGGAATGAACGGATTTATTGCAAAGCCCATAGATGTTGCAACATTGGCAGAGCAGATAGGAGAAATGGCAGGGTGGTAATACACCCTGCCATTTCTCCTATCTTGAATCACCCATAAAGAAAAGGGCAACTGTTCCAGGACCTGAATGCGTTCCTATTGTAGGACATATATAATTAATCCATATGTTATCAATACCAAATCTTTCTTTTACAAGTCCGGCAACAAACTGTGCATCTTGTAAGCAGTCGCCATGACTGATGAATATGACATCATTCTTATCTCTGTATGAACCGATATGTTCCTCCATACGGTCAACTAAAGCAATGAGAGATTTCTTTCTGCCACGGACCTTTCCTATATTAATAAGTCTGCCTTCATTATTTACATGAAGGATTGGCTTGATATTGGCAAGCGTACCAATAATGGCAGTAGTCTTAGAAACACGACCGCCTCTGTATAAGTGGTTAAGATCATCAACCGTAAAATTATGTACTACATTAAGCTTGTGATTGTTGACAAAATTTATTATTTCGTCCATGGATTTTCCTGACTTTTTCATTTCAACAGCTTTATATACGATAAGACCTTCGCCCATTGAGGCAGCTAACGAATCTACTACAACGATTCTTGCCTCGGGATGTTCTTCCATGACTTCATTCGCAGCTATGCAGGCATTGTTGTAACTGCTTGAAAGTGCTGATGAAAATGCGATGTGAAGGATATCGAAGCCCTCTTTAACACGTTTTTCAAATATAGTTTTACAGTCTTCGGGATTACATGCCATAGTTGTTGGCATGTCGCCATTACGCATACGGTCAAAGAATTCCTTCTCAGGCATAATGTTATCTGTACCATAGATGACTTCACCAAATGCATAAAATAGAGTGTGAATGTCGATGTTGTTTTCTTTGACATAACTGTCAGGTAAATCAGCAGTTGTGTCAGTAGATATAAGAAAATCTTTCATAACTGTCAGATCCTTTCTTGATTTATTTCATGTATTATAATATCATTATTGAAGTGATATTCCAAGATATAAGATTTATTACATTTTTAAAGAAATTTTGAAAATGGGGTTGACATATATTAACTGGAATGATATCATGCAATAGTTGCAAAGCAAAGCAGAGTATCCACTCTCACCTCAGCGCACAGGGCGACTCGGGTTGATATTTAAGAATTACACATAATATTAGGATTGTGTTTTGATTAAAGAAAGTGGATAGCTGTGCTATTCACTTTAATTTTTTATATGGGGGTGTACCGCTATTAACGAGTTAATGATTAACGAACAGATCAGATGCAAAGAGGTTCGTGTTATTGGAGAAGAAGGACAGCAGCTTGGAGTTATGGCATCAAGAGATGCTTTAAACATGGCTAAGGATGCAGGAGTTGATTTAGTAATGGTTTCACCATCAGCTAACCCACCTGTATGCAGAATTGTAGATTATGGCAAGTTCAAGTACGAACAGCTCCGCAAGGAAAAGGAAGCTAAGAAGAAGCAGAAGACAGTAGAAGTTAAGGAAGTTCGTTTATCACCCAACATCGATGTCAATGACCTTAACACTAAGTGTAATTCAGCAAGAAAGTTCATTGAAAAAGGTAACAAGGTTAAAGTATCATTAAGATTCAGAGGAAGAGAGATGGCTCATATCGATTCCACTAAGCATATTCTGGAAGACTTTGCAGAGAAGCTTAGCGATATAGCAGTAATTGAGAAGGCTCCTAAGATGGAAGGCAGGAGCATGATGATGTTTTTAACTGAAAAACGTTAAAATAAATAACAATTAACAGGTATTTTTAGGAGGATTATTATGCCAAAGGTAAAGACAAAAAGAGCAGCTGCAAAGCGTTTTAAAGTAACTGGAACAGGTAAGTTAAAGAGAATGAAGGCATACAAGAGCCACATTCTTACAAAGAAGTCAACTAAGAGAAAGAGAAATCTTAGACAGGCAGCTATGACTGATGCAACTAATGTTAAGACAATGAAGAAGATTATGCCTTATCTCTAAGATTAATGGTATAACAACATTTATTTAGAGATATAGTTTAAGGAGGAATTTATAAAATGGCAAGAATTAAAGGCGGATTAAACGCAAAGAAGAAGCATAACAGAGTATTAAAGCTCGCTAAGGGTTATAGAGGAGCAAGATCTAAGCAGTACAGAGTTGCTAAGCAGTCAGTTATGAGAGCTCTTACAGAGAGCTATAAGGGCAGAAAGCAGAAGAAGAGACAGTTCAGACAGTTATGGATTGCCAGAATCAATGCTGCTGCAAGAATTAACGGACTTTCATACAGCAAGTTCATGTATGGTCTTAAGTTAGCTAATATCGATCTTAACAGAAAGGTATTATCTGAGATGGCTGTTAACGATGCAGAAGGATTTGCAAAGCTCGCAGAGGTTGCTAAGTCTAAGCTTGCATAATTGATTATATATTAAATATATTGATTTAATAGGCTGTCGTTTTTGCGGCAGCCTGTTTTAATGTATTGGTTGCTAAATGTTTGAATGTGAATATATGATAATTTTGTGAACTAATGCTTATAGATATGGATAAAATGTCTTTTATATGGTATATTATGAAAGTCAATTTTTTACTTCTATATAATATAATGAAGTAAGAGCGGAGGTTTATTGTGAAAAAAAGTTTTATGAAGAAGACAGCAGTTGCTTTATTATCAGTTTCTATGCTTATGGTAACGGCATGTAATAGTAAGATTGATGTTAAGTATGATTATAATGTTGAAGATTATGTTCAGCTTGGACAGTATGAAAACATATCAGTCCAGGTAGATAAAACTTCAATAGAGAATGAACTTATAGAGAGTAAAATTAAACAGGATGTAGAAGATAATACTACTTATACAGAAGTTGACAGAGGTGCGATAGCTTCTGATCAGATTCTTGTTACATATACTGCTACATCTTCAGGCGCATCTCTTAGCGGACTTACTAATACAGATGGTAAAACAATGATTCTTGGAACGGATACTCTCGGACTTGAACTTGATGAGTTAGATCAGGCTTTATATGGTATGACCCCAGGTCAGACAAAGATACTTATTGTTGATATACCTGAGGATTATAGTTCGGATTTATATAAGGGCACGAGGGTTGTATTTGAACTTACAATGCAGACAGTTGCACAGGCAAATGTTCCAATGATAACTAATGCATATGTTAAGGAAGCGTTTGGATATGATACCGTTGAAGAATATAGACAGTCAATAAAGGAATCTCTTGAAACTGATATTAATTCAAAGGTTGAGAACAAGATACAGGAAGATGTATTATCTTCTTTACAGGATACATTCAAGATAAGCAGTTATCCTGATTCACTTATGGAAGAAACAAGATCCAGACTTGAAACATCTATTGGTTTCTATGCGGATTTTTCAAATCTTTCAAAGGATGAATACTGTCAGAAGCAGTATGGACTTTCTTTTGATGACTTTGTTAAGAAATCTGTTGTACAGCAGCTTATCATGGAGGCTATAGTTAAAGACCGCAATATGACAATGAGAGAATACGATTATAAAGGTTCTCTTGATGATTTTGCGGCAGATAATGGATATTCTAATGCGGATACATTTGTTGAAAAATTCGGAAAAGATAAGATTGTAAAGGCTATGCTTGTGCAGAAGGCACAGGATTATGTTATTGAGCATGCCAATATTTCTTATAAGTAAGGCAAGAAAGAATTTAGGTTGTGAGTGGGAACCGGCAGCATATTATTATGCTGCCGGTTCCTGTATTATTTTGTGCCTGTTGAGCCAAAGCCGCCTTCGCCTCTTTCTGTGTCGTCAAGTTCTTCTACTTCGTTGAAGTCTGCTGTGATGTATGGTGCTAAGACTATCTGAGCGATTCTGTCTTTTGGTTCTATGGTTACAGGTTTATCTGAATGGTTGTGGAGGGCTACTATGATTTCACCTCTGTAGTCAGAATCTATTACGCCTACTTTGTTGGCTGGGGCAAGACCTTTTTTGCATGCCATTCCACTTCTTGCGTAGATGAGTCCTACGAGTCCTGCAGGTATCTCCATTGCTATTCCTGTTTTGATGAATTCAGTTGTGCCTGGCATAACTGTTACAGCTTCGGACATTCCTGAGTAGAGGTCTGCTCCGGCTGAGAATTCTGTTCCGTATGTTGGGATACAGGCGTTAGGACTTAATTTCTTAATATTAACTTTTTGTGACATTGTGTAAACTCCTTTTTATTATTAATCGTACAGAAGTACGATATTACCTGATTCGAGAGATTCTTTTACAAGGATTGTCCTCTGATTAGATGAACCCTTGAACTGAAGCATCATATCCTTCTTGTCTTCTTCATATTTTCCGTCGACTATGACGTCAATGTATTGAAGCATTTCTTTAGTTTCTTTCCATTCATTGCACATTCTTCCAACAATATCCTTGTCAAACAGATATCCTGTAAAGCACCATATACTCAGGTCAGGATATATTCTGCGTACTTCCCTCAGCAGTGGAAGGAGTCCCTGTTGGTTGCTGTGTTCAAATGGTTCACCTCCCAGAAGTGTGAGCCCTGTAACATAGTCTGGAGCAAGGGAATCAATGATTTCTTTAATTGTATCGTCTGTAAAGTCCCTGCCATAATTAAAGTCCCATGCGATTTCGTTAAAACAACCTTTGCATCGGTGGGTGCATCCACTTACAAAAAGAGAGGTGCGCACCCCTGGTCCGTTAGCAATATCGCAGGTTTTTATCTCGGCATAATGCATAATATAAACCTTCTTTCTAAAAGTTGCAATAAATCTGTATTATTAGCTGATAATGACATCTTATCACATGAATTACAGAATTATGAATGCTATATTAAGACTATAGCAAATGATTAAAATCTGTTGTACAATTATAGCAGATTTGCTCGTGACAAACAATGGAGGGTACATATAATGAAAATTTATTTTGACAAGCTTTACAGGTATGACAGATTGCAGGAACCGGCAGGCATAGCACTTCCTTTTAAGGAAGGTGAGTTAAAGAGTGCTGACAGGATAGCCATTACACAGAATGGCAGAAAATGTATGGTTCAGCCAAAGATTACATCAAAGCATCCAGATGGAAGCATAAGATACCTGTATGTGGATTTTCTTGCTGATATTCCGGCTAATAAGGGCGCAGTGCTAGAGTTTGAAAAAGAGTCTGATGGAAAGTATGAAGAAAAAGGAGTATCTGTTACTCAGACTGAGCAGGGACTGCGAGTTGATACAGGTTGTGTTACATTTACAGTAAATAATAATTCCCAGAATATATTTGAAACACTTGATGATGGAAGAAAACATTATACTGCTCAGAATTTTGAAGGACCATATCTGAAAGATGATATGGGATTATACGACATTAATATTGGCGAGTGGAAGATTATAGACGCAGGTCCTGTAAAATGTGTAATCAGAGCTAAAGGAAGTAACATTCTTAATAATAAAAAAGTTGATTTTGAGATAACACTTACATCATATGCAGCTAAGTCATGGATTGATGTTTCATACAGAATTATTAATACCACTTATGATGAGCTTCATATTAAATCACTGGTATTTTATGCAAAACCAGATGAGACAGTTACTGCAAGTGATGATTTGTTTGATATGCACATTAATATGGATAATGACTCTACCGGATGTGGAGATGTACTTACAGATAATTCTAAAGAGAGTGGGCCGGTATATCATACAAGAGGAACAGGGGAATTAGAGATGATATCGGGCAAAGCTCCCGTTTCTAATGTAAGAACACTTGTTGGAAGCTCTAATTATAAGACTGATTTCTATATCGGAAGAGATGGAGTGCAGGTTAATAAGATTATCGATGATGCATATCTTGTAAAGGAAGCAAATGAACATTTTGCAGAGGTATTCTATGGTACATTTCTTGCAGATTATACTGATGGAAATGATGGATTGTGTATAACTGTATATCAGGCACAGCAGAATTATCCGAAGGCAGTTAAGGCATATGACGGCGGAGTAGCTGTTATGCTTGTTCCAGAGGATATTGGAAATGTTGTTATGCAGTCTGGTATGGCAAAGGAACAGAGATTCCTGATGCATTTCCATGAACCGGATATGCAGATGTGGGAGCTTGATAACAGAAGTACAATATACCAGATGCCTGACAGACCATGCATAGCACCAGAGGAATTCAAGAAGGCAGAAGTGTGTATGGATGTATTCCCTGAACATCTTGTGAATGAAGTTGAAATCGCACTTATTGCAAGGGCTGATAATCATTCAAGATGCTACGGCATGCTGAATTGGGGCGATTCTATTGATATGGGATATACTTTACAGGGAAGAGGCGGCGGAAAACCTGTATGGAGTAATAATGAATATGATTATCCGCATTCATGTGCTCTTATGTATGCAAGAACTGGAATCAGAAGATTCCTTGACTATTTAATAGTTTCAGCAAAGCATCAGATGGATGTTGATGTATGCCATTACAGCAAGAATCCATTAAGAATAGGTGGACAGTGGGAACATACAGCAGGTCATTGTAAGAATGGAATAATGGTATGCTCACATGAATGGGTTGAAGGAGTGATTGATTACTATCATTTTACAGGTGATGAGAGAGGTCTTGAGACAGCTATAAGTATAGGTGATAACATATTAAGACTTCTGGATACACCAATGTATGCAAAACCGGGAGAAGCCAATGCGAGAGAAACTGGCTGGGCTTTACGAGCACTTGTTGCATTATATGTGGAGACAAGAGATGAAAAATGGCTTGCAAAATGTGAGTGGATTATTGACAGCTTTAAGATATGGGAAGAGGAGTATGGCAACTGGCTTGCTCCATATACGGACAATACTCTTATAAGAGTAGGATTTATGATATCAGTAGCTGCAGGAAGCGTAATGAGATATTACAGGGTATTCCCAAGAGAAGATATTAAGCAGATGCTTATAAGAGCAATTGATGATATTGTAGAGAATTGTACTCTTGATAATGGATTATTCTATTATAAGGAGCTTCCTTCACTTTCAAGGAATGGAAATAACACACTTCTTCTGGAATCACTGGCAATTGCCTATGAACTTACAGGTGATAAGAAATATCTTGAGTATGGTTTCAAAACATTTGAAACTAATATTAATAACACAGGCGCAGGGGAGTTGGTTCTAAAAGGTTATAGATGATGCTGTTATTGTTTCTGGTGACAGTACGAAAGGATTTGCACAGAGTTTTATACCACTTGTTACATATTATAAGGCACTTGGAGATACAGGATTAATTAATAATGTAAAGCTGTATTGATAATTGAGATAAAGGTGCATACAGAGTTTAATACGGTGAGAGAAAGCAAACGCGCTTAGCGTGGATGAGCTTTCTCTCACCGCTCTTTGTATATAGCAGTATTAACGCCCGCACAGCTTGGAAAAGTCGCAGATATTTACTGGTTTTTCGTGTAATATATAGTATAATCTTTCAAAAGTGTTTGTAATTAACGGAAAGGTGGTTTTTTATGAGAATCGGAATAAGAGCACATGATGTTGCATACGCTCCATTAGAGGAGCTTATACCTAATATACATGCACAGGGTTTTCACTGTATGCATATTGCACTCAGTAAGTCTATTAAGGAGTTCAAGCCGGGCGTGGAGACTATGACTCCGGGACTCGCTATGTATATTAAGGAATTATGTACAGAGAATAAGGTTGATGTTGCAGTACTTGGCTGTTATCTTAACCTTTGCAATCCTAATCCTGAGAAGCATAAGGAGATTGTTGAGAAGTATAAAGCACATATAAGATTTGCAAGTATTCTTGGCTGTGGAGTTGTTGGTACTGAGACAGGTGCGGTTAATGAGGAGTACAAGTATGAGCCGGCTAATCACAGTGAGGAAGCACTTCAGTGCTTTATTGATAATTTAAGACCAATAGTTAAATATGCTGAACAGTTTGGTGTCATTGTAGCAATTGAGCCTGTATGGAAGCACATTGTATACACTGTCGAACGTGCAAGAAAGGTGCTTGACGCTATTGATTCACCTAATCTTCAGATTATATTCGACCCGGTTAACCTGTTATGTGTTGATAATCTTGCACAGCAGGATGAGATTATTGAGAAAGCATTTGACCTGTTATTAAAGGATATTGCTGTTGTTCACTGCAAGGATTATATTGTTGAAGGCAGTGAGCTTAAGTCAGTGGCAGCAGGTACAGGAAAGGGTAATCCGGTGACCGGAGGAGGTCTTAATTATCCACTTCTGTTAAAGAAGATTAAGGAGCATAAGCCATATGTACACTGCACACTGGAAAATACTGTTCCTGAGAATGCAGTGGCTACAAGAGAATTTATGGAAAGAACATATGCCAGTGTATAAATAATGGGCTTAAGAAAACTATAACGCTGGACAATTACCAGAGAATGGAGGCACGTATGCCAGAGAATATAGAGTTACCAGGCGCAAGCCATAACAAAACTAATCAGGTTGAAAGAGCGGTGGATACACCAGCAGATTTTACAAGTCCTGAGGAATTATATAAGGATCTTATTGCAGCTATAAAGAAATACCACCCATCTACAGATCTGTCTGATATCGAGAAGGCATACGAGACCGCAAGAAAGGCACATGAGGGACAGTTCAGAAAATCGGGTGAGCCATATATAATCCACCCTTTATGTGTTGCTATTATTCTGGCTGAATTAGAGCTTGATAAGGAGTCAATTATTGCAGGTCTTCTTCATGATGTTGTTGAAGATACAGTTATGACAAGTGAAGATGTTGCAAAAGAATTTGGTGATGAGGTAGCACTGTTAGTAGATGGTGTAACAAAGCTGACACAGCTCAATTACCAGCATGATAAGATTGAGGTTCAGGCAGAAAACCTTAGAAAAATGTTTCTTGCAATGGCAAAGGATATAAGAGTTATCCTTATAAAGCTTGCCGACAGACTGCATAATATGCGTACAATGCAGTATCAGTCACCGGCAAAGCAGATTGAGAAATCAAGAGAGACAATGGAAATATATGCTCCAATAGCCCACAGGTTAGGTATTTCCAAGATTAAGGTAGAGCTTGATGATTTATCAATGAAATATCTTATGCCTGATGTATATAATGATCTTGTTGAACAGGTCAACTTAAACAGACCAGGCAGGGAAGCATTTATAAAGAGCATAATTAAAGAAGTCGGCATGCATATAAGCAATGCTGGTATTGAGGCTGAGATAGACGGAAGAGTTAAGCATTTCTTCTCAATCTACAGAAAAATGGTCAACCAGAATAAGACACTTGATCAGATATATGACATATTTGCAGTAAGAATCAAGGTTGACACTGTAAAAGACTGTTATGCGGCACTTGGTGTAATACACGAAATGTATAAGCCTATTCCGGGACGTTTCAAAGATTATATTGCCATGCCTAAGCCTAATAATTACCAGTCGCTCCATACAACACTTATTGCATCTAACGGACAGCCGTTTGAGATACAGATAAGAACTTACGAAATGCATAAGATTGCTGAGTATGGTATTGCAGCCCACTGGAAATATAAAGAGGGAAAAACCGGCGAGAAGGACAACCAGAGTGAGGAAGCAAAACTTAGCTGGTTAAGACAGATTCTTGAATGGCAGAAGGAAATGTCTGATAACAAGGAATTCTTATCATCTATTAAGAATGACCTTAACCTTTTCTCAGACAGCGTATACTGCTTTACACCTTCGGGTGATGTCAAGAACCTTCCTGCAGGTTCATGCCCTATAGATTTTGCGTACAGTATCCACAGTGCTGTAGGTAATAAAATGGTAGGTGCAAGAGTTAATGGAAAGCTTGTTACTATTGATTATGTTATTAAGAATGGTGACAGAATCGAGATTATAACATCGCAGAATTCCAAGGGACCAAGCCGTGACTGGCTTTCAATTGTAAAGAGCACACAGGCAAAGAATAAGATTAACCAGTGGTTTAAGCAGGAGTTAAAGGAAGATAATATCATTAAGGGCAAGGAAATGATTGCTAACTACTGTAAGACTAAAGGAATCGTTCTTTCTGACATTACCAAGCCTGAATATGTTGAAAAATGTCTTAACAAATATGGCTTTAAAGACTGGGATTCTATTCTTGCAGCTGTCGGACATGGTGCACTTAAAGAGAGCCAGATAGTAAACAGGCTTAATGAGGAGCATTTAAAGACCAAGAAGGCAGAAGTTACAGATAAAGATGTACTTGAGGAAATCGTTGCCGCTGAGTCTAAGGAAAAGTCAAAGAAGAAGGAAGGCAAAGGTGGAATTGTCGTTAAGGGAATCCATGATGTTGCTGTCAGATTTTCAAAATGCTGTAATCCGGTTCCTGGTGATGAGATTGTTGGTTTTGTTACAAGAGGAAGAGGCATATCAATTCACAGAACAGACTGTGTTAATATAATCAACTTCCCGGCTAATGAACGTGCGCGTCTTATTGAGGCTGAATGGGAGCAGGGACAGACAGCAGGCGATACTTATGAGGTTGAAATCAATATATTTGCCAATAACAGAACTGGACTTATTGTTGATATATCAAGGATGTTCACAGAAGCAGAGATTGATGTGAAGTCTATGAACTGCCGTCTTAATAAGAAGGAAGTTGCGACAATAAGTGTCGGATTTGACATTCACGGCAAGGAAGAGCTTAACAGAATTATAGATAAATTAAGAAAGATAGACGGAGTTACTGATATAACAAGAACTGCCGGCTAAGAAAGGTTTGCAGATTATGATTAAGATAGAATCAAGAGTATTGGGACCGGTAGCTACTAACTGCTATCTTATAATTAATAAAGATAACAATGAGAGCATTATTGTTGACCCGGCAGATTCACCGGAGTCTATATATGATATGGTTGTGCGTTCAGCAAGCAAGCCACAGGCAATACTTCTTACACATGGACATTTTGACCATATAGGTGCGGCTAATGAGGTGCGTGAGCATTATGGAATTAAGATATATGCATCATGTGATGAGGAAAAGCTTCTTGCTTCACCGGCAAGAAACCTGTCAAATGCATACGGCATGAGTCTTAGGGTTACAGCAGATGTACTTCATAATGATGGGGATATTCTTGAACTTGCAGGACTTAAGATAAAGGCAATCCATACACCGGGACATACAGCAGGCGGAACATGCTACTATATCGAATCGGACAAGACGCTTATGTCAGGTGATACACTTTTGCTGGTTCAGTTGGGAGAACAGATTACCCTACAGCAAGCTCTGCTGCAATGATGGAGTCACTTCATGACAAGCTCTGCAAGCCCCTGACGATATAGATGTATATCCTGGACATGGAGAGTTCACAACGATTGGATATGAAAAGCAGAACAATCCGTTTATGTGATGTTTGCGAGTTTGCGAGTATGAGATCGCAAATATCAGTGCGAAAAGGAAGCAACGATGATATATATTAAGATTGACAATGATGTATTTTATGATGATGCGGTTGTACTTGTCCGCTCGTTTTATCCAAGAATTGAGGTTATGGCACTTAAGGCAGATTCCAAGCCGGAAGAGAATGATGAGATTCTTTCAATAGAAGTGCCTGATATCACAGGGCTTGATAAGAAGAATGCCCACGAAGTGTTTAAGGACAGCTTATATAAGAAGCTTTCAGAAAAGACAGGCAAGAAGCTGCCGTGGGGATATCTTACAGGAGTAAGACCAAGTAAGATTGCGTATACAATGCTTGAAGAGGGTGCAACAAAGGAACAGATTAAGAAACATTTTATGGACAAGCATTATGCAAGTGAAGAAAAGGCTGAACTTGCGCTCACAGTAGCAAGGAAAGAACTGGATATACTTACAGATATGGATTATAAGACAGGTTACAGCCTGTATATTGGAATTCCGTTCTGTCCAAGTATATGCCTGTACTGCTCATTTTCATCATATGCACTTGGTGCGTACAAAGATTATGTAGATAATTATGTAGATGCGCTTATTAAGGAGATAAGATTCGTCGCTGAATCTATGAAGGGCAGAAGACTGGATACAGTGTATATGGGTGGCGGAACACCTACAACTTTGAGTGCAGAACAGTTAGATAAAGTACTGACAGTGGTTGAAGAAGCATTTGACTTGAGCAGATGCCGTGAACTTACTGTAGAAGCCGGCAGACCGGACAGCGTGACACCAGATAAATTCAAGGTTCTTAAAGCTCATAATGTGGGAAGAATATCTATTAATCCGCAGACAATGAATCAGAAAACACTTGATTTAATTGGAAGAAAGCATACAGTTGAGGATATTAAGAATGCATATGCAATGGCAAGGGAAGCTGGACTTGATAATATCAACATGGATATGATTCTTGGACTTCCGGGAGAGGGTGTAGACGAGGTTTACCATACACTTAATGAAATTAAGGAGATGCGGCCGGAGAGTCTTACCGTTCATTCACTTGCAATCAAGAGAGCTTCAAGACTTAACATATTGCGTCAGCAGTACACAGAGCTTTCAATTAAGAACACAGACAGCATTATCGCAATGACTGAGCAGACAGCAAGAGACCTTAACATGCAGCCTTATTATATGTACCGTCAGAAGAATATGGCAGGCAATTTTGAAAATGTAGGCTATGCAGTTGCTGGACTTGAATGCATTTATAATATTCTTATTATGGAAGAAAAGCAGACGATAATTGCGTGCGGCGCAGGTGCTTCAACTAAGGTTGTGTTCCATAATGAAGGTGATGAAAACCATTCTGTGCGTATTGAGCGAATCGAGAATGTCAAAGATGTCAGAAGCTATGTCGAGAGAATTGATGAGATGATTGAGAGAAAGCGGAAGTTCTTTGGGGAGAATGAGTTTTGATAATAAAAGGGGCAAGGTTGTCAGGAAATATTAAAAGTAGTGAATAAACCAGAAGATAAGAGGAATATATATGAAGGAGTATGACAAATATCTGAAGCTTTTAAAGGAGAAATATCCCACAAAACAGTCAGTTTACCGCGAACTTATTAACCTGAATGCAATTATGAATCTGCCAAAGGGAACAGAGCATTTTATGAGTGACCTTCATGGGGAATATGATGCATTTTACCATATAATTAATAATTGTTCGGGAGTAATTAGAGAGAAGGTAGCGATGTTGTATGGAGATGAACTTACTGTATATGAGCAGCAGGAGCTGTGCACTCTGATATATTATCCAAGAGAGAAGCTTTCTATTCTTATGGATGAGAATAAGGTGAATGATGAATGGTACAGAAATGTACTTAACCAGCTGATTCAGATTGCAAAGCTTCTGTCTTCTAAGTACACAAGATCTAAGGTGCGAAAAGCAATGCCTGTGGATTTTGCATATATCATTGATGAGCTTATTCATGCGCAGAAAGATGAAGATGACAATAGGAGTGTGTACCACAGGCAGATTATGGAAACAATTCTGAGTCTTCATAATGGTGATGAATTTCTTGTTGCACTTACCGACTTGATTAAAAGACTTGCCGTGGATCATCTTCATATACTGGGTGACATATATGACAGAGGATCACATGCAGATAAGATATTAGATCTACTGATGGAACATCACAGTGTTGATATCCAGTGGGGAAATCATGATATATTGTGGATGGGAGCTTTTTGTGGCAATCCGGTGTGTATGGCACTTGTAGTCAGAAATAATATTAAGTACAAAACTATGTCGATTCTTGAGAATGGTTATGGAATAAGCCTCAGGTTCCTTCTACAGTTTGCAGTTAATACATATTCAGATAAAAATGTTGATGATGCAGTCTATAAAGCTATTTCTGTGATTTTATTCAAGCTTGAAGGGCAGCTTATTAAGAGACACCCGGAATACAGGATGGAAGGAAGACTTCTGTTGGATAAGATGAATCTGGATAAAGGAACAGTAAGAATTGGTGATAAGGAATATTTCCTTAATACTACAGAATTTCCAACCATAGATATGAATAATCCATATGAGCTTACTATGGAAGAAATGTTCCTAATGGGAAGATTCAGGGCAGATTTCATTAACAGTATGGCACTTGAGAGGCATATCAATTTTCTATATGAAAAAGGCAGCATTTATAAGATTCATAATGGAAATCTTCTGTTCCACGGTTGCGTGCCACTTGATGAACAAGGGGTATTTGATGGAATCGTTGTGGATTGCAAGTCGTATTCTGGTCGTGAGTATCTTGATTATTGCGAATCAATGGTAAGGCAGGCAAGAACCAGAGATTCAGATGCAGTTGATTTTATGTGGTTTTTATGGAGTAATATATTATCACCAGTAACCGGAAGGTGTATTAAAACATTTGAAAGAACTTTTCTGGACAAGGATAGAAATGCTGACTATAAGAATGCAATTAAAGAGGACAAGAATCCGTATTATGACCTGTATGAGAATGAAAGAATATGTAAAATGATTTTAAGAGAGTTTAATCTCTACAATGAGAGTGCACATATTATAAATGGACATACTCCTGTCAGGACAAAGGAGGGACAGCATCCGGTAAGGGCTAATGGCAAACTGATTGTTATAGATGGCGGTTTTTGCGAAGGATATCATGCTGCCACAGGAATAGCCGGTTATACACTTATTTATAATTCTCATGGAATGAAGATAAAAGAACATCATCCGTTTATGAGTATTAATATGGCAATTAACAGTAACAGGGACATTGAGTCTGAATCGCAGGTTGTTTATGTGGAAAAGAAGCGTGTGTTTGTAAAGGATACTGATAACGGAAAGCAGATTACTGAAGAAATTAATGATCTGATGAATCTTTTGAAATTGTATAATACATAAAAAATGTGAGATATGTTATGGATATTTCTACTTGATTTCTATATCACATAGAATGTAGAATTAGAAAGATAAATCAGAATATTATTATGAGGAGTTGTAGCATGGAAATTTATGAAATGATTGATTTACAGGATTGTCCAAGATGTTTTGGACCTTCTATATTAGAGGAAGAAGATCATTCTTATTATGTAATGTGTATGGATTGTGGATGTCAGTCTGCACCATTTAGTTTTAAAAATGATGAAGACAGGCTTGATGCAGCAAGAAGAACAGCAGAATTGTGGAATACCGGCAAGGTAATTTACACAGGCCGTACTGAATAGATATTGAAGGAGGATTTTATTTATGAAGAGCAAAGATGAACTTTTTAATATGCCGATAGTTGAACTGAGACAATATATGAATTCTCTTTCTAATCCGGAAATACAGGAAGTCGCAAAGATATTTGAGGAAGATGATATTGAAAGAGATCCGCTTGAACTTCTTACGGCGTCGAAGCTTTTTGATTATATGAAATATGCAAATGGAGCAGTGGATATTGAATTTTAGTTATTTAAGATTTTGAAATAATTTTTCATATGTTGTATGAGAATAAATATTAATCAGGAGGATTATTAATGAAAATAGCAGTAACATACGAGAATGGTCAGATTTTTCAGCATTTCGGACATTCTGAGAGCTTTAAGATTTATGAGGCAGAAGGAAAGAATATTGTCCGTGCAGAGGTAATTGGCACTGATGGAGCTGGTCATAGCGCATTGGCAGCTGTTCTTAAGGATAAAGGTGTAGATGTTCTTATATGTGGCGGAATCGGTAACGGTGCAGTCACAGCACTTTCAGAAGCTGGAATTGATGTATATTCAGGAGCAGATGGAGAAGCAGATGCAGCAGTTGAGGCATATCTTAATGGCGATTTAACATCAGCAGGAGTTAATTGCGACCATCATCACGATCATGAAGAAGGTCATGGCTGCGGACACTGTGGAAGCCATGAAGATGAAGAGTCATGTTGCGGACATTGTGGAAGTGATGAAGTGAATCAGACTGTGGTAGTGGTTGTGGCGGCTGCGGCGGTGGCTGTGGTACATTTACACCATCATTTGAAGGACCTAATGTGGGAAAGAAGCGTAAAGGTTCATTATAAAGGAACTCTTAATGATGGAACACAGTTTGATTCTTCTTACGACAGAGGTGAACCACTTGAATTTACTTGTGGAGCAGGAATGATGATTCAGGGCTTTGACAAGGCTGTTGCAACAATGAATATCGGAGATGTTATTGATGTTCATCTTATGCCAGAGGAGGCGTATGGAGAAGCTGATCCAAGAGCGTTCATAACATTGCCTATAAGCGAGCTTCCTGGTGCAGAAGAACTTAAAGTTGATGATAAGGTATACCTTCAGAATATGTATGGACAGCCATTCCCAGCTAGGGTTGCTGCTTTAACTGATACTGAGATTACATTTGACGCTAATCATGAGATGGCAGGAAAAGAACTGAATTTCAGGATTGAGCTTGTAGAAGTATTATAATTGAATAATATTAAGATACCGGCTGGTACAGCTAAATGCAGTATCAGCCGGTTATTCTATTGTCTGGAAACAAGCTCTTTAGTCAGCCGTATCCATTCTTTCAGTTCTTTCCGGTTTTCATCTTCTTTTCTGAAGGCGGCGGAGAATGGTATACGCATGTCTGGGTCGCCAACCTGTAATACAACTGAATCAGGTGAAAGCTTCATTGAAGTAAGATAACTGTTTAGTGTAAATGCAATTCCATATCCCTGTTCAGCAAGTCGGATTCCTGCGTCAATACTGCTTATCTTATAGGTAAGCTCTGGCAGGACATCAGCATAGAAAAGGGCGTCTTCTTCAAGCTGTCTTATACTCTGGTTGCTGTGCTGCAGGATGAATCTTTCTTTTCGTACATGTGCAAGATCAAGCCATGGATAGATGCATGATTCTTTAGACTCTGCGAAAGATACAGCAGGATGGCTTTTGGGAAGAATGGCAACAAGACAGTCTTCATATATGGTTTCATAGGAAAGTCTGGTGTTGCTCACGCTGTTATATCCAAAGAACATATCAAGGTCACCGACAAGAAGCTGCTCTTCATGGTCTGAGAGATGTCCGTCAATGGCATATACAACTGACTGTGGATACAGTCTGTTAAATGCAGTCATAACAGAAGGAAAGAGAGACTCAACCTGACGTACCATGTAACCAATGCGGAGTTTAACAGCCACATTTTTGCCAATATCAATCATGCGGTCCTCAAGTTCAAAGCATTTCATAGTAATATCTCTGGCAGATTTCACGAATTCCTCGCCTGCATATGTAAGAATCATGCGGCGACCTTTTCTTTCAAAAAGCTGTATGCCAAGTGAAGTTTCAAGCTGTTTAAGATGTATGCTCAAAGCCGGCTGCGACAAGAACAGAGCATTGGCGGCCTTGGTAAGATTTCCGTAATTAGCAATTGTAAGAACATATTGCATGTCTTTTTCAGTAATCATATGAATTCCCTTTCTAAAATAGTGCATGTTTCAATAATAATGTAATAATTATACATAATTAAAATGTATCAATCAATCGAAACTATAAATTAGATTTATACTTTCGATAAAAACATACAATTTTATTTTTAGTATGATTTATATTAAAATGTATAAAAATATAAATTTGTTATGGGAGAAAATTTCATGGAAACAAAAGCAAAGAAAAAATGGAAAACGCCACATACATTTGTAATACTTGTGGTAATTATTCTTATTGCTGCAGCGGCAACATATATTGTGCCGGCAGGCGAGTTTACAAGATTTAAAGATGCAGCAACAGGCAAGACTTTAGTTGAAGCTGGAAGTTATCACAGAATAGCATCAAGTCCGCTTAATCCGTTAAAGATTCCTTCAGCAATCTATACCGGAATTGTGAAATCAGCGTCAACAATTACATTTATGCTGATAATCGGCGGAGCTTTTCAGGTAATTACATCAACAGGCGCACTTACAGCGTTATGCAAGAAGTTATCTAAGACATTTTCTAAGCACAAATATGTTGTAATTCCTGTATTTTTGACATTATTTTCTATATTCGGATTCACAATGGGAATGTCATCAGAGGTTATGATATTCGTTCCTATCGGAATAACACTTGCGTTATTCTTAGGGCTTGATAAAGTTACAGGAACAGCAATGATTGCACTCGGTGCAGCGGTTGGATTCACAGCCGGATTACTTAATCCGTTCAATGTAGGAGTTGCGCAGGATATAGCAGAATTGCAGTTGTTCTCAGGAATGGCTTACAGAGTATTTATTCTTGTTGTGCTTCTTGCTGCTACAAGTGCATACATAATCTGCTATGCAAGAAAGGTTGCAGCACATCCTGAAAAAAGCGTAATATATGGAATTCCTGAAGACCAGGAGTACACATTTGACAATGCAACAGACACAATTACGGTAAGACAGATTGCAGTTCTTATTGTTATGGCACTTGGCTTTGGAATACTTATATATGGCCTTTCAAAGAAGGGCTGGTACTTTGAAGAAATGTCAGGTCTGTTCATATTTATGGGTGTAATATGTGGATTTATCAGCGGTTACGGTCCTAGCAGAATTGCAAGGGAATTCGGAGAAGGTGCAAAGGGCATTATCGTAGGATGTCTTATAATAGGAATTGCCCGTACAGTTGAGGTAATCTTAAGTGATGCCAATATTCTTGATACTATCGTGTACGGAATTGTTAATATTGTAAATGTTATGCCAGATTCAATTAAGGCTGTTGGTATGTTCTTATGTCAGTCACTTATTAACTGCGTAATCGTGTCAGGAACAGGTCAGGCAGCAGTTACAATGCCACTTATGGTGCCGGTTTCAGACCTTGTAGGAATATCAAGACAGACATCAGTACTTGCGTTCCAGTTAGGAGACGGATTCTCTAACTCAGTACTTCCAATGTCATCATCACTTATGGGATATCTTGCTGTATCAAAGATTCCATACAGTAAATGGCTTAAGTTCATGATGCCTCTGTTCCTTATATGGACAGCACTTGGATGTCTGTTTATGCTTGGTGCATTAATGATTGGATATTAGAATTAATTAGGAGCAGATATTATGTCAGACGATATTAAGAAGCAGCTTGGGGCGGTTATTGACAGCTATAAAGAAGATTTATGCCAGATGGCAGATGAGATATTCGACCTTGCGGAGATAAGCGGAGAAGAGTACGAGACATCTGATATACTGTGCAGTTATCTTGAAAAAGAAGGATTTGTGGTAGAGCGTGGAACAGGACTTGAAACAGCATTCAGGGCAACATGGGATAATGGAAGTGATGGCCCGGTGATTGGAATTCTTGTTGAATATGATGCTCTTGAAAAAATCGGACATGCGTGTGGACATCATCTTCAGGGACCTGCCGGAATAGGGGCAGCAATCGCAGTAAAGAACTGCCTTCAGGATTACCAATGCAGGCTTGTTGTGTATGGAACTCCGGCAGAAGAAACTCTTGGCGGCAAGATAATTATGCTTGATAAAGGATATATGAAAGAGCTTGATCTTGCATTTATGTCGCATGGCTCACCTAATACATCAGTAGATGAAAAATGTATGGCACTCGAGAATTTCGTGGTAACATTCCACGGAGTAAAAAGCCATGCTGCAATAAGTCCTGAAGAAGGACGCAGCGCACTTGATGCAGCGTTATTATCATTCCATGCAATTGAGATGTTAAGAGAGCATGTTAAAGATGACACAAGAATGCATTACACAATCCGTAATGCAGGTGGTCCTCCAAATGTAGTTCCGGACCTTACTGTTGCAGAATATACACTCCGTTCATACAGCACGAAATACCTTGATGAAGTTGTAGAGAGATTCTACAACATTTTAAAAGGTGCTGCGCTTATGACTGGAACAACATATGAGGTTCAGAGAGACCTTCCATTCAAGAGCAAGGTTGTGTGCCATAAGGTCAATGATCTGCTTATGGCAAATGCAGCATATGAGAATGCCCCATCGATTGCGCCACCACGCGAAAGGACTGGCTCAACAGATTTCGGCAATGTGTTATATGAAGTTCCAGGCTCATGTATAAGAATTGCATTCACAGACAAGGATGCACAGCCGCATTCAGAAGCCTACCTTAAAGCTGGAAAGAGTGATGCCGCGCATAATGCTATAGTATACGCAGCAAAGATAATGGCTGATTCAATATGCGATGTTCTTGTTAATCCTGAGCTTCTTGCACAGATAAAGCAGGAGTTTGACGTGGCAAGAGAAAAAGGCTGATTAGTGGGTTTAGCGATAATATTGAATTGAATTAATAGAGTTGTAATCAGGCAGAGGAGAAATCCAAAGCCTGATTTTTATATAATAAATAAGAATAAAGTAAATAAAAATTGACAAAATTGACATTTATGCATAATATTATTGATATAAGGAGATGATGTTATGCCAAAAAAATCTATAGTGTTATTACCTGAAACATTGAACATACTAGAACAGATGGGATTGCAAATAAAATATGCAAGATTAAGAAGAAAAATATCAGCAGAAATTGTTGCTGAGCGAGCGGGGATAAGCAGAGCAACATTATGTGCTATAGAGAAGGGATCCCCATCGGTTGCAATGGGGGGTTATGCAGCAGTTTTACATGCATTGAATTACATGGATAAGGATTTATTATTAGTAGCTAAGGATGATGAACTAGGAAGAAAGCTGCAGGATTTGGATTTGCATGTACAAAAGAGAGTAAGAAAAAAGAGGTGAATGTAAATGAATGGGGAAAGAATAATATATGTTTATGCAGATTTTTTACCTTGAACTGCTTAAAGAGCAGCGAAATAATTACAATGAGAAGGATATCAGGAAAAGCAACGATGGAAAGTATAATACATGGACTGATGAGGTATGTGATAATAAATAGAATATACCCTATGGAATTTTCAATCACATAGTAATATAATATGTAAGCCACCAGTCCTGGGAGGGGTGCTGCGAAAGCGGTACTATCGGAGTCTAGGTTCAATCACTTTATTTTTCCCGTAGAACTCGCGATAGCTGGTGGCTTTTTTATTATGATGGAGCACAGATTTAACATGGAATTACTTGATATCGTTGATGAGAATGGAAAGCCGACAGGTGAGACTGTTGAGCGAAAGACTGCACATAGTGAGGGAATCAGGCATAGAACGGCGCATGTGTGGATTATAAGAAAGTCTGATGAGGGAGCAGAGGTACTGTTGCAGAAAAGGGCTATGAATAAGGACTCATTTCCTGGAAGATATGATACTTCTTCGGCGGGACATATTCAGGCCGGTGACGAACCGGAGGAATCTGCTATAAGAGAACTGCATGAGGAACTTGGAATTAAGGCTTCTGCTGATGATTTACAGTTTGCTGATACATTTGTAATCCAATATGAAAAAGAATTTTATGGCAAGATGTTTAAGGACAGTGAGATTGCATTTGTCTATGTATACACAAAGCCAGTCAATATAGATGAACTTACATTGCAGAAGGAAGAATTGGACGGCGTTGAGTGGTTCAACCTAGAATATGTCTATGAAGAGTGCAGAAAGCATAATCAGAAATTCTGTGCACCGGTTGGCGGCTTGGAGATTGTAAGAAGGTTTGTAAGAGGTACCGGATTATGATTTCAAGAAATATATACAAGCTGGCGGCTGTGTTAATGGCACTGGTGACAGCATTTACAGTGACAGGATTGTCGGGGTGTAAGAGCAGAACCGTATCTAGTGAAGTGGCAGCAGAGTATGACACACCAGATGATTATAATGATGAAAGAGTGGGTGTAACATATGGAAATGTTGATGAGATAAGCTATTATTCACCCACAACCGGAAGTGAGCGCAAGGCTTGTGTATATCTTCCGAGAGATTATGATGAGTCACAGCGTTATCCGGTTGTGTATCTTTTGCATGGAATGAGCGGAAGTTATTCTGAATATAACAGAATTGGGGCTTTGTATGTTGCACAGAATGCAGTTGATGATTATAACAGGAATCCTGTGATTATGGTGAGCTTTACTGTATTCACAGATGCTGATGGTGGTCAGGAGTCAGACTATGATTTCTCTGAACTTACAGCAAAATATGATGCGTGTGAGTATGATGTTATTAATGCATTGATTCCATATATTAACGAGCATTATTCTACCAGAACGGGAAGAGAGAATACTGCAATAGCAGGATATTCACTTGGCGGAAGAGAATCGCTTTTCCTGTGTTTTGCACATCCTGATGTGTTTGGATATGTAGGTGCATTTGCCCCGGTAGGAGGAGTGGTTGATACAGGAAGTGGAGAAAGAGTTTATGGAAACAGAGGATTTCTTCTGCCTGAACTTGTTAAGGATGGAGGGCAGCAGCCTTTGGTTACTCTTATTGTAACGGGCGACAGTGATCCTTACTGCAAGGAATCTGCTATTAACTATTCAGATTATATGTCAAGTCATGGAATTAACCACATTTTCTATATAAGACCGGGAGCGCATGAGGTCAGTGTATGGAATAATGGATTGTATAATTTTATCAGAAGAATATTCTGATGCTTGAAGTTATGATTCATATGTGAGATAATGTCCCGGGTTAGTCGGGTTAGACATGCTGGCTTCCACACATAAAGACAGATTATGGAGGATTGTTTTATGTCAGATATACATAGCATAGATGTTGAAGATGATCAGTTTGCATATCGTTATGATACACAGCTTCTTATTGACAGAAGAGATGAAGATTTAGATGAGGATGTTATTGCTGATTATATTACAGAACATTTTGAAGGAAACTGCCTGATTGCAGCAGCGATGAGGATCTTATCAAGATTCATTTCCATACTAATGAGCCTTGGAAGCGTACTTGAGTATTGCAGTACTATCGGGGAGATATACGATATTGTTGTTGAGGATATGATTCGTCAGTCAGCTGGACTTCATGGTTGATAAACTGCCGGTCATCATTAAGCTGTCTGTCTGAGATAAACCGCTGGTCATCAATAAACTGTTTGTATAAGGCAGGATTTGACGTGATACCTATAGGTAGTCGTATTGATGATAGATTTATAGGAACGACAGGCTGACAAGTTCTGCTCAGACATTGTATATAAGAAAAAGTTTGCAATGGTGGGAGTTATGTTAATGGTTGTGTGGCTGATTGTTAAAAAGAAGAAAAGAACATAATATTTAAAACAGCCAGTGAGCATGCATTTACATACTCACTGGCTGCTATTATTTACAAGAAAAAACCTTACCTTATGAAAAGATAAGCCGTATATCCCACATACAAAAGGATACATGCAGCACCTTCCAATCTGCTCATAGTCTTCTTGGTAAATGCGAAGAGAAATAATACAATTCCACTGGCAAGAAGTATGATACAGTCAATAAGTGATTCGGAAAGAACGTGAAGAGGTTGTATCGCAGCAGACATACCTAAGATAAATAATATATTAAATATGTTAGAGCCGATTGCATTGCCAAGCGCGAGTCCGCTGTCACCTTTCCTTGTGGCAACTATAGAAGTTACAAGCTCAGGCAGGGATGTTCCGATTGCGACTATTGTAAGACCTATGAAATTCTGGCTTACACCAAAGTTGGCAGCTATGATACAGGCTTTATCTACAACAAGATTACCACCGAATATTACTGCTATAAGACCACCGGCAATATAAAGAAGACTCTTAGGCAGAGGCATTATTTTACAATCCTCAGCTTCTTCCCTGTTTTAAGTGCTGATATTATCATGCATGTGATGTAAGCTGCCATTCCGGCAAGGAGAATAATGCCTTCAATTCTTGAAAGTCTGCCATCAATAAACATAAAGCACAGGATAGCGGTTATTATGATATTAACAGGCATATCACGCTTGAGAATGTCACGGTTAGTAGAAAACCTGCGATAAATGCACAGATACCTACAACGACAAGACCATTAAATATGTTAGAACCAACAACATTGCTGATTGCAATGTCATTACTGCCAGATAGGGCAGCGTTAATACTAACAGATGCCTCAGGGCACTGGTTCCCATTGCAACAATGGTAAGTCCGATGATAACGCTTGGTACTTTAAGGATTTTGGCAAGGGAAGAACTTCCCTCCACGAAGAAATCCGCGCCTTTTATTAATAGCACGAAACCGATGAGTAGCAACAAATATTCCATAATAAGCTCCTTTCTTGCGATAAAGGAATGGAATAATATAAAAGAGACCTTTATCGCATCAAAAATGAATTGATAAAAGTCTCGTTAATTGTAATAATAACCGGCTGTTCAGCGTGATGACGATTACTATTGCATCGGATACGATGCTAACTACTCCCTCTTATTAACATTATACTAATATATATGTGTAAATGTGTCAATTAAATATTATGATTCAGATTATTTTTCACAGAGTGATATAAAATACTCATGAATTCTTGTGTCACCTGAAAGCTCAGGGTGAAATGCAAGACCAATCTGGTTATTATATTGAACAGCAACGATTCTGTCATCAACAGCTGCAAGAACATCAACATTATCCTTGATTGATGAAATGTATGGCGCACGGATAAATGTCATTGGAAATTTATCAAAGCCTTTCATAGGAGCAGTTCTTACAAAGCTTCCTAACTGTCTTCCATATGCATTTCTTTTTACAGTGACAGGCAGAGTCCCAATATGTATACTGTCGTCATTGTCAATGTGTCCGGCTAAAAGAATCAGACCGGCACAGGTTGCAAGTGTAGGAAGACCATCTGTTATTAAAGACTTAATTGTAGCAAGCATATCCAGCTTTCTTAGAAGCTGTCCCTGAACACTGCTTTCACCGCCCGGAAAGATAATTCCGTCAATGCCATCAAGGTCTTTTCTTTGACGTATTTCAACTACTTCATGTCCGATTTTTTCAATGATATGTTCATGCTCAATGAGTGCACCCTGCACAGCAAGTACGCCTATTTTCATATTATCTGCCTCTTTCTTCCATGATTATCTGGATTTCACTAGGATTAATACCAACCATGGCTTCACCTAAATCTTCTGATAATTTAGCAATAAGTGAAGCATCTGTGTAGTTAGTAACAGCCTGAACGATAGCGGAAGCTCTCTTAGCAGGATTTCCAGACTTGAATATACCAGAACCTACAAATACACCTTCAGCACCTAACTGCATCATAAGTGCGGCATCTGCAGGAGTAGCAACACCTCCGGCAGCAAAGTTTACTACAGGAAGCTTTCCGTTATCATGTACATAGAGGACAAGGTCATATGGAACCTGTAACTGTTTAGCTTCCTCGAAAAGCTCGTCCTTTTGCATAGATGTTATTTTTCTGATTTCAGAATTCATCTTTCTCATGTGTCGTACAGCCTGAACAACATCCCCGGTACCTGGTTCACCCTTTGTTCTTATCATGGAAGCACCCTCATTGATTCTTCTTAATGCTTCTCCTAAATCTCTTGCACCACATACGAAAGGTACTTTGAACTGGGTTTTATCAATATGATATATATCATCAGCAGGAGATAATACTTCAGATTCATCAATATAGTCGATCTCAACTGCCTGTAAAATCTGTGCTTCAACGAAATGACCGATACGGCATTTTGCCATAACAGGAATACTTACAGCATCCTGAATACCTTTAATCATCTTAGGGTCGCTCATACGCGAAACACCACCTGCAGCCCTGATATCGGCAGGGATTCTCTCAAGTGCCATAACAGCACATGCACCAGCGGCCTCTGCAATCTTAGCCTGCTCAGGAGTAGTAACATCCATGATTACGCCACCCTTTAACATCTGTGCAAGTCCTTTGTTTAATTCATATTGTGAATTTGTTGTCATAGCTGACCTCCTTGAAAATGAATTTTATGAATTGATTTTTACATATAATATTGCACAACTGGTCATAAAGAAATATCCAATTTAATAAAAATGTCACATGCCAGAATAAGGTCAGAATAAATCAGGAATATGGTCAGATGAAAACTGACCATAAAAAATTGTCGAATTATGTCGAACGAAAACTGTCAGTGTGATTAGTAATCAGCAGCTTTTTGTATTATAATAGAACATATTTTATAAATATGTAGGAGATGGAAAGTAAGTGCGTAGGATTAAAAGCTTTTTGATTATAATATGTATGCTAAGCATATATGCAGCTTCTTTTTATGGCTGTGGGAAAAAAGAATGGTCAGACAGCCACAATAATGAGGCTGGATTGCCGGAAATAGTCATAGGAAGTGATAACTATCCGCCATATAATTATGTTGATACAGATGGCAATGCTACCGGAATTGATGTTGAGCTTGCTACGGAAGCATTTAAAAGAATGGGCTATAAGGCCAGATTCATATATATTGACTGGGAGGATAAGAAGAATCTTCTTGCTAACAGAACAATTGATTGTGCATGGGGAAGCTTTAGCATGGACGGCAGGGAGAATGAATACAGATGGGCAGGACCTTATATGACCAGCCGTCAGGTTGTTGCTGTGGATATGGAAAGTGATATATATTCTCTTGAAGATTTAGAAGGAAAGACAATTGCAGTACAGACTACTACGAGACCTGAGAAGATATTTCTTAACAAGACAGATGAGCGTATTCCGGCTATAAGGTCATTAATAGCTTTGCAGAAGAGAGAACTTATATATCCTTTTTTAAGCAAAGGCTATGCAGATGCTCTGGCAGCTCATGAAACTGCAATATGCCAGTACATGGAAGATTATAATATTAAGTTCAGAATTCTTGATGAACCATTAGAGACAGTAGGACTGGGAGTAGCATTTGACAAAAATGATGACCGTGGTATTGAGAAGCAGCTTACAGAAATTCTTAACCAGATGAGAAATGATGGTACAGAGAAGAAGATAATCAGCAGATATATTCCTGATGCTGATAAATATCTGGAGGTGGACAGTTATGGAAAATAATACCATTACCAGAAAGAAAAAAAAGAATATGGCCGATTGAGATTATAGCAGCCTGTTTATAATGATGATTGTGTTTTTATTGCTGTAAATGTTGATATAAAAACTACACAGGAAACACTTTCAGATACTGCGCATTATATTAATGAACAGTGCAACAGCTTTACAAGACTTAATCTTGCGTCAGAAACCAAGAGCCTGCTCAGGGTAATTGAAAGTGCGCAGCAGATAAAACATAATATCACATATGAGCGCAGCCTTTCAGATAAAGATATATTTACAGAAGAATTTATCAAAAAGAATATGCAGGAATGTTATCTGACGGCAGTTATAATCATGGATTCAAAAGGTAATCTTATAGCACAGGAATATACAGATGAATATGGTGCAGATGAGCTTAACGAATATCTTGACAGTGCTGCACTTATTGATGTTGTTGATAATACTGAAAAAACATACGCAACAAGAATTGACTGTGAAGATGGTTCATATGTTGACCTTGCAGCATGTGGTATGCCGGATTCAAGTGGGATAGTTGTTGTTTATTACCACACACCAGCAGAGTATGTTAATAATTACAATCTTTCATTTACACATATATTATCAGGTTATGATGACAGGGAAGATGGAAAGGTTGTTGTTACAAGGGAAATCAGATAATAGCGTCTAATGATGACAGTATGGTTGGCGAAGATGTTGATAAATATAATGTTATTAAGAAGATAAAGGAGACTGGTGCAAGTGGCAAAATAGTACATGCTGATAGTAACAGAAGGTGGGGTTCACATAATTATGGTCTTATGGAACGTGGAGATTATTATGTGTATGTTTATATGCCGGAAAGAAATGTTTTAAAACAACACCAAGAAATATGCAGTATACATTTGTTGCCTATATGTTTGCTGTACTTGTACTTAATATGATGCGCTGGAAAACGGTTCAGGGATATGAGCGTGAACAGTATGAAATGCAGCAGCAGTATGCAAAGACACTGCGAAAAAAATGAACAGCTACAGGAGGCAGTACGCCGAGAGGAAAAGGCTAATGCTGCCAAGACTGATTTCTTATCAAGAATGACACATGATATAAGGACGCCGCTTAATGGTATAATCGGACTGTTAAGAATTGATGAGAGCCATAAAGAAGATACAGATATGATTAATACTAACAGAAAGAAAATGTCAATAGCTGCTAATCATCTTTATCACTTATTAATGACATTCTCCAGATGAGTAAGTTAGAGGATGGCCAGATTGAGCTTTCAAGAGAAATTGTGGATCTTAACAAGCTTGCAAAGGATATTATTACTATAGTTGAACAGCGTGCCTCAGATTCAGGTGTCAATCTTAAGTATGACAAGGTGGCGAAAAGTTATGTATCCATATGTATACGGAAGTCCTCTGCATTTACGCCAGTTATTTCTAAATATATACGCTAACTGCATCAAATATAATAAAGCAGAGGAATGGTTTCAACATATTTTAAATGTATTGGAACACAGGATGGAATTGTTACATATGAGTGGACTGTTACTGATACAGGGATTGGCATGAGTGAAGAATTTCTTGATCATATATTTGAACCATTTGTACAGGAAAAGACTGATGCCAGAAGTGTTTATCAGGAACAGGACTTGGGATGGCTATTGTTAAGAGTCTGGTTGACAAAATGAATGGAACAATTAGTGTCACAAGCAAGGAAGGGGGAAGGGCTCAACATTTGTAATCAGAATTCCTTTCGAGATTGCAAGCAAAGTTGAAGAAACGAAGGTCGATAAGGAAAAGAGCAGTAATGATATTTCGGGAATTAAGATTCTGTTAGCAGAGGATAATGAACTTAATGCTGAGATTGCACAGACTCTTCTGATGGATGAAGCGCGCTAATGTTACTGTTGTCAGTGATGGTGAGCAGCTGTCAGGAATTTACAAGGTGTGCACCACATACATATGATGTGATTCTTATGGATATTATGATGCCAAAGCTTGACGGAATTGTAGCGACCAAAGCTATAAGAGCTATGGAAAGACCTGATGCTGTGGAGATTCCGATAATTGCAATGACAGCCAATGCATTTGAAGAGGATGCCAGAAAATGTGTTGAAGCCGGAATGAATGCACATCTGTCGAAGCCTTTACAGATGGATGTTGTAGTTGGTACAATTGCAGAGTATTATAAAAGATAATTATGCAGATAAAGGAGCCTCTGCATAATACAATAACTGATAAAAGGGATAGCTATGATATGTAGTAATTGTGGAGCAGATATAGGAGATAACGAGACAGCATGCCCATATTGTGGTGCTATGCAGTATGAGAATTCTGAACAGAAGTACATGAAAGACCTGTACAATCTGAATGAAGGAATGGAGAAGCTGGATAAGAATAGCAGAAAATACATCATAAAAGTACAATGAAAAGTGTAGGTATAGTATGTGCGGCAATAGCGGCAGCAGTTCTTGCCGGAAGTATGTTTGGATATGGTTCATATAAGAGCATGTATAATTCTTCACACAACAGGAAAGAGATACACCAGTCATTAGATTGGTACAATAACAATATAGGTGAACTTAATTCATTATATGAAAAGCGGGACTATGGGCATTTCAGAACTGACAGATAGTTATAAGGGTAGTTCAAGTGTTTTGGAAAAGTGGAGTCATTACAATTTTATTAATATTTATGATTATTATTATAAAAGGGTGGCAGACATCTACATTATGGTTCAAAAGGCGAAAAACTGAGTGATTATCAGTTTGGAACAGGCTTTGAAGAGTCACTCGACATGATATATTTCATTAATAATAAAACGGATATAATTACCGTAGGTATGAGGGCTGTACGGCAGAAGAAAAAGAAACTGTGGACGGCTGGGTTGCAGAAGCACAGAATTATCTTAAGAATGTTGCAAAGGCGACGGACAAAGAAATTAATGATATGCTTAATGAATTGTATCAGAATGGCTATTATGATTACAAGCTTGGAAAGAGCTACGAAGAGTCATTTTATAAAAATATAATGGAAGGAGGGAACAACTGATGAAATGTAATAATTGCGGCGCACCCATACAGATGAATCAGAAGTTCTGTCCTAATTGCGGCTCACCAAATGTGGAATTTAAGAAGCATATTGATGATATGGAACAATATAATAAAAGTTTAACAGCACGCGTTCCAAAGTAATTGGTAACAGCAAATGGTTTGTGAAATATATTGCACCAATAACAGCTCTTGTTATAACAATGACTGCACTTACACTGGCTATTATTGGTAAAAATTCAATGATTGGATACGATATAGCAAGAAAAATCAGCAGAAATATTATTCATCCCATAGTGATGAAATCCAGACAAAACTAAAGCTTCTGTTAGAAGCGGAGACTATGCAACTCTGTACAGCATGGATTATGTGGGAGATTGTTCAATAAAGGATAATGATGATAAATACGCATGGAATGATTTTTACAATGTCGCGTGATTATGTGTATATAAGAAAGGTATAATAAGTATGATGGAAAGGAATAATTCATCATATTATGGCGACGAATATATGAATACGATTTCAAGGGCAGTTGCGGATATGGAAGATATTGTCAGCAGACGTTTAAATTTATCGTATCATAGTGTATCGAAAGAAAGCATTAAGTATATAAATGATATATATGAAAAATCACATGAACTGTTAAAGGCATACTGCAATCTGACAGATGAGGACATAGCCGGACTTCCTGATATGTCACAGGCAGATATACTTACACTCATTACAAGGAGGAGCTTTGAATGAGAAAAAGAAGAAATTTAATATATCACTTCTGGCTTATGTGCTGTGTGTAATTATGATGATTATTATAATCCCATGTATTGCTGATATATCAGGTGATGTATTCAGGGAAAGGGAAGATGTCGGGCTATGAAGAAGACAGTCTTTATAATGATTTTATAGAGAATAATTATGAAGGGCTTCTTGAAAAGACAGAATATAACACAGGCATAGGCAAAGATATTGATAAAGATACACAAGATTATTATACATTTGCAAATGCGTATAAGAAAGCTTTCAATTATAAAGTGTATATGAATAATGGGGAGAAGGACAAGGCAGAACAGGTGATTAAAGATATAGACAGCACACAGTTTAATAATGTGCTGTTTAAGGAAGCACTCGAAAATGTAAAGAGAATATATATAGTTATTCTGCCATAGATTTCCTAACTTAACAGGAAACAGACCTTTTGTGGACTATCTGATAAGCAGTACTGGCATTCCATGGAGAAATGAAGGGCAGGATTCACACACGTGTCAGAAAGAGTTTCGCATATAGTAATAGAGGATAATGAAGATGAGTAACACAGGAAAGAATAATGTTATGACCGACAGGGTATCATATTATTTTAAATCACAATGGCATATACTTCTGACAATAACAATATCCGGTCTTATATATAACCTCGGACTTCTTGCAGGTCCGTGGTTTGAAGGACGAATGACAGGCTGTCTTGTTAATATACTTGGCGGTAAATCAACATTTACAGATATGCTTATTCTTGTGTTATGTTATGTAATTGCCATTGCAGTAGTGCAGATATCAAGGTATATAAAAAGATTCTATGTAAGAAGATTCGCTAATAATGTTAATAAGAACATGAAAGAGGTTCTGTATAACAGCCTTGTACATAAGAGCAGACCACAGTTACAGGAGGAAGCGCGAGGAGATATTCTTACTAAAGCTATCCTGGATGTTGACGACTGTGCTGGAAGGGATGAGAAAGTTCACGACTGAGATATTTGATACGGGTGTTGCAATTGCAGCATATGCAGGAATGCTTCTTTTCTATGACTGGAGACTTGGACTTATATGTATGATATTCCCGCCTATATCTTATATCATTGCAGAGAAGATGAAGGTTGTTGTACAAAAGACAGGTGCAGAATACAAGGTACAGTCAGGAAGACTTAGCACTGCAACGCTTGACAGAGCAGAAAATGCAGTTACATACCGTGTATATGGGTGCGGCGAAAGAAAACAGGCTTATGAAGATAATCTTACAGCTTATGAAAAATCAGCAGTCAGGGCGAATATATGGGGAACAGCATTTCCTCCGATATACAAGGTTATAGCACTTGGCGGAGTTATATTTATATTATATTTTGGAAGGGAATGTTCTGGGAACAGGCTGGAAGAGCTGGGATATTGCGGCTTTAGCTACATTTGTATCATGTTTTGCAAAGCTTTCTGAGAAGTCCTCACATGCAGCAAAGCTGTTTAATGCAGTACATAAGGCACAGGTGTCATGGAAGAGAATTAAACCGCTTATGAAGCATGAGAATTATGAAAATGCAGATAACAGTGTGAAGTGTGGAACACTTGAAGTAAAAGGGCTTACATTTGCTTATCCGGGAGGTCCTGATATATTCGAAGATGTAACATTTGAAGCAGAAAAAGGCAACATTATTGGCGTTACAGGTTCTGTTGCCTGTGGCAAATCAACTTTGGAAAGGTGTTTTATGCGAATATCCATATAAAGGAAGCATTAAGATTGCCGGCAATGAACTTTCAGAACTCGATGATGCAAAAAGCAGGGCTTGTAGCATATCTTGGACATGATCCGGAATTGTTTAACGATACAGTTAAGAATAATATTCTGATGGGTGATGATGAGAATGTGGATAAGCTTCTTAAGGCAGTGTGTTTTGACGAAGAAGTAAATGAGATGGAAAACGGACAGGAAACTTATGTTGGTAATACTGGCGTGAGATTGTCAGGAGGACAGGCACAGAGACTTGCACTTGCCAGAACACTCTGCCATAAGAAGCCGTTAATTATATTAGATGATCCATTTTCAGCACTTGATAAGGATACTGAAAGAAAAGTATTTGCTAATCTTAAAGAATACACCAAGGATTGTGTTGTGATTCTTATTTCACACAGATTATATCTGTTCCCACAGATGGATAAGGTTATATGGATGGAGAACGGAAAAACCATAGCCGGTACACATGATGAGATTATGAATAAATGCCCACAGTATGCGGTTCTTTATAATGAACAGAATGGAGGCGCATCTGATGAAGAATAAAAGTGTTGGCAAAGTTATATTGAACACAATAAAGAAAAGTGGCTGCTTACAATTAAACTGCAATTACTGTGCAATCGTAATGGCACTGTTTCCACCACTTATTCTTGCAAAGATTATTGATACAATTACATCAGGTACAATGCCCACATTTTATATGGTTCTTATGTATTTCGGATTTCTTCTTATAACAGGTCTTATGGAGAGCGCAAGAGAAACTTTTCTTACAGTATTCGGACAAAAGATTACACACTCATTAAGAAGTGCGTTGATGTATAAGTACAGCTGTCTTACAACAAGTGGTCTTACAAGTCAGGAACCTGGAACTGTTGTTTCAAGATTCGTTGGTGATGCTGATACAGTTGAGAATCTGTTTACATCAGGAATTATCAGTATGTTTGCTGATGCCTGCAAGATAATAAGTATTGTTGCTGTTATATGGTTTAAGAATAAAGGACTTGCCATTGTGCTTCTCGTTATTCTTCCTTTCCTGTTTGTATTCACAAGAATTATTCAGAAAAATATGCTGGCAGCACAGATTGAGAACAGAAGAGCTGTTGGAGGGCATCAGGACACGTTCCGGAAACTCTTCATAATATAAGAACAATACATACACTTGGCAAAGAAAATTATATGGCACAAAGATATGATGAATATATATGTGAAGCTACACAGCAATTGAAAAAATAATTTTATGATGCTTTATATTCACCGGTAATCCTTATTCTCAATGCTATTGTTGTTGCTGTGGTTATGCTTTTTCAGCATCAGATAACCAGTCAGTGCTTACATTTTTGGCATGTCAGCGTACAGCAGTTGCGGTAATTAATTATATTTCACAGATATTTGCTCCTGTTGAGAATCTTGGCATGGAGATTCAGACTATACAGTCAGCAATAGCCGGAGTACACAGGATTAATGAATTTTTCGAGCTGGATGAATTCTCAGTTAAGAAGGATTTATACATCGTAGAGAATACTGCCATGGCAGCTGACAGTGATGTGCTTGTTGACTTCAACAATGTAACATTTTCTTATGATGATGATAAAATGTTGTGGAGAACTTAAGCTTTAGCATTAAAAGGCGAGCGAGGTTACTCTGTCAGGAAGAACAGGTGCAGGAAAGAGTACAATATTTAAGCTCCTTCTTGGGCTTTATGATCCAGATAATGGGAGCGTATTGATTGCAGTCAGAAGGCGACAGCCATTCAGATAGCGAAAAGAAAGGTATATGGATATGTCGAGCAGACTTTCCATATGGTTCCTGGAACTGTCAAAGACCAGATTACACTGTATGATACATTGATTACTGATGAAGATGTAATTGAAGCAGCTAAGACAGGGTCTTCATGATGCAATCATGGAGCTTGAGAACGGCTATGATACCATATGCAAGCCAGAAGATTTCTCACAGGGACAGTGGCAGTTATTGTCAATTGCAAGGGCTGCGGCAGCAAAGCCTGAACTGCTTCTGCTAGATGAGATAACAGCTAATCTTGATGCTGATACTGAGAAAAATGTGCTTGATGCATTAAACAGGGTAAGCAAGAACAGGACTGTTATATCAATATCTCACAGAACCAATGCAAAATGGGGAGAATTATAGAAATTGCCTGATTTTGCAAGTGCTTTTCACTGGCTTATTATTTAGGAAAGAAGTATAATGAATAAACATAGAATGTTCTAAAGAGAAAGCTGGTAATATATAATGAAAAAGCAATAATGAAATATTTATTAATCGGTTCAGCATGTGTGCTGTTTGCTGTACTGGGGATGGTTACATATAAAAATCGAGGAAAATAAAATTGTATTTACAATTTCTGACAAAATCTGCGTATCATATGGTGATAATATAGATATATCGAACATGTGATTAAAATCAACATTTACATGAAAAGAAAAATAAAACGCATATAACTGTTGGAAGGAGATGTTAATACAAGAAAGATAGGCGACTATGATATTGATGTTATAGTAATAAAAGGAAATAAAAAGCATCTAAAAAGATTGTTGTTGAGGTAGCGGATGTGGAAGCTCCTGTTATTGAACTTTCAGGTGACAGTGAAATGACAATTGAGGCTGGAACACAATATGAAGAACCTGGATTTAGTGCAGATGATAATTATGATGGGGATTTAACGGAAAAGTCGAAAAAATAATGATATAGACACATGTACAAAGCAGGATGTGATTATTACATATTCTGTCAAAGATTCATCAGGTAATGAGGCTGTTGCGAACAGAACTGTTCATATTGTTGATACTACACCTCCACAGATAACTTTAACTCAAGGAAGTACCTGTTATGTTAAATGTGGTACGGAATATATGGAAGCTGGATATTATGCAGAGGATATATGTGATGGTGATATAACAGACAAGGTACAGGTTACAGGAGATGTCAATACAAGTGAGTGTGGCTCGTATACAGTTTCATACAAGGTGTCTGATTCTTCGGGTAATACAGCAGAGGCAGAAAGAACGGTAAGGGTATATAAACCTATGACTGATAATGTTGTTAATCCGGGGAATAAAGTGGTTTATCTTACATTTGATGATGGACCGGGACCGTATACACAGGAACTTCTTGATGTACTTGACCGATATAATGTAGGCAACATTTTTGTGACAAATGGAAAACCTGATTATCAGAACCTGATAGCAGAGGAAGCATCAAGAGGACATACGGTTGCGATTCATTCTGCAAGTCATGATTATTCAAGAATATATCAGAGCGTTGATGCATATTTTGATGATTTGAATGAAATGAATAATATAATTTTGACCCAGACTGGTAAGTATGCTGATATTATCAGATTTCCAGGAGGTTCATCTAATACAGTCAGCAGGAGCTATTGCAGAAGGAATAATGAGCCAGCTTGTATGTGCTGTAGAGGCAAAAGGCTTCAGATATTGTGACTGGAATGTATCGAGTGGTGATGCGCTTAGCTAATACAGCGTCACAGGTAATCTGTAATGTGATTAATGGAATTAAAGGCAGAAATATATCTATAGTATTACAGCATGATATAAAGAAGTTCAGTGTGGATGCGGTTGAAGAAATAATACAATGGGGCTTATCAAGAAGGATATACATTCCTTCCTATAACATCAACTACGCCTATGTCACACCACGGAATTAACAATTAATATGTGGAATTAATGAGATAAATGTGTTATGATTTTAGCATATTTAAGGCATGTGATATATTTTAAGAAAGAGGGGGGTATATGGAAAACTGTTATCTTGGGATGGCAGGGCATAATGTGTTTAATAATAAGGTTAAAGATATTATACATAAGAATGAACATAGTGTTGTTCTATTGGCTCTGGACATAAGTAATTTTAAGTACATTAATGATTTTTACGGTATGGATGAGGGTGATAAAGTAATGCAGGACAGCGGATTATTATTTTATTAATGAACCACTGTGCCTAGCTGCTCACGGAATTGGATTTGACCAGTTCAGGGAGCATATAATGTGGATGGAATGACTCAGGAAGATGTTGTTAGTTATATTACAAAAAGAATGAGAAGTTTGAGGCAGAATTATCAGAACGATACCCACTTGTATACCAGCATGTTTATGTAGGACTTTATTTTTATGATAACCATGAACTTGATGTGAGAATGGCGGTAGACAGGGCAAATCTGGCGAAGAAATCAACTAAAGGAAGATTTGATATCCATTGTTGCATATATTCTGAAGATAACTGTAATGAATACCTTGAACATATGGATATGTCTAATGAATTCGTACATGCATATAATGAGAACAGGATTGAGATATTTTTACAGCCAAAGATTTCTGTGTCTGAAGGAAAAGCTGTGGGTGCTGAAGCTCTCGTAAGAATGAGAAACAAGGAGGGAGCTGATTCCACCTGTAAGGTTTGTTCCGGTACTTGAACATACAGGAATGATTGAAAAGCTTGATGATATCATGCTGGATAAAACATTTGCATTTCAGCGTGAATGCATTAATAATGGAATCCGCCCGGTTCCTATATCTGTCAATATATCAAGACAGAGGTTCACAAGCGATGGCTTGCTTGGTTATGTGATGGAGCTTCAGCAAAAATATGATATAGATGCATCACTTGTTGAACTGGAGATTTTAGAGACAACATTTATAGATGCATTGGATGCAATGACAGATGCAATTAATGCATTGAGAAGCAGGGATTCAGAATAAATGTTGATGATTTTGGTTCGGGTTATTCGTCATTAAATCAGATTGCTAATATTCCTGCTGATGTTATTAAGTTTGACCGCGTTTTGCAAGCGGTCATTGAAGAATGATAAGGAAGACAGGTTATTAAGTCGTTAATCCAGATGCTTAAAATGGTAAATTATGAGCTTGTTTTGAAGGTGTGGAGACAAAGGAAGAACTTGATACAGTCGTATCTTATGGCTGCGATGTTATTCAGGGCTTTTATTTTGACAAGCCGCTTCCGGCAAAGGAATTTATACAGAAATACTATAAGGGCAGCAGGAGTCTACCTATGGGACATAATAATATTAACAATGAAGAACTGCTTGAATATATTTTAAAAGATTTTAAAAGCGGCGTTCAGCATGGGATTCTTGTGGCAAATCTTACATATATGCTTGCTAAGAGAATGGGACTTACGGATAGTGAGTGCCATGAATTAAAAATAGCTGGAATGTTGCATGATATTGGAAAACTTAAATTATCAGAATACTTATATGGCAGAAATTCTGGCGAATTATCAGTCGAAGAGATGAAATATATGAGAATGCACTCTAAAATCAGCTTTGATGTATTGAAAAATTATGATTATTCAGATAATATAATGAAAGTTGTTCTCTATCACCATGAGTGCTACGATGGAAGTGGCTATCCTGATAATCTTAAAGGAACAGATATTCCACTGGGTGCAAGAATTCTTAAGGTGACAGATGAATTTGCTGCGCTGATATCTGACCGGCCGTATAGGAAAGCATTTGACATTGATACGGCTGTGAATATTCTTATTGAAGAGATTAAGAATCTTGATATGAGAGTATTTATTGAGTTTCAGCGAATGATTCACGAGGAAGAAACATTTGAGATAATAAGAAATAGTAAGATAGATTTAGATAGTCTTAGTCTTGAAGATATTCTATCCTTCGCAGATTAGTATTTAATTACAGGAAAGAGGTAAAGTAAGATGGCAGAGTCAATGGTTGGCTTAAAGAGATCGCACAGATGTACAGAGGTTTCATCGGCTGATATTGGTAAGAAGCGTTACTGTAATGGGGTGGGTTGCCAAGAGAAGAAATCTTGGTTCACTTATTTTTGTTGATTTAAGAGACAGGAGTGGAATTCTCCAGATTCTTTTGATGAAAATATAATTGGCAAGGAAGCGCTTCGACAAGGCATATACACTTCGTAATGAATTTGTAATCGCTGTTGAGGGTGAAGTTATTAAGAGAAGTGGTGCTGTTAATGAGAATTTAAAGACAGGTGACATTGAGATTGCTGCAAAGACTTTAAGAATTCTTTCAGAGTCAGAGACACCTCCATTCCCAATAGAGGAAAATATCCAGACTAAGGAAGATATCAGACTTAAGTACAGATGTCTTGATCTTAGAAGACCTGATATCCAGTCTAATATTATTATGAGAAGCAAGGTTGCAACTCTTACAAGAGCATTTCTTGCAAATGAAGGCTTTTTAGAGATTGAAACACCTATGCTTACCAAGTCTACACCAGAGGGAGCAAGAGATTATCTTGTACCAAGCCGTATTCATCCAGGTAAGTTTTATGCGCTTCCACAGTCACCACAGCTCTTTAAGCAGATGCTTATGTGTTCTGGCTATGACAGATATATGCAGATTGCAAGATGCTTCAGAGATGAGGACTTAAGAGCAGACAGACAGCCTGAATTCACACAGATTGATATGGAATTATCATTCGTTGATGTTGATGATGTAATCGATGTTAATGAAAGACTTCTTGCATACCTTTTAAGGAAGTTCTTGATGTTGATGTACAGCTTCAATCCAGAGAATGACATGGCGAAGCTATGGACAGATTCGGTTCAGATAAACCAGATTTAAGATTCGGTATGGAATTACAGAATGTATCAGATATTGTTAAGGACTGCGGATTCGGAGTATTTACAGGAGCACTTGAGAATGGCGGTTCTGTAAGAGGAATTAACGCAAAGGGACAGGGAAGCATGCCTCGTAAGAAGATTGATGCACTTGTTGATTTTGCTAAGGGATATGGTGCAAAAGGTCTTGCTTATATTGCAATTCACGAAGATGGTTCATATAAGTCATCATTTGCAAAGTTTATGACAGAGGATCAGATGAATGCCCTTGTTAAGGCTATGGATGGTGAAGCAGGGGATCTTCTTTTATTCGCTGCTGACAGAAATAAGATTGTATGGAATGTACTAGGTGCTTTAAGAGTAGAACTTGCTGATCAGATGGGACTTCTTGATAAGTCTGATTATAAGTTCTTATGGGTAACAGAGTTTCCACAGTTTGAATGGTCAGATGAAGAAGAAAGATATGTTGCTATGCATCATCCATTCACAATGCCTATGGATGAGGATCTTGATATGCTTGAGACTAATCCTGGTGCAGTTCGTGCAAAGGCTTATGATATTGTTCTTAACGGAACAGAAATCGGTGGTGGTTCAGTAAGAATCCATCAGGCTGATGTTCAGAGCAGAATGTTCAAGGCACTTGGACTTACAGATGAAGTTGCTAATGAAAAGTTTGATTCCTGCTTGACGCATTCAAGTATGGTGTTCCTCCACATGCGGACTTGCTTATGGTCTTGACAGACTTGTAATGCTTATGGCTAAGAGAGATTCAATCAGAGATGTTATTGCCTTCCCTAAGGTAAAGGATGCATCTTGTCTCCTTACTAATGCACCTGATGTTGTAGATGCTAAGCAGCTTGATGAGCTTTCAATTAAGATTGAAGAAGAGAAAACTGAAGAGTAAGATATAATAAATGCCCTGCACTGATTTGAAAGTGCGGGGCATTATTTTATATGATATTTATAAAAATGTTATTTGATAGTAATCTGTTCAACAGATGTATCAGCACCACTTGTGCTTACTCTGTAAAGGACTCCTGATCTTCATAATACTGGAAAAATGTGTATTTTGATGTGCAGTGAATGTTGGTAATATTGCCTATAGCAATAGTTTCAATCTGTGTTCCATCAATATTCATCCTGTAAAGGCCTGTCATTCCATCTGTGCTTTCTACCTGGAAAAATATTTTGTTTCCATACATTATAATTAACGACTTTGTTTCCTTTTTCTCCATACAATAATTCAAGAGTTTTGTTAGATGTATTAAGTCTTACAAGTGAATAGTTTTTACTTAAGTCAATATAATATGCATAGCCGTTCTCAACATCTGCAAGATATGAATTGCAATCATATAATACAGAGGTTTTATCAGTTTGGTATCGTAACTTAATATGTTGTGTTTTCCGACAGGATCAGAAAAATATATTGTTCCGTTATGGACGCACGCGTGAGTAAGGTGTGTCAGAAATTTTGGTATCCTTCTTTCCTGCAATGTCTACTTTATGGAAAGCCAGAGGCGTTGTATCACTATAATGCTGGTAATATAACGAGTTACCAGATAAGGCTATTGTTCCGGAAAGACTGTCGTATAATGCTTTCAATGACTCGCCGTTTAGGTCACAGCGGTAAACACCGAATAGCTGTCCCCTGAATATTGTTCCAATGGTTTCCTCGCTTGAAATTATTCTTGACATAATATATGTAACTGCCACAGACATTGATGGATGCGACACTGTCATCATTTAATTTCATGGCATTAGTGCAGTCTGAATTCATTACATATAATTTGTTATAATCGTATGGATTGGCAAAATATATTTTGTCATTGTACTCGCAGAACAAACCCCGTTATTGAGGTTACCGAATTGCCAATAGCATTGTCATTGTTGTATACGAGGCGGCTGCTTCGTATAGATAGAAATATTAATACTGCAAGTAATAATCCTATAATGGTTATTACACTTATTGTGATGGCTTTTTCATATGTTATCACTACTCCCTTATGTACATTATTTAAGAACATTTTCTTAAGTATAACATAAAAGTACATTTATTGCATATCATTAAAAATGTGATACAATAAGAATAATACATCGCTTTAAAGAGGAGAAGTATATGTTAGACCTTAATGAAATACGAAATAATATTGATAAAATCGACAGTCAGCTTGTAGAACTGTTTGAAGAGAGAATGAAACTGACAACTGAGGTTGCAGAATATAAGATTGAGACAGGAAAGAAGCGTTCTTGATCCGGCACGCGAGAAAGCTAAGTTAGAATCTGTCAAGAAGCTTGTTAAGAATCCTGATAATGTGCATGCTATTGATGACCTGTTTGCACAGATTATGGCTAACTCAAGAAAGAATCAGTATATGCTTCTTGAAAAGATGGGACAGACTTTAAGAGAGCCATATGAGGCTATTGATGAGATTAATAAGAAAGATTGCAAGGTAGTATATCAGGGAGTTCCAGGTGCATATTCATATGCTGCCATGATTAATTTCTTTGGCAAGGATGTTGATAATTTCAATGTTCCTACATGGAGAGAGTGCATGGAAGCAGTTAAGGAAAGCTGATTATGCGGTTCTTCCTATAGAGAATTCCAATGCCGGAATTGTTGCTGATGTGTATGATTTGTTACAGGAATATAATAATTACATAATAGCAGAAACTTATGTTAAAATTGAACATTTGTTACTTGGACTTCCGGGAACTGACCTTGAAAATGTAACTGCTGTATATTCACATCCACAGGGACTTATGCAGTGTGACAGATTCTTAGATACTCACAAGGACTGGCAGAGAATCAGTCAAGCTAATACAGCACTTGCAGCAAAGATGATTTTTCAGGAGCATAATAAGACTCATGTTGCCATTGCGAGTAAGGAAGCAGCAGAGCTTTATGGTCTTGATATCTTAAAGTCTGGAATTACAGATCAGGAGGGCAATACAACAAGATTTGTTATTGTTACTAATACAAGAAAGTTTGTTAAGAATGCACAGAAGATGAGTATTGTGTTTGAAACAGCTAATGAAGCGCACTCTATATAATCTTTTAAGTCATATTATATATAATGGTCTTAATATGAATAAGATTGAATCAAGACCAATTGAGGGTAATGTAGAGGGAAAGAGATGGAATTTCCGTTTCTTTGTTGATTTTACAGGTAATATTGATGATCCAAGAGTTATGAATGCATTAAGAGGTATTGAAGAGGAAGCTGAGTCAATTAAGTTGCTTGGAAACTATTAATGTGTTAGAATTATGAAGATGTCGTCAGACAATAAGCTATTAGATAAGTGAGGAAATTAGAGTGAATTTAGAAGAAGCAAAGCTTAAGCTTTCAAAGTACGGTCAGGAACAGATATTAAGATATTATGATGAATTATCAGATGATGAGAAGGTAGCACTTCTTGAACAGATTGATAAGACTGATATGGAAGTTTTATCGGCAATTGAACATAAGTCTGAGCTTGTTAAGAAAGGTGAAATTACACCTCTTGATGCAATGGAACTTGATGAGATAGAAGCAGACTATGATACATTTAAGAATACAGGTGTAGAAGCAATTAAGGCCGGAAAGGTTGGAGCAATTCTTCTTGCGGTGGAATGGGAACAAGACTTGGTTCTGATAATCCTAAAGGAATGTATAATGTAGGTGTTAACAAGGAACTTTATATATTCGAGTGCCTTATTAATAATCTTATGGATGTTGTTAAGGAAACAGGAACTTATATACATTTATTTGTTATGACAAGTGAGAAGAATAATGATGCTACAGTTTCTTTCTTTGAAGAAAAGGATTTCTTTGGATATAAGAGTGAATATGTACATTTCTTTAAGCAGGAGATGGCAGCAGCTACTGATTATGAAGGGTAAGATATACCTTGAAGAAAAGGGAAGAATGGCTACATCACCTAATGGTAATGGCGGCTGGTATATATCTTTAAAGAAGCGCTGGATTAACAGAGGTTCTTGAGAATAACGGCATTGAGTGGCTGAATGTATTCGCTGTTGACAATGTCCTTCAGAGAATTGCAGACCCTGTATTTATCGGTGCTACAATTGAAAAGCATTGTGCAGTTGGTTCTAAGGTTGTAAGAAAAGCAGCCCCTGATGAGAAGGTAGGTGTTATGTGCCTTGAAGATGGCAAGCTCTATTGTTGAGTATTATGAACTTACTAAAGAGATGATGGATGCTAAGAATGCAAAAGGCGACCATATAATTTTGGAGTTATTCTTAACTATCTGTTCAGGGTTTCTGATCTTGAAAGAATTGTTGGAAAGAATCTTCCTTTACATATTGTTGAGAAGAAGATTCCATATATTGATGCGAATGGTGATCTTGTTAAGCCGGAAAAGCCTAATGGATATAAGTTTGAGGGTCTTGTTCTTGATATGATTCATGAGCTTGACAGTTGCCTGCCATTCGAGGTAGTAAGAGAAAAGGAATTTGCACCAATTAAGAATGCAACAGGTGTTGATTCAGTTGAATCAGCAAGAGAACTTCTTAAGAAGAATGGTGTTGCAATTTAACATATTTTGTTGTATGTTATTAATAAGTGCTGTACAACTGGCGGAAGATGCCTTATGGGCATTGTGGGATAACCCACAGGGAGTACAGTTTATATTAAAAAGCCGACCGCCTGGGCAACGTTAAGCTATAAGCTGCGTTCCCAGGCGGTTTTGCGCAGTAGCGATGAGGATAGGAGTGAAAATTCACAATCATGCTTGCATGGATTGGGGATTTTTCACGGATATTCGAGGAGCACCGCGACAATGCCAGAATGAAATTCTGGCATCTTCGCTACTCGCGAAAAGAACCATGAGGAGCGAACGCAGTCATCACATTTAACAGGAGGTCAGTTATGACAATTAAGAACCTTTCAGAGGAATTATCAGGATGTGCTTATCCGGGCAGAGGAATTGTTGCCGGTATGTCAGAGGATGGTAAGAAGCAGTTTCAGCTTACTTTATTATGGGAAGAAGCGAGCAGCCGTAACCGTGTATTTGTACAGGACGGAGAGGGTATCAGAACAGAAGCTTTTGACCCATCAACACTTTTAGTTGCACCAGAGCTTATTATCTATGCCCCTGTAAGAGTACTTGGCAATAATACTATAGTTACTAATGGAGACCAGACTGATACGGTTTATGATGGCCTTTCAGAAGGAAAAACATTTGAAGAATCTTTAAGAGTAAGAAAATATGAGCATGATGCACCTAACTATACACCAAGAATTTCAAGTGTGCTTCATATTGAGAATAATGAATATTCATATGCAATGTCAATATTAAAGAGCCATAATGGTAATCCTGACATCTGTGAAAGACACATATACATATGATGCAGCATTTGAGGAGAAGGACATTATATCCATACATATATGGGAGATGGCAATCCACTTCCAAGCTATGAGGGAGAACCTACATGGGTTAAGATATCAGGTGATATTGAAGAATTCACACAGATGATCTGGGATAATCTTAATGCAGATAACAAGGTTTCACTTTTGTAAGATATATTGATATTGCTACAGGTGAATACGAAACAAGAATTATTAACAAGAATGTAAAGTAATTAAGGAGAAAGAATATGAACGAATTTCAGTTAAAATACGGATGCAACCCTAATCAGAAGCCTTCAAGAATATTTATGGAAGACGGAAGTGACCTTCCTGTAGAGATTCTTAACGGCAGACCAGGATATATTAATTTTCTTGATGCATTTAACGGATACCAGCTTGTTAAGGAATTAAAGAAGCTACAGGACTTCCAGCAGCTACATCTTTCAAGCATGTATCTCCAGCGTGCAGCAGTAGGACTTCCTCTTACAGATGTCGAGAAGAAGATTTACTGGGTTGATGAAGCAATCGGAGAATTAAGCCCAATCGCATGTGCGTATGCAAGAGCAAGAGGCGCAGACAGAATGTCATCTTTCGGTGATTTCATATCATTATCAGATGTATGTGATGTTGCTACAGCAAAGCTTATCCAGCATGAGGTTTCAGATGGTATTGTTGCACCTGGCTATGAACCGGAGGCACTTGAGATATTAAAGTCTAAGAAGAAGGGTAATTATAATATCATTAAGATTGACCCTGAGTATAAGCCTGAACCAATCGAGAGAAAGGTGTGTTTGGCGTAACATTTGAGCGGGAAGAAATGAGTTCGTTATTGATAAGGAGCTTTTATCAAATGTTGTAACAGAGAACAAGGAAATTCCTGAATCAGCTAAGATTGATATGATTATTGCACTTATAACACTTAAGTATACACAGTCTAATTCTGTATGCTATGTTAAGAATGGACAGGCAATCGGTATCGGAGCAGACAGCAGTCAAGAATCCATTGTACAAGACTTGCAGGACAGAAGCGCAGATAACTGGTATCTCCGCCAGAATCCAAAGGTCCTTAATCTTCCATTTAAGGAAGGCGTAGGCCGTGCTGACAGAGATAATGCAATTGACCTTTATATTGGTGATGAGTATGAAGATATTCTCAATGACTGGGAGAGAGTATTCACAGAGAAACCATCTGTATTTACAACAGAGGAAAAGAAGGAATGGCTAGCAGGCAATACTGATGTAACAATCGGTTCAGATGCATTCTTCCCATTTGGAGATAATATAGAAAGAGCATATAAGTCAGGCGTTAAGTATGTAGCACAGCCTGGTGGTTCTGTAAGAGATGATCAGGTTATTGAAACAGCCAATAAGCGTGGAATGGCTATGTGCTTTACAGGAATGAGACTGTTCCATCATTAATACAGAGCCAGTACATAAAAATGTTGCTAATTACTCATATTCATTGACTTTAGAGGTCTTATTTGTTAAAATTTATTCAATCAATACATGTAACAATTGAAAAGAGGTGGTTTAAGCATGAAGATTCAAGATTTTGCTGATATGGAGAAATTTGAATCAATTATGTCTGACTGGGCTGTGGCAACAGGATTAGCTACGGTTGCAGTTGGAGCTGATGGGAAGTATATTTCCGAATGTTACAACTTTACAGATTTCTGTATGAAGCTTACCAGAGGAAGTAAGGAAGGATGCAGAAGATGTGAAAATGTGATGCTGGAAGGACAAGGTGTATATCATTGCCATGCTGGACTTGTGGATTTTGGTATTCCGCTTAAGTTAAGCGATGGTACAGTGCTTGGCTCTGTAATCGGAGGTCAGGTTTTACCTGAGCATCCAGATGAAGAGAAATTCAGAGGCGTTGCAAGAGAACTGGGTATTAATGAGGATGAGTATATTGAGGCGTTAGGAAAAGTTACAGTAAGAACAGAGACGGAGATTAATGCAGCAGCTAACCTGCTAGGAGCAGTACTTAATAATTTTATTAATTCAGAATATAATTCTAAGTACAATGGACAATTGATTACAAAGCTTACAGGTGGTGTTGAGAGCTGCGAAGAGTATGTGAGAGATATTAAGGAGAATACCAAGCAGCTTGATGGTATCCAGAGGAAGCAGAATATTCTTGCACTTAATGCATCTATTGAGGCTGCAAGAGCTGGCGAGGCGGGAAAAGGCTTTTCAGTTGTAGCATTAGAGGTAGGAAAGCTTGCTAAGAGCTGTACAGATCTTAATAACAGAATAACCTCAACTGTAGAGAATATATCTGATGTTATACATGATATGGCAGATATAGGTAAGAGATAAAGAATATCAGCGGGTAATTACATATAGCGAATGTCAACTGGAAGATGCAACTTGTTGACATTCGCTATTTTCAGTTCTATAATCAAATAAAAATTTTAAAAAGAGGTATATTAATTATGACACCATTAGAACTGGCTGAAGAGATTATTAATGGAAGAAGAATTACAAGACAGGATGATTTAACATTTTTCCTTAGCTGTGACTTAGATGAGCTTTGTGTGGGTGCGGACAGAATAAGAAAGCATTTTGTTGGAGATAAGGTTGACTTATGTTCTATAATTAATGGAAGAAGCGGCAAATGTCCAGAGGATTGTAAGTACTGTGCACAGTCAGCACACAATCACACTGACTGTGAGGTATATGATTTTCTTCCAGAAGAGGATATTGTAAAGGCATGTAAGCTGAATGAGTCAGAAGGTGTTGATCGTTTCTCGATTGTTACGGCTGGAAAAGCTCTTACTGGTGAGGAGTTTGAAAAGGCTGTTCATGCTTATGAGACTATGAATAAAGAATGTGATATTGAGCTGTGTGCATCTATGGGATTTCTTAATGCTGAGCAGCTTCACAGACTTCATGAAGGTGTTACAAGTTATCACCATAATATTGAGACTTCAAGAAGAAATTTCCCTAATATATGTACTACACATACATATGATATGAAGATTGAAACTTTAAAGCTTGTAAAAGCAGAAGGTATGTGGGCATGTTCAGGTGGTATAATAGGAATGGGCGAAGACTGGGAAGACAGACTTGATATGGCAATAAGTCTTGCGGAAGTCGGAGTTGACTCTATTCCTCTTAATGCACTTATGCCAATTAAGGGTACACCTCTTGAGAATGAGAGAAGACTTACTGAGCCTGAGATATTAAGAACAATAGCATTCTTTAGATATATTAACCCGGAGGCTGATATAAGACTTGGTGCAGGAAGAGCACTTCTTACAGGAGACGGAATCAAGGCATTTCAGTCTGGTGCGTCTGCTACTATTACAGGTAATATGCTTACTACTGTTGCATGTGCTACAATTAGAAGCGATAAGAATATGTTAAAGGAAATGGAAGAGACAAAATAATGAAATTAACAAAATATTTGAAAAAGGAATGGCTGTGTTACTTACAGCGACATTTTGCATGGGATTATCAGCAGGCTGACAGGCTGTGGAAAAGATACAACTAAAGAAGATTCTAAGGATATTGATACATTCAGAATAATGATTGCACCGTATCAGGATGCTGATACGCTGCTTACAGGACTTGAGCCTCTTGGCGGCATGATTAAAGATGAACTTGCTACACAGGGGTATAATGTAGGCAATGTTGAGATTACAGTAGGAACTTCTTACAGTGCAGTAGGAGAAGCTTTAAGTGCCGGAACAGCAGATGCAGGATTTATTTCTGGCGGAACTTATGTTACATATGATGATGACTGTGATGTTCTGCTTACTGCACAGAGAAAAGCTATTAACAAGGATTCTCTTAATGCCAAGGACTGGAATGACGGAACGGAGGAAGCATTTACAGATAATCTTACAACATATTATCGTTCAATAATTCTTGCAGGACCAAGTGCTAAGGGACAGGAGCTTGCTGCCAAGGTCAATCACAGGACAAGCTTACATGGGATGATTTGAATGGTGCAACATGGGCTGTAATGGGTGCTTCATCAGCATCAGGTTATATATACCCAAGTCTGTGGCTCTACAATAATTATGGGAAGCAGATAAGTGACCTTGCCAATGTCGTACAGTCTGATTCATATACAACATCTATGTCAAGACTTGCAGCAGGACAGGTTGATGTTATTGTCGGATTTGCACATATGAGAGCAAAATATGCAGCTAACTGGATGAGCAAATTCGGTGGTACAGATGATTGTTATAAACAGACTGCAGTTTTGGCAGTGACAGATCAGATAATGGATGATACAATATGTGTTAGTAAGAATTCAGATATTATGTCAGAAGGCTTTAAGAAAGCATTTGCAGATGCTTGTATTAATATAGGAAAAGTGAAGACGGACTTAAAGTTTTGAATGTATTAAGCCATATTGGATATCAGTATGCCCAAAGCTCTGATTATGATGCAGAGCGTGCGGCACAGAATATGTTAAAGAAATAATTCACCTTTAAGCTGTCTGGGAGGACAATATATATGTTACAGATAGACAGTGTGAGTAAATTATATAAAGGTGGAGACAAAGCCCTTGATAACATTAGTTTTCAGTAGAACAGGGCGAATTCATATCAGTAATTGGAAAGAGTGGTGCTGGAAAGACCACTCTTTTTCGCTTGCAATGGAATGATTAAACCGTCTGCAAGGCAGTATTATTATTGATAACCAGGATTTTACAAAGCTTAAGGGAAGAAAGAAAAGAGATATTCAGAAAACAATAGGCACTATATATCAGGATTTCTGCCTTGTTGATACAATGACCTGTTTAGACAATGTGCTTAATGGGGCATTGGCAGATAAAATGCTTTTCAGGCACTTTTGGCATATTTACTAAGGAACAGAAGGAATATGCAAGGAAGCAGCTTGAAGCAGTGGGATTATCTGAAAAATGTATTCATATGCGGAAAAGCTTTCAGGAGGACAGAAACAGAGAGTTGCAATTGCAAGGGCACTAATGCAGAAGCCTGATATCATTCTTGCGGATGAACCGGTTGCTTCGCTAGACCCTTATAGTGCAGAACAGATTACTGATATTCTTGTACAGCAACAGACAGTACAATATAACAGTTATTATGAACAGTCATTCGGTAGAGCTTGCATTGAAGAAATCAGACAGAATTATAGGAATTGCTGATGGCAGACTTGTGCTTGATAAAAGTCGCCAGAGGTAACAAACGAGGATGTTGAATTCATATATGGTGGTGCGTATGAAAAGTATGAATAGAATGGAAGGCTATAAGAAGAATTACTACACTGGTAATGCTTTTATAATAATATTCTGTTTTGCTGTAACAGGCTTTGATATGAATGTGATTATAAATAGAGGCAGTCAGGCTGTATTATTCATAAAAGAATGTTCCCACCGGATACAGGATATTGTGGTAAGATTATTGAACCACTTATTAAGACCGTGCAGATGTCGATTGCGGGTACATTTATTGGTGCTGTGTTTGGACTTTTTACAGCATTTTTATATGCAGGTAATCTTATTAAAGCCTTATGTAAGGATTGTAGTGAGAGTTATTGTACAGTGCGTAAGAACAATTCCTGTGCTTATACTCGCACTTGTAGCAACATTCATATGGGGACTTGGTGCGGCAGCGGGTACGATTGCAATAGCTGTATCGACATGGGCTGTAATGGCAAGAATTGGTGGTGAGGATATTGAAAGCCTGACACTGAAGCCATATGAAGCAGTTACTGCTATAGGAGCGAGGAAGATTTAAAGCATTTTCACGGACAGTTATTATTGAACTGCTGCCGGGATATCTTAGCAATTCGCTTTATGTACTGGAAGCTAATATAAGACATGCAGCAATACTTGGCTATGTAGGTGCAGTGGAATAGGACTGCTTAATGAAAAGATAAGCTGGCGTGAATACAGCAGGGTTGGAATGATTCTTGTTATGCTTTTGCCGCAGTGCTTGTGATTGAGGGAATAAGTACATTCCTGAAAGCATATCTTGATGGACGTATTAAGAGAAATACAACTGCAAATGTGATTATAAGTGTATGTATCATGGTATTTTTGTATACAGTCTCAGTGCAGTTAAAGATGTATCAACATCAAAGCTTGGTATTAAGGTTGTTGGCGCGATTATGCACGGAATTACACATCCGGACTGGGAATACATGTTTATGACAGGAAAGAGTGGCGTTATGTATCTTATGCTTGAAACTATTGCAATTGCAGTTGCGGGAACATGTGCCGGAGCAGTGTTTGCAGCAATACTTACTCTTATTAATTCTAGAAAATTCGTTTCGGCACCGGTGGCTTTTATTGGCGGCTTGTTGTTATGGCAATAAGAACTGTACCTGTGTATGTGTATGGACTTATATTCATAAGGGTTACGGGACCTGGCAGCTTTGCCGGAGTGCTTACAATGATGATGTGCAGTATTGGACTTCTGACAAAGAGATTTACAGTTGCGGTTGACAACTGGAACATGGCGGCGTGGAATGCGTGCGAATGTGCAGGAACAGGATTCATAGCAAGACTACGGTATGTGGCAGTACCTGAGCTTAAGATTCAGTTTAAGGATGCTGTGATGTACAGACTGGATGTGAATGTTCGGTCGGCAAGTACATTAGGACTTGTTGGAGCAGGCGGAATCGGCGCCCCACTGATTGTCTACATGAACAATTACAGATGGGACGCCGTTGGCTCAATTCTTATTGTATTATTTGTTGTAGTTCTTCTTATAGAACTTCTTTCAAAATGTTTAAAGAGAATCCACTAAGCTTTCTTTAACCGGCTGTAGTCAATAACATATATGAAAATGTAAAGAACGATATAAAGAATTATTGCTCCGATTACATCGACTACAGAATGCTGCTTTAAAAATACGGTTGCAAGGCATATAAGGATGCAAAGAATGGAAGATAATGTCTTTGTTATTATATGTCCTTTTAAAGCTTTGCAACGCAGTAATGCAAAATTAACTGCCAGTGAGTTGTACATGTATACTTGGAAATACATTTGTTGAAGTATCTATTGTATATAGTGCATTGATTATCTTTCCACAGAAGTTATCAGGGATATAATCAGGTCTTAATGTAAGACCATTAGGATATATCATGCATATAGTAAGAGAGTGACATACCGATTATGAGTGATAACGCAAACTGTATGAATTCTTTATTATCTGCCTTAAAATACATATATATGCAAGCTGCAACCACATATAAAAACCATAATACATATGGAATTATAAAGTATTCACAGAAAGGTATCATATGATCAAAAGGAATATTGATGATATGAAGCCCGGGATAATCACTGTTAATTACTTTTTCAAGAGTTGAAAACCATGGAGGTATATAAATATATATGCCGCAAAGCATATTCTCCAGCCTTTTCTTTTAAAAATCTTTCAATACTGTACACCTCTACATTTTTTTTTATTAGCAAAATATTTCAAGATTATATCATTGTTGCTGAATAAATGCAATATAATAAGGTTTTGAAGGTTTACAAACCAAATAAATATGTAATATAATGATATGACACATTGGATGCGAGGAGATTTATAAATGTTACATTTGAATCATTTGAAGAAAAGTTTTGGTAAGACAGAGATTCTTACTGATGTTGAATATATATTTAATAAAGGTGGGATATCCTATTCTTGGAGGTCCGGGCCGGAAGAACTACTTTTGAGTGTATAGCGGGGATATTTCTCTGGACTCAGGCGAGGTTAAGACTCAGGAGAAAAGTACATTGTTTTTGCTGCAAAACAGAGCGTTCTGCCTATGCTTATAACAGGATATCAGTTTATAAGCATGCTGTGCGATATGAATAAGAATAGCGAAGAACCGGAGTACTATTTTGAAAAGGTTAAGCTTTCACAAGAAATAAGGGATAAGCATATTGGAGATTATAGCTTTGAAGAGAAGAAAAGACTGCAGCTTGCGGCATTTCTTATACAGAAGCCATATGTGATGATGTTTGATGAGGCTCTTGATTATTGTACTGAAGAATATATTGATGATATGCTCGACGTGCTTAATGAGGTGAAGGATGAACATATTATATTAATGTCAACAGGACTTCTTGATATTGCACACAGGATTTCACGGGATGTGGTTGTGCTTAATAATGGAGAACTTAATCTGATTTCATATGAGACGATGCAGATTCCTGAAATTAAGAAGGCTGTATTAGATATACTTGGGGAGGCAGACAATGAGATTATTTAGAAAGCTGTTTGCTGAAAAAATATTACGATACTATGAGGGTACAGAGGGCGGTATACGTCTGATAAAGAGTCTTCCTTTAGTGAAAAAGCATATAAAGGAGGATGCCTTTGGTGAAAAGTCAAAGGCAGGATGGCAGTAGGAATTATATCGCAGCTAATTATGCTGTTATGGGAGTTTATAAGAAAATTATTGTATGTATGGCTGTTTATGTTTATTCCATATATGATTATGGCACATTTCTTCCCGTTGATTAAGCTTCATCAGGATACAACTATAATTTATCTTTTGTAATGCTATCAACTATATGTGGAAGCTTTTCAAATACCACGATTTTGCAATGGGAGACAGGGATTATCTTATGATAAGGGTAATGCTCGTAAGCCCGTACATGAATTTTCTTGGAAAGTTCATATACAAAATAGTGACAGAATTTGTGTTCTATTTTATAATTCTTATGATTTTCCAGGTGCCGGTGCTTAACAGTCTTATGCTGTGTATTCTTACAGTATGTTCAAGACCGATAGGAGAGATGTTTGCAATTATAGCATTTGATCATTTTAGAGGAATATATGAGAACAGAAGTGTGCTTAATGGTACAATTATGGCAATATGTGTTCTTCTTGCGTATGGTCTGCCGGTGCTTAACAGAAGTGTATCAGCAACATGGATATATGCCATTCATCCGTTTGTGATTGTAATTATGCTGGTGCTTGGAGCTGGTGCCATGTACTTCTTGTGGTGGTATAAATATTACAGGGTGATTATAAGAGAAGCAATGCATAATAAAAGAGAATTTTAATGACAGGAGGCAGCTATGAACCAGAAAAGTAAGAGATTTCAGACAAGAATGCTTACATATGGTGTTCTGGTAGTATTCTGCCTGATTGTTATTGGTATTTTATATACAGCTATATTTCAAGATATCACATGGGAAAGCTGGATATAAAGTCAAGATATACATTCAGTGTAGATGTTGGCGCTGATGATGAGGGCTATTCAGAAAGAAATATCAAAGAACTTTCGAAGGAATGGCTTGATGGATATATAAGCCAGTTCAGGCAGAAATATATTTCATATTCCATGGCTGTAAGAAAATATGGTCTGGATTCAGTCACTATGCTTGATTCTGCAAGTAATACAGTGCTTCTGTCATTTTGGATTGTACCACAGGATACAAATTCTGATTATTTTTCATCATGGGATGGAATAATGGATAATGGGGTACTTAAATGTGAATGGGTTGTGACATTTTATATGGACGATAATTTTAATGGAACATCTACACTTTATGTTACATCTATGATGAGTTCAGAAGATTATGGATTAAAACAGTTATGCTAATCTTGGTATTGATTCTGGTGGCGATACAGAGGTCACGACTAATTCCAATAAGGACGAGCTTGCTAATTATGCTATAAAAGAGAATTCTTTATATGTTACATATGATGGCGGCGAGAAATATATAACTGTACCTGTATCGTATTCATATCTTTTATATGAAGATAACAGTACAACAAGCCTGAAACAGGATAGTTATATGATAACAACAGGTAAAACAGCATTTGTTTATGGAGGGAAGACCGCTAACAGTACTAAGGTTCCGGTTACAGTTATTTATTCTGATGATAAGGAGAAAACTGGACTACATGTGAACTTGATAATATATATAATGCTGATTATTATTATGTGAAGTTCTTTGATTCTGATAACGGAGTTGTTGTATGTGGATATGCTAAAAGTAATGACACTAATGAATCATCAAAGATATATAAGACCTCTAATGGAGGTGAAAGCTGGGACATGGTGGGAAGCGGCCCTGCTACTAATATTATAAAGGGAGTTGTTTATGTTTCTGCGGATGTCGGCTTTTCTGTTATGATTATGTAGATGGCATGGACAGCAATTTATATAAGACTGATGACGGTGGAAAAACATTTGCAAAGGTGATGCTTGAAGCACAGGAACTGGATAGTTCGGCAGCAAACAGTCAGAACCAGGAAACAAAATCTGACAGCGGAACGACATATGGAACATCAGAATCAACAGAACAACTGAAATGGAATGACGTATACAAAGAAGCATTAGTGCCGGTTGTTGATTCTACGGATTAATAACTATTTATCTTACACAGGGAAAGAATGGCATGTATAATGATGGTAAAACAGCAGCAAAATACCAGTCTTCAGATAATGGAAGCACATGGAAGTATATAGGCCAGATGGAGATAAAAGATTAAAAATTTATTAAAAACAATTTTAATATTTACATAATATAAATACGTGTGGTAATATAATATCTGTAAAGGTATTCTGTTATGCGCGTATTTTGTTTTATGAATTTTCGGATGCTGCCATGTGTGAATTGTGAGCATGTATGAGGAGAATTCTATGAAACATTTGAAAAGAAAAATTACTATTGAGTCATATTTTTATTATTGCAGTGTGCAACGGAGCTGCTATATTTGCAGCAGTGGATGAGTATAAAGTTGAACATAGTATAACCATTGATTTAGGTGGTGGTAAATGCACAGATATATATTATGAATCACAGGAAGACAGGGGACCCAATGCCGGGAAGTGGTTTAAAGATCTGAGGGTAGGTGAATATCTGGCTGATAAATATGGAAAATATCACACAATAAAAGGTTATAATGCTTCTGTACCTAAAGATGGAACAACTGTTTCTAATTATTATGACTGTGTGGGTGTGACTCCATATGTAAGGATTAATGGAGTTTACAGAGAAGGCTATATATTTGAAGCGTTGGGAAGTTTATGGTGCGGGAAATCATATAATGATTTTGGAGCAGCAGTGTACGGGTTGATATCGGTGCTTATACAGATAAAAACATTACGATAAAGGCAAAGTGGAAGCGCTGTGACTATGATGTTAAGGTTAATATATTTTACTTGTCTGATAATGAAGAGTGGAAGAAGGAAGAAAGCTATAACAGTCATGCAAGAATGAACATAGACATTAATGGTCAGAGAGAGAAGAATTCTGTGTATGAATATTCAGAAAAATAACAGGAGATTCTATATATTCAATCAGTGTAAATACTAATCCGGGCTGGAAAGTTGATGGGGATTGTAGTGGAGAATTTAGTGGTACTGTACTAGCTGATGTAATTGTTAATATTTATATACGCCCGATAGTTTATGAGGTTCATTTGTATGGGAATAAACCACAAGATGCCAGCGGGAATCTGGAAAACAGAAGTGCTGAGGCTGGCAGTGGGATGAATCGGGGTACTATAAAAGGATGTTTGTGTTTGACAGAACAGGAGAGCTTCCGGAAGTTTCTGATATATATGGAATTTCAGGGTGGACAGGAACATGCTGGAAAAGAATGATGACACATTAATAATGCCATATAAAAATGCCAGAAATACATTATCTTATACAGATGGAGATATAGTGAATTTAAATGCTGTGTGGAAAGAAAACTCATATAGCATTGGTATTGATGTCAATGGAGGATATGGAAATGATACAATAATTGTAACAGGTTATGAGCGGATAATCATCTTCCTAATGAACTTTTAAGACCGGATATAATCTTGATTCATGGAATTCTGACAGGGATGGGGATGGAACAAGATATGAAAAGGGTGCTGTTGTTTCAAAGCTGGTGGATGACGATGGAGGTATATATAATATATATGCACAGTGGTTGAAGAAAAAGAGAATATGTCTGAAAGTTTCAAGCAGTATATATAATAAAGAACTTATAAATGATTCTGTGTATAATAATGCCAAGAACTGGTTTGATGAATATGGCATTGGTGGGAGTGATGGAGGAAGGAATGTGCCGGATGATAAATGCATACAGATATGGACAGTTAATGATCAGGTAATAACACAGATTAGATAATATTATGCCGCCCATAACAGGTCTTAAAAGGTTTGGAACTGTTATGGGCTGTTATATTCAGTATATACATTTAAGTATGCATTTTATGCAAAACATAGTTAAATATTTGCTTGAAAATTATATTTAACTATGGTAACATATTGTAAAGTTTGAGAGAAAAAGGCATTTTGTGTCTTTTTTGCGCAAAAGTCATTTTAGCGTCTCTTGGCATATGATTAAATTAAATAAACGAAAGGAATTAAGGTGGCATTCATGAAAGCATTTTGATACTTGAAGATGGAACGGTCTTTGGAAGGAACCAGCATAGGTTCGACCCGCGAAGTTATTAGTGAGATTGTCTTTAACACATCTATGACAGGATATCTGAGGTGCTGACTGATCCTTCATACGCAGGACAGGCAGTAACAATGACATATCCTCTTATCGGTAATTACGGAGTGTGCTATAAGGATATGGAATCCCAGAAAGCATGGCCAGATGGATATATTGTACGTGAGCTTTCCAGAATGGCAAGCAACTTCAGAAATGAAGATCCTATCCAGAAATTCCTTCTTGATAATGATATCCCAGGTATTTGTGGGATTGACACAAGAGCCCTTACTAAGATATTAAGAGAAAAGGGTACTATGAACGGTATGATTACAACTAATGAGAATTACAATCTTGATGAGGTACTTCCTAAGATTAAGGAGTACAGTGTTAAGGGTGTTGTAAGAAAGGTTACATGTTCAGAAAAGTATGTCCTTACAGGAAAAGGACCTAAGGTTGCTCTTATGGACTTTGGAGCAAAGAAGAATATTGCAAGATCACTTAATAACAGAGGCTGTGAAGTTACAGTATATCCTGCATATACTAAGGCAGAAGAGATTCTTGCATCTAATCCTGATGGAATTATGTTATCTAACGGTCCTGGAGATCCTAAGGAATGTGTAGAGATAATTGAAGAGATTAAGAAGCTGTATAACAGCAATGTACCAATATTTGCAATTTGTCTTGGACATCAGCTTATGGCACTTGCTACAGGAGCTGATACTCACAGACTTAAGTACGGACACAGAGGTGCTAACCACCCTGTTAAGGATTTAAAGACTGGCAAATGTTATATATCATCACAGAATCATGGTTATGTTGTAGATGAAAGCACATTAGACAGCAAGGTTGCAGTACCGCATTTGAGAATGTTAATGACAAGACTAATGAGGGACTTGAATATGTTGGCAAGAATATATTCACAGTACAGTTCCATCCAGAAGCCTGCGGTCCACAGGATACAGCGTACCTGTTTGACAGATTTATGGATATGATGAAGAAGGAGGACTAAGAACATGCCAAAGATTGAGAGTATTAAGAAAGTATTAGTTATAGGTTCTGGTCCAATCGTTATTGGTCAGGCAGCAGAATTTGACTATGCCGGAACACAGGCATGCCGTTCTCTTAAAGAGGAAGGAATTGAAGTAGTACTGGTTAACTCAAACCCTGCTACTATTATGACAGATAAAGATATTGCTGATGAGGTATATATTGAGCCTCTTACAGTTGAAGCATTAAAGCAGATTATCTTAAAGGAAAAGCCAGACAGCATCTTACCTACACTTGGTGGACAGGCTGGACTTAACCTTGCAATGGAAATCGCAGAGACAGGCTTCCTTGAGGAGCATAATGTAAAGCTTATCGGTACAACTGCACTTACAATCAAGAAGGCAGAAGACCGCCTTATGTTCAAGGAAACTATGGAAAAGATTGGTGAGCCATGTGCACCATCACTTGTTGTTAACAACGTTGAGGATGGCGAAGCATTTGCTGCTAAGATTGGTTATCCGGTAGTTTTGCGTCCAGCTTACACGCTTGGTGGAAGTGGCGGTGGTATTGCTAACAATGTGCAGGAATTAAGAGAAATTCTTGAGAATGGATTAAGACTTTCAAGAGTTGGTGAAGTTTTAGTTGAGCGTTGTATCGCCGGCTGGAAAGAAATTGAATACGAAGTAATGCGTGACAGCAACGGAACATGTATTACTATCTGTAACATGGAGAATATCGACCCAGTTGGTGTTCATACAGGTGATAGTATAGTAGTAGCTCCTTCCACAGACACTTTCTGATAGGAATACCAGATGTTAAGAACATCTGCATTAAGAATTATTGATGAATTAGGCATTACAGGTGGATGTAATGTACAGTATGCACTTCATCCAGACAGCTTTGAGTACTGTGTAATTGAGGTTAACCCTCGTGTAAGCCGTTCATCAGCATTAGCTTCTAAGGCAACAGGTTATCCTATTGCTAAGGTTGCAGCTAAGATTGCACTTGGTTATACACTTGATGAGATTAAGAATGCAGTTACAGGAAAGACATATGCAAGTTTCGAGCCAGCACTTGATTACTGCGTAGTTAAGATTCCTAGACTTCCATTTGATAAGTTTATCTCAGCTAAGAGAACACTTACAACACAGATGAAGGCTACAGGTGAGGTTATGAGTATTTCTAATAACTTCGAGGGTGGTCTTATGAAGGCTATACGTTCTCTTGAACAGCATGTTGACAGCCTTATGTCATATGACTTTACAGGACTTACAGATGAAGAGCTTCTTGAAGAGCTTGCAATTGTAGATGACAGAAGAATCTGGAAGATAGCTGAAGGTTTAAGAAGACACATTTCTGCAGCCAAGATGCATGATATTACTAAGATAGACTTATGGTTTATTGATAAGCTCCAGATTATTGTTGATATGGAGAATGCTCTTAAGAGAGGACCTCTTACAGAGAGCCTTTTAAGAGAAGCTAAGAGAATTGAATTCCTGACAATGTTATCGGCGATTTAACAGGTCACACAGAAAGAGAAATCAAGGAATTAAGAGACAAGTATAATATACATGCAGCATTTAAGATGGTTGATACATGTGCTGCAGAGTTCGCAGCTACAACACCATACTATTATTCAGTATATGGCAGTGAGAACGAAGCTGTAGAGACTAAGGATAAGAAGAAGGTTCTTGTACTTGGTTCTGGTCCAATCAGAATCGGACAGGGTATCGAGTTCGACTTCTGTTCAGTTCATTGTACATGGGCATTCAAAAAGAAGGTTTCGAGACAGTTATTATAAATAATAACCCAGAGACAGTTTCTACTGACTTTGATATTGCTGATAAGCTTTACTTTGAACCACTTACAGCAGAAGATGAATCAATTGTAGATTTTGAGAAGCCGGACGGTGCAGTTGTACAGTTTGGTGGACAGACAGCTATCAAGCTTACAGAAGCACTTATGAAGATGGGAGTTCCTATTCTTGGAACTAAGGCAGAAGATGTAGATGCTGCTGAGGATAGAGAGCTTTTGATGAGATTCTTGAGCAGACACAGATTCCAAGAGCTAAGGGACAGACTGTATTTACAGTTGATGAAGCTCTTAAGGCAGCTAATGAGCTTGGATATCCTGTACTTGTAAGACCTTCCATATGTACTTGGTGGACAGGGTATGCAGATTGCTGTATCTGATGAAGATGTAGTTGAATTCATGAATATCATCAACAGAATTAGCAGATCACCCAATCCTTGTTGATAAGTACCTTATGGGTAAGGAAATCGAAGTTGATGCTGTATGCGATGGTCAGGATATTCTCATTCCTGGTATCATGGAGCATATTGAGAGAGCCGGTATCCACTCAGGAGACAGTATTTCAGTATATCCAGCTAAGTCTATATCACCTAAGATTGTAGACATGATTGAAGATTATACAGGAAGACTTGCAAGAGCTCTTCATGTAAAGGGTATGATTAACATTCAGTTTATCGTATATAATGATCAGGTATATGTAATTGAGGTTAACCCTCGTTCAAGCCGTACAGTACCATACATCAGTAAGGTTACAGGTATTCCTATTGTTAAACTTGCGACACAGGTTATTATCGGTAAGACGATTAAGGAATTAGGATATGAGCCGGGACTTCAAGGCAGCAGATTACTATGCAATTAAGATGCCTGTATTCTCATTTGAGAAGATCAGAGGCGCCGATATCAGCCTTGGACCAGAGATGAAGTCTACAGGTGAGTGTCTTGGTATATCTAAGAGCTTTGATGAGGCACTTTATAAGGCATTCGAGGGAGCGGAATCAGACTTCCAAAGCATAAACAGATTATCATGACTCTGGCAGATAAGGAGGATGGTATTGATATCGCACAAAGATTCGAAGCACTTGGTTATAAGATATATGCTTCAAGAGGAACAGCCAAGGTTCTTAAGGAAAATGGCGTACATGCAATTCAGGTTAATAAGATTGGACAGGAAGCACCTACACTTCTTGACCTTATCTTAGAGCATAAGATTGACCTTGTAATTGATACACCAGAGAATGGAATTGAGAGAGCCAAGGACGGATTCCTTATCAGAAGATATGCTATTGAGACAGGCGTTCACTGCCTTACAAGTCTTGATACAGCCCATGCACTTATATCAAGTCTTGAGCATGCATTCAATAATCAGGAATTATCTATAGTTGATATTGCCAAGATTGATAATCGTGGTAATAATTAATATGTGATATTTAATGAAGAGGCACTGTGTAAACACGGTGTCTCTTTGCTAAACAGTTGACCGACTTGATATTATTAGGTATAATTTATAAGTATATATTAAAAAGGAAGGTTATGAAATGAACGAAAATCGTAATTCATTCAAGGGCTCTATAGGGTTCGTCCTTGCAGCAGCGGGTAGTGCTGTAGGACTTGGTAACATATGGAGATTTCCTTATCTGGCAGCTAAAGATGGAGGCGGATTATTCCTCGTTATTTACATTGTTTTAGCATTAACATTTGGTTTTACTCTACTCACAACAGAAATTGCTATTGACGAAAGACAAAGCAGAGTCCGCTTACAGCTTACAGCAAGTTAAAGAGTAAGTGGAAGCCACTGGGTATTATTGCGTGTATTGTACCTATAATGATATTTCCATACTATGTAACAATCGGTGGATGGGTACTTAAGTATCTTCTTGTTTATATTACGGGTAATGGACATGCAGCAGCACAGGACGGATATTTCTCAGGATTTATCGGTCAGACAGCAGAACCAATCATAATGATGCTTGTGTTTACAATAATTGTTGCATTTATTATATTCCGTGGTGTTAACAGTGGTATTGAATCATCATCAAAGATTATCATGCCATTACTTATTGTGCTTGTTCTTGGTGTATCTGTATATTCACTTACAATTTCATATACAGACATTGATGGCACAACAAGAACAGGTTTACAGGGATTAGGTGCTTATGTAATTCCTAACATGAAAGGAATTACTGTTAAGCAGTTCTGTACAGTTCTTATGGACGCAATGGGACAGCTTTTCTACAGTTTAAGTGTTGCTATGGGTATTATGATTGCATATGGTTCATATGTAAGTGATGATGCTAATCTTGGAAAGTCAATTAACCAGATTGAGCTATTTGATACAATAGTTGCATTTCTTGCGTGTAATGATTATTCCTGTATTTGTATTCATGGGAAGAGATGGAATGACAGCATCAGGTCCAAGTCTTATGTTTGTTTCGCTTCCTAAGTATTTGATTCTATGGGATTTGCAGGAAATGTAATTGGTGCAATATTCTTTGCAATGGTGTTCTTTGCAGCCCTTACAAGTGCAGTTTCAATTATGGAAGCTATTGTTTCAAGCTTTATGGATGAATTTAAGTTAAACAGAAACAAGGCTACAGCAATAGAAACTGTAATTGGTATAGCTGTTGCAGTTATCGTATGCTTAGGATATAATAAACTGTTATTTGATATTAAGCTCCCTAACGGAGTACATGCACAGGTGCTTGATATTATGGATTATGTCAGCAATAATGTACTTATGCCAATAGTTTCTATAGGAACATGTATCCTTATTGGATGGATACTTAAGCCAAAGACTGTTATAGATGAAGTTGAGAAAACAGGAATTAAGATGGGAAGAAAGGGCCTTTATACAGTTATGGTAAAGTGGGTTGCTCCAATTCTTTTATTCCTTCTTCTTCTTAAATCACTTGGAATTCTTACTATAATCTGATACAGGTAAGGTTTACAGATTACAAATGTTTCTGCAAGAGGTTAATAAATGATTAATAAAAAGTTTTGTATAACAATGTCAGGTTTCGTGATTGCATCCTTAATGTTGACAGGGTGCAGTTCAATGTTTGGTAATCCAATGAAATATGTTATAAGTCAGGATGAGACAAGGCAGGAACAGACTGAATCACAGAATGATACAGGAAATAATGATACTTCTTCTGATGAACAGATTTTATCAGAAGAAGATAATGAAAATCATGGAATATATATATTGGGTACAGATAAGATGTCAGATTATTCAGTATCTGGTATGTTAAAGGCTGTTAAAGAAATTAATGAAAATATAGACGACGATAAGACAAAGGGAATAATACTTATTGGAGAAGAACAGTATATTGATTATATTTCATATTTTATATCATTGACTGTTGAGGATAAAAAGCCGTTGATTATAATTAAGAATCTTAATGATGATACAAAGCAGGCAGCACTTATATCACAGGTTAAGTCATATATTAATGGAGAGGCAGAATCACTGCCACAGGATTGTATGGTTAACAAAAATGTATCTGATGTATTTGATGTTTCTTCTGTAAAAACATTGCCTGATGTAGATATTTTCTATGATTATATAGGTGCTAACATGGATGAATTATCCAAGAAAATTTATATCAGCAATGGAATGGTAATAATACCATCAACAGCTGGTGCTGATATATCAAGTGAAACTTATGAAATTATATCACAGAAGAATATTGCGCCGGTGGTTATCACATGCAGTAAAGATGTTTTAGATACCAAGATTAAAGACAACTCAGCGGATAATATTTATTATACAGATTTAGAACCATATAAGGCACGTTTAATGCTTATGTTTTTACTGAATAAAAATAGCGATTCTGATTCTATAAAAAATGCTTTGATTAAGGCAGATTAAAACATCATTTATTGAAAGAATATCAATATTGTGGTATTCTGTCAGTATAAGATTTAGCTAGTAAAAGATTGGAGAATATAATGGATTCGACAAAGGCACAGGATATTACAAGACATATTTTTAAAGATGAGGATAAGGGCTGTGAATATATTAAGAACCTTGCTTTATCTGACAGTGTTGAAGTACTTACAAAAATTATTCCTGCATTAATTAATGAAGCGGAAGAAAAGAAGAATGTTAATGATGCTGGTTACTTTAGCTGGCTTAATGACATTTACCGTAAAATTGTTATTGAAAAGCTTATGAATGCAGAACATTTATGGACTATATACTGCGATAATACAGGCTATCCATATGTTGTAGATAATGATATTGTTGTACTTTATGATTATGCTAATCATCTTAAAGTTGAAGAAAGACTTAAAAAATATGGCTTCAGTATTTCATTTGGCATAGAAGATGGTCAGGGTATTATGTCTGAAGTTGGACATATGTACAGAAATGGTATTAAGAATATCAGATTTATAGATGGCAGGGACAATATGCTTACTATATCAAGAGAAGAAATTGCAACATATGATATGTTCTTTAAGGATGAATATGTTACTAACCCTGCATTACAGAATGCACTTATTTCTTTCTTTCAGGAATTCAGAAAAGATAAAGTTGATGATAATTCACCAGTTCTTGCATCTAAAGAGACAGATTTAAAGGTAGCACTTCGCAATGCAGATTTTATGGTTCCTTGTACTAAGGAAGAAACAGATGATTCTGTTTCGATTGCACATCCTTATGTGGATATAACTGATAAGGTAGAGCATAAAGAAGGCGAGCAGGTATTGGCACTTCCTGTATTTACAGATGGTATAGAGCTTGATAAATGCTATTTTGATAAACATGAGAATATGTTATATACATATATGGAACTGTTGAAGTCAGTGACGGAGATTGGTGCATCAGGAATAGTTATTAATCCATTAGGTGTGAGTTATTATGTTCCACTTGATATTATGAAAAAGATAATAGCTGATTAGATATAGCAGGGCATGTGGCGAAGGAGGAAGTTCTATGGCAGATATGAATGTTAATTATATTAATCCATTTTTAGAGGCTGCGATTGCAATAGTTAAAGACGCCTGTCAGGTGGAATTAAAAATAGGAAAGCCATATGCCAAAATGGTTGAACTGACAGAGGGTACGGTGGTAATCCTTATAGGTGTAACCGGAGAGATGAGAGGTCAGGTTGTATTATCCATAGATGAAAAGAAAGCGTGTGAGATTGCTTCGCGTATGATGATGGGCATGCCTGTTCCGGAATTAGACGATATGGCTATAAGTGCAATAAGCGAGCTTGGTAATATGATAATGGGTAATGCTGCAACAGTATTCTCAGTTAGAAATATAGGCATTGATATTACTCCTCCAACTGTTGGACGGGGAACTGGAAAGATAGATACGATGTATGCCAAGAACATTGCAATACCATTACTTACAGATGATTCGGAAGTATTCATGGAAATGAATATTGCAATGAAAATTGGCTAGAATTATTATGAAACTACAAGACACACTGGTATATGCTGGTGTGTCTTTTTCTAGGATTAAGTATAGGAGGATGTAATGGAAAGAGTGTATATTGCAATTGATCTTAAATCATTCTATGCAAGTGTTGAGTGTGTTGAAAGAGAATCAGACCCGCTTACCACTAATCTCGTTGTAGCTGATGAATCAAGAACAGCCAAAACAATATGTCTTGCAGTTACTCCTTCTCTTAAGAAATATGGACTTTCCGGACGAAGCAGGCTTTTTGAGGTAGAACAGAAGGCAAAAGAAATAGAGAAACGCACAGGAAAAAAGCTTGAATATATAGTAGCAGTTCCAAGAATGGGGCTTTATATAGAATATTCATCAAAGATATATTCTATATACCTTAAATATTTCAGCAAGGATGACATAACTGTATACAGTATTGATGAAGTATTTATTGATGCAACGGATTATATGAAGCTGTATAATATGACAGCAAGACAGCTTACCGCAAAAGTTATAGAGGATGTGTATGATACGACAGGGATAACGGCTACGGCAGGAATTGCACCTAATCTGTATCTGTGCAAGATAGCAATGGATATAGTTGCAAAGCATATACAGGCAGACAGCAAGGGCGTGCGTATCGCAGAATTAAGTGTTAATGATTACAGAAAAATGTTATGGGGTCATACACCTCTTACTGACTTCTGGAGGGTTGGACCAGGAATATCAAGACAGCTTGAAAAACATGGGATAAAGACTATGGGTGATATTGCGAGAATGTCCCTTGAAGATGAGGACTGGCTGTATAAGCAGTTTGGTGTAGACGCAGAGATTCTTATAGACCACGCATGGGGATATGAACCGTGTACAATTGCAGATATTAAGAAATATAAGCCCAAGGCGAGCAGCCTGTGTTCAGGACAGGTGTTAAAAGAGCCATATACATTTGAAGACGCAAGAATTGTAGTTGGAGAGATGGCAGATGAGCTTGCATTGGATTTAGTTGATAAAGGTTTTGTGACCGATTCGATTGCGTTAAATGTAACTTATGACAGGGTAAATGTTGATAAAGGAACTTACAAGGGTGAAATCCATGTAGACAGATATGGAAGGGAAGTTCCACAAGGACTTAATAAATCTGTTTCACTTACGACATGTACATCTTCATCAAAACAGTTAAGAGAAGCTTTTCTTGATATATATGACAAATATACTGACAGAAAGCTGTATATCCGAAAGTTAAATCTTACAGTTGCCAATCTTACTAATGATGGTTTTCAACAGTTTGACATGTTTACAGACCAGACACAGCTTGAACGCGAAAAGAAGATGCAGCATGCAATGCTTGATATTAAGAAAAAATACGGTAAGAATGCGGTGATGAAAGCTAATAATCTGCAGAGCAAAGCGACTGCAATTGAAAGGAACGGGCAGATAGGAGGTCACAGGGCATAGCTTATGGGAAAATATGATGATATAATCAATATGAAATGGCCGGTGCCGAGTAAAAGACCAAGAATGGATATGGAAAGCAGGGCTAAGATATTCCTTCCTTTCTCAGCATTAAAGGGGCTTGGCAATGCTATTGACGAGCAGAATAAAACCAAAGATAATATGAAAGAATACGAATATTTTGACGAGGAGAATAAGGGGGAAGAATTTTATGAGTAATACAATGAAAGAAAATAAAATGGGTACAATGCCTGTTAATAAGCTGCTTATTAATATGGCTCTGCCAATGATGATATCAATGCTTGTACAGGCACTGTATAATATTGTTGACAGTATATTTGTTGCAAGAATAAGTGAGGAAGCGCTTACAGCGGTTTCAATGGCATTTCCAATGCAGAATCTTATGATTGGTGTTGCAGGTGGCGTGGGTGTAGGTACTAATGCGCTGCTTTCAAGGGCATTAGGAGAAGGAAGGCATGAAGAAGCTGATAAGATGGCTGTGCAGGGTATATTCATAACGGCTTGCAGCTATATAATATTTCTTGCCATAGGGCTTTTCTTTGCCAGAGAGTTTTTTGTTATTCAGGGTGCTAATGAAGTGATAGCTGACTATGGTTATGATTATCTTTCAGTTATTCTTATAGTCAGCTTTGGTTGTCTGTTCCAGATGATATTTGAGAGGTTATTACAGGCTACAGGAAGAACATTTTACAGCATGATTACACAGGGTACAGGTGCAATAATTAATATTATTGTTGACCCGATACTTATATTTGGTCTGTTTGGTGCACCAAAGCTTGGTATTGTAGGTGCAGCAGTAGCTACGGTTGCGGGCCAGATTGTTGCAGCCGTTATGGCAGTGATATTTAATATTAAGGTTAATAAAGAGATACATATTACTTTTAAGGGATTCAGACCATCAGGAAAAAGAATTTGCAATATCTTGTTCATAGGAATTCCATCAGTTATTATGATGGCAATTGGTTCTGTTATGACATTCTGCATGAATAAGATTCTGGTTGTATTCACATCAACAGCGGTTGCTGTATTTGGTGTGTATTTTAAGTTGCAGAGCTTTGCATTTATGCCAATATTTGGTATGAACAGTGGAATGGTTCCTATAATAGCTTTTAATTATGGGGCCAAGAGAGAAGACAGAGTTATACAGACACTTAAGCTTGCAGTAATGTATGCAGAGATAATAATGATACTTTTTATGATTGCAGTTCAGATATTCCCGGTTCCAATGCTGTCAATATTCAGTGCATCGTCAGATATGATACGAATGGGCGTTCCTGCTTTAAGGACGATATCAATAAGTTTTATATTTGCAGGAATATGTATTATATGCAGTTCGTTCTTTCAGGCACTTGGAAGCAGTATATACAGCATGCTTGTATCATTTGTAAGACAGATCATATTCCTTGTGCCCTGTGCTTATATTTTTTCGAAAACAGGGAATGTTAATCTTGTATGGTTGGCATGGCCTATTGCAGAGCTTGCTTCAGTCGCGTTAAGTGTATTCTTCTTTATCAGGGTAAGAAAGAAGAAGTTCGCATTTATGGAACAGTAACGGATATAATTCAGAAAGATGAGGATAAGATATGAACAGACATATAGAAAAAGCTAAAGAACTCCGTTCACCTGAAAAATGTTATAACTGTGCAGAAACTATTATGATGGCTTATGCTGATGATCTGGGATTGAGTGAGACACAGGCAGAATGCCTTGGATGTAATTTCGGCGGTGGTATGAAATGTGGTGGTACATGTGGCGCAATTACCGGAGGACTTATGGTGCTTGGAGCATTAGGAGTAAGCAGTCCGGCTGCTGTTGGTACATTTCAGAGAACTATCAGGGATAATCACGATGGAATGACTAACTGTGCAGACCTTTTAAGAGATAATGCTTTAAAGGGTGGCGAAAAAAAGGCACATTGTGACAGTATGATTATGGAATCAATAAGGCTTATTGATGAGCTGGCTGATAAAGATAAATAAAATGCTGCGAAACTATTGATAACTTTTATCAATAAGAAGTGGTGAATTATATAGTAAAATGTGATAAAGTAAGCGTGGTTAGGGCATTCTAACCAATGCTTACTTTTTTTGTGCCTGTTAATGATGAATTTTTATATATTGACACAAAATTAATAAGTGCTAATATAATGAATATATGAATAAGTGTTCATATAATAATATAAGAGGGCGTACACGAAGGAGGTATATATGTTTTTAGAGATTAAGGGAATCAAAAAGCATTATGGAGAAGGCGAGAGCCGGGTGGAAGTACTGAATGGTATTGACATAGAAGTTAATAAAGGGGAAATCGTTGTATTACTTGGTCCATCAGGTTCTGGTAAGTCAACACTGCTTAATATAATTGGTGGTATTGATGATGCAGACGAAGGTTACATATCAATAGATGGCGAAAAGACAGCTGATATGAATGAGAAGCGTCTTACACAGTACAGAAGAAAGCATCTCGGATATGTTTTTCAGATGTATAATCTTATACCTAACCTTACTGTAAGAGAGAATATTGAGGTTGGTGCTTACTTAAGTGACAAGGCACTTGATACAGATGAGATTCTTAATACATTAGGACTTTCAGATCACGCTGATAAGAAGCCTAACCAGTTATCAGGCGGTCAGCAGCAGAGAACTTCAATTGGAAGAGCTATTATAAAAAATCCGGATATCCTGTTGTGTGATGAGCCTACAGGAGCACTTGATTACAACACATCTAAGGATATATTAAAGCTTATTGAAGACGTTAATAAGAAGTACGGTAATACTATAATAATAGTTACACATAATGACGCTATAAAAAATATGGCAGACAGGGTTATTACATTAAGAGATGGCAGAATCCGTAAGAACTATGTTAATGATAATAAGATTGCAGCAGCAGACCTTGAATGGTAAGAGAGGAGATAAGTATGAGAAATCCTTTAAATAAGCGTCTGCCAAGAGAATTAAAGCATGACTTTGGTAAATATCTTGTTATATTTTTATTTATGGTTATGATGATTTCGTTAGTAAGCGGATTCCTTGTAGCAGACAACAGTGTTAAGCACTCATATGATGAGGGCTTTGAAAAATATAATCTTGAAGATGGACATTTTACATTAGATAAAGAGCCTGACAGTTCTCTTATAAAAGATATTGAGAATAAGACTGACAGCAAGCTTTACGACTTAAGATATTTTGAGGAAGATGAGGCTGACAGCGGTGATACAATCAGAGTGTATAAAGACAGGACAGAGGTTAATCTTGAGTGCGTTATGGAAGGCGAAATGCCTGCTGCCGATAATGAAATAGCACTTGACCGTATGTATGCACAGAATGCGAAGATTAAGATAGGCGACACAATTAAGCTCGCAGGAAAGGAATTAAAGGTTACCGGTTTTGTTGCAGTTCCTGATTACAGCTGCCTTTTCGAAAATAATTCAGATATGATGTTTGACGCAACTAATTTTTCTATTGCTGTTATGACTGATAAGGGCTTTGAAAATGTTTCAAGTAATCATGTCAAATATAATTATGCATGGAAATATAACAAAGAGGTTACAGGAGATAAGGCTGAAAAAGAGGCTTCTGAAGATTTTCTTGAAAATCTTGGCGATATTATCAAAGAATATGATACAAAGCTTATAATGAGTGGTAATACGGATATTATCAGTGTTTCTGATTATCTTCCAAGATACACTAACAAGGCTATTAATTTCACAGGAGATGATATGGGGTCAGATAAGGCAACAATTATGCTTTTTGACTATATTGTAGTGGTTGTAATTGCATTTGTATTCGCTGTTACAACATCTAACACAATCAGTCAGGAGGCAGGGGTTATCGGAACTCTTCGCGCATCAGGTTATAAGAGAAGTGAGATTGTAAGACATTACATGGTCCTTCCTGTTGTTGTAACACTGGTTGCTGCTGTTGTTGGTAATATACTTGGCTACACTCTTCTGGAAAAGTTTTTTGTAAATGTGTATTATAACAGCTACAGCCTGTGTACTTACACGACACTGCTTAATGCAGAAGCATTTGTTGATACGACAGTTGTTCCAATTATTATTATTTTTGTTGTTAATCTTATTGTGCTTGAAAAGAAGCTTCGGCTTTCTCCTCTTAAATTCTTAAGACATGAGCTTACTAACAGAAAGAGAAAGAAGCTTATAAAGTTAAGCCACAAGCTTCCTTTCATGACAAGATTCAGATTAAGGATAATGTTCCAGAATATACCTAATTATCTGACATTGTTCTTAGGAATACTGATTGCAGGTGCACTTGTTGTATTCAGTATCATGTTTGAGCCGCTTATTGATGATTATGCTGATGTTGTTAAGAAGTCACAGATATGTGATTATCAGTATGTGTTAAAAAGTCAGGCAGAAACTGATGTTTCTGGTGCAGAAAAGTACTGTGTGACATCGCTTGATACAACTGATGAAAAATACATGACAGATGATATTATGATATATGGTATTCAGGATAACAGCAGTATGTTGATGTGGATATCAAGGATGATGAGATACTTGTATCTAATGGTGTAATGGTCAAATACGGACTAAAAAGGGTGATACATTTAAACTGAAAGATCCGTATTCAGATAATGAGTATGAATTCACAATAGCAGGAAGTTATAAATATGATGCTGCACTTGCAGTATTCATGACAAGAAAAACTTTATTGATACATTTGACAAGGCTGATGATTACTTCACTGGATACTTCACAGACAAGAAGCTGACAGATATTGATGATAAATATGTTGCTTCAATAGTTACATATGAAGACCTTATCAAAGTGTCTAACCAGATGAAGGTTTCAATGGGCGAGATGATGTATATACTGAAGTATTTTGGAATTATAATGTTCGTGCTTCTTATGTATCTGTTATCTAAACAGATTATTGAAAAGAATGCGCAGTCAATTTCTATGACTAAGATTCTTGGCTTTAAGAATGGAGAGATAGGCGGACTGTATATTGTAGCTACTTCAATTATGGTAGTTATATCACTGGTTGTTTCTGTACCTATAGTAAATGCTTTGCTTAAATGGGCATTTTCATCATATCTGTACACTTCGATGACTGGATATATTCCTTATATGGTAAGAAGAAGCTGTTTTGTTGAGATGGTTATTCTTGGAATTGTATGCTATGCGGTTGTTGCTGTGCTTCAGCTTGTGAAGATTTCTAAGATTCCTAAGACGGATGCATTGAAAAATGTAGAGTAAAACCATAGAATAAAACCAAAATTTACTTCTTGACAATACAAAATAATTTAATAATATACTAACAAACAGTGAGTAGCATTACAGCATAAATCCGACTGTAATGGGACTCACTGTATTTTTATGCAAAAACACCATTGCAGTAGGAAAAGGAGGTAACAATGAAACTGAAAAAACAGTACGACTGCAATCTTGTTATGATGAATGATCTTATTGGTGGAAAATGGAAATTAAGAATTTTATGGCATATTATGAATGGAGATAACAGATTTTCTATGCTCGAAAAAAATATAGATAGTATAACGCCAAAGGTTTTAATGTCACAGCTTAATGAAATGGAAGAAAGTGGTCTGATATTAAAACATGTATTAGTAAGTACACCACCTAAAGTTGTTGTTTATGAGATAAATCCTGAATATTCAGGTATATGTGAAATAGTTAATAATGCCCATTCATTTTCCAGAATGTATGGAACGAAGAATAATATTGACATACTTACAAAAAAGTAAGTTCTTGTCAATAAAGATAAGCTTATTTATAATCACCGTTGTTCACAGCATTTACTAATGCTGTTTTTAAGGATATGAGTTAGTACATTCTAACAATAGTAAGTGAAAAGGAGAATGATGGTAATTATGATAAAGACATTTATTAAGAAAAATATAATTACATTGACTCTTGCGATACTTCTACTTGTGTTGTCTGTTGTGTCGCTTTTATAGGGTAATTGATATTAATATAAAAATATTTTTTCACAGTCAATGGAAGTCTTTGTGATATCAAGACTTCCAAGACTTCTGGCAATTTTGTGTACAGGAGTAGGAATGAGTGTAGCAGGACTTATAATGCAGCAGCTGTGCATGAATAAATTTGTTTCGCCAACAACCGGAGCAACAATTTCATCAGCTCAGTTTGGAATTCTTCTGGCACTTATATTTGTGCCGGATGCCACGATATGGGGCAGGGCGATATTTGCATTTATCAGCGCAATACTTGGTACATGGATTTTGTCTGGTTTATACAGCGAATACAGTATAAGGACATTGTCATGGTTCCGCTTGTCGGAATAATGTTTGGAAATGTTATCGGGGAGTAACGAACTTCTTTGCTTACAAGTATGAAGTTACGCATTGTCAACATGGCTGGTAGGACATTTTTCAATGGTATTAAAGGGAAGATATGAAATAGTTTATCTGACCGTGCCACTAGTAATACTGGCATTCATATTTGCTAATCATTTTAATATTGTGGGTATGGGAAAAGATTTCTCAAAGAATCTTGGAGTTGCATATAATTTGGTCCTTTTGCAGGACTTACAATAGCAGCGATGATTACAGCATCAATAATAGTGGTTGTTGGTTCGATTTCTTATATAGGACTGATTGTTCCCAATGTGGTTGCAATGTTTAAGGGCGACAAGATAAGAGGAACTCTTGTTGACACTGCGCTTTTGGAGCTTTGTTTGTTCTGGTATGTGATATTATCGGAAGAGTTATTATTATGCCGTATGAGCTTCCGATTGAACTTATAGTTGGAATACTTGGAAGTCTGATATTTGTAGCACTGTTAATATACAGACTTAAGCATGGAAGAAAAATTGTGAATATTAAATTATTTAATGAGCAGAAAGAGGTAAATAATGAACAGGAAAAGAAATATATATAAACTGATTATTCTTGCTATTATCGTTCTGCTTGCAATGGCAGCTTATATGACAATTGGTGTTAAATTTCATAATGAAAGACTTATGAGATTTGCATTCAAAATAAGATATCCCAAGCTTATTGCAATGGTAATAACTGCATTTACGATAGGTGGGGCATCAATAGTGTTTCAGTCAGTTATAAATAATACTATTGTTACACCGTGTCTTTTAGGAATGAATTCGCTTTATACATTAATACATACAGCAGTAGTGTTTTTCTTAGGGTCGGGCAGTATGCTTGTTATTAATGCAAATATGAGCTTTGCACTTGACCTTGTAATAATGGGAGTTGTAGCAACATTTATATATAGTTATCTGTTTAAGGTGACTAATCATAATGTTCTTTATGTATTGCTTATTGGAACAGTTCTTACATCATTCTTTTCAAGTATACAAAGTACATTGACAAGAATAATGGATCCTAATGAATATGACACACTTCTTACTTCGTTAGTGGCAAGCTTCAGTAATGTTAATTCTGAGATAATAATTTTTCATTGATTATTATTGCAGCAATTATTGTGATATTCGAAAAGAACTTGCAATGCTTGATGTACTTACACTTGGAAAGAGCAGGCTGTTAATCTTGGAGTTGATTATGACAGATGTATAAGAAGACTTCTGCTTGCTGTGACATTATGTATATCGGTTGCTACAGCAATGGTTGGACCAATATCATTTCTTGGTCTGATAATCGCTAATCTGTCAAGACAGATGTTAAAACATACCGTCATACACAGTTAATACTGGGGCTGCATTATTTGGAATGATAGGACTTATATTTGGACAGCTTATAGTTGAAAGGGTGTTTGTCTATGCAATACCTGTAAGTGTGTTTATTACAGTTGGTGGAGGAATATATTTCCTGTATCTGCTGCTTGCGGAAAGAGAGCTTAATACTTAGAAGGAGAACAATAATGGTTGTAGATAAATTGTTGAAAAAATATGACAAAAAGTAGTTGTGGATTCAGTAAGCTTTTCTATACCAAAAGGTAAGGTTACATCATTTATTGGACCTAATGGAGCGGGAAAATCTACAGTTATGGGAATGATATCAAGGCTTATTGCTAATGATGCGGTATCATTGAATTTCAAGGAAAGTCAATGCATGACTGGAAAAGTAAGGAGCTTGCAAAGCATCTGGCAATACTTACCCAGAGTAATAACATACAGATGAAGCTTACAGTTGAAGAACTTGTTGCATTTGGAAGTTTCCTCATTCAGGTGGAAGCTTACTGATAAGGATAAAGATATAATTAATAAGTCAATTGAATACATGGAACTTAATGAATTCAGAAACAGATTTATAGATGAGCTGTCTGGAGGACAGAGACAGCGTGCATATATTGCGATGGTTATAGCACAGGATACAGAATTTATTCTTCTTGATGAGCCTACGAATAATCTTGACATATATCATGCAACTAATCTTATGAAAATTATAAGAAAACTCAGTGATGAACTTGGAAAAACGGTTGTCACGGTTTTACATGAAATTAATTATGCGGCATTTTATTCTGATTATATATGTGCATTTAAAGATGGCGAGGGTTGCCAAATTTGGTACAGTTGATGAGGTTATGACCAAAGAAGTATTATCAGAGATATATAATGTCGATTTTGAAATAATGAATATACAGGGCAGACCATTGTCAATATATTATTAATCTATTATGGCTTCAGGCCTTGCATGCGGGCTTTAGCATATATGTATGATGTCAGTCGCGAAGCATTGTACAGAAAAATAAAAATAGAAGAGGATAACATATAATGAAAAAATCACAGCTATATTATTAATGGCACTTATGGTTCTTTCACTTACTGCGTGTGGTAACCAGACAGGTAAGGATAATAATAGTTCAGAGGGAAGTACAGAACCAACAAGCGTAACAATAACAACATTAAATGGACAGAAAGAGCAGACACAGCTTGAGGTTCCATATAATCCTGAAAGAATTGCAATTCTTGACCTTGCTGCTCTTGATATAATAGATAGTATCGGTGTTGGTGACAAAGTTGTTGGAATGGCACAGACAAGCATTGATTATCTTTCTCAGTATTCAGAAAACAAGAGCATAAAGAATCTTGGTACAATCAAAGAAGCTGATATTGAAGCAGTTATGGAATGTGAACCGGATATAATATTTATCGGTGGAAGATTGTCAGCTTCATATGATAAGTTAAGTGAAATAGCTCCTGTTGTATATCTTTCAACAGACAGCAGTATCGGACTTGTTGAAAGTACTTTGAAAAATGCAAAACAATAGCATCTATATTTGGTAAAGAAAACGAAGTTGAAGATAAGGTTAATCAGTATAATGACAGAATTAACAATTTAAAGAATATTGCATCCGAAAAGAATGCTCTTGTAGGAATGACAACAAGCGGAAGCTTTAATATTCTTGGCAATGATGGAAGATGCTCAATTATAGGTAATGAGATTGGCTTCAATAATCTTGGAGCAACAGGAAATACTTCAACACATGGAAATGAGGCTTCTTTGAAACAGTGGTTGCAAAGAATCCAGAGTATATATTTGTTATGGACAGAGATAAGGCTATAGGAACTGCAGTGCAGCATCTGCAAAGGAAATAGTCGAAAATGATCTTGTAAAATCAACTCCTGCATATAAGAATAATCATATTGTTTATCTTGAAAATCCTAATGTATGGTATACAGCAGAGGGTGGAATTCAGGCACTTGATATGATGCTAGGATCTCGAAAAGGGGCTTGAGTAAAATAATATAATGAAAAGTTATAAGCTGATAGTGGCTTATGTATGATTTTTGATGTGATACCTATTTGTAGTCGTATTATCGGCGGATTTATAGGTAGAAATAAGAAAAATCATGTATTATTTGATAATTATTCTGTAAACACCTATAAGACAGTTCATGGGACTCGTCTTATAGGTGTTTTGCTGGAAATTATCGGAATGAGTGAAAAAGTACCTATATATGTTTATGAAAAAATGATATATAGGAACGGCAATTCCACATGAATAAATCTATACGAAAATAAAAATCACATAAAAGAATCCGCATGAAAATAAAAGAGGCATAAACCAAGAGGTTATAAGCAAAATTAAGCTTATTTCACAATGATAAGCAGGAATCTCTATATAGAAATCATGTTGACGCCACAAGAATATGCATATATAATTACCTATGATAATTAACAAAGATAATCAATTCTATAATTATATAGCTTAAGGAGACGAATGTATTATGAAACCAGACAAGATTAAGAGAATGCTGGATGCCTGTTACCTGGCTAAAAGGATTAGGGAACTGCTGCCGGAGCTGCCAGATGGGGTTGCACCTTATATCCAGTATATTGATGTGATTCATCATCTGTTAGAGAAATGACTGTGTCAAGGTTTCGGACATCAGTGACTGGCTTAATCTGCCAAGACCAGGTGTTACCCGTACTGTCAAGGAAATGGAAGCTAAGGGATATCTTAAGAAGACTACTTCACAGGAAGATGCAAGGATAACTTATATTACGGTTACAGATAAGGGCGAAGAGTTGTCTAAGAAATATGATGCTGACTATTACAGCCGGCTTAGCAAATATCTTACGGATATTAGTGATGAAGAGGCTGATTCTATGATCGAAACTATTAAAAAATTCTACAAGGTGATGAGCGAAAGGAAAGTTGACATTGAATAATTCAAAATCAGATTTTACACAGGGAAGAATATTAGGAAGCTGATTCCTTTTATGATGCCAATACTTGGGGCGTTAATATTACAGGCAGCATATGGTGCAGTTGACTTGCTTGTTGTTGGAAGATTTGGAACTACAGCGCCTTTCAGCAGTATCGACAGGAAGCCAGGTACTTAATTTAGTTACATTTGTTATAACACAGTTTGCAATGGGGGTTACAGTGCTTATTGCAAGATATATTGGTGAGAAAAGACCGGAGCAGATAGGCGCTCTGATAGGCGGAGCTATTGTTGTGTTTACAATGATTTCAGTGGTGCTTTTCGTTGTTATGATTATTTTTCAAGACAGATTGCAGTTATAATGCAGGCACCGAAAGAAGCAGTAGGTCTTACATCTGTATATGTAAAAATATGTGGCTCAGGAATATTCTTTATAGTTGCATATAATCTTCTTTCAGCAATATTCAGGGGACTTGGAGACAGCAAATCACCTCTTATATTCGTTGCAGTCGCATGTGTTATTAATATTGTGGGTGATCTTGTTCTTGTTGCAGGACTTAACATGAATGCTGCCGGAGCTGCTATTGCGACAGTCGCAGCACAGGCGGTAAGTGTTGTATTTGCACTTGTATTACTTTTAAGAGAAAACTTCCGTTTAAGATAACTAAGAAAGATTTCAATTAACAGACATTGCAGGAGAGCATTAAAGGTCGGACTTCCACTTGCATTACAGGAATTTCTTACACAGATTTCATTCCTTGCTTTATGCGCATTCGTTAACAGACTGGGATTACAGGCATCGTCAGGATATGGTGTTGCATGTAAAATAGTTAATTTTGCAATGCTCATACCAAGCTCACTTATGCAGTCAATGGCGTCATTTGTTTCACAGAATGTCGGTGCAGGCAATGAAAAGAGAGCAAAGAAGACGATGTTTGCCGGTATTGGTGTTGGACTTGTGATAGGCTGTATAGTATTCCTGTTTGTGATGTTTAAGGGTGACCTCACAGCAATATTTACAACTGACGAGGCTGTTATCCAGAATGGATATGATTACCTTAAGGGATTTGCATTAGAGACGATTGTTACTGCGATATTATTCAGTATGATTGGATATTTTAATGGTCATGACAAGACGGTATGGGTAATGATTCAGGGCCTTACACAGACACTGCTTGTCCGTCTGCCATTTGCGTATTATATGAGTATACAGCCTGATGCGAGCCTTACTAAGATTGGTCTGGCTGCTCCTGTAGCAACTATTTTGGAATTGTGTTAAATGTGGTATTCTATATCTTGTGTAACAGAAAAGATAAGAAATATATGTAATATTTGTAGAATATTTGCTACATTTCATCAGGCATGTTATAATAACTGACATTAATATAAAGGGAGATTTCTGAAAAGAAATAAGGTCAGATTATGTTGACATACTCGTTTGAAAACATTGGAAAAGAATCAATATATGAATATTTATACAAATGTATCAAAAAGATATAATAGAAGCGCAGACTTGTTAAGGGTGAGCATCTTCCTTCAAAGAGAACGCTTGCTGTCAATCTTGGAATAAGCACCATAACAGTAGAGAATTCATATGGACAGCTTATGAGTGAAGGATATATATATTCTGTTCCTAAGAAGGGCTATTATGTATCGGATATTTCAGGTGTTGCAAGGATAAAGCCGGTAAAATATGAAGTTCCTGAAATTACCGCAAAGAAGAAGACTGGATATAAATCAGATTTATCATCAAACAGGACAGATCCTGGAAGCTTTCCATTTGCAACATGGGCTAAGCTTATGAGACGTGTTATAACAGACAGGCAGGATGATCTTATGAAAATTTCTCCGGGAGAAGCGAACATGGGAGTTAAGAAAAGCGATTGCTATGCATCTGGCTTCATTTCGTGATATGAAGCGTAACACCCGGACAGATAATCATTGGCGCTGGAACGGAATATATGTATAGTCTTCTTATACAGCTTTTGGGAAGAGATAAAGTGTATTGTGTTGAAGATCCGGGATATTCTAAGATTGCCAGGATATATGCAAGTAATAATGTTAAATTCTGTTATGCCGGTATGGATCATGAAGGAATGAAACCGGAAGCGGTAAGAGAATGTATGGCAGATATTGTTCATATAAGTCCTACACATCATTATCCGACAGGTATAACAATGCCGGTAAGCCGGCGATTTGAACTGCTTGCATGGGCTAATGAAAAGCCGGACAGATATATAATAGAAGATGATTATGATTCAGAATTCCGTATGACAGGAAAGACAATTCCGACTATGAAAAGCATAGATATAAGTGAAAAGGTTATATATATGAATACATTTTCAAGAACACTGACACCGACAATTCGAATCAGTTATATGGTTCTGCCACCACACCTTGCCGCAACATATCAGGAAAAACTTGATTTTATGCATGTACTGTATCTAATTTCGAGCAGTATGCACTTGCTGCATTCATAGAAGAAGGATATTTTGAGAAACATTTAAACAGAATGAGGCTGTATTATACGAAACAGAGAGGCTGTTCTTCGGTACTTAAAGAGGAGCCGTTCAAATGTGTTGGAAGAGTAAGAGAGGCTGATTCAGGACTGCATTTTATTCTTGAACTTAATACATTACTTTCTGATAATGAGGTAAAAGAAAACTTGAGGCAGAAGCGCATCCATATAAATGCGTTATCTGAGTACTATCATAATAATACTGATGAATACAGCCATAGCTTTGTTATCAGCTATTCTGATATGAAGATAGAAAACTTCAGAATTGCATGCAGTAAAATGTCAGAACTTACACCTTTATGATGATTATTTATGATTGATTGTGAATGAATATAACAGTTGCAAAGAATGTAATAAAGCGGTAAAATCTGTTTATGTGATTTGTAAATAATGTGAGAGGGTATTGACAAAAGTATGGTAGACTACAGCATTTTTCCGCTAGATGAAGAGATTAAAGACAAGCTTGCAAAGCTGGAAATAAGTTATGCATTTCAACCTATATTTTATCCGAATGGCAAGGATATATATGCATATGAGGCTTTAATGAGACCTAAGAATATTTTGGTTATGGATTTAATTGAAGAGTTCAGGGCAAAGAATGATTTGCATACACTTGAGGTTGCAACCATATTTGGGGCGGTACAGTGTTATGCAAAGCGAGGATATCATTCATATATAGCAATTAATTCATTTCCGCGGAATCATTCACTGCAGAGGAACAGGCTGTTTTGATGAATTTTATTCCGATGTTCTTGGTGATAAAGGTATAATTGAAATTCTTGAATATACAGCTCTTGACATTGATAAATGGCAGTCCAAGAAAAATAATATTAACAGAAGCCGTTTTAATATTGCACTTGATGATTTTGGAACAGGAAATAATAATATGATGGCAGTGGATATATTTGCACCGCATATCGTTAAGCTTGACAGAAGCCTTATAACAGATATTGAGAATGATGTTGATAAGCAGGAGTATTATTTTTATTATAGAGACAGCTTCCATAAGAGAGGCATTAAGGTGCTTGCTGAAGGCATTGAATCTAGGGAAGAGTATGAATTCTTAAGGGATAATGGTATTGATTTAGTGCAGGGATTTTATCTTGGACGACCAGAATAAGAAGAATGGTATTTTATACTTTTTAGAAATGCTTTATATAATATATATTAACATATTACAAAGTATGTTGTATTATGATGGAGTAAAGAAAACATTTTTCTCCCTCATATTTTTAAAGAGAGCGATGGCAGAGCTAATCTGCCGTCGCTCTTTTGCGCGGACAGCGATGAGAATGTACAAGAAGAAGTGACAGCCATGCTTGCATGGGCTGGGACTTCTTCTTGTACATCGAGGAGCGTCTGACAATGCCAGAACGCAGTTCTGGATATGAGCTGTCCGTGACAGCGACGAGTATTTCAAATTATATATGGCAAACACTGCCATATTAGTGATATAATAATTAATGTTTTCGGTATTTCAGGTTCAGTGATATCTAATGCAATGAGACTGGAATAATATATAACACAGAATAGGAGAAAATTATGGGAAAGAAAATTGCCAGAATTATAGGCAGAGTATTACTGGTGGTACTTGTTACTATAGTAATGCTGGTGGGAACTTTATTCATTATGATTAAGAGAATATGCAGCGATTCAGCACCGCAGCCAGAAATCTTTTATATCAACAGTTCTTGAATCAGGTCAGATGAAGTTTCTGGCTTCGTGGTTCTGTACAGATGCGCAGATTAATGAGGTAATTAATGCTAATAAGATGGAGTCAATGGATTCAGATATTGATACATCTCTCATTAATATATCAACAGACACAGATACACAGACGGTTGATAATAACGGAGAGGTAGAGCAGTTTGATGGGAATGGAATAAGAATGGTTGAGATTTCAGGAAGCGTCATTCTTTGGAAAAATGCTGATTATAAAAGATCCGTCACAGGTTAAGGTCGGAACTACATACCCATGGGGAGATTACGGTAAGGAGCTTCATGAGATTGTAAGCGGAGCAGAGCTATTGCAGGAGTTAACGGCGGTCTGTATGTTTCATCAGGAAACAGAGGCGGCTCACCACTTGGAATTGTAGTGCAGGACGGTAAGATTACATATAACAGTCCTTCCAGCACTCTCAGGTCTTTACTTAATCGGACTTAATAAGGATAACCTTTAGTTGTTAAAGATATAGATGGTATGTCGGCAGCAGATTTTGAAAGCTACGTTAATGAAGCCGGAATCAGATGCTGTTGCTTTCCAGGAGGAAAGCTCTGATTCTAATAATCATTTTGTTCCGCTTATTATTAACAATGAAGCAAGAGTATTAAAAGGTCAGGGAAGTGGGGCTAATCCAAGAACAGCAATCGGACAGAGAGCTGACGGTGCAATTCTTCTCTTAGTTACTGACGGAAGAGGTGCTTCAGGACATCTTGGTGCAACTGCGTCAGACCTGATATCAGTCATGCAGAATATGGAGCAGTCAATGCAGCCAACCTTGACGGCGGAAGTTCTTCAACAATGGTATATAACGGTGGCTATGAGATGACAAGCGTAACATTTTATTATCAGAATTCATCATGGAAGCTGCCAACAGCATTTGTCGTAATGCCTAAGTAATTGGAAGGAGAACTGTGTAGATATGAAAATAATGCTAAGAAGTCTATAAAGATAGGTGGAATCAATATACCATTAAATTACTGGACAGGGCTTGCCGTATATGCAGTGATTCTTCTTATTCTTGCAATCTGTATGATTGCATATACAGGTTCATGCCTTAAGAAATATGAGAATTCACAGTCGGACAAGGTAATGAATGATTTCCTTAATGACTTTACAAAGATGGCTGCTGATAAGACATTGGCTGATAATATTGAGCTTCCAGCCAGCAGTGAATTTGAGGGAAAAGATACATTTGTCAATATGTACATGTCCGAATTAGATGGTACAACTGACTATACATATAAGAAATCAGAGGGCAGTTATAATACAGAAGAGCCTATGTATGACATATATGCTGATGACAAGAAGGTTGCCAGAATGACTCTGGAAGCTAAAGACCAGCATGTTGTTCTTGGAATACTCACAGTGTTTGACTGGTTAAATCAATTGAGCCTGTATTTTCAGCAAAGACTAACGATTATACTGTATCAATTCCGAAGGATATACATTTACAGTTAATGGAATAACTGTGTCAGATGATTACAAGACTGGTAAGGTTACAGAGAATCCTGATTTTGTGAATGTTTCGAAGTATGTAACAATGCCAAAGTCAGTTGAATATAAGCTGACAGGATTTGTCAATAAGCCGGAGATTAAGATATATAATGCATCAGGCAGTGAAGTTACTGCAAATGTAGATGCTAAGGAAATGTATCTGTAGCTGCAAGTGGCAATTCTGTCGATATGCCATCAGAAAGAAAGAAGAAGCTCTTAATATGGCAAAATATGGGATAATTTCCTTACTAATGATTTAAGCGGTTCAGGTCATGGACTTGCAACAGTGCAGCAGTATCTTATCGAGGATTCTTATTACTGGAATCTTGCGAAAGATTATGCTTCAAGTGCAGATATTACATTTATCAGTGACCATACATTATCAGGAATCCGTATACAGGAGTGACAGTTGATAATTATATTGAATATAATGATGACATGATTGTGGTGCGAGAAAAGATGTTATTGATTCGACATTCTATTTCGTGAAATATGATGGCAGATGGGCGATTGCGGATATGATTGCGACTACGAAGTGATTTATTCCGTACAGAAGTGAAGTTGAATATTAAGAAAAATGTGCAGGATGCCAATTGGGGTGTCCTGCACTTGTCAGATATGTGCTACAATAAATATTGAGAAGAATTATCAATAATGATTTGGGCAGATTATTTAGAAAAGGAAACACACATGAAGTTAAATGAACTTAAGATTGACAATGCAAGAATTACCTCAGTTGGTGGTGAAGCGCATTAAGACAGCATTTTCTTGATATGGGCGTAATTCCCGGGCGGAGGTTACGCTTGTAAAACTGGCACCTATGGGTGATCCAATGGAATTACAGATACATGGCTATGAACTGACACTTCGAGTTGCCGATGCAGAGAGATTACTATTGATCCTATAGATGAGCGTACAAGAAAACACGAAAGACCAGACCGAATATATAAGTCTGACCATCCGGGACTTGGTGAGACTGGTAAATACCATGCTAAAGGGAGATGGAGAAAAGCTTCCTGGAAGGAACAAAGCTTACATTTGCACTGGTTGGTAACCAGAATTGTGGAAAGACAACTCTGTTTAATCAGCTTACCGGTTCTAACCAGCATGTCGGAAATTTTCCGGGAGTTACGGTTGACTGCAAGAGCGGTATGATTAAGGGACATGAGAATACATCAGTTACGGATTTACCGGGAATATATTCTATGTCTCCGTACAGCAGTGAGATTGTTTCGAGAAATTTTGTGCTTAATGAGAAGCCAAAGGCGATTATTAATATTGTTGATGCAACTAATATTGAGAGAAATATGTATCTTACAATGCAGCTTTTAGAGATGGATGTGCCTATGGTTCTTGCACTTAATATGATGGACGAGGTAGTAGGCAATTCAGGTTCTATTGATATTAATGGCATGGAAAATATGCTTGAATCCCGGTTATTCCTATATCTGCTGCCAAGAATGAAGGCGTTGATGAGCTTATAAGGCATGCACTTCATATTGCAGAATATCAGGAAAAGCCGGAAAGAACTGATTACTGTGATGAGAATGATTTCGGAGGAGCAGTACACAGATGTATACATGCAGTAATTCATCTTATAGAGGATCATGCAAAGAGAGCTGATATTCCAGTAAGATTTGCAGCAAGTAAGATTATTGAGGGTGACCCTCTTATATTAAAACTGTTGCAGCTTGATGAGAATGAAAAGAAATGCTTGAGCATATTGTACTTCAGTTGGAGAATGAGAGAGGTCTTGACAGAAGTGCGGCAATCGCGGACATGAGATTTACATTTATAGAGAAGATATGTGAAGCTAATGTTGTTAAGCCTAAGGCAAGTAAAGAAAGAATACGAAGCCAGAAGATTGATAAGATTCTTACTGGAAAATATACGGCAATACCTTGCTTTGTAGCAATTATGCTTGCAATATTCTTTCTTACATTCAATGTGATTGGTGCATTTTACAGAATATTCTGCAGATGGGTATTGATGCACTTACTGGCGTTGTTGACAATGCACTTGCAGCGGCGCGTGAATAAGGTTATTCACAGTCTTGTAATAGATGGAATATTTGCAGTGTCGGCTCAGTGCTTTCATTCCGCCGATTATTGTTACACTGTTTTTCTTCTTATCACTTATGGAGGACAGTGGTTATATTGCAAGAGTAGCATTTTTATGGATAAACTGTTAAGAAAGATTGGTCTGTCAGGAAGAAGTATTGTTCCTATGTTGATTGGATTTGGATGTACTGTTCCTGCGGTTATGGCAACAAGAACGCTTCCAAGTGAGAGAGACAGGAAGATGACAATTCTTCTTACACCATTTATGAGCTGTTCAGCCAAGCTGCCAATATATTCATTCTTTGTCAGTGCATTTTTCCGGGAAAGGGTGCACTTATAATGGGAGGCTTATATTTCTTTGGAATTATTATGGGAATTCTTGTGGCATTGCTTTACAAAGGAACATTGTTTAAAGGTGAAGCTGTTCCTTTCGTTATGGAGCTTCCTAATTACAGACTTCCAGGCATGAAAAATGTTTTGCAGTTATTATGGGAAAAGGCCAGGGATTTCTTGCAGAGAGCATTTACAGTTATATTTGTTGCAACTGTAATTGTCTGGTTTTACAAAGCTTCAATCTGCACCTTAATCTTGTTACAGATTCAAAGGATAGCATACTTGCACTTATTGCGGGAATAATAGCCCCTGTATTTGCACCTTTAGGACTTGGTGACTGGAGAATATGTACATCTTTGCTGTGTGGTGTCATGGCAAAGGAAAGTGTCGTATCAACAATGCAGATACTTTTCGGGACAGGCATACAGGCAGCACTTTCAACAGCCGGTGCAGCCGCAATGCTTGTATTCAGTCTTCTGTACACACCTTGTATCGCAGCAATTGCTTCAGTAAAGCGTGAGCTTGGCGGGAAATGGGCTGTTATAATGGTTGTATGGCAGTGCCTGATTGCGTGGGTGATGGCATTTGTTGTGCATGCTGTTGTGATGCTATTCTAGAAAGCATTTATTTCATGTGACATTATTGGTGAAAATGTGGTAAAATAATCTAAGATTATGCTAAAAGCAAGGAGCGGATGGTTATGAAATACATTTTACTAATGGACATATCCTTGATGGAACTAAGGATATGAAAGTTTTGGATGGTCATTCTGTGCTTGTTGAAGATAACAAGATTACTGGTGTTGTGAAGGGTAACACTGTACCAGACGGCTTTAAGGAGATTAATCTTGAGGGTAAATACCTTATGCCGGGGCTTATTAATATGCATGTTCATCTTGCGCAATGGAAAGCCACAGAAAAAGCAGAGAGATAATGAAAAGACTGTTAAGCTGCTTATGGGAACAGCACTTTCAAGGGCTGTGACGTATAAGGTTGTAAAGGATTTTGCAAAACAGAGCTTATGAGTGGAGTTACTACTATAAGAACTGTCGGTGGCCTGGCGGATTTTGATACAAGAGTAAGGGATGATATCAGAAATGGCAAGGCTGACGGACCAAGAATACTTGCAGCTAATGAAGGAATTTCTGTGCCGGGTGGACATATGGCTGGTTCGGTTGCGGTAGCTGCTAACAATATAGATGAAGCACTTGTTCAGGTTGATATTGCAAAAGCCAGAATGTTGACCTTATTAAGCTTATGATTACAGGTGGCGTACTCGACGCAAAGGCTAAGGGTGTTCCTGGTGAGCTTAAGATGAAACCTGAGATGGTTAAGGCTGTATGTGATAAGGCACATACACTTGGATACAAGGTTGCTGCACATGTAGAGTCGCCAGAGGGTGTAAGGGTTGCACTTGAAAATGGTGTTGATTCAATAGAGCATGGAGCAAAGCCTGATGATGAGATAATACATTTGTTTAAGGAGAATAATGCATTTTATGCACAACATTATCACCTGACTGCCATATGCACTTTTTGACAGAAGTGTATCTAATGCATCAGAGGTTGAACAATATAATGGCAATATCGTGTTTGAGGGTATCAAGGAATGTGCCAAGGCAGCAATTGCAAACGACATTCCGGTCGTACTTGGTAATGATGTTGGCTGTCCATGGATTACACAGTATGATTTCTGGAGAGAACTTTATTATTTCCACAAATATGTAGGTGTAAGCAATGCATGTGCATTATACACAGCTACGCTTAACAGTGCAGTAATGGCAGGGATTGGTGATGATACGGGTTCTGTTGAAGCCGGTAAATGTGCTGACCTGATTGTAACTAAGAATAATCCGTTAGATGATCTCAGGGCACTTCGTAACGTGGATTTAGTCATGGCACGAGGCAGATTATACAATAATCCGAAGTTCAAAACGAAAAATATTGTCACTAAAGAACTGGATAAATTTTGTGATTTATGTTAATTTTATTAAAGAAATTTACTTAAAGGAATAAGATTATGAAGATAGGATTTGATAATGACAAATATTTAAAAATGCAGTCTGAGCATATTAAGGAGAGAATTGCCAAGTTTGACAATAAGTTATATCTTGAGTTTGGCGGAAAGCTGTTCGATGATTATCATGCTTCAAGGGTTCTTCCAGGATTTAAGCCGGACTCAAAGCTTCAGATGCTTTTACAGTTAAAGGAGCAGGCTGAGATTGTTATTGCAATAAGTGCAGAAGATATTGCAAGTAATAAGATTCGTGGCGATTACGGAATTACATATGATCAGGAAGTATTAAGACTTATAGATGAATTTACGGAATATGGACTTTTTGTAGGCAGTGTCTGCATCACTAAGTATTTCCAGCAGCCAGAGGTTGATAATTTTATCAAGGTGTTAGATGCACATGGAATCAAGAATTTCAAGCATTACAAGATTGCCGGATATCCTAATGATGTTGCCAAGATTGTAAGTGATGATGGTTACGGAAAGAATGAATTTATTAAGACTACCAGACCACTTGTAGTTGTTACTGCTCCTGGTCCTGGAAGCGGAAAGATGGCTACATGTCTTTCACAGCTTTATCATGAATATAAGCATGGTGTTAAGGCTGGATATGCGAAGTTTGAGACATTCCCAATCTGGAATATTCCACTTAAGCACCCTGTTAATCTTGCTTATGAGGCAGCGACAGCAGACCTTAATGATGTTAATATGATTGATCCTTTCCATTTGGAAGCATATGGTAAAACAACGGTTAATTATAACAGAGATATTGAGATATTCCCTGTGCTTAATGCTATGTTCGAGCTTATTGCCGGTGAGAGTCCATATAAGTCACCAACAGATATGGGTGTTAATATGGCTGGTAACTGTATTGTTGATGATGAAGCATGCCGTTATGCTTCTAATATGGAGATTATCAGAAGATATTACAAATATTTATGCGACCAGAAGAGAACTGGTGTAAACAGTCAGGAAATTTATAAGATTGAGCTTTTAATGAATCAGGCAGGAATCACACCATCTTCAAGACCTGTTGTTAATGCTGCACTTGAAAAGTCAGCAAAAAGCGGTGATAAACCGGCGGTTGCAATCGAGTTAGAAGACGGAACTATTGTTACTGGAAAAACAGGTGATCTGTTAGGTGCTGCGTCATCAGCATTGCTTAATGCATTAAAGCAGCTTGCAGGAATAGATGATTCAGTTGACCTGCTATCACCTGAGTCAATCAGTCCAATCCAGACCTTAAAGACTAACTATCTTGGCAGCAGGAATCCAAGACTTCATACAGATGAAATTCTTATTGCACTTTCATCTTCAGTTGTAGCCAATCCGTTAGCTGACAAGGCATTAAAGCAGATACCTAAGCTTTATGCATGTGATGTTCATTCAACAGTTATTCTTTCAGCGGTAGATAAGGATACATTTAAGAGACTGGGCATGAATCTTACATGTGAGCCTGCTTATGAGGAAGAAAAGAGATTTCATAAGAATTAAGTAATGTATTATAATTTTAGCGTTATTCAGATAAACGACCTACTAACGAATTTCATATGAGCGCGTTAGTAGGTCTTTGTATTTGTTAGAGAAGCATGATAGGAAGCTGATTCGTGAAATTGGACTTTTTAGTGCAGTGAGGCACGGAGGAAGTCCAATTGGGTTGCTGAAGTCTGTCAGATTGGACGTTGAGGCGGTGGAAAGGCATGTAGAAGTCCAAAAGTCTTAGCTAGACATGAAAGATTGGACTTTGAAGTTATGCAAAGTCAGTAATAAAGCAATCTGAAGTCCAAAACTCCGAGCCAGTGCAAAAGAAAGCTAATTATTCACAAGTTATTTTTGTTTGTATCATCTATATATTAAAACTTGACAAAATGGGGGGAAGGTATATTCTTAATCAGCAGAGCAGTTTAAATATCTGCTTAAATTAATAAGAGGGGATAAAGGATAATGAGAAAACAAGTTTTATTAGGTATGATAATGTTTGCAATGGGAGCAAGTTTTATTGGATGTGGAAAAAGTGATAATAAAGCAGAAACTAACACACCAACTGTAGTAAGCGAAAGTAATATTGTTGATAAATCTACAGAGGCAAAGACAGAAGCTAAGGCAGATACATCTGATTGGATTACATATAGTTTAGATCCGAATGGAAGTGTAAAGTATCCTAAAGATTATACATATGAAACAGATATAGGAAGATATCTGCAAAAGAAAGGTAGCAATTACTATATAATTATGGATGGTGGATATGAAACCCAGAAGTTAAGCGATAGTTCATATGATGCAACATTTAATGACTTGATGGGGAGAATAGGTTCATCGCATTGGACATGTATGGGAACACCTAATTTGTTAAAGAATGTAAAAGTTGAATGCGTAAAGAAAGAGTCATGCAAAATAAATGGACATGATGCATATAGATACACAGCTAAAACAACAGGAGCAGCTAATAACAAAGAGTGTTATATATACGGATATCTTTCTAGCACACCAAGATCATCATTTGCGATATATGGAATAATAACAGATGATTCTCAGGCAGAAGCATTAAAGAAAGAAATTCAGACAGAAGTTGATGCAATTATGAATACATTTGAAACAAAATAAAAAGGAGATTATGCTATGGGGAAAAAGTCAGATTAGAAAAATAATCCGTTGACACACATAATTATATTTGATATTATTTATCAAGTAACTTAATATTCCATGAGGGAGTAGTTAGCGCGTAAGTGTGATTTGTCAACATTCTGATTATAATAGAGAGTATAATCTGGCAAATCTTAAATAATGAGACTCATGTATATCAATTATTTTCAGTGTGCAATATCACTGAATCTGGTTGATATACATGAGTTTTTTTATATCCCTCGGAAAAAAGAAAAAGCAGAAAAATAAGGAGATTTATATGGGTGATTTTATTAATAACGCGCCATTTGCGCTTGTAATTGTGTTCCTGATTATTGGATTTGTGCTGCTTATTAAAGGTGCAGACTTTTTCGTAGAAGGAAGCTCAAGTGTAGCAAAGAGACTACATGTTCCGTCTATTATTATTGGACTTACAATTGTTGCAATGGGAACATCGCTTCCAGAAACGGCGGTCAGTGTATCTGCATCAATTACAGGCAACAATGAACTTGCAGTAAGTAATGTAGTCGGTTCTAATATATTTAACCTGATGGTTGTTATTGGCGTGTGTGCAATGATTGCAACAGTAAATGTTGCAAAAGAAACAATAAAAAGAGATATCCCATTTTCACTTATCTGTGCAGGACTTTTATTGATTTTAGGAATCCTTGGGGTTGGTGATAAGTCAGGAATGATGCTTGGACATTTTGATGGTGTAATATTTATCGGTGCATTTGCAGGATACATTTTTTACATGATTAAGATTGCACTAAAGGCAAGCAAAGAAGGCAAAAAAGTCGAGATTGAGGGCGGTTCTGATGAAGATATTAAGTTGATTTCAGTTCCGCTTAGTATTCTGTTTATTATTGGCGGTGCGGCTGCGATTGCAGTAGGCGGAGATATTACCGTAGACGCTGCCTCAAGAATAGCGAGTGACCTTGGAATGAGCCAGACACTTATTGGGCTTACAATAGTTTCAATAGGAACATCACTTCCAGAGCTTGTAACTTCAATAGTTGCAGCCAGAAAGAACGAAGTCGATATGGCACTTGGTAATGCGATTGGTTCAAATGTATTTAACATACTTATGGTACTTGGTATTGCATCAGCAATCAGCCCAATCAGCATAATTACTGAGAATATTATTGATTTGTGTGTGCTTATTGTATTTACAATATGTGTATGGATATTTGCTGGAACAAAGAAGAAAATCGGAAGAATCGAAGGTTTTTCAATGGTTGCACTTTATGTGATATATGCAGTTTATATCATAATAAGATAAATGAGGTAACATACAAATGCTGTTGTTTTTAAAAGTGTTTTTTACTGAATTCATAGCTGAGATGGGCGATAAAACCCAGCTCATGCTTATTGCTCTTACTTCTAAATATAAGTTAAGAGATATTATATTAGGAACTGCTGTAGCAATTCTTGTACTTAACGGACTTGCTGTTTTAGCAGGTGGGCTTGTCAGTGAATTTATTCCTGACTGGCTTATAAAGACTATTGCAGCACTTGCATTTCTTTATTTTGCTGCATCAACTATTGCAGGGGATGATGATGACGAAGAAGAAGGCAGTGGCAAATCAAAGATTAAGTTTGCACCACTTGCAGTTTTCTTTACATTTTTCATTGCAGAACTTGGTGATAAGACACAGCTTACAGCCATAACATTTGGTGCTAATGAAGGTATGAGTGCAGCTCTTGTTGTATGGATAGGATGTTCACTTGGACTTTTTGCGGCTGACATTCTTGGTATGTTAGTCGGATATCTGTTAAAGAGCAAGACTCCGGACGGACTGCTTAATACACTTGCATTCGCAATATTCTCGATATTCGGTGTATATACACTTTATCAGGGACTTAAGCTTATAAGAAGATATGTCTGTCCGATTCCTGTATGGCCAATACTTATAGCTGCAACTGTTGTTTTTGTTGTTATATGTGTCTGTCTTTTTCTAAGAAGAGAGAAGGAAAAGAATGATTAGAATGAAAGTAATCGTATCATTTTTTATGTGATGCGATTATTTTTTTTGTAAATATGCCGATATAATATTAAGAAAAGTCAAGGATGACTTTATCCAATACATTTACATTCAAGGAGGAATGAATTATGAGTAGTATATCTTCAGGGAATTTTTCCCAGATAGCCGGTTCGTATGCAGATACAGCGGCTGTTTATTCTAAGCCAGAGACAACTAAGACCGATGAGACAAGCGGAAAGAAGAAAGTCAGTGGTCAGACTATTGGCAATCCCAAGTTAAGCGAGAAAGCAAGCAAATATTATGAACAATTAAAGAAAAAGTACTCTAATATGAACTTTATTCTTGTAAGTGAGGATCAGAAAGAGAATGCCAAGGCTAATGCTGCAGGTTATGCTAATTCCAATAATATGGTTGTCCTTATTGATGAGGATAAGATTGAAAGAATGGCTTCTGATGAGAATTACAGAAAACAGTATGAAGGAATTATTGCAAATGCTGCCAGTGGAATCTCACAGCTTGCAAGCAGTCTTTCAGCAACAGGAACTAGTGTAAAGGGCTTTGGAATGCAGGTTAATGATAATGGTACAGCATCATATTTTGCTGTGCTTGAAAAGTCAAGTGCTGCACAGAAGGAGCGCATTGAGAAGAAGGCTGTAGAAAAGAAAGAAGCTAAGAAGACAGCACAGAAGAAGGCAGAAAAGAAAAAGAATGAGGAGCGGCTGGAAAAGAAACGTAAAGAGACCGGGGATGTCGATGATACTGACGATACAGAGACCGTAACAGTGACAGCTTCATCAATAGAAGAGCTTCTTGAAAAGATAAAAGACCAGGAACAGCTTTTCTTAAGTGATACAGTAAAAACTCCACAGGAGAAGAATGTGGGTCAGAATGTTGACTTTTCTGTATAATGTCAGGGGGTGTGCCTAGTGATATTATCAGGAACAATAGCAAGTACCGTACAATTGCAGATGCTTAACAACAAATGGATGCAGAAAAAGGAATCTGGCAATGTTTTATCTAAGCAGGAGTTAAACGAGCGTTCTACATGGACATCCGAGCAGTTTATGATTGCAGATTTTCAGGACCAGTTAGAACATAATCGAGAAACACAGAAGCGTCAGAAAATTGATAATAAGATTATGTCAGGTGGGAGTCTTTCGCCTGAGGAAATATCTTATCTTGAAAAGAATGATCCTGTTGCTTTAAAGAAATATCGTGAAACTAAAGAAGAAAAAGAAAGCTACAAGGAAAAACTCAGACAGTGTAAGACTAAGGAAGAGGTTGACCGTGTAAAGCTGCAAAAGCTTGGAGAACTGGAGAGTTCATTAAGCAGTGTCGTTAATGACCCGACAATACCTAAAAGTGCCAAGTTAGCGAAAGCCCAGGAAATACTTGCAAAGACTAACAACATTGAGGCTGCACATCTTGAGTTTGTCAAATCCGCAGATTATCAGAGTATGCCAACTGATGACGAAAAGAAAGAACAGGATGCAGCAGATAATGATATATCAGATGAGATAACAGACAGTGAGAAGGCTGATAATGCTGAACTTACTGATGCTTCCGAAAATACACAGGATACCGCAGATACAAAAGCTTCTGATAAAATATCTGAAAAAGATAATCACAAGAAAGAATACAATACAGAAATTAAAAAAGTTAGCCGAAAGCTTAAGAAAGGTTTTGAGGCGGCTGACATGCATGTTGACATAATTGTATAATTATGTATGATAGGGAATCCACTCAGATATGACTAAGAATAGTTATGTCTGGGTGGATATTATTAAAAGGATTAAATATTTTGTCACATGGTAATCACTTCGCTAAAGCATAGTTTAACGAAGTGATTCAGAACACTCCGTTTGCGTGGTTCTGTTTGTGATACTAAATTGATACTAAATACTCTAATTAATATTTACGCTATACCACATACCCTCCATTCTATGATATAATATCCTAAGAAATTTCTCCGAGGAGGATAATGTATGGAATACGATGTAATTATTATTGGAGCCGGACCAGGCGGAATCTTTTCTGCGTTCGAGCTTATGAAAAAGTCACCCGAAACCAGAGTGGCTGTGTTTGAAGAAGGCAACACATTAGAGAAGAGAAAATGTCCTATAGACGGCAAGAAGGTTAAATCGTGTATCAAATGTCCAACATGTGCGATTATGAACGGATTTGGTGGTGCTGGTGCATTTTCAGATGGTAAATATAATATAACTAATGATTTCGGCGGAACTCTTTATGAGTATATCGGCAGGGATCAGGCAATCAATCTGATGAAGTATGTTGATACAATCAATACATCACATGGTGGCGAAGAGACTCACATGTATTCTACAGCAGGCACTAAGTTCAAGACTTTATGCATGCAGAACAAGTTAAAGCTCCTTGATGCGTCAGTAAGACATCTTGGAACAGACATTAACTATGTTGTTCTTGAAAATATGTACAATGAGATGAAGGACCATATAGACTTCTACTTTAATACTCCTGTAAGCAATATTGAGGTGATTGATGGTGGTTACAGAGTATTCTATAAGGATGAGTACATGGATTGTGAAAAATGTATTGTTTCCGTTGGTCGAAGCGGAAGCAAATGGATTGAAAATGTCTGTCAGAAGCTTGAGATTCCAACCAAGTCTAACCGTGTTGATATCGGTGTGCGAGTTGAGCTTCCGGCTGTTATATTTTCACATCTTACAGATGAGTTGTACGAAAGTAAGATTGTATACAGAACAGAGAAATTCGAAGATCTTGTAAGAACATTCTGTATGAATCCTAATGGAATTGTAGTTAATGAGAACACTAACGGCATTGTAACAGTTAATGGACACAGCTATGAAGGTGCTGAGAAGCAGACAGAGAACACCAACTTTGCGCTTCTTGTTGCAAAGCATTTTTCAGAGCCATTCAAGGACAGTAATGGATACGGTGAAAGTATTGCAAGACTTTCCAACATGCTTGGCGGAGGTGTTATTGTCCAGAGATTTGGCGACCTTATGAGAGGAAGAAGAAGTACAGAAAAGCGAATTGAGGAGGGGCTTGTAAAGCCTACTCTTGCTGCTACTCCGGGGGATTTAAGTCTTGTACTTCCTAAGAGAATTCTTGATGGAATTATTGAGATGATTTACGCACTTGATAAGATTGCACCGGGAACTGCCAATGATGATACACTTCTGTATGGCGTTGAGGTTAAGTTCTACAACATGGAAGTTGAGATTGACAACAATCTTGAGACAAGATATAAGGGCTTATACATAATTGGCGACGGAAGCGGCGTTACACATTCATTATCACACGCTTCTGCAAGTGGCGTATATGTTGCAAGAAAGATTATTGAAGAAATGTAGTCACATAATATTAACAAGGGAGATTGCGATAAGACAGTCTCCCTTTAATAGTTTAATTAATATTTTTATCAAGCTTTATTATTTCAGCCCCTAACAGATTAGCATCATCAGTTCCATGCGTTGCAATAAGCAAAGTACGGTTATTACGCATTTTTAAGATATAGTCTATTACATTTAACTTAGTATCCTTATCTAAACCTGTGAATGGTTCATCAAGTATTATAAGTTTCCCGGGATATGATAATGCTCTTGCAAGTGCAACTCTTCTTTTCATTCCACCGGATAATGAACTTACAGGAATATCAAGACTATCATCTGGAAGAATTGATAACAGATTATTACGGATTTCATCCCTATTGTTTTTTCCACGAAGCACGATTCTGACATTGTCTATTGCAGAAAGATAAGGAATAAGCCTGTCCTCCTGAAACATACAAGATATACTTTTGATATCTATACCGGATATACTGCCGGAATCAGCATGTTCAAGTCCCATTAGAATTCTTAAAAGCGTTGTTTTTCCAATTCCGGAAGCTCCCATAAGACAATATATAGAATTATCTTTAAGGGTTATATTGACATTTTTAAGAACTTCATTGTCATCAAAGGTTTTGCATAAATCAGTGATTATAATACTCACAATAATTCTCCTGACATTTTAAATTTATTGGATAGAAAGCAGGCTTGTAACACAGTAAAGTGTCTGTCCGTTATATACAACCCTTGACCAGCCAACCTCAGTATTATAACCGGTTCTGGTAAAAAGCTCGCCTTTTTTAGCAGTTGCAACAACAACAGAATCTGCATCTGTCACACTAGGCTTATTCCTAAGATTAACCTCTTCCTTAGGAGTTACAGTATCGTTACAGTCTGTGAATTTCGTGTTAAATCCGGTTGTAGGACTTTCTGTTGCTTTAGGTGTAAGGTCTGTTGTTAAGTAACTTGTAACAGCGTATACAGTCTGTCCATTGTATACAAGTCTTGACCAGCCGCTGCTGCTTGTTCCAGTCCGTGTAATTGTTTCACCATTAACAAGAGTTGTAATTACTGTTGCATCTGTATCCTGACTAGGCTTGTCACGAAGCCTTACTTCATCTTTGGCAGTAACGGTATCATTAACAGACGTGAATACCATGCCTGCTTCTACATCTGGCGATGCGGCAGCTGCAGTTTCACCACTTAGAGAGCTGTTACTTTCAGAATAACCAAAATATGCAACGTTAATATCAACATTTGTACCAATTCCTCCCTGCCTGATTAGTATACTGCCACATGCTGTATGTTCCTCATATGATGTGGATGGAGTCTCAGGATAAGGCGTTGACGGATATTGTGCAACCCATATCTTAAATGATTGTTCAAGACTGGCAGTGTTCCACTGGCTGTTATTGGTAAGCTCAGATGAAGCGGCATAGAACATAGGTGTATAGCCTTTATCATATATTTCCTGTAAAAATGCAGCAGCTACGGCAGTTCTTTCAGCCTTAGTCATGCTCTTCTGTCTGCTTTCAGATGTGTTGAAGCCCTCGCAGTCAAATGCTACAGGGTAAGTTATGCTGTAATCTGCTATAAAATCTGCAACCCAGTCTGCTTCTTCAATAGCTTCAGCTTCATTAACTGCTGAGGAGAAGAAGTATGCTCCGACTTTGATTCCGTTAGCGGCAGCTGCTGCATGTTATACTTTGCATTGGTGTCAGCATAGATAACGCCTGTTTTCTGCGCCCTGTAGCCAACTCTTATCATTGCAAAATCAACACCTGATGAAGCAGCCTGTGCCCAGTCTATAGTTCCTGAAATTTGGAAACATCTACGCCGATAGTGATATCTGATGTTTCATTAGTGTTGTTGGAAAGAATTACAGAAGCACCATTACGCATCCTGATTCATTGCTCCATCATTGTCGGAATACTGAGGATCCTGTTCTTTCTCGTCCTTATCACTTAAAGTATTATTGCCGTCGGTATCTGTTTCACTGACAGACGAAGTCTCTTCGGTTGAAGATGCATTTGCGGTACTTTTTCCCTCTATGACCGAAAGAAACAATAAGTACAATTATTAATGCAATTACTGCTGCTGCAACAATTATGATTGCAGGGCAGTAATTTCTTCCAGTTAATATGAATAGAATCATCAAGATATCCAAAATCATCGTCATCAGAATTAAACAGCTTAGACATGTACATCGCCTCCTAATTTAAATAATCGCTGCACAGATAATTAAGAAGCAGAGCTGCACCATTACTATCCATTGCAGTACCATTTAGTCCCATATAGTTAATTGTCCAGTAACTGATGGATTCATCATATGTGAATTGAATCTTCAATGAAGAATTCATGTTATTATATACTACTTTACCGTTGAATTCTACAACCTTTTTATTATCAGTAGAACTGAAAATAGTCCATTCGGGATCTGTACATTTGTTATCCAGACATTCACCAAAGGTTATAGATTCATCCTGAAATATCTGTTGTTCTTTTACTGTATCGATTCTTGAATCCTGCATTGCGCTGGCTTTAGTACCAATGCCCGCGTGTCACACCGATAAAACATATTATTAATGTGAGTATGACAGCAAGAAGTGTTGAAACTGTTCCTGAAAATGCACCATCTAAACTGTCATGGTACAGAATGAATACAAGAATACCACCGCTATCCCACCACCGAGATGACCGAGGATATCTACATTTGCACCATTAGATATAAGAGCATATACAACAATTAATGCAATAGATACGATTACAGTTGTCTTATTAGAATCAGTTTTGAACTGAAATTAGTAAAAGTGTTGCACACATTACACCGAATATTGCACCTGATGCACCTGCAGCAAAGCGGATTACATCGGGATTGATAAGGTGTGATACATATACAGATACAAGACCTGATGCAAGTCCTGAACCGAAATATATAATTGCAGTACGAAGAGAACCGACACGGGGTTCAAGTCTTGAGCCGAATAGATACAGAGCAACCATATTATTAATAAAATGTGGCAAATTAGCATGCAGGAACATATAAGTCAGAAGCCTTATATATTCTTTATTATTATGAATATACTGGTAATTAAGTCCACCTGTTTCAAAATGATCACTGCCTGCTATTATGCACATAATGCCTGCAAGCAGATTGGCAAGGATTATAATAAGCACAACAGGCATGTTCCTGAGACTGACTTCTGAATATTGTTTCTTTTGACCATGTTGATAAAAATCTTCAGGATTAATTCTGTCAGATTTAATCTCGTATACTTCATCATCAAGATGAAGGTCATCAAATCCATTGGGCTTAAACTCGCTTTGATAGCTGTTATGATAGTTGTTATTGTAATCTGGTTCCATAGAATATTTCTCCCCTCATGTTAATTTTCCACTCTACAAAAAAAGAATTCAGCATTACACTAAATTCTTTTTCATTATAACATATTGGGTCAATATGTGTTATTTAATATGAAGCTGTGCTTTAATAATAATTCTTTGAGAACCATCCATTTTGGCTTTAATACTTCCGTTATGCTCGGAAACAATAGCCTTTGCAATTGAAAGACCAAGACCATATCCGGTTATCTTAGCGGATGTTGAATCAGCCCTGTAGAATCTGTCAAACATTCTGTCAGTAAGGTTCTTATCAATATTATCAACATCATTGCTTACGATTAAAACAATATAGCTTCCTGAAGAAGATAATTTAAAGTCTATGTTACCTTTACCTGATGAATATTTAAATGCGTTATCAAGAAGAATTGTAAATAGCTGCCGTACTGATGATGCGTCACCACAGCATGTAAGATCAGGTGTAATATCATAGGAAAAATGTTTACCTGAATCAAGTGCAAGTGCATTATAAGAGTGAACAGCTTCTTCGGCTAGGTCAGAAACAGGAAAAGCAATACGTTTTATATGACCGTTGCGCTCATCCATTCTTGCAAGTGATACAAGACTGTTAGTCATAGCCGTAAGATTCTCTGCCTGTTTCTTTATATCTTCAATCCATTCATTATCAGGATTATCCATCTGTAATATATCAGCATCAGCTCTTATTACTGTAATCGGAGTCTTAAGCTCATGACTTGCAGAGGTTATGAATTCTTTCTGCTTGCGGTGTGCTTTTGCAATAGGCATGACGATAAGCTTTGAAGTAAATATAAGAATCAGGAGCATGACTGCAATACCGCACATGATGATTCTATAAGAGAAACAGCTGTTTTCTTAACATCATCTATCATATTACTTCGAAGCACGAATACAGCAATTGTACGTTTCTCTTTTCATATATGCAGTATCTGTAACCATTGTAGAATCCATCAAGTACTCCGGTTTCATATGCTTCATGATATATTGCCAAAGCCTTATATTCAGAAATATCAGATATGTTATCGATATTAATGTTTTGGGGTATTTTTTTTATCAAATATAATATAGAAATACCTGGCATCTGCTTTAACTGGTTTTGGTCTAAAATATTAATATATATAGATGAAACGAGATGGTCGGATTTAGCGACCATTTTATTGTATGTGTTTCTGACACTTGTATACACAATAAATCCTTGCATAATTATTACAACTGCCATTGAAAGAACTATAAATTGTATTCTTAAGCGGGTAAGCATTTTCTCATTATAATTAGATGCTTTATTGTTTTTGACATTATATACCTTCTTTATATTAGTTGTTATTTTTTAAATAATATCCCATATTTCTTCTTGTAGCAATAGAATAATCAGACTTTAAAGCTTCAAGTTTTCTCCTGAGATAAGATATATAAGTCCATACGGTGCTGATATCTGAATCAGATTCACTGCCCCAGATTTTCTCCATAAAATGTTCTGCCGAAATAACCTGGGTTTTATTATTCATGAACATCAGCATCATCTGATATTCCTTATTAGTAAGAAGAAATGAACCTGAAGGAGAAGATAATTCACATGTAGTTGTGTTCAGCGAAATATTTTCAAGTGTAATAACATTATCCTGTTGTTTTTCAGAGCGTGTAAGTACACGGATTCTTGCAAGCAGTTCTCTTGTGTCAAATGGTTTGGTAAGATAATCGTTAGCACCATTATCAAGCCCTTCTACTTTATCATCAATCTCGGTCTTGGCTGTGAGCATAAGAACAGGAATGTTGCTGCCACGTTTTCTTAGATTCTTTAAAGCTGTAATTCCATCCATTACCGGCATCATGATATCCATTATTACCATGTCATATATATCCTGTTCAAGATAGTTAAGTGCAAGCTGCCCATTGTCAACGCAGTCAACGGTGTAATTATTCTTCTGTAATATAGTTGATACGGCCCTTGATAATGAGCGGTCATCTTCAACTAATAATATTCTCATATATAATCCTCCAGTCGAATAATATTAATTCCAGTAGCCAAGTTCTATACCTTTTAAGTATATAGCTTTGGCTTTGGAATAATATCCATAAGAGTTAAAATGTGTGAAATCAGCACGAATCTGTTCAGGAAGATTGCCTGTCTGTATATCAATTATATCATTCTCAGTTGGTGTAAGTCCACAGTCAGATAATGCATTTTCCATAAGATAAAGTCTGGTGTTAAGGAAATGTTCTCCAAATGCATCATACAGAGCTTGTTCCCATGATGTTGCATGAAGTCCTGCATAATTACCATTACTATCGTATACATCCTGATATATGTCAGCTGATTCTCCAGGATTATCAGTATCGCCAACAATTATATAATCAGCATAATAGCTGGTATCAATTATATTCTGATATTGTCTTATAAGTTCATCATAATCATTCTCCCAGCCACCATTACTTCCCATCTCAAGAATAAGAATATCATTGCGGTGATCATAAGCTGCTTTAGGAATAACCCTTGTCCATGCGTTAATATACATTTCAGTTACAGAATTGTAGTCTGCATCAGAACATATAGAGATATATAAGCCATCATCGGCTCTTTCGACATAACATAAAACATCATTAATATATACTGTGTCTGGATATGTGTTATCTTCATATCCATATCCGCTGTAGTCATCCATATCGATTGTTTCTTCATTTTCATCAACAAATTTTACATAAGCTAATGAGTGGTCGGTTATATGGATATCACGGTCAGTGTATATTGGAATTCCGCCCGCACGTAAAGCAATCTGATATGAATTTTCACCACCTACGCCAAAGTTGTAGGTATTGATTGATGTAAAATATCGCAGAGCAGATGGAGTTGTAAAGTAAGATATGTCTTCAATACCATTATCAGAGTATATATATGCTTCGTTACATCCAGCTCCCTGTATCATGCTATCACCCCAGCATGATATGCTGCGTTCAGGGATTTCATCATCTAATACGGCTTCAGTAGTGAAAGATTCAAGAACCATATTATTATTAGATACTATGTATGCGGACTGTGAGCTGTTTAATATTATCTTAGATTCTTTTCCAGAACATCCTGTTAAGAACAAGCTTAATAATATAGTACATATATTTAATAAAGCAAAAGGTTCTTTTCATATGAATTCCTCCAATCTGATATCTTTTATCTTTGTTCTGACATTACTATAAAATGTCAACCTAAAATTAATTTAAAAAATATTCACTAATCATCAATAAAATGGTAAAATATTAAAATATGTTTAGATAATGGAGGCAGATTATTATGGATTCAACATTAAGAAGAACATGGGCTGAAATAGATATGGATGCACTTGCACATAATTATGAAACATTACGGAAAAGAATTGGAGAAAATGTTAAGTTTTAGGCGTTGTAAAAGCGGATGCTTACGGACATGGTTCTGTACAGGTGAGCAGACTTTACAGGAGTCTGGAGCAGATTATCTTGCAGTAAGCAGTATAGATGAGGCTGTAGAATTAAGACATAATGGTATTACAATGCCGGTTCTTATACTTGGACATACACCTAAAGAAGAGGTTTCTGAACTTATTAAGAATAATATAACACAGGCTGTAACATGCAGGGCTAAGGCACTTGAATACAGTGAGGAAGCTGTTAAATGTGGTGGTACATTAAAGATTCATATTAAAGTTGATACAGGAATGTCAAGACTTGGATATCTGTGTGATGGAGATTATTTTGAAAGTGGCGTTGAAGGAATATGTGAAGGTTGTACTCTTCCAGGTCTTGATGCTGAGGGAATATTCACACATTTTGCAGTATCTGATGAATTTGGAGAAGAATATGAAAGCTATACTAAGCATCAGTTTGAATTGTTTACCAGTGTGATTGATGAAGTTGAGAAAAACTTGGAAAGAAATTCAGGATAAGACACTGTGCCAATACTGGTGCTGTTGCAAGATATCCTGAAACATGGCTTGACATGGTAAGACCGGGACTTCTGCTCTATGGATATGGAGATTTTGCACAGGAGCTTGGACTTAAGCCTGTTATGTCACTTAAGACAACAGTAAGCACAATCAAGACTTACCCGGAACAGCAATAAGTTATGGAGGAATATACAAGACTGACAGAAAGACAAGAATGGGAGTTGTTCCTTATGGATATGCTGATGGATATTTCAGATGCCTTTCTAACAGATATGAGCTTATGACTGAAGAAGGTCCAGCACCACAGAGAGGCAAGATATGCATGGATATGTGTATGATTGATCTTACTGATAAGATGAATGTCGATGTTGGAAGTGAAGTAGAAATATTTGGTAAGGCTAATCCTATTGAAAATATGGCACAGCTTGCGGAACTATTCCTTATGAGCTTACATGTGCAGTAAGTAAGCGTGTTCCTAGAATGTACATAAAGGATGGCAAAGTTTATGAAAAGAATTATTGTTACGAGGATAAATGAATGAAGAAAATATTATGTGTATTAATGTCCTGTTTATTGTTTGTGATTGCGGGATGTAGCGGCATAGTAAGAATTTGAAGTTTGGTGCAGCAGATATAGGCGGAGTGTATTATTCAATTGCAAGCACATTTACACAACTGGCAGATAAAGAGATTGATGGATATACATTTGAAACAAAGACTACTGCTGGTTCGGTTGCTAATTTAAGACTTATATCTGATGGCTATATAGACCTTGCTATTGTCCAGGCAGACCTGTTAAGTGATGCATATAATGCAACTGGTACATTTGCTGATAAAAATACCAGAAGGGGTACAAAGCGGTTGCTTCACTTTATACAGAATGCTGCCAGATTGTTGTAAGGAAAGATTCTGGAATTACAGGTATTGATGACCTGATTAATAAAACTGTAAGTGTTGGTGCTTCGGAGTCAGGAACCGAAAAGAATGCAGAACAGATATTAAAGATGAGTGGAATTACTGACGAACTTATTAATAAGGTCAATATGGATTATACAGAAGCTGCTGGAAAACTTAAAGATGGAGAAATTGATGCATTTTCTGTACAGCAGAACAAGAACAGAAGTTATCGGACAGTTATCTAAGGAATGTGACATACGTCTTATAAGTCTTGATGACAAATGCATAGACAAGATGTTATCAGCGTATTCTCTCTGCGAAAAATATACTATTCCGGCGGAACTTATAATGGTCAGGATTCTGATGTGACAACTATTGGTGTTAAGGCAGTTCTGATTGCAAAGCAGTCACTTTCAGACGATGTTATTAAGAATGTGACTAAGACAATATATGAGCATGCTGATGATTTTAAGTATGCTACATCTCTTGATATTACATTTGATATAAATACGGCGGCTGATGGAGTAGATATTCCGTTCCATTCAGGTGCAGCAGCTTATTATACAGAGCGAGGCATCAATGTTTTGACAGAATAATTAATTCTGTATATCAGGTTAATGCTATAAAGAATGGAGAAATTTAATGAAGGTTCAGTTAGATATGTATCAGACGCTGGCTATTGCGGTTCTTGTACTGCTTCTAGGCAGCTATTTACGAAAGAAAATTAAATTCCTTGAAAGGTTCTGTATACCGGCACCTGTTGTAGGAGGATTGTTGTTTGCTATATTTACATGTATATGTTATGTTACTCATATACTAGAGTTTTCATTTGATGACACACTTAAAGAAGTATGCATGGTATTCTTTTTACATCCGTAGGATTTCAGGCTAATCTTAAAGTACTTAAAAGGGCGGAAAGTCTATGGTGGTATTTTTAGGATTGGTTATAGTACTTATATTTATACAGAATGGTGTTGCAGTAGGTTTATCTAAGGTTATGGGGCTTGATTCTCTTATAGGAATGTGTACAGGCTCAATACCTATGGTTGGCGGACATGGTACTGCGGGTGCATTTGGACCGGTACTTGAAGATTTTAATGTTAAGGGTGCAACGACAATATGTACTGCTGCAGCTACATTTGGTCTTATATTTGGAAGTCTTGTAGGAGGACCATTAGGCAAGAGACTTATTGAAAAGAAAACCTTTTAGATACAGCAATTCCAGAGGATGACAGTCTTCTTATTGAAGATGAAAAGAAGCATGAAAGACATTCCAGAATGTATGCATCAGCCGTATTTCAGCTTATTATTGCTATTGGTATAGGAACTATTTTTCATGGGCTCTTACGAAGACAGGACTCACTTTTCCTATATACATCGGAGCCATGATTGCAGCTGCGCTTATGCGTAACATTGCAGAATATGCAGGAAATGGAAAGCTTGTTATTCATATGGGCGAAATTAACGACCTTGGAGGTATAAGTTTATCATTATTTCTTGGAATGGCTATGATTACGCTTAAGTTATGGCAGCTTGCATCACTAGCTCTTCCACTTGTTATACTTCTTGGTGCACAGATAATTGTTATTGTTTTATTTACATATTTTATTGTATTCAATATTATGGGAAGAGATTATGATGCAGCAGTTCTTGTTGCGTACATGGATTTGGAATGGGAGCAACGCCTAATGCCATGGCAAATATGCGGCAATATGTGACAAATATGTTCCATCGGTTAAGGCTTATCTTCTTATTCCGCTGATAGGAAGTCTTTTGCAGATTTCCTTAATAGTCTGGTTATTACATTCTTTATCAATATATTATAAGTATAGGGAGTTAAAATATGTTTAATATATTCAAAAGGGTAAAAAATAAAGTTAATACATCTAAAAGGATTACAGTCTGTCATATGATAATCTTGCTATTCCAGAGATACATAAGGTAGATTCAGACAATAATGATGACGTGGATATTTCATCAGATATGGTTCCGGGGATAATACTGATAAGCCACATGTTACATATGACAGCCTGGCAGTTCCAGAAGTGCATTTTAGAAATAAATAAAATAATGGGATGATATCACTAAAGGTATCATCCCATTATTTTTATTAACTTTCAAGAACTTCTTCAATATTCTTAAGAATCTCATCTTTATCAAAAGGCTTTGTAATGAAACGTTCTGCACCAAGCTTGAGAGCTTCAATTACTTTATTCTGCTGTCCGGCAGCAGTTATCATAATTACCTTAGCGTTAGGATCATATGCTTTAATCTCTTTAAGTGCGTCTGTTCCGTCCATGTTAGGCATTGTGATATCAAGTGTTATGATATCTGGATAATGAGTCTTATATGCAAGTACACCCTCTAATCCATCAGTAGCCTCAGCTAATACAGCATAACCTGCTTCTTCAAGAATATCACGGAGAATCTTTCTTGACATACCAGAGTCATCAACGATAACTACAGTTCCCTTGCTGTCTAATGTTACTTCGCCACCGCTTTAGCCATAATCTTTCTTACAACAGGCATATCTCCTGCCTTAGTATCATCAGAAGCAGATATGAAGAGAAGAACCTCGCTGTCATGGATATGAATAGGAAGAACATAAGCGTCTCCCTTGGCAAACTGGTTTTCATATGCAAACTGAGGAGTAATCTCTAACTTGCTGCCTTTCTTAGAAAGTGCAGTTGCAAAATCCGCTTATACAGTTAGTAAATTCACCAACAGCATCATATACTTCAATTCCAAGATTAGAGATATTGCTATGAGAGAATCCATTAGCTATATCAACTATAGCTGTCTGTTCACCAACACTTGCAAAACCAACAATAATATCAAGGTCACTTCTAATTTCTGACCAGCAAGACATCTGTATTCAAGCTGTGAAATATGCTTAATTCTGTCTATATAGAAATCAGAGGTTACAAATCTTCAATATTAGTGCAACTGCATATATCTGTTACATATGACTTTGATGAAAGGCAAATATTGGAACAATCTGCTCCAAATCATCATTCTTAAGACCATCCATATCCTCATCAGTAAAACCATGTTCCTTCTGGAATTCCTTAAGAAGTTCATCAACCTCGAAACTGATATATCTGCTGCTTCTGAAAGAACAGAAAGGAAAATTGCATAAGCGCTTCCCTGCTTAAGAAGCGGTATCTAACTGTTCTTCAGTCATATATCCCTCTCCTATAGCAATCTCACCAAATCTTGCATCTTTAGTTGTCTGTAAATGATTGATTTCATTAGCCTGTTTCTCAGTAATAATGCCATCAGCTACGGCAATTACACCAAGCTTTGCTCTTGAATCAGAAAGCTTATCCATTATAGACTTGTATGTATCCTGGCTTATAACCTCTTTTTCAATTAAGAATTTACCAAATAATTGACAAAACATTACATATCCTCCTAAACATTCACGAATAATTAATTAAATATATTTTATCAGCATTAGTCGGATATGTAAAGAATGTGTCGATGCAAATTACTGTAAAGCCTTGAATGCTTCATCAAGATCTTCAATGATATCATCGATATTCTCTGTACCAATTGAAAGTCTGATTGTGTTAGGCTTGATTCCCTGATCAAGAAGCTCAGCTTCGTTGCACTCTGAATGAGTTGTGCTTGCTGGGTGTATTGCTAATGACTTAACATCGGACATTAGCAAGAAGTGAGAATAACTCAAGGTTATCAATGAACTTCTGTGCTTCAGCAGCACCACCCTTGATTTCAAATGTGAAGATTGAACCACCACCATTAGGGAAGTACTTCTTATAAAGAGCCTGCTGTTCTTCGTTAGTAGAAATTGAAGGATGGTTTACTTCTCAACTAATGGCTGATCCTTTAAATACTGAACAACCTTTAATGCGTTCTCTACATGTCTCTCAACTCTGAGTGATAATGTTTCAAGTCCCTGAAGGAAGATGAATGAATGAATTGGAGAAATTGTAGCTCCTGTATCACGAAGAAGGATAGCTCTGATGTATGTAACGAATGCAGCTGGTGCTGTATCCTTTGCAAAGCTTACACCGTGGTATGATACATTTGGCTCAACAAGCCATGGGAACTTATCAGCAGCCAACCCAGTCGAACTTACCACTGTCAACGATTACACCACCAAGTGTTGTACCGTCCACCGATAAACTTAGTAGCTGAATGAACAACAATATCAGCACCGTATTCGATAGGTCTTACAAGGTAAGGTGTTGCAAATGTGTTATCAACAACAAGTGGAATGTTGTGTGCATGTGCAATCTTAGCAATTCTTTCGATATCAACAACTTCTGAATTAGGATTTCCGTGTCTCAATCTGAACAGCCTTAGTATTAGGCTTGATAGCTGCTTCAATAGCGTCATAATCAAAAGGATCTACGAATGTAGCTTCAATTCCGTAATCTGGAAGTGTATGTGCAAGAAGCGTTATATGTTCCGCCGTAGATATTCTTAGCTGCTACGATGTCTCCTGCATGAGCAAGTGCCTGGAAAGCATAAGCTAAAGCTGCACCAGAACCAACAGCAAGTGCTGCTACACCACCTTTCAAGTGCTGCGATTCTCTTTCGAATACATCCTCTGTTGGATTAGTAAGACGTCCGTAGATGTTACCTGCATCCTTAAGACCAAATCTGTCAGCAGCATGCTGGCTGTTATGGAATACATATGATGATGTAAGGTAAATAGGTACTGCTCTAGCATCTGTTACTGGATCAGGCTGTTCCTGTCCTACATGAAGCTGTAATGTTTCAAACTTTAAATTTCTTTCTGAGTAAGATTTCTTTGCCATAATTAATTACCATCCTTTTAATTTATTTCAAAAATGTATTGCTTTTTGATGTTGATGATAATATAAACCCTTATCCCTACTATGTCAATAGGTTTGTATGATATTTTGAAAATATTTTAAAGATTATATTGTTTTTGTCTTTGAATTGGGGAGTCTGAAGGATATTCATTACAGATGATTCATGATACAGCATTATGCTATATAACATGATACCTATAGATAGTCGTATATTTAATTGTCTTATAGGTCAAAATGCTGATATCTATATAGATAGTTGTTGCGTAAGCCTATAAGTTGTAAATAAGCAGATTGTTTATAGGTATATTGGTATCATTAAAGACTTTTATATAGTAAAAGTGATAGAATATACCTATAAACCTTATATTATTTATGAATTTATGGGAAAACTCACTTTGTTTTAATGAAAATTGCTGGATGTAAGACCATATTATATAGATTTACGGATATAATGTTTAGCCTTACCCACGCAGCCTTGCAACAGCGGCTTTCAGTGCATCTATTGCGTAGTCAGCATCTTCCCTTGGTTAAATCCTTATCTATGCTTAATCTTAAAGCACCTTTAGCTTCATCTTTGCCTCGTCCGATGGCAAGAAGCACATGTGAAGTGGTCGATTGAGCCTGCAGCACATGCTGAACCGCTGGATGCACATATACCGTTCATATCGAGCATAATAAGTAAAGAATCACCCGAAACATCTTTAAAGCAGAAATGCATATTAGACGGAAGACGCTTCAGGCTGCCAATACAAGGTCCATCAAAAGTAACGTCAGGAATCTCACCAAGAATCCTGTCAACAATATAATTACGCATATTAATAATTGTATGTGTATCTTTATCAAGTGTACCTAAGGAAAGCTTTACAGCCTGTCCCATGCCGACAATGCCTGGAACATTGCTTGTGCCTGCTCGTCTTGCACGCTCCTGTGCACCACCATGTATGAAAGGCTCTAACTTGGCAGAATTCTTCATGTACATGAAACCGACGCCTTTAGGACCATGGAACTTGTGCGCGCTTGCACTTAAAAGGTCAATATTCATCTCTGTGACATTAATTGGAACATGACACATAGCCTGAACTGCATCAGTGTGAAAAAGAATGCCATGCTTATGTGCAATCTCACCTATTTCCCGGACAGGCTCAATTGTTCCGATTTCATTGTTGGCAAACATAACACTTATAAGAATTGTTTTGTCAGAGATGGCATTCTCGACATCTTCTAATGAAACAAAGCCCTCGCTGTCAACATCAAGGTAAGTTATCTCGAATCCATTCTTTTCAAGATATGCACATGTATTAAGAATTGCATGATGCTCTATTTTAGTTGTTATAATGTGGTTTCCTTTATCTTTAAGGCCGAATGCCGCTGACTTTAAAGCCCAGTTATCAGACTCGCTTCCACCACCTGTAAAATATATTTCATTGCTTTTAGCAGCACCAATACTGTCAGCTATAATTTCCCTTGCATCTTCAATAGCCATCTTGCTTTTCTGGGCAAAATTATATACAGAAGAAGGATTGCCGTAATATTCAGTAAAGAATGGAAGCATTGCAGACACAACCTCTGGTGCGGTTGATGTAGTTGCTGCGTTATCCATATATATAAGTTTATCCATAATATTGTCCTTATTAATTAAATAATAGTTCCGCCGCCAAGTACATTGTCCCCGTCATATAATACAAGCGCCTGACCTGGTGTTACGGCACGAACAGGCTCGTCAAATGTACACTCAAGAGTATTTTCATCAAACATTCTTATAGTACACATAGCACCCTCATGGCTGTAACGGATTTTACCTTTGGCACGCATTTCACCTTCAAGTGAAGGTATCGACATGAAATTAAGGTTGTTGGCGTAAAGCTTAGGTGAGAACACATCTGAATTATCACCGATTACAACCTCGTTGGTTTCAGGGCGTATAGCAACAACAAATGCTGGCTTTCCAAGAGCAAGTCCAAGACCTTTTCTCTGACCAACTGTGTAGTGTATGATACCCTGATGTCTTCCGATTACATTGCCATTGACGTCAATGAAATTACCGGGAACAGAAGTATAGCCTGTTTCACGTGTTATAAAGCCTGCATAGTCATTATCAGGAATAAAGCATATTTCCATGCTGTCAGGCTTCCTGGCAACAGTAATACCAATCTTAGATGCAATTTCACGGACCTGATCCTTAGTATAATCACCAATAGGCAGAAGCGTGTGCGATAACTGATCCTGTGTAAGATTATAAAGGGCGTAGGTCTGGTCTTTTCTGGCAGTTACTGAATTGCATATAGTGTATCTGCCATTAGGAAGCTGGTGGATTCTTGCGTAGTGTCCTGTTGCAATGTAATCTGCTCCTATTTCAAGACTTCTTTTAAGAAGAGATTCCCACTTTACATAACGGTTGCAGGCGATACATGGATTAGGTGTACGGCCTTTTTTATATTCATCAACAAAATAATCGATTACATTACATTTGAACTCATTCTTAAAATTCATTACATAATATGGAATGTCAAGCTGACCGGCAACACGTCTTGCATCATCAACAGCACTGATACCGCAGCAGCCGTTCTCAGCGGCTTCTGTTGCATCGTCCTGCCATATCTGCATAGTCACACCTATTACATCATAGCCCTGTTCCTTTAATAGATAAGCGGCAACAGAGGAGTCAACGCCCCCTGACATGCCGACAACAACTTTTTTCTTCATTACTAATCCTCAATCATTTCTTATATCTCTTATTTCATCTGCAAGTGCGCAGATTTCGTTCCAATGCTTCTTAGAATCCTCATCATATACAGCACATATCTTAAATCCACCCTGTCTTGCAGATTCAATGCCGTGTAGAACATCTTCATATACCCATGTGTTTTCCGGTTTAAAATGCATTTTCTCAGCGATAAGCTTGTAGCTTTCCGGATTCTTTTTATTATACGGAATATCATATACTGTAAAAATGTTGTTAAAACAGTCAGCAATTCCAAGACGATTAAGTGCAGCGTCAACACAGCCTCTGTCAGAGCTTGTAAATATGCACATGCAAGAACCAGCTTCATGCTCGCGTCTGATTAATTCAAGCATACCGTCTTTAGCCGGAATATCTGTGCTGTAGTGTCTTGTCATAATATCCACAGCAGTCTGCCTCATAGTTGCTGCATCAGTGTTTATACCTAATTCATCACGGAAATAAGCAGAACATTCATCAAGGTCCATTACATAAGTACGCTCGTCAAAGTCGTCAGGCAGATTGTCTACATACTGCATGGCGTATTCCTTGGAAACATTTCTCCAGTAAGGCATAGAATCGAGAATAGTTCCGTCCATGTCAAATATGAAATCCCTGTGATAATTTAATACACGGCCAGTCTTTAAGTAAAGCTCTTTCGTAGCAAGTCCAGGATCATTGGCGGCAAATATAGCTGAAACAACAGCAATTCCGTCAATCCCGGTACCTGCAAGCTCTCCGCAGTTGTCGTAATCAATACCGCCGATTGCAACGACAGGGATATTAACTGAACCTGCAACCTCAATCAGTCGTTCACGGGGCATGAATACAGCGTCCTTTTTGGTACTTGAGCCAAATACAGCACCGGTTCCGATATAATCTGCACCAAGTCTTTCAGCTTCTTTCGCCTGTTCAACTGTCTTGGCGGTCATGCCGATAATTTTATTATCTCCAAGAATACTTCTTGCAGTCATATAGTCTGTGTCGCTCTGTCCGATATGTACTCCGTCAGCGTCAGCTTCAAGTGCCGCCTATGCACATCATCATCAATAACGAATGGAACTCCATATTTTCGTGCAATTGGCTTAATTGCTTTTGCTTTTGCAACAATTTCTTCATGTGACGCATTTTTTTCTCTTAATTGTAAAAATGTTGCTCCATTTTTTAATACATTTTCAACAACATCAATGAGACTGGCTCCGTTAAGCCAGCTTGTATCTGTGATTGCGTATAGACGCAGCTGTTCTTTTCTAATCATAATTAATTCTCCTGAATCAAAGTGAACTACCCATTGTCTTAAGCCAATAGGCTTCCTGCTTCATCGACCTCGTAACCTACTATCTCCACAGGCGTTAATTTGGGCAGTCCCTGCCCTATATATTTCTTTATGCTATTTGTCTTAATCCTTCTGTCAGTATATTTTCCGCGGCATTGATATCCCTGTCATGTTCTGCTCCGCATTTCGGACATATCCATGTCCTCACTGACAAATCTTTTGTATCTGGATTCTGATACCCACAAACAGAACATAATTGACTACTAGCATAAAATGTATCTATTTTGATGTATTTCCTGCCATTCCATTTTGCCTTATACTCTAACTGTCTTGTCAGCTCATACCATGATACATCACTTATGGCTTTTGCCAAATGATGATTTTTTACCATATTTTTTATCTGTAGATTCTCTGAAACTATCACTTGGTTTTCGCTGATAATCTCATGTGAAACTTTATGTAGATAATCTTTTCTTATATTCCTTATTTTCTCATGGCATAATGCTATCTTTTTCTTTGTTTTATAATAGTTCTTACTTCTCTTTCCTTTATGTGACAGTTGCCTTTGCAGTTTTACAAGCTGTTTCTCGTATTTTTTTATAATTTTTAGATTCTCATATACTTTCCCATCGGAAGTAATACATAAATCTTTAATTCCTAAATCGATTCCTATGTTATGATTTGTATGTGCCAGTTCCTTATGCTCCGTTTCTACAAGTATGGACACATAGTATTTTCCACTGGAAACCTGCGAAACGGTCGCTGATTTAATCTGCCCACTATATTCCCTGTGTAACCTTGCTTTTACCGCTTTTAATTTTGGCAATTTTATCTTCCCTGTCTCAAAATCTACCGCAATATTTCCATTTGTGAAGTTTGTTGTGTATGATTTATGGTTATCGTGTTTGCTCTTGAATTTCGGATATCCTGCATGCTCCTTAAAGAATTTTTGATATGCAGTGTCCATGTTATAGATTGCGTTGGTCAGAGCAAATTTATCTATTTCTTTTAACCATTCATAATCTTTCTTTAATTCTCTGTTACAGTAATTATTACAATCCGTTTTACTAACTGACTTTTTCTCTTTCTCGTATATTTCTTTCCGATATGCCAATGTCTGATTGTAAACAAAACGGCAACAGCCAAATGTTTTTGCAATCTGAATTCTTTGTTCACTATTAGGATATATCCTGTATTTATATGCTTTTAACACCCACTGTCGCCACCTTCCTACCCTTGATTTTCTATATATTTTCTCAACATCTATTTGTGTCTGTTTTTGATTTCCACGTTCCCATAACGCAAGTATAGTACAAACCTCCGCTTCCAGCTACCTTAACCCACCGTCTAAAGCCAGTGGGATTGCGGTATCCCTATTTCAATATGTATAATAACACATCTGCCTGTACCTTTGGCATACATTTTTTGACACATTTTAAAAAATTCTATAAAATATTCTGAAAATGTTGTAACGAAAATCCATTTCGTGCGTCTAACCTATGTAAGACGGAAGGAGGTGACCAGTTCTGAATTACGAGAAATTGTACAATTCATATTATATGCAGGTGTATTCTTATGTGTTTACTATAGTAAAGAATCAAGCTCTTGCTGAAGAAATCACACAAAATACTTTTTACAAAGCTATGACTGCCAAACGCCCGTATGAGGGCAAGGCGGGTGAGTTCACATGGCTTTGCAGTATTGCTAAGAATCTCGCAATTGATGAATGCAGGAAAAATAAGAAGTTTTCAGAGCTTGATGAGACTTTACCGCAGCAGACGGCTGATCTGGCGGATAAAGTTTCTGATACAGATTCTGCTTTGCAGATTCATATGGTTCTTCATGAACTACCGGAGCCGTATAAAGAGGTATTTCAGTTGAGAGTTTTTGGAGAACTCACATTTGCACAGATTGGAATGGTATTTGGAAAAACTGAGAACTGGGCCAGAGTAACTTATCATAGGGCCAGATTAAAAATAAAAGAAAGGATTGATTAGATATGAGTAATAAAGAATGTGATATCGTGCAGGATTTACTGCCACTTTATTATGACAATGCATGCAGCGAAGAGAGCCGCAGATTTGTTGAAAAGCATCTGCCAGGCTGTAATGACTGCCAGAAAATGTATAATGAATTAAAAGAAAATAACGTTGATGAAGTACTTGCAAAGGAATCAAAGGGAGTACTCGAAAGACATGCAAAAATAGAGCGTAATGCAGCATACAAGGCAGGAGTTGTGATTGCCGCAATACTTCTACTGCCAATTGTCATTACATTTATAGTGCAGCTTGCTACCGGCATGGGATTAGGTGTATTCTCGGTTGTTACTGCTTCTATGCTGCTTGTCGCAGCACTTACGGTAGTTCCGCTTATGTCCACTAATAATCGTCTGTTAAAATGTATTCTTGCAGGAGTTACTTCGCTGATGCTTATACTGTTCTTCGTTGACCGTATGAATGGTGGAGGAAACTTCCTGTTATGGGCTATACCTACAGTATTTGGTATATCAATAGTATTGTTCCCGATAGTGATATGTCTTGTGTCACTTCCACCGGTACTTAGTGACAAGAAAGCACTTATAACAATGACATGGGATACATTGTGGTTATTCCTTACAATGTTTATAGTGTATTATCATTCTGGTTTTACAGGTATGAAAGACGGATATACAGTAGCTGTTGTACTTATGCTTGGTGTATGGCTTGTATTTCTTGTGATCAGATATCTTCCTGTCCATGGACTGATGAGAGCCGGAATTAGTACGATAATATCTGTATTATGGGTTGTTTTTGCCGATGATTTTCTTGAGTTTATTCTCTACAAAAGGAAGGTGCTTACAATAAGTCATATGAATCTGTCTGATTGGAGCACGACTCTTAGTATTAATGGAAATATATTTTTTATTACTTTAGTGTCTGGCTGTGCAATAGGCTTGGTACTTATAGGTATTGGTGCGTTGCTTATGAGAAAGAAAAATGTTCAGAAGATGAGATAATAATAATCCCCTCACAAGGTTGATGCTTTGTGAGGGGATTATAATTTATTCTGCTCATATTTAAACTCTCCGCAGCAGAGAGATAAGATTTATATTTAAGATACTATACATATATATTCTGTCAAGCTATTATCTCATGCTTTTAATATATGCCCTGTAATTCTTAACAAGCAATGGCACTTCCGCAATAAGCATGCCAATCCAGCCTGCAAGATAAGAGAAAGGAAGTGCTTCTATTCCCATGCCTAACGCAAATACAAGTGGAATTGCGGCAAGCACGCGGACACCCATATTGATAAAGCTTGAAAGCAGTGTAATCTTTAAGTCGCCGATTCCTCTGAAATATCCCTGAATACCATTAGTGATGGCAGGAAGTATGTACATTATAGAGATAAGCTTAAGGTAGATTACACCGTGTTTTATAACCTCAGTATCCGAAGTGAACAGTTTCATAAGTGGTCTTGCAAATACAAAACATACAAAGAATATGAAGATTCCATATATTATCTCAAGAATAATACCGGCTTTAAAGCCTTTGATTACTCTGTCGTCTCTTCCGGCACCTTTGTTCTGTGCCATCATAGCTGTCATTCCGTGTGCAATATTCTGCTCGGGTGTATATGCATAGTCATCAATTCTGTTTACTACTGCAAATGCGGCTGAAACCGAAACGCCCATAGTGTTAATAATAGCCTGTATTCCTATTTTACCAAGCTGTACAGTAGCCTGCTGCATAGCAGATGCCCAGCCGTAGCTTATAGTTTTCTTAAGCAGTGAGTGGTCAAATACAAGCCACTTCTTGCCAAGACACAGAATCGGTACTTTGAATTTAATATATATCATGCAGAATACACAGCAGAGAGCCTCGCTTACTACAGTTGCAACTGCACATCCATTGCTGCCGGCTTTCAGGACAACAACAAAGAAAAGGTCACCAAATACATTTAAAACTGCACTTATGATAAGGAAATACAGTGGTGTTGCACTATCTCCCAATGCCCTTAAAGTGCTTGAGAAAAAGTTATAAAGGAATGTGAAGATGAGTCCTAACATGATTATTCTTAAGTACTGGGTTGTAAGTGTCATAATTGATCTGTCAACCTGAACAAGCATAAGAATAGGTCTTGTAAATACTATTGCAATCAGTGTAAGTGCAAGTGAGAATATCATACCTGATATCATAGTTGTACTTATCTGGCGGGAAAGTGTGTCCATTTTCTTACCGCCGAAATAATTACCCATAAGAATACTTGCACCCATACATAATCCGTTAAGGAAAAGAATAATGAGTGTAGTTATTGGATTGCATATTCCAACAGCAGCCAGTGCTTCTTTTCCAACAAATCTTCCGACAATAATAGAGTCAACCGCATTATAAGTAAGCTGAAATATATTTCCTAGTATAAGTGGAATTGTGAATTTAATTAATATAGGCATAATTCTGCCCTGAGTTAAATCTTTTGCCATAATTGATGAAACCTCTTGTGTGAATTTCGTAAATGATACTGTCCAAGTGCTTGATTTTAATGCTTATTTTTAAATATGTCAAGAAATATGTTATTTACAATTACAAGCCGCAAATTAAGATAAAAAATTAATAACCTGTAATAACAGTACTTAGTCTGCACTTACGTTCATAATCAAGAGATGTCTCTTGTCTATGACCAGGGTATATTTTATAATCGCCAATTAAAGTGTTCATCATTTTTTCTATTGATGAAATAAGTAATTTCTCATTTCCGCCAGGTAAAGAAGTTTTACCATGTTTTTCAAACATAATGGTGTCACCAGAGAAAATATTATCATTAACAATGATTGCCATTGAACCGTCTGTATGTCCTGGCATACCTAAGAAAGAAAATGACAACTCATCAAGATTAATTATATCGTCTTCACAAATTAATATATCGGCTTTTACAGCTTTATAAGGTATTTTAACATAAGGTCTTTCATTAATAAGTTCTTCGTCTTCAAGTCGTCCGGCATCAATTTTAGATATAATAACAGGTACATTAAAATATTCTTTCACTTCTTTTAATGCTAAAATATGATCTGTATGACCATGTGTTATAAAAATGTATTTAAGACACAATCCATTTTCTTCAATTGTTTTAATAATTTCAGCAGCATTATCTGCTGGGTCAATCAGAATTGCATTTTTCTTATTCGAAGAAACAATATATACATTTGTGCTGCATGCACCCAATACTAGTTTTGTAATATTCATAATTCTTTACACCTCCCATTTTTATTAGAATATATCTATACATATTCTAATTATATCAATTCTGTGTATATATAAATACTAAAAAAATACATGATGATATTTAAATCACATATTTTTATTTAAGAATTCCATGCTAAAACTTTGAATATCAAAATACCCTTGACAATTATTTAATTAAATGATAACATTCAACAAGAAACTTTGAATATCAAAATATATCAAAATCTTTAAAGGAGAATGATTATGTTAAGAATTATTGCTGACAGCACATGTGATATATCAAAAGAAGATGCAAGAAAAATGGGGATTCAGATTGTTCCTATATCTGTAAGGTTTGGGAATGAAGAATTCTTAGATGGAGTTGAGATAACACACGAGGAATTTTATACAAGACTTGCTGAATGTGATGAATTACCTAAGACTTCACAGCCAAGCCCTGATACATTCATGAAAGTATTTAATGAAGCTGTTGCTGCCGGGGATGATGTACTTGGAATATTCATATCTTCTGATTTATCAGGAACATATCAGAGTGCCTGCCTTGCTGCTTTAGATGTTGAAGAAGAAACAGGAAAGAAACTATACATGGTAGATTCAAGAAGTGCTTCGATTGGAACAGCCCTCCTAATCAGAGAGGCAGTAAAGTTAAGAGATGCTGGTGTAAATGTATCTGATATCGCTGCTGCATGTACAGAGATGTCAAAATACATCAAGCTTACAGCAGTTGTTGGTTCACTTAAATATCTTAAAATGGGTGGCAGACTTTCAGGAGCTGCTGCATTTGCAGGAACAATGCTTCATATAACACCGGTTGTAAGTATTGAAGATGGAAAAGTTGTTGTGATTGGAAAAACAAGAGGAAAAAAAGCAGCTGAAAAACTTATGCATGATAAGCTCACCAAAGACGGATTAAGTCTTACAAGAGATTTCATGTTTGGTCATATCAACTGCTCTGAATCCTTAGAAACATTTATTAATAAGAGTCTTACTTATATATCTGATGTTAATGGAAATGTTTGTGTAAGCTCTATTGGCTGTTCTGTTGGAACTCATGTAGGTCCAGGAACATATGGAATTGCTTATGTAGAAGCCGCTGAATCAGGAATGAATCGTGAAAGCATCGTAAAGACGGCCTGATTCTTATAGCGTCGCTGTTCTGATGGAACGAATCTGTCAGAATTAACAAGCTCATCAAATTCCTTATACGGAACATACATGTAGTCCATGGTTTCTCCTTCCTGAAGGGTAACATGGACTTCTTTTTCTATTAAATTAAGGTAACTGTGATATATGGCATGCTTAGGCTTATCCACATAGCTGTAAAGTACAATGAGGTCTTCAGTAGAAATCTTAATGCCAGTCTCTTCATATAACTCACGAACCGCACCTTCAGCCGCTGTTTCACCTTTAAGTATAGAACCACCTGTAACTTCCCACTTAAGAGGGTATGTTTTATTTCGTGAACGTTCTGTCGTAAGAAGCTTACCATCTTTAGTCATTGTATATACATTGACAATGACATGATATACCCCATCAGGTAAAGATTTTGCCTGGCTTCTTTTTAAATCGAAACCTAACAGCTTTTCATTCTCATCATAGGCATCCCATAATTCCTCGTCAACTATTTCAACAAAACTGTCGTAATACTGCTCTTCGAAATATATCATTTCTTCAATCTGCTGGATTGTGTAAGATATATTTTCAGGTGCTATTATCCAGACTGTTTCAGGATCATCACGGCGTCTTGCTACAGCAATAAGCTCTCCGATATATTCATCAACGGCAACATCTACACCTAACAGATAAACTCTCTGTTTATCAAGTTCAGAAAATCCGGCTGTTCTTTCGACATCTACATAGCCGCAATTAATAGGATAGACCACCGAGGGGTTATCTTCATCAGTGCTACCTAATGGGTGGTCGATTTTCACGGTTACAGTTTCTTCTCTCATTACTTCTCCTTGTTAAATGTTTATTAACTTGATATTTGTTATTTCGTGTGTGAGTCATTATTGTAGTTATTTTGTCTGTGTCTGGCATATGTGTTTGAACGATTCGTTAGAATTGCGTTAATTTATCAGGTGTTATTTTCGGCTCATACGTTTGTGTACATTCGCCAGATGAACAACTACGGCGAAAGTGTACAGCTGTCGAATGAACATAAACAATCGAAAGAGCCGAAAATAATACCGATAAATTAGCAATTCTTAACGTATTCAAACATATATGCCAGACACAGACAAAACAATTAAAAACTGAATCTCACACACGAAATAACAAATATGAATATACACCAATTAGAACAAAGGTGCAACCAGTCTTAATATACATTGTCCGATTCTCAGAATTCTCGGCTTATTGATGTACTTGTCGGTTACTTCCTCACTTCTTCTGAAAATGTTGTAGAAATCATTAAGTATGTCAGCAGCAGTTTCCTTGCCATATACATATGCAGCATTTTCAAAGTGAAGGTAAAGACTTCTGAAGTCCATGTTGATTGTGCCTACAACAGATACTTCTCCATCGCTTACCCACTGTTTTGCATGAATGAAGCCCGGTGTGTATTCGTATATTCTTACGCCGTATCTTACGAGATCTGCATAATATGATCTTGTGAGGCTGTAAGTAAGCTTCTTATCAGGAATACCAGGTGTTACAATTCTAACATCAACACCTCTCATTGCTGCCATTGCAAGCTCTCTGGACATCTCTTCTGTAATAAGCAGATATGGTGTTGTAATGTAAAGATAATGCTTGGCACTCTTAATAATATTAAGATAAACATTTTCAGCAACCCTGTTGTTATTAAGTGGACTGTCAGCGTAAGGAACAACATACTGATTATTATTAACAGCCTTGTAGCCATAGTCAGAGGATTTAATATATTTGACATAATCATCCTGAGGCTCGTCTGTTTTCTTAATAGAGTTCCACATAGAAAGAAAAAGCATTGTAAGAGTCTTAACGGCATCGCCGGTCAGTTTAAGACCGGTATCTTTCCACTCCCCATATGGGTGTGTTATGTTAAAGTACTCGTCAGCAAGATTATAACCTCCAGTGAATCCGACCTTACCGTCAATTACGGTAATTTTTCTGTGATCACGGTTATTCATGAACATGTTAAATGCAAGCTTAATAGGATTAAATACACGGCAGTCAATGCCATTTGCACGCATTTCCTTGATGAAATCCTTGTTAAGGAAGAAGATACTTCCTACATCATCATAGAATAAACGGACTTCAACGCCTGCAGCAGCCTTTTTTATAAGAACGTCCTTAATTCTGTCAAAGCTGGAAGCCTCTTCAATAGCGTGATATTCCATAAATATGAACTTCTCAGCTTTTTCAAGTTCTGTAAGCTGTGCTTCAAGGCCTTCCTCACCTATAGAATAAAATTCAATATCTGTATTCTTATATACAGGATATCCTTCATGATCACTAAGATAATGGAACTGGTTATATATATAGATATCCTTATCTTTAACCTCTTTAAGAATGTTTTCATCCTGAGAAAGAGATTTTTTATAGGATTCTTCTATTGAATTGAACCTTTTCTTTACCGCCCTTGTAACAATGGAACGTCCAAAAAGCAGATAAATGAGTATACCAAGTATAGGAAATGCAAGAATTACAATTATCCATGGCATTTTCATGGCTGAATTAGTAGATGTTCCGTATATCTTAAGCACAAGAATAATTGCAATAAATGTGCTTAATAATGAAATCCATGCGTAGTCCCTGTAAAAATATAATAAAAGATAAGCCAGCCACGCAACCTGGATAAGTACAAATATACCTGTAGCCAGAAGCCGTCCAAAACTGTTTTTTACGGCTGTTTTCTTTTCGGTTCTCATATGCTTGCGATTATCCATAATTTTCTTATCTCCTTGTCCTATTAATCAGATTGCCTTTCCAGCAAACTGTGTCATATACAGCTCATAATATCTGCCTTTAGCAGAAAGCAGAGACTCATGATTACCTGTCTCGACAACTCTTCCATTATCCATAACAACTATGACGTCAGCGTCCTGAATAGTTGACAGTCGGTGTGCAATAATAAGGCTTGTTCTGTTCTTCATAAGATTAGTCATTGCATCCTGAATCTTTTTTTCTGTTCGTGTATCAACACTTGAGGTTGCTTCATCGAGTATAAGAATCTTAGGACTGGCAACAAATGCTCTTGCAATTGATAGTAACTGGCGTTGTCCCTGTGACAGATTCTGTCCATCTTTGGCGAGCATGGAATCATATCCATCAGGAAGATGCATAATCATATTATGGCAGTTAGCCTTCTTTGCAGCAGCAATGATTTCAGTATTTGTTGCATCCTGTCTTGAATATAGAAGATTATTCTTTACAGTGTCGGCAAAAAGAACAGTATCCTGTAAAACAATTGCAGTATTCTTCCTAAGATTCTCACAGTCGATATCTTTAATATTAACACCATCAATGGTTATACTGCCGTTGTCAATATCGTAGAATCTCATAAGAAGATTGACAACAGTAGTCTTGCCGCTACCGGTGCTTCCTACAAGTGCAACCTTCTGTCCTGCTTTAACCTTAAGGTTGAAATCATGTAATACTTGTTTCCCCGGAATATAAGAGAAATCAACATGGTTAAATTCAATGTTGCCGGTAGAATTATCCATTGTAAATTCACCTGATTTGTCCTCGGAAGGTTCATCAAGAACAGCAAATACTCGCTCAGCACCGGCTATTGCAGTCTGAATCTGACCCCATATATTGGCAAGCTCGTCAATAGGTCTGCCAAACTGCTTGGCATATACGATAAATGCTGATATTACACCGATAGATACATATCCTTTAATTGCAAAATATCCTCCGGCTGCGGCAATAATGACAAAGCCGATATTGTTAATGACATTCATAACAGGTCCCATAGAACCACCAAGAATCTCAGCTTTAATACCAACCTTAGTCAGTTCGTCGGAAGTTTTATCAAAATCACTGCATACATTTTCCTGTCTGTCAAATGCTGTAACAGTCTTGATACCAGTGACCATCTCCTCAACAGTTCCATTAAGCTGGCCTAAAAGAACCTGTCGTCTGGAATAGAATTTTCTCATAGCTTTAGACAAATTCTTAGTTGCAAATATAGTAAGAATTACTGTTGTGCAGGAACATAATGCAAGCTGTGGGGATAAAGCAACCATCATAATGACAGTTCCAATAATAGTGAGAACACCTGAGAATAACGAACTCATGGACTGTGATACAGTGTTGGAGATATTCTCAACATCATTAGTCATCCGGCTCATAATGTCGCCATGTGAATGCTGGTCAAGATACTTGACAGACATGCCGACAATCTTATCAAAAAGATCCTGTCTCATATGCTTTACAATTCTCTGGCTTAATATGGCACTTAGTCTTGTCTGTATAAATGTACATATACTGTATATTATGTATACCACCAACATGAAGATAAGTATATGGTTTAAATTATTAAATTTTCTTAAAGAAATATAATCAATCGCCTGACTCTGAAGCTTTGGAGCATAGACAGAGCATACAACCATTACAACTACAGCGATGAAAAGAGCGATAATCACAGGTATTTCTTTAGCAAAATACTGCATAAGGCGCATAAATGTTTCCTTGCCGTTGACAGGCTTTTCGACAGCTGCCCCCCTGTTTCTAGGTCCTCCCTTCATGCCGGGAATTTTCATATTAACTTGTGAAGTATTCTTATCCTCAGCCATAATATTTCTATCTCCTTGATTAGATTCTAACTTACATTTTGTAAAGCCTACTTCTTATTCAACTGCGAATTATATATATCCTGATATATAGCACTGTTTTTCAGCAGCTCCTCATGAGTACCGACAGCACTTATATGTCCGTCATCAAGAATTACAATTCTGTCAGCATCTTTAACAGAGGCAATTCGCTGTGCAATAATAATCTTAGTAGTGTCCGGATATGCATTTTTAAGCATTGAATACAGATTAGCTTCTGTCTTTAAGTCAAGTGCACTTGTTGCATCATCAAATATAATAATCTCTGCCTGTTTAAGAATTGTACGGCTTATGGCAACTCTCTGCTTCTGACCGCCGGAAAGACTCGTTCCCTGTTGTGTTACAAGAGTGTCAAATCCATCTGCTGAAGTGCTGATAAATTCCATAGCCTGTGCGATAGAAGCTGCATTTGCAATGTCATTTTCAGTTGCGTTTTCACGGCCCCACTGGATGTTCTCTTTAATTGTGCTCTGGAATATTTCACTTTTCTGCAGAGCGACAGATATACGCTCACGCAGATTCTTAAGGTTATATTCCCTTACATCAATATCATCAACAAGCACGCTTCCTGCATACATCATAGAATCTTGGAATCAGGTTAATAAGACTTGTTTTACCGCAGCCGGTTTCACCAAGAATACCGATAGTTTCGCCGGGATTGATAACAAGATTAATATTATCAAGAATCTTCTTATCGCCAGTTAATGGATATGCAAATGTTACATTTTAAATTCAATCTTACCCTTAACTGAAGCGTTTTCCGTCAAATGAACCGTTTTGATAGAAGGCTCGCGCAAGCACCTCATTAATTCGTCTGCCTGAAGCAATACCTCTTGAAGCAGTCTGGAACATATTAGTCATTCGCATAACCGCATTAAGTGACTGCGTGACATATGTAATTGCTGCCATGACATTACCTGGTGTAACAGAACCGCTGGAAACCTGAATACCACCGACCTTGATAACTGCAACTACAGACAGGTTGAGAATAATATTCATAATTGGCTGCATATATGAGAAAATCATCAGCACATTAAGCTGAGTATTTACAAGGTCGTCATTGGATTTTCCGAACCGTTCTTTTCGTAATCTTCTTTAACATATGCTTTGACAACACGGAAGCCTGATACATTTTCCGCATCACATTATTAACATTGTCGAGCTTCTGCTGAAGCTTGGAAAAAGTGGATTAGCTTTAGAAAGAAAATATATAACACATATGGTTACAAGCGGCGGCGCACGCGATTACTGCACCAAAGCTTAAGTTAAGGGATAACATGCATATTATGCCGCCAGCAAAAGCATAAATGTCCTTATAAAACCACGCATGCTCATCTGTATGAAATTTGAAGCTGTGTTATATCGTTGGTAATTCGCGTGATAAGCGAACCTGTAGAGAATTTGTCAGTCTGTTCGAATGAGAATGACATAATCTTTTGAATGCGTCTTTTCTTAGATCATTACCGAAATTCTGTGATGCAATATTAGAACACACACCACATAAGATACCAGATAATCCGCCAAGAATTACGAATATTATCATCTTAAGTCCTTCTGGTAAGTACAAGATTCAGATTCCCAACACCGTTATTTGATAAACCTAAAACACCTTCATCCACGATGGTGCTCATTAAACGAGGCTGAACGAGGTCCGCAAGAACCTCGCCCACCATGAATAAAGGTGCAAGAATGGCAAAAGCCAGTATTTTAAGATATTTCAGCATATAAAACTCCTGTCTTTAAATTAATTATTCAAAAACCTTCCTTATGCTGTCGTAATGAAGAAATTCTCCCCTGTCAGCGATAGCCTTGATTTCGTCTGCTGTAGCAAATCTGAAACCGGCAGTTTCTTCTGTCTGTAAATGTATATCTGCTTCTGTAATATCCATGTTAAACTTATAGATATCAACAAAATAATTATCCTTTTCTTCAGGATTATCTCTTCTGTAAGAAAATTCAAAGCCGCCATCAGCCTGTGATACATCAACGCCGGTTTCTTCTAATACTTCACGGCAGACAGCCTGAAAAGATGTCTCTCCAGCCTGGCATGCACCGCCTGAGACTTCCCAGTGCCCCGGTGCCCATGCTTTAGTTAAGACTCTCTGTGTTATTAAAAATGTATTATCAGGTCTTTTGATTATGCCAAGAACAGTCAGGTGATAGTCCCCATCTTTCATGTTCCAGTCATTACGTTTCATAGTACGGCCTGTAAGTTGTTTATCGACATCATAGATATCCCATATCTCGCCCATTATTAATTGTCTCCTGTTAAACTAATTATCTTTATGTTCTTTAAGATATTCAAGTACGCTGTGTACAGCAACATTTCCTTCACCAACAGCCTTGGCATACTGATAAGGTCTGCCTGTACAGTCACCGCTGCATATACACCATCAATGTTAGTCATCTGAGTTCTGTCAACAATAATATGTCCACCAGCCATATCAAGTCCTGATAATAATACACCCGGATTGATAGAATCCTTTAAGAAGAAAGCTCCGCTTACAGGGATAGCTTCTCCCTTGAAAGTTACTGAAGCAACCTTCTTATCTCCGTCAACACTTGGGAAGTCCGTTAAAATGCGTTATGTTATCATATTGTAACGTGGTTTCCTTATAAGGTGTGAAAAGATATATATGATTAGCAAGTCCTGCTAAAAATGTTACTTCATCCTCGAATTTAGGTGATGCACATATAACAGCAATATCCTTATTCTTATATAATGCTCCATCACATGTAGCACAATAACTTACGCCACAACCTAAAAGCCTTGCTTCACCTTCAATCTCTCTTGTTGTTGTCATACCAACAGTCATTATGACAGCTTTGGCTTCATATATCTCATTATCAGCACCGGCTGCAAAATAACCGCCGCAGTCATATATGGAATTAACCTGTGACTCTGTTATAGTAATGCCACAGTCGTCAATCTGCTTTAAGAACACAGACTGCATTTCGCTTCCTGTAACAGCAGAAGTCCAGGATAATTCATGATTTTCTCGGCTTTCTCTATCTTAGTGCTTAGTGCTCTTGAACCAAACCATATAAAGTTAAGATTTCTTGCTTTAGCAGTGAGTGCAGCAGATATTCCGCAGGTCCGCTGCCGATTATCATAAGGTCATACATATTACATAGCCTCCTTATTATGTTGACTTATAAACTAGTATTAATTAAAGGAAACGGCTTATACGCTCTTTCATCTGCTCTTCGCCCATGATATGAACGATAGTCCATAAATCAGGTGTATTAGCTCTGCCGGTTACAGCAATTCTTACAACCTCTGCAACGTCTGATACATTACCCTTGAAGTTCTCCGGATTAGCCTTGTAAGCCTTCATATCAGAAGCATAGCCGTTCTTGTCAGCTATTTCCTTAAGCTTGTTAAACCACATGCTGTTATCATCATTATGGTCATAAGCTGCAAGGTAATCATTAAGAATAGCCTTAACCTCGTCATCAACTAATCTGAATTCATCTCTTTCACCAGACTCGCCATCAAAGAAGAAGCTGATAAGTTCAAATATCTGCTTAGCATACATGAAGTCTTTTCTTCTTCTCTTAGCACCAACACCCATGTAAAGTCTTAATATAGCAAGTAACTTCTCTTTGTCAGCAAACCATACCTTTTCCATCTCAGGTTCATTCTCTAATGCCCAGTTGTGAAGGAATTCATATAAATCATCCTCTGATAACTTGGAAAGCTCATTCTTACAGATGTTATGAAGCTTTTCTTTATCAAATAAGGCACCTGAAACACTCATCTTATCTACTGAGAATGGGAATTCATTGATATCCTTGTCAGGGAACTTCTCATGCCATTCCTCAAAGTTAGAGTTAAGGAGTGTAAGAAGATAGACCTTCATTGTGTATGGATGATATCCGTCTTTTCTGTAGTAATCAAGTGAAAGCTCGGATCTTTTCTCTTAGATAACTTTCTCTTTCCGCCAGTCTCCTCATCAAACTTCATAAGGTGTGCTGTATGTGCATATTTTGGCATCTTAAAGCCTAATACATGGAATAATTCATAGTGGATTGGAACAGATGCAAGCCATTCACCGCCACGTACAACTGTAGTAGTTCTCATAAAGTGGTCATCAATTGCGTGTGCAAAATGATATGTTGGAATACCATCTTTCTTAAGAAGAACTACATCATGGATATTCTCTGGAAGCTTAATCTCTCCCTTAATGCTGTCTGTAAATGTGATTTCATTCTCAGGACTTCCCTGTGAACGAAGTCTTAATACATAAGGCTTTCCTGCCTTAAGATTTTCCTCGATAGTCTCTAAAGAAAGGTCACGGCATACAGCATATTTGCCATAATATCCAGTAAGAACCTTATCAGTCTCCTGTAATCTTACAGCCTCAAGCTCTTCCTCTGTACAGAAGCAAGGGTAAGCAAGACCTTTAAGTACAAGTTCCTTTGCAAATGTATGATAGATATCAACTCTCTGTGTCTGATAATATGGTCCGTATGCATTAACCGGGTCAGAATCCGGGAAGCTGCTCCTTCATCAAATTCAATATCAAAATATCTTAAAGAATTGATTACAAGGTCAACAGCACTTCAACAGTTCTCTTGGCATCAGTATCTTCAATTCTTAAGTAGAATACACCACCATTCTTGTGTGCGATTCTCTCATCAGCTAAAGCACTGTAGAGATTGCCAAGATGGATAAAGCCTGTAGGGCTTGGACCTAATCTTGTTACTTCTGCCTTATTAGGAAGTTTTCTATATGGGTATTTCTCCTCATAATAATCAGGTGTCTTATCCACATCAGGGAATAAGAGTTCTGCTAATTTCTTACAATCTGCTCGTTCATTATTAATCTCCTTATATTGCTAAATAAATCTCATAGTATTTTACATTTTGCAGACGCATTTCAACCTTGAAATTAACATATATTAAGTATATTGCGGAATGCGTATGCTACGCCGTCTTTATCGTGGTGGAGGGTTATGTGGTCGGCTATTTGTTTCAGGTGAGGGGCGGCGTTTTCCATTGCGATACCGGTTCCGGCGTATTCTATCATGTCTGTGTCGTTGTCTGCGTCACCGAAGCGGCTACATTTTCACGGGACAGACCGAGGTATTCTGTTAAGAACTTAACACCTGATTTTTGCCGGCGTCTTTATATGATATCTCAAGAAGCTGGCTGATAGAACTTGTCATGTACACTTCGTCAGTTGCATTGCGTATTCTGTCCATTATGTTTTTCTTTAATTCTTCGTTGCCGACTACTATATCTAAACTGTCCAGTTCATGACAGTGTTCAAGTATAAAGTCTTTAATATCATCTTTTAGGATTCTTGTTTTCTTAACATAGGCAAGTGAGTGTTCTGTAGCACCGTATTTTTCAGGGTGTCTGATATACTCTGTTGAAGCTGAAGGCCTGTCCTTTTATAAATGCTTCATATGTAACTGTGTCATTGGCTGTAAGGTTAAGGATTGTCTTTACTGACGATGGAGTTAGAAGATATGATTTAAGACATTCCTTACGCAATTCTGTAAATTGCTGCACCGTTGCTGGTTATTGCATATTCAATTCCAGGAACTGATATGATATCCTCAGGCAGTGTGTCAAATGCACGTCCGCTTGCGATACATACATGCACTCCGTTGCTTATGGCATCGATTAATGCCTGTCTGTTTACTTCTGATAGATGGCTTTCTGAATTAAGAGTTGTCCTGTCTAAATCAAGAGCCACAAGTTTAATATCTGTATTCATAATAATCACCTTGTAAATATGTTATTTTCTTTATGTATATATAGAATACATTTTAAAACATTTTTTCAAGGCAATATATATTTGCCAATAATTTATCAATAATTACAATTTGTCCTAGATAATTAAATGCATTCATGTTAAAATATACATAACATTTTATGGACGGAGATTGGGGATATGATTATATCAGAAAATCATTTTGGAAAAGAAAATTGTGTTGCTTATTGCGATATCTTAATTAGAAGAAATTATGAAGTAATTAATGCGGATGAGCATTTTATCATTTTGTGGAGAAGCTGGTTGGAATTAATTTTCTGGATATTGTGCATCCTGATCAGCTGGAAGGATTTTAAGACAACATTTGAATCATTAAAACCAGGAGAGAATAGCAGAATTATAATTCTGTTAAGAAATGGAATTGGTGAATATTATTGGTCAGACATGTACATTTTAATAATGGCAAGGTGCTTTCAGGTGAGAATATTCTTGAAATAAGATGTTTCTTTTGTCAGCGGTTGAGAGCAGATATCTTATGGGTCTTGATAATATTAATAAATACAGAACACTGCTTTCAGTGTATCGTAATTATTTGTTCGATTATAACTCGTATACAGATATATTTACTATATATATGTACAGAGGTAATCAGTGTACAGCACCGGTTAAATGTCCTCTTGAGCAGTTTAAAGACAGAATGCTGTCACTGTTACGAAATGATGCAGAAAAAAGAATTTAATGTTTTATAATTATCTTAAAACAGGTTCTAATATGTTTAGCTGCATGGTTTATCTTCCACTTGGTGAGAACAATGATGAATTATATAAGTTTAAGGTTAATGGCGACAGTCTTTTGCCAATAACAAGCATCCCATAGTTGCTGGATATCTTGAAACAGCTGATGGAAATGTTAATAATATAATACCGTATTATGCAACAAGTGAAGCAGTTGATTCTGCAACCGGGCTTCTTAATAAAAGGGCATGCATGGAATATACAAAAGCAGTGATGGCATCTAATGATAATAAAATTCATTATATGATTATATTTGATGTAGATAATTTTAAAAGTATCAACGATACATATGGACATCTTTTGGAGATGAGGTTTTAAGTAAGATTGCTACTATCCTTAATGCTAATCTTAATGGTCGTGGGATTGCGCAGATTTGGCGGGGATGAGTTTTATATTTTACAAGTAATATTAAAGATACTGAAGATTTGAGAATACTTCTTACTACAATGAGAAAAGAACTTCAGTATGCTTTTGACAGCAGAATCGATGAATTTGGTGTTACTTTATCAGTGGGAGTCAGCGAGTATCCAAAAGATGGAAATAATTATGAAATTCTGTTTAAAAAGCAGATAAATGTCTATATCTGGCTAAAGAAAAGGAAGAAACCGTTTTATTATCTATAATGAAGAAATACATGGTTCTATTCAGGATAATGGCAGACACATACATAAAATACTTGATTTATCTGAGCATTCAGAGTATATGTCAGGTGTTGTTTCTGATATGATTCTTGATTTGATGTCAAGAGGAAAAGATGCTATAGAGGATGTTACCCGGAATATCATGGAACAGTTTGAGATTGATGGCATACGAATTTATAATGATAATTCTGAACTTATATATATGTGTGGTGACTATAAGAAAGTTCGGATATGACCAATATTCTTAAGGATGAAGCATTTTTATCAAGATATGGAAAGAACAATTCAATGTCAATCGGTATCGTTCCTTCTGTTGAAGCATGGCATAAAGGGTTGTTTAATGAGTTATCAGAAAGTAATATCATGGCATTTATAAGTGCATGGTATGAATTCAGATACAGAAGATACTATTTCTTTTATGATGTATTTAATCATAAAACCGCTGGAATGACTCTGACAGGAATTTTGTACTTATTATCAGCAAAATCATTGCCAGCGTGTTATAGATATATTACGAAATCATACAGTTATTATATTTGGCAGCTTTGCAAAGCTGCCATTTTATCTGTAATTATAGTTGCATCCTTGATATTTCCAAAAGTTACGGCGCTTGTTTCTCCAAACTTTGAACTGTCTGCAAGAATATACTTAAAATGACAGTGAGCAAATGCAGTTTCTTTAACTAATGCTTCATTGATATCTGGTGTCGTAAAGCCTGATTTTTCAGTTATTCCATTAGTTCCAAAGAATCCTTTATTGAAGTTCATGCGGTCTATTGTAGAATAGCCTGATTACCGACAACAGCTTCGGTTATACCTTTAAGTTCTCCACCGATAAGAATAACTTTAAATCCCGCAATTGCAAGTTTTCTTGCATGTGTCACTGCATTAGTAATATATGTTGCATTTTTCTCTTCAAGATAATCAATAAGATATTCAGTAGTTGTTCCGGCATCTATATATACAAAATCATTAGGAGCTACAAGCCTTGCAGCATACATTGCGATTTTCTTTTTTTCTTCAGTATTAAACACAGCTTTCTGTGAAACTGATAATTCGGTAGTGGATATACCATTATTTTTTTCAACCGCCCCACCAAATACCTTTGTGAGTCTGCCCTGTTCATCAAGAGTATTAAGATCACGTCTTATAGTAGATTCAGAGGTGTTAAGCACCTCCTTAAGTTCGGTAACAGTAATACTGCCTTTTTCAGATAACAGATTAAGAATTATTTCATGTCTTTGTTCAGTTAGCATATTAAATCAACTCCTTTTCCATAAAATCTTTAACCTCACCTATAGTATTAAAATGTGCTAAAGACCACATAAGTTTCATCGTAAGGTTTTCAACTGTCATATTTTTTCCGTTGATAATATCTGCTTCGGCAAGATTGCGCCCAACCTCATATATTCCAAGATTAACGCCCTCATACAGACATTGTGTTGTGACAACAACACATATTCCATTTGCTGTAAGCTTGTAAATATAATCAATAATGTTGTCTGGCAGGCCGCCTATTCCGAAGCTTTCAATTATAACACCTCTGCAAGATGAATTAATATAGTCCAGCAGCTTGTAATTCATTCCCGGGAAAATATTTATAACAGCTATATCAGTACACATGTCGGTTTCAATACGGAAATCATAATAATTGTTTTTGTTATTTTTGAATGGATGATTATTATATAAAACCCTGTTTTCTACAATCTGAGCAATCACAGGACAGTTGATACTTTCAAATGCATCAAAACTTTTAGTCTTAATTTTTTTGGCACATGTTCCGGCTATCAGTTTATTACAAAATGCAAGAAATACACCAGATATATTTTCACATGAATATATAATTGCATTTTGCAAATTAATAACAGCATCTGTTGCATCCGCATCTATTGGTAATTGGGAACCTGTAAGAATAACGGGTTTAGAGAGATTAATAAGCTGATATGACAATGCAGCCGCGGTATAAGCACATGTATCAGTTCCATGTGTTATGACAAAACCATCATAGTCATTATAGTGTTTTTTAATACATTCTGATATGGCAGCAATGTGATTTGTATTCATATTGCTGCTATCAATATTCATTAATGATATTCCGTTAATCCGGCACATTTGTCTGACTAATGGAATATATTCAATTAAAGCATTGACATCAATACACGGTGTAAGTCCATTGCCACAGTCTTTAGAAGCAATGGTTCCACCGGTAGCTATCAGTAAAATATGTTTCATATTATTTTACCTTCTTACCTTCTGTGTTAAAGTAATCTTTTACAAGCTGTATAACCGTACCGGACAGCAGGAATACTGCTATAAGGTTAGGAATTACCATAAGACCGTTAAATGTTTCTGCTATACTCCACATTAAGCCTAAATTCATAGTAGCACCCACAACTGCAACAAGTGAGTAAATAACCATAAATGGCTTTGCTGATTTAGGACCAAAAAGAAATTCAATACACCTCTGGCCGTAAAGTCCCCAGCCAATGACCGTTGAAAATGCAAAGCAGCACATTGCAATAGCTGTAAATATTGATATCCAGCCGCCATATGTAGCTGTAAAACCTGATATTGTAAGCTCTGCACCAGCAGCATGTCCATATGTTACAGGAACTCCGCTGCATAAAATTACAAGAGCAGTAAGTGTACAGATTACAATTGTATCAACAAATACTTCAAAGATACCAAAGAATCCCTGTTTTACAGGTTTTCTTGTATCTGCACATGCGTGCGCAATAGAACCTGTACCCAGACCGGCTTCATTAGAAAATATACCTCTTGATACGCCTTTTTTCATACTCATAAAGAAACTGCCTACAGCACCACCAGTAACTGATGCTGGAGAAAATGCACCTTGGAATATTGACTTAAATACATAAGAGACATTTGTAATATTAACTATTATAACTCCAATTGCAAGAATTATATATAATAAGGCCATGAACGGAATAAGCTTTTCTGTCACTTTTCCAATTCTTTTAATTCCGCCAATCATAATAAGTGCAATAAGCAGCATGATTATAATTCCGATTATTAGATTAACTATATGGGTTGAGTCAGCAGATATTATATTGTAATTAAGCAATGCTGAATCTATTGCTGCTGTGATTGTATTGACCTGTGTTGCATTACCAGTTCCGAAAACTGTAAGAATTCCAAGAGCTGAGAAAAGATAGGCAAGCCAGTGCCAGTGTTTTTTAAGACCGTTCTTTATGTAGTACATAGGACCGCCGACAAGTTCACCTTTATCATTGGTCTCCCTGAAATGCACTGCAAGAACTACTTCAGAGAACTTTGTGCACATTCCAAGTATTGCTGATATCCACATCCAGAATACAGCTCCAGGTCCGCCGATTGCAATTGCTCCGGCGACACCTGCTATATTACCTGTACCTACTGTAGCAGCAAGCGCTGTACATACTGCCTGAAATGGCGTTAGGGCGCCGTCTGAAGCATTTCGCTTCTTAAGCATGCGCCCTATAGTTATTTTCATTGCATAAGGAAATTTCCTTATCTGGATAAATCCTGTTCTTACACTTAATACCATTCCTACACCGATAATACATATCATTGCGGGAAGTCCCCAGATAAAGTTATTGATTACGCTGTTAATTGATTCAATTGTTGAAAGCATTAATTAGTCCATCCTGTTTATATTGTAGTATGTAGTTAATTATTATTTTTTCTTACCGCCAAAAAATTTAGAAAATAATCCCTTTTCCTTTGATGTTTCAGTTTCATTGATAAGAGTATCTGTTTCGTCTGTCATATTAAAGGTTATACCGGTAAGATTAGTATATTCAATCAGTGCTTTATCATAAACAGACTTTGCATTATCAAAATCTGTTTTATTATAATCACTTCTTGTTGCTTCATAATTAAGCTTATAATATGCCTTTGAAAGTTGATTACTTATGCTGCTGCTCTGTGTATATGTATAATTAGCTTTTTCATATTCTGTTTTTGCATTGTCATATGCAAGCTTTAAAGATTCTGTTGTTCTTCCTGTTGCATCAGAATTTGCCTGAGCTTTGCTTAATTTTTCTGAGGCTTCATGAAGCTTAAATTTAATTTTGTTTATTTCATCTTTAGTCTGGTTAATTTTCTTACGCAGATTCATTTCATCATTAAGAGAATTTTCCATTGCTTTTTTCTTTAATTCTTCATCTTCAATACACTCATCAAGCAGCTTTTTTAGCTGCGGCATATTATGTGCAGCATCAGCCTGTTCCTGTTGAACTGCCTGATAATCAGCAACAGCTTTATCATATTCAAGCTTTGCCTTATTTAACACATCACTTGAATTATTATTAAATTCCTCAAGTCGTTTAATATTATCTTTAGCAGCATCAATTTCATTAAGGATTTTTTCAACAGATGATTTAGCATTTTCATATTCAATATTAATTGAAGATGTATTGCTTGTTATTCTGTTATATTCCTCAAGCATCTCGTCATATTTCTTTTTGGCTTCACTATAAATACTGTAAGAAGCAGCTGTAGTTTTAGCTTCCTCATCGTATGCCGCTTTAGCCCGGTTTACCATAGCACGCTGTGTATTATAATTCATTTTGACAGACTCAGCATTTTTAACTGCTTTCTCGTAATCAGTTTTTAGTCCGGGAACATTTTTCTTACATTCTTCAAGATGAACAGCAGCATCATCAGTTGTGGTTTTGGCACTATTGTAACTGATTTCAGCCCTGTTTATGTCATCCTGTATAGATTTTAAACTTAACTGATACAAATCAGTTCCATTCACAATATCTTTATCAGATATAAAATGTTTTTTTGAAATATTTGACATATCAGTTATATTACATTCAGATATTTCTATGCTATTATCAGGTTCTTTTTTACAGTCACATGAAAAATTACATTTTGCAGGAACACCATTCTGTGTGAATCTTACCTGAATATATGATAAACCGCCAAGACCACGAAGATTAATTATCCATTCTCCAAATGTTATGTCTTTATAATTACATACAGAAAGATTATAGAGAATAAGACTCTTGCAATAATCCTGTATTTCAGGATTAGAAATTGTGAAGTCTTTAATATCTGCCAGCTTATTACTCTCCGCACGCAGACTATCCAATATGGAATCAAAATCGTAATTATGTGAGTCACGGCCGGTATCGACCTGCCTGTTATAATTTTTCTCTTTAGCAGCTTCATCAGCTATGGCATTATCATAAGCCTTGTTAGCTTCATCAAGCATTTTTACAGCATTGTCATAAGCTTCTTTAGCTGAATTTTCGATACCAACAGCTTCTTCATATGCAGGTTTAAGACGATTCTGCGCTTCTACAGCCCTGTCATATGCAACTTTCTTTATAGTTTCACCTGAACGGACCTGTTCATAGTCTTTCTTTTTTTCAGAAGCGGATGCTTCCGCTTTTTCAAGCATAGCTTTTCTTCCGGAAATTAATGCAGTATTGCGGTCATACTCCTCCTGAAGACTTTGTATGGAAGTAACAGAAGAAGCATACTTTTTATTAAGCGCTTCAAGAGTTTCTTTAGCCTGATTTATTTTGTCAGTAGAATTATCGGCTGAATCAAGATATTCATCATATACTGCTTTTTTAGCTTTCATATTGTCTGACACTTTGTTGATACTGTCTTTAAATGCATCAGCCTTTTTCTTAACATCATAGAATTTATTGCCGGTTTCAATTGTTTTTTGTTTTGCAGCAGAGTGAATTTCGGATGCTTTCTTTGATTGTTCTTTTGAATTTTCCAAATCATTATTAAGCGTTGTTAGAGAATCTTCTGTTTTTTTTAATTCAACTTTTATAAGATCAACAGATAATGTAAGCTCGTGAAGCCCTGAATTATCAGTGCATGATGAATTAACATTAGCTTCATAATCAGCCTTTGCTTCTTCAAGCTTAGTTTTGCTATCAGTTATCTTCTGTTTAAGAACAGATAAGTGTTCTTTTGCTTTGGCAACATCCTGCTCTGCTTTATTTATAATAATGAAATTGTTCATGAAAACACCCTCTTTGATAATTTTGTTGTTCCATTATTAATGGAGAAATGTTTATTTAATTGCATCAGCCAACTGCTCTAATGCAGGAATATCAGTTTCTTTAAGAACTGATTTAATTGTGACAACAGGTTCAACAATTGTTATATTTTTCATTGTTTCAAGTATGTTTCGCATTGTTTTTGCAGCTGTAGGTGCCCATGAGCCATTCTCAATAAGTCCTACTGTTCTGTTCTGAAATGCTTTTGCCTGAAGATGATGAAGAAAATCCTGCATAATCGGAAATACACCTGCATCATAACTTGCAGCAGCCAGAACCATTCTGTCATATCTGAATGCATCTTCTACAGCCTCAGCAATATCACATCTTGAAAGGTCAGTAATAACAACATTTTCAACGCCTTTGTTACGAAGCATTTCTGCAAATTGTTCAGCAGCATATGCAGTATTGCCGTGAATTGAAGCATAGGCTATAAATACACCTTTGCTTTCTGGCTGATAACTGCTCCATGTGTTATATAAGTCAAGGTAATATCCGAGGTTATCTGATAATACAGGACCATGTAATGGACATATAGTCTTAATATCAAGTGCCGAAGCTTTTTTAAGTAAGGTCTGGACAGGAGCACCATATTTACCAACTATGTTAAAATAATATCTTCTTGCTTCACATGCCCAGTCAGCATTCTCAGTAAGCGACAGAGCACCAAATTTTCCAAATCCATCCGCCGAGAACAGAACCTTCTCACTGCTTTCATAAGTTACCATAACCTCAGGCCAGTGAACCATTGGTGCCATAACAAAAGTAAGAGTGTGGGAACCAAGATTAAGAGTATCTCCTTCTTTAACTGTAAGAGAATTCTTAATATTAATATTCTCAAAGAACTGGTTAATCATTACAAATGTCTTAGCATTACCTACTACAGTGATTTCAGGGAAAAGTTCAATAAGTCTGGCAAGGCTTCCAGCATGGTCAGGTTCCATATGCTGTATAATTACATAATCAGCATTCCTTCCATCCAGAGCATTAAGAAGATTGTTTTCCCAGTCTTTCATTCCACGCTTGTCGACAGTATCCATAATGGCTGTTTTGTCATCAAGAATTACATATGAGTTATATGAAACACCATCTGGAACAGCATACTGGCTTTCAAAAAGATCTAATGTTGTATCATCAACTCCGATGTATTTTATTTTATCTGATATATTCATAATTAGTACCTCACTTTCTGATTCTGAAATTATTAAATTGTATAAAATCAATTGTTATAAGTATAACATTTATCTGACAGAAGTTAAATGGTAATTGTTTATAAGAAATCATGATTTTATTATGCTTTTTTAATAAAATCAACTTGTTATTATTTTGTCATAGTGGTAAAATATAGTCAACTTTTAAAAGTGAACAATTTTATATTTATGGAGGCGTTTTTATGGCACAGAGATTTATTTTGAATGGAACTTCTTATCATGGAGCAGGTGCAATACAGGAGATTGCAACAGAAGTTAAGTCAAGAGGGTTTAAGAAAGCATTTGTATGTTCTGATCCTGATCTTGTTAAGTTTGGTGTGACAGCAAAGGTTCTTAAGGTTCTTGATGACAATGGTTTTTCTTATGAATTATATTCTAACATCAAGCCTAATCCAACAATTGAGAATGTACAGACAGGTGTAGAAGCATTCAAGAATGCAGGAACAGATTACTTGATCGCTATTGGTGGTGGTTCTTCTATGGATACAGCCAAGGCAATCGGTATTATAATCAATAATCCTGAGTTTGCTGATGTAAGAAGTCTTGAGGGTGTTGCTGATACAAAGAATCCGGCAGTTCCTATTATTGCAGTTCCTACTACAGCTGGTACAGCCGCAGAAGTTACAATTAATTATGTTATTACTGATGCAGAGAAGAATCGTAAGATGGTATGTGTAGATCCTCATGATATTCCTGTTGTTGCTGTTGTAGATCCTGACATGATGTCAAGCATGCCTAAAGGTCTTACTGCTGCTACTGGTATGGATGCTCTTACACATGCTATTGAGGGTTATATTACTGCTGGTGCATGGGAATTATCTGATATGTTCCATCTTAAAGCAATTGAGATTATTGCCAAGAGTTTAAGAGGTGCAGTTGATAATACTCCTGAAGGAAGAGAAGGAATGGCTTTAGGTCAGTACATAGCTGGTATGGGATTTTCTAATGTAGGTCTTGGTATTGTTCATTCTATGGCTCATCCACTTGGAGCACTTTATGATACACCACATGGTGTAGCTAATGCTATTATTCTTCCAACAGGCATGGAGTATAATGCACCTGCTACTGGTGAAAAGTATCGTGATATTGCCAAGGCAATGGGTGTTGAAGGCACAGAAAAGATGACTCAGGATGAATACAGAAAAGCTGCTATTGATGCTGTTAAGAAGCTTGCTGCTGATGTTGGAATTCCTGCTAATCTTAAGGATATTGTTAAGCCAGAAGATATTCCATTCCTTGCACAGTCTGCATATGATGATGCATGCCGTCCAGGTAATCCAAGAGAAACAAGCGTAGAAGAGATTACAAAGCTTTATGAGAGTCTTATCTAAGTAATATATGTAAATAATAAACCGCGGTATAGTAAATTGCTATATCGCGGTTTATGTATATTATTAATTTTCAGCCATATCAATAAACATTACATTTAATTCTGGTAAAGATCTTTTTAATGATACAGGACAGCCTGATGTATCAAGAAAACAGTGCTCACTTTCGCCAGTACATCTTACTTCCCCAGTCTTTTCATCAATCACAGTATATTCTAGTGTAATCTTCACACCATTGTATTTAACAACCTTGACATTAATAATAACAGTATCATAGTAATGAGTCATAGACTTATATCTGGCATTAACTGATAATACAGGACTTATTATGCCTGATTCTTCCATTTTCTTATAGCCGAAACCATTCTCTTCAAGAAGATATGACCTTGCTTCCTCAAACCATCTTATGTAATTAGAATGATGTACTATTCCCATCTGGTCTGTTTCATAATACTGAACCAGATGCTTATACGGTTTATATATCATAATATCCCTCCTGACATGTTTTTGTATAATCCACAGTTATGAATTTTTTTCATTGTGTAATTATAGTTATTCAGATACATTTTTGTCAATTTTAGAAGGATTGATATTAATTACATTATAATTAGCAGCTACATTTATTACATTGTCAGCTATTATTTTATCATATCTGTTCATCCATTTTCCTGTTACTCCAGTGTATGAAGCAACTTCATCTTTAGATGCTCCTCCCATTAGCATATAGCTTATAGCTGCATGACGAAGTGTCTGCATTGTATAATGCTTTCGCAATTTTTTGGCTTTCACAAGCTTATCTGTGTATGAAGCAAGAAGACGTTCTGTATCGCGCATTTTAATACGGTTTTTCGTATATTTGTAAATAATGCGCCGCTCTGTATATTCTCTGCCATAATATATTTATCAAGAATTGTACCAAGGTCATCAGGTATAATAAGAAATCTGCTTATATGATTCTTTGGTGGCATATTAATACATAGGTGCCCTGTCTGATTTCGGCATATATACTCCTTGTTTAGATTACATATTTCCTGATTGGTAAGTCCCATCTTAATTACAAGTGAAAATATTATAAATGCTTTATTGTCATTGGCATCTAATGCCGCACTCAGAAGATTATCAATTTCTTTAGTATCAGGTATTGCATCTTTTGGCAATATTTTATCCTGTTCTGGCAGAGACATACTTTCAAAATGATTAACATATCGTTTGCCATGATTAACAGTATAAGTTTCTATAAATGTGCATACAGATTTCATAACTGAAAGACGCATAACTGCAGTATTATATGACAATCTGCCAGAGTTAACTTTCTCTATAAGGTTGTTGTAATAATTCATTGCCTCTTTTCTTGTTAATTTAAGTGGGTCGTGTCCGGTTATTTTATCAAAACTTTTATAACATTCCAATATTCTTTCCGTGTTCTTGGACGCAAATTCGTCTGGAAATATATCCATATCTCATCTTCAAATTTAGCTGATATCATATGTTATCCTTTCTAAAGCAGTGGTGTAGTATAGTTTAGTTATATATGACGACATATGTCTATGCCACAAACAAATTATACCATCCCTCCACAAAAATCAAAATAAAAACAAAACCCCAAATAATTAAGAAAAGCTTCCTGATTGAACTCAGTTCACATTTGCTTTTATGTCGAAAGTCCGTATAATATATTTATATTTAAATTGGAAGGAGTTAATATGGAACAGTATTCTAGGCGATTTATAGAAGAGCTTGCCAAGCATATCAACCCTGCTATTCTAGAATTCTATAATAAAAAGAAATCTCATGAATTTTCCAGCTGATAATGTAGCAGAGCTTATAGATGAAACATTGATGGAGTATCTTGAAGCGTAAAACGAGCCGTGAAGATTTAATGCCTATTATTAACAAGATAAAAAAGTCGCGTCTTCAGAAACGCGCCAGATGGTATAAGGCATACAATAATGACATTGATAATATGAATCTTGATGATCCCAAGCATCCTCTTGCCAGTTTTATTTCTCTGGCCAGATCATTAAGACCTGACGAATATGCCAAGCTTTATGGAGATAAAGAGCTTGATGATATTATCAAAGATAAGAAGGTTGCAGCTAATAAATGGAAGAATGATTCCGGAAGTCTTCTGATTGATTTTCCAGGACTCTACTCTTTCACTAATAATTCAATATATAATTCTCTTAAGAATGATTTAATTATCAGTGCATGGAAGTATATAGAAAGTGAGCTGGCCGGAAACATTGATTCTTATCTAAGAATGTATCCGGTTGACCTTGTTGATAAACCATTATTCAGCCCATCTTCTTTTACTCTGATGATGGAAACAGCTTCCAATAATTTGTTAAAGGAAATTATCACTGATGATGATGGAGATGAACTGTTAGAGGTCACTGTGGATAATGGTAAGCTGACGCCACCTAAGTCTATGGATACAGATGACCTTAAACTTGTCAATGCATTTATCTCTAATATTAATATGGGAGTTCTCTAAAGAGAAATCTGTTGTTGTCGATCTTAATACTCTGGGTAAAGAGGTTGTTGATTATCATGTAGGCAAGAATGTTCTTAATAAGATTAGTAATTCATGCCGTAAACTGGTAGAGTATAACTTCTCTTATGAAGCTGAAGGCAGTAAGATATATTTCAACTTGTTTGATAATATTGTTATTAAAGAGGATGCGGAACGGCCATATGCCATAGCACAATTTGGAGAGATTCTAAGCAACGCAATTATTCAGAAGAAGCTTATCTCTATTACTTCTGCTTCTTATGATGTTCTTGATAATAACCTTTCAAAGATTATATGCTATGCGATAAAGCGTGAACAGATAGCTAATCAGGAAACAAGAGTTAACGAATATAGTTATACATACTTCCAGAAGATTGTAAGATTCAAGCTCAAGAATAAAAAAAAATCTGCAGCTTATCCAGGAAAGTCTTCAGGAGTTTGTCGATAATCATATTGCTATTGAAAAGTTTGAATTAAAGAATGGCGTGTTTATTATAACTTTTCTGCCGTTGTCTGATGCTGAGATTGAAGATCTTAATTCTGATAATGATAAGAATGATAAAGGATTGCTGATTGATAGTTTTGATATTTGATATTAATAAACGATTTAATATTGAATGTAAGTCTACATTTTTAATTTGACAATCTGATGTAGAATAATGAAGGATAATTGATTAATTTCAATTATCCTTTTTATTTGGCTTAAATATGGGATTTTATAGAGTTTTGTCGTTTATTTTTATAATTTAATATAAAAATGCTCACTACTGCCCTATTTAAGCCATTTTAATTTTATTAAAGGTTTATTTGAAATTTTAATTACTTCTCGAAAAAAAATGTAGATATTTTGGAGTAAATTTATAATAAGAAGCTAATATAATGTAGACAAAATTGGAGTAAATTTATTAAATGTAGATATTTTTGGAGTAAATTTTGCTTTTTTCATAAAAATATATCTCATAAGTATGCTTATTTGAATGCAATATATTCCGTTAGTATTGTTTTTCTACATTTTTTATTCAAAAAATCTGTTCGATGTCTACATTTTTGGCTTAAATACTAGATTTCCTTAGTTTAGCACCTTTATATGAACACATCATAACCTAAATGTAGATATTTTGGAGTAAATCACACAAAATATGCAATTTGTGGTCTACATAAAAAAATCAAAGAAATTTCGTAGACATATTTAGAGTAAAATACCACAGTTTTAAAAATTGTAGATAAAAACGGAGTAAAAATAGAGAAAATATCAGTAATGTGGATAAAAGCGGAGTAAAACAGAGAATTTGATTTCCGCCAAAATACTGTTAAATTATGGTCTAAAAGGGGTGAAATGCTTGGATAATTTTGCAAATATAGGTAAATCAGTTATAATCCAGTCTCTTGGTATCCAGAAAAATTACACAGAAGTAATTGAATCCACTGTAGAAACCATTGACTATAATAATGCAGCTTGCATTAACTGTAAATATAAAGCTGTCATTGAAACATTTGGCAAAGACAGCAGGGCATATTCTGATGCATGCAGTACCTGTGAGCATTGTCCGCATAAAGCATTAGCCCATAAGAATGTGTATAAAAAGTTTACCATAATGAAAAGAATCGTTATGGCTATAGACCTATGCTTAAAGCAAATGCGATAAAATTATTTATGTTACTGCATTTTTATCATCCTGATTCTAATGGTATTATCAGAAATCTTGATGCTGGCGAACTTGCAGCTAATGTTGGATGCAATGTCCGCACAATATGGAATAACTTAAAGACTCTTCAGGAATATACATATATTTCATATTCTAAAAATGAATATGGACTGATTAATATACTTCTTAATGATTACGAAAACTACTACCTTCCTGCCAATAAGGGTGGGCGAGGTTTTCTTGTTGTATCCAAAGAACTGTATAAAAGACTGTGCAATATCAAATCTTTGGTTTCATTGAGAATATTTATCCGTGAACTGTTAAGTCTTGATGCTCCTGAATTAAAAGGACAAGCTAGTGTTGATTATAAGAAAATTAAAGAAATCAGAAATCTTCTTCCGCTACTGTAAGCCATCGGTAATAAAGGAAAAGCTTGGTCAGGAATCAGATATTTTATTGTTTCCTTTAAAGATGATGTTGTCAGATTCCAGATAGATACAGAGTTTATTCCTAAGAATGAAAAACTTCGTGTTCATGATGAATATGCCAGAACATTAGAAAATTTATATGGGAGTTCAACCAGAATGTGGCTTATGTTAATTCTGGCGGTATTTGTCCTGATTATCTGAACGATTTCTTCTCTATAAAAAATAAGAAATCTGCAGCTTCATTTAAACCAATGCTACTTACAGAAATTGAGATTGATGATCTGGCAAGTCTGTCAATTCACTATTCTTATGACATTGTAGTTAATGCCTTATCTGTTGTATATAGAGAATACTATATGTATCAGAAGACAGTTAATAATCTTGGAGGTCTGGTTTCTACAATTATAAGATCAGAATTTAATAAATCAAAAAAGGCTGCATAAAACAGTCTTTTTTCGTGTCTTTTTTCATTTATCCCATAAATTTTAGTCAAATATTATAATTTAAGAAATTCTCATCTTTAAAATGTTGAAGATATATCTTATTACTATCAATTTGTTACATAATATAGTATAAATGTGTATTTATACGACTACTATAATAAATGTTATTTGAAAGTTTTCGACAGGAAATGTATAAAAACACATAATTATTAAACAAAATACCTTTTTGAAAGAAAAACATATATAAAAAAATTAAATACGTTTTTAAAAAAAAGAATTCTTATTGACCTTAATAAGTCATCATAAATGAAAAAATAACACATGAAAATTCAATAAAGTTAGTAATAATGCGGTTTTACATAACTGCTAATTAACAATATATGTTTAAATGATAATAATATATATGTATATATAGATTTAAAAGAACTATTATAAATTATTATTAAAAAAAATGACAGGTAAATATTCAAATTTAACTAAAATTGAATACTACCTGTCAAAATAATGACCTTGTAAAATGACCATATACGCATTTTTATTATGTATTTGATGAAATATGTATATATATGTCAAAAATTCATATATGAGGAAATTAAAGGTTATCTATAAGGTCAACCAGTCTGTCTTTTAAAATTTCAACTCTTATTTTAAGCTCAGCATCATTTTTATAACTGATTTATTATTTTTAAGAATGTCAAAATTATTTTCTAATAAGGTTAAAGACTGTTCAAGCTTGGCAATTGAATTTATTCTTTTAATTCAGAATCAGAGATAGATGTCTGTCGCTGTTCTTTTCTTTTGCTGCTGCTTAAGCTTTTCTACCTGGGCTTCCATCTTAGCCTTTTCCTTTTCGGCTTTTTCTTTGCCAGCATTGCGAATTTAACCATGTCATCTTTGTCCTGTTCAGTATTGGATGGCTTATCATTTTGCTGTATAGAACTGATTTTCTGTTCTAATAACCGGATTGTCTGTTCCTTATCTTCGATTTCTTTCGTTGCTGAATCGAGCTGCTTCTTATACTCTCTTGCTTCATCGGCACGTTCTTCTGATAATTTTTTATAGACTGGAATTCCGCATTTTCAATAGTTCCATTCTTCTGAATAATAGAAAGAATTGTTTTCTGTGCATCTTCATCAAGTTTGCCGAATTTATCTGCCTGATTAAGATCAATGCCATTAGAATTAAGTAATTCAGAAAGTTCTGGTATAAGCTTCTCGGCTGTTGTATATTTTCTTGCCTGTCTTTCAGAGATATTAAGCTGGTTAGCAATTTCAGCGTGTATATTTTAATTTCACCTTTTAATTTCTTGGCTTCATAGAGTTCTAATAAACGGCTTACTTCCCATCTTTTTACTTCCATACTTGATTCTCTGACATCATGATTGGCGGAAATAAGCATAATTTCTTCATCAATAGCATTTACATCAGATTTCTCTACTTTACAAGGTATTCCTGCAGAAAGTTATCCCGGTATTCTTTATCAGTCATCTGGCATATAGCATGATATCTTCTTTCACCAGAAATAAGTCTGTATAGGTCTGTTTCAGCATCATATAAAACAGACAGATTGTGACGCAGACCATTTACAAGAATACTTTCTTTGAGTGCTTCTATTCCATCCTGTGAATACTGCTCATTCTTAGGATTTGGAATAATCTTTTCTTTGGAATGTATTTAAAATTATACTGGGCTTTAGCCTGTATTTCACGGAGCTTTTCACCACCATCGTTATTGAGTACACCGGATTTAGTTGTTCCGGCACTAAATGATTTCTTTGCCATTACTACTTCTCTCCTTTCAGATATTTTGCAAGCTTACGGTAATGAGGTGTGTCCATTAATCCAAGATAATTGACAAGTTCAACATAATCAAGCGATGCCGGACACTTCTTGTCATATGTTAACAAAGGTTCAAATGTAGTGTTTGATTCATTGACAGCTATGCAGTTCCTTATAGAAATTGGAAGAAATCTGTCACCGAACATATTTTCATAACTTTCATACATCTGACGGAAAAGTGTAGTTCTTCCGCTACACGAGTCATAAATATACCGCAAATTCAATGCTCAGTGCATATTTGTCATTAAGTTCTTCAATTGTATCTAATAGAGACATAAGTCCATCATAAGAGAAATTATCTACACAGATAGGTGTAATAATTTTATCACTTGCGCACATTGCACATGATGTAAGATAAGACTTAAAAGGTGAATTGTCTATTATAATATAATCAAATTCGTCTTTAATAAGATTAAGATTATATCGTAGATAAAGTTCAACATTAGTTTCTTTCATTTTATCGTATATCTTATATATAAGACTGTTAAGCTCCCTTGATGCAGCAAGAATAGATATATTATCGTAGTCTGTATCTGTTATAAAATTCATAACGGCATCTTTATTATTTTGCTTTACGCAAAACAGATGTTCATAATTAATATCAGGATTAGCTTCTGCCTGTCCAAACATTTTAGTTGTGTTCATCTGTGGATCAAGATCAATCAATAATACGTTGTATTCTGAAATAGCTAAAATCTGTGCAATAGTTATTGCAGAGGTAGACTTTCCTACTCCACCTTTTTCATTAATTAAACTAATTACTTCTGCCATTGTATTTCCTTTCTTAATATTAGTATATGTTAATTATACATCATTTAAAATACTTTTCAATTGATTTTTCGAAAAACTTTGCACTCAGTTCACAGTTCATACTTCATAATTTTTACTTTATAGTTTTATATTTAATTAAATATTACAAAAAAAAGTGAACTCAGTTCAAAAATGGAATGATGTATTGCGCTTTGAATATAATTTGAAATACAAATTGGAATATTATAATAATATGTACAAATAAGATAGTTTATGAGTGAAAAACAGAAAGATTTTGAACTGAGTTCAAAGTTTTAACAATAAATAGAATAATCAAAATGGAAACTAGAACATATGTTTATTATGTTTCATGTGAAACATTTTCACAATATATAGTGCTTCAGATGTTTTAAGTACACAATTTAATATTAGATGTATTGAGTTATCTGACAACTAACGGTATAATTATCAAACAAATTATTTTTATGGAATTATGAGGTTATTATGGTATTTAATTACACATACAGAATTGGTCTTGAGGATTGTGGAAGGAAAATAAGGCTACTAACAGGGCTATTCTTACTATTTTGGAGGATATTGCAGGCTTGCATTCTGCTACAGTAGGGCTTGGACTTAATGAAATCAATGAAACAGGCTGTGCATGGGTTGTTTTGAACTGGCAGATGAAGATTATAAGGCGCCCTGCATATAATGATGAATTAACTGTTTATACATGGTCAACATCCGCAGATAAGCTGTTTGCGGAGAGAGATTTCAGGATTACTGATAAGAATGGTGAAACAATTGTTATTGCGACATCACGCTGGTTATATATGGATATTAACAGGAGAAGACCGGTAAGAATCACACCGGAAATAATGGACAGATATGAATCAGAGCCTGAAACACATGTGTTTACTGAGAAAGTAAACAGAATAGATCCTCCAGACACTGGTTATATTGAAATTCCATATAATATATTAAGGAGAGATGTTGATTATCTTGGTCATATGCATAATATCAGTTATCTGGATGCTGCTTATGATGTAATGCCAGAAGAATATTTTAACGGACCACAATTCAACTTTGTAAGTATTGAATATCGTAAGGAATTGCTTAGAAATGATGAGGTAAAAGCACATTTTATAAAATTGACAAAGGATGTATAATATCTTTAAATACGGATAAGATAAATGCAGTAATTATGCTGAAATATTAGAAATTAATATTTGTTATATAATTCTGGAATGCAAATTCCAACGCATGGAAAGGAGTGCAATTATGAGTCTTATTAATAAAGAAAAAGTATTGAATGGAGTCGGAAAAGCTGTGGATGCTACTAATAATATGGCAGATAAGGCTTCTTCATTTGTTAAGAAAAAGGAAATTGACAAGAAAGCTATGAAAGCTGCGAAAACTGCCGAAAAGGTATTAAAATAGCAGGAAATAAAATTGAGAGGTCGCTGGAGAAATTGTTGCGGGCTATAAGAATAAAGGTGTGGAGCATCTTCTAAGACAGCTGGTACTGCTTCAACAGGCAGCACAGCACCAGATATCATTGTAGATGCTAAAGATATTAAAGAACATGTAAGTGATGAGGAATAGTAATGCAAAGCGATTTTCACAGGGAAAAGTCTGGAAAAATGTTATTAATCAGGCAATTCCGCTTATGGTCGCTCAGCTTATACAGATTCTGTATAATGTTGTTGACCGGATATACATTGGGCATCTTCCTGTTATTGGAAGCAATGCTTTAACAGGAATAGGACTGGTTTTCCTATTACAACACTTGTTGCGGCATTTACTAATCTGTTTTCAACAGGTGGTGTGCCGCTCTTTCTATGGCAAGAGGAGCAAAAGAAGAAAAGAAAGCGGAACTTATACTAGGACAGGTTGTATCATTGCTTTTTGTTACATCGCTGGCACTTATGGCGTTATGCTATATATTTAAAAGACCAGTACTGTTCCTTTTCGGAGCAAGTGAAGAAACTTATGTATATGCTGACCAGTATCTTAAAATATATCTTCTGGGAACGATATTTTCAGTGTTTTCAACCGGACTTAACGGATTTATTAATGCACAGGGATATCCTAAAAAGGGCATGATGACAGTTATGCTTGGTGCAATTATTAATCTCATTCTTGATCCAGTGTTCATATATGGGCTTCATATGGGAGTTTATGGTGCAGCAATAGCCACAGTAATAAGCCAGGGCGTGTCTTTTATGTGGGTTTTAAGCTTTTATGGGAAAGAAAACATTTTACCATATAAAAAGAAAATCTGATTCTTAAAGCGGGATGGTTGGAAAGATTACATCTCTTGGAATATCAGGATTTGTTATGCAGGGAACTAACTGCCTCAGTACAGGTTGTATGTAATAAAATGCTGTTTATGTATGGCGGGGATATGTATGTAGGAATTATGACTGTAATTAATTCAGTCAGGGAGATTCTTTCTGTTCCCGGTAGTACGCTTGGAAGTGGTGCACAGCCTGTTCTTGGCTACAATTATGGTGCAAAGCAGTATGAAAGAGTCAGAAAAGCAATTAGGTTCACGGCGGCAATTGGATTTTTATACATGCTCATTGCATGGCTTGCTGTAATTATATTTCCGAAAGAGATTCTGTCGGTATTCACGACTGATAAGGCTATGATAGTTTCAGGAGAACATGCGTTAAAGCTGTATTTTTTGATTCTTTTATGTCATTCCAATTCGTGGGACAGTCGACATTTACAGCACTTGGCTGTGCAAAGAGGGCGGTATTTTTCTCGATATTCAGGAAAGTAATTATAGTTGTTCCGCTTACAATTATTCTTCCTATGCTTGGACTTGGAGTTGAAGGAGTATTTATTGCTGAGCCCGTATCTAATGCAATAGGTGGTTTGGCAAGCTTTACAACAATGTATTTTACACTTTACAAAAACTGCCGGAATAGTATTCTAAAGACAATGATAGCAAAGGTGCCATCGCTTCTGTATAGGGAGCGGTGGCTTTTAAAATCTTGGAAAGAAGGATAATTTATGGATATATTTGACATAATAGGACCTGTGATGGTTGGTCCGTCAAGCTCACATACAGCAGTGCTGTCAGAATTGGTTATATTGCGGAAAACTTATGGGAGAGCCGATTGCAAAAGCAGAAATCCTTCTATATGGATCGTTTCTGGCAACAGGAAAAGGACATGGAACAAGAAAGGCGCTCGTTGCCGGACTTCTTGGAATGAAACCGGATGATATGAGAATTCCCGACAGTTTTGAGATTGCCAAGGAGCATGGTATAGAGGTTGTTTTCGGAGAATCAGCATTAAGAGATGCACATCCGAATACAGCCCAGATTTTCCTGACATCTGTAACTGGTAAGAATCTTGAAGTTGTTGGTGAATCACTTGGAGGATCACGAATTAATATTGCTCAGATTGACGGTATATCTACGAATTTTTCAGGTGATTATCCGACACTTGTTGTGCATAACATGGATCAGCCTGGACATGTGGCAGAAGTTACATCAATGCTTGCACACAAATCAGTTAATATTGCTGCCATGCAGTTGTACAGGGCTGGCAGAGGCGGCAATTCAGTTATGGTGCTTGAGTGTGACCAGGAAGTGCCAGAGGAGGGAATTAACTGGTTAAGACATGCAGAAGTTGTCAAGGTGACTTATCTTGGCTTGGAATAATCATAATGTAGAATTTGATTAGCATAATTATTGGTGAAAAATGGAGGATTTATGGCAGAATATCATTCAATCAGTGACCTTGTGAAATTAAGTATTAATAATAGCAGGAATTATGGCGGTTGTTCTTACGGGACAAGCACGTGACAAGCTAATGTCTGAAAGAGATGTATTTGCACAGATGAAAAAGATGTATCAGGCTATGAAGAGCGCAGATGAGCAATATGACCAGCAGTTGAGGTCACCAAGTAAAATGGCTGGTGGTGATGGATATAAAATGCGAATTTATAATGAGTCTGGCAGAAATATATGTGGTGATTTTATTGGTGTGGTTATGGAAAAGCATTAAAGATGGGGAATCGAATGCATGCATGAAGAGAATAGTAGCAGCACCTACAGCAGTTCATGTGGTGTTATTCCGGCTGTATTACTGTCTTATGAAAAATGTTTTGGCGTTACAGAAGATGAATGTGTAAAAGCGTTATTAATTGCGGCCGGAATAGGTGCGGTAATTGCTGAAAATGCATCTATTGCGGAGCAGCGTGGCTGTCAGGCAGAGATTGGTTCGGCAAGTGCAATGGCAGCGGCGGGACTGGCTTATATGCAGGGAGCAGATAGTGAAGGATGTGCAAATGCCCTGGCACTTGCTTTAAAGAGTATGCTGGGGCTGACATGTGATCCGGTTTGCGGATTAGTTGAGGTTCCATGTATAAAGAGAAATGTTTCTGGGGCAGTCAATGCAATTACGGCGGCACAGATGACAATGGCGGGTATAAAGAGCGTAATTCCTGCAGACGAGGTTATAGATTCCATGAGAAGGATAGGTAATGACATGCCGGTATGTCTTAAAGAAACAGGTGAAGGTGGACTGGCAATAACACCAACTGCAAAAGTGTATAAGCAAAGTTAAATAATATTGACAACTAATGTCACAAAAATGACAAAAATTGACAAAAATACTGTTTTTAAAAAATGGCAAAAAACTGTTGATTGACAAAAATAATATGCTATAATATAGATGATTGTAAAAGAAATTGAATTTGTTTGAATGAATTTGAATGATTTTACAATTAACATTACACACAGATATAAGGATAACTCCATAATTCCTTATATTTGACTATATTTCTATCCCTCTACTCATCCCCGGTTCCCCAGAACCGGGGAAGTTTATGCGCGGATAGCGAGGAGAATATAAAATGTACTGTAATCATGCTTGCATGAATTGAAACTTTTTACATGTGGGCATCAGTATATGCTATAATTACACAATATGTTTACATTCAGACAATACCGGCTATGAGTAAATAAATAATCAGAGGATGGAGTTAGTTATGACACGAAAAGAACTTAATGAAATTAAATCACAATATACATTAGAGGACTGTGGAATATTAAGGTTATGCGGATGCTATGTTGATGGTGAGCGAAATAAGATAACACAGTTTAATGAGAATTTTCTTAATCTTCCGGAAGAGGAGAAGCATAAATATTTTGATATATTTAAGAAGACTCTTTCAGGAACACCAGGAAAGAATCTGGTTGATATGAAGTTTAATGTCGATGCGTATGCTGATGAGGGCGCAAGAACATTTTTAATGAATTTAAGAGACAGCGGTCTTAAGGATGACAGACTTCTTAACGAATTCTATGACAGGATTATCAATAATTACAGCTATGTTGGTAATTATCTGATTCTTCTAATTAATCAGGTATATGATATTCCGCGGTTACTACTGATAATATAGAGATGGATGATGCATCTGATGAGGTTTACAGCTACATTTTATGCAGTATATGTCATGTGAATCTTTCTAAGCCGGGGCTTGGGTATGATGAGGAGGACAATAATTTCCATGATAAGAAGCAGAATCATATGGTAGATGTACCTGATGTGGGATTTCTGTTCCCGGCATTTAATAAGAGAAGTGCAGATGAGGATATGACTCTTTCTATACTAAAGATGTCAGTGAATTTGAGGACGGGCTTATCGACTGCCTGCTTGACTGTGCGGTTCCGCTTCAGCAGCAGAAGGAAACATTTACATCACTTGTTAATGAGGCACTTGGTGAAGAGGCTGACCTTGAGATTGTGAAGAATATTCATGAAAATCTTGAGCAGATTATAGAAGAGAAGAAGCGGAAAGTCCGGCACCGGTTATGCTTGATAAAACTGAGATGAAGGATCTGTTGGAAAAAGTGGTGTTAAAGAGGAAAAGCTTGAGAATTTCGAGGAGCACTTTGAGATGGCTGCCGGTGAACATGGAAAGCTTGTTGCATCAAATGTTTCATCTGGTAAGAAATTTGAAGTGAAAACGCCGGATGTTGTCATAAAGATTAATTCAGATAAGACAGATATTGTGAGTACACAGGTAATTGATGGAAGACAGTGCCTTGTAATTCAGATTGACGAGAGACTTGAGGTTAATGGGATTTCAGTTAATCCTGATACAGGTGAGGTTATAGACAGAACCGCTGATGGATATGTAGAAGAATGATGATGGAGGATGAGTCTGTATGACATTGAAGAAGTTGCTGCATAATTTCAATGGGCATTTGCACACGGTTAATTCCCACAGAAGCTGGTGAGAAAATACTGCTTTAAGCTTGGATTATACAGGCAGGGAATGATGCATGATTTGTCAAAATATTCACCATCGGAGTTCATACCAGGAGTTAAGTACTATCAGGATGGACACAGAAGTCCTAATAATGCCCAGCGTGAAGATGAAGGTGTTTCAAAGGCATGGCTGCATCATAAGGGTAGGAACAAACATCATTTTGAATACTGGATAGATTACGATGTCGATGGTAACAGCACTATTCTTGGGAATGAAAATGCCTGTGAAATATGTTGCTGAGATGTTTTGCGACAGAGTTGCAGCGAGCAGGATATATATAATAAAGACAAGTACAAAGATTCAGATCCATTGGATTACTATATTAAGGGGCTTGGGCATTATATTATGCATCCGGAAACAGATGAGCTTCTTCACAATCTTTTGAAGATGCTTGCTGATAAAGGGAAGAGTATACATTTGCATATATAAAAGCAAATGTGCTTAAGAAAAAGAAAACAGGCGGATTATAGCAATTTTTGGCGAAACTTTAATATTTTGACAAGAAAAAGGTTTTAAAATTGGTGTAATAGTGTATAATCTAAAGAACAATATGAACAAGAAAATGTTCTGGTGAATAATTTAATAAGAGGAAAGGGAGGTCTTATAATGGGGATAATGCATACTAAGGCCGAAAAGAACTGAAAAAGGTTAAAGAGATTAAGGCTGAGAACGAGAAGAAGCGTAAAAGAGGTCAGGGCAAAGAAGAAAGAACTTGATGCAGAGGTTAAGAAGAAAGCTAAACAGGTTGCTGCTGACGGAAAGAAGAGAAGAGGTATTACATTCAGACTGTTTATGCTTGCTATTGTACCGGTAATTGCTATGGTACTGGGGCTTATTACAACTACAATATTGAGTCTTAAGTCAGGACTGGAAGAAGAGGCCATGGATGGACTAGAACTGTTAAGTGGGGCAGTACAGAGTTCTTATGAGGATATTAAAGGCAACTATGAATATAAGAACGGTAGATTATTCAAGGGTGGTGAAGAATTGACTATTAAACCGGCTGCACTTGATATATATGTCAAGAACTCCAAGAATGATGTCCAGGTTACACTTACATATGGAACCAAGAGAGTTCTTACAACGCTTACTGATAAAAAGGGAGCAAGATTAACGGGAACAGATATATCAAGTGAAGTGTGGGATGTAGTTAAGACGGAAAGACATATAGAGATACTAATTATAAGGTAGATGGAAAGAGATACTGTGCAGTATATGTGCCACTAAAGGATAATAACCAGGTTGTAGGATGTGTATTTGCAGGACAGCCTACATCAGATATTACAAACTATATAATGCAGGGTTGGAACAATGCTTATAGTTTCTGCAGTAGTACTTATATTAGTAGGAATTGTGGCAACATTTATAGCACAGAGTATTTCAAAGTCGATTAAGAGAGCAAGTGTATCTGTAACGAAAGTTGCCGGAGGAGATCTTACAGTAGAGGTTGATAAGACTGTACTTAAGAGAAAGGATGAAATCGGAGACATGGGCAGAGCCCTTGAAACTCTTATAATTAAGTTAAGAGAAATTGTTGGAAGTCTTGCAAAGTCTGCAACAGATCTTGGTGAGTCAGGTAATTCAATTGACTCTATGGCTTCACAGTCAAGTGTTGCTGCAGGAGAAATCAGTACAGCAGTAGAAGAGATATCTAAGGGTGCAGTATCACAGGCAGAAGAGATTGAGACAGCAACTAATGAAATTATGACAATGGGTGAACAGATTACTCAGATAGTTAATAATATTGCTGACCTTACAAAGACATCTAAGAACATGGAAGAAGCCGAAAATGCTTCACAGGATACAATGATTGAATTAAGTGATGCAGTACAGAGAACTACTGATGCAGTTGCAAGAATTGCAAAACAGATAGAGACAACTAATGAATCGGTAGATAAGATTGGCAATGCTGCTTCACTTATTGCAGATATTGCAAGCCAGACAAGCCTGTTATCACTGAATGCTTCTATTGAATCTGCAAGAGCGGAGAAGCAGAAAAGGATTTGCAGTTGTTGCATCAGAGATTCAGAAGCTTTCATCACAATCTGACAGCACAGCAAGTAAGATTCAGGAGATTATTACAGATCTCCAGAATGATTCGAAAGAAACACTTGAGGTTATGAGAAGTACAGAAGTTCTTGTAAGAGAGCAGTATGAAAAGCTTGCAGCAACTAAGGAAAGATTTAAGGAAGTTGGTAATGGCATTAATGTTTCAAAGCATGGAACAGATGTTATTAAAGGCAATGCCGAAGTATGCGACAGTTCAAGAGTTACCGTTGTTGATGTAATATCTAATCTTTCTGCTATATCAGAAGAGAATGCTGCTTCAACACAGCAGACAACATCTTCTATGGAGCTTAATGCAACTATTAATATTCTTGCAGAAACAGCAGCTAAGGTTAAGGAAGTATCAGACCAGCTTAATGAAGATATGAAGTATTTTAAGATGTAATCAGAATAAAAATACCGGTTAAGTTTGTATATATTAAGAACTTAACCGGTAATTTTATGCTTTTTCTAGTACATTTATTAATTCCTTTAGCTGTGCCCGGATTTTCTTACGATTGATATCCGAATAACCAATTTCGTTGGCAATCTTGTAAAGATATTCCTGAAAGTTCTGTACAATCTGCGGGTGATTGAAATCAAAAATCATGCTTGGCAGGGCTGTACGGATAAGCATTGCCTCTGATCCTTCGTTAACAATTATACATATGTTATCATCTGGATCATATTGTATCGGAACAAAGAAATAGTCAGCATGTGTATCCATAATTCTTATAATATTCTGCAGATGCTTTGCATAAGAACGGGGCGTGTAATATACAGCTGTCTGTTGTCTTACAACAGGGAAAATAACCGGAACATGGCCAGCTATAACTTCTTCAGCAGTTGCCAGTGGACATATATCAACATTGCGTAAATCATCAAATACAGTGGATAACTGGTAAGAGGTACGCAGATTTACACCAAGGCTGTCAGGATTATTATTAAGAAACTCTGTTATCAGCTCTTCCGGCATGGCTGCTGGAGGAAGCGCTCAATCCCTTCTGGATATGGTTTACATGGGTGTTTAAGATACGGTGGAAACACTTAGAAACATCCTCTGCTGATTCATATATATTCATGGTTGGCTGCAGTAGGATAAAAAGTTTTGAATTCGTTTTCTTTAATAGAAATAACTGCGAGGTTCGGTTGTCATAACAGTAAATGAATTATCACTTACCGTTGAAAGGCAGTCAGAGTAAACTGCAACATGCGGAGGATAAATTATGCTTATTTTTGAAAACAGATTATCACGCATGCGAGGATAGTAGTAAGATTTCACCCGTCCGGTAATATATGCCGGAACCCAGTAGAAAAACTCTTCAAAAACTGAGTGGTATTAACAGGAGAAGGGAAATCTGGCATATAGTATATCCATAATCTATCAATCTGAGCAGAAGCTCCTGTATAGAATTAAGAATTTCTTTATTATCAAATATACTGTAAACATCATCATCAATCCATACATATACTGTACCATGGTCTTCAAGGGTAAGAAGATGGTTGATAAAACTGATAACAGCCTGTTTTTTTCCTTCGGACTTATAAAGAATACTGGTAGCATTGGGAATTACGTCAATGGATTTTATTCCCATAATATTATTAGTGCCTGATGAAGAGATATTTTCATTAAGAATGCCGTCAACCAGTGTATTGGTCTGAGGAAGCTCATCCGCCAGCCACTGGTAAAGCATATCTGAATATTCAGGCAAAGGTCTGGAATGATTGAATCTGCTATAATCAGATGCAAGAGCCAAAGCCTTTCTTTGATAGCTGAGTTTAATTGAAGAGGCAAAATAGTCCGACATTCGTCTTAAAATTTCCTTATTACGAGGACATTTTCTCTTACCACTGCGATACAGGCTTACAGCAGAATTATCGATGCCAACAGCACCAGCCAGAGTTGTGTTATTAGTGTTTGTTATATCCATCAGAAACTTAAATTTGTCATTAAAAGTCATAAGCTCTCCTTATGCAAATGCGTGAACGCCAGAAATAATAAGCGTTGTAAGTGTGCGTGCCATTTCATCAAGAGTAATACCGTCAGGGTTAGTTATCCATTCATAATACGCGGAAATCATTCCGCCAGCGACAAAGTTAGAAATAAGAGGATATTGTTCAGCAGAACATTCATCTTAATATCCTTGTCTACCAGCTCTTTGAGAAGGGGTCTCCGCAATGCTTTCTGGAGTCTGTTAAAAGCAGCTTCCGTTGTCTGAAGCAAAAGGTCTCTTGCAATATCTGCATCAGACATAATTGTATTAAGAAATGCAAATAAAGTCTGAGGTGAGAACATATTATAATCCTCAGACATAGCGCACAAAAGATCTTTAAGAGATGTTATAAGCTCATTAATTCCTTCCATCAAGAACATCATTGACAGTTGAATAATATGTGTAAAATGTTTTTCTGTTAATGTCAGCCTGTGCAGCAAGCTCAGTAACTGTTATTGAATTAAGCTTTTCTTCTGCATAAGCTCAACAAGTGCTTCGTAAATCGCTTTTAGTCTTTAGAATTCTGCGGTCAGCTTTAATTTCATGTGCAGAAGTAAAACTGATTTCTTCAAATTTTGCCATAATAAACTCCTATTAATCAGATTATAAAATATATATAAAATTGTTATGAAAATACTATGAAAATGTATTTTGCAGTTAACTATATTGTACAACATTTGCAAATGATAGTAAACAAAATACGACAAAATGTTACATAAGTGCCAAAAAGAAATTAATTGACCTTTGAAAATATTTGTTAAAAACATACAATGCTGATTGGAAACATATTGTATGATATTGGAACGTTTGTGTATTAACTTGTGATTAAATAGTAATACGCGGATAAATGATTTGACAGCAAGAGGTATCAAATGAGAAAGAAAAATGCATTTATTAATGTAACAGCCAGTATGGGGAGAGGTCTTTTATACGCTTACCTGTATATTATGTTCAGACCTAAGATATGTTATCAGAGCAGAAAAGCTAAAGAGGAAATTGAAAAAGGCGGAGTCATATTTATTGGCAATCATGTGGGACATAATGACGGACAGATGTTTTATATGCTGTTTAAGAACAGTGTCCTTATAATAGCCAAAGACTGGGCTGATAAGAAGATTCTAAAGTGGCTTACAAGCGGTGGTAAGTTTATTTCTGTAGACCGCTTTGGAACAGATATTACATGGATAAGAGGAGCATCGGAGCATCTTCGTGCAGTGAGATAATATGATAATTTTCCCAGAAGGACATACTTCTAAGACAGGGGTTATGGATGAATTCAAGCCGGGCTTTGCAATGTTGGCAGTTATGTCAAGTGCAAAAATTGTTCCGGTATATAATGACGGAGAATATCATAAGCTGTTTGGGAAGAGACTTAAGCTGTATGTTGGCGAGCCGATGGAACTTACTAAAGAGGGAAAAGGGCTTAATGCGGAGTATCTCGCAGGGGAGTGTGCGAGGTTCCGGGAGGCTGTGGAGCAGCTCGGAAGGTAGTGACAGGACGGACGGGGCTGCGGCTGGGTGTGACGCGGGCGTTGTGTGGGTGTGTAGCATTTTGAAACACGCTTTCGCTCGTATCCGGACGCAGCGGTACTAGGTTCATTTGCTTGTGTGAGTGATGTTGGAAGCAAGCTTCCACCCCACTCACACAAGAGCAAATTTACCAAGTGCCGGCGTCCTCCAACGGTTTCAAACTACTACACACTCACACGCCGTCCGCATCCCACCCAGCTCGCAGCCCCTGCGTTTGCCACAGCCTTCCGGGCTGCCTCCTTTGGAGAGTACGCCCGGTGGGGCGAATGCGTGGAGGGGTGTAGGCGACGGTGGGCAGACAGCTGAAGGCTGGCGACCCCCATAGTTTTAGTTGATTATAATCCGGGAGGTGTCAGTCGCAGGTACGCGGTTTTGAAAAGGCTTGCGGAAAAAACCGTCGGAGGACGCCGGCACTTAGGAAGTTCGGGATTTTGATGAGGAATGCGTGAGCTTGCTCACTGCATCCCTCACAAAAGCCTGAACGAGCTTAGTGTCCGTTGCGTCCGTAGCCGAGCGGAAGCGTGTTTTTGGAGCAAGCTTTTTCAAAACTGCGTACCGTCCGATTGCCAACACACCCCACCGGATTTCAATAAAGTAAAAAAGGAGCAAAGCATGAATAATTATTTTTATAACATGGTAGATACTGATGAAATGGCTACTTTGGAATATATTCCAACTATTCCAAAGTTTCTTGAATTTATTAAGAAGCAATATTCTGATTATCCAGCCATAAGTGACAAGGTTACTACATATACATATGAGGAGCTTGTTTCAAGAGTTGCTAAGAGAGTTACATTTATTAATTCATTAGGACTTGAGAAGGGTTCTAACATAGCAGTACTTGCAAAGAACAATTTTGATGCAATGGAGCTTTTCCTTGCAATTCCAGCGGCTGGACATGTACTTATTATGCTTCCTAATGCACTTAACGATAAGGCACTTGCAGGAATCAGCATGAAGTTTGACCTTGCTGGTATGTTCGTTGGCAGGGAATTTACAGAGGTTACGGCTAATCTTCCTTGTAAGACATGGCCAAGCACTTCTATTGGTGAGACTGAAAGCGCATTTGCAGATGTTGAAAAGGATACTACAGCAGCCATTTTCTTTACAGGTGGAACTACAGGAGCGCCTAAGGGTGCAGTTCACAGCCACGGTTCTATTATGAGAGGCTCATTTAATGGAGTATTTGGACCGGGAAGTATTCTCCATAAGAGATATATAGCTATGCTTCCTCTTTCACACATATTTGGGGCAATTATGGGATATATGGCTAAATTGTATACAGGTTCGCTTATATATACATGTGTTGATATGAGAGCCGGTATCGGTGATATTCCTGTTGTAAGACCTACAACGCTTGTACTTGTTCCTGGTCTTGTTGAGATTATCCTTAACATTGCCAGGCTGAAGGGAAGAGCATTCTTAGGAGATCTTGAGCTTATCATGTGCGGAGCTGCACCTGTTCCTCCAAGACAGATGGCAGAGTGCCGTGAATTAGGAATTACATTATGCGCGGGTTATGGACTTACAGAGTGTGCTAACCTGACATCAGGCAATTGCGATACAGATAAGAAGCCTGAATCTATGGGACACATTTATCCAGAACAGCAGGTTAAGGTTGTTGACGGAGAACTCTGGATTAAGGGTGATAATGTAATGAAGGAATATTACAAGGATCCTGAGCATACAGCAGAAGTATTAGAAGACGGATGGTTTAAGACAGGTGACCTTGTTGAGTTTGATGATAATGACTGGATATACATAACAGGTCGTATCAAGAATCTTATCATTCTTCCTAATGGTGAAAATGTATCGCCAGAAGAGATAGAGGAATTGTTCTACAAGCAGTCGCTTGTAAAGGATTGTCTTGTACAGGAGATGGAAATGAATGGAAACACTGTTATCGGTGTTGAGATTATTCCATATATGCCTGAATTAGAGGGTGCATCTGAGGAAGAAATCCAGAACAGATTGCAGGAAACTGTTAATGAGGTTAATAAGGAACTCCCACCATTCAAGAGAGTGCTTAAACTTAAGGTGCGTACAGAAGATTTTAAGAGAAATGGCGCAATGAAGATTTTGAGGAATCAGGCGTAAGGTTGTGGTGGTGCCCGGAAGGTAGTGACAGGACGGACGGGGCTGCGGCTGGGTGTGACGCGGGCGTTGTGTGGGTGTGTAGCATTTTGAAACACGCTTTCGCTCGTATCCGGACGCAGCGGTACTAGGTTCATTTGCTTTTGTGAGTGATGTTGGAAGCAAGCTTCCACCCCACTCACACAAGAGCAAATTTACCAAGTGCCGGCGTCCTCCAACGGTTTCAAACTACTACACACCCACACGCCGTCCGCATCCCACCCAGCTCGCAGCCCCTGCGTCAGCCACAGCCTTCCGGGCTGCCTCCTTCGGAGGTTCGCCCGGTGGGGCGTAGAGGTTTGCGATGACGCATGGCAGTTGATTATAATCTGGGAGGTGTCAGTCGCAGGTACGTGGTTTTGAAAAGGCTTGCGGAAAAAACCGTCGGAGGACGCCGGCACTTAGGGAGTTCGGGATTTTGATGAGGGATGCGGTAGCTTGCTCGCGGCATCCCTCACAAAAGCCAGAACGAGCTTAGTGTCCGTTGCGTCCGTAGCCGAGTGGAAGCGTGTTTTTGGAGCGAGCCTTTCCAAAACCGCGTACCGTCCGATTGCCAACACACCCCACCGGATTTCATAAAATAAATCAAAAGGAGATTTTATTATGGTATTTGATAAGTTAAAGGAAATTTTTGGAAGGGTTATGCCACAGTGCGACCCGGCAACTATTACAATGGACAGTGTTCTTGCAACAGATTTAGGAGTTGATTCTCTTAATATGATGTTACTTGCTATTACTGTTGAGGATGAGTTTAAGATCAGATTCAGTTCTGATGCCAAGCTTGAAACTGTTAAAGATATTGTTGATTATGTAGAAGCTAACGCTAAATAGAGGTCACCTATGAGTGAAGTAAAGACAGGACTTGTGCTGGAAGGCGGGGCTATGAGAGGTATTTTCTCTGCCGGAGTGCTTGATTACATGCTTAAGAAGGACATTTATTATGACTATGTTATAGGAGTGTCTGCGGGGGCAGGTAATGCGGTAAACTATGTTTCCAGACAGGAAGGAAGAACGAAAAAGATAATTACCCATGAAAATGCTGAAAGCTATTATGGAGTCGGACAGCTTTTCGAGAATAAGAAGATTCTTAATCTTGAAATGCTGGTAGCCGAATATGCTCTTAAAGATATTCCTTATGATTTTGACACATTTTTCGCATCTAAGACAGAGTGTGAGAGTGTTGTTGTTAATTGCGAGACTGGAAAGGCTGAGTATAAAGGGAATTTTAAGACGAAGGATGAATTTTTGAAGTGTCAGATGGCAAGCTGCTCTGTGCCATTTATATGCGAACCTGTTGAAATTGACGGCTATCATTATCTTGATGGAAGTATTATCGATTCGATACCGCTTGAAAGAGCAGTTGAGAAGGGGTGCGATAAGATTGTTGTTGTACTTACCAAGCCGGAGGGTTCTAAGCCTACAGATTATTCTAAGGTAAAGAAGCTTATAGAGTGGAGCTACAAGAAATATCCGGAACTTTGTGATGCTATGGCACACAGAAGGCAGGCTTATGACAGGCAGGATAAGTTTATGAAAAAGCTTGTGGAAGAGGGAAAGGTCTTTGTTATCCGTCCGGAGGAGCAGATGATAAGACACTTTGAGAATAATAATGAAAAACTTCTTCAATGCTATCAGTATGGATATGACACGATGAGAAAACAGTTTAAAGCATTTGAGAAGTTTATGGAGGACAAATCCTCTCCTCGCTAGAGAGACTCGGATTTTCCTGCGGAAAACAAGGAGGATTAATAATGAAAGTTTTAGTAGTAAACGGAAGCCCTAAAGGACCTAAGAGTAATACTATGCAGATGACAAATGCGGTTCTTAAGGGACTTAAGGAGACTAATCCAGAAGCAGAGATTGAGCTTCTTACAGTTAAAGATATGGATATTAAGCCATGTATGGGATGCATGAGCTGTTGGGGAAAGACAGCGGGACAGTGCGTTATCAATGATGTTATGCAGGATGTTCATGTTAAATTCATGAATGCAGATGTGATAATATACAGTTTTCCACTGTATTTCTTTGGCATGCCAGGTCCAATGAAAACATTTGTTGACAGAATCATGCCACTTATGGAGACTTACAAGGGCAAGGTAAGAGATATCGGAGATAATGCGTTCCACGAATTCCGTTATGATGTAAGCGGCAAGAAGTTCTATGTTATATCATCATGTGGATACGGAAGGACTCAGGAGATATATGACGCACTTATCAAGGAATTTAATTTTATCTATGGCAAGGGCAGATATCAGGCACTTCTTTGTCCACAGAGTGAAATGTTTGCAATTCCACCAATGGTAAATCAGATTAATGAATATCTTAAGAGATATACAGAAATCGGTAAGGTTATGGGAAAAGGTGAAGATATCCCTCAGGATATGATTGATTATGCTTCGCAGCCAATGATTCCACAGAGAGCATTAGAGAAGCTTATGAACAATTACTGGGATGCAGTTACACCAGAGAATCCTCTTCCGGCTCCTAATTTAAGATAAGAGGAAGGTTATGAAAACATATTACATGTTTGGCGACTCGCTTATGCGCGGGGTTATGCCGGATGAAGCGTGGAATTATCACAGCTCAGATGCAATCGGCTTTGAGAAAATGCAGGCACAATATAATATGAAGTTTTTAAATTTTGCAATGCCGACATTCACATCAGAGAGAGTAAAAATGTGGCTTACACAGGTAATGTCAAGTTATCCGGTACCTGATGTGGCATTTCTTGAATGTGGCGGTAACGACTGCGACTATGACTGGAAGTCGATATGTGAGGGCAAATGTGACTATGAACACAGGCACAGAGTTGACCCTCAGGATTTTAAGAAGAATTATGAGGATATGATACATTTGTTGCAGGAAAAGGGAGCAGCAGTAACATCAGTAATTGCACCTCCGATTGCTATTGAAATGTATCTTTCACATCTGCTTGAAAGCGGAATCAGTAGGGAAGTTATGTCAGAATATGTGAACTCAGTTCAGCAAATGCAGGACGAGTATGCAGAATATGGCGACATAATGAGAGCTGTTTCCAAGGAAAACGGCTGTGAAATATTAAGTCTTCGTGAAAGCTTTCTTGCACTTGATGACATGAAGGCATATTATAGTAAGGATGGGATGCATCCTAATGAGGCAGGATATGCACTTATTCGTGGTGATTTCGAAAAATATTTTGCATCTGCAGCAGGTATCATATAGAAAGATGAGGAATTATAATGTTTAATCTGCGTTTCAAATGTACTGTTATATCAAGCTGGCGCATGGTGCTTCATGCTGTACCTAAAGCTAATAAAATGATTGCCAACAAAAGCCGTTATTCAGAGAAAGAACGGTTTGCATATGCCAAGTGGATTATTAACTATATGAGAAAGCGTGCCAGAACAAGAACTAAGGTATATGGCAGAGAAAATATTCCAACGGAAAGCAATTACATAATGTATCCTAATCATCAGGGCAAATATGATGCGCTGGGAATTATTCTTGCACAGGAAAAGCCGTGTGGTGTATTATGGGGAAAGAAACAGGCAGAAAGGCTTATGAGCCGTCAGGTCTGCGGCCTTATTGACGCAGTTATTATTGACCTTGATAATAACCGTGATAAAGTAAGAGCGATTATGGATGTTACAAAACAGGTGAAAGCAGGAAGGAATTTCCTTATATTTCCTGAGGGAGGTTACACTGACAATAAGAATGAACTTCAGGAATTTCAGGCAGGCTGCTTTTCATGCAGTTTACAGTCTAAGACACCTATCGTTCCTGTAGCACTTTTTGATTCATATAAATCCATGAACAGCAATACATTTGAAAGAGTAGATACACAGGTACATTTCTTAAAGCCTATTCTATATTCTGAATATGGTGAGCTTAAGAAAAAAGAAGTTGCTGAGCTTGTAAAGAGCAGGATTGCAGAAAGAATCGCTCAGATTAAGGCTGGGGAAATTAATGAGAGTTATGAGATGATTGGGTAAGAAAGATAAGCTCAGGGACATAATATGTCTTCTGGGCGTGTTTTTTGTCAAAATTCTAAAATATTCGTCTATATGGTTGACATGTTCTTGGGACGCTGATAAAATATTTAAGGTTTACTTTATAATAAAATAGTATAAGGAATAGTATGTTGTTTGGTAATAAGAAGAAAAAAGCGGAATGCATCGTAGATGTCCACTGCCATATTATGCCGGGAATTGATGACGGCTCAAGAAGTATGGAAGAGACTCTTAAGATGCTGGAAATTGCTCAATCTGAGGGGATTACGCATATGATTGCCACGCCACATTTTAAAAGTGGGCACCATAATGCATCACCAGAGAAGGTCAATGGACTTATTGATGATGTGCAGACGGCAGCAGATGTGCATGGTATTGACATTGAACTGTTTCAGGGCAATGAAATTCTGTATCATGATGAATTGTGTGAGGAAGTTGATGAGGGTAAGATTAGCAGGATGAATGATACTGATTATGTTCTTGTAGAGTTCATGCCATCAGACCCATATCAGTATATTCGTAATTCACTGGATGAGGTTATTAGTGAGGGGTATCAGCCTATTATAGCTCATGTGGAACGATACAGCTGTATGGTTGATGATATTGAGAATGTAAGAGAGATTAAGCGCATGGGTGTTGAAATACAGGTCAATGCGTCAAGTATTATGGGTGGCATCGGTAAAGATGTTAAGAAATTCTTACATAAGCTGCTTAAGGAGCAGATTGTTGATTATATAGGAACGGATGCACATCGCTGCGAAGGCAGCAGAACGCCTCAGATGGCTGAGTGTGCAGATTACCTTTATAAGAAATATGATGAACAGTATGTTGATGAGATTCTTTATCTCAATGCAATGGACAGACTGTTAAATTAGCAAAGGAGAGAACAGATAATGCAGGACAATAATAAGAATGAAGAGATTGAAATTAATCTTGGAGAAATATTCGCCGTATTACTTCATAAGATATGGATTATAATACTCGCGACTGTTGTATGCGGAGCAGTAGCATTTTTATACAGCTTCTTTATTATAACACCACAGTATGAATCAACAACTAAGGTATATATCCTTAACAAGCAGAGCGGATCATCAGTAACTTATAGTGATGTACAGCTTTCATCAACTCTTTCTAAGGATTATGAGCAGCTTGTTACAAGCAGATATGTTATTGAAGGTGTTATAAGCAAGCTTAATCTTGATGATACATATGAAGAACTTGCAGCAAGAGTATCAGCAAGTAACACAGATGAGACACGAATAATTGCGATTACAGTAACAGATCCTGATCCGGAGCAGGCACAGAAGATAGCCAATGCGGTAAGAGACCTTGCTGCACAGCATATTACACAGGTTATGGATATTGAGGCTGTTAATGTGGTTGATAATGCGAACCTTCCAGACAGTCCTGTTTCACCTTCAGTTCCTAAGTGGACACTTATTGGTGTTGCAATCGGTATGATTATTTCAATAGCTGTTATTGTAATACAGCATTTGTTAGATGATTCTATTAAGAGTTCAGAAGATATTGAGAAATATCTTGGTATCAGTACACTTGCTATTATCCCTATGAATGAGGGAGAGCAGGCAGACCAGCAGAGCAGAAGGAGGTCTCCCCGGAGCAGCGGTAAGAAAGAAAAAGTAGTGCTTGGACCAGATGATGAGGAAGCTAGAAGCTTTAAGGCATCAGAGGCAAAGAAAAAGAACATTCATGGTATAGAGTTTATGGAGGACTAGAGATGCAGGAGTTTTCAGTAAAGGCGAGTGATCTTGATTTCAGAACAAGAGAAGCTTACAAAATGTTAAGAACTAACATAGAGTTTTCTGGAGATAATAATAAGGTAATATTCATAACAAGCAGTACTCCTAGTGAAGGAAAGAGTACAGTTTCGTTTGAGCTTGCAATGTCATTCGCACAGAATGGAATGAAAACATTGCTTATAGACGCTGATACAAGAAAGTCAGTAATGAAGAACAGAGGAAGAAAGGGAAAGATTAAGTACGGCCTTACACATTATCTTTCAGGTAAGAATGATCTTAAGGATGTTATATGTGTAAGTGATGTTCCTAACTTCTGTATGATATTCGCAGGTCCTGTACCACCAAACCCAAGTGAGCTTGTTGGTAATGACAGATTTGCAAGAATGGTTGAGGAAGTAAGAGATACATTTGACATGATTATCATTGATACACCACCAATAGGAAGTGTTATCGATGCTGCTGTTATTTCTAAAGTATGTGATGGCGGAATTCTTGTAATCGGAGCAGGTGATATAAGCTATAAGTTTGCAAGAAAGTCTAAGGAACAGCTTGAGATGACAGGGTGCAAGCTTCTTGGCTGTGTACTTAATAAAGTTGATATGACAGGAAATTCTTATTATGGTAAGTACTATGGCAAATATTACGGTAAATATTATGGCAAGTACTATGGACATGAGGATAATAATTAGTTATGGATATGAAGGCGGCACATAAGTAAGATGTGCCGTCCTTTTTAGATTCAAGGAAGAAAGGATGTGTGTATGAAGAAGATATTAAAATATACTGGACTGTTAATAAGTATTATTATGCTTACAGTATCTGTGGTGTTTATAGCTCTTTTAATAAATGTCAGGGTTGTTCCAGTTAAATATTGCATCATTGCTGCAGTGGTGCTTGTTATACTAACGGCAGTAACAGCATTTACACAAAAGTGGTTTGTTCCAGGAATTATTACGAAGATAATTGCCATTATTATGATTGTTGTGCTTATTATGGGAAGCATTTACCTTAATCAGACAAGACATATGATAAACAAGATTACAACAACTCAGGAAGAAAAAATTGTTATGGGTGTGTATGTACTTAACGACGGCGGATATGACAGCGTAGATATGCTTAATAATAAATCCATTGGTATAGGAACAGCTGTGGATCGTGAAAGTACTGATGAGCTTATTAAAAAGATGGGTGCAGGTGGATTTATGGCGGAGTATCCAGAGTATTCTAATATAATGGAGCTGGCAGATGCTTTGCTGCAGGGACAGATTGATGCTGCCATTATGAAAACAAGCAGTATTGAAATGATTGATGAGATGGGAGATTTCACCGGGTTTGCGTCAGATGTGAAGCTTATATATAGTGGTGAATTTACAATTAAAGTGGCAACGACAGAAGAGAATGTTACAGATAATTATCTTTCAAGTGATGATGTTATAAATGTATATATATCAGGAATTGATTCAAGAGGCGGTATTAATGAGGTGAGCCGTAGTGATGTCAATATTATTATGTCTATTAATAAGAAGACACACAATATTCTTATGATTAATACGCCAAGAGATTATTATGTTCCACTTTCTATATCCAATGGTGTCAGGGATAAGCTTACACATGCAGGTGTTTATGGAATTGAGTGTTCCAGAAATACTCTGGAGATGCTTTATGGTATCCAGATTGATTATTATGTAAAAGTTAATTTCAGTGGATTTGAGAAAATAATTGATTCACTCGGAGGTGTTGATGTGACACTTGATTATTCAGCAACTCTTAGTCAGGCTGGAAATCTCACAGTACATAATGGTGTTAATCATTTTAATGGTGAGCAGGCACTTGCATTTGCAAGAGAAAGATACGCATATTCAGATGGGGACAGACAGAGAGGCCGTAACCAGATGATGATAATGGAGGCAGCAATTAAAAAAGCTTGTTCTCCGGCAATTATATCAAATTATACATCTGTATTATCAGAAGTATCTAAAAATGTAATTACAGATATGAGTTACGACTTTATTGCAGATCTTGCACAGACACAGCTTAATGATATGGCAGCATGGAATATTACACAGATAAGTGTTACGGGAGTTGGAAGTTATTCATCAACAACATATTCAATGCCAGGGTGGTCGTTATACATAATGGTACCTGATGAGGAAAGTGTGGAGAATGCAAGGGAGCAGATAAGAGATAATTATAATTAATATTTTAACGAAAAACATAGAAACTTATATGAAGGTATGATATTATTTTATTATGAAACATACGTGTTAATTGAATAGAGAAAGGAATTGACTATATGAGAATTAAAAGGTTATCAGCGTTATTATTAAGTGCACTTCTTATTACAAGTCCTATTGGATATATGACTGTAAATGGAGACACAATTGACGCAAAAGATTATTCGCAGCAGGTACAGTCTGTGGATTCTGCGTATATAGGAAGTTACATACCAAGTAGTCTTGATAGTGATGCTCCGGTATATGTATCGGATATTGCAGCATATGCACAGAGAAATGTACCATCGGCATACCCAGAGGATGTTTCTTCATATAAGAAGGAACATCCATCAAGAAATCAGAATCCTTATGGAACATGTTGGGCATTCTCGTCTATAGGAATTGAAGAATTTGACCTTATAGCTAAGGGTCAGAGAGATTCTAGTGTTGACCTGAGTGAATTGCAGCTTATACATTTTACATTTAACTCAGTTATTGATCCGCTCGGTGGAACCAAAGGGGATTATTCTAAGTATTATAATAATAATACCAACATGTCATATCTGGAAAAGGGTGGTAACTACGAGTATGCAGTAAAGAGACTCAGCCAGTGGGTAGGAGCTGTCAATGAATCAGATGTTCCATATGCTGATGCCCAGGCAGTATATAATAATGGTCTTGATAACAAATATGCTTATGATTACGATGTGGCACATTTGCAGAATGCATACAGAATTAATGTTAAGGAGCAGCCTGATGTTGTTAAGCAGCAGATCATGGAGCATGGTGCTGTTGGTGCAAGCTATACTCATTATTATGCGAGAGAACCACCTTAATAATTCATATTATGATATCAGGGAATTGTAAGCTCAGGTGGTGGACATGCAGTTATGATTGTGGGTTGGGACGATGATTATTCCAAGGATAATTTTGCGACAACTACAAAGCGCTTCAAATAATGGTGCATGGCTTATAAGAAACAGCTGGGGTGATTATTTTGATTATTTCTGGATGTCGTATGAAACTTATTCGCTTGCAGATACTGTTTGGGTATTTGATATGTCAGCAGAGGATGGGCTGGATAATAATTATCAGCTTGATGGCGGGCTGCATACAGCAACAGTAGGATATTATACAGGTGCAGCTAATGTATTTTATGTATCAGAAAAGAAGGTGTTGCATCTGAAACTCTTAAGTCAGTATCTTTATCTTTACACAGACAGCAGATGTTGGATATACAATTGATATATATACTGACCTTAAAGATGCCAGCAACCCGATAAGCGGGACTAAGCATGCTGAGGCGAGTACAAGCGGAAGAACAACTTTGCAGGAATACACACTATTCCTCTGGAGGAAGAAGTGATTCTCAATCCTGGAACTTATTATGCAGTTGTTGTTAATATTGATAAGAAAGCATTTGAAGTTGAATATTCGTATTCAGAGAGCACTAATCCGGGGAAAACTGATGATAAGATGGTCTGGGAAAATGTAGTAAGCTATGATTCTGACTGTGAAGGAAGTTATTATTATAATGGTTATGGCAGATATGGAAAATATTATTATAACTTCTGTATAAAAGCATTTACATCAAATAATGTTGATTTGGGTGATGTATTAGAAGGATATACATTAAGCATGGACGGAAAGATTGATATGAATTTCTACATGAATCTTCCTGATAAACTGGTTAAGGACAGCAGCACGTACATGGAATTTACTATGCCTGATGGAAATGTGTCAAAGGTTATGTTAGCCGATGCAAGAAAGACAACCGATGGTTTGTATGTGTTCTCTTGCGGAATAGCAGCAAAGCAGATGGCTGATAAGGTAAATGCCAGAATCGTAAGTAATGGCGTTAAGGGTGAAGTTCATACATACTCAGTAACAGATTATGCTGAATCTGTAATTAATGCTGCAAGTGGAGTTTATTCTGATAAAGCTGTAAATGCAGTTAAAGCAATGCTTAATTATGGAACAGCTGCACAGCAATATTTTGGATATAACACAGATAATCCTGCCAATTCTATAATGACGGATGATGATAAGAATATGGATATGGTTGGATTCAATACATATACAGGAAAGCTGGTTAATGCAGACAGTGTTTCAGGAATAAGCTATTATGGAAGTTCTCTTGTTCTTGAATCAGATACAATATTAAGGAATTATTTTGAGTTGTCAGACGGATATAGTATTGATAATTATACATTTTATGTGAAGGATAAAGATGGAAACAAGAATATCATTGTTCCACAAAGACAGATGCTTCATTATATTATATAGATATCAGTAATGTGAAAGCGTATGAGCTTGCTGATAATGTTAATATATACGTTCAGAAGAATGGAGATAGTGAAGATAAAATAATGATGCTTGAGTATGGTGCATATGTTTACGCCAGATATGTCGATAAATATTTAGATAATACAGCACTAAAGAATCTTATGACGGCAATGTATCATTATTGCAATGCTGCTACAGAATATGCAAATATATATTGATATTTTTAATATGTGACTATATAATAATTAGCAAGGCTCATTTTGAAATATGAGCTGATTAGCGTATTTCAGTTGGGGAAAGTATATTTTAATATGAAGTATTAATACACGACTTGTTATGAAAAGTTAAAAATAGCGGGGAGGGTAAGACCAATTAACGTATGGTTAATGTAAACAAAACCAAAGAGAGTATTCAGAATGTTTTAATATTTATTACAGATGCAATAGCGCTTATAATGTCTTATTACATGTCTGGTTTTATATGGCTGATGGAAATAAGAAATAATACATTTTCATATGTAATGAAAGTGCTTAATGGCAATATAGTCACAATTATTATAGCTGTATTAATAGCTGCTTTATTCTGTAACATTAAAGGCGATGTACTTAATCGTGGCAAATTTGAAGAACTTGCTTCTGTTATGAAGAAAAGTCTTATTTCATCAGCTGTTATAGCTGTTTATGAACTTTTGAGTAAAACTGCACAGGGTGTTCCAAGTGTGTATGTAATTACATTTTTATGGGAACAGTGCTTATGTTTTATTAAGGATGCTTGTCAAGGTATATATGAAGCATCGTAATGGAGGAAAGCGTACCAACAGTATACTTGTTATCACTATTAAAAACAGGGCGGAAGATACACTTTCCAAAACTGCGGCAAGGAATGACTGGATGCGTCGTATAGATGGTATTGTAATTACTGATGAAGATATGACAGGTCAGTCAATAGAGGGATTTCCTGTAGTTGCTAATGTACATTCAATGATGCGTTATATTAAGAACGAGATTGTTGACGAAGTGTTTATTGATGTGGACTACAAGACCCGCGAAAGTATCAAGCCTATGGTTATGGAACTTGAGGATATGGGAGTAATTGTTAATCTTAAGCTTGAGATTCTTGACAGCTATAAGGATTTTGACAGTAAGCTGGGTTACATAGGAGCAGTTCCTGTCATTACATTTGCTAACAGAATATATGACTGGAAGGGAATGCTTGTTAAGAGATGCATAGATATTCTCGGAGCAATTGTAGGACTTATAGTTATGTTTATTGCAATGATTTTTGTAGGTCCTGCTATTATGATAGAATCGCCAGGTCAATCTTTTCAAACAGAAACGTGTTGGAAAGAATGGCCGTTATTTTGAGATATATAAGTTCCGTTCTATGTATATGGATGCTGAAGAACGAAAGAAAGATCTTATGGCACAGAATGAGATGAGTGGTCTTATGTTTAAGATGAAAGATGACCCTCGTATAACTAAGGTTGGCAAGTTCATAAGAAAGACAAGTATTGATGAGCTTCCGCAGTTCATTAATGTTCTTAAGGGAGATATGAGTCTTGTTGGTACAAGACCACCAACGGTAGCAGAGTTTAAGCAATATCAAGGACATCATAAGAGAAGCTTTCTATGAAACCAGGCATCACAGGAATGTGGCGCTTATGGAAGAAAGACGGTTAGCGATTTTGAAGAAATTGTTAAGATGGATCTGAATTATATTGATAACTGGAGCATTATGCTTGATATTAAGATTTTGTTTAAGACAGTTCAGTCAGTATTAACTACTGGTGGACAGTAGAATAATTACCCCTGTAGTATCATCAGATACTGCGGGGGTAATTGTTTTATCTAGACATTATGTACATTAATACTGGATAATTATAGCAGAATTGCACAAAATTCGTTGGCAATATAGAAAATATACATAAAATTAACCATAATGCTTATTGACGCAAATCGGCGGTTGGGTTAAAATGATAGTAACTTTTGGTATAGGGGACATGCTGTAGTGCAACATGTCGAAAAGAACATGTTATATGCTGTTAGTAACAGGAACTTTACTATGCCTACAATATAATAAGGAGGATTTTATGAAAAGGGTAAAAGAATTTTAGCCGCTTTTTAGCAGTGCTGATGGTTGTTGCTATTATGCCATTTACTTCGTTTAGTGGTATATTCACAAGCAAAGCTAAAGCTGCAGAGAGTGGCAAGAAGTACACTTTTGAGTACTGATCTTGAGGCGGCAGCAGCAGGAAAGTATACAGATGGTCAGGCTGTTACAGCAGAACTGACGGATATTTCACTTTTATATGAGTGCAAAGACTAAGATTGATGGAAGTGAAAAGACTTGGTCAGACGGATATATATGTGCTCAGAGAGTTAACTTTGGTGGCAAAGCAGATGTTACTAATATGAAGAATCTTGTTTCTTTCAAGACATCTAATGCAGCAAAGGTAAAGGTTTACTGGGTAGAAGGTGGAGCAGACAATCGACAGATTGCAATCTTTGATTCTAAAGGAGGTGTAGTAACTAAGACAGAGGTAACAGCAGCGAAGAATGAAGCAGTAGTTTCTACATTAGAATTAGCAGATGAGGAACATATTACCTTGGTGGTCTTGAGAATAACAATTATATCTTCAAGATTGAAGTTGAGGAGACAGCACCGGTTGAAGAGCCAGTTGTTAAGGAATACGAACTTGATGGTGCTAAGCTTGAGGCGGCAGCAGGAAAGTTTACAGATGGACAGACTGTTGCAGCAGGAACAGATAATGCATTTACATTATATATGAGTGCAAAGACTAAGATTGACTCAAGCAACAAGACTTGGGATGACGGATTTGCTGGAACACAGAGAATTAACTTTGGTGGTAAGGCTGATATTGATAATATGAAGAACTTTGTTTCTTTCAAAACAGAGGGTACAGCTAAGGTTAAGATTTACTGGGTAGAAGGTGGAGCAGACAATCGTCAGATGGCAATCTTCAATACTTCAGGTGCAGTAGTAACTAAGACAGAAGTAACAGCAGCAAAGAACGAGACAGTAGTTTCTACATTAGAATTAGCAGATGCAGGAACATATTATCTTGGAGGACTTGAAAATAACAATTATATCTTCAAGGTAGTTGTTACAGATACAGTTGGAGGTGGAAATACTCCAGTTGTTCCTAGAAAAGACTGGTCAGAAGTTGCAGCTCCAGTAATAGGAGAGGTAGCTAAGGATGGAGCAGATGTTGTAGTTCCATTTACAATGGCTCTTGGTAATGACGGTGCTGATAAGGTAAGCGTTGTTATGACAGATGCTTCAGGTAATACAGAAACAAAGGGATATGCTCTTGAGGGTGAAGGTGGACAGGTTAAATTTACTCCAGCTTCTTCAGGAGAATATACATTTACAATTACAGCTTCTAGAGAGGGCGAGAATGACAAGGCTGGTAACACAGTTAAGTTTAATTTTGAGTACCCACTTTCAGCACCATCTATCAGCAGCGCAACAAGCATGGGTAATGGTACAGTAAGTCTTGTATGGCAGTCAGTTAAGGAAGCTACATCATACAATGTTTATGTTGGTGGAACAAAGGTTGGTTCAACATCTGCTACATCTTATGATGTTACAGGATTAACTGTTGGAACAAAGTATGATTTTGCAGTTGAAGCAGTTAGAGAGACACCAGCTGCTGTATCTGATAAGTCAACAATATCTGCAACAGCAACATCTGATGCTAAGCGGTATGGGGCTATATCGTATATGGTAACGGTGCAAGCGAGTCTAATTCAGCATATGGGAAACATTAATGAAACAGGTTCCGTTACATTAAGATCTGGAGCAGTAGATGCTAATGGAGTTCTTAAGGGAAGCGGTAATAACGGAAAATTAGTTCCAGCATCATTCGATGGTCTTAATTTCTATTATACAGCAGTACCTACATCACTTAACTTTACATTAAGAGCTAAAGTAACTGTAGATCAGTGGAATTTATCAAACGGTCAGGAAGGCTTCGGTCTTATGGCAGCAGACAGACTTGGTGGTTCTGGATGGAACAATTCTTATATGGCTGTAGTTTCTAAGACAGAATATTACTGGAATGAAGAAGCTGGTAAAGTTACTAATGATACAACAGCACTTAAGGTATCTCAGAAGATCGGTATTGCTTCACAGGAGAAGAAGGGCCTTACTAAGGATAACATTGCAGCAATAGAGGCTAATGATACTGAAACAGTAAAACAGTTCCAGAGTGCTATGTATCCTCTTGAGCAGAGATATGCAGAGAATGTCAATGTTATTGGTAATGCTGTTAAGCCAGTTGGTGCAACAATAGAGAATCCTGTTACTGAGATGTATCTTACAATTCAGAAGAATAACACAGGATATTTTGTATCATACGAATCAGTAGATGGAACATATTCAACAACTAAGAAGTATTATGACACTGAAACATTATCACAGCTTGATTCTGATAATGTATATGTAGGTTTCTTCACAAGTAGATATGCACAGGCAACATTCTCAGATGTAACATTTACAACAATTAATCCATCTGATGATGCTCCAGCAGAAGAGAAGCCAATTGAAGAATTAGTAACTAATGCAGCATTTAATTCTAAGACCGCAACAGGTTCAAGTGATTATGAATTCAGATTCACAGCTAACTGTGATGGTGTTCTTTCTATCTGGGATAGTGAAGATAACGCAATTGCTACAGATGTAGCTGTTGCAGCTAATACAGTTGTTAAGCCTGCAACAACAACACTTAATGTAGGTAAGAATTCATTTAGATATGTGTTTACACCAGATGCTGGCTATATTCAGAAAAGGATATGGTTATGTCATCATATGAGCCAATTGAAGGCACATTTACTGTAACATACAGAACATATGGCGTTGAAGGACAGTCAATTTATGTAGCACCAGGTAAGTATGGTGTTGGTACTAAGGAAGATCCAATGAGCATCTATGATGCTGTTAAGTATGTACAGCCAGGACAGACTATCGTTGTTATGGAAGCGTACATATTACCTTGAGAAGACAGTTAAGGTTGAGAGAGTGTTAATGGTACAGCAGATAAGCCTATTCAGATGGTAGCTGATACAGAAGCTTCTTCAAGACCAGTATTTGATTTCCAGGGATTATGTGCGTATGGTACTTGCGGTGATTACTGGTACTTCCAGGGATTTGATGTAACTAATTCAGCTAATGCACAGAAGGGTATTCAGCTTTCTGGTAAGTATAATACAATGGATAACATTATGACTTACCACAATGGTAATACAGGTCTTCAGGTTAGCAGATATCTTACAACAGATGAATTTGATATGTGGCCAGCATATAACTTAATTCTTAACTGTACATCATATGGTAACGCCGATGCGAGGTTATGAAGATGCTGATGGTTTTGCAGCTAAGTTAACAGTTGGTGATGGTAATGTATTTGATGGTTGTATCTCATACAACAACGCTGATGATGGATGGGATCTTTTGCTAAGGTTCAGTCAGGTTCAATTGGCGCTGTAACAATTAAGAATTCAGTTGCTTATGGCAATGGTTACCTTGAAGATGGTACAAATGCTGGTAACGGTAATGGATTTAAGCTTGGTGGCGACAGCATGTCAGGCAAGCATGTTCTTGAGAACTGCGTAGCATTTGATAACAAGGCTAAGGGTATTGATTCTAACTCTTGTCCAGATATTAATGTAATTAACTGTACAACATTCAATAATGAGTCTTATAATATTGCTCTTTACACAAATTCAGCTAAGAATACAGATTTCTCAGCAACAGGTGTACTTTCATACAGAACATATATGAAAGATAATGTTGAGCAGTTTAAGTTACTTGGAACACAGGACAAGACAAAGGTTGATAACGATACTAACTACTTCTGGAATTATGAAGGAACAGCTAAGAATTCAGCTACAACTGTAACAGATGACTGGTTTGAATCAGTTGATACAGCAATGGATTATGCAACACATGTATATGCATCACATAAGGTAACAAGAAATGCTGATAACACAATCAACATGAATGGTCTTCTTGTACTTACAGACAAGGCAGCAGCTAATACAGGTGCAAGAATGACAGGTACTCCATCAGCTAAGATTGAAGTTCCTGAGGGAATTAAGGGACATAAGACAATATCTATAACAGGTAAAGATGTTGTTAAGGGTAATACAACAGATGTTGCAGTTATTCAGGGAACATCTACAGATATTGTGTGGACAATCGATGCAGATGCATCTACATTTGATTATATTATGGTTGATGATGTAGTTCTTGATGCTTCTAAGTACACAGTAGTAGCTAATGGTAACACAACAGTTGTTACATTCAAGGCTTCTTACATTAAGAGCTTAAAAGCAGCAGAGCATACATTCAGAGCATGCTTTACAGATGGTTATATTGCAGAGACTAAGCTTGAGGTTCTTCCTAAGACAGGTGATTTCTCTAGAAATATGATAGCTGTATATCACGGGAATTATGCTTATGGCATTACTTGCAGCAGCCGTAGTTCTTTTCGAAAAGAAGAGAAAGAAGCTTAGTGTAAGCAAATAGTATAATAAAACATATGAATGAGGTCTGGTTATCCAGACCTCATTTTTTATATAGATATATGATAATTGTTGTACAATTATTACAAAGTAATATCTAGTTTTAACGACTTTTAGAAAAACATTTACTAAAAGTGTTATTGACTATTTGTTCTATTAGATGGTACTCTTATTACAGATTTATGAAAAGGAAAAGGAGGCTTTTTCATGAGAAAAAGAACTAAAAGAATGTTGTCTGTTCTTATGGCAGCTTTAATGGTTGTTAGTATTATGCCGGTTACCGGCTCTAATAACATTGTTGCTAAAGCATCGACAGCAAGTGCAGAGTCTTCTGTTGTGACATGGTCAGCAGCAGATATTCTTGCAGCACAAGAAGGAGACTCAGGATTAGTGTTATGTGGCTCAGGCTGGGCTAATAATAATGCTACAGATGACAAGACATTTGAAGACGGTTTTAGTGCATTAGGAGATAATGCTAAGGATCTACAAAGGCACAGACAGATGGAAAGACAGCAGCAGAACAGTACCAGATGGTGGCTGTTATGTAATGTATACAGCACCTGTTAATGGAACTTTAGCTATTAATACTAAGATAGGAAAGAACAAGACTTTCTATGTAATAGCAGAAGATGGAACTAAGGTAGCAGAAGTAAAAATGGAACTTCTGGAAGTACATATAATACTGTTAAGGCAGAAGTAGAAGCATGGAAAGACATACTATGCATACCTTGGAGGAGCAACAGCTCAGATCTGGCGGTATACTTTACACCTAGGAGCAGAGTGGTTAGCTGCAGATATATTAGCTTCAACAACATATAATAATGGTTTAACATTATGTGGAACAGGCTGGGCTAATAATAATGCCACAGATGACAAGACATTTGATGATGGGTTCAGTGCATTAGGAGACAATGCTAAGGCGAGGATCAGCAAAGGCACAGACTAATGGAAAGAATTCAGCAGGAACAGTACCAGATAGTGGTTGTTATATAAAGTATACAGCAGCAGCTAATGGAGAGTTAGCAATTGATACTAAGATAGGAAAGGGCAAGACTTTCTATATAGTAGCGGAAGATGGAACTAAGGCAGCAGAGGTGAAAATTCCACAGATGCAAGTACATATAATACTGTTAAAGCAAAGGTAGAAGCTGGCAAGACATATTATGCATACCTTGGAGGAGCAACAGCTCAGATCTGGAAAGTATATTATTCACAGTTAAATAAGAAGACTGTAGTTGACTGGGAATCAGTAGCAAAGCCAGTTATCAGTAAAGTAGAAGCGAGGCTCAGATGGTTTTACTGTTACTGTTGGAAGGAATGGATGAGTATAATGGGGCTGAAGATATTGTGGTAACAATGCTTCATAATGATGGACAGGCTGGAGAAGCTGTTATAAAGAGATCAGAAGGAACAGCAACAGTTAATTTTACAGCTCATGAAAGTGGTGATTATACATTTGTAGCAACAGCACAGAGATTAGGTTGTGCAGATAAAGCTTCAGATGTTTATGAAGTAAAAGATTTCATACTCGGTGTTAAGATGCCAACTATTACATGGGCTGAAAACAAGGGTAATGGAGAAGTATATCTTGATTGGGTTAATATAAGCGATGCAAAGGATTATACTTTAACATATAAGGTTAAAGGTTCTGATGAAAGCACAGCAGTTAAGATTGATGGAATCACAGAAGGTGATTATACAGTTAAGAATTTAACAGTTGGAAGTACATATGAATTCAGTGTTGTTGCAAATAGAGCAGATGGATATTGTTCAGCTGTTTCAGAAAAAGAGTTATCAGTAACTGCAGATGCACAGAAGAACTGGTATGTGTCAACTGTTGGTTCAGCTCAGGAGACTAAGGCAACTATCACAGAAGCTGATGGTAATGCACAGGTTATAAATATTGCTAATGGTGATACAGCATCTAAGAAAGTTGCTACAGTTGAAGCAAAAGATATTACTAATACAACAGGAAGTATGGAAATTCAGGCTAAGGCTTCAGGAAAGATTTCTGATGATGAAGATGGATTCTCATATTACTACACTAAGGTTAATCCAGAGAAAGAGAACTTTGAATTAACTGCAACATTTACAGTAACAGATGCATCTCTTACCCCTGATAATCAGACAGGTTTTGGTGTTGTAGTTGCAGATACATTAGGTGTTAATAACTGGGGTACACCAAGTTATGTACACAAATATTTTAACTACTTCTCATCAATGATGTACAGCTCTAAGATTAATGCACCAACAATGCGTTATATCACAGGTTATACATCAGCAGATACATCTAACAAAGATGGTGTAGACAGAGTTAATAATAATGTTAAGTTTAACCAGTTAACAGGAACAGATATGTTCAAGGTTGGAGCTGAGTATACATTTACAGTAAGGAAGACTGATGATGGATACGAAGCAGTTGCAACAACAGAGAATGGAACACAGACACAGAAGCTTACAGCTAATGATTTTACATCAGTACAGGAAGATGGAACAGTAGTTGTAGGTGTTATGGTAGCAAGAAAGATTGGTGTTAAGATTACTGATATCAAGTTTACTACATCAGAAAGTAAGGGACTTGCAACATCTGAGGTCGTAGAAGACAAGGTAACACCATCAATCAGAGTATATTCTTCTAACACATGTGGAGCGGTGAGTATGAATACACGGTAGTTCCTAATTGTGCAGGAACTTTAAAGGTAACAGGAAGTGCTGACGGTAAGGCTATTTCTAAGGAAGTAACAGCTGATGAGGTTGTAAGAATTCCAGTTGCAGTTAATGTTGGAAGCAATACTATTAAGGCAGAATTTGAACCAGCAGCGGCAGCTAATATTACATCAACTACAACAGTAACAAGTGAAACAAATGTTACTCGTAAGGTATATGGTAAGGCTGGACAGACAATTATTGTAACTCCAGATGGTAAGACAACTGGTGACGGAACTGAAGAAAGTCCATTAGATATTAATACAGCAGTTTCATATGCACAGCCAGGACAGACTATTCTTATGAAGAATGGTGTATATGATAAATGGATTACAATTAACAGAAGTGTATGCGGAACAGCAGATAAGCCAATTAATCTTGTTGCAGAATCAATCTCAACAGATGGAACTGATGGTGTTGTATTGTCAGGCGCAGTCTTACAATAATCGGAAGTTATTGGCATGTATATGGTTTATATGTAAAGGATTCATCAGGGTAGGTATTCAGGTAAGCGGTAACTATAATACAATAGATATGTGTACAGTAAATCATGCGGCAAACAGCGGTATTCAGATAAGCAGAAATGGTGGAGCTGATAACTATGCAGAATTCAGGGTAAGTTATGGCCAACAGGAAATCTTATCAAGAACTGTGAGTCATTTGATAACTGTGATGCGGAAGAAATGATGCAGATGGATTTGCAGCAAAATTAACATGTGGTGAAGCGCAATTCTATGGTTGTATATCACATAACAATATTGATGATGGCTGGGATCTCTATGCTAAGTCAGTATCTGGTACAATTGGTTCAGTTACAATTGAAAATTGTGTAGCATACAACAATGGATGGCTTACAACAGATGATGTAACTGCTGCGGTTATAACTATGGTGAAGGTAACGGATTTAAGTTAGGTGGAGGATATCTTAAGGGAGGACATAAGCTTATTAACTGTGTTTCATTTGGAAATCATGCAAAGGGAATAACAAGTAACAGCTGTCCTGATATCTCTATTACAAGATGTACAGCTTACAACAATGGTAATGCAAATTCATATAGCATAGGTCTTAATACAATGGATTCTATGCTTAAGGAGTGGAAGGTTAGCGGCCTTATATCTATGACTAAGGCAGATTTAACTGCTAAGGCAGACCTTATTCCATTCTCACAGCACGGAGATGATAACTACATTTATAATGGTTCAGAATCATACAATAATCTTGGTCAGAAGGCTACAGATGAGTGGTTCGAAAGTGTAGATACAACAATTAGACCATCAAGAAATGCAGATGGAACAATTGATATGCATAATCTCTTAGTTATTAAGAGCGGTGTATTAAGCGATAATGTTGGTGCAAGACTTGATACAACAAGTGAAGAAGCAATAAGCGTTAAGCCACAGGCTGGTGAAGTTGTATCTCATGTATTTGAGTGGACAACAACTAAGGAAGCAACATGTACAGAAAAGGGTGAAAAGCATGGAATATGTACAGTATGTGGACATGAAGAAACAAGAGAAATCGAAGCCCTTGGACATGAATTTGCCAACGAGTTCACAGTAGATAAGGAAGCTACTACTACAGAAGAAGGCTCTAAGTCACAGCACTGCTTACATGCGAGGTTGTACAGAGAAGACTAATGTAACAGTTATTCCTAAGCTTACAGTAGCGAAGAGGTTAATCCAACACCTCAACACCTGATAATAAGGATGATGCAAATGTTCCATCAACAGGAACAGATTCATCAGAGAAAGCACCGCAGCACAGACAGGAGATACAATGCATGCAGTACCATTTGCATTGGCAATGATTATCTCTGCGAGGAGTAGTTGTTATTGAGATTTCTAGAAAGAAGAAAGCAGTAAGATAATAACAGTTAAACAGATAATAATAATGGCTGGTGATATGAGTAAATCATATCACCAGCCAGTTTTATATAAGCATTTTTATCTGTAATTCTGCAGAGTAGGTGTTGAATTAACTCCAAGAGGAGTTGTTACACCAGCAGCGGTTGTTACTTTGTAAGTAATTGTAATGCTCGCACCAGGAGCAATTGAGTTGCCAAACATATATGCAACATCAAGGTCGTGGTAAGTACCTGTATACATTCTTCCACCATTGCTAGTTTTATATCTGAGATTGTTCCACCAGCAGGAGCAAATATATGGATATAACCAGTGATTGTTCCGCCGTAGCTTCCAAGTATATAATTTCCAGCATTAACTTTGTCAGCATTGTTTAATACATTGCTATAAGTAGCTGTTACATCATATGTTCTTGTGCCATCATCATTAACAATTGGTTCACCGATTTCAGTATCAATATCTAAGAACCAGCCAAGCTTACAAGGATCAGAAATGCTAAAGTAAACACCGGTTTCCGGATTTTCCGGATCTTCGTTAAGTCCACCGGAGCAGCTGCATTTTTAACAAGTTCCTGTTCTTCTTCATCTTCCATCCACATCATGACTGTACGGTTTTAGCACCGTCTGAGAATACCTTATAATAATCACCAGCCTTTGACGTCAAAATCAGATACAAGCTTTGACATAGTAGCTTTGGCTGTTTCTGCAAATAAATCATCAACATAATCTCCAGCAGTAGCAGCAGCATTTGCATTAAGATACTTGTAATAAAGGTCATACTGCAGAACCTTTGTAGCATTTTCACTTGTTAATTCTGTGCCATCTGAAAGTGTTACATTACCTATATATTTAAGCATTCCTTGAATAATAGCTGGTGTGAGAGAAACAACACCATTAACGTGTTCGGAATTCTTCTGTTCGTATGCGAGTGCCCATATATATGCAACTCTTTCAAAATCAGGGTCAAAACATGCATCTCTTGGGCCGTTCATCCATGAGCCGAAAAGCTCTTTTCTTCTGCTGTTATATTAGCAGCGGAAGGTGTATAGGAAGCGAGAACCTTGTATACACTGCTGAAATCACCAATTGTAAGTACCCCATCACGAATGCGGATTGTACCTATAGAACCAGGGAAACCGCCAGAAGCACGGATTTCTGATGAATTCTGTGCAGCAAGCAGATATGTTCTGTCAGAGCCGTCTCCTATAAATGTTTTGAATAGAGGAAGGAACTCTTTGAGATTATCATATGAACCTGTCATTGAAGCAATCTGTACAGAATAGTCTGAAATCATGCTGTTGAGTCCCATTGGGAGATCAACCTGATTCATTGCTGTAACTATATGGTCTATCTTAGGCTCTATATCTTCAAGAAGTGAAAGATATGCGTTGATAGTGGTTATGCTGAAGCCATCATCAACTTTAAGTCCTGAAAGCGGATAGTCATTAAGTACAGCAACTGTTGGACGTGCAATATCTGAGGAAGCTTCCTGAACGAGATCAAGAAGTTCTTTGACAGAATCAATATATCCTTTGAATTTAGGGATTTTGTAAGCTGTCTTCCATATTTTTTTGTCAAATGTTTTATTAATATCTTCAATTGCTACATCAAGCTGGTCACATGCAGTTTCTGTGGCAACAGGGTCCTGTGCTTTAAGTCCAGCCATAACATTTTTAAGGTCAGCCTTAAGAGTGTAAGCCTGTTGTTTAACATCAGCGACCTCGCGTTTAGCAATCTTGTAGCCATAAGCACCGCCAACACCAATGGCAATCAGCAGACATGCGACAATGCTCAAAGTAATTATAAGTATGCGTTTTCTGCGCTTGCGTTGCTTAGAGTGTCTATGTGAACCATGATGATGTGAACTGTGGTGTGATTCATCAGAGTGGTGATGCGAACTGTGATGTTCTCCATCAGAATGGTGATGTGAATGATGTGAACCAGATTCTTTAGAATCAGAATATAAAATTTCGAAATCTTCTGACATGGAATCCTCCTTTTGTTTGGATTATTTTGTAAATATGTGTATACAAACACAACTCCACATTTTAACAGATGTTTAAGGTATTTACAATAATAGCCATAATATCTTATAATATTTTAATAAATTTATTAAAGAAAAGGATATCAGATATGAGTTTACTTACAGTAACCGGACTTACACACGGATTTGGCGACAGAGCGATATTTAACAATGTGTCTTTCCAGCTTAACAGGCTTGATAAGATTGGATTAGTGGGAGCCAACGGCGAAGCGTAAATCCACATTTATGAATATAATAACAGGCAAGTTTATGCCTGACGAGGGAAAGGTTGAGTGGGCTAAGAATGTCAGAGTCGGATATCTCGATCAGCATGCTGTGCTTGAGAAGCGGCATGACAATCCAGTCAGTGCTTGCATCAGCATTTGACTTTCTGTATGACATGGAGAATCAGATGAATGAGATATACGCCGGGCTTGGCGACGCATCACCAGAGGAGATAGATAAGCTGATGGCGGAAGCTGGAACTATTCAGGACGCTTCTTACAATGCATGATTTCTATATGATAGATGCGAAGGTTGAGGAAGTTGCAAGAGCATTGGGACTATCTGACCTTGGACTTGATAAGGATGTAACTGAGCTTTCAGGTGGACAGAGAACTAAGGTACTGCTTGGCAAGTTGCTTCTTGAAAAACCGGACATCCTTCTTCTTGATGAGCCTACTAACTATCTTGATAAGGAGCATATTGAGTGGCTTAAGAGATATCTGCAGGACTATGAGAACGCATTTATACTGATATCGCACGATATTCCATTCCTTAACAGTGTTATAAATGTTATTTATCATATGGATAATCAGGAACTGAACCGTTATACGGGTGATTATGATAATTTCCAGAAGTGTATGCTGTGAAGAAGCGCAGCTTGAGGCAGCTTACAATAAGCAGCAGCAGGAGATTGCGGAGCTTAAGGATTTCGTTGCAAGAAATAAAGCACGAGTTGCCACAAGAAATATGGCGATGTCAAGACAGAAGAAGCTTGATAATATGGATATTATTGAGCTGGCAGCAGAGAAGCCAAAGCCAGAGTTTAATTTCAAGACAGCGAGAACACCGGGAAGATATATTTTCCAGACACACGACCTTGTAATTGGTTATGATGATCCGCTTTCAAGTCCGCTTAACTTAGAGATGGAGCGAGGCCAGAAGATTGTGCTTACAGGTGCTAACGGTATCGGTAAATCTACATTGCTAAAGAGCATATTAGGAATTATTAAGCCTCTGTCAGGTGATGTTGAGCAGGGAGATTATCTTGAGATAGGATATTTCGAGCGAGGAGACTCCGGCTGGAATTGAAACTACATGTCTTGAGGAGATATGGCAGAATTTCCAGGATATACACAGTATGAGGTTCGTTCAGCCCTTGCTAAATGTGGTCTTACAACCAAGCATATCGAGAGCAAGGTTAAGGTTCTTTCTGGTGGAGAGCAGGCAAAGGTGCGTCTGTGCAAGCTGATTAACCGGGAGAGTAACATTCTTGTACTTGATGAGCCTACTAACCACCTTGATGTGGATGCCAAGGATGAATTAAAAGAGCCCTTATGGCATATAAGGGCAGCATACTTATGGTCTGCCACGAACCAGAGTTCTACGATGGTCTTGCGACTGATGTGTGGGACTGCGGAAAGTGGACAACACGTATTTAATCATTAAAGTACTCAGGGAACATTTTCCTGATTGCATCAATATTTTCAGAATATCTGCTCATATGTCTCTGTGATATATGGGCAGCTTTTTCTTTATCTTTCTTCTCGATGGCGGCTACAAGTTCTCCATGGTCTTTCAGGATTCTACCTGTTTCTTTGCATCTGAAACTTAATATTGTAGTTCTGTCAAAATGTGGTGCCATGCTTTCTACAAGGTTGTACCATACAGTTTTGCCACACATTTTATACAGACTTCCGTGAAATTCTTTATCAAGTGTGAAAATCTTTTCTTCATCACCGCGTTTGATATACATTTCCCATAAAGCTACATTTTCATATAATGAATCAAGCTGGTTCTTTGTCAGTATATCGCATGCTTCAACTGCAAGCTGTGTCTCAAGTACACAGCGTAAGTCGCGGAGCTGTTCTACAATATCTGAATTAACATATGATACAAATGCTCCAAGAGAAGGTGTATATGTCGGAGCTATGACAATGGCTGGCAAGCTTATGAGAGCAAGCGTTGTCTTTATCTTAGGTCAGGTTCTTGCTGCATTTGGATTTGTTTCAGGTGCATCAACACAGTCACAGAGTGCACGCTGGTGGCAGAAAAGAAGATGTTTCTGAGGAAACAAGAAATGTAATTGAGAAATTAACAGGTATTTCTTATGATAAATGTTTTGGTAACAATAATATTGGTTATAAGGAATGAGAAATTGAATAAGAAATAGATGCAGACAGCTATTCATGCCAGAAGAGGGTAGCTGTTTTAAAATATAAAAAATATTTTATTGACGAATCTGATATATCATGTTATTAATATATTAAAAGAATTTAATTCTTTTATCTAATGCTGGATAATCATTCAGTAGGAACCCCATAACACATAATTGAATAATGCGGCTTGTTTTAGATATCTGTAAATGCTAATATACATATATAGAAATAATATTAGTATATGTGCGTGGATATCTGCCTGTGAAAGAGACGAGGAGGATATCTATGGCAGAGAAAAGAGACAATGTAGCAGTTAAATATAAGGATAATGTATTCTGTATGCTTTACAGGGATAAGAAGAATTTACTTGAACTGTATAATGCACTGAATAATTCCAATTACATTAATGTGAATGACTTGAAAGTTACGACATTGAATGGAGGCTCATACATGAAATATAAGAATGATGCCTCATTTTACTTAGCATGAACCTGTATATGTTTGAACAGCAGTCAAGCAGAATAATAACATGGCGTTAAGGTTTTGCATTATGTATCAGATGTATTTAGGGAATTATTCAGTAATGATATGCTTCATAGAAGAAGCATGATAAAGAAGCAGATATCCTTAGTAAATGCAAAACTCTTCGTGATTACATGACATTTGTCAATAAAGTGCGATATAAAACTGCAGCTGAAAGGGAAGATGTCAAGCTGGCAGTATTAGAGGCAATGGACGAATGCATAGAAGAGAATATACTTGTCGATTTCTTTGAACAGCACAGGGAGGAGGTCGTTGAAGTGAGTATATATGATTATGATGAAGAGAAGCGTAAGGAAGACATTAGTTGATGAAGCTGTTGAAGAAATTGTTGGAAAAGTCGTTGATGAAGCAAAAAAGAAACCACACAGTTAAATATGATTAACTTAATTATAAAGAAAGTTAAGAAAGAAAAGACTCTGGAAACGATTGCTTCTGAACTTGAAGAGAATGTTGAAGATATTAAGGTGTTATATGATATAGTGAAAGAAGAAGCGCCAGGGTATGATGTGGATAAGATAATGAAGAAATTGAATAACGAAAATGATTAATTATATTTGATTAAAATGTTGAGAAAGCCCATAGAAGCAGATTCTATGGGCTTTGTGTTAAAAAATCATATCAGCATCATAATCAGATATAATCTGATACATAAGGAATTCTATGGAAGAGAATATCATCCAGGTGTTCGATGGCTTCATCGGATGCCTGGATTTTATCCATTATATGAAGCTTTTCAGCGGTTTTGTAGCCAAGCATTAATGTAGTTAATGTGCCGATTGACATAGATACTTCGTAATCAGGCTGCTGTTCGGTTTCAATACATCTGCCATTATCAAAAGGTATGTAAAGTAACCGTTGTTCCATGCAAGGAGGTCATCTTCAATGTAGAAGCGTATACATACAGAAGCGCTCGTCCGGGTCGCATGCATATTTGGCAAAGAATTGTCTGATATCAATAATTCGACCCATTGTGTATGGGCGGATTGTCTCTTTAATATCGCTGTCATCAAGTTCAAATGCGATTGGCTCACTGTAGTAGTTGTTTCCACGGACCTCGTCAATCATTGAATCATGGGCATGTATGAATTCCCACAAGCCAAGCTGTGCCTCGCGGTTAAGATAAATCATTTCTTTCACATGCATGACATCAGAACTTATCATGTAAACCATATATCCGTAAGGTACATCGTCCTTAGAATAATAGATGGCAACAGAGGTGTCGTCCTCGTCCCAGCGCCAGTATTCTTCCCATGCAAGGTTATTTCTATATAGACAGCCATGAGTCTTTTCAGCAAATTTGGTATGAAGTTCTTTAAATTCTTTGTCGTCCCATGAAACTCGTCTGACATAACCAGGCTCATTAAGCTTTCTTGGAATCTGTGTATCCTTGATTGTATAAGTCATCTTGTTAGAAATAATTTCCCAGCCAAGACCACGGTATAATGGAATTGAATATGGATACAGTAAAGCAAATGATTTGTGTGCATCTCTCATTCGAATAAGGCTCTGAATCATCAGTCTTTTCATAATTCCATGTCCTGTGTATTCAGGATAAGTACATACGCTTGTAACGAAGCCTACGCTGTATTTCACACCATATATATTCATATCAAGAGGGTATACTGCAAACTGTGCAATCAGATCATCACCATTGAAGCAGCCAAGTACATCAGCTCTTTGAAGAACTGGGAATTTGGACTGGGTAATCTCATCATCCTTCCATCCTGTCTCGGCAAGCTCCTGTTCAGTTACCTGAAAGGCATATCTTAAAAGTGCATTGTATTCTTCAGCGTCATCTATAGTGAGAGGACGCAGTGTATAGTTGTTTTCATCATTTCTGCTCATTGCGTTTGTTCCTTTTCTGTGTGCGCTTATTTCGTACATAATATAGCACTGGGGGCGGTTGTGGTCAAATGCAAAATGAATTTACACAATATTCAATGCATTATATAATGTATATAATATGTTATGTCGTGAGTGAAAAGGAGAAAAATATGTCAATAAAATCAGAAGCAAAGCTCACCACATTTGAAGCAATAAGCATGATTGTGGGAAACAGTATAGGAACGGGAATAATAGCAGTTCCGTATCTTGCAACGAAAACAGTATGATTGATGTTATATGGATGGTAGGAGCAGCTTACGTCATTAATGTAATTCTACATCTTATAATTGCGGAACTTTCGTATAACAACGGTGGTGTACAGCTTGTAAAAGCTTTGAGGGGAATTGTTCCACGGAGTTATGAAGAAGGTATTCAGCTGGATTGTTTTGTGGTGTATGGGCTTGCGATTATGATAGAGTGAGCGGCAATATTAACGGTGGGGCACAGATATTTGTGAACTGGTTCGGACTGCCGTTATGGCTGGCACAGGTTATATATTATGTGATTGCCGGAATTGTTGTATTTATGGGAATGAAGGCGGTAGGAATTGCACAGAAATACGCTGTAATACTCTTATGGGAATAGTTGCAGTTATGACAGTAGGAACATTTACACATCCAGTTAATGGATTGTATACAGCACATTTCCATTGGAATAATCTGCTTGCGCTGTATAGTATGGTTGTATTTGCGACATCTGCTAATCAGGCGGTTATTCAGGTCGTTAAAGGACTTGATGGCAATCCGGGTAAGATAAGAAAATCAATATTAATAGGATTTGGTCTGTCGTCAGCGTTCGTGCTTGTTGTAACACTTACCGTTCTTCTTGGAACTAAGGGAACAATAGATAAGGAACTTGCTTATATGCAGCTTGGAGAGAGCATCGGAAAATGGGCGGTTATTCTTGCGTATCTTTTCGCTTTTGCTCTGCTTACAACATTCTGGAGCAACACACTTGCTTTAAGAGATGTCGTGCATGAGCAGTTGGAATCGGCAACCGTGTAAGCTGGCTTATAGCGACAGTTCCATGTATATTATTTGCAATATTCGAGTAAGCAGCTTTATAATACTTACAAGAATTATGAGCGGTGTAGTTGTACTGGTGAGCATAATGCTTGTTCTGACATATGGTAAATCAAGAAAGAAAGCAGAGCCAGTCCTATATGCGGAGTGATAGGAACGCTGCCATTTCAGATTCTTATGGTAGTATCGACGATAGTTTCGGCTATAGGAGCATTAATACCACTCAGCTAAATATATAACAGGTATTAATTTTAGTGCCGGAAAGAAAGGCGTGAAAGTATGTATAAATCAGACAATTTAAAGCAGACAGACAATGAAACATTTACATATACAATTGATAAGAATAAAGATTTCAAGATATTGCAGCTTACAGACCTTCATCTGGGATTTGGTTTTATATCAAGAAAGAAGGATAAGCTGGCGTTAAATGCAGTAACAAAGATTATTCATAAAGCAAAGCCTGATATGATAGTGCTAACTGGGATTCTATATTTCCATTTCTGCCAAAGCAGGAACGCTTAATAACAGAAAGCGCGTACAAGCTGATGAAATTTATGGATAGCTTTGCAATTCCATATACGCTTGTTTTGGTAATCATGATTGCGAGATGGGTTCGACATGTAATAAGGAAGAACTGGCACAGATTTATAAGAAGGGGAAATACTGCATATTTACTGAAGGCGAAAGAGCTTACAGGTGTAGGAAACTTCTTTATTAATCTTACCGATTCAGATGGCAATGCTTTATTGCCACTTGTTATGCTTGATTCTAATATGTATGGTGAAGGAGGCTGGTTTTACAGCGGATTTGACCGGATACATGATGATCAGGTGGAGTGGTGCATGAACAGGCTTAATGACTTGAAAAATGTAATCCGGATATTAAGGCGATGGCATTTTTCCACATGCCGCTTGCGGAATTTAAGGAAGCATACCGTAAGATGAAGCTTGGTGATAAAAGCGTAATATATCAGCATGGCAGTATTGCTGAGAAGAATGAGCATTTTGGAATTTCAAAGTTTGAAGGAACATTTTTAACAAAGCAGTGGAGAATGGTGTTATTAAATGGATGTTTTGCGGACATGACCATCTGAATACACTTTCACTTATATATAAGGGAATCCAGATGACATATGGAATGTCGATAGATTATCTTGGATATAAAGATATTGATAAGAGTTATATACAGAGAGGTGGTACACTGATTACGCGAAAAGCTGATGGTCAGGTGACTGTAAATATGGTTCCTTTAGGAGCTATAGTATCTACAAGGGTAAGAGGTGTAAATACACCCCAAAATGACGAGAAATAAAAAGGCCTACCCAAGGAAGAGGGTAAGCCTTGCAATGATTTGAGCAAAAATCATTTACATGTCTAATATAACACACGGATTATAACAAAACAAGCAATACTTTGATTGTATTAGAACTTTACAATTCTACTAAAAGGTCACAAAACCAGTGTTTATCAGCTTTTCAGCTAGTTGAACACGGGCTTTGTTGTGATTGTGCTTTTTAAAGTACAATTTTAATTATAAACTCAAACTTCGCACATAAATTTTAGCTATGCACCTTGAAAATTCAATATCTGGCAGTTATTCAGTTGTCAATGTTCAGTCTTTATGCAGCCTTCAGTCGTATTTTCATCATAGTAGGAAGTCTGAAAGCATTGTTCTGAACATTTGAAGCAGCATTGTGAAAAGTGTTCATCCAGGAGACAGAATTTAGATTAATTTTCACCAGTTTCTAGCAATAGAACCACTAATATGTAGTAGAAAATAATTTAATACTTTTTTTTATAGACTTTTCCAATAAAGTATGCTATCTTATAGCAGCTTATGGATAAACAAATGTGATAAAAGATCAATAATTTACAAAGAAAGGGAAAACTATCATGGAAAAGATTAAAAAGCGTATAGCTAACTTAAAGGTTGCAGGAAAATTAAAAGTATATCGAATGACAGTGCTTGTTATGACATTATTTTTAGTGTTGGTGGCACTGATCTCGACATTAGTGATCCGTTCAAATATAGAGAAGATTACGGAGGTCTGGTCTCCGTCATTTGAATATCTGCAGGATTTAGAGACAATGACTGCGAAATACAGAATCAAGCAGTACCAGCATCTGGTAGAATCAGATGCAGCAGTCATGAACTCCTGCGAAGAAGAAATCCAGAAGCTGGAGAGTCAGATCCAGGATACCAGTGCGAAGCTGAATGCGATTATCACTGCAGACAGTGATGCTAAAAAAGGACAGGACGATTACGAAGTAGCAAACGCTGCATGGGAAAAATACAGGGCTGCTTCAGATGAAATCCTGAAGTTGAGCCGTGAGAATAAACAGCAGGAAGCAGCAAGGCTGATGATCGGAGAGGGGTATGAAGAATATAAGGCTTTTGCTGAGAAATTAACTATATTACGTGACGAGTTCCATGTAGAATTAGACCGGGCAAAGACCATGACCAATGTATGCACCATCATCATATTTGTCGTGATTGTGGCAGCGGGTCTTGCGATTGCTGTAGTGACGACACTGATTGGAAAGATCATTACCAATTCCATTACTGAGCCGGTAGAACAGATAGATGCAGCAGTTGCCAGCCTGCGTAAGGGCGAACTGTCTAATGTAGAAATGCTTACCTATGAGTCTGAGGATGAGCTTGGCGATACCATCAAGAATCTGAAAGAAGCCATGGGTATTCTGGCAGATTATGTCAGAGAGATCTCTGTGGAGGTAAAGGCAATAGCGCAGGGTGACCTGACCAGAAATGGTGATGATATTACAGATTTCCTAGGCGATTTCTCGGAATTGAAGACATCACTGCTGTATATTCTGAAACGGTTTAACAGTACCCTGACCGAGATCAGAAATCTGGCAGAACAGGTATCATCGAATGCATCCGAGGTGGAAAATGCATCAAAATCCCTGGCGGACGGTGCAACAGAGCAGGCAGGAGTCATCGAGGAATTGAATGCCACCATTGATACGGTCGTGGATCTGGCGGCAGATACAGCGAAGGAAACACAGAGCGCATCTGCACGTGTAAAAGCTTCTGCAGATAAAGCGAACGAAGAAAAAGAAAAAATGAACGATCTGCTGATGGAAATGGAGCACATTACAGAAATCTCCAAGGAGATCGGTAATATTATCACAGATATCGAGGATATTGCATCCCAGACCAACCTGTTATCCCTGAATGCTTCCATTGAAGCTGCCAGAGCAGGAGAAGCAGGAAAAGGCTTTGCAGTAGTGGCAGATCAGATCGGCAAGCTGGCAGCAGACAGTGCAAAATCTGCTGTAAATACAAGAGATTTGATCGATAAGACCTTAGTGGAAATCGAAAATGGCAATACGATTACAAGAACAACAGCAGACGCATTCAATCAGATCATTGCAGATATGGAGTCCTTTGCAGAGATTGCACAGAACACCATGGAGAAAGCAAACTCCCAGGCAGAGTCCTTGGAACAGATCGGTCAGGGAATTGAACAGCTGTCCGGTGTGGTACAGGGCAATGCAGCATCCTCAGAAGAGAATACTGCAATCAGTATTAATCTGGCAGAGGGAGCAGCCAAGATGCATGACCGCGTGAATATCTTTAAGTTATTCTAGAAAATGACAGGAATAGAGTGAAGTATTCATAAGGAAGGTTATTGTTGTGATTAATGATATATTTAAATTATTTGGAGAGAAGGCAGCTGATATTTTATTTGAGATCATTACAGAATGTATGGACGATTATCTGTATATATTTGATCTGCAGAATAATACCTTTGAGATTTCACAGTCAGCTGTGGAACGATTTAATATACCGAGTAATATCCTGACAGATATGTCAAATGAAGTTATGAATGTAGTATATGAAGAAGACCGTGAGATGCTTGCAAAGCATCTTGCGGATATATGTGAAGGAAGAGAAATGGTACATAATCTTCATTATAGATGGCTTGATAAAGAAGGTATGCCGGTCTGGATCAACAGCCGTGGTATCGTTGTCAATGATCAGCAGGGAAATGCAGAGTATCTGGTCGGGTGTCTGAATGAGACCGGCAACAAGAGAAGGGCTGATAATGTCACCGGACTGCTTGGCGGTCCGGAATTCCTTGCTTACTTGCGTGCACAAAAAGAACCCATTACCAAGGGATTTTTTATGCATATAGGAATTGATGATTTTGGAGCAATCAATAGCTCCAGGGGAGCTGATTATGGTAATTATATCCTGAAAAGCGTAGCCGGTTGTATGAAGGAATGCCTTTCAGACAAGCAGAGAATTTACCATCTGGTAGCGGATCAGTATGTGATCGTGGATCTGGAAGCTTCCTCCGCAGAAGAAGCTGTGGCACTGAAAGAAAAGATTACAGATAAACTTCATAATTTCATAGTAGACGAAAATTATGAAGCTATATTTTCTATTTCTATTGGTGTTATAGATGCAGCAACATTTTGTGAGGGAACCGAAGAATGCCGCAAAAAGTTTGAATTTGCCTTGAAACAGGCAAAAAGCATGGGTAAAAATGGATTCTATATTTTTGACCAGGATGACTATGAGGTCTTTTTACAACAAGGAAGAATCATAGCAACACTTCGTAATGCTATTGTGAACCATTATGATGGCTTTGAAGTATATTACCAGCCGATCGTGGACTGTCAGTCCGAACAGATTATTGGAGCAGAGGCACTGATGCGTTTTTCCATGATAACGGAAGAAGGGCGGGAGTTTGTTTCACCGGTGGAGTTTATCCCATTATTGGAAGAGACTGGATTAATCATTCCCGCTGGAAGATATATTTTGAACGAATCTGCAGCAATGTGCTGTGAAATGCAGAAATATATTCCTGATTTCCGGATGAATGTAAATGTATCCTATGTTCAGATCCTGCAAGGCAATGTGGAGCGGGATATTCTGGATGCAATTCAAAAATATTCATTACAGCCGGAATGCTTATGTGTTGAAATGACAGAAAGCGGATTTATGGATATGACACCTTCGTTCTGTAAATTCCGTAAAACTCTGGACAAGAACGGGATTCCCTTTGTGATCGATGATTTTGGAACAGGATATTCGAATCTTCATTGTATCCGTGATATGAATCCAAGTTACGTGAAAATGGATAGGGATTTTACTGCCAAGGCGATGAACAGTGACAGGGATTATGAATTATATAAAAATATCATCACCATGGTACATAGTATTAACGTCAGGATATGCGCAGAAGGCATCGAGGAAAAAGAATGGCTTCTGAAAATGAAAGAAATGAAGGTTGATTATCTGCAGGGATATTATTTGGGAAGACCATGTGGAAAGAAACAGTTTCTGCAGCAATATGCCAGTGGCATCAACATTAAATAAAGAAAGTAAGGCAGACTCAGCTATGTGAGGCTGCCTTATTTTATGGTCTTATCAGAAGGATGAATCCATAACGGCTTCTTTCAGTTTTTCCAGGTCATTGGTATCAGGGTGAGACAATGTACAGTCAAAATTCTGGATCAATACATCAAGATTTGCCGGATGCACTTCCTACTATTATGAAAATACGACTGCAAGCTGCATATTGACAACTGAATAACTGCCGGATATTGAATTTTAAAGGTGAATAGCTAAAATTTATGTGCGAAGTTTGAGTTATAAAGAAAAAGGTATTAAATATTAGAATTAAGTGCTACATAATCTTCATTCATATCAATAACGATATCCTTGCCGCTGTTAATCATGAACAGCTTAACATAGTTGGTAACAAATGCATATCCAACGGAAGTGATGAAACTATAGTCATTATCAAAGCCCTGCTCGTTAGCAGCATACTTTTTGTGGTTAGTTATGAGATAATCTAACATTCTGTCAGCAGACACACCACGTCCATTATTAGATATCAGAGGTTTGTTAATATCATTCTTAGCTTCTCTTATATAATTCATGAACTTAATTTCATATAACACATGCTCAGACATCGGTTCTGGATACCATGAGTTATGTGGAAATGTAAAGTAATCTTCTATGTAATGTAAGGCATAGCCTAAAGATAAAAAAGAAAAACAGTTCATTCTGCCATGTCTTTCAAGACGCTGCAGCCTTCTTGAAACTTTATTGTAGGAAGAATCCCATGTATGTCCCTTAATATATGTATGCAGAAGAATATCCGGCATAATACTTCCAAGTCTTAAAGCAAAATCATGTCTTTTCTTAAGCTTAGGGGTAAGTCTTTTGGTTACGGTTACATGTCCGTACTTGTTCATTAATTTTCCTTTCATAAATGCTTTATATCCGAATAATAAATCCGAATATAAATAGTCCTTTAGTCCTATAAGAAAGTAACACCTTTTAATACATTTGTCTAGCACATTATGGAAAATAATGCATGAAATTTATGTAAATGACAGTTATCTGATAAACAGCACTAGGCTTTTAAAAGATATGTGACTTTAGTAGTGAAATGTGTTACAATATGCAAATATAAGTGAACGGGGAGATTTACATGTCGCAGTTGACAAGAAAAGCAATAATGAAGTGTACACTTGAACTTGCTGAAAAAAATCACTGAAGAAAATCACAATTAAAGATATAGCCGATGAATGTGGTATTACGAGGAGCACATTTTACTATCATTTTTCCGATATATATGATGTACTGGATGGTGTTGTCCAGGCAAAGATTGATGAATTCAATGAAGAGTACAATGGTGAAATGGACAAGGTTCTTATGAAATTTATAGAATATAGTATAATACATAGGAAAGTATGGGCTAATCTTTTGATGCAAGAGGAAGAGAGTGGCTGGAAAAATATGTTAAGATACGAATTCATTATCTGGCGCTTTTGCAGATTAGAAAAATGTCTGGAAGGATACATACTTTCTATTAAGGATGTCGAGATTATATGTAGTTTCTATGAGGAAGCTATATTTGGATTGCTTATAAGATGGATTATTAAAGAAGAAAAGGCCAAGACTGTTGATGAAATCAAGGATACCGTTGAAAGAATCGAGAAATTATTTGAGGGTCAGCTTGACCTTATTATATCTAATATGAAGAAGTAATTGCCAGGAGTACATCAATGTGGAATATTTTAACAAAACAGTTTTATAGGCAGAGAAAAGATTTTGAAGATTCATGTGTGGGAAGAGATGCAGATTAACATTTCCAGAAGCGTAATATGCAGTACTGACATTGCATATGCCGATGATGGAATTAAAGCACACATGCTTGATATACAGACCGGAAGATTCACAGGAAAAGATTCTTCCGGTAATTATTAATGTTCATGGTGGAGGACTTATTATTGGAAATAAGGAGTTCAACAGATATTTCTGCGCACTGCTTTGCAAGAAGGGGATTTCTTGTATACTGTATAGAATACAGGCTGATTCCAGACTGTCTTATGTATGACCAGATATCAGATGTTTTATGGCAATGGATTATATAAAGGAGAGGCTGGCAGCAGATGGCGGCGATTCGTCACATGTATATATGGCGTGACAGCGGTGGCGCGTGCCTTATCACATATGCGAATGCTATCCAGAACAGCACTAATATAGCGAGGGCAGCAAATGTCACTCCTTGCAGGACTTCGCATTAATGCGCTTGGGCTTATAAGTGGAATGTTCTATACATCAAGATTTGATAAGATTGGACTTTTTCTTCCAAAGTATCTGTATGGCAGGGATTACAAGAAAACTTCATTTGCAAAGTATGTTAATCCTGAAAACAGGGAACTGCTGAACTCACTTGCACCAGTCTGGCTCGTGACAAGCCATAATGATTTCTTGCGACGATATACAACAGATTTTGAGAAGCGCACTGACAAGAGCAGAAAGAGAGCATGAACTTGTAGCTTTTCCTAAGAATAAAAGCTGACACATGCATTCAGTGTGTTTGAGCCGTTTCTGCCAGAGAGCAGTGCGGTTATTGATATGATGGTGGAGTATCTTAGGAAGTTCTGATAATGTTGTGGAATTGAGAGGCAGAACTGTGTAGATAATTCAATGCTTTGACGATAATATTCGGACACTTTGATGAAAATGTCCGAAATTAGTAATTATAGAACCCGTGTAGCGTTTTCGAACACTACACGGGTTTTGTTATGCCAAATTTTACAAAAAATATATAATGTGTAGGTGCTTTTTAGTGGACGCACAATATGATTAAAGAAAAAGGATGGAATATTATAATGAGCACTAACGAAATTATGCCAAAGTTAAAAGACTTTTATGTGAGAATTTAGGAATTGACGCAGATGTTTTAGAGTTTGATACACAGCTTTTCGGAGATGGTGAAATCGGACTTGATTCAATCGATTCGCTTGAAATCATTGCTTATGTTGATGATGAATTCGGTGTTCAGATGACAGGTGTTGGCAAAGAACACTTCTACAGCATTGAGACAATCGCTAAGTATATCGAAGAAAATGCATAATATATAAAATGTGGCGGGTGTCAGATGACTTTTCTGGCACCCGTATTAGTTACGGATATAAGTTGTGGTTGATTGCTTGATGTTGCTGACGGATTGGACTTTTAGGCTGGAATATTGCTTACAAAGTCCAAACGGGAATGCTAGAGTCGATGGATTGGACTTTTGGTGGAATTGGATTCCTGAAAGTCCAAAACAGCGTGACGAGATTGACAGATTGGATGTTGTGGGCAGAAACAAGACTTGGAAAGTCCAAACCGACGCACCAGAGCGAGCAGATTGGACGTTAGAAGCAGAAACAGGACTTGAAAAGTCCAAACCGACGCACCAGAGCCGGAAGATTGACATAACAAGTAAGAACATGCCTCACAAAGTCCAAAACAAAGACAACTACACACTCCCAAAAAGTATTATAAGAAATTATGAAAATAACAATAAAGGAGCAATTATGACAGAGAATAATAACCGCGCAGTCATTACAGGTCTTGGAATGATATGTGCTATCGGTAATTCAGTAGATGAAGCATGGAATAATGCCATTAATTCGGTTTCAGGAATACATAAAACAACAACACTTGATACAACAGACTGTTACGCAGACCTTGCAGCAGAAGTTAAGTGCGACACACTTGGAGATTTTGAGGGAAGCGAAGATGCTGACCGTTCAGCACAGCTTTGTATCAAGGCAGCTGGCGAGGCAATGAAGGACGCGGACTTGATGATTTTGCAGAGACCCTAAGGCTTCGGTTATAATTGGAAGCTGTGTCGGTGGTGCAGTCAGCATATCTGATTATTATGAGCATGGCAAGAAAGCAAGTGATGTAACTAAGATGCCAATCTCATCAATAGCACCTCAGGTTGCGTCAGTGCCATGCAGGCGGTGTTGTTACTAATATTGCAAATGCATGCGCAGCCGGAACAATCAGTATCGCATACGCATGCGAGCTTATCAGAGCAGCAAGGCAGATGTAGTACTTTGCGTGGTTCAGACACATTTGCAGCAGTACCATATGCCGGATTCTTATCACTTCATGCACTTGACGCAGATGGCTGCTCACCATTCAACAGATGTACAGGAATTACACTTGGTGAAGGTTCAGGTGTCGTAGTAGTAGAAAGCTACGAGCATGCTAAGGCAAGAAATGCAAAATGTATTGTGAAGTATTAGGTGCTGGTGTCAGCAGTGACGCACACCATATCACAGCTCCAAGACCGGATGGAGAAGGTCAGATGGAAGCTATCAACAGAGCAATTAAGAATTCGGGATTGAAGAAATCGGACATCGGATATGTTAATGCACATGGAACAGGAACAGCTAAGAACGATGATGCAGAATTCTTATCATTACATACAATATTTGATGGCGAGAACAATAATCTTTCAGTAAGCTCAACAAAGGCTATGACAGGACACTGCCTCGGTGCAGCAGAGCAATTGAAGCAGTATTTTCAATCAAGGCACTTACAACTAATACAGTAGTTCCAACACTCGGATTTAAGGACGAGGATATGGATAAGCTTGCTGAAAAGGCTGGAAAGATAGATTTCTGCCCTAATAAGGCACATGAAAAAGAACTTACAAGCGTAATGAACAACTCATTTGCATTCGGCGGTAATAACGCAAGTATTATCTTTAGCAAAGAGGCTGGCAATGTGACAGTTAAGGAAGAGAAGAAGCCCCTTGTTATCACAGGTATTGGTGTGGTCACACCAAGCGGCAACGGTGTAGATTCATATGTTGCAAATGCAGTAAAAAACGAAGCTCTGACAGAAGCTAATTTAAGAAGTTCAGTCGGCAAGGAAGATTATGATGCACTTGGACTTAAGATGTCATTCTATAGAAAGCTTGATAATTTCAGTCAGCTTCAGGCAGTATCAGGTATGGAAGCACTTAAGGACGCTGATTATGCAGTAACAGACGATAATGCAACAGATATTGGAATAATTGTGGGAACGTCAGAGGGTGCACTTGGAACATGTTGTGATTTCCAGAGTATGATTACAGAGAAGGGCAATGCTTCAGGAAGTGCATTCAAATTTCCTAACACTGTATACAATGCAGCAGGAGGATATCTTTCAATCTGCTCAGGAATCAAGGGCTACAATGTAACAGTTACTAACGGTGCACAGTCTGGTCTTGCAAGCATGGCATATGCAATGAGCGTACTCCGTTCAGGTCAGGAAAATGCTATGTTAGCCACAGGTTCTGATGAGAACAGCGACATAATGACAGAGCTTTTCGGTAAATTAGGTGTCACATCTGAAAAAGTTGTAGCTCCATTTGCAGGAAATGACGGATTCGTATTAAGCGATGGCAGTGCTTCAGTTCTTATCGAGGACGAGAAGGCAGCCAGGGAGCGTGGTGCAAGAATCTACTGCCATGCAGCAGGATACGGAATGGCTCATTCAAATGTTAAGTTCGGAACACTTACAGGTTCAGAGGCAGGCCTTACAAATGCAGTTAATAACGCATTAGCAGACGCAGGAATGACAATTGATGATATAGATGCAGTATTTGGTTTCGCAAACGGAATGAAGGCTGTCGATGATGTAGAAATCAAGGGATTGACAGCAGTATTTGGTGACAAACTGGCAGAAAAACCGGTTGTAGAATTAAAGGAAGTTCTTGGTGAGTCAAGAGCAGCAGCAGCAACAACAGCAGCAGCACACGCAGCACTTATGTTTGCAGGAAAGATACCTTTACAGGAAGCATACAGCATTGCAGCAGACGGAAGCGTTTCTAAGACTAATGTAGAAGCTTCTAAGTTAAACAATGTACTTGTGGCTGCATATGGTGCAGGGGGTTCATACACAGCAATCGTACTCAGCAAGTAATGAAGCATGGGCAGATGCCCATGACAAAGAACTGACATTTTCTTAAAGAAAGGACACACATATATGAAAGTAGCATTAGTTACAGGAGCTTCCCGTGGTATTGGAAAGGCTTGTGCTATACGTCTGGCAAAAGACGGATATGCCGTAGTCATCAATTACAGCCATTCAGAGGAACAGGCACAGAAGGTTCTTGAGGAAATCGTGGCAGCAGGCGGAACAGCCATAACATATAAAGCAGATGTTTCAGACCTTAATCAGGTTAAGCAGATGGTTAAAGATGTAAGTAAGGAGCTTGGCGGAATAGATGTACTCGTAAACAACGCAGGAATTGTAAGAGATGAGTACCTTCTCATGCTCAACAAGGATACACTTGATACATGCATGGACTTAAATGTTAAGGGTTACTTCTACTGCGCACAGCAGGCAGTACTTAAAATGTTCAGAAAGAAGAGCGGTGTCATCATCAACATGTCATCAGTCAGCTCAAAATTTGCACTTCCGGGACAGTCTGTATACAGTGCAACAAAGGGTGCTGTTAATTCAATGACACAGACAATGGCTAAGGAGCTTGCGGGTTACGGAATCCGTGTAAATGCAGTAGCACCGGGATTTATAGAGACAGAGATGCTGGATGCAATTCCAGAAGAGAAGAAGAAAGAGTATTTAGACGCAATCCCAATGCATAAGTTGGGAAAGGCAGAAGATGTTGCAAATGTTGTATCATCACTTTGCTCAGACGCATTTTCATATGTAACAGGTCAGGTTATCGTGCTTGATGGAGGATTATCATTATGATGAACATATTTGAGATTAATAAAAGAATCGGACAGCGCCCACCTTTCCAGATGATTGAGAAAGTGTTAGAGCTTGAGCCTAATGTAAGTGCCAGAGGTATTAAAAATGTATCAATTAATGAACCATATTTTATGGGACATTTTCCTGACGCACCTATAATGCCGGGCGTACTTATAATTGAAAGCTGCGCCCAGCTCTGTTCACTTGTAATCGATGATGGTGGAAAGAGCAGGGAAGAGGGCAAGTTATATGTGCTTCTTAAAGTAGACGGATTCAAGTTTGTAAAGCCTGTAATTCCAGGAGATACACTTGATATTACAGTTACAGCTACAAGAATCAACAAGGTTCTCGCATCATTTGATGCAGTAGTTAAGGTAGATGGCAATGTGTACGCAAAGGGAAGCATGACATTTACAACAGTAGACCGTAAGGATATATATGGAACGGAGGAATAAAGTAATGGGAAAAATAGCAGTATTATTTTCAGGTCAGGGTGCACAGTATGTAGGAATGGGCAAAGACCTATACGATTCAGATTCTGATGCAAAGAAATTATATGATTTGGGGGAGTCGCTCCGCCCGGGAACAGTTAAGGTGTGCTTTGAAGGAGAAGGCGAGGAGCTTACCAAGACAGAGAATACACAGCCGGCACTTTTCCTTACAGACCTTGCATTTGCCAATGCGCTTAAGGATGCCGGAATTAAGGCTGACGCTGTAGCAGGATTTTCACTTGGAGAGATTCCGGCGCTTGCTTATGCAGGAGTTTTATCAATAGAGGACGCATTTAAACTGGTAGTTATCAGAGGAACCAAGATGGGTGAGCTTTCTACAAAGTATGCAGGCGGAATGGCAGCAGCACTTAAGCTTGCTCCAGAAGTTGTTGAAGAGACATGTAAGGAATTCAAGGAAATCTGGCCAGTTAATTATAATTGCCCGGGACAGATTTCATGTGCAGGAAGTGCTGACGAGATAGACGCATTCTGTGAAGCAATCAAGGAAAAAGGCGGCAGGGCAGTTAAGCTTGCAGTAAGCGGTGCATTCCATACTCCTTATATGAAGGATGCAAGTGAAGAACTTGAGAAGGCACTCAAGGCAATGACAATTAATGCTCCACAGACAGAGATATATGCCAACAGAACAGGAAAGCCTTATCCACAGGATACAGCACAGATTATAGAAACAATAGCACTTCAGGCTTCTTCAAGTGTAAGGTTTGAGGACACATTAAAGAATATGTGGGCTGACGGAATAGACACATTTATCGAGGTAGGAGCAGGAAAGACACTTACAGGATTTGTTAAGAAGACACTTCCAGAAGCAAAGATGTACACAGTTACAACAGTTGATGCGTTGAATGAAACAATTGAGAACATCAAGGCGGAGAATAATAATGACAGTCAAATGTAACAAATGTAAAGAAGAAATCAATAAAGAGGATTTGGAGAAGAATTACTACATATGCCCGTTATGCGGGAAGCTAAACCGCATGCCGGCAAAGAACAGACTTCAGATGCTTACAGAAAAGTTTGATGTAATGTTTAATGATCAGGAATTTACAGATCCTATTGATTTTCCATCATACAAGGAAAAGTATGAGTCTGCCAGAGAAAAGAGCGGTGAGACAGAGGGCGTTGTATGCGGCAGAGGAACTATCGGTGGGAATGATACATGTATATTCATTATGGAGCCTAACTTCATGATGGGTTCTATGGGAACAGTTGTTGGGGACAGAATTACAGCACTTTTGAATATGCTACAAAGAACAGACTTCCGGTTATCGGATATACAGTTTCAGGTGGTGCAAGAATGCAGGAGGGTGCACTGTCACTTATGCAGATGGCAAAGGTTTCAGCAGCAGCCAAGAGACATAGTGACGCAGGACTCTTATATGTTGTATGTACAACAGACCCTACAATGGGCGGTGCTACAGCAAGCTTTGCAATGCTTGGAGATATAATCATATCTGAACCGGGTGCAATGATTGGATTTGCAGGAAAGCGAGTAGTAGAGCAGGTTACAGGTGAAGTGCTTCCGGATAATTTCCAGAGCGCAGAGTTCCAGTTAAAGAACGGATTTATAGATGATATCGTGCCAAGACAGGAACAGAGGGCATATCTTGCTAACATTCTTGCAATACATGCAGAAACAGTAAGTGCATAACAGTATTGCATTGCAATATAAGGAGAAAGATTAATCATGACAAACGAGAATTTAAGTGTTTATGACAGAATCTGCCGTACAAGAAAGAGCGGCAGAGCAACTGCATCGGATTATATAAATGCTACAATAACTGATTTTGTAGAACTTCACGGTGACAGATGCTTTGCAGACGACCATGCCATTGTTGGAGGTATCGGACGACTTAACGGAAAGCCTGTAACTGTAATCGGAATTGAAAAAGGAAGAGATTTAAACGAAAGACTTTTAAGGAATTTTGGCTGCGTTCTTCCAGAAGGATACAGAAAAGCATTAAGACTTATAAAGCAGGCTGAAAAGTTCCACAGACCTGTTATTTGTTTTGTTGATACACAGGGTGCTAACTGCGGTAAGGGCGCAGAAGAAAGAGGACAGGGACAGGCAATTGCCAACAACCTGTATGAGCTTACAGATGTTAAGACACCTATTATATCAGTAATGATTGGTGAAGCGGGAGCGGCGGTGCACTTGCACTTGCTGTTGCGGATGAAGTATGGATGCTTGAAAATGCATATTATTCAGTAATCACACCTGAGTCATGTGCAAGTATTCTATTTAAAGATCCTAAGAGAGCGCCAGAGGCAGCAGAACATCTCAAGCTTACAGCATCAGACCTCAATAAAATGGGTATCGTAGAAAAGGTTGTTGAAGAACCGGAAGATTTTTCAGAAGAGAAAGAAACATCACATTTTATGAAAAAGCTTGCTGACGACCTTCAAAAGAAATAAAGCAGTTAGAGAAGAAGCCGGTTGATAAGCTTCTTGATGACAGATATGAGAAATACAGAAAAATAGGCCGTTACAGCGAATACAGTGAGGCAGTAGGAGAGGTTCCTGGAGCAGCACAGTTACTTGGTGTATCACAGGCTCCTGCAAGAAAGAGAAGAGGATTATTTGGACGTGGCTAAGATATTAGTTTTAAATGGAAGTCCACATAAGAGTGCCAGCACTACAATGGCGGTAACCAACGCATTTGTAAAGGGAATGTGCGAAGGGTGAATACGAGTCGGAGATAATTAATATCTCCGACTTAAATGTTACTCCATGCATGGGCTGTCTTTCATGCTGGGCAAGGACTGAGGGCGAGTGTGTTATCAAAATGATGACATGCCGGCAGTTAAGAAAAGAATAGAAGAAGCAGACATTATAATTGAAAGTTATCCGTTGTATTTTTGGCATGCCGGGACAGATGAAACTTTTCACAGACAGACTTTAAGCATGATGTGTACTTACAGGGGACAGAAGCCACCTGAAAATGGCGAGTCATTTCACGGCATAAGAAATCCAAAGACGGGACAGAAATTGGTTCTTATATCGGGATGTGCTTATTCGGAGTCAGAGTCAGTCTATGATTCGCTTCTTAAGGAATATGAGTGCATATGTGGTAAAAATGGATTTACAGCAATTTTATGTCCACAGTTAAAGACATTAATTGAACTGGGTGCAAGTTCAAGACTTGACAGATATTTGTCAAAGTATGAGGCGGCTGGAAAAGAGTTTGCTGCGACAAAGCATTTGTCAGAGGAGACAAAGCAGAAGCTGTCAAAAGCTCCATTTTCAGAGGCAGTGTATAAGAATCTGCTTGATAATTTCTGGAGGGAGCAGAAGGAGGGCTAAATCCTCTCCTCGTCAATGGACTCGGATTTTACTTCGTAAAACAAGGAGGATGAGATTTGATAAAGATAGTTGTAGATTTGCTTGGTGCTGACAAGCCGCAGACAGAGCTTGTTTTGGGTGCAATCAGGGCAATCAGTGAGAATAAAGATTTGTATGTATATCTGATGGGAAGGAAGACCGAGCTGGAGGATTTCCTTGCCAATGTAACTTATGATGAATCGCAGCTTGAGATAGTGGACTGCACACAGGAGATAACTAATTATGATGACCCGGTTGACGCTTACCACGATAAGACTGATTCGTCCTTAATCAAGGGACTTAAAATGTGCCGCATGAATGAGGATATCGGTGGATTCGTGACATGTGGTGCAACAGGAGTTGTGCTTATAAGTTCTATCCTTATACTTGGCAAGTTAAATGCGACAAGACCGGCACTTTCAGTAGTTCTTAATGGCCGTAATGACAAGCCATTCTGTATAGTTGACTGCGGTGCCAATATTGACTGCAAGGCAGACCGTTTTGTCGATTTTGCAAGACTCGGTGTAGCTTACATGAAGACACTCGGAATTGAGAATCCGACAGTTGCAACACTTTCTAATGGCATTGAAGCTGGAAAGGGAAGTGATGTTATTAAGGAAGCTCATGAGCTTTTAGAAAAATGTGGTTTTAATTTCACAGGTAATATTGAAGCGCAAAGAAGTGTTAGACGGCAACGCAGATGTTGTTGTATGTGATGGATTTGGGGAATGTGCTTCTTAAATCAATCGAGGGAACAGCAAAGGTTGTGTTTGATGATATAAGAAGCGGCAGCAGCAGTGCATCTGATACCCAAAAGGCACAGCTAGAGGCATTTATTGGCAGACTTGAGCCAAAGTTTGATTACAACAATGAAGCGGAGCAATTCTTCTAGGCGTTAAGAAGCCGGTTGTTAAGGGACATGGAGCAGCAACGGACAAAACAGTGTATAATACAGTTAAGATTGCTTATGGACTTGCAAAGAATAATCTTGTGGAGAAGATAAGCGAGGAATTTGAGAAAAAGTAACATACATTGAGGTGATTGTATAATGCAAAGAGAGAAAAACAACAATTTTATTCTTGATTTCACAGGTGTATATGATGATGAATTTGCTAAGGAAAAACATCACTTACATGGATAGACTGCACTGATATTACAGGATGTGATATGTATGTATCAGACGAAGCTGAAAAACAGATAGGTGAAAGAGTTGATTCTGTTGGAATTCATGGAATACATTTTCTTGATTCGGGTAACTACCATTATGTTACTAAGATAATGACTGACAGAATTAAGGAACCGTTTTCTTTAGTTGTATTTGATCACCATACCGATATGCAAAACCTATGATTGGAAGGATTAACAAGCTGCGGAGACTGGGGGAAAGGTGATTAAAGACAATCCGTATATTTGCCAGCTTATTCTAGTGGGACCAGAGAAGAAAGATATTAATGCGGGTTAAGAAGTAATAAACTTATAACATATTCAGCACAGGAGATAAGAGCCGAAGCAATGGAATCTAAAACAAACCAGATTGATTTATCAGTTCCTGTATACATATCTATTGATAAGGATGTTCTTGATGAAAGCATAAGTGAAACCAATTGGAGTCAGGGACATATGAAGCTTGGGACATTAGAGCATATGCTTGGGATAATTATAAGAAACCAAGGTTTTAGGTATTGATATATGTGGAGAATGTGATACAAATATGCCGCTTCCTGAATATATGGAAGATGAGGAAAAGAACGGAGAACTTAATAAAGAATTATATAATTTTCTTTGAAACGACTGAAAAATATAGTTTATAAATATTTTATAATTCCGCAATCCCATGTAAATACTGGGGTTGCGGGATTTTATAATTGAAAATAAAAAATTAGCACTCACCCCTTGACAGTGCTAATAAAAGGTATATAACATAGCCAAGAACAAAGAAGGGAACCAAAGAGGTACGAAAGTAAAGGAAAGTACCTCAAGAGGTTACTGAAACATCCCGGTTTCAAAGAAACAAGGTAACAAGATAATGGTATATGTTAAAGGAGGAATGACTTATGTTGATGCCTAGTATTTTTGGAGAATTTATTTAATGATGATTGGATGGACTTCGTTTCCTGAAGTTGACAAGGCTTTATATGGTAAGCATGCAAATAATGTAATGAAGACTGATGTTAAGGAAACTGATACAGGTTATGAAGTTGATATTGATCTTCCAGGATTTAAGGATGAAATTAATGCACAGCTTGATAACGGTTACCTTACAATAAGTGCTGCTAAGGGACTTGATAAGGATGAAAAGGATAAGAAAGGTAAATACATCCGTAAGGAAAGATATGCTGGTGCTATGAGCCGTAGCTTCTATGTAGGTGAAGGTGTGTCACACAGGAAGATATCAAGGCTAAGTATGAAGATGGTATCTTAAGACTTTCAGTTCCTAAGAAAGAAGCTAAAGCAGTTGAGAATAAGAAGTACATTGCTATTGAAGGCTAATGACTAATCATTTATTATTGAATTAGAAAGGGAGCGATTGTTATGGATAAGAATCCAAAGCATCCATTAAAGAAAAAGAAAGTACATCAGAAGATGAATGTTGCAGACCACAGTGTCGAGGAACAGGCAGCTTTTGGTAAGCATAAGAAACACACATATGAATAAATGATTTTAATCCCGTGACGGTTGTATGACTGTCGCGGGATTTTTATTTAATCAGCAATTGCTAAATATGAAATTTTAAGAATATATGCCATTGGAAGCCGCGTGTGTGGTATTATAGAAACTGTTTAAAAATATGTGGAAAGAAGGCAGGGTTTATATGTCATTAGAAAAAGCACTTGGATATCTGGAGAAAGCAGGATACAGAGAGCATGTAATACAGCTTGGTGAATCAACAGCCACGGTTGCAATGGCAGCGGAGGCACTTGGAGTCGAGCCAGGAAGGATAGCCAAGACAATGTCTTTTCTTCAGGGCGACAAGGCAGTATTGATAATCACAGAAGGAACTGCGAAGATAGATAACAGAAAATATAAAGACACATTTCATGTAAAAGCAAAGATGATACCATTTGAAGAGGTTGAGAATATAATCGGACACGCTCCCGGTGGAGTCTGTCCATTTGGCATTAATGAGGGCATTGATGTATATCTTGATGAAAGCCTTAAACAGTTCAATATTGTGTATCCGGCAGCAGGCAACGATCATTCTGCAGTGAAGCTCACAATTGCTGAGTTGGAAGACGCGTCACGGGCTAAGGGCTGGGTTGATGTGTGCAAGGAGGCGGAAAATGTTTAACAGAGAAGATAACACATATAACGAAATCAGGGAAAAGTCATTATTCCAGTGGCTTGATGAGATGGAAAAGCATGAAGACATAGCGGTTCGTGGAGGCGTTAAACTGACACGGGAATATATA